>Ga0209270_1000033_pt1 | contig 369084 bp, 355 predicted proteins | sample MTBAKSrepl1MetaG_FD_187456 | JGI IMG/M metagenome (GOLD analysis project Ga0209270, IMG submission 187456) | Enrichment culture microbial communities from Arthur Kill intertidal strait, New Jersey, USA, that are MTBE-degrading - MTBE-AKS1... | ecosystem: Environmental > Aquatic > Marine >... | reverse complement strand
CCGGGTCCGCCGCCAGGCACTGCTCCAGCTCCACCCCCTTGCGATAAACCGCCTTCTCGTTGATCTGGCCGTAGGTCGCCGCCTTCACCCGGATGCGGGCCAGGTCTTCCTCGCTGGCCCCGAAGTGATCCAGGTAGGCCTTGGCGTGCATGGCGTAGTAGGCCGGCATCATGGTGCCGAAGGGGCTCTCGAACTGGATGTCAGCCCCGCGTCCCATGCGCTCCTGGCTCTCGGCGCTGGTAATCTCGCTCATCTTCTGGAAGCCCAGCACCATCACGCTGTCGTGCAGACCGCTGGCCACCAGGGAGTAGGCCAGCTTCAGGCCGGTAGAGGAGCTGGAGCACAGGGTCTCCACGTAGAAGGTGGGCTGGGGGTTCAGGCCGCAGTACTCGGCGATGACACCCGCCGGGGAGCGCTGCTTGTCATACTCCGGGCTGGAGCAGATCACCGTGGCCCCGATGTCGCTGTTGCTGGCCCCGGCGTCGGCCATGGCCTCGGCGTAGGCCTCGAAGGCCAGTTCGCGGATAGAGCCGGGATAGCCGCGCACAAAGGCAGACTGCCCCACTCCGATTACGGCAACTTTGGGCATAGTTAACTCCTTTTGGCAAGGCTGCGCAAAGCGCCCCTGCCTATCCCAAATGAGGATTCATCTAAGCGATAGTCTTGGGCACAAGGGCCGAATGGCCGCCATGGCCACAGGCGCAATGCCTTTTCGCGAGATGATGGTCCATCTCTATGTACTCAAAGGCCGCCAGACGGAACGGTTCACCTTGGGCGATCCCTTGCTCATGAACCAACTCATCCTTGAGCCGATGAAAAAAGGCGCAGGCGCAGGCCTCGTCGTTCAAAGGAGGTGCCCCTGCCCCGTTACTGGTCAGTTGGTGTTTACCGTGTCGTTGCATCTGCTTGGCATTTCCCTTCATGAACCACCTCTGCGCCTAACATTTCCCGATCAACCGGCTTTGCGGTCCAAGGGCTCGGGCTCTTCACCAAGCTGCCAACGCAGCTCCACCAGGCCGTCTTGGGGCCGATCCACTTTAAAGCCCACGTTTCGCCCTAGTTCCTGCATGGCCCGGTTTTGCCGCAGCACCACCCCCATGATCTTTAGCTGCCCCTGTGAGCGGGCGATCTTGGCCATGTGGGTAAGCAGCAACTTGCCGATTCCCCGGCGCTGCCAGCCGTCGGCCACCATCACCGCGAACTCGGCCCACTCCGAACCGGGGCGCAGGGCCAGGCTGCACAGCCCCAGCATTTGTTCGCTCATCCCCTGGACCGCCATGGCCGCCAGGGCGATCTCCCGGTCATAGTCGATCTGGGTCAGGCGTATGAGCATCTGGGAGCTCAGTTCCGGCATCTCCCGGAAGAAGCGCTGATAGATGCTCTCGGGCGACAGCCGGGCGAAAAAATCCTGCACCAGGTCCGCGTCCTCGGGCCGCACCGGCCGTAAGAGCACCTCGAATCCGTCTTTGCAACGTTCCCGCACCTCGTGATCCTCTGGGTAGGGCCTTACGATGAGATGCGTGTCAGCGGACCGCCGGGCCGGGGCCAGCTCAATCCTGGCGTCGGCCAGCCAGGCCACCTTGTCGGCCAAAAGCACCGGGTTGACGTCCAGGTTTTTTATCTGAGGCAGGTCCTGGGCCATCCGCGAAAGGTTGATCAAAACCTCTTCCAGCATGGAGGGCCACACCAGGCCCGGCCCCTGGGCCCCGGTCACTGCGGCGTAAACCTGGGTGCGCGCCATCATGGCCTGGGCCTGGGCTCGGTTGAGGGGCGGTAGGCCCCAGGACCTCTCCCGCATGGCCTCGGAGCGTCCCCCCCCTTCCCCAAACACCAGCAAGGGCCCCAGCTCCGGGTGTCGGCGCCAGCCCATGGCCAGGCTGGGTTCCGCCGTGGGGGGCCAGGGCTGGACCAGGACCGCTTGCACCGAAAGGCCCTGGCGGGCGGCCTGTTGGTGCAGGGCCTGCCAACGCGGTTGGATCTGGGAGGGGTAGTCCAGGCGGGTGGTCAGTTCCGGGAGAACGTCCCCGGCCGGGGCGGGACGAGGCAGCAGGATCAGCCGGGAGGGGTAGCCCCAGGCCTCGCAGACACGCTGCAACTGCCCCGGGCTCTCCACGGCCCGAACCGGCAGCACCGGCAACCGGTACGCGCTGAGCAGCTCCAGCCGCTCACCGGCGTAGAGGCCGTTTCTGCCTTGCTCCAGGGCCTCCTCCAACAAACGCCGGGCAGCGTCCCGGTCGAGCAGGAAACGCCCCAAGGGCCTGGGGGGAACCTGCTCGGCGGCGCGCATGATTTCGGTGTAGTGCCACAAACCGGCAAAAGCCTCCACCGCCCTTTCCGGGGTGGCGAACACCGCCAGGGACCCGGCACCGGGGTCATTTGCAAAGGCTCCCGGCGCATCGGGCCAAGCCGCCAAGGTGACCACCTGGGGTGGACCGCCCTGGCTTTGCGCGGCGGCGCGGCGAAGGGCTTGGGCCATGACGGCGAGCTCCAGGCTCTGGCCGAGGTCCAGGGCCACCAGCAACCCGTCCACCTCCGGCTCCTCCAGGCAGGCCGCGGCCACCGCCTGGAAAGCGGTTTCGTCCACGGCGGGCCCCAGCAGGACCAGCCCCGGCTCCCGCACCTCAAGACAACCCAGCCCGGCCAGGGCCAGGCGGGTGGACGGCCTCAGCGGCGCAAAGGCCAGGCCGTGACGTCGGTTGGCGTCCAGGGCCAACCGCCCCGCCCCGGCGGAGGCGGCCACCACCAGGAGCCGAGGCCCCCGGCAGGTCTGCCGCCGCGCCGCCAACTCGCCGATGGACAGCAGCTTGTCCAGGCTGTCCACGCATAGTACCCCCGCCCGAGTCAGGGCCGCTTCCCAGGCCTCCCCCGGCAAGGGCTCGGCAAAGGCATCGGACGGACTGGACTGGGCGTATTCCCCGGTCTTCAAGGCCACCACCGGCTTGAGACGGGCGGCAGCCAGGGCGGCGGACAAAAGGGAGCCGGGTCGTTCGACCCGGTCCAGGTGCAGCAGTAGGCTCTTGGCCTGGTAGTGGGGAGCCAGGTAGTCGATGACCTCGTCATGAGTTAGGTCGGCCTGCTCGCCCAGGTCCAGCACCAGGCCCACGCCCAGGGCGCGGCGGGCGCCCTCGGTCAGACAATAGCCGCACACGGCCCCGCTCTGGGTGACCAGGGCCAGCCCTCCCCGGCGCAGGGAAATGGGCTCCAGGGTGGCGGTCAGGCCGATGGCGGTGTTTACCACGCCCCAGGAGCCGGGCCCCACCAGGCGCACCCCCGCCGCCTGGGCTGCGGCGCGCAACGGCTCCCGCCAGGCCTCGCCTGCGGGAGGGGGTCCGTAGGCCACCGCCGCCTTGACTCCGGCGGAGCCCAAGGCGGCTAGGCTTGAGCCCAGACTTTGGGGATCGCCGACGACCAGGGCCAGATCCAGGCCCGGCCCCGCCTCGGCGAGCGAGCAGTGCCGTTTAAAAGGAGGCGGCGGAGGCGGGCCCTCGCCCCAAAGGACGATGCGGCCCTTGTATCCGCCCGCCAGGAGATTGACCGCCAGTTGCGGGACCTCGTCTCCGGGTCCGTTGGGAGCCGAGACGATCACCCCCCGAGGGCGGAAAAGCCCCTTGAGCGCTTCGGTAAACATGGCTGGGCCCTTGTATAGACCTTGGCCGACGCGGACGGAGAAGGGTGGACGATGTCCACGCCGGCCGTGGCCCTATTTACCTATAACTAAGCCCTGGGGGTCGACCTGCTCGCGCAGCACTTTCAACGCCTCGGCGGTTGGCTCCGGGGTCAGGGCTACCTTTTCCGGTATCTCCAGGGCGAACCCGGTGTTTTCGCGCACCTTGTCCACGCTGACCCCGGGGTGCAGGCTCTCCAGGCGCATGCGGCGGCTCTTTTCGCCGTAGCCCAGGATAGCCAAGTCGGTGATGATCTTGTAGGGGCCGGTGTTCGGCGGCAGGCCCGCCTCCTCCCGCTCCCCGGGGCCGCCCAGGTAGCCCGGCGAGGTCAAAAACTCCACCTTTTCCACGAAGCGCGAACGGTTGTGCACGGTCATGATCAGGGTCCGCCAGCACAGGGAGGCGAAGTCGTTGGCCCCGCCGCTGCCGGGAAAGCGCACCTTGGGCTTGTTGTAATCGCCCACCGAAGTGGAGTTGAGGTTGCCGTACTGGTCTATCTGGGCCCCGCCCAAAAAGGCGTAGTCGATCATGCCACGGGCGCAGGTGGTCATCATCTCCGCCATGCTGGCGGCGTAGTCGGCCATGTAGAAGGTGCAGGAATCGCCCACCGATATGGGCATCCGGCTCAGGCGAGGCGCCAGGCCGCCCGCCTCGAAGGCGATCATCAGGTTGGGGGCGTGGGTCTTCTGGGCCAGCATCGCCGCCGCGCACGGCGCGCCGGTGCCCACCGCCACGGTGCGGCCGTCCTCCAGAAGACGCGCGGACGCGCAGATCATCATTTCCATCATGTTGTAGGGGGCGCTCATTACGGGCTCCTTTGAGGGAAAAGCAGGCTGAAACGGCTCTAGCCGTCGGCCAGGCATTCCAGGTCGCGCAGCTCGCGCAGGCGGTCCAGCCCGCCGCAAAGTTGCAGGTACTCGTTGAAGTCGGCCACCTGGTAGATGTACTTGTCCAGGAACCGCGCGAACTCCTCGGGGTCCTTCTCGGCGTTGAGCCAGTCCCGCAGGTGCTCCTCGTCGGAGAAATACTCATAGGGCATGTTGCCCGGATAGCTGCCGAAGGGGGCGTGCACCACCGCGTCCACCAGATAGTAGGGGATGGAGGTGCGGGTGGGGTCCTGGCGTATGACCGAGTTGGGCACCAGACGCTCGGTGGTGATGATCAGCCGCTTGGCGGCCCGGGCCAGTTCCATGTCGGCCACGGAGATGCCCCTGATGCGCGCGTTGCCGTACATGTCGGCCTCGTGCACGTGGATCACGGCCACGTCGGGCCACAGGGCGGGCAGGGCCACGTACTTCTTGTTGGTGAAGGGGCAGCGCACCACCTTGCCGGCCGAGCGCCGGAAGGTGTCGGTGCCCAGCATGGAGCGCAACAGGCCGTAGGAAAGGCCCGCCGCCGCCGCCTGCAGGCGCACCGACAGGGCGTGGTTGGTCCACTCGCACAGCTCAACCTCGCCGGACTGGATCACCCGCCGGGCGTTGGCCGAAAGCCCCCGAGCCTCCAGGCCCACGATGTAGGCGGCGTCCACCCGGTTCAGGCAGCGGCCCGCGCACAAGAGCTGGAAGTCGTGGGTGGCGGTGTGCCCCAGGAAGGCCATGTTCCGCCGCCGGGCCCTGAGAATCTCGTGGATCACCGTGGTGGGGATGCGGTTGGAGCCGAAGCCGCCGATGGCCAGGTAGCAGCCGTCGGTGATGAAACGCTCCACCACCTCCTTGGCACCCATGCGCTTGTCGGTCTCGGCTCGGGATTTTTCCATGAAAAAGGCGCGGGCCGCGTCCGGGTCAGGGTTCCCGAAAAGCGGGCCAATGCCCTGGGGCAAATCCACCGCGGCGTCGGCGGTTATTTGCTCTAGTGTCGTAGGGTTCTCTTGTGTGTCCATCTGCATTTTTCGCACCCTATCGCGGCGGCTCCAAGTTGGCTTTGGCCGTCCGGCTCTAAGATATTGGCGGCAATTCCCTATTGGCATGGCCCGGCCCCCCATAGTAAGGAGATTCGTGGTTGTGGGGGCCGAGCCAGCCTTGGATGCCGCTCTTTTGCTTGATACTTGCTTAAACCAGTGTGTTCTTCGCCTTGGATTTGGCGTTGCGTATTCCTCCGATAACCATCCAGACGATGCCCACCACCGCCAGGCTCAGGAAGGCTCCCGAAATGGGGTGAGTGAAGAAGATGGCCATGGACCCGCCGGACATGAGCAGGCTCTGCCGGAAGGCGCCTTCCAGGATCGGCTCCAGCATGAAGGCTATGAGCAAGGGGGCCAGGGGGAATCCGTTGCGCCGCAACAGATAACCAATCAGGCCGAAGATGATGACGATCCACACGTCGAAAAGGCTCTGGTTGAATCCATACGCTCCAAAGAAGCAGAAGGCCAGAACCGCGGGGAAGATGTATCCCTTGGGGATCAACACTACCTTGCTGGCGAACCGGATGTAGAAGATGCCGATAAAGTAGTTGAACACGTTGGCCAGCATCAGGGCCATGAAGATGGCGTAGACGGTGACTATGTTTTCCTGGAACAGCATCGGTCCGGGATGCAGGCCTTGGATCATGAAAGCGCCCAGCAGCACCGCGGCGCCGATGTCACCGGGGATGCCCAGGGTCAGCAGGGGGATCAGGTTGGCTCCGCATACGGCGTTGTTGCCGGCCTCGGCCGCGGCCACGCCCTCCAGGGCTCCCTTGCCGAATTTCTCGGGATGCTTGGAGATCTTCTTGGCCTGGGCATAGCCGGCAAAGGCCGCGATGGAGGGCCCGATGCCGGGGATGGCTCCCAAAAGGGTGCCGATGCCCGTGGAAAGGAGGATGGGGGGCACGCAGGCCTTGAACTCCTTGCCCGAGACGCGGTTGTCTTCCGGCTTGTCGGAGCGGGCGAAGAACTGCACTACCTTGCCCATGCCCACTGACTCGGTGTTGATCAAAAACTCCGAGACCGCGAACAGGCCTATGAGCATGGGCACCAGGGAGATGCCCTCGTCCAGCTCGGGGAAACCGAACCCGAAGCGCCGGACGGCGGTCACCGAATCCAACCCTATGGTCCCCACCACCAGACCGATGGCTCCGACGATGAGCCCCTTAATCATGGACTCGCCGGAGACGGTGGTGATGATCAGAAGCGAAAGAAAGATCAGGGCGGCCATTTCCGGCGGCCCCATCTTAAGGGCGATCAAGGCCAGGGGCGGCGCGACCAGGATAAGCACCATATCGCTGAGGGTGTCCCCCATGACCGAAGAGTATATAGCCATCTTCAGGGCCTTGAGAGATTTGCCCTGTTTGGCCAGTTCGTGGCCGTCCAAGAGGGTGGCCGATGCGGCCGGAGTGCCCGGCGTGTTCAACAAAATGGCTGGGATCGACCCGCCATAGTTGCCGCCCTTGTAAGCTCCGACCAATAATCCCACCGACACCACCGGGTCCAAGGTGAAGGTCATGGGAATGATCAGGGCAATGGCCATGGTGGCGGTGAGGCCCGGTATGGACCCCAGAATGATGCCCAAGAACACACCCACGAAGACGCCGGCAATGACGTGAAACTGGAAGAACATGTCAAAAGCGGCCATCAAGTTATCCATGCTGCTTCTCCTGGATAAAACCGTATAGCTCAGTACAAAAGACCATCGGGCATGACCACTTTCAGCGCTTGGATAAACAGCACGTAGATGAAGCCCAGGACGACAATTAGGAACAGCACAATGCCCACCCAGCGCCTCACACCGAAGTAGAGGAGAAAAGCGGTCATGGCCAAAGCGGTGCTTACAAAAAAGCCGATGATACCGGCTAATGCAGCGTAGACACAGGCGATGGCGGTGCAGAACAGGCCCCGCAAAAGCGGCTCCCAGGATGTCGATTGGGCGTCGGCCTCATGTCCCTTTTTTAGGCTGGCAATGATCAAGACCGCCGACGTAAGACCCAGCAGGCCGGCCGTGATGTAGCAAAACAGCCTTGGCGATAGGGCAAGCAGGGCTACGCTCCGGTGCATCTCTACTTGGTCGGGCGTGATGATAAACGCTAGAATCAGGGAGAAGGCCAGCATTATCGAGCCGGCCATGGTATCCCGATTGAACTTCACCATGTTTGATAACTCCTCATCCCTGCCGTGGTCAGGGAGGCCCGGTGGCCCCCCTGACCCTCCATCTGCCAAGCTACTTGGACTGGTAGCCTAGGCCCAGGCTATTTACCAATTTCCTCTTCAGGGGAATCGACTTGGTGATGTAGTCCTCGAACTGCTTCTTGTTGAGCGAGTAGGGCAACATCTCCAGCTTGTTCAGCAGGTCCAGGAACTCCTTCTGCTGGCTGGCCTCGGTGAAGGCCTTGGTCACGTAGGCCACGGCCTCGGGCGACATGCCCTTGGGACCGGCCAGGCCGGGGCCGGACACCACTTCATAGTCGTATCCCAGCTCCTTGAGGGTCTTGACGTTGGGGAAGGCGGGAATCCGCTGTCCGCCCAGCACAGCCAAAAGCCGTAGTTGGCCGGACTCCACGTAGGGCTTCCATTCCACGGCCTGGGCGCAGGCGGTCACGTGGCCGCCCAGCAGGGCGGTTACGGCGTTGATGCCGCCCTTGCAGGGGATGTGGGTCCACTTGATGCCCTTAAGCTGAGCCAGGTATTCCATGGCCAGGTACTGGGCCGAGCCGGTGCCCGCGGTGGAATAGGTGACCTTGCCGGGGTTGGCCTTGGCGTAGTCCAGGAACTCGTCCAAGGTCTTCCAGGGGGCGTCCTTCTGCACCACCAAGCCGTACTGCCACAGGGCGAAGAGCATGATGTAGGTGAAGTCCTTCTCGGGATCGTAACGCACCTTGCGCATGAAGGGAGTGCGGGTCAGCACGCCGGTGGAGACCACGCCCAGGGTGTAACCATCGGGCTTGGCCTGGGCCAGCAACTCGTGCATCAGCACGCCGCCGCCGCCGGGACGGTTCACCACCACGATGGGCGTGGCGAAGTTTTTCTGGGCCAGGTTGGCCAGCATGCGGGCGCATACGTCGGTGGTGCCGCCACCGCCGTAGGGGATCAACAGGTTAACCGGTTTTTCCGGATAAGCGGCGAATGCCGGCGCGGCAAAGGCCAAGGACAACAGAATCAAGCATCCTACGATGATTCTCAACAGCCGACTGTCAGTCATAACTCCCTCCAGTACCAAATTATGGCCACGGTTTTTAGGCAGTGGCCTAGTTTCATTCAGTCCCGTTTCCCATCCCCCCGGCTCTGAATCTTTTCTTTTCAACCAATGGGGCAATCCGAATATTTTTGGAATCGACCGGCTAAATCTTGGAGATCCCGGCGGGCCCGAGCCCCATCCAGGTCTTTGTCCTGCTCCCGGAGACCGCCCCTCTCGGGCACGGATCCATCCTCCGGGAGCCACACCCCCTTTTACAGCAGCCGCTTCTTCTCCAGGCAGAACTGCAAGCTGTTCACGACCTTGAGCAGGTAACGGTCCCGGTCCTTGATGACGTCGGCCTTGTCGCGGCCCCGATAGTCGTACACGCCGATACCGGTCTTGATGCCCAGGTGGTTCTTCTTCACCCGGGAAACCACAAATTCCGGTTCGTCGTCCACGGGGGCGTCGACAAATTCCTCGTTGTGCAGGTTGGCGTAGGTCAGGTCCAGGCCGGTGAAGTCGTAGCGTTGGGCAAGGCCCAAAACCATCATCCGCGGCGCGATGCTGGCTTTTACGGCCATGTCCAGGTCTTCGGGGGTTACGTAGCCATTATCCAGCAGGAAGTAGGTCTCCCTGCCCAGGATTCGCAAAAGACGGTTGATGATGAAGCCGGGGACGTAATTCTTGATCAACACGGGCCGCTTGCCCAGCCCCTCCAGGAAGGGCAGGGTCAGGTCCACGACCTCCGGCAGGGTCTCGGACCCCTGGACCACCTCGATCAGGGGCAGAACCTGGGGCGGGGCGAACCAGTGGACGATGATGGTCCGCGGCAGGCGGGCGGGCACCATCAGGTCGAAAATGTTGAGGGTGGAAGTGTTGCTCCAGATCATCGTCTCCGGAGCGGCGATCTTGTCGATCTCCTCGTACACGGCCTTTTTGATGGGCCGTTTTTCACTGACCGCCTCCACCACCACCTGGGCGCCGTCCAGCGCCTCTTCCATGGTGTCGACCAGCTTGATCTTGGCAAGGGTCTTGTCCAGGTCTTCCGGCTTGGCCATGCCGGCTTCGATCAACAGGTCCAGGTTGTTGGCGATGACCTGGCGGGCCAGGGGGTAACTGTCTTTGTTCAGGTCGTAACCGGAGACCTCGTAACCGGCGTGGGCCATGACCTGGGCGATGCCCGGCCCCATGGTGCCCATGCCGATAACCGCTATTTTTTTGATGTCCTTGATGTCCATGACGATCCTCGCTTAACCGGCTACCGGGGTGAGACCGAAGTAGGCCCGGGCTTCATCCGGCGTGGCCGGCTCTTTGCCCAGGTCCCGGGCGATGCGCACGATGCGCGCCACGAGCTGGGCGTTGCTCTTGGCCAGCTCGCCCTTGGTGTAGTAGAGGTTGTCTTCCAGGCCGACCCGCACACAGCCGCCCAGGAGCATGGCCATGGTGGCCATGGGGGTTTGCATGGAGCCCACGCCGGTGCAGTTGAAAATGGTGTCCGGAGGCAGGCTTTTCACGATGGAGTACAGGGTGTCGGGGGTGGCCGGCTCGGCGCCCTGGTAGCGCATGCCCAAAACGATGTTCACGTAATAGGGCTTTTTGACCAGGCCTTCCTTGATCACCCGGCGTACATCGACCAGCATGCCGTGGTTGAAGACTTCCATCTCCGGCATGACGTTGTACTTGGCCATTTCCTTGACGTAGTGGTCGATCTCCTCGGGCAGGTTGGACCAGGCGGTGCCCTTGTAGGGGCCGCCGATACGCATCAGGGAGCCCATGTTCAGGGAAGCCATCTCAGGGCCGGTCTTGAGGCACTGGATGCGCTCTTCCTGGCTCAGGTTGGGCCCGCCGCCGGTGGAGTCCTGGATGATCATGTTGCACTTGGCGCGGATGCGGTCGTGAATGTCCTGGTAGATATCGGTGTCGGCGGTGGGCAGGCCGTCCTTGCCCCTGGCGTGGATGTGGCAGATCGCCGCGCCTTCGTTGTAGCACTCATAGGCGGATTCGGCGATTTCCGCCGGCTGTTCCGGAACATTGGGGTTCATGCTTTTGGAGGACATGGCCCCGGTCTGGGCCACGGTGATGACAACTTTATTCTTGGCTAATGGTTCCATTCTTCTTTCCCTATGATGAGATACCCGGTTCAGCGTTTCGTGACCCCCAACGCAAACGTTTGCGTTACATGGCAAAAAAACACATGGCTTTAAAGGCCCTGGGTTCGGCCAGAGCTTTTTGGGCGACAAATGACACAGGTGTACGATGGATTGAAGGGCAGGTCGACGGTTGTTTGAGTACAGAGCTACTCATATTGTGTCCCAACGGTGATGTTTATCCCATCGTGGGGCTATCGGAACACAAACGTTTGCGTAATGTCAAGATAAATTATTAGGTTTTTCACGGCATGAAACGGTAACGTTACGTAACAACATGTTATTTAAGGATTATTTTTGATAACTCCCCAACGCCCCGCTGAAACGCTACTCAGGCCGGGGACAGGGGCCGGTGGACTTTCTGATGGTGAAAGTTGCAGGTATCTTGGGTATTTCCCGCGGGGCCGAGCCGGTTTCGATCATCTCGATGAGGGCGCTGGCCGCGGCTCTGCCCACCGAAACCACCGGGACCTTGATGGTGCTCAAGGGCGGGTCGTAGTGAGCCAACATGTCCGAGGCGCAGGTCACCACCACCGAAAGCTCCTCGGGAATCTTGAGATTGCGGGACTTGATCTGATCCAGCGCCCCGATGCTGATGGAGTCGTTGACGCACAGCACCGCGGTGGGCGGCTGGGGCAGGTCCAGCAGATCGCCCATCACCCGGAAGCCGTCCGCCACGGAAAAGTCGCTATAGGGCGTATATTCCTCAATATATTCCAGGCCGTGATCTCTAAGGGCGTCTTGGTAGGCGATTTTGCGCTCCACGGAATATTTGGAATTGGGGTAGCCGAGGATATAGGCGATGCGGCGGTGCCCAAACTGGATGAGATGGCTCACCGCCTGATAATTGGAGTCGTAATTTTCGGAGTTGACACTCAAGGGGTTTCGGGGCGAATTATCGATAAAACCCGGCACCACCACGCTGGGGATGCCGCTTTCGGTCAGGGGCCATATTCTTTTGTCGTCAAAATGGTTTCCCACCACCAGGATGCCGTCCACCATGCGGCGATGATAAAACGCGGCGTAACTTTTCCGCTCGTTGATGACCAGCATGACCTGATAGCCCCGCTCGGTGACCACGGCGCTGATTCCCAGCAGAATGTGGGAATAATAGGGGCTGGTGAAAGTGTACTCGCTGGTGCGGGGAATGATCAGGCCGATGACTCCGACCCGCTTGCTGACCAGGGCGCGGGCGGTTGAGTCGGGGTAATAATCCAAGTCCTGGGCCAGCTTGACGATCTTTGCCCGTATCGCGTCGCTCACCCCCTTTCGCCCGTTCAGGGCGCGGGAAACCGTGGAACAGGAAACATTGGCCAGCCTGGCAATTTCTAGTATGGTCGACATATATGCCGCTTTTGCTCCCTAAATCCTGAGATCACCGCCGTGGCGAAAGCATGTTCCCGTCAGGAATGGGTCGGTCCCGACCTTGGGGGTGCGTCATTTCGAGTGTAATTTTCAGTCAACAATCTTGAGTTACGCAAGTAATCGCCGGCACAAAACTTTGCGGCGGAGCCAAGATAATTTGCCGCTGGCCTTAAAATTCCTGATGCAAGATGACTTAAATAACTCATAACAGCGTTCCCGCCCAAACTCAAGCAAATGCGAAGGCTCACGACCGATTATTGCCAATAATAATTGACAATTAAGCCCGTCCCGCGCCTTTTGCCCGCAACACTGGGCAAACGTTTGATCTCACAGGCGGTTATTGCCCGCCAGATCATTATCCAGGTCGTCATTCAGACGGAAGGGAATATTTTTCAATGGGGGGCTTTAGGGCTGTTTTGCAGCCCTCCAAAGGCGCAAAACCGGGACGGCCAGCCAAGGCGGCGGGCGCTGACCGGTCGGCATTGCCGTCCATTACAGAAGCCACCCGGCTCCAAAAACTGTTCAAGATTCGTGAGGGTTGAGAACCTGCCAGGTCCGGCAAACTCTCGTTGGCCATTTTTGATGGCCGACCTAAATCAGACTCTTCTGACGGGTTTTGGGCCATCCGGACCAACGCAGAGGCGGTCAGGGAATCCCCTGACCGCCTCTGCTAAAAAATCATTTTTTGGTACGCCAGGAGGGACTCGAACCCCCGACCGGTGGCTTAGAAGGCCACTGCTCTATCCACCTGAGCTACTGGCGCGTGTATCGGCTATTCTAACCTCTGGGCGCGTGGTGTAAAGCCCCCTGCTTGCCAGGGGCCGAACAGGGTGGGATAGTATTGCCCAAGATCAAGGAGTAGCCATGAGCCGAGTGGCGCCCAGCCCCGACAATCTGGTGACCGTGGACCTTCAGGCCGTGGCGGACAACCTGGCCGCCCTGCGCGCCCTTTTGCCCAGCGGCATGGGCGTGGCCGGGGTGGTCAAGGCCGACGCCTACGGCCACGGCATGGTGCCGGTGGCCCGGCGGCTCAAGGCCGAGGGGGCCGAGGCCCTGGCCGTGGCCCTGGTTGGCGAGGGGGTGCTGTTGCGCCGGGCGGGCATCAAAGGCCCCATCCTGGTGCTAATGGGTCTCACCCCGGAGCAGGCCCCCCTGGCCGTGGCCCATGATCTCAGCCCCTTTTTGGCCGTGTGGGAGGATTTCGCCGCCCTCAGCCAGGCCGCCCAGGCCGGGGGAACCCAGGCCGCCTGCCATCTGAAAATAGACACCGGCATGAGCCGCCTGGGCGTGTCCCCTGGTGAAGCCCTGGAGCTATTGGAGGGGGCAGCCGCCCTTCCCGGCCTAAGGATAGAAGGCCTGGCCAGCCATCTGGCCACCAGCGGGGTGCCCGGCGACCCCACCGCCCAAAAACAGGCGGAAGTTTTCAGCTCGCTCTTGGCTGAAGCCAGGCGGCGCGGCCACGCCCTGCCCGCCTCCAGCCTGGAGGCCAGCGGAGGGGTCCTGGCCCGGCCCCAGAACGCGCCCGAGCCGCCGGGCCTGGCCCGCCTGGGCATAAGCCTCTACGGAGGCCTGCCCGCTCTGGAGAGCCAAGGGGTGGCCCCCCTGCGCACGGCCATGCGCTTCACCAGCCGCCTGGCCGCGGTGCGCCTGGTGCCCGCCGGGGCCGGGGTGTCCTATGGCCACCTATGGCGCGCGCCCCGGGACACCTGGCTGGGAGTGGTGGCCGCGGGCTACAGCGACGGCTACCCCCGCAGCGCCTCCTGCAAGGCCCACGCGCTCATCCAGGGGCGGCCCGCCCCGGTGCGGGGGCGGGTGTGCATGAACGCGGTGATGGTGGACCTCACCGGCTTCGACCCGCTGCCCGCGCCGGGCGAGGAGGTGGTGCTGTTGGGCCGCTCCGGAGACGAGGATATCTCCGCCGACCAGTTGGGCGGGTGGGCGGACACCATTCCCTACGAGATCACCTGCTCCCTGGGCGCGGCCAACCGCCGCCGCCACCGCTCTTGACCCCCCGCACCCCCCAGGGTAGCTTAGGATTGCTTTTCATTGGGGAGGTGTAGACCCATGGCCGACAAAAGCAAGGACCCCATCAAATCGCACCAGCCCACCATGTGCGTGGTATGCGCCTGGCGGCTGGACTGCAAAAAGAAATACAGCTACGAGCAGGGTTCGGTGATCAAGTGCCCGGACTTCACCCGGGACCAGGCCCTGCCCGAGCCCCACGAGGCTGATAAATGAAAAAGACCCTGGCCGCTCAACTGATCAAGGCCCTTGAGAGCGCCTGCGCCGCCGGAGACCTGCCCCCGGTGGACGAGGTCCCCGAGTTTGTGGTGGAAAAGACCAAGCAGGCTGAGCACGGCGACCTGGCCAGCAACCTGGCCATGCAGTTGGCCCGCCCCTGCCGCCAGGCCCCCCGCAAGATCGCCGAGGTGCTTCTCTCCCACCTGGGCCAGGGCAACGGCCTCATCGAGCGCACCGAGATCGCCGGCCCCGGCTTCATCAACTTTTTCCTGAACCCGGCGGCCTGGCACGCGGTGCTTCCCTTCATTCTGGCCCAAGGGCCCGACTTCGGCCGGGGCGACTGGGGCGCGGGAGCCAAGGTGCAGGTGGAGTTCGTCAGCGCCAACCCCACCGGCCCTCTACACGTGGGCCACGGCCGGGGCGCGGCCCTGGGCGACGCCCTGGCCCGGGTGCTGGCCTTCAGCGGTTTCAGCGCCCAGCGGGAGTACTACCTCAACGACGCGGGCAACCAGATGGCCACCCTGGGGCGCAGCGTGCTGGTCAGGGCCCGCCAGATCCGGGGCTCGGATGAGCCCTTCCCGGACAAGCACTATAAGGGCGCCTACATCAAGGACCTGGCCGCCGAGCTGCTGGACCTTCCCGAGGGTAAGGGCCTTCTCACCATGCCCCAGGACCAGGCGGTGGCCCTGGCCTCCCAGTGGGCGGGGCAAAAGATCCTGGACGGCATTAAGGACGACCTGGCCGCCTTCCATGTAGAGATCGACAGCTACTTCAGCGAGCGGAGCCTGGTCACCGACGGCGCGGTGGAGCGGGCCTTCGCCGCCCTGCGCGAGAAGGGCCTGCTCTACGAGGCCGAGGGCGCGCTGTGGTTCAAGGCCACCGAGTTCGGCGACGAGAAGGACCGGGTGGTCAAACGCTCCAACGGCGAGATCACCTATTTCGCCAGCGACATCGCCTACCATCTGGACAAGTTCCGCCGGGGCTTCAGCCGTCTGGTGGACGTGTGGGGGGCGGACCACCACGGCTACGTGCCCCGGCTCAAGGCCTCCCTGGCCGGTCTGGGCCGCGAGCCCGAGGACCTCACTGTGGTGCTGGTGCAGATGGTCAACCTGCTGCGTAACGGCGAGCCGGTGGCCATGTCCACCCGGGGCGGGGAGTTCGTGACCCTGCGCGAGGTGGTGGACGAGGTGGGCGGCGACAGCGCCCGCTTCATCTTCCTCACCCGGCGCTCAGACGCCCAGCTCGACTTCGACCTGGAGGTGGCCAAGGCCCAGTCCCTGGACAACCCGGTGTTCTACGTGCAGTACGCCCACACCAGGGTCAGCTCCATTCTGCGCAAGGCCGAGGCCGAGAGCGTGCCCCTGCCCGACCCGGCGGCCACCTCCCTGGATTGCCTGACCCTCGCCCCCGAAGTGGAGTTGGCCAAACGCCTGGCCGAGTTCCCCGAGCTGGTTGAAGGCGCGGCCAAGGCCCTGGAGCCCCACCGCATCACCTACTACCTGCATGAGCTGGCCGGTGCCTTCCACTCCTATTACAACGCCGCCCACGTGTTGGTGGAGGACCCGGCGCTCAGCGCGGCCCGCCTAATGCTGACCCAGGCCGTGGGCCGGGTGTTGGCCAACGGCCTGGAGCTGTTGGGCGTGAGCGCGCCGGAGAAGATGTAGGTCCCATGGCCGAAAAGCGCGCCAGCCGCCAGCCCCGCCAACGGGCTCCCAGGGAGCCCTCCGGCGCGCCCAAGCGGGCCCTGGGCTGGCTGTTCGCCGCTTTTCTCATCTGCTGGGCCTTCGTGCTGGGGGTGTTGGTGGGCCAAGGCTCCCTGGCCACGCCCGAGCAGGTGGCCTGGGTCAAGCAGGCCCTGGGGCTGGAGCGCCTGCTGGGCTCCGACTCCACGCCTCCGCCCCAGCGGCTCACCGAGGCCCAGCTCTCTTTTTACGACCGGGTGAAGGAGCAGCGCAAAACCGCGCCCGCGGCCCCCGAGGCCCCGGCCAAACCGGCGGCCAAGCCCGCGCCCAAGCCGCCGGAGCCGGCCCCCGCGCCCCAGGCCCAGGCCCCTGCCCCGGCCCCCACGGCCAAGCCCGCCCCCGCCCCGGCGGCCCCGGCCCAGGCCCAGCCACAGGATAAGGGGCGCTTCACGGTGCAGGTGGCCTCGTTTTCCGACAAGGACCAGGCCCTTAACCTGGTGCGCCGTTTGCAGGACAGCGGCTATCCCGCCTACACCCTCATGGTGGACGTGCAGGGAGCGGGCCGCCGCTACCGGGTCAGGGTGGGGCCCTACGCCCAACTGGACGCGGCCCAGGGCGCGGCGGGCCGCATCCGCTTGCAGCACAAACTGGCCGCCTACGTAACCCGCCGGGATTAATCTTTGGCCTTGGGGACTTGCCGCCGCCGCCCGCCTATGGCACCATTGTCACAGGCCCCTTCACCACACCTCAAATATCAGGGTAAAGCGCCCATGAAAGCACGCATCCTAGGCTTCCTGGCCGCCGTCGCCGCCCTGGCGGTCTTTGGCTTGGCAACAGCGGGCGTCGTCCGCGCCGCCCCGGATTACTCCACCCTTCCGGCCAAGTACGCCAAGCTGCCCCACAAGGTCACCAACGACCTGGGCATGGAGTTCGTGCTTATCCCGCCGGGCACCTTCATGATGGGCAGCCCCAAAAGCGAGCCGGGGCATCAGCAACGGGAATCGCGGCACAAGGTCACTCTCACCCAGCCCTTTTACATGCAGGCCACCGAGGTGACCCTGGGCCAGTGGCAAAAGGTCATGGGTACCCGCTGGTTGGCCGCCAAGCGCCCCGGCGGGCCCAACTCCCCGGTGGTGCAGGTCTCCTGGTTCCAGGTTCAGCAGTTCATATACAAACTCAACCACCAGGGCGAGGCCTCCTATCGCCTGCCCACCGAGGCCGAGTGGGAATACGCCGCCCGGGCGGGCAACCAGGGCTCCTATCCCTGGGGCGAGGGCATCGACTGCAACCGGGCTATGTACGCCAACAACAGCCTCAAGAACCACGAGTGCCAAAACTATTACAAGTCCCGCGGCCTCCCGGCCGACGGCGCGGCCCCGGTGAAGAGCTTCCCGCCCAACGCCTGGGGGCTCTACGACACGTCGGGCAACGTGTGGGAGTGGGTCTCCGACTGGCTGGGCCCCTATCCGGAGGGGCCGGTGAGCGACCCCCAGGGGCCGGTCAACGGCGAGTGGCGGGTGCGCCGGGGCGGCAGCTGGTTCGGGGTGGCCCATTATCTGCGCTCGGCCAACCGCAACTTCGCCCACCCGGCCTCCAAGTACAACACCCTGGGCTTCAGGCTGATCAAGGAGATCAGGTAAAAAGCGGCCCGACTGCGGATCGCCGGAAACGGCCGGAGTGCCGATAGGTCAAGGAAAGGTACGCCATGCTCGATCAAGTGCATTTCCTGCTTACCTATCTGTGCAACTTTGAATGTGATCACTGCTTTCTTTTTTGCAGCCCCCGCGCAACCGGCACCTTCACCCTCTCCCAGGTCAAACAGGCGCTGGCTCAGGCCCAAGAGCTGGGCACCGTGGAATGGGTTTACTACGAAGGCGGGGAGCCGCTGTTGTTCTTCCCTCTTTTGGTTGAATCCGTTAAGGCGGCCCGCCAAAAAGGCTTCAAGGTGGGCATTGTGACCAATGCCTATCAGGCCACCTCGGTAGAAGACGCGGCGCTCTGGCTAAAACCCTTGGTGGATGCCGGAGTCGACTATCTCAGCATCAGCGATGACGCTTTTCATTGGGACCGGGAATTGAGCCCGGCCAAGATGGCTCTGGAGGCCGCCAAGGGCCTGGGCCTGGGGACAGGGGCCATTTGCATCGACCAGCCCACGATCATGCCGCCGGGCGAAGGCCAGGAAAAAGGCGCCCCGGTGGTCGGCGGCGGAGCGATGTTCCGGGGCAGGGCGGTAGAAAAGCTGGCCGAGGGGCTTCCCCTTAGGGATTGGCAAGAGCTTAACAGCTGCCCCCACGAAGACCTGGCCGATCCCGGCAGGGTGCATATCGACCCCATGGGCAACGTGCATCTGTGCCAGGGGCTGACCATGGGCAACATGTGGCAAACTCCCTTGGAAGGTTTGGTCCGGGACTATCGCCCCCTTGAGCATCCGGTGTGCGGACCGTTGCTCAGCGGCGGCCCCGCCCAATTGGTGAGGCAGTATCAACTGCCCCATGAAGACGCCTATGTGGACGAGTGCCACCTCTGTTTCCTGGCCCGCAAGGCCCTGCTGACCAAGTTTCCCGAGTACCTGGCCCCCCCGCAGGTATATGGTTTGGAAACTCCCGCGTGACCTGGCGCCCCAAGGACCTTTGGCAGGTCTTTGACCCCTCGCCCCTGCCGCGTTAGAATGGGAACCTCCTAGAAATTGGAGCATTGCCCATGATCCGCAAGGCGCGGCAACAGGATGTGCGTTTCATCCACAAACTACTGGCTCACTACGGCGGCCAGGGCGAATTGCTGGCCCGGCCGCTCACCGACCTCTATGAATTCCTGCGCGACTTCGTGATCGCCGAGGACGACGAGGGCCAGGCGGTGGGCGCCTGCGCCCTGCATCTGGTCTGGGAAGACCTCTGCGAGATTCGCAGCCTGGCGGTGCTTCCCGAGCGCGGCGGCGAGGGCTGGGGCACCAAGCTGGTGGAGGCCTGCTGCTCCGAGGCGGTCACCCTGGGCTTCAACAAGATATTCGCCCTCACCTACCGCCCAACGTTTTTCGCCCGCTTCGATTTCAGGCAGGTGGACAAGCAGATGCTGCCCAACAAGATCTGGGCTGATTGCATAAACTGCGTGAAGTTCCCTGATTGCGACGAGATCGCCATGTTGCTGGAGCTGTGAAGGTGGATTTAGACCGTCAAGTGGAGCTGGCCCGCAAGGCCCTGGAGTCCAGCGGCGCCAAGCAGTGGGAGATCGCGGCGGTGCACAGCGACCGCGTGTCCATCGGGGTGCGCGGCCAAGAGGTGGATGCCTTTCAGCAGTCCACCTCAAGCGGCCTGGCCTTGCGCGTGGTCAGCGACGAGCGCCTGGGCTTCGCCTACGTAATCGGCGGCGACCCCCAGGGCATCGAGCGGGCCGTGGCCGAGGCCATGGCGTCGGCCACGGCCAGCGACCCGGAGCCGGGCATCAGCCTGGCCGGGCCGGTGGCCGACCCGCCGGTGGTGGAGGTCTTTGACCCCGAGCTGGCCGCCGACCCGGTGGAGGCCAAGGTGGAGCGGGCCAAGCAGGTGGCCGCCGCCGCCCTGGAGGCCGACCCCCGGGTGGTGCACGTGCAACCGGCGGAGTTCGCCTCCGCGGTGAGCGAGCTGCGCCTGCTCACCTCCCTGGGCCTGGACTTCAGCCACCAGGGCACCACCGCCTCGGCCGGGGCCTTGGCCATGGCCTCCCAGGACGGCGAGCAGGAGATGGGCTGGGACAGCCACAGCGCCCGCTTTCTCTCGGAGATCGATCCCCAGGCCCTGGGCCGCGAGGCGGGCCTGAGGGCCGCGGCCTTTTTGGGGGCCCGCCCGGTGGGCGACGGCCGCTACGATGTGGTTCTGGACAACTCGGTGGCGGTGCAGTTTTTGGGCCTCTTGGCCGCCTCGCTGCTGGGCGACACCCTGCTCAAGGGCCGCTCGCTTTTGGCGGGCAAGGAAGGCTCCCGGATCGTCAGCCCCCAGGTGAGCCTGGTGGACGACGGCACCCTGCCCCGGGGCCTGGGCAGCGCCTCTTTGGACGACGAGGGCGTGGCCATGAGCCGCAAGACGTTGGTGGAGGCCGGCGTGCTGAGGGGCTTCGTGTTCGACCGCCTGTGGGGGGCGCGCGACGGCCGGGGCAGCACCGGCAACGGTATGCGCGGCTCCCTGAAGGGCCCGCCGGGGGTGGACTTCTCCAACCTGTTCCTGGAGCCGGGCCAAGCCGCGCCCCAGGAGCTGGAAAGCCGCCTGGAACGCGGCCTGGTCATCACCGACATCATGGGCGGCCACACCGCCGACCCGGTGAGCGGCGAGTTCAGCTTCGGCGCGGCGGGATTCCTGGTGGAAAAGGGGGCCCGGGTGCGCCCGGTGAAGTCCATCGCCATCGCCGGTCAGGTGCTCAAGTTGTTCGAGGCGGTGGCAGAGGTGGGCTCGGACCTAAGGTTCTTCGGACGTAAGGGCGCGCCCAGCCTGCTCATCCAGGGCATGTCGGTCAGCGGACCTTAACGTATTGATAATCATTACAATTTTAATTTACTACAAGATTGTAACGCCCCACATGCAGGGTTGACTATAACCCGCGGCCATGCTAAATGTGCTCTGATCGAATTTCTCTGAATTGCCCCGGAGCGATCGCGCTCTGGTGACAGCCGAGATAAAAAGGGATGGCGTGGCAAAAAAAATAACCGTAATGATCTTCCCGGACGAGGGAACCAACCGAGTCAAACGGCTCTGCTTCCCTCGTTTTTTTATATGGTTTTTCGTCTTCGCCTTGGCCGGCTCTCTGAGCTTGGCCGGATATTGGTTCCACCGCTATCACGGGGTGATGGGCAACCCTCTCACCTACCAGGCCGACGAAAACCTCAACAACCGACATCAAGCCCAGATCGCGGCCTTTGCCCAGCGCCTGGAAGAATTGAACGGCCAGGTCGGCCGTCTCAAGGGCTTCAACGAGCGCCTGCGGCTCATGGCCAATCTGGACAAACCCAGCCAAACCGACGACATCTTCGGCGTGGGCGGCCGCGAAGGCACCACCAGCGGACCAGGCGTGCGCCTGGCCTCCACCAGCGCCGAGCGGCGCTTGCAGGTGCTGCAACGCGACCTGGACCGCCTGAGCGCCGAGAGCGAGACCGAGCGCCAGTTGCAGCGGCACCTGGCCAAGTTTCTCCAGGACCGGCGCTCCATCCTGGCCTCCACCCCCTCTTTGTGGCCGGTGCGCGGCTGGGTCACCTCCGGCTTCGGCACGCGCATCTCGCCCTTTGGCAAGGGCAGGAAGTTCCACTCCGGGGTGGACATCTCCACCCGGCGCGGCACCCCCATCATCGCCCCGGCGGGCGGGGTGGTCACCTTCGCGGGCTGGGAGGGCGGCTTTGGGCGCATGCTGGCCATCAACCACGGCCACGGCATCGTAACCCGCTACGCTCACGTGCAAAAGTTCAAGGTAAAGCTGGGACAAAAAGTGGAGCGGGGCCAGACCATCGCCCTGGTGGGCAACACCGGGCGCTCCACCGGACCACATTTGCACTACGAGGTGCTGCTGTCGGGGGTGCCCACCAACCCCATGTATTACATCCTGGATTAACAAGCGTAGCGTGTAGTTATATACTCTCCCGGCGCAACGGATCGCGCCGGGAGTTGCATTTTTGGCCCAAGGGACCACAATAAGGACCATGTTAGGCAAAATTCTATCCAAGATAGTGGGCTCCAAGAACGAGCGGGACCTGAAGCACCTCCAGCCCCTGGTGGAGGCGGTCAACGCCCAGGAGCCTTCCATGGAGGCCAAGAGCGACGCCGAACTGGCCGCCCTTACCCCTGCATTCCGGGAGCGCCTGGCCGCCGGGGAGACCCTGGACGACCTCTTGCCCGAGGCCTTCGCCGCGGTGCGCGAGGCGGGCAAGCGATCCATCGGCCAGCGCCACTACGACGTGCAGCTCATCGGCGGCATCGTCCTGCACCAGGGCAAGATCGCCGAGATGAAGACCGGCGAGGGCAAGACCCTGGCCGCCACCCTGCCGGTGTACCTTAACGCCCTCACCGGGCGCGGGGTGCACGTGGTCACGGTGAACGACTACCTGGCCAAGCGCGACGCGGGCTGGATGGGCAACATCTACCGCTTCCTGGGACTCACCGTGGGCTGCATCGTGCACGGCCTGGACGACGACGAGCGCCAGCAGGCCTACGCCGCGGACGTGACCTACGGCACCAACAACGAGTTCGGCTTCGATTATCTGCGCGACAACATGAAGTTCGACCTGGCCGAGTTGGTGCAGCGGGAATACGCCTTCGCCATCGTGGACGAGGTGGACTCCATCCTCATCGACGAGGCCCGCACCCCGCTGATCATCTCCGGCCCGGCCGAAAAATCCACCCAGCTCTACGTGCAGATCGACCGGCTGATCCCCCGCCTTACCAAGGAGACCCACTTCACCATCGACGAGAAGACCCGCACCGCCAGCCTCACCGAGGAGGGCGTCAACCGCTGCGAAGAGCTTCTCAAGGTGGACAACCTCTACGACCCGCGCTACATGGAGCTATTGCACCACCTGACCCAGGCGCTAAAGGCCCACGCCCTGTTCAAGCGCGACGTTGACTACATCGTCAACGAAGGCGAGGTGGTGATCGTCGACGAGTTCACCGGGCGGCTCATGCCCGGGCGGCGTTACTCCGAGGGGCTGCACCAGGCCCTGGAGGCCAAGGAAAAGATCAAGGTCAAGAGCGAGAACCAGACTCTGGCCACCATCACTTTCCAGAACTACTTCCGCATGTACGACAAGCTGGCGGGCATGACCGGCACCGCGGACACCGAGGCCGAGGAGTTCGCCAAGATCTACAAGCTCGACGTCATGGTCATCCCCACCAACCGGGACATGATCCGCAAGGACCACCCGGATTCGGTGTACCGCACCCAGGCTGAAAAGTACGAGGCCGCGGTGCAGGAGATCAAGGAGCTGCACACCAAGGGCCAGCCGGTGTTGGTGGGCACGGTGAGCGTGGAGCGCTCGGAGATGCTGGGCGCCAAGCTCAAGCGCCTGGGCGTGCCCCACACCGTCTTGAACGCCAAGCACCACGCCAAGGAGGCGGAGATCGTCTCCCAGGCCGGGCGCAAGGGCGCGGTGACCATCAGCACCAACATGGCCGGGCGCGGCACCGACATCGTCTTGGGCGGCAACCCCGAGGCCATGGCCATCAAGGACGCCGATCCCAAACAAGAGCCCGAGGCCTACGCCCAGGCTCTCAATAAGTACAAGGCCCAGTGCGCCGCCGAGCGCGAGGAGGTCCTGGCCGCGGGCGGCCTGCACATCCTGGGCACCGAGCGCCACGAGAGCCGGCGCATCGACAACCAGCTCCGAGGCCGTTCCGGCCGCCAGGGCGACCCCGGCTCCAGCCGCTTCTACCTGAGCCTGGAGGACGACCTGCTGCGCCTGTTCGGCAGCGACCGCATCAAGGGCATCATGGGCAAGCTGGGCATGGAGGAAGGCGAGCCCATCGAGCACGGCCTCATCTCCAAGGCCATCGAGAACGCCCAGCGCAAGGTGGAAGGGCGCAACTTCGAGATCCGCAAGCAGCTTCTGGAGTACGACGACGTGCTCAACAAGCAGCGCGAGGTGATCTACGCCCAGCGGCGCATGGCCATGACCGGCGACGGGGTGCACGACTCGGTGCTGGAGATGATGGACGAGCTGGCCGAGCAGGTAGTGGACGCCTACGCCGACGACCATGTGCCTTCGGCCGAATGGGACGCCAAGGGCCTGCGGGACGCCGTGGGCAACGCCTTCGGCTTCATCCCCGACCTGGGCGACATGCAAGAGCACGACGCCGAAAGCCTGATCCAGGTGGTGAGCGACCAAGCCAAGGAGCTCTACTCCCGCAAGTTCGACACCTACGGCCAGGAAACCATGGACCAGCTGGAGCGCTGGATTTTGTTGGACCGGGTGGACAGCCTGTGGAAGGACCACCTGCTCAACATGGACCACCTCAAGGAGGGCATCGGCCTCAGGGGCTACGGCCAGAAGGACCCCCTGCGCGAATACCAGCGCGAGGGCTACGAGATGTTCGCCCAGATGGTGGACCGCATCAAGTCCGAGACGGTGGGCGCCCTGATGCGGGTGCAGATCGCCAGCGAGGCCGACGTCCAGGCCCTGGCCCCGGAAGAGGACATCCCCCTGGCCTATTCCGGCGGCGACGGCGGCGCGCCCGAGCCGGCCCAGCGCGAGGGCAAAAAGGTGGGGCGCAACGATCCCTGCCCCTGCGGCAGCGGCAAGAAATACAAAAAGTGCTGCGGACGCAAGTAGGCCCGGCCTAGGCCGGGCGCTTGCGGATGTAGATGAACCAGTAGACCAGCCCCACCATCACCGATCCCCCCAGGACATTGCCCAGGGTCACCGGCAGCAGGTTGGCCCATAAAAATCCGTCCCAACCGAGCGCCGCGTAGCTTTGGGGCCCCGCCCCCAGGGCGGCCCAGAAATGGGCCGGGGCCCCGGCCTTGATGAACAGGGCCAGGGGTATAAGGAACATGTTGGCCACTGAGTGCTCGAAGCCCGAGGCCACGAAGGCGCTGATGGGGAAAATGACGCACAGGATCTTGTCGGTGGTGGTGCGCGCGCTAAAGCAAAGCCAAACCGCCAGACATACCAATACGTTGCACAAGGCGCCCAAGGCCAGGGCCTGGACGAAGCCGTGGGAGCACTTGAGCCGGGCCCCCTCCAGCAACACCCGCCCCACCTCGCCCGAGCCCATGAGATATTGCCCCGAGAGCCACACCAAAAAGGCGGTGGCCAGCGCCCCGGCGAAGTTGCCCGCGTAGACCAAGCCCCAATTGCGCAGCAGGCGGGCGGTGCTTACCCGGCGGCTGGCCCAGGCCATGACGATGAGGTTGTTGCCGGTGAACAGCTCGGCCCCGGCCACCACCACCAGGATCAGGCCCAGGCTGAAGGCCACCCCCCCGGCCAGGCGCACCAGGCCCCAGGAGGCTCCTCCCGCCCCGGCCATGACCGTGGCCGAAAAGATGCCCCCCAGGGCGATGAAGGCCCCGGCCAAAAAAGCCAGGGCCAGGGTGCTGTGCCAGCCCAGGGCGGCCTTGGCCACCCCCACCTCCTCGGCCTTGAGGGCCATCTCCGGGGGGATCAGGGGGTCCCAGCGCGGCGCCTGCGGTTCTGCTTGCATGGCCATGGCGTCACCTATGGGGGCGAGGCGTTAGGGTTACAAAAAATTAGTGGACTGGGCGGCCAGGTTACCCAATGGTATATGTGTGGATCATTGGTCCCCTATCTATATATTCAGCGGTGGAGAGCCGGAAAATGCAAGAGCTTCCCGAGTTGGGCGACGCGCCCCTGAAGCAGGGCAACGAAGTGAACCAGGAGGTGGCCGGATTCAAGGCCGCCGCCGCGCCCTGCGGCCTGCGCAAGGACGGCCGGGCCGACCTGGCCCTGATCGTGGCCGACGCGCCGGTGGCCGTGGCCGGGGTGTTCACCACCAACAAGCTGGCCGCCGCTCCGGTGCAGGTCTGCCGCCAAAACGTGAAGGCGGGCAAGGCCCGGGCCATCCTGGCCAACAGCGGCGGGGCCAACGCGGCCACCGGCGAGCCGGGTCTCACCGCCTGCCGCTCCACCTGCGAGGCCGTGGCCAGAGCCCTGGGCTGCTCCACCCAGGAGGTGCTGCCCTGCTCCACCGGAGTCATCGGCCAGGTTCTGGACGACGCCAAGGTCAACGCGGTGGTGCCCGCAATGGCCGCCGGGCTCAAGGCCATGGGCCTGGCCGAGGCGGCCGGGGCCATCATGACCACCGACGCCTTTAAGAAGATGGCCCGGCGTCAGGCCACCATCGACGGGAAAACCATAAACGTGGTGGGCATGGCCAAGGGCGCGGGCATGATCCGCCCGGACATGGCCACCATGCTCTGCTTCGTCTTGACCGACGCGGCGGCGGGGCCCGAGGCCCTGGCCAAGGTTTTGAGCGAGGCGGTGGAGCAGAGCTTCAACCGCATCAGCGTGGACGGAGACACCTCCACCAACGACACGGTGCTCTTGATGGCCAGCGGCAAGGCGGGCAATCCCGAGATGGCCGCGGACGACCCGGAACTGGCCTGGCTCACCGGGGCGGTGACCGCCGTGTGCCAGGACCTGTCCACCATGGTGGTGGCCGACGGCGAGGGCGCCGGGCACCTGGTGCGGGTCAGGGTCTGCTCAGCGGCCAGCGCGGCCCAGGCCAGGCAGGTGGCCTACGCCATCGCCCACTCGCCCCTGGTCAAGACCGCGCTCACCGGCGGGGACCCCAACTGGGGGCGCATCCTGAGCACCGCCGGGGCGGAGAGCGCCCGGAGGGGCCACCCCTTTGACGAGAAGAAGTGCGACCTGTACATCGGCTCGGCGGTAATCGCCAAGGGCGGGCTGGCCACCGGGGCGGCGGAGGAGGCCAAGGCGGTGAAGGTCATGGCCCGGCCCCGCTACGAAATAAGATTGGAGCTTGGCCTGGGAACGGAGGAGCACTGGGTGCTCACCACTGATCTCACCAAGGCTTACATAGACATAAACGCCGACTATCGTTCCTGAAAGCCGGGACGAAGTACCAGAGGAAGGTAACCGCCCGCCCTTGCGGGGCGGGTGAGCCTGTGATATTCTTCGTCGGTTATTTATTACACACGCCTTCTTGGGGCGGCCCTGGTGCCGGCTGATGGCCGGTGGGCGCGCTCAACCCAACAAGAGGGCGGAGGACAAACCGAATCAGGAGGAAGCAACGTGGCCTACGTGACCATGCGTGAGCTGTTGGAGGCTGGAGTACATTTCGGCCACCAGACCGGCCGCTGGAACCCCAAGATGAAGTCTTATATCTTCGGGGCCCGCAACGGCATTCACATCATCGACCTGCAGCAGACTGTAACCCTTTTCCGTCAAGCCTATGACTTCATCATGAAGACCGTGGCCCGGGGCGGCGACGTGCTCTTCGTGGGCACCAAGCGCCAGGCGGCGGACATCATCGCCGAAGAAGCCAACAACTGCGGCATGTACAACGTCAACCACCGCTGGTTGGGCGGCATGCTCACCAACTTCCAGACCATCAAGAAGTCCATCGAGCGCTACAAGTGGCTGGAAGGCATCGTGGCCGACGGCACCATCGACAACTACCCCAAGAAGGAGGCCATGGCGCTACGGCGCGAGCTGGAAAAGGCCGAGCGCAACCTGGGCGGCATCAAGGACATGACCCGCCTGCCTTCGGCGGTGGTTCTGGTGGACATCAAGAAGGAAAAGATCGCGGTCAACGAGGCCCGGCGGCTCAAGATACCCATCGTGGCCATCGTGGACACCAACTGCGACCCCGAGGGCATCGACTACCTGGTGCCCGGCAACGACGACGCCATCCGGGCCATCCGCCTGTTCTCCGGCGCCCTGGCCCAGGCGGCCAACGACGGCCTGGCCCTCAGGGAGCAGCGGGGCGGATCGGCGCAGGCCGAAAAGGTCCAGATGCCCAAGGACATGCCCGAATTGACCGTGGGCCGTCCCGAGGAGCAGGAGGGCCCCGAGGTGGTGGTCATCCGCAAGGAAAAAGGGGCCACCAAGGAAGCCGCCGCTGAGATCAAAGAGGCCGTGGCCGAAGAGGCCACCGAGGAGTAATCCCGGGCCGCGCCATATTTTAGCGCTAAACGGGCCCGCCTCCGGGCGGGCCCGCCAGCCATAGATTTGAAGGAGTAGAATCGCCATGAGCATTACCGCCGCCATGGTCAAAGAGCTTAGGGACAAAACCAACGCCGGCATGATGGACTGCAAGAAGGCCCTCACCGAGGCCGACGGAGACATGGAAAAGGCCATCGACTGGCTTCGCCAGAAGGGTCTGTCCGTGGCCGCCAAGCGGGCCGGACGGGTGGCCAGCGAGGGCCAGGTAGCCAGCTACATCCACGCCGGCGGCAAGCTGGGCGTCATGGTCGAGGTCAACTGCGAGACCGACTTCACCGGCAAGACCGAGGAGTTCGGCATCTTCGCCAAGGATCTGGCCATGCACATCGCGGCCAGCAACCCCCTGTGCGTGAACGAAGAAGACCTGTCCCCCGAGGTCCTGGAGCGCGAGCGCGAGATCTACAAGGCCCAGGCCCTGGACCAGGGCAAGCCCGAAAAGATTATGGACAAGATCATCGAGGGCAAGCTCAAGAAGTTCGCCGCCGAGAGCTGCCTGATGAATCAGCCCTTTGTCAAGGACACCGACAAGACCATCGCCGACCTGGTCAACGAGCTTCGGGCCCAGACCGGCGAGAACATCCAGATCCGGCGCTTCGCCCGCTTCGTGCTGGGCGAAGAGAGCTAGGCCAGGAGCCGCCAATGACCCCCGCCCCGGTATTCAAAAGAGTGCTCTTGAAGGTCTCGGGAGAGGCCCTCATGGGCGGGGAGTCCTTTGGCATTTCCCCCCAGGTCCTGGAATACGTGGCCGACGAGCTGCTCAAGGCCCGCGACCTGGGCGTGGAGATCGGAGTGGTCCTGGGCGGCGGCAACATCTTCCGTGGGGTCAGCGAAAGCGCCCAGCACATGGACCGGGTGCAGGCCGACTACATGGGCATGCTGGCCACGGTGGTCAACTCCATAGCCTTGCAGGACGCCCTGGAGCGCAAGGGGGTGCCCACCAGGGTCATGACCGCCATCAGCATGCCCCAGGTGGCCGAGCCCTACATCCGGCGCCGGGCCATCCGCCACCTGGAAAAGGGGCGGATCGTCATTCTGGGCGCGGGCACGGGCAACCCCTACTTCAGCACCGACACCGCCGCCGCCTTGCGGGCCGAGGAGATCGGGGCCGAGGTCTTGATGAAGGCCACCAAGGTGGACGGCATCTACGACTCGGACCCGGTGAAGAACCCCGGGGCCAAGAAATTGCCCCAGGTCACCTACGACCAGGTGCTGGCCCAGCATCTGAAAGTCATGGATGCCACGGCCATCAGCCTGGCCGGGGACAATCAGCTGCCGGTGATCGTGTTTGACCTGCTGGAACCGGACAATATCAAGCGGGTGCTACTGGGCGAAACGGTGGGCTCCCGAGTGGAGGTTTAGCCATGATCGAAGACGCCAAAAAAGAAGCCAAGGATCTGATGGAAAAAGCCATCGAGGCCCTGACCCGCGACTTCAAAAGGGTGCGCACCGGCCGGGCCTCCATCTCGCTTTTGGACGGCGTGCGGGCCGACTACTACGGCGCGCCTACGCCGCTCAACCAGATGGCCAGCCTTTCGGTGCCCGAGCCGCGCCTGATCCTCATCCAGCCCTGGGACGCCAGCACCTGCGGTGCCATCGAAAAGGCCCTGCTCAAGAGCGACCTGGGCCTGACCCCCAACAACGACGGCAAGGTGGTGCGCATCTCCGTGCCCCCCTTGACCGAAGAGCGCCGCAAAGAGCTGGTCAAAGTGGTCAAGAAAATGGCCGAGGAGACCAAGGTGGCGGTGCGCAACGCCCGCCGCGAGGCCAACGACCTGCTCAAGGAGTTCAAGAAGGAAGGCGAGATCAGCGAAGACGACGCCTTCCGGGGCCAGGAAGAGGTCCAGAAGATCACCGACCAGTACGTGGCCAAGGTTGACGAGGTCTCGGCCGAGAAGGAAAAAGAGATCCTGGAGTTTTAGGCCCCTCGGCCTGAACGGATTCCATGGCATCTACCTCCCCAGAGACCTCCCCGCTCGACCGGCTGGACACCTCCGCCCTGCCCCGCCACCTGGCGGTGATCATGGACGGCAACGGCCGCTGGGCCAAGTCCAAGGGCTGGCGCAGGGTGCGCGGCCACGAAGAGGGGGCCGAGAGCGTGCGGGTGGTGGTCCGCTCCTGCCGCAAGCTGGGCATCGAGGCCCTCACCCTCTACGCCTTCAGCGAAGAAAACTGGGCCCGCCCCAAGGCCGAGGTCGAAGCCCTGATGCGCCTGCTGGGACGCTTCTTGAAAAGCGAGCGCCAGGAGATGATCGACCGGGGCATCCGCCTTCGGGCCAGCGGCAGCGTCGAGCGCCTGCCCGCCAAGACCCGCCAACTTCTGGAACAGATCATGGCCGACACCGCCCAGGGGGAGCACATGGTGCTCAACCTGGCCCTGTCCTACGGCGGACGCCAGGAACTGGTGCGCGCCGCCCAGCGCCTGGCCGCCAAGGCCGTGGCCGGGGAGCTGAGCCCCGGGGAGATCGGCGAGGCCGAGCTGGAAAACGAGCTCTACACCGTGGGCCTGCCCCAGGTGGACCTGTTGATCCGCACCAGCGGCGAGCTCAGGGTGAGCAACTTCCTGCTTTGGCAGATCGCCTATGCCGAGTTTTATTTCACCGACACCTATTGGCCCGACTTCCGCGAACAGGAGTTGGCCAAGGCCCTGATGGCCTTCGGCGGGCGCGAGCGCCGCTTCGGCCAGACCGGGGAGCAGCTAAAGGGAGACGACGCTTGAGCGAGCCCACCCGCCGCCGGACCATGGAAACCCTGGCCGTGCGCGCGGCCACCGGCCTTCCCCTGGCCGCCGGGGTTCTGCTCATCATCATCTTCGCACCCCCGTGGGTCCTGGGCCTGCTCATCGCCGGAGTGGCCTGCCTGGGCATGCACGAGTACACCCGCATGGTCCTGCCCGGCTCCTGGAACCTGGCGGCCATCGCCGGAGTGGCCCTGGCCGGGCTCACTGCCCTGGCCGGGCTGGCCGGAGGCACGGCGGCCCTGGCCGCCCTGATGCTTTCGGTGACCGCCATGGGCCTCATCACCGCCCTCACCGGCTTCGACCTGGGCATTTCCTGGGAAAACGCCACCCGGCGCTCCTGGGGCCTGGTCTACGTGGGCGGCCTGTTCGCGGGCCTGGTGGTCCTGGCCGGGCTGCCCGGCGGCCGGGTGCTGCTGATTTTCTCCATATTCGTGGTCATCGCCGCCGACGTGGGGGCCTATTTCGCGGGCCACATGTGGGGCAAACGCAAGCTGGCCCCCTCCATCAGCCCCGGCAAGACCATCGAGGGCGTGGCCGGAGGCGCGGCCGCCTCGGCGGTCCTGGGCGCCGTCTTCGCCGGGTTGTGGCTGCCCGACACCAGCGTGGGCGCGGGCGCCCTGCTGGGCCTGGTGCTGGCTTTGGTCAGCGTGGGCGGCGACCTGTTGGAGTCGGCCCTCAAGCGCGCCGCCGGGGTCAAGGACTCGGGCACCATACTCCCCGGCCACGGCGGAGTGCTGGACCGGGTGGACGGAATCCTGGTGGGCGGGGCGGCCTTTTTGCTGCTGAGGATGCTGCTGTGGACGTAAAGAAGCTGGCCATACTGGGCTCCACCGGCTCCATCGGCAAAAGCACCCTGGAGGTGGTGGCCGCCCACCGCGAGCGCTTCCCCGTGGTCAGCCTGGCCGCCGCCCGTTCGGTGGAGGAGTTGGCCAAACAAGCCGCCTTGTTCCAGCCCCAGCTACTGGCCGTGCTGAACAAAGAGGCGGCCGACAAGCTCAAGACTTTGTTGCCTCCCGGTCTCAAGGCCGAGGTGGTCTACGGCCCCCAAGGCTATCTGCAGGCCGCGGCGGGCTGCGGGGCGGACATGGTGCTCAGCGCCATGGTGGGCGCGGCCGGGCTTTTGCCCACCTACGCGGCCATCAAGGCGGGCATCGACGTGGCCCTGGCCAACAAGGAGACCCTGGTGGCCGCCGGTGAGCTGGTCATGGCCGCGGCGACCGAAAGCGGCTCGGCCATCGTGCCGGTGGACTCCGAGCATTCGGCCATCTACCAGTCGCTCATGGGCAACGACCCCGCCGGGGTGCGCCGCCTGTGGCTCACCGCCAGCGGCGGCCCCTTCTGGAGCTTCACCAAGGAGCAGCTGGCCGGGGTGACCCCGGAGATGGCCCTGGCCCATCCCACCTGGTCCATGGGCCCCAAGATCACCATCGACTCGGCCACCCTGATGAACAAGGGCCTGGAGGTCATCGAGGCCCACTGGCTCTTCGACCGGGGCTACGACGACATCAAGGTGGTGATCCATCCCCAATCGGTGGTGCACTCCCTGGTGGAGTACGTGGACGGCTCTTTCCTGGCCCAACTGGGCCTGCCGGATATGAAGACCCCCATCGCCTTCGCCCTGGCCCATCCTAAGCGCCTGGCCATGGACATGCCCCAGCTGAACCTGGCCCAGGTGGCCCGCCTCAGCTTCGAGGAGCCGGACCTGGATCGATTCCCGGCCCTGGGCCTGGCCTTCGCGGCCGGGCGCGAGGGGGGCAGCGCGCCGGCGGTGATGAACGCGGCCAACGAAGTGGCGGTGGGCCTGTTCCTTCGGGGCAGCCTGACCTACGGACAAATAACCGTTTGCGTGCGCGCGGTCCTGGACGAGCACCAGACCCATTCCCTGCCCAGCGTGGCCGCCGTCCTGGAGGCCGACCGTTGGGCCCGGACTCAGGCCCGCGCCTGGGCCGAGTCCCATGGAGGAGCCGCGTGACCCTGGTTAGCGCCATCATAGTTCTGGGCGTGCTTATTTTCGTGCACGAGTTGGGCCACTTCCTGCTGGCCAAGAAGGCCGGGGTGGGAGTCAAGGTCTTCAGCCTGGGCTTCGGCCCGCGCCTGCTCGGGTTCAGAAAGGGCGAGACCGACTACCGCCTCTCGGCCATCCCCCTGGGCGGCTTCGTGCGCATGGTGGGCGAGAACCCCAACGATCAGGTGTCTCCGGAAGAGGAAGCCCAATCCTTTGCCCACAAGCCGGTGGGCTGGCGCCTGGCCATCGTGGCTGCCGGCCCCCTGTCCAACATCGCCTTCGCCCTGATCGTCTATTTCGGGGTGCTCCTCATCTGGGGCCTGCCCACCATCACCACCCAGGTGGGCGGAGTGATGCCCAACTCCCCGGCCCTGGCCGCGGGGGTGCAAAAGGGCGACAAGGTGCTGGCCATCAACGGCCAGGCCACCGCCGACTGGGGCGACATGGTCCGGACCATCCAGAAAAGCGCCGGCAAGCCCCTGAAGGTCACCCTGGAGCGCAATCGAAGCCGGAAGGACCTGACCATAGTTCCCCGCCAAGAGGAAGTCACTGACATCTTTGGCGAAAAGCACCAGGTGTTCCGGGTGGGCATAGCCGCCAGCCCGGAAACGGTCAGCCGCCCGGTTAGTTTGTGGGAAGCCACCACCCTGGCGTTGCGCAAGACCTATTGGGCCGGCGAGCTGATCATCATGAGCGTGGTCAAGATCATCCAGGCCAAGGTCTCGGTGGAAAACCTGGGCGGGCCCATCATGATCGCCCAGGTGGCCAGCGAGGCGGCGGCCCACGGCCTGGCCCCCCTGCTGGACCTGGCCGCCCTGATCTCGGTGAACTTGGCCATCTTGAACCTGCTGCCCATACCCGCCCTGGACGGCGGCCACATCTTCTTCTTCCTGTTCGAGGCCGTCACCCGCCGCCCGGTGTCGCTGGCCGCCCGGGAAAAGGCCCAGCAGGTGGGCATGGTGCTCTTGATCCTGCTGATGGTTTTCATCTTCTACAACGATATCGCCCGCCTTTTGGGCGCTTACGCCCAGTAGGGGAGCGGCGGTGATTCTGGCCCTGGATACCTGCCTGAGCGGCGGGGGCGCGGCCCTGGCCCATGAGGGCAAGGTGCTGGCCCAGGCCCTTTTGGAGCCCGGACCCGGCTTCAGCCGCCGTCTGTTGCCCGCCGTCCAGGAAGTCATGACCCAGGCCGGGGCCTCCCCCAAAGACCTCACCGGCCTGGCCGTGACCATCGGTCCCGGATTTTTCACCGGTCTGCGCGTGGCCCTGGCCACGGCCCAAGGCCTGGCCCTGGGCCTGAACCTGCCGGTGGCCGGGGTGTCCAGCCTGCGCCTGCTGGCCGAGGGCGCCCCGGCGGGCAAGCGCACCCTGTGGGTTTTGGCCGACGCCCGGCGGGATCTCATCTACGCCGCCTGTTTCGACCAGGACGGCGGGGCCTTTGAGCGCCGCGAGGCGGATATGGCCATAACCATCGAACGCTTACGCACCTTGCTGGAGCCACCGGCCCTGCTGCTGGGCCCCGGCGCGCGCCTGCTGGCCCATGAAGATTTGGCCCCCGGCCTGGAGCTGGCCCCGGAGTCCCTGGACCAGCCCAGCCCCGGCCTTTTGGCCCTTCTCGGGGCCCGCCGCCTGGCCCAGGGCAAGGGTCTGGCCCCTCACCAGCTACGCCCCCGCTATTGCCGCCCCTCGGACGCGGAAGTGCGCTTTGGGCTGCCTTTGGATGATTACCGTCTAGTACAGTGAAGCTCGGTCCTCCCGTGTTATAATGCTTTGGCATCCGAGGAGGAACTTACATGCGCCGGTGGTTGATTCTTACCATGGTCCTGATGGGCCTTTGGCTACCCTGTGTCGCCCTGGCCCAAGAACCCGTATCCAGCATCATCGTCAACGGCCAGGCCACCCTGAACCTGGCTCCCGAGGAGGGGGTCATCACCGTGGGGGTGACCACCCAGGCCCTGACCGCCGCCCAGGCGTCCCAGGCCAACGCCTCGGCCATGCAAAAGGTGGTGGATGCCCTGAAAAAGATGCTGGGCGAAAAGGGCCGCCTGGAGACCGCCGGATACTGGCTGCGCCCCATCACCACCTGGGACAAAGATAAAAAGCAAAATATCACCACCGGTTACAAGGCCAACCACGAAATACGGGTTATCAGCCGCGATCCCCTGGCCCTGGCCGGGCTGTTGGACGCGGCGGTGGCCGCCGGGGCCAACTCGGTCTCTGGCCCGGAGTGGCAGCTCTCGGACTCCAAGACGGCGGGCCTCAAGGCCCTGGCCGCCGCCTTTGCCGACGCCAAGGCCAGGGCCCAGGTGTTGGCCCAGGCCGCGGGCATGCGCCTGGGTCCGGTGTTAAAGATCAGGGTGGCCGGCGCGGAAGATTCCTCCCCGGTGTTGAACCGAGCCCTGGCCAAGGCCATGGCCGCCACCCCCTTGCAGCCCAACGAGGTCCAGGTGCGCGCCGAGGTGAACTGCGTGTTCGCCCTTTTGCCAGCCGCGCCGGGTGTTGCAGAATAAATTTCTTTTACCGCGAGTGAGGATAAAGAGTATGGACCCCACCGATATGGAGCTTATCCAGGCCAACCTGGACAACGACCCCGAGCTGGCCAAACTTTGGGCCGAGCACCTGGAGCTGGAAAAAAAGCTGGACGACATGAACCAGCGCCTTTACCTGTCCACCGAGGAGCAGATCGAGCGCAAACGCCTGCAAAAGCTCAAACTGGCCGGACGCGACCGCATTGAGCAGATTTTGACCACGCTGCGCGGCGCTTAAGCCTAAGGCATTGATCATGGACAAGTTCCCCCTGGCCCGGCAAGGCTGGCCTTACCTGGCCTCGGCGGCCGTCTTGGCCGCGGTGGCCAGCGCCCTGGGCGTATGGTGGCTGGCCGTCCCCTTGTGGGCCATCACCTTGATAATCGCCAACTTTTTCCGCGATCCGCCCCGCTGTAGCGAGGCGGGGCCGGAGGCGATCATCTCCCCGGCCGACGGCAAGGTGGTGGTGGTGGCCGAGACCACCCATCCCGAGATGCCGGGCGGGCCGGTGCGCCAGGTGTCGGTGTTCATGAACATCTTCGACGTGCACGTGAACCGGGCCCCCATGGCCGGGCGGGTGCGCAGGGTGGTCCACCGCCCCGGCGGCTTCCTGCCCGCCGACCGCGCCGAGGCCCCCACGGCCAACGAACGGGTGGACCTGGTATTGGCCGGACGCCGCGCCACCATCGTGGTCACCCAGGTGGCCGGGCTGGTGGCCCGAAGAATCGAATGCTGGACCGCTCCAGGGGTTGCAATAGAGCGCGGTCAGCGGTACGGTATGATTAGATTTGGGTCCAGACTGGATTTGTACCTGCCCATGAGCGCCCAGGTTCGGGTGAGTCCCGGCCAAAGGGTAAGAGCCGGTGAAAGCGTGATAGCAGAGGTTTAAATGGCACGACGCAGCCGAAATTCCCGCCGACGCAAAAGCCGCGAGCAGTGGCGACGGGGAATCTACGTCCTGCCCAACCTCTTCACCACCGCCAGCCTCTTCGCCGGGTTCTTCGCGGCGGTGGAGGCCATCCAGGGCAACTACCAGCTGGCCTGCCTGGCCATCCTGGCCTCCCTGGTCTTTGACGGCCTGGACGGCAAGGTGGCCCGAGCCACCAACACCGTAAGCCGCTTCGGGGTGGAGTACGACTCCCTGTCGGACCTGGTGGCCTTCGGCGTGGCCCCGGCCATCCTGGTGTACATGTGGGGCCTGCAGCCCCTGGGCCGCCTGGGCTACCTGGCCGCCTTCCTTTTCGTGGCCTGCGGCGCGCTGCGCCTGGCCCGCTTCAACGTCCAGGTGGAGGAGGTGGGCACCAGCCACTTTGTGGGCCTGCCCATCCCCGGGGCGGCCAGCCTGGTTTCCACCATGATCCTCATGTGGCTGGAGCTCAAGGGGCCCGCCCCCTTCGAGCCTTGGCTGCTGGTCATCATCGTTTTCGTGCTGAGCTTCCTCATGGTCAGCAATATCCCCTACCTCTCCTTCAAGGAGCTGGGGCTGGCCAAGCTCAAATCCTTCAACTGGCTGGTGGCCGGGCTGCTGCTGTTCATCCTCATCGCCATACAGCCCCAGTTCATGGGCTTCATCCTTCTGGCCTCCTACGTGGTCGGCGGGCCCTTCGGCGCCCGCGTCATGGCCAAGAAGAAGGCCGCCAAGCAAGAGGCCATGCTGGCCCACACCCAGGCCTCCGAACAAGACCGATTGCCCTTGTCCTAGTCTTTCCGTCCCCCACCCAGACATAACCCCAGTGCACCCAATTTCTGGTGATGTGTCCCGGCGGGGACAGTTACCGGTGTGTTTTTTTAATGGGAGATACCGCAATGAGCAACCTGGTAAAGATTTTCGACACCACCCTGCGCGATGGCGAACAGTCGCCGGGCGCTTCCATGAACCTCGAGGAAAAAATGCGCCTGGCGCAAAAGTTGGCTCAACTTGGCGTGGACATCATCGAGGTGGGCTTCCCCGCATCCAGCCCCGGCGATTTCGAGTCGGTCAATGAAATCGCCAAGCAGGTCAAGGGCCCGATCATCTGCGGCCTGGCCCGCACCGGCCACGACGATATCAACACCTGCTGGGAAGCCATCAAACCCGCAGAGAAAAAGCGCATCCACGTATTCATCGCCACCAGCGACATCCACCTGGAGCACAAGCTGAGGATCAGCCGCGAGCAGGCCCTGGCCGAAATCACCTCCGGGGTGGGCCTGGCCACGAGCCTGTGCGACGACGTGGAGTTCAGCGCCGAGGACGCCTCGCGCTCGGACCCGGAGTTCCTGGCCCAGGCGATTTCCACCGCCCTGGCCGCCGGAGCCACCACCATCAACATCCCCGACACGGTGGGCTACGCCCTGCCCGACGAGTTCGCCGAGCGCATCAAGTACCTGTACGAGAACGTGCCCGGCCTGGACAAGGCCACGGTGAGCGTGCACTGCCACGACGACCTGGGCCTGGCCGTGGCCAACAGCCTGGCCGGCATCAACGCCGGGGCGCGCCAGGTGGAGGTGTGCATCAACGGCATCGGCGAGCGGGCGGGCAACGCTTCCCTGGAGGAGGTGGTGATGATGCTGGCCACCCGCGAGAAGAAGCTGGGTCTGACCACCAACATCAACCGCCAGGAGATCTACCCGGCCAGCCGCCTGGTTTCCATGATCACCGGGGTGTCGGTGCAGCCCAACAAGGCCATCGTGGGAGCCAACGCCTTTGCCCACGAGTCGGGCATCCACGTGGACGGCGTGCTCAAGAACCCGCTGACCTACGAGATCATGACCCCCGAGGAAGTGGGCATCGGCCAGAACAACCTGGTGCTGGGCAAGCATTCGGGCCGCGCCGCCCTCAAGGCCCGCCTCAAGGACATGGGCTACGAGCTGGACCGCGACAACGTGGAAAAGCTCTTCCAGGCCTTCAAGCGACTGGCCGACAAAAAGAAGGAGGTGTTCAACGAGGACCTGGAGGCGCTCATCGCCGACGAGATCCTGCGCATACCCCTGCGCTGGCGCCTGGACTACATGAACATCGTCAGCGGCACGGTCACGGTCCCCACGGCCACGGTGCGCCTGCACGACTGCGAAGAGCTCAAGCAGGACTTCGGTTCGGGCAGCGGTCCGGTGGACGCGGTGTACAACACCATCTCCAAAATCACCGGGGCCAAGGCCAAGCTGCTGCGCTTCACCATCAGCGCCATTACCGGAGGGCTGGACGCGCAGGGCGAAGTGACGGTAAGATTGGGCGAAAACGGTCTGGTGGTTCTGGGCAAGGGCTCTGATTCGGACATCCTGGTCGCCGCGGCCAAGGCCTACATCAACGGACTGAACCGCCTGGAGTACCTGAAAACCCATGGCCCCCGGCTGAGCGCCCAGGAGAGTAGCCTTTGAACCAACCCCAAACCATGAGCCAAAAAATCTTGGCTTCCCGCGCCGGGCTCCCGTATGTGGAGCCCGGCGCCATCGTGGAAGCCGAGTTGGACATGGTCCTGGCCAACGACGTCTCCACTCCCATGGCCATACGCGGCTTCAAGGAGATAGGCGGCGAACGTGTCTTCGACTCCTCCCGGGTGGTGCTGGTGGCCGACCACTTCACCCCCAACAAGGACGTGGGCAGCGCGCTGATCACCAAGGAGATGAACGAGTTCGCCTCGTCCAACCACCTGGAGCACCGCTTCGAGGGCGGCCGTTCGGGCATCTCCCACGTGCTGTTGGCCGAGCGGGGCCTCATCCTGCCCGGCGAGCTGGCGGTGGGGGCGGACAGCCGCATGGTGACCCACGGGGCCCTGGGGGCCTTCGCCACCGGGGTGGGGGCCAGCGACTTGGCCGCCGCCCTGGTCACCGGCCACGGCTGGTTCCAGGTTCCCTCCACCACCAAGGTGGAGCTGGGCGGCGAGATGGGCCCCTGGATCGGGGGCATGGACATCGCCCTGGCCCTTTTGCGCCTGCTGGGCCCCGAGGGGGCCCACTACCAGAGCCTGGAGTTCAGCGGCCCCCTGGTGCCCCGATTGTCCATGGACGCGCGCCTGACCATCAGCAACCTGATGGTGGAAAGCGGGGCCAAGGCGGCCCTGTTCCCGGTGGATCAGGTGACCACCGACTACCTCAAGGACAAGGCCAAGCGCTCCTGGGCCTCGGTGGCCCCGGACCCGGAGGCCGTCTACAGCAAGACGGTGAAGCTGGACGTCACCGGCCTGGAGCCCCAGGCGGCCCGGCCCCACCGCCCCCACGACGTGGCTCCGGCCCGCCGGGCGGGCTACGAGCCGGTGGACCAGGTGTTCATCGGCTCCTGCGCCGCAGCCCGTTTGGAAGACCTGCGCGTGGCGGCCCAGGTATTGAGCGGCAAGCAGGTCCACCCCCGGGTGCGCCTGATGGTGATCCCCCCCACCCCGCGCATCATGCTGCAAGCGGTGCGCGAGGGGTTGGTGGAGACCTTCCTGGCCGCCGGAGGCATCATGGGTCCGCCCTCCTGCGGCCCCTGCGCGGGCGCCCACCTGGGGGTTTTGGCCGCCGGGGAAGTGGCCGTGGCCACCGCCAACCGCAATTACCGGGGCCGCATGGGCCACCCCAGCAGCCGCATCTATCTGGCCGGGCCCGCCGTGGCCGCGGCCAGCGCCATTTTGGGCCGGGTGGCCGATCCGGCGGAGGTTCTATCATGATCAGCGGCATGGCCTGGGTTTTCGGCGACCACATCTCCAGCGACGCCATCATACCGGCCCGCTACCTGCACCAGCGCGACCCCCATTCCTGGTCCAAGGTGGTGCTGGGCGACCTTCGTCCCGAGTTCGCCGGGCAGGTGGGATTCGGCGATTTCATCGTGGCCGGGCGCAACTTCGGCTGCGGTTCCTCCCGGGAGCAGGCCCCCCTGGCCATCAAGAACGCCGGGGTGGGCGCGGTGATCGCCCACAGCTTCTCGCGCATGTTCTACCGCAACGCCTTCAACATGGGGCTGTTGGTCTTCACCTGCCCCGAGGCCGCCGCCCGGGTGCACGACGGGGACCGCCTGCGCCTGGACCCCTACAGCGGGCTCATCGAGGACGTGGAGCAGGAAACCTCCTTCCAGGCCCGGCCGGTGGACCCTTATCTCACCGATCTGGTCAGCCAGGGGGGCCTGATCAAGAAAATTCGAAAACAGATCACCGGCCGCTGATCCCGGCCGCCGGTTTTTTTACCCAACAAAGAGTTTGCAATAAGGCCCGGTCACGGCTAAATAAAGACCGTGGCCATCCGGCGGCGGCGTACGCCGCCGTAATGGGCCGAACAACCTTGGAGCAGAGAGTCATAAGGAAGAGAAGAAACCATGAGCAAGCTTTATAAAGTCGCGGTGTGCGGGGCCACTGGTGCCGTGGGCAACCAGATGATCCAGTGCCTCGAAGAAAGAGACTTTCCAGTGGGCGAGCTTCGCCTGTTGGCCTCGGAGCGCTCCAAGGGCAAAAAACTCACTTACAAAGGCGAGGAGATTCCGGTCCAGGTATTGGGACAGGATTCCTTCGATGGGATCGAGATAGCCCTGTTCAGCGCCGGGGCCTCCACCAGCCGGGACTTCGCTCCCCTGGCCGCCGAGGCGGGCGCGGTAGTGGTGGACAACTCCTCCTACTGGCGCATGGACCCCCTGGTGCCCCTGGTGGTGCCGGAGGTGAACCCCCAGGCGGTGGCCGACTACCCCAACAAGGGCATCATCGCCAACCCCAACTGCTCCACCATCCAGATGGTGGTGGTGCTCGAGCCCATCCATAAGCTGGCGGGCATCGAGCGCATCGTGGTGAGCACCTATCAGGCGGTGAGCGGCACCGGCCAAAAGGCCATCTTCGAGCTGGAGAACCAGCTCAAGGCTCTGCACGAGGGCCGCGATCCCGAGGCCAAGGTGTACCCCCGCCAGATCGCCTGGAACCTGCTGCCCCATATCGACGTGTTCCAGGACAACGGCTACACCAAGGAAGAGATGAAGATGGTGCTGGAGACCCAGAAGATCATGGGCGACGACAGCATCAAGGTCAGCGCCACCTGCGTTCGCGTGCCGGTGCGCTACGGCCACTCGGAGACGGTGAACATCGCCACCAAGAAAAAGGTGAGCGCCGCCGAGGTGCGCGCGGTGCTGGCCCAGGCCCCCGGCGTGAAGGTGGTGGACGATCCGGCCAACCTGGTCTATCCCACCCCGCTGGAAACCGCGGGCCAGGACCTGACCTACGTGGGCCGCATCCGCGAGGACATCAGCCAGGAAAAGGGCATCGACCTGTGGCTGGTGGCCGACAACATCCGCAAGGGCGCGGCCACCAACGCAGTGCAGATCGCCGAAATTTTGGCGGCGGACTACCTGTAGGAGAAACCTGGGCCTTGCTCAAGATCACCGGCGGGCGGCTCAGGGGGCGGGTGCTCAGGACTCCCCCCGGCTTGGCCACCCGGCCCACCGGCGCCAAGATGCGCCAGGCCCTGTTCAACATATTAGGCCCCCGGGTGGCCGACGCCCGGGTGGCCGACCTTTTCGCGGGCAGCGGGGCCCTGGGCCTGGAGGCCCTGAGCCGGGGGGCGGCATCCTGCCTGTTCGTGGAAAAAAGCCGCCCCACCGCCCAGCTTATCCAGGCCAGCCTGGACGCCTTGGGCCTAACCCGGGAGGGCAAGGTGCTGGCCGCCGGGTTGGGAGCCGCCGTGGGGGCGCTCAAGACCGCCGCCCCTTTTGACCTGGTTTTGGCAGACCCGCCCTACGGCAAGGGCCAGGTGGGCCGCCTGCTGGAGTTGGCCGCCCAGGGCTGGCTTTTGGCCCCGGACGGGCTGTTGATAATAGAGCACTCGCCAAAGGAAGCCCCCGAGGCTACCGGCGGGATTGAAATAGTTGACCACCGCCGATACGGTCAGAGCGAGTTGAGCTTCTTGGCCCCAAGCAGATCTTCCAGAGGGGACGGCACATGAAAACCGCTATCTATCCCGGTTCTTTCGATCCCATTACCAACGGGCATCTGTCCATCTTGCATCGCGGCTTGGAGATATTCGACAAGGTGGTGGTGGCGGTGGCGGTCAACCCCGACAAAAGCGGCCTGTTCCCCATCCCCGAGCGGCTGGAGATGATCCAGGAGGTCATCGCCGACATCCCCGGCGCCTCGGTGGACACCTTTGACGGCCTGCTGGTGGATTACGTCCTGGCCCACGGGACCAACGTGATCCTGCGTGGCCTTCGGGCCTTGTCGGACTTCGAGTACGAGTTCCAGATGGCGCTCATGAACCGCAAGCTCAACCGCGAGGTGCAGTCGGTGTTCCTGATGACCGACTACAAGTGGTTCTACGTAAGCTCCACCATCATCAAGGAAGCGGCCATGCTGGGCGGGGACATCAACGGCCTGGTGCCTTCCAGCGTCTCGCGCCGCCTCAAGGAAAAATTCGCGGCCAAAAAGGCCCTGGCCGACAAGGGCTAGGCCCTAACCGGCCTCTTTTTCCCCGAAAATCTGGGCCGAGAAGATGAGAATCTCGGTGTCCGGATCGCGCCAGCATCCCGGCCTCAGGCCCGCTTTCACGCAGGTCTGGTCAAGGAAGGTGTCGCGGTCCCAGCCGTATTCCGTGGCCACCTGGGGCAGCAGCACCCCTCGGCCCCGGGGGCTGACCATGTAGATGCCGTGGGTGCCCACCTTTATCTCGTTCACGTCGCTGATGCGCCTCAGCGGGCTGAGCACACTGATCTCCAGGTCCACCTGGTCCAGTTCGGCCCCGCTGAGCGGCGGGAAACGGGGGTCCTGGCTGGCCGCGGCCACGGCCATGTCCTCGATCAGCTCGGTCAGGGGCTCGTCGGAGATGAAGTTGCCGATGCATCCCCTGAGGCGGCCCTGCTTGTGCAGGGTCACGAAGGCTCCCCGTTTTATCTCCGGGCCGGGCAGCTCCTCCTGGGCGGGGCCATCGCCCTCGCGGCCCACCAGCCGGGCAATGCGCCCCCTGGCCAGCTTCAACAGGGCCTTTTGCTCCTTGGGGCTCAGTTCATGCTCGCTCATGGTCAGGCTCCCCCATTTTGCACCGGCGCGGCGGGACGCAGGCCCGAGCGCCAGAGCAGGTAGTGGCTGATTATCAGCCCGTGGTCAAAGCACAGGGGCCGGGGCAAATCCTCCGGGTCAAAGGCCTGGGCCTGGGCCGCGTCGTCGCCTCCCCGGGGCTCGCCCTGGGCCCGGCCCGCGAACACCACCGAGAGGTTGTGCTGGCGCGGGTCGCGGCTTGGGTCGGAGTAGGCCCCCAGCATTGCCACCAGTTCCACGGTCAGGCCGGTCTCCTCGGCCGCCTCGCGCCTGGCCGCCGCCTCCAGGCTCTCGCCGTAGTCCACGAAGCCGCCGGGCAGGGCCCAGCCGTGGGGCGGGTTGGCCCGCCGGACCAGCACGATGGGACGGCCGGGGCGCTCCAGCTCGATGATCACGTCCACGGTGGGATAGGGGTTGCGCGGCTGGGAGCTCACGGCTTTTCCTCGAGCTTGTGGGGCGGCTCCCGGCGGCGCATGTAAAACTCGCAGCGGCCCTCGCACTGGGGCAGCAGCAGCAGGCAGGAAACCAGGTGCTGGTGTTGGCACAGGGGCCCGGCCCCGGACTTGGGCACGTAGCGGGGGCAGGACAGGCGGGTGATCTGGTCCAGGTTCTTTTGGATCACGTGGCGGCGGGCCACCTCGCGGTCGCCCTCGTCGGCCAGGTTCTTGAGGCGGTCCAGGCGGTCCATGGTGGCGGCCCCCACCTTGCGCCGCTGCTCCAGAAGGGTGCAGCGGGAGGCCTGGGAGGCCTCGGGGCTGACCGTGCGGGTGCAGCGCCGCCGGGTGTAGTAGGCGCAGTTTTGCCCACCCAGGCGCTGCAGCTCGGCCACCGCGCCTAGCCTCCTTCTCCGCTCAGGCGGCTCACCGGGTCGCCGGCCTTGACCTCGCCGGGATTGAGCACCCGCACGAAGATACCCTGGCGGGGCATGATGCAGTCGCCCACCAACTCGCGGATAGCGCAACCGGCGTGGCATTCCTTGCCGATCTGGGTGACCTCAACCTCCACGTCGCCCAGCATTAGGCGGGTGCCCACGGGGAGGGTGTGCAACTCGATTCCCTGGGTGGTGATGTTCTCGGCGAAGTCGCCGGGGTTCACCTCGGCCCCCTTGGCCCGCATGTAATCGATGGACTCCATGGCCAGCAGGGAGAGTTGGCGGTGCCAGGGCCCGGAGTGGGCGTCGCCCACCAGCCCCACGTCCGGCTCCAGGCAACCCTGGGGCACGGGCTTTTTCACCACGCCTTTGGTAGAACTAATATTAACTGAAACTATTTTGGGCTGATTCATGGCCTCTTACCGTAAAAAGGAAAGCTCAGATTTGAGCTTATCGCCGCCCCCAGAGCACGTCAAGGCCGCTGTCCCCCCCCTGGGCGGCCCCTGGCCCGCTCCGGGAGTGGTGCTGGCCGGGGTGAGCGGCGGCTCGGACTCGGTGGCCCTGGCCCGCCTTTTGGCCCTGGCCGCCCCGGAGCGGGGCTGGCGCTTGGCCCTGGGGCACGTGGATCACGCCCTCCGGCCCGGCTCCGGCCGGGACGCCCGCTTCGTGGCAGAGCTGGCCGAGGGGCTGGGCGCGGCCTTTTACCTTCAAGAGGTGACGCTGGACAGCCGGGGCCGCTCCCTGGAGGAGGCGGCCCGCCAGGCCCGGCGCGAGGCCTTGATGCAAATGGCCGCCCAGGCCGGGGCCGAGGTGATCGCCCTGGGACACACCGCCGGGGACCAGGCCGAGACGGTCCTGATGCGCCTGCTCTGCGGCACCGGGCTTTCGGGCCTGGCGGCCATGCGACCCTGGAGCCCGCCCTGGTGGCGGCCCCTGCTGGGTCTGAGCCGGGAGGAGTTGCGGGCCTGGCTTGAGTCCCAGGGCCATCCCTGGCGCGAGGACGAGAGCAACGACAGCCTGGATTTCCTGCGCAACCGGGTGCGCCACCAGCTTCTTCCCCTGGCCCGCGAGTTGGTCAACCCCCGGTCCGAGGAGGCCCTGGCCCGCCTGGCCGCCCTGGCCGGTGAGGAAGAAGAGCTTTGGCAGCAGTGGTGCCGGGAGCAGGAGGGCCCGGTCTTGCGTCGTCAGGGTACCAGCCTGCTTTTGGCCGCCGAGCCCCTGGCGGCCATGCACCCGGCCCGGCAGCGCCGCCTGCTGCGCCACGCCATGGACATCCTGACCGGCCAGGGGCAACACCTCCTGGCCCCGCACGTGGAGCAGATGCGCGAACTGTTGGCCGGAGCGCCGGGGCGCAAGCTCACCCTGCCCGAGGGGCTCATGGCCTGGCGCGAAGCCCATGCCCTGCGCCTGGACCGGGCCGAACCGCCCCCGTGCCCCAGCCTGCTGCTGCACGGCCCGGCCACGGTGGCCCTGCCCCATTTGGGGGTCAGCCTGCGCCTGGAGCTGGTGGAGGAAAAGCCGCCGGTGGCGGGGCGGGGCCCCTCGGCCTGCCTGCCCGCCCAGGCGGTGCGCTGGCCCCTGGAGCTGCGCCCGGCCCAGCCCGGCGAGCGCTTCCATCCCCTGGGCGCGCCGGGCGGCAAGCGGCTCAGCCGCCTGCTCATCGACCGCAAGGTGCCCCAGTGGTGGCGGGCCCGCACCCTGATCCTGGCCGACCGGGAAGGCCCCTGGTGGGCCGCTCCCTGGGCCGTGGCCGAGCGGGCGCGCCTAAATGGCACTGAAAGCGCCTATTTGAGACTCAGTTACATTGACACCCCCCAGGGGTGACCATATACTATGAATTTTAATCATTATGGGCGCTTGTTGCGCCGGGCCCTCCGGGCGCCGCTGGAGATAGTCTGTTGAATCCCTTATACAAAAACTTGGCCCTCTGGCTGGTGATCAGCCTGATGATGGTCCTGCTGTTCAACTTCTTCAACCGGCCCGATCCGGGCAGCGAAAAACTGCCCTATTCGGACTTCCTAACCGCGGTGGAAAAGGGCCAAGTCACCAGCGTGGAGATCCAGGGCAAAGAGGTGCGTGGCTTTTCCAGCGACGGCAAGCGCTTCCGCACCTACTCCCCGGACGACCCCAAGCTCATCAGCGACCTGAGAGCCAAGGACGTCAAGATCACGGTGAAGCCCGAGGACGATTCGCCGTGGTACATGTCCATCCTGGTTTCCTGGTTCCCCATGCTGCTGTTGATCGGCATCTGGATATTCTTCATGCGCCAGATGCAGATGGGCGGGGGCAAGGCCATGAGCTTCGGCAAGAGCCGGGCCAGGCTGCAAACCGAGCCCGAGGGGCGGCGCATCACCTTTGACGACGTGGCCGGGGTGGAAGAAGCCAAGGAAGAGCTCACCGAGATCATCGAGTTCTTGCGCGAGCCCAAGAAGTTCACCCGCCTGGGCGGGCGCATCCCCAAGGGCGTGCTCCTGGTGGGCGGTCCCGGCACCGGCAAGACCCTCATGGCCCGGGCCATCGCCGGCGAGGCCGGGGTGCCCTTCTTCTCCATCAGCGGCTCCGACTTCGTGGAGATGTTCGTGGGCGTGGGCGCCTCCCGGGTGCGCGATCTGTTCACCCAGGGCAAGAAGAACGCCCCCTGCATCATCTTCATCGACGAAATCGACGCGGTGGGCCGTCACCGGGGCGCGGGCCTGGGCGGCGGGCACGACGAGCGCGAGCAGACCCTGAACCAGCTTCTGGTGGAAATGGACGGCTTCGAGTCCAACGAGGGGGTCATCCTCATCGCGGCCACCAACCGCCCCGACGTATTGGACCCGGCCCTGCTGCGCCCCGGCCGTTTCGACCGCCAGGTGGTGGTGCCCACCCCGGACGTGAAGGGCCGCGAGGCCATCCTCCAGGTGCACACCCGGCGCACCCCCCTGTCGCCGGACGTGGAGCTGTCGGTCCTGGCCCGGGGCACGCCGGGCTTCTCCGGGGCCGACCTGGAAAACATGGTCAACGAGGCCGCCCTCATCGCCGCGCGGGAAGACAAGAACCGCATCGACATGGTGGATTTCGAAAAGGCCAAGGACAAGGTGATGATGGGCGCCGAGCGGCGCAGCCTCATCCTCAGCGAGGACGAGAAGCGCACCACCGCCTATCACGAGGCGGGCCACGCCCTGGTGGCCATGCTCACCCCCGGCACCGACCCGGTGCACAAGGTGACCATCATCCCCCGCGGCCGGGCCCTGGGCCTCACCCAGCAGCTGCCGGTGGACGAGCGCCACACCTACACCCGCGACTACCTCATCAACAACCTGGCGGTGCTCCTGGGCGGCCGCTCGGCTGAGGAGCTGGTGCTGGAGACCTTCACCACCGGCGCGGGCAACGACCTGGAGCGGGCCACCGAGCTGGCCCGCAAGATGGTCTGCGAGTGGGGCATGAGCGAGGTCATGGGCCCCCTGACCTTCGGCAAGCGCGAGGAACAGATATTCCTGGGCCGGGAGATAAGCCAGCACCGGGACTACTCCGAGGAGACCGCCCAGTCCATCGACCACGAGGTGAAGCGCCTGGTCACCGAGGCCCACGAGGAGGCCACGGGTTTGCTGGAAGGCCACATGGACGTGCTGCACAACCTGGCCGGCGCCCTGCTGGTGGAAGAGACCCTGGACGCCGAGGCGGTGCTGGCCATCCTGGCCGGCAAGCCCCGCCCCAGGGCCCCCCAGCCCCCGGAACCGCCCGCGCCGGAGGCCCAAGAGCCCCCCGTTTCCACTCTCCCGCCGGAGGCGGGCGATGACCAGGCCGGTGACTAAGCGGGCACGCACCATACCTTTGCCCGCCGGCGGCCTGGAATTGGGGCCGCGCACCTTGATCATGGGGGTGATCAACGTCACACCCGACTCCTTCAGCGACGGCGGCCGGTTTTACGAAGAGGCCCAGGCCGTGGAGCAGGGCCTGGCCCTGGCCGAGGCCGGGGCCGACATCCTGGACGTGGGCGGCGAATCCACCCGCCCCGGCTCCGAAGCCACCCCCGCCTCCGAAGAGATGGACCGGGTCCTGCCGGTGATCGAGGCCCTGTCGCGCCACTGTTCGGCGGTGATCAGCATCGACACCTACAAGGCCGAGGTGGCCCAAGCCGCGGTGGAGGCCGGAGCGGGGATCATCAACGACGTCACCGCCCTGGGCGGGGACCCGGAGATGGCCCGCGTGGCGGCCCGGACCAGGGCCGGGCTGGTGCTCATGCACATGCAGGGCGAACCCCGCACCATGCAGGCCAACCCCACCTACGCCGACGTGGTGGCCGAAGTGCGCGACTTCCTGGCCCAGCGGGCCGGGCAGGCCCGGGAGGCCGGGGTGGCCCCGGAGGCCATCGTCCTGGACCCGGGCATCGGCTTCGGAAAGACCCTGGAGCACAACCTGACTCTGATCCGCAACATCGAGGCCCTGGCCGAGCTGGGCTACCCGGTGCTCCTGGGCGCCAGCCGCAAGACCTTCATCGGCAAGCTCACCGGACGCGAGATTCCCGGCGAGCGGCTCTGGGGTTCGTTGGGAGTGCATGTTTTAGGCGCGGCCCTGGGGGCGGACATCGTGCGGGTGCACGACGTGGCTCCGCTCCGGGAGGCCCTGGCGGTTTGCGACGCGGTTATGGCCCAGGAACCACACCATGACTGACCTGCTGGCACCATTTTATCAGCTTCGCTGGCTGGACCTGGTGGACATCGGCCTGGTGGCCTATGTCATCTACAAAATCATTCTGCTGGTCAAGGGCACCAGGGCCATGCAGATGCTGGCCGGGCTGGGGGTGGTGCTCCTGACCCTGGTGGTGGCCCGCTGGCTGCACCTGGTGACCATCCACTGGATCATCCAGTCCTTCCTGGCCTCCTTGATCCTGGTGATCATCATCCTGTTCCAGAGCGACATACGAAAGGCTCTGGCCCGCATGGGCCGCGGCCCCTTGTTGGCGGGCGGCCACGAGCAAAAGGCCGCCACCCTGGAGGAGGTGGCCCGCACCGCCGTGGCCCTGGCCTCGCGCATGACCGGGGCGCTCATCGTCCTGGAGCGGCGCATCGGCCTGGCCGACTACGTGGACACCGGGGTGCGCCTGGACGCCAAGGTGAGCCGCGAGCTCTTGATGACCATCTTCCAGGTGACCACCCCCCTGCACGACGGGGCGGTGATCATCAGCGAGGACCGCATCATCGCCGCCCGCTGCGTGCTGCCCCTGTCCACCACCTCCGACGGCAGCCGTCAGGTGGGCACCCGGCACCTGGCGGCCATGGGCCTCACCGAGGAGACCGACGCGGTGGCCGTGGTGGTCAGCGAGGAGCGCGGCCGGGTGAGCCTGGCGGTGGGAGGCAAGCTGACCCAGAACCTGGATGCCGTGGCGCTCAACAACCAGTTGGCCGAGCTGTTCCAGGTGGGGGGCAAGACGCCGCGCCGCCTCTGGGGAAAAGAGCGCGGCAATGCTTGAGATCATCACCAGCAACTGGAAGCTCAAGCTCATCTCCCTGGGCATCGCCGTGGCCCTGTGGACCTTCGTGGTGGGCCAGGAGAGCGCCGAAGTCACGGTGCGCCTGCCGGTGGTCATCACGGGCCTGCCCGCGGACATGGTGATGGCCAACCAGGTGGCCAACGAGGTGGAGCTTCGCCTCTACGGGCCCCAGAGCCTGGTGCGCCAGGCGGCCAACCGCCCGGCGCCCAAGCAGCTCAACCTGGCGGGCATGGGCACCGGCGAGCACACCTTCCAAGTGCTGCCCGAAGAGCTGAACCTGCCGCCCGGGGTGGAGGTGCTGCGCATCAGCCCGGCGCGGCTCAAGGTGGTGCTGGACCACCGCTTCAGCCGCAAGGCGGCGGTGCGCCCGGTGATCAAGGGCAATCCGGAGCAGGGCTTCGAGGTGGCCGAGGTCTCCTTCGACCCCGCCGAGGTCACGGTGAGCGGCATCAAGCAGGAGATCACCGACCTGGATTGGATCTGGACCGTGCCCCTGGAAGTTACGGGCCTGAACAAGACCACGACCCTCAAGGCCAACCTGCGGCCGCCCGACGGCCGCACCATACGCCTAAACCCCACCACGGTGCAGGCGGTGATCACCATCAGGCCCCGCCCGGCCAAGGACAAGGCCCCGGCCGGGACGCCTAAAAAGCCCGACGCGGCCAAATAAGACTTCAGTAAATCGGGAGGAGAGGGTGGAGCGCAAGATTTTCGGCACCGATGGGGTGCGCGGGGTGGCCAACCAGCCGCCCATGACCGTGGAGATGGCCGTGGCCATCGGCCAGGGCGTGGCCTCGGTGCTAACCGACGGGGATCAGCGCCGCAAGGTGATCCTGGGCAAGGACACCCGCCTTTCGGGCTACATGTTTGAAAACGCCCTGGTGGCGGGCCTGTGCTCCATGGGCCGCGACGTGTTGGTGGTGGGCCCCCTGCCCACCCCGGCCCTGGCCTTTCTTACCCGCAACATGCGCTGCGCCGCGGGCATCGTCATCAGCGCCAGCCACAACCCCTACCAGGACAACGGCATCAAGATCTTCGGCCACGACGGCTTCAAGCTGCCCGACGCGGTGGAGGCCCACATCGAGGACTACGTGCTGGACGTGATGTCCTGCGGCGGCGGCTATTCCCGCCCGGAGCAGGGCCGCGTGGGCCGGGCCCGGCGCATCGACGACGCCCTGGGCCGCTACATCGTTTTCCTCAAGAACTCCTTCCCGGTGGAGTACACCCTGGACGGCATGACCGTGGCCATGGACTGCGCCCACGGAGCCACCTACCGGGTGGCCCCGGCGGTGTTTTCGGAGCTGGGGGCCGAGGTGGCGGTGATGGGCGACAAGCCCGACGGCACCAACATCAACGACGGGGTGGGCGCCTTGCACCCCGAGGGCCTGGCCGAACTGGTAAAAACCAGCAAGGCTGACCTGGGCCTGGCCTTTGACGGCGACGGCGACCGCCTGATCATGGTGGACGAAAACGGCGAGGTGGTGGACGGGGACCAGATCATGGCCCTGTGCGCCGACCATCTGATGAGCGCCGGCAGCCTGAACCACGCCACCCTGGTGGCCACGGTGATGTCCAACCTGGGACTGGAGCTGTGCCTCAGGGAGCGGGGCATCCGCATGCTGCGCACCAAGGTGGGCGATCGTTATGTGGTGGAAGCAATGCGCCGGGGAGGCTACAATCTGGGCGGCGAGCAGAGCGGTCATATCCTTTTCCTGGACCACAACACCACCGGTGACGGCATAGCCAGCGCTTTGCAGGTACTCAGCGTGATGGTTCAGACCGGCAAGAAGCTCAGTGAGCTCAAGGCCATCATGACCCGCCTGCCCCAGGTGCTCATCAACGTGCCGGTGACGCGCAAGCCGCCCATCGCCGAGATGCCCCGGCTGGTCAAGGCCATGCAGGCCCAGGAGGAGCGCCTGGGCGACCAGGGCCGACTTTTGCTGCGCTATTCGGGCACCGAGCCCAAACTGAGGATAATGGTGGAGGCCGCCGATTCCGTGATGATGGACGAGGTGGCCCAGGAGCTTAAACAGGTGGTGCTGGCGGAATTGGGAGCGGAGGGCTAACAAATGCTATTGGCCATTGACGTGGGCAACACCAATACGGTGATGGGTGTGTTCAGCGACGAGCGTCTGGTGGCCGACTGGCGCATACGCACCGAGCGCGAATGCACCCGCGACGAGCTGGGAGTGCTGTTCAGCAACCTGTTCGCCGCCAGCCCGGTGCCCATGGGCAGCATCGAGGGAGTGATCATCTCCACGGTGGTGCCGCCCCTGACCAGCACCTACGAGGGCTTCTGCCACCGCTACTTCGGCATCACTCCCCTGTTGGTGGGGCCGGGCATCAAGACCGGCATGCCCATCCTCTACGACAACCCCCGCGAGGTGGGGGCCGACCGCATCGTCAACGCGGTGGGCGCCTACGAGCAGCACAAGGGCGACCTGATCGTGGTGGACTTCGGCACGGCCACCACCTTCGACTGCATCAGCGCCGCCGGGGAGTACCTGGGCGGGGCTATCGCTCCCGGGGTGATGATCTCCTGCGAGGCCCTGTTCCAAAAGGCCAGCAAGCTGCCCAGGGTGGAGATATTCGCCCGGCCCAAGGCGGTGGTGGCCAAGGACACCATCAGCTCCATGAACGCGGGCATCATCTTCGGCTACGCCGGGCTGGTGGACGGCCTGGTAAACGCCATCAACGAGGAGCGGGGGCTCAAAAGCAAGGTGATGGCCACCGGCGGCCTGGCCAAGGTCATCGCCCAGCATTCGGCCACCATCGACTCGGTGGATGAGCTACTCACCCTCAAGGGCCTGCGCATCCTCTACCTGCGGAACCAATGAGCCCAATCCGCCCAGCCCGCCCACCCCGCTGGCCCGCCACCGGCCTTCCCCTGGCCGTGGCCGCCCCGGCGGGACGGGTGGCCCCCGAGGCCCTGGAACAGGGCCTGGCCGCCCTGGCCGAGCTGGCTCCCCAATGCCGGGTGGATTGCCCCCAGTCTGTGTTGAACTCCCTGGATTACCTGGCCGGGCCGGACGCCGAGCGGGCCGCCAATCTCAGCACACTGATGAGCGACCCCGAGTTGGGGGCGGTGCTGGCCGCGCGGGGCGGCTTCGGCTGCCTGCGCCTGTTGCCCCTGCTGGACCTTCCCGCCCTGGCGGGAAGCGGCACCTGCCTCATCGGCTTTTCCGACCTCACCGCCCTCTTGAACCCCCTGGCCGCCCTGGGCCTGATTACGGTGCACGGCCCGGTGGTGACCCAGCTTCCCCGCCTGGACCAGGCCAGCCAGTCCGACCTGGCCGCCCTGTTGGCGGGCCGCCGCCCCTGGCCCGCCGCCCTGAGCGGCAAGGCCGTGGCCCCGGGCCTGGCCGTGGGGCCGCTTATGGGCGGCAACCTCACCACCCTGTGCTCCCTGCTGGGCACCCCCTGGTTCCCGGACCTTAGCGGCGCGGTGTTGGTCTTGGAAGAGACCGGCGAGGCCCCCTACCGCCTGGATAGGCTCATCAGCCAGCTGGAGCTTAGCGGGGCCCTGGCCCGCGTGGCCGGAGTGGCGGTGGGCCGCCTGAGCGACCAGGACAACGACCCGCCCGGCCTGGCCCAGGCCCTGGCCCGGCGCCTGGAAGGCCTGGGCAAGCCGGTGGTGATGAACCTTCCCTTTGGCCACGGCGCGGCCAACCGCCCCCTGCCCCTGGGGGCCATGGCCGAGCTGAACGGCAACACCGGAGTGCTCACCGTGGGTTTGGACCTTGCCTGAGGCCAAGCTGAAACAAGCCCTGGACCAGGGCGTGGCCCAGGGCGCGGCCCCGGCGGCGGTGCTTCTGCTCTGGGCGGAGGGCGAGCCGGTCTTGCTGCACGCGGCGGGCGAGGCCGAGGCGGACACCGTCTTCGACCTGGCTTCGCTGACCAAGCCCCTGGCCGCCGCGCCCCTGGCCCTGGAGCTGGAGCGCCGGGAGGTGCTGGCCTGGGACCGGGGGCTCTACGACCTGTGGGGCCAGGCGGTGCCCGAGGACAAGGACGACATCACCGTGGAGCGCCTGCTGGCCCACGCCGCGGGATTCCCGGCCTATCAGCCCTATTACCAGGCCCTGGAAAAGCAGCCGCCCGAGCTGCGACGGGCCCTGCTGCGCTCCATGCTCATGAACGAGCCCCTGGCCCATGCGCCAGGTAGCCGGGCCCTGTACAGCGACCTGGGCTATCTCACCCTGGGCCTCCTGCTGGAGGAGGGCTATGCCCAGGGCCTGGACGAAGCCCTGGCCGCCCTGTACGCTCGCCTGGGGGTGGAGGGCCCACGCTACCTGCCCCTGGACCGCCCGCCCGCCTGGCCCAAGGAGCGCATCGCTCCCTGCGGACCCCTGCCGGGGCGGCCCGAGATACACGGCCAGGTGGAGGACGAGAACTGCGTCGCCCTGGGCGGGCTGGGGGCCCACGCCGGGCTTTTCGGCAGCGCACGCATGGTGGCGGCGGTAATGGACGCCCTGTGCCGCACCGGCCAGGCCGCCCGCCTGTTCCAGCGCGACGCGGCCACGCCGGGTTCGGGCCGCACCCCCGGCTTCGATACCCCCAGCGGGCCGGACTCCCTGGCCGGGAGTAACGCGCCCCAAGGCACGGTGGGCCATCTGGGCTTCACCGGCTGCTCCCTCTGGTGGCACCCGGCCAGCAACCGGGGGGTGGTGCTACTCTCCAACCGGGTGGCCCTGGGCCGGGACAACGACCGCCTCAACCCCCTGCGCCGCCAGGTGCACCAGATGGCCTGGCAACTATTGGGAGAAGCCTCGTGAAGCTGGACCCGGCCCTGAACACCGCCCCATCCCATCCCCAAAGCGTGTACCTCATGGGCATCGGCGGGGTGGCCATGGGGGCCCTGGCCGGAGGCCTGGCCGCCCAGGGCCTGGCGGTGCGCGGCTCGGACCGGCCCCTGTACCCGCCCATGAGCACCTTCCTGGCCGAGCGGAACATCCCGGTGGCCCAGGGTTTCGACCCGGCCAACCTGGACCCCGCCCCGAAAGTGGTCATCGTGGGCAACGTGATCCGGGCCGACAACCCCGAGGTGGAGCGTTTGGCCGAGATGGGCCTGCCCTACCTCTCCCTGCCCCAGGCCCTGGCCCAGTGGTTCATCCGCGACCGCCTGTCCCTGGTGGCCGCCGGCACCCACGGCAAGACCACCACCACCGCCCTGCTGGCCAGCGCCCTGATCCGGGCCAAGCTGGACCCCGGCTTCATGGTGGGTGGCATCATGAACGAGGGAGGCCAGAACTTCCGCGACGGAGAGGGCCCCCACTTCGCGGTGGAGGGCGACGAGTACGACACCGCCTTTTTCGACAAGCGGCCCAAGTTCGTGCACTACCGCCCCAAGGTGGCCATCCTCTCCAGCCTGGAGTTCGACCACGCGGACATCTACCCGGACCTGAACGCGGTGCGCGCCGCATTCGACATGCTGGTGGAGCGCATCCCGCCCGAGGGCACCCTGGTGGCCTGGGGCGAAAGCTCCGAGGTAATGGACCGGGCGGCGGGGGCCGCCTGCCGGGTGCAGACCTACGGGGTGGGGCCGGGCTGGGACTGGAGCCTCATCGAGGCCGAGCCCGCCCCCGGCGGCGGCGCGGCCCTCAGGCTCAAGGCCCCCAACGGATGGGAGCTGAACTTCACCACCCCCCTGGCCGGAGAGCACAACGCCCTCAACGCGGTGGCCGCGGTGGCCGCGCTGAGCGCCGCGGGCCTGGAGCCCGCCCGGTCGGCGGGGCTCATGGCCGGGTTCGGCGGGGTAAAGCGCCGCCAGCAGGTGCGCGGCGCGGCGGACGGCGTGGTGGTGGTGGACGACTTTGCCCATCATCCCACCGCGGTGCGCGAAACCACCAAGGCGGTGGCCCGCTTCGGCCTGCCCGGCTGGCGGCCGGGCCAGGGCCGCCTGGTGGCGGTGTTCGAGCCGCGCACCAACACCAGCAAGACCAAGCGCTTTCAGGACGAGTACGCCCAGGCATTCGACGCGGCGGACCTGGTCTTTTTACGCGAGCCGCCGGGGGTGGAAGACCTGCCGCCCGAGGAGCGCTTCTCCAGCGCCCGCCTGGCTCAGGACCTGGCCGCGCGGGGCACCCCGGCCATGGCCCTGCCGGACAGCGACGCCCTGCTGGCCGCGCTCGGTGAAGAGTTGGCTCCCGGCGACCTGTGCCTGGTCATGTCCAACGGCGGCTTCGACAACCTGCACCAGCGCCTGCTGGACGCCCTGGGCCAGCGGGAGCGAGCTTAGGGCCCTTCGCTCTGCGCACCAAGGATTTCTTTTGTCGTTGCGAGGAGTGGCCTTGCCGCGACCAAGCAATCTCTATTTTTTGTTCGCCGGCAGACAGCATCGCCCTACCCAGCAGCCCGATACACACCTACCGGTGTAGGGGCGGGGTTTATCCCCGCCCTTTCTTCGCTCATGACGCCATCGGGCGGGGATAAACCCCGCCCCTACACCTAAGGAAAAGCGCTTGTCGTCGCGAAGAGCCGCTTCCCCGGGGCGGCGAAGCAATCTCTGTCCAGAGAAAAAAGCCTCGTTTGGGAACCAAAGCTAACGCCGGGTTTTCCCGCTTCGCCTCCACTCTCAGCCAATAGCCGTCATTGCGAACAGCGGCGAAGGCAAAGGCTGGGAAAACCAAGGTGGCTCTCCCGCCGCTGTGTGGCAATCTTCCGCTTCCTTTGTCATGCCTTTGTTAGCCAGGCACAACACACCGCCCTCCACGCCCAACCCGTCCCGCCTTGAGGAAAGCGAAGATCACCACGTCGCATCTCCCCGGAGATGCTCCTCGTGATGACGGCTGTTATTGGATTGCTAAAAAAGAGGGCGGGGACAAACCCCGCCCCTGCAAATAGGCCGAATCTACATCTGCTGATTAGCCGCCAGCTCGGCGCGCAGCACGCTGAGGTCCGGGGGCAAAAACTCCAGGGCCTGCTTGCCCTGCACGATGCGCCGGGCCTTTTCAGCCACCAGGGCCGGGTCCACCTCCCCGGCCATTACCAGGTCGGTGAGGCGCTCCACGGCGGCCAGGGCCAGTTCGGCCCTATGGCACATCAACAGCACGTCGCTGCCCGCCAGATAGGCCTCCACCGCCGCGTCTTCGGGAGCCATCTGGCCCACCACCGCGCCCATCTCCAGGTCGTCGCTGATCACCAGGCCCTCATAGCCCAGCTCGCCGCGCAGCACCTCCTGAATCACCTTGGACGAGAGCGAGGCGGGGCGCTCCGGGTCCAGGGCGGAGTATACCGCGTGGCAGATCATCACCCCGGCCACCCCGGCGCGCGACGCCGCCCGGAAGGGGGGCAGCTCCACCGCCTCCAGCTCGGCGCGGGAAAGCCCCACGATGGGGCGCTCCTTGTGGGTGTCGGCCGTGGTGCGCCCCAGGCCGGGAAAGTGCTTGGCGCAGGCCAGGCATCCCGCAGCCTGCATGCCCCGGATAAAGGCCGCGCCGAGGCGTCCCACCAACTCCGGGTCGGCCCCCAGGCTGCGCCGGGCCATGATGCCGCCCTGGATGGCGTGCACGTCCATGACCGGGGCCAGGTCCCAGTTGAAGCCGGCGGCCAGGGCTTCGCGGCCCAGCTTGGTCCCGTGGGCGAACAGGGCGTCCTCGCCGGCGTCGCCCAACTCGGCCAGGTCCGGGCCGTCGGTGAAGGGGGCCTTGAGGCGGGCCACGCTGCCCCCCTCCTGGTCCACCATGACCCACAGGGGCGGGCGCTCGGCCTGGGCCGCTGCCCGGCGCAGGTCGTAGTTTAGCTGCCACACCTGGGCCGGGGACTCCACGTTGCGGGCGAAGAGGATCACCCCGCCCAGGCCCTGCCCGCCCACCAGCTCAAGCTCGTCCTCCCCGGCTTCCAGGCCGGGCAGGCCCACCACAAAGGATTGGGCCAGGCTGTTTTTCACCGCGCGCCGGTTCATGGCTTCACCGTCTCCCCGCCCGGCTTGGCGTCCTCGGGCTTTTCCCCCTCCTTGGGCGCCTCGGCCGGGGTTCCGTCTTCCTTGCCCCAGGCGCTGGCCACGTTGGGAATCACGTCGCCCGCCTCGGTGCGCACGTTGCCCTTGAAATCGGCCCGGAACACCAGATTGTGGCGCACGTTGGCCGTGGCCAAGAAAGCCAGGGGTATGCGCCAGGTCACCTTGCCCTCCTCGGCCCGCACCTGGGGGGTCACCAGGCGCCCGCCGATGTTGAGCTTCCACACGTCGAGGATCTTGCCCGGCACCTGCCAGCTCACGATCAGGAAACGACCGGCCAGGCTGGCGGTCAATAGCTCGTTGGCCCGGGCGGTGGCCGGGTCGATGGGCTGGGCCGGGCGGGCGGCGTCCGCCTTTAGGTGGTCCAGCTCGGTGCCCAGGGCCTGGTCCCGGTCCGGGCGGTCGCCCTCCAGGCTGCGCAGCCAGCCGGTGAGGCGATAGGTGTCTTCGCGCCAGCCCAGCAAACCCTTGTCGATACGCTTGAGCTCGAAGCGCATGCGGGTGGCTTGCACCTTGCTCAGGGAGGTGAAGGCCACGCTCTGCTGGAACTCCACCAGCCCGCCCTGCTCCAGGCGGTTCAGGGCGGCCTCGGGCTTGATGATCTCCTTGAACTCGGCGCTCTGGTACTGCCCGGCCAGGGAGGCGGGCAGCTCCAGATAGGCGCTCAAGTTGCCCGAGCCGTCGGGTTTGAGAATGAGCTTCAGCCCGCAGTCGAAGCAGCCGGGCAAAAGCAGGCACAGGCCCAAAAGGGCGGCGATGATAAGATGCTTGGAGTTCAGGCGCAAGGCATTGCCTCCGAGTGGTGTATCTTGAGACTTACCCGGACGCCCCCCACGGGTCAAGGCCTGGTTTGAGAGGCGTGGGGCGCTGTGCTAATCTTCAGCCATCATTAACCTTCGGAGTAGGCCATGCGGGCCATGATCCTCGCCGCCGGATACGGCACCAGGCTGCGGCCCCTTACCGACAAGCGACCCAAATGCCTCATGCCGGTGATGAACCGGCCCCTGTTGGGCCTGTGGCTGGGACGTCTGGCCTTCTGGGGGGTGGCCCGGGCGGTGGTGAACACCCACCACCTGGCCGCCATGGTGCAAGCGTACTTGCGGGAACAGTCTCCGGGCGACATGGAGATCGCCCTCAGCCCCGAGCCCGAGATTTTGGGCACCGGCGGCGGCCCCCTGGCCGCGCGGGAGCTTTTGGGGCCCGAGCCTTTTCTGCTGGTCAACGCCGACGTGCTGGCCACGGCCCGGGTGCCGGAGCTGTTGCACCGGCTGGAGGCCCAGGACGCGGTGGCGGTGCTGGGCCTGGTGGACGAGCCTCGCTTCAATACAGTCGCCCTGGACGAGGCGGGCCAAGTGTTGGGCTTCAAGGGCCAGGAAGGGCTCACCGCCCCGCGCTGGCTCACCTACAGCGGCCTGGCCGCCCTGAGCCCGCGCTTTTTCGATTACCTGCCGCCCTCGGGCTACTCCACCCTGGTGCAGGGCCTCAAGGCGGCCATCGCCGCCGGGGATACGGTGTTGGGCCAGCCCCTGGAGGGCTTTTGGGACGATTTGGGCACCCCGGAGCGGCTGATAATGTTGCACCGCAGGCTGGCCCAGAGCCCGCCCGAGGGGCTAAAGGGCCTGTCCCCGGAAGGACCGGTACTCCTGGGGACGGGGGCGCGCCTGGAAAGCGGGGCCCAGGTAAGAGGCTTCGCGGTGCTGGGAGCGGGCGCGGTGGCCGAGGCCGGGGCCCTGCTCAACGAGGTGGTGCTTTTGCCCCGGGCCAGGGTGGCCGCCGGGGCGGTGGTGGAGCAAGCGGTGCTGGGTGACGGATTTTTCGCCTCCGGGCGTTTGCAAGGCGGGGCCTATGCCTGAGCTGGATTTGACGGCCGAGCTGGCGGCCTGGGCCCAACAGGCCTGGCCCGGCAAGCGGCCCGAGCAGATAGAGGTGGAGCCATTGGCCGCCGACGGCAGCCTGCGGGTGTTCGTGCGCCTGCGGTCCGGACTGCGCTCCCTGGTGGCCATGGCCAACCCGGTCAACCCGGCGGAGAACCTCTCCTGGGAATACCTGGCCACCCACCTGGGCCGCCTGGGCCTGCCCGTGGCCCGGGTTTTGGCCGCGGACCAGGAGACCGGGCGCTTCCTTATGGAGGACTTGGGCTCGGGCTCGCTCATGGAGGCGGTGGCCGCCGCGGGCAAGGACCAGGAGGCGGTGGCCGCCCTGTACCGCCCGGTGCTGGCCATGCTGGCCCGCTTGCAATATCAGGGAGCCCGGGGCCTGGACACCTCGCTTTGCTACGACACCCCGGAGCTGACCCCCGAGGTGCTGCGCCTCCAGGAGGCGGGCTACTTCCTGCGGGAGTTGGTCTTGGGCGCGGCGGGCTGGCGGCCCGAGGAGCTGCCCCCGGAGCTGGAAGACGAGTTGGAGGTGTTTTGCGCCCTGGCCGGTAATGCCCGGCCACGGGGCCTGGTGCACCGCGACTTCCAGAGCCGCAACCTGGTTTATACTAAGGGTCGATACGGGTTAGTTGATTTTCAGGGGGCGCGCCTGGGCCCGGCGCAGTATGATTTGGCCTCCCTGTTGCACGATCCCTACGTGCAGCTTCCCTGGAGCATCCGGGAGCGGCTCTTGGCCGAGTACCTGGAGCTTTTGGCCGCCCAAGGGCCCTTTAACCAGGGGGAGTTCCTGGCCGGTTGGGCTCCGGTGAGCGCCAGCCGCCTCATGCAGGCCCTGGGGGCTTTCGCCTTCCTCACCCGCAAGCGAAACCGCCCCCACTTCGCCGCCTCGGTGGCCCCGGCCCTAACCAGCCTGGCCAGGGTGATACAAGACCCCACCATGGCCGGTTTCGTGGGCTTGCGCCAGGTGGTAGGGCAGACTCCGGCCCGTTTGGGGCCCCACAGTTTCGACTTTTTAGGAGAATTGCAATAATGACGCCCATAGTGGCCATAGTGGGTCGGCCCAACGTGGGCAAATCCACCCTGTTCAACCGCCTCACCCGCACCCGTCAGGCCCTGGTGGACGATCTGCCGGGCGTGACCCGGGACCGCCTCTACGGCCGGGCCAAGATAGAAGGGCGGGCGGTGACCTTGGTGGACACCGGCGGCTTCGACCCCCCGGCCGACCAGGCCTTCGCCGCCGAGGTGCACGCCCAGATCGAGATGGCCCTGGACGAGGCCGACGTGATCTTGTGCCTGGCCGACGGCCGGGCCGGGCTGACCCCCCAGGACCAGGAGGTGGCCCGCTACCTGCGGCGCACCGCCACCAAGCCGGTGGTGTGGGCGGTGAACAAGGTGGACGGCCCCAACCTGGAAGACGCGGCCGCGGAGTTCTATTCCCTGGGGGTGGACCATCTGTTCTTTATCAGCGCGGCCCACGCCCGTGGGGTGCCCGAGCTGCTGGAGACCCTGGCCGAGCTTCTGCCCCCGGAAGAAGAAGACGAGGCCCTGGCGGACCAGAACGAGGTGCGCCTGGCCCTGTTGGGGCGGCCCAACGTGGGCAAGTCCAGCCTGATCAACCGCCTGACCGGCCAGGACCGGGTGGTGGTGTCGGACGTGCCGGGCACCACCCGCGACGCGGTGGACACCCCCGTGGAGATCGGCGGCAAGCGCTATCTGCTCATCGACACCGCGGGCATACGCCGCCAGGGCAAGGTGGCCCGTGGCCTGGAAAAGGCCGGGGTGTTCCGTTCGCTCAGGGCGGTGGAGCGGGCCCACGTGGGCGCGGTGCTCATCGACGCCGAGGAGGGCATCACCGACCAGGATCTGCGCCTGTGCGGGCACGTCCTGGACAGCCACCGGGCCCTGATCCTGGTTGTGAACAAGTGGGACCTGGTGGTGGGGGACGAATATAGGAAGGGCATCCTGCTCCGGGAGGTGGAGGAGGCCCTGCGCTTCGCCCCCTGGGCCCCGGTTCTCTACATGAGCGTCAAGACCGGCCACGGGGTGAGCAAGCTGATGCCCACGGTGGACAAGCTTTTCGCCGAGTACAACCAGCGCATCAACACCGCCCAACTCAACCAGGCCCTGACCCAGATAACCGAGCACCATCCCCCGCCCATGACCAAGGGCAAGCGGCTCAAGATATACTACGGCTCCCAGGTGGCCAGCCGCCCGCCCACCGTGGTGCTCATGGTCAACGACCCCAAACGGGTGCATTTTTCCTATCGCCGCTACCTGACCAACGAGCTGCGCCGGGCCCTGGGCCTGACCATAGCTCCCCTGCGGCTGATTTTCCGGGGAAAGCAAGACGGCAAGGGTGGCAAACGGCGGCCTTGACAACCGTGGACGCCCCCGATAATTTAACCTTTTCGCAGCCTGTTAAGTCTTTTGGAGCGCTGTAAAAATGCGAGACGTAGCCGAGGCCGGTCTTAAGCGGGCCATAGAGGTGCACCAGGAGTTTCTCAGCTCCGGCCTGGATCAGGCCGTAGCCGCCGCCCAGCTCGTTTCCCGCTGCCTGGCCGGGGGGGGCAAGCTCATGGCCATGGGCAACGGGGGCTCGGCTGCCGACGCCCAGCACCTGGCCGCCGAGCTGGTCAACCGCTTCATGATGGAGCGCCCCGGCCTGCCCGGCCTGGCGCTGACCACCGACAGCAGCGTGCTCACCTCCGTGGCCAACGATTATGATTTCAAGGAAATTTTCTCCAAACAAATAAAGGCCTTGGCCAGCGAGGGCGACGTGGTGCTGGGCATATCCACCTCCGGACGCAGCCCCAACGTCCTGGCCGGGCTGGCCGCCGCCCGCCAGCGGGGCCTGGCCACGGTGGGCCTCACCGGACGCCACGGCGAATCCATGGAGCCCCTGTGCGACGTGCTGATTCAGGTGCCCAGCGACGAGACCCCGCGCATTCAGGAAATCCACGCCTTTTGCGTCCACCTGATCTGCGAGTTGGTGGACCTCACCCTTTTCGGGCGTAGCCAATGATTCAAAAGCCCATAGATCTCAGCAAGCTGAAGCTCTCCGACCTGGATGTGCGCCCCTCCAAGGTGGCCGCCGAGATGCTGGGCAAGCCCTGGCGGCCAGGAGGCTGCTTCCGGGCGTTCATCGACTCTCTGCCCCATGTGCTCTCCGCCGACGACCTCAGGGCCGCCGCCGGGGCCATTGTGGCCGCCCGCCGGGCGGGCAAATCGGTGATGCTGGGCATGGGCGCCCATGTGATCAAGGTGGGCCTCAGCCCCCTGATCATCGACGCCATGGAACAGGGCATCCTCACCGGCCTGGCCTTCAACGGGGCCGGGGTAATCCACGACACCGAGATGGCCCTGGCCGGGCGCACCAGCGAGGACGTGGCCGAGGCCCTGGCCGACGGCAGCTTCGGCACCGCCCGCCAGACCGGCGAGTTCATCAACGCGGCGGTGGCCGCCGACCCCGACGCCGGCCTGGGCCGGACCGTGGGCCGGGCGTTGCTGGCGGCCCACCCCGCCTGTGTGCAGGTGTCGCTTTTGGCCGCGGCGGCCCGTTTGGACCTGCCGGCCACGGTGCACGTGTCCATCGGCGCGGACATCATCCACATGCACCCCAGCTTCGACGGCGCGGCCACCGGCCGGGCCACCCACGTGGACTTCCGTTTGTTCACCGCCCAGGTGGGCGGGCTGAGGGGCGGGGTGTACATCAACCTGGGTTCGGCGGTGGTGCTGCCCGAGGTGTTCTTGAAGGCGCTGAGCGCGGCGCGCAATCTGGGGCACGAGGCCAAGGACTTCACCACGGTGAACATGGACATGATCCGCCACTACCGGCCCATGACCAACGTGGTCACCCGCCCGGTGCTCACCGGGGGCCGGGGCATAAACATCACCGGCCACCACGAGATAAACCTGCCCCTCTTGTTGGCCATGGTCAAGGAGGAGCTGGCCGCCTAAGGCTTGCCTCGCCGGGTCGGGCATACTATCTTGGGGGGAAACAGCCCCGCACCACAAACAAAGCCAAGGCGGGCCCGCCGCCGGGGAAAATACGTCATGCCTATTTACGAGTTCTACTGCCCTCGCTGCCAGGAAAGCTTCGAGACCCTGGTCTTCAAGAAAAACGAGAAGGTGACCTGCCCCAAGTGCGACTGCAAAAAGGTGGAGCGCCAGATGAGCGGCTTTGCCCACAAGAGCGGCTCCGGCGGCAAGATGGTCTCCTCCTCCAGCGGCTGCGCCTCCTGCAACGCCTCTTCCTGCGCCTCCTGCCACTAGCCTCTCGGGGCGGATTGAGCCTATGTCCAAGCTGATCATAGCCACCAGAGGAAGCCGCCTGGCCCTGGCCCAAGCCGGGTGGGTGGCTTCGCGCCTGGGCGAGCTGCATCCCGACCTTCAGATAGAGATGAACATCATCAAGACCACCGGTGACAAGATCCTGGACGTGCCCCTGGCCCAGGTGGGGGGCAAGGGGCTGTTCGTCAAGGAGATCGAGGACGCGCTCTTGGCCGGGCAGGCCGATCTGGCGGTGCACTCCATGAAGGACGTGCCCAGCGAGCTGCCCGATGGCCTGGAGCTGGCCGTGGTCAGCGAGCGGGAAGACCCCCGCGACGCCCTGGTGAGCCCGGTGGCGGTGGAGATCAAGAACCTGCCCACCGGCGCCAAGGTGGGCACCAGCAGCCTGCGCCGTCAGGCCCAGCTTTTGGCCCTCAGGCCCGACCTAACGATGGTCAGCCTCAGGGGCAACGTGGAGACCCGGCTGCGCAAGATGGACGAGCTGGGCTTGCAGGCGGTGATCCTGGCCGCAGCCGGGCTGAACCGCCTGGGCCTGAGCCACGTGGAAGCCACGCCCATTCCCGCCTCCACCATGTTGCCCGCCGTGGGCCAGGGGGCCCTGGGTCTGGAGATCCGCGCCGACGACCTGCGCACCCGCGAGCTCATCGCCCCCCTGAACCACCCGGACACCGCCGCCGCCGTGGCCGCCGAGCGGGCCTTCCTGACCCGCCTGGAAGGCGGCTGCCAGGTGCCCATCGCCGGGCACGCCACGGTGGAAAAGGGCATCGTAAAGTTCAACGGCCTGGTGGCCGACCTTCAGGGCAAGCGGGTGGTCACCGGCGGAGGCCTGGCCCCGCCCAATCAAGCGGCGGACATGGGCCGCCAGGTGGCCGAGGAAATTCTGGAGGACGGCGGGCGGGAAATTTTGACCGAGGTATACGGGGAGGCGCCCAAATGAGCGGAAAGGTTTACCTGGTGGGAGCCGGTCCCGGCGATCCGGGGCTGCTGACCCTCAAGGGGGCCAGGGTTCTGGCCTCTTGCGACGCTTTGGTCTACGACTGGCTGGCCAATCCCGAGCTCTTGGACCTGGCCCCGGAAAGCGCGGTCAGGGTCTATGTAGGCAAAAAGGGCGGCGACCACACCATGAGCCAGGAGCGCATCAGCCAGCTCCTGTGCGACCTGGCCGCCGACGGCAAGACCGTGGTGCGCCTCAAGGGAGGGGACCCCTTTGTCTTCGGGCGCGGCGGCGAGGAAGCCAGCGCCCTGGCCGCCCAGGGACACGCCTTCGAGGTGGTGCCCGGCGTGACCAGCGCCATCGCCGCCCCGGCCTACGCCGGCATACCGGTCACCGACCGCCGGGCCACCACCGAGGTGGCTTTTGTAACCGGCCACGAAGACCCAAACAAGCCCGAATCCACCATCAAGTGGCAGGCCCTGGCCCAGATCGGCACGGTGGTGTGCCTGATGGGGGTGAAGAACCTGCCCATTATCTGCGCCAAACTGATCGAAGCGGGCCGCGACCCGGCCACCCCGGCGGCATGCGTCCGCTGGGGCAGCACGCCCCAGCAGCAGACCGTGACCGGCACCCTGGCCGATCTGCCCCAGAAGGTGGCCGAGGTGGGGCTCAAGCCCCCGGCCATCACCATCGTGGGCCAGGTGGCCGCCCTGCGCGAGGAACTGGCCTGGTTCGAGAAGTTGCCCCTGTTCGGCAAGCGCATTCTGGTGACCCGCGCCCGCTCCCAGGCCTCGCGCCTCAGCGAGGGCTTGCAATCCCTGGGAGCCAAGATCATTGAGGTGCCCACCATCAGCTTTTTGCCCCCCGAGGACCCCGAGCCCCTGGAGACCGCCATCTCCATGCTGGATGATTTCCACTGGGTGATCTTCACCAGCCCCAATGGGGTGGAAGCCTTCTTCAGCGTCCTGGGCGAGGCCAAGAAGGACGCCCGGTCCCTGGCCGGGTGCAAGCTGGCGGCCATAGGCCCGGCCACCGCCGCCGCCCTTGAAGGCCACGGCATCACCGCCGAGGTAACCGCCCGCACCTTCCAGGCCGAGGGGCTCATCGAGTCCCTGGAGGCCCACGGCATCACCGGCCAGCGGGTGCTGATCCCCCGCGCGGCCCAGGCCCGGGAGGTATTGCCCGAGACTATCGCCTCCTGGGGCAACCTGGTGCAGGTGGTGCCCGCCTACCGCACGGTGCGCCCGCCCGAGTCCACCATGCTCCTGGCCAAGGCGCTGAGCGAGGGCCTGGACGCCATCACCTTCACCGCCTCCAGCACCGTGACCAACCTAATGGAGATGCTGGACCAGACCGGGCGTGATCTGCTGGCCCAACAAAGCAAAGAGGGCGGGCTGGTGGTCGCGGCCATCGGACCCATCACCGCCGACACCGCCCGCGGCTATGGCCTGGAGGTGAAGGTGCAGCCCGCCAAGTTCACCATCGAGGCCCTGACCGAGGCCCTGTCCGCCTATTTCGCCTCGTGAAGCGGGCCAACGACGATCTGTTTTCCCCGGCCCTGGACGGCCTGAACCCGGCCCAGCGCTTGGCCGCCGGCCAGAGCGGGGGACCGGTCTTGGTCATCGCCGGGGCGGGCAGCGGCAAGACCCGCACCCTGGTGCACCGGGTGGCCTACCTGGTGGAGCGGGGGGTGGACCCCGGCCGCATCCTCTTGCTCACCTTCACCCGCAAGGCGGCCCAGGAGATGCTGGGCCGGGCCCGGGAGCTGAACCCCCAGTGCGCCCGGGTGGAGGGCGGCACCTTCCATTCCCTGTGCTACCGCCTGCTTAGGGCCCACGCCTCTCGCCTGGGCCTGAACCGCCAGTTCACGGTGATCGACCGGGGCGACTGCGAGCAGCTCATCCGGGGAGTCATCAACGAGCAGAAGCTCAAGACCAAGGGCGACCGCCAGTTCCCCAAGGCCCGCACCATCAACGACATCATCTCCAAGTCGCGCAACCAGGAGCTGACCCTGGAAGACGCCATCGAGCAATGGGCCGGGCACCTGCTGGGCTACATGGAGGAGATCAACAAGGCGGCCCAGGGCTTCGCCGCCGCCAAGCGGGCCCAGGGCCTGGTGGACTACGACGACCTTTTGTTCTTGGCCGAGGAGCTCTTGCGCGACCACGACGACCTGCGCAAGCGCTTCTCCCAGCATTGGCAGTACCTGCTGGTGGACGAGTACCAGGACACCAACGCGGTGCAGGCCCGTTTGCTCAAGCTCCTGGCCAGCGAGCACGACAACCTGATGGTGGTGGGCGACGACGCCCAGAGCATCTACCGCTTCCGGGGGGCCAGGGTGCAGAACATCTTCGAGTTCCCCCAGGACTACCCCGGCGCCAAGGTGGTCAAGCTGGAGCAGAACTACCGCTCCACCCAGGCCATTCTGGACTTGTCCAACGAGGTGATCGCCCAGGCCTGGCACCGCTACGACAAGAAGCTGTTCACCGAGCGCCTGGGAGGCAAGCGCCCGGTGCTGCGGCGGCCAAGGGACGACCGGGGCCAGGCCCGTTTGGTGAGCGAGCGCATCGCCGAGCTGATGAAGGCGGGCAACAAGCCCGAGGACATCGCGGTGCTCTTCCGTGCCTCGCGCGACTCCTACGAGCTGGAGCTGGAGCTCACCGCCGGGCGGGTGCCTTTTGTCAAGGTGGGCGGCTTCCGCTTTTTGGAGGCATCCCACATCAAGGACGCCCTGAGCCACCTGAGGGTCATCTCCAACCCCAGCGACTTTCTCTCCTGGCAGCGGCTGTTGATGCTCCTGCCCGGCGTGGGACCCAAGAAGGCCCAGACCGCCATCAGCCATCTGGTTGATGCCGAGTCCCCGGAGCTGTACCTGGGCCGCCTGGCCTCGGCCCCCGGCCTGGCCGGCGCGGCCGTGGAGCGGCTGGTGGAGCTGATGAGCGAGCTCAGCGATCCCTCGGCCACCCCGCTGACCCTGGTGGAGGCGGTGATCGACTACTACGAGCCCATCTGCCGGGAAACCCACGAGGACTACCCTCGCCGTTTGCGCGACCTGGAGGAGCTGCCCGGCCTGGCCCGGGGCTTCAGCACCCTGGCCGAGTTCATGGCCGAGGTGGTCCTGGAGCCGCCCAATTCCTACGCCGCCGAGACCCGGGGGGGGCGCATCACCCTGAGCACCGTGCACTCGGCCAAGGGCCTGGAGTGGCCCAACGTGTTCATTCTCTGGGCCACCGACGGCCGCCTGCCCCCCCAGATGGCCCTCATGGACCCCGAGTCCCTGGAGGAGGAGCGCCGCCTGATGTACGTGGCCTGCACCCGGGCCGCCGGGGAGCTGACCATCCTGGCCCCCATGGAGTCCTACCAGCGGGGGCGGGGGGTGGTGAACAACGAACTGAGCCGCTTCTTGGCCGAGCTGCCTCCCGGGCTCCTGGACACCCCCAGGGAGAACGTCTTCGAGGTGCCCCTGCCCCAGGCCCCCACGCCCCAGAGCCGGGGCAGCCAACACCAGGACCGTCCCTTCCCGGTGGGCACCATGGTGGAGCACAACTCCTTTGGCAAGGGCCGGGTCATGGGCTATAAAGGGGGCAAGAAAATCCTGGTGCATTTCGAGCGTCACGGGCTAAAAATACTGCTCTTGGAATTCGCCAACCTCAACAAGGTCTAGCCATGTCGTCCGGCGGCAGCGCCTATCAAAAAGCGGTGGCCAAGCTCTATGAGCTGCAGAAGTTCGGCATCAAGCTGGGGCTCAGCTCCACCCGGAACCTGCTGAAGGGCCTGGGCGACCCCCACAAGGGCCTGGCCTGCGTGCACCTGGCCGGCACCAACGGCAAGGGCAGCGTGGGAGCCATGCTGGAGGCGACCCTGATGCGGGCCGGGGTCAAGGTAGGCTTTTACACTTCCCCCCACCTGGAGCGCTTCACCGAGCGCTTCCGCATCGATGGCCAAGAGATCAGCCAGGCCGAGGTGGTGAGGCTGTGCAAGCGGGTGTGGCAGGTGGTGGACCATCGCGAGCCGCCCACCTACTTCGAGTTCGTCACGGCCATGGCCTTCGCCCTGTTCCGCAGCCAGGGGGTGGAGCTGGCCATCATGGAGACCGGCCTGGGCGGGCGCCTGGACGCCACCAACATCTGCGAGCCCCTGGTGACGGTGATCACCAACCTGAGCCGGGAGCACGAGGACTACCTGGGCAAGGGCCTGGCCAACATCGCCTTTGAGAAGGCGGGCATCATCAAACCCAAGGTGCCCCTGGTCCACGGCGTGACCCAGGCCGTCGCCCGCAAGGTGGTGGAGGACACCGCCCTGGCCAAGGGCGCGCCCATCTACCGCCGGGGCCGCGAGCTCAATTTCCGCCGCAACGCGGACGACAGCTTCAGCCTGCGCGGGCGGATGTGGTCCCTGCCCCGCCAGACCACCAACCTGGTGGGCCGCCACCAGCCCATCAACGCCTGCCTGGCCCTGGGCGCGGCCGAGGTGTTGGCCGAGAAGGGCCTGCCCATCACCGCCGGGCACCTGGCCCAGGGACTGAACGAGGTTCATTGGCCCGGCCGCCTGGAGCAGTGGCCCACCGAGCCGGGCCAGGCCACCCTGTGGCTGGACGGGGCCCACAACCCCGGTGCGGCCCAGGCCCTGCTGACCAGCCTGGAGGGCATGCGGGGGGGGCGCCAACCCCTGGTGATGGTGGTGGGGGTCATGGCCGACAAGGAGGTGGGCAAGCTTCTGGGGCTTATCCTGCCGGCCGCGGACATGGTAGTCTACTCCCGGCCGGTGTACGCCCGGGCGGCCGCGCCCGAGGTGCTGGCCGCAGCCGCCCCCCCGGACGCCCCGCCGGGGGAGATAGAGCCCGACCTGGGAAAGGCCATGGAGAGGGCCCGCGTCCTGGCCGGCCCCCAAGGGGTGGTGTTGGTCACCGGCAGTCTGTTCACCGTGGGCGAGGCACGGACCATCCTCAGCGGCGGCACAAGCGACTTGCCATAATTTTCTGCATCTGCTACGGTGCGGCAGCGAAATACTTATGCGCCCAGCGCCTTTTTGGAGGTGGAAGTGCTCGCAATCAGGCGTGTATCACTACTCGGTAAAATCATGTTGCTGCTGGCCGGCGTGGCCGGCTTTTTTTGCCTGCCCCAGGCAGCGTCGGCCCTGACGGCGCCCAGCAGCGGAACCCTGATGCGCGTGGATGCCCAAGGTCCGGTGGACGTTAGGGCAGACAAGGTTTTTTATAATGAAAAAACCGCCACTTATAGCGCCGAAGGCGAGGTGGAGATAGCCAGGGGCACCACGCGGCTCATGGCCGACCGGGTCAGCCTGAACGCCAACACCCTGGTGGCCGAGGCCCAGGGCAGGGTGCGCCTGAGCAGCCCCACCCAGGTCGTCACCGGCAAGAGCATGGTGGTGGACCTGAACAACAACACCGGCAAAATCTATGACGGCCGGATTTTCATCAAGACCACCAACTATTACATAACCGGCGGCGAGATCGCCAAGACCGGCAAGGACACCTACCACATCCAGAAGGGCAGCTTCACCACCTGCGACGGAGCCAACCCAGCCTGGATGGTCACCGGCGAGGACATGAAAGTCACGGTGGAGGGCTACGGCACGGTCACCAATGGGGCCTTCCGGGTAAAGGACTTCCCTATCCTGTGGACCCCTTACCTGATGTTCCCGGCCAAGACCAAACGCCAGTCGGGCATGCTCTCCCCGTCCTTTGCCCAGACCCAGCGCGACGGCTTTTCCTTCAGCCTGCCCTACTACCAGACCCTGGGCGAAGACCAGGACATGACCCTGGTGCTCAACTATTACAGCAAGCGCGGCCTGGACGTGGGCCTGGAATACCGCTACTCCCTGGACGACCAGTCCAAGGGCATGTTCATGATCGACTACCTGCCCAACGACAATAACGGCGAGGCCCTGTTCTCCGAGGGCGCCAACGCCCAGGTCTACCACAGCCGCTACTGGTTCCGCGGCAAGGCCGACCAGAAGCTGTTCAACGGCACCATGGACTTGAAGGCGGACATCGACATCGTCAGCGACCAGGACTACCTCAGGGAGTTCACCTTCGGCTACAGCGGCTACAACGCCAGCGACCGCCGTCTGGCCGAGTGGTTTGGGCGCAACCTGGACCCCAACACCTCCCTGGTGCGCACCAACACCATCAACCTGTCGCGCTCCTGGTCCTCGGCCACCTTCAACGCCGGGGTGCTTTATTACGACGACACCTCCGGTGACAACAAGTCAACCTTGCAGTCGCTGCCCACCATCACCTTCGACGCCACCACCCAGCAGCTGGGCAACACCGCCTTCTACTTCGGCATGGGCTCGGCCTTCACCTACTACTACCGCGAAGAGGGCAGCACCGGGGCCATCAGCGACGTGAACCCCTACATCAGCCTGCCGCTGAACTTCAACGACTACATCGAGTTCGAGCCGACCTTCACCTGGTTCCAGCGCTTCTACGCCGTGGACACCGACGACAACCCCGGCGACCCCCAGAGCACCGGCACCAACCAGGTCTACAACTTCAGCGCCACGGCCAGCACCTACCTCTACCGGGTGTTCGACTTCGGCACGGCGGAAGACCCCTACAAGATCAAGCACGCCTACCGGCCCTTCGTGACCTATGACTACCGGCCCAGCCTGGACGAGGACGACATCCCCGACCTGGCCCAGTTCGGCAACGATCGCACCAACCTGGTCTCCTACGGCATCAAGAACACCCTTACCTCCAAGACCATGGCCCCCAACGCCGAGACCGGGGATATGGAGGGGGTGTACCGGGAGTTTTTGCGCCTGAACCTGTATCATAGCTTCGACGTGGTCACCTACCGCGACGACGCCAACGACGACCACTACTGGGGCGAGGTTTCGGCCACGGTGGAATACCTGCCCACCGACAAGCTCTATTTCCAGAACACCACCTCCTGGGATCTGTACGACAACACCTTCACCAGGATAGACTTTTTGGCCAGGGCCTCGGACGACCGGGGCGACAGCATCACCCTGGATTACCGGTACGACGCAGACGGCGTGAAACAGCTCAACACCTGGCTCAAGGTCGCCTTGACCCAGGAATGGTACGCAGGCTTCATCAACCGCCACGATTTCAACGGAGAGAGCGATTTCCAGACCCAGTACGAGTTGGGCTATCAGAGCCAGTGCTGGGGCTTCAAGGCCTTCTACGTGGACGACATCACCACGCGCGGCTTCTTCCTGGTATTCTCTTTGGGAGGCTTTGGCGAAATCCTGAGTTTGGGTCAATAGACCCGGCTCCGGGGCTTTCTTTCATCAGCCCCTTGACAGAAGCGGGGACAACCCCTATAAATACACCTTCGACACGCGAGGGCTAATTGCGCCCTATGCGCCCGACATTACATAGTTAGGCTTGAGGTCATGAAGAGCTTTGTAGCCAAAAAAGAAGACATCAGTCAGGACTGGTTCGTGGTCGACGCCACCGACCTGATCCTGGGCCGTCTGGCCAGCGAAGTCGCCCGCCGTCTGCGGGGCAAGCATAAGGCCATTTTTACTCCCAACGTGGACACCGGCGATTTCATCATCGTGGTCAACGCCGACAAGATCCGCCTGACCGGCCGCAAGATGGACCAGAAAATGTACCATCGCCACAGCGGCTATCCCGGCGGCATCACCTCGGTCACCGCCCGGCGTATGCTGGACAGCTTCCCTGAGCGCGTTCTAACCAGCGCGGTCCGCGGCATGCTGCCCAAGAACCGCCTGGGCCGCCAGATGATCAAGAAGCTTAAAGTTTACGCCGGACCCGAGCATCCCCATGAGGCCCAGCAGCCCCAGCCGCTGAGCCTGTCTTAGGGGAGGAGCATTAAGTTATGAGCGACACGCGAGTATATGCCACCGGCAAACGCAAAACCGCAGTGGCCCGCTGCTGGTTGGTTCCCGGAGGCACCGGCCAGATCTACATCAACCGCCGGGTTGCGGACACCTATTTCACCCGCGGCACCCTGTTGCAGATGATCCGCCAGCCCCTGAGCCTGACCGACAACCTGGACAAGTTCGATGTCCTGGCCACGGTTCGCGGCGGAGGCCACACCGGCCAAGCCGGCGCCCTGCGCCACGGCATCGCCAAGGCTCTGGCCGAGCAGAACCCCGAGTTGCACAAGGCCCTCAAGAAGGCCGGCTTCCTGACTCGCGACGCCCGCAAGAAGGAGCGCAAGAAATACGGTCAGCCCGGCGCCCGCGCCCACTACCAGTATTCCAAGCGCTAAACGCGCGGCTGCTTTTGGCAATTCAGGGGAAGGTCCGCTCGGGCCTTCCCCTTCTTATTGGGGAGAAAGCGTAATGATTCCGGTCGCTATAATGGGTGGCTCCGGGTACACCGGGGTGGAGTTGATGCGGCTCATCGCCGGGCACCCCGAAATGGAGCTCGTGGCCGTAAGCTCGGCCCAGTTCAAGGGCCAGCCGGTGGATCAGGTGTTCGGGGCTCTGGAAGGAGCCGTGGACCTCAGCTTTGTGGACCACGACGCCCAGGCCCTGGCCCAGGGGGCGGACCTGGTGTTTTTGGCCGTACCCCACAAGGCGGCCATGGCCGCCGCCCCGGCGCTTTTACAGGCCGGGGCCAAGGTGGTGGACCTCTCGGCCGACTTCCGCATCCACGACGTGGCGGTGTACGAAAAGTGGTACGCCCCCCACACCGCGCCCCAGCTTTTAGCCGAGGCGGTCTACGGCCTGCCCGAGTTCTATCGGGAGCAGGTGAAGCCCGCCCGGCTGGTGGCCAACCCCGGCTGCTACGTGACCAGCGTTTTGGTGCCTTTGGTGCCCCTGCTCAAGGCGGGACTGGTGGAGGCCGAGGGCCTCATCGCCGACAGCGCCTCGGGAGTCTCCGGGGCCGGGCGCAGCGCCAAGCTGGGCCTAATCCACGGCGAGGTGCACGAGAACTTCAAGGCCTACGCGGTGGACGGCCACCGGCACACCCCGGAGATGGAGCAGGAGCTTTCCCTGGCCGCTGGCCAGGAGGTGCGCCTGACCTTCACCCCCCACCTTTTGCCCATGGACCGGGGCATCCTCTCCACGGTCTACGCCCGGCCCAAGGCCGGGGCGGACGCGGCGGCGGTGCGGGCCTGCTGGCAGGCGGCCTACGGCTCCGAGCCCTTCGTGCGGGTGCTGCCCGGCGGGCGGCTGCCCGCCACCAAGGAGGTGCGGGGCACCAACCGGGTGCAGTTGGGCGTGGCGGTTGACCCGCGCTCCGGGCTGATCAAGCTGTTCTCGGCCCTGGACAACCTGACCAAGGGAGCCAGCGGCCAGGCCATGCAAAACGCCAACCTCATGCTGGGCCTGGACGAGACCGCCGGTCTGCGCGAGCTGGGCCTTACCCCTTAAGACGGTGAGCAGCGCCGAAACCCCAGGGCTCTGGCCGCGCCTGTGCGGCGATCTGCCGCCCCTGGACGTGCCATTTCTCAGCCAGGAGCCGGGAGGCCCCACCCGCCACCTGGCCCTGGGCCTGGCCTATCGCGGCGACGGCTTTTTGGGCTGGCAGGTGCAGCCCAAGGGCCCCACCGTGCAGGGAGCCCTGGAAAAAGCGCTGAGCAAGCTCTGCGACCAGCCCATCCGGGTGTTCGCCTCGGGACGCACCGATACCGGGGTGCACGCCTGGGGCCAGGTGGCCAGCTTCACCACCACCAGCGCTCTGTCCCTGGAACGCATGGACCGGGGCCTCAGATCCCTGCTGCCCCCGGCGGTTTGGCTGCGGGCCCTGGGGCCGGTGCCCGAGGATTTTCACGCCCGCTACAGCGCCCAGGGCAAGACCTACCACTATTACCTCTGGCCCCAGGCCCAGGGAGGCCTGTTCTTGGACGGCCTGTGCTGGCCCCTGCGCGGGGCCCTGGACCTGGAGCCCATGGCCCGGGCCCTGGAGGGCATGGTCGGCCCCGTGGACATGGCCGCCTTTGCCAGCGCGGGCGGCGACCCCGGTGAGAGTACCATCCGGGTGCTGCACCGGGCCGAGATCTCCCCGGTGCCCGGCGGCCTCGTGGAAGTGCGTCTAACGGCCAGTGGTTTTTTGCGCCACTGCGTGCGAAACTTGGTGGGTTCCCTGGTGCAGGTGGGCCGGGGGCAGATGCCGCCCGGCGAGATGGCCCGCATGGCCCAGGCGGGCAAGCGCCTCCGACCCGGTCCCAAGGCCCCGCCATATGGCCTGTACCTGGCGCAGGTGTTTTACACTCGCCAACCTGTCTGAGAGGCAGGGGTACTTGTTGGGTTTCGCTTCGCTCTACCCAACCTACATTATTCCTGGATGAGTCATGTAGGGGCGGGGCTTATCCCCGCCCTCCCCTCCCATACGGCACAGCCAGGTGGTGCTAGGCAAGGCGGCGGCGAGCGCAGACCGCAGGCGTATTGAACATACGCCGAGGTCTAAGCGATGCCGCCAACGCCGCATAGCGCCGCCTGGCGCAGCCGCGCACCCAATCAATCAGCTTTTCAGAGCGAACAAAGGAAGCCGTGGACTACTTCTTATTGTCCTCGGTCATGGTCTTGCTCAGGGCTTTATAGACCTGGGGGAAGGCCTCCTCAAAGGCGGACACCGACATGCGCCCGCTCTCGATGAACTTGACGATGATCTCCTTGGAGGCCTTGAGCAAGGCTTCCTGACGAGGGCTGAGACGGTCCAGGGGCGGCTCTTTTTTTTGGCTCATTGTCGCTCCAAGTTTTTTGCCGCGGCGCCCCGCCGGAAGGAAGAAGGCACACCATTATTTCCGGCGGGGGCCCGGCCCGAAGATAAACCCTTTTAGGCCCATCCCCGGCCCGGCCAGCTTACAACAGTACCGCGCCCCAGGCAAGGCCCCGTGCTGGCCAGGCCGGGCGGGGCTGTGCTATACCTTCTAGCCATGGAAACAAGCGCAACCCCCAAACCCATACGCCTGCTGCCCGAGGAGGTCTCCAACCAGATCGCCGCCGGCGAGGTGGTGGAGCGCCCGGCCAGCGTGCTCAAGGAGCTGGTGGAAAACTCCCTGGACGCCGGGGCCAGGCGCATCGGGGTGGAGGTGGCCGCCGGTGGCCGCCGCCTGATACGGGTGGTGGACGACGGGGTGGGCATGCTGCCCGACGATCTGCTCCTGGCCCTGGAGCGCCACGCCACCAGCAAGGTGTCCCGGGCCGAGGACCTCACCCACATCGCCTCCCTGGGCTTCCGGGGAGAGGCCCTGCCGTCCATCGCGGCGGTGAGCCGCATGACCCTTCGCTCGCGCACCCAGGATTCCGAGGCCGGGGGCCTGGTGCGGGTGGAGGGCGGCCGGGTGGTGGCGGTGGAGGAGGTGGGCTGCCCGGTGGGCACCCTGGTGGAGGTGGGGGACCTTTTCTTCAACACCCCGGCCCGGCGCAAGTTCCTCAAAAGCCAGGCCACGGAAAGCGGCCATCTGGCCGGGGCCCTGGTGCGCCTGGCCCTGGCCCAGCCCTCGGTGGCCTTCCGCTACACCGTGGGCAGCCAGGTCACCTACGACCTGCCCGCGGGCCAGGACCTGGCCTCCCGGGCGGGCTCGCTTTTGGGGCGCTCCACCGCCGAGAACATGGTGCGCCTGGAAGAAGAGGAGGGCGTCCTGCGCCTGGAAGGCCTGGCCGGGCTGCCCTCGCTGAGCCGCTCGGCGGCGGACCAGATATACACCTTTGTCAACGGACGCTTCGTGCGGGACAAGGTCTTGCTGCACGCCATCTACCAGGCCTACCGGGGGCTGATGCCCGACAACCGGCGGCCGGTGGTGGTGCTGCATATGAGCCTGGACCCGGAGCTGGTGGACGTGAACGTGCACCCGGCCAAGACCGAGGTGCGCTTCACCCAGCAGCAGGAGGTGCACCAGGCCCTGGCCGGAGCCCTGCGCCGGGGCCTGGGGCGCAGCCGCGCCGCCCGGCCCACCCCCCGGCCCGCGGTGGGCGGCCCGCCACCGGCGCGGCCCCAGCCTTTGCCCGAGCGCGGCCCCTGGACCCCGCCCCGCACCACGGCCCCTGCCCCCGGCGGCCGGGTGGCCGAACCCGGCCCCCAGGCGAGACAACCGGAACAGGCGGTGCTGCCCGCGGGCAGCGCCAACCGCCTGCGCCCCATGTACTCCAAAGCCGAGGAGCTTACGGTTATCGGCCAGTTGCACGGCCTGTACGTGCTGTGCTCCTCGCCCCAGGGCCTGATCCTGGTGGACCAGCACGCCGCCCACGAGCGCCTGACCTACGAGCGCCTCAAGGCCGGGCTGGCCCAGGGCGAGATGCCCCGCCAGGGGCTGTTGACCCCCCAGACCCTGGAACTGACCCCCGGCGAGGCGGCCTGGGCCGGAGAGCAGGCCGCCCAGTGGGCCCGCCTGGGCCTGGAGCTGGAACCCTTTGGCGGCAACACCTGGGCCATCCGGGCGGTGCCGCCCCACCTGGCCGGGGGCGACCCTCGCCCGGCGGTGCGCGATCTCTTGAGCCAGATGAACGCCTCGGGCCTGCCGGTGGAGACCCCCGAATTCGTGGAGACCGCCCTGCGCTCCCTGGCCTGCCACGGCTCGGTGCGCCAGGGCCAGCGCCTCAAGCCCGCCGAGTTGGAGGAGTTGGTGGACCGCATCTGCGCCCTGCCCCCTCCCCTGACCTGCCCCCACGGCCGCCCGGTGATGTTGCTCTTGTCGCGCCACGAGTTGGACCGCTCCTTCAAGCGCGGCTCGGAGCCCTCCTAGATGCCCGCGCCGCTGGTGGTGCTGGCCGGTCCCACCGCGGTGGGCAAGACCGGCCTTTCCCTGGAGCTGGCCCGGCGTTTCGGGGCCGAAATCGTGGGCGCGGACAGCGTGCAGATCTACCGGGGCCTGGACATCGGCTCGGCCAAGCCCACCTCCCAAGAGCAGGCCCAGGCGCGCCACCACCTTATCGACGTGGCCGACCCCGCCGAGAACTTCAGCGCGGCCCGCTACGCCCGTCTGGCCGCCGAAGCCATCGACGACATCAGCGCCAGGGGCAAGCAAGCCCTGGTGGTGGGGGGCACCGGCTTGTACATCAAGGCCCTGATCTTCGGCCTGGCCCCCACCCCGCCGGTGGATCAGGCCCTGCGCGCCCGGCTGAAACAAGAATGGGAGCAGCAGGGGCCCCAGGCCATGCACCAGCGCCTCATGGAGCTGGACCCGGACACCGCGGCCAAGCTGCACCCCAACGACCGTCAGCGGGTGCTCAGGGCCCTGGAGGTGTGCTTGCAGACCGGGGCCCCCATGAGCCGCCGCCAAAAGGCCCACGGCTTTGCCGCGCCCCGTTACCCCCATCTGATGATCGGCCTGGAGCGGCCCCGGGAGGAGCTGAACCAGCGCATAGAACAGCGGGCTCGGGCCATGTGGAATGAAGGCTTGCTGGGAGAGGTGGAAAAGCTCCTGGCCGCCGGGGTGCCGCCGGAGGCGCCGGGCCTGGCCAGCCTGGGCTATCGCCAGGCAGTGGCTTATTTGCGCGGAGAAATGCAGTCCGAAGACGCGCTGTTTGATATGATAAAAAGAACCAAGGCCTATGCCAAGCGCCAGCTAACCTGGTTTCGCGGGGTGCGGGGCTTGGTGTGGCATCATGCCGATGACTCCCTGGGCATTGGACGCCGGGTTTCGGCCTTCTGGTCTTGAACGAGGACAATGATGAAATTTGTAGTCAGACTCCTGATGGTCGCCTTGCTGCTGTGCGCCGCCCTGCCCGCCGGGGCCGAGACTTTCCTGGTGCTGGGCCGGGCTCCCCTGGACGGCAACGAGGCCCAGGCCAAGGACAAGGCCGTGGCCGACGCCCTGGTCAGGGCGGTGGCCCAGGCCGCGGCCGCCAACCTGGACCCGGTCACCCTGCGCAGCAACCTGGCCACCCTTGACCAGAAGGTGCTGAAGGACGCCAAGCGCTTCATCACCAACTACAGCCTGGTGGCCTCGGCCCCCTCGGGCCAGGAGTTCCTGGCCCTGGTCTCGGTGAGCATCGACGATCGCTCCCTGACCAAAAGCCTGATCCAGGCGGCGCTGAAGCTGCCCACCTCCCATCTGGGCACCATCATGGTGATGGTCAGCGAGGAGACCGCGCCGGGACGCCCACCGGTGTACTGGTGGTCCGGCCTGCCCGGCGCGCCCGACGCCCCCGCCCCGGTGGCCAAGGTCATCAAGAAGATGGGCCTCCGCATAATCAACCCCGCCGTGGTCAAACCCCTGTTGACCCCCGACATGCACCACCCGGTGCTCAGCGAGTCCCAGGCCCTGGAGTTCGCCAGAGAGGTGGGGGCCCAGGTGGTGATCATCGGCACCGTGCGCACCTACCCCTTGGTCACCCCCAAGCATGTGCTGCCCCCGCCGTTGGTGCAACTTCTGGCCATCGAGACCAATCAGGGCCAGGTGGTGTCCATGGAGGAGACCGATTCGCCGGTGTTCAACACCACCCCCACTCCCGAGGACGCGAATGAGGTGGTGGACATAGTGGAAAGCTCGGTGCGCAGGCTCATGGCCAATCTGGCCGCCCGCATGGCCGAGGTCGGCCCCACCACCAAGGACCTGGCTCTCAAGGTCAGCGGGGTGCGCTCCCTCAGCCAACTCATGCGCCTGGAAACGGTGTTGGGCTCGTTGAAAGATTTGGTGGACAAGGTGCAGCGGGTCAGCGCCGGGGCGGGCCAGGCCGAGTTCAAGCTTACGCTCAAAGGCTCCCCCGCCCAGCTGGCTGACCAGCTAATGGTTCAAGATTACGGTGATTTCCTGGTGAACGTGGTGGAAAGCGACGCCAAGGGCCTGCAGGTGGTGATCATTCCCCGCCAGCCGGGCTCGGCCCCGCCCACCCGCACGCGCAAGAGCACGACCCCCGAGTCAACCCTGCCGGGAATGTACCGGGATACAATGGGCACCGGCTCCGAGGCAAAAACACCCCCGGCAACGCCGCCCGGACAATGATCCTCGCTTGACAGTGCAAGGCGCGGCTGGTAGAAGAAGGTTTCAATTTCAGGCACGTAGCTCAGGGGGAGAGCGCCACCCTGACACGGTGGAGGTCCCGGGTTCAAATCCCGGCGTGCCTACCATACCCGCCCTGGATGACGGGTTCCCGCCGAGCCGGCAGCCGCCGGCCGGGGGCGCTTGCGTCAGGGGAAGGGGGATTTGTTTGTTTTGGCTCCTGAGATGACTCCAACTTTGCAAGGAAAAAACACCGCCGGGCAGGTCTTGGCCGACCAGGACCCCAAGGCGGCCAGGAAAGCTGTTGCCGCCAGGAATAACGGGCGGTTGCTGGACCTGTCCGCCCCGGTGGACCCCCAGGCCGAGCTGACCCCGGTGTTGCCGGGCGAGCCCGAGGCCCTGGAAGTGTTGCGTCACAGCGCCGCCCACATCATGGCCGAGGCGGTCAAGGAGCTTTTCCCCGGCGTCAAGGTGGCCATCGGACCGGCCATCGAGGACGGCTTTTACTACGATTTCGACTACGCGCGGCCCTTCACCCCGGAGGACCTCCCGGCCATCGAAGACAAGATGCGCGAAATCGTCAAGCAAAACGCCCCCTTCGAGTGTGAGGCCTGGGACCGGGACAAGGCGCGCCAACACTTCGCCGACCAGGGCGAGCAGTTCAAGGTGGAGCTGATCGACGGCTTGGAAGCCGACAAGGTGGGCATCTACCGCCAGGGCGGCTTCACCGACCTGTGCCGGGGCCCCCACCTGCCCTCCACCGGCCGCCTGGGCGCCTTCAAGCTCACCAGCGTGGCCGGGGCCTATTGGCGCGGCGACGAAAAGAACCAGATGCTCAGCCGCATCTACGGCACCGCCTTTTTTGACAAGAAGGAGCTCAAGCAGCACCTGGCCCTCATCGAGGAGGCCAAGAAGCGCGACCACCGCAAGCTGGGCCGCGAGCTGGAGCTGTTCTCCTTCCACGACGAGATCGGCGCGGGCCTGGTGGTGTGGCACCCCCGGGGCATGATTCTCAGAACCATCATCGAGAACCTGGAGCGCTCCGAGCACCTCAAGCGTGGCTACTCCATGGTGCAGGGCCCCCAGATCCTCAAGCGGGAGCTGTGGGAGCGTTCGGGACACTTCGACAACTACCGCGAGAACATGTATTTCACCGAGGTGGACGAGGTGGCCTATGGGCTCAAGCCCATGAACTGCCTGGCCCACATGCTGATCTACAAGTCCAAGCTGCGCTCCTACCGCGACCTGCCGCTGAGACTCTTCGAGTTGGGCCTGGTGCACCGCCACGAAAAAAGCGGCGTGATGCACGGCCTGACCCGGGTGCGCGCCTTCACCCAGGACGATGCCCACCTCATCTGCCGGCCCGACCAGCTGGAGGAGGAAATCCTGGGGGTGATGGCCTTTGTCACCGACTTCATGGAGCTGTTCGGTTTCGAATACTCCCTGGAGCTTTCCACCCGGCCGGAAAAATCCATCGGCAGCGACGAGGACTGGGAGCGGGCCACCGCCGCCCTGACCAAGGCCCTGGTCGCCTCGGGCAAAGAATACGACATTAACGAAGGTGATGGCGCCTTCTACGGCCCCAAGATAGACTTCAAGCTCACCGATGCGTTGAAGCGCTCCTGGCAGTGCGCCACCATCCAGTGCGACTTCACCCTGCCCGAGCGCTTCGAACTGAGCTACATCGACCGCGACGGCGAGCCTAAGCGGCCGGTGATGTTGCACCGGGTCATCCTGGGCTCCATCGAGCGCTTCATCGGAGTGCTGGTGGAGCACTACGCCGGAGCCTTCCCCCTGTGGCTGGCCCCGGAGCAGGTGCGCGTGCTCACGGTGACCGAGCGGGCCGATGAATGGGCCCAGGAGATCACCCAGGCGCTCATCGACGCCGACATCCGGGCCGAGGTTGATCTGCGCAACGAGAAGCTGGGGGCCAAGGTCCGCGAGGCCCAGATAATGAAGGTCCCCTACATGGTGATCCTGGGCGACCGCGAGGTGGAGGAGCGTCAGCTCACCCCCCGGCTGAGAAACGGTAAGAACCTTCAGTCCCAAACGCTGGAGGAGTTCATAAATCTGCTTAAGCAAGAACAAGCCGAGCCCATGCGGCTTCTGCGCCAACGGGCGCGTGAAGGCCGCGGGACCGAGGGGTGACGCTCGGCCTCTGGTAAACGGTTGAAGAGGAGGACACGGCCATAGCCAAGCAAGATCGCGTGCGGGTAAACTCGCAGATTCGCTCCCCCCTGGTGCGGTTGGTAGACGCTGAAGGTGAACAGGTGGGAGTGGTTTCGGTGGAACAGGCTCTTAGTAATGCTGCCGAGGCAGGATTGGATTTGGTGGAGGTGGCGCCCAACGCCGAGCCTCCGGTTTGCCGGGTCATGGACTACGGCAAATACAAATACCAACTGGCCAAGAAAGCCCAAGAGGGCAAGAAGCGCCAGAGCCTGACCCAGGTGAAAGAAGTAAAGCTGCGCCCCAAGATCGAGGACCACGACTTCGGCTTCAAGATGCGCAATGCCAGGCGTTTTCTGGAGGAGCGCAACCGGGTCAAGATCACGGTGCAGTTCCGGGGAAGGGAGATAGCCTATCCCGACCTCGGCCGAGTCTTGTTGCGCCGGGTGGTCGAAGACTTGGCCGACGTGGGCCAGGCGGACGGCGACGCTCGCATGGAAGGCCGGTTCATGCATGTTTTTATTACGCCCAAGGCGGGCAACTAAGCCCCCCGGGCTAAGGTACGGAGCAAGTCATGCCCAAGATCAAGACCAACCGCGCGGCGGCCAAACGATTCAAGGTCACCGGCAGCGGGCGCATCAAGCGCAACAAGGCTTACGCAAGCCACATTTTGACCAGCAAGACCACCAAGCGCAAACGCGGCCTGCGCCAGAGCGCCTTGGTGGACAAATCCAACGAACGGGGAATCAAGCGCCTGTTGCCCAATCTTTAGGCCGGCGCGGGAGACTTATATAAAATGCCTCGAGTAAGACGCGGATTCAAAGCCCGGCAACGGCGCAACAAAGTGCTCAAAATGGCCAAGGGCTACGTGGGTGGCCGCCGCAAGCTGTACCGCACCGCGGTTGACAGCGTGCAGCGCGCCCTGGTTTTCGCCTACCGCGACCGCAAGGTCAAGAAGCGTGAGTTCCGCAAGTTGTGGATCGTGCGCATCAACGCCGCGGTGCGCGACCATGGCCTGAGCTATTCCCGCTTTATCGACGGACTCAACAAGTCCAAGGTGGCTCTGGACCGCAAGGTTCTCTCCGAGCTGGCCATCAGCGACCCCGCCGGTTTCGCCAAGGTGGTGGAGCTGGCCAAGCAAGCCGCCTAGGCGCGGGCTTCGCCATGCGCCAAGAGCTCCTGGAGCTTAAGGACCAGGCCCTGGCCCTGTTGGCCGCCGCCACCGACGAGGCGGCCCTGGGCGAGTTGCGCACCCGTTTCCTGGGGCGCAAGGGCCTATTGACCGGACTGCTGCGCAAAACCGGCACCCTGCCCGCCGAGGAGCGCCCGGCCTTCGGCCAGTTGGCCAACCAGGTGAAGCAGGAGCTGGAAGCGGCCCTGGACCAGGCCTCGGAAGACCTGGTGCGCCAGAGCCGCGCCAAGTCCGGCAAGCCGGGGGTGGACGTGACCCTGCCGGGCATACGGCCCCGGCGGGGACGCCTGCACCCCATCACCCAGACCGAGCGCCTCATCCTGGAGGTCTTCAGCCGCATGGGCTTCAGCGTGGTGGAGACCCCGGAGGTGGAGTCGGACTGGTACTGCTTCGAAGCCCTGAACATGCCCCCGGACCACCCGGCCCGGGACATGCAGGACACCTTCTACCTGTCCGACGGCGTGGTGCTCCGCACCCACACCAGCAGCTCCCAGATCCGCACCATGGAAAAGGAGCCGCCGCCGATACGCATCGTGTGCCCGGGCAAGGCCTTCCGGCGCGACTCCGACGCCACCCACACCCCCATGTTCCACCAGGTGGAGGGGCTGATGGTGGGCGAGGACATATCCCTGGCCGATCTCAAAGGCGTGCTCATTAACTTCGTGCACCAGGTCTTCGGGCCCCAGGTGCCGGTGCGCTTCCGCCCCAGCTTCTTCCCCTTCACCGAGCCCAGCGCCGAGGTGGACATCGGCTGCGTGGTGTGCGGGGGCGAGGGCTGCCGGGTGTGCAGCCACACCGGCTGGCTGGAGATCCTGGGTTCGGGCATGGTGGACCCCAACGTTTTCAAGAACGTGGGCTACGACCCGGACAAGGTCACCGGCTTCGCCTTTGGCATGGGCATAGAGCGCATCGCCATGCTTCGCTGGGGCATTGACGACCTCCGCCTGTTCTACGACAACGACCTGCGCTTCCTCCGCCAGTTTTAGGAGACCCCGATGCTCGTACCGCTGAAATGGCTGCGGGAGATGGTCGCTTGCGACCTCACCGCCCAGGAGCTTTCCGACCTCCTCACCAACTCCGGCCTGGAGGTGGACGGCGTCATCGAGCGCCACAGCGGCCTCAAGAAAGTCATCACCGCCAAGCTCATGGAGGTGGCCCCCCACCCCAACGCCGACCGCCTGCGCCTGGCCACGGTGGACTGCGGCGGCGGCCGCACCGAAACGGTGGTGTGCGGCGCGCCCAACCTCACCGTAGGGATGATCACCCCGCTGGCCCAACTGGGCGCCAAGCTGGGCGCGGACGGCCAGGAAGTAAGCAAGGTCAAGATTCGCGGGGTGGAAAGCTGCGGCATGCTCTGCTCCGAGCGTGACCTGGGGCTCAGCGACGACCATAGCGGCCTGATGGTCCTGGACCCCGGCCTGGAGCCGGGCCGGGAGCTGGCCGAGGTGCTGGAGCTGGAAACCCAGGTGCTGGAGGTTTCCATCACCCCCAACCGGGGCGACGCCCTGTCCATCCTGGGCGTGGCCCGGGACGTGGCCGCCCTGGTGGGCGCCGAGCTGAAGCTGCCCCCCTGCGAGCCCAGCGAGCAGCAGCCGGGCATCGAGGGCCAGGCGGTGATAGAGGTCCTGGACGCCAAGGCCTGCCCGCGCTACACCGCGCGCCTGGTCAAGGGCGTCAAGATCGGCCCCTCGCCCCTGTGGATGCGCGACCGGCTCATGGCCTGCGGCATTAGGCCCATCAGCAACGTGGTGGACGTGACCAACTACATCCTCATGGAGCTGGGCCAGCCCCTGCACGCCTTCAACTTCTCCGAGGTGGGCGGGGCCAAGATCGTGGTGCGCATGGCCTCCGAGGGCGAGAAGTTCGTGACCCTGGACGGCCAGGAGCGCACCCTGAACGCCCAGGACCTGATGATCTGCGACGCCGAAAAGGCGGTGGGCCTGGCCGGCGTGATGGGCGGGCTCAACAGCGAGGTCACCGACGACACCACCGAGGTGCTCATCGAAAGCGCCTTCTTCGATCCCCTGACCATCCGGCGCACCTCCAAGCGCCTGGGCCTGTCCACCGAGGCCAGCTACCGCTTCGAGCGGGGCATCGACCTGGAGGGCTGCGCCAGGGCGAACAGCCGGGCGGCCATGCTCATGGACCAACTGGCCGGCGGCAAGGTGGCCGCGGGCATCATCGACGTGTACCCCGCGCCCTATCAGGCCCCGCGCATTCCTCTGAGCATTAGCCGCACCTCCCGCTACCTGGGCCTGCCCCTGAGCAAGGAGCAGGTGGTCGGCCAGCTGGAGCGCCTGGGCCTCGCGGTGAGTGACGGGCCCGACGAGGACAGCATCTTGGCCGAGCCCCCGGCCCTGCGCACCGATTTGGAGCGCCCGGTGGACCTCACCGAAGAGGTGGCCCGCATGGTGGGCTACAACAACATCCCCTCGCGCCTGCCCCAGGCCGAGATCGGCGCGCCCGCGCGCCCCTGGCCCCAGCGGGTGCGGGCCCTGGCCCGGGACGCCATGGCCGCCCAGGGCCTGGACGAGGCCATCAACTACTCCTTTGAGCACCCCAAGGCGGCCGACCGCCTGGTCCTGGAGCCCGGCGACTACCGCCGCCGCACGGTGAAGCTGCTCAACCCCCTGAGCGAGGAGCAATCCGAGCTGCGCACCAGCCTGTTGCCGGGCCTGCTGGCCTCGGCGGCGCGCAACCTGGCCCACCGGGTGCTGGACGTGGGCCTGTTCGAGATCGGGCGGGTGTTCGTGGCCCAGGAAGGGCAGCCGCTTCCCGAGGAAAGCTTCCGTTTGGGCGTGGTGCTCAGCGGGCTCATGGCCCCCGCCTCCTGGTGGGCCGGTGAGCAGCCGGTGGGCCTCAGCCACGTCAAGGGCGTGGCCCAGTACCTGGCCGAGGCCCTGGACCTGACCGGCATGGCCTTTGAGACCGGCGGCGAGGCCCCGCCCTACCTGGACCCGGCCGAGTGGTGCCAGATCACCATGAACGGCGAGGTATTGGGCGAGCTGGGCCGCCTGGACAACCGGGTGGCCAAGGGCTTCGACCTGGACCGCCCGGTGTACGTACTGGACGCGCACTTCGACCGTCTGGCCGACCTGGTGCCCCGCGAGAAGGTCTACGCCCGCCTGCCGCGCTATCCCGAACTGGTGCGCGACGTGGCCTTGGTGGTGGCCGAGGCCCTGCCCGCCGGGGAGATGCTGGCCCAGGCCCGCGCCTACGACGACCCCTGGCTGCAATCGGTGGAGATTTTCGACGTGTACCGAGGCAAGCCCCTGGACAAGGGCCAAAAATCCCTGGGCCTGCGCTTCACCTACCGCGCCGAAGACCGCACCCTCACCGAGGAGGAGGTCACTCCGGGCTACCAGGCCCTGGTGGACGAATTGATGAAAAGCTTCGGAGCCACCCTGCGCGCGTGAGCCCGAACGTGCTATAGTCGCCGTAGCTGCGGGGAGTAACGGTGACCACCAAGATTCCGGACAAACCTTATCTGCGCATCGGCGAGGTGGCCCGCCTTTTGGGCACCCAGACCCATGTGCTGCGCTACTGGGAGGATTCCTTCCCCCAGCTCAAGCCGGTGCGCGCCGCCAGCGGCCAGCGCCTGTTCCGCAAGCCCGACATGGAGACCCTGCTCCTGATCAAGCGCCTATTGCACGACGAGGGCTACACCATCGCCGGGGCCCGCAAGCGCCTGGCCGAGCTGGAACAGGCCCCGGCCAAGCAGGGACCTCCCGAGTTGGGCCAACTCAAGGACGAGCTCAAGGACATCCTGCGCCTGCTGGACTGAGCCGCCGCCAGGCGTTCAACGCCCGCCAATCAATTTTTAATAAATCATGTAGGTTGGGTAGAACGCAGCGAAACCCGACCAACCCCTTTGTCGCGGCCAGGAGCCCAGCGGCGAATCATTTTTGGTTCGCCAGCAAGTGCTTCCGCAACGATAGAGGGGCGGAGATAGCCTCACCTCTTCCCTTCTGGCCAATAGGCGTCATGGCGAGGAGCGGCGGAGGCAAGGGTTGGAAAGGCAAGGCGGCATTCCCGCCGCGACGTGGCCATCTTCCGTTTCCCTTGTCATGCCTGGGTTGGCCAGACACGGCCAAGCCACCCTCCACGCCACAAACCATCCCGCCTGGGGGAAATCGAAGATCACCACGTCGCATCTCTTGCGGAGATGCTCCTCGTGATGACGACTACTGCTGGATAGCGGACAGGTAGAGGGATTTGTTGGGTTTCGGGCTACGCCCTCTACCCAACCTACGCTATTGCCTAGAATGCGATTTGAACGGCGTTAGCGGCACAGCCAGGTGTTCGTGGGCTAGGCGTCCGGCGAGCGCAGACCGCAGGCGTATTGCTAATAGGCCGAGGTCTAAGCGACGCCGGCAACACAGCCCACGGGCAGCTGGCGAAGCCGCCGCTACTGCCTGGCGCAGCCGCCTAATTAAGCGGCTTGCTTGGCCGTGAGAGCGTACAAATAAACGGTCACAGGCTCTTCATCGCCCGCGATGCGGCTGGTGGTGCGGCGCACCGTGAAGCGCTCCTGGGCCAGGTCGAAAAAGGCGATGGCAAAGGGGCGCTCCTGGTGACTGATGAAGGCGGTGCCGCCGGGGGCCAGCAAGCGGCCCAGCAGCCCCACCAGGGTGGGGTAGATGGGGGGATGGTAGAGCACCTCGGCCCCCAGGATGGTGGTGAAAGCGCCCAACTCGCTTTCCGGGGCCTCCCAGTCCAGGGAGGACACCTCCACCAGGTCGCCCAGGTCGTTTTTCTCCGCCGCCGCCCGGGCGAACTCCAGGGCGTCGGGGTCCAGGTCGGTGATCACCGCCGGACGTCCGCCAGCGGCGGCCACCAGGGCGGGCAGGCCCAGCCCGGCCCCCAACTCCAGGATGGGGCCTTCGCCCTTATTTAGGCGCAGGGCGAACTGGGACAGGACCATGGCCGCGGGCCACAGCTTGGTCCAGTAGGGCAGCTCAGTGAGGCCGTAGTGTCCCTGGCTGACCCGCTCGTCGATGTAGGCCGAGGGGTCGGCCAGCTCGGGCAGTTCCAGGCGGTGGGGGCCCACCCCCACCTCGGACCAGGTCAGCTTGAACCGCCGGGAAATTCGCTCCAAAGCGCCGGGACTGCCCGGCGTCGCCCCCTCGGGGGTCAGCATACCGCTCATGATTTCTCCTGGGAGGGGGTGCTGGTGCTGCAGGAGACCTTGGCCTCGGGTGTGGGTATCTCGGCCAACTCCAACAGGCGCAGGCTCCCCAGGGCCTTTTCCTCGGCCTGGAGCACCTTGCCCATCAGGGTCACCAGGGCCGGGTCCTCGGGGACCTCCCGGGCTTCGCGGCCCTCGTCCAGGCTGCCCCGCACCGCGGCCAGCACCTCGCACACCAACAGGTTGTCCAGGCTGCGGCCGGGCAGCACCAGGCCCTCCTGGTTCAGCTCGGCCAGGAGCCCGGCGGAGACCAGATCGTCCACCACGCTCCACACCTCTCCCTTGGAGACCCTGAGCTCCTTGGCCAACTGGGCCACCGACCAGGGGTCGTCCCCGGCCTGGAAGCGGCGGGCGGCCTTTTGCATGATGCCCAGGGCCAGGGCCTCGCGCTGGGCCGGGTTGAGGCGGTAGGCCACGTCCTTGGGCGGGGTGCCCTTGGCCACCAGGTTGTGGGCGTGGGCCAGCTCGGCCCCGAACAACAAGACCTGCCAGCTTACCTGGAGCCAGACCATGAACAGGGGCAAGGAGGCGAAGCCTCCGTAAATGGCGTTATAGCGCGACACCCCCAACTGGAATTTGATGTAGAGGCTCTGCACCGTCCACCACAGGATGGCCGTGACCACCCCGGCCAGCAAGGCCGAGACAAAAGGCACCTTGGTGTTGGGCAGGAACAGGTAAAGGAACACGAAGGCGGCCACCAGGATGAGCAGGGGGGCCAGCTTGAAGCTCTGGGCGGCCACCGGCCCCAGCCAGGGGGTCTCCAGCACCCACTGCACCACCGAATGGGAGGCGATGCCCGCCCAGGAGGCGGTGGCGGCCAAAACCAGCAGGGGGCAGATCACCATCACCGAGAGGTAGTCGGTGAACTTGCGGGGCCAGGAGCGGCTGTGGGGGGCCTCCCAGATGCGGTTGAAGGTCTCTTCCACGCTGGACAGGGTCAGCACCAAGGTGATCACCAGCATGGCCAAACCAACCATGCCCAGGGTCCCCACCTTGGTGTTCTGCACGTAGTGGATGATGTATTTGAGCACCTCGGCCTGGCTGGCGGTGTACTCGTTGATTATGAGCCCTTCCAGGGAATCGGCGAAACCCAGGCCCTTGGCCAGGGAAAAGCTGATGGCCAGGGCAGGCACCAGACCCAGCAGGGTGATGAAGGTCAGGGCGTTGGCCTGAAAGGGCAGCCGGTCCAGGTAGGAGTTGCGCAGCGAAAGATAGGCCACCTTGAGCGAGCCCAGCAGATAGCGCTTCAGACCGCCCCAGGGGTGGCCGGTGCGCCACAGCCAGGCCAATATGGCCCGGTCGGTCTCGCTGAACCAGTCCTGCTCTTTTTTACGCGCCAAGCCGTCCTCCACAAATCTTGAGGCAGCTTAGCATCCCCCCAGCGGCGATGCAAACCGGGTGGTTAGGCCAAGTTGGCCAAATCCAGGTAGCGCCGCCAGCGCCTCGCCTGGGGCTCCATGCCCCCGGCCAGAGCCATGACCCGGCCCCGCAGCCAAGCCCCCAGGGGGGCGAAGCCCTGGGCGGTGAGCAGCCAGGGGGGCGGCTCGTGCTCGCCCGTGGGCGAGGCGAAGTCGGCCAGGGCGGCCAGGGCGGTCCCGGCCAGGAGCTGGGCCGCGCCGTCGCGGGAAGCCGGAGTCAGAGGGCGGCCCTGGTCTTGGCCCAGGGCGTGGGCGGCCAGGGAGGCCTCGGGGTGCTTGCCCGGCGTGGGGCGCAGGGCCACCACCTGGGCTCCCTGGGCGGCCCGGAGCACGGCTTTGGTCAGGTCGCGGGGCTCGGGGCGCCCGGCAAAGGAGCCCACTCCCCGGAGCACCAGGCCGGGGCGGCGCTGCATGGCCCGAGCCAGCACCTGGGTAAGGGAGGGGAAGCCGGGGTGGGTGGTCTGGTCGATGAGCAGCAGCAGGGGCGGCGGGTCCAGCCCGGCCAGCAGGGCGGCCAGGTGCACCAGGTACAGATGGTCGCCGCCCTTGGCCGTGGAGGCCACGAACTTGTCGGCCCAGGGCAGCACCAGGGGCGCGCGCCCCCGGGCGGCCAGGCCGTAGAAGAGCCGGAGCGCCGCCCGGCCCTGGGACTCCAGGCCACGGCAGTGGGCCAGGGCCTCCTCGGCCTGCTCCAGGGCCTGGGACCAGGGCGGCCCCTCCAGGGATAGCCCCAGGCTGCCCTGGGCCAGGGCGGCCCGGTCGCGCAGCTTGAGATAGGGCGCGGCCTCCTCGGCCAGCGCTTTCCAGCGGCGCAGGCCGCGCCCGGCCAGATGGCAGGCCACCCGCGCCCGCCACAGGGCGCTGAGCAAGGCTCCGCTGCCCAGGCGGTGGGCCCGCAGCCAGGCCAATCGGTGCACCGCCCCGGCGGGAGGCTGGGGCAGAGGCCCGGCGGCCAGTTCCTTGCCCGCCGCCTGTTGCCAGGGGCCGGGCGCGGCCCACAGGGGCGGTCCGCCCAGGGAGGCGTTGCCTAAAAGCAGCACCACCCGCCCCAGTTCCTGGGAAGCCCGGCGGGCCACCTCGTAGGCCACCTGCCCCTCGCGGGCGGTGAGGCGGGCCATGGCCTCCAGGGCGGCCAGGGCCTGGGGACCGGCGGGCCAGGCCAGGGGCGCGGCCAAAGCGGCGGCGGGAGCATACCCGGCCACGGCCTGGGCCAGGGTAAGGGCGTGGCGATTCTCCGAGGCCAAGGCTTGCCAGCGCCCGGCACCGGACAAACGCCTCATGCGGCGGGCTTGGCCCTGGCCCAGACGGTGCCGGGCCAACCAAATTTCGGGGGTGCTCCCGCCGGGCAGGCGGGCGTCGCACGGCAACAAGGCCACCACCCGCCGGGCCCAGGCCTGCTCCCTGGCCAAGCCCAGCAGCCGCCGCAGGGGCGCGCCGCCCGTGGAGTGGATAAGCTCGGCCAGGCCCTCCAGCAGCCAAGGCTCGGGCAGGCGGGCGGCCAAATCCAGAAAGCCGTCCAACTCGGCCAGCAGGCGGCGGCGCAGGGGAAGCTCGTCGGCCGCCTCGGGCGCGAAGAGCCACAGCCCGGCCCACTCCCTGGCCTGGGGCGAGACCCGGGGCAGCAGGCGCAGCACCCGGCCCAGGGCCTTGGAATCGGCCACGCACCAAAGGGCCAGGTGACGGCGGGCCTCCCGGGGCGCGGCGTCCTCTCCCCGGCCCGCCAGCTCCAGCAGCCCGGCCAACTCCGCCTGGGTGCGGGGGCCATTTATGCCTGAAGAAGCGGCCACTAGCCGGTGAACAGCTCCACCGGGGCGAAGGCGTCCACGTCTATGAGCCCCCGGTCGCTGATTTTGAGATGGGGTATCACCGGCAGGGCCAGAAAAGATATGGGCATGAAGGGGTCGGGGTGGGAGCAGACCTTGCCCACGGCCGCGCCAAGATCTTGCAGCCCGGCCAGCACCGTGGCCAGGGGCTGGTCGCTCATCAGCCCGGCCAGAGGCAAAGGCAACTCGGCCAGGACCTGCTCGCCCCGAGTCACCACCCAGCCGCCGCCCAGGTCCTTCAAGCGCCGGGCCGCGGTGAGCATGGAAACCTCGTCCATGCCCGCCACCATGAGGTTGTGGCTGTCGTGGGCCACGGTGCTGGCCAGGGCTCCCTCGCGGAGCCCCAGGCCCTTGACCAGGCCGAAACCGACGCGCCCGCTGGCCTTATGGCGTTCCACCACCGCCAAACGGGCCAGGTCGCGCGAGGCATCGGCGGCCAGGAGGCCGTCTTTTTGCGGGGTGTCCTCCAACAGGCTTTCGGTGATGAGCTGGTCCTCCAGCAGGCCGATGACCCGCGCCTTGGGGCCGCCCGCCTTTACCCGGAAGCTCTCGGCCACCAGAGGAGCCAGGCGCATGGTGTTTCTGGCCACGTCGGGAAAGGCGGTGGCGCAGGGATGCAGGCACTTGCCGTCCTGGGCCACCAATTCGCCGCCGTGATAGACCGCGCGCACCTTAAAGTCCTTTAGGTCCTCCAGCACCACCAGGTCGGCCCGCCAGCCGGGAGCCACCGCCCCCCGCCGGGGCAGGCCGAAGCGCCGGGCCGGATTGAGGGTGACCATGCGCAGGGCGCTGAGCGGGTCCACCCCGTGCTGCACCGCCAGGCGCAGCAGATGGTCCAGGTGGCCCCGCCGGGCCAGGGTGTCGGCCTGGAGGTCGTCATTGACCAACAGGCAGCGCCGCTCGGTGACCGGGTTGACCAGGGGGATCAGCTCGGCCAGGTTCTTGGCGCTGGTGCCCTGGCGAATCATCAGCCACATGCCCCGAGCCAGCTTTTCCGCCCCCTCGGAGCGCAGGGTGGATTCGTGCTCACTCTGGGGACCGGCGGTAAGGTAGGCGTTGAGCGCTTTGCCGCTAAGCAGAGGGGCGTGGCCGTCCACGGGCCGGTGGCGGAAGGCCCGAAGCTTGGCCAGCACGCCGGGGTCGCCCCCAGCCGCGCCGGGGAAGTTCATCATCTCGGCCAAGCCCAGCACCCGCCCGTGGCGGGCCAGGCGTATGAGGTCCGCCGCCTCCAGGTCCGCGCCCGAATCCTCCAGGGGAGTGGCGGGCACGCAGGAGGGGGCCATGAAGAAAAACTCCATGGGCAGGTCCCGGCTGGCGGCCAGCATGGCCTCCACTCCGGGCAGGCCCAGGACGTTGCCGATCTCGTGGGGGTCGCCCACCAGGGCGCAGGTGCCGTGGGGGACCATGGCCTTGGCCAGCTCGGCCGGGGCCAAGAGGCTGGACTCCACGTGGATGTGCCCTTCCATGAAGGCAGGGCAGAGAAAGGCCCCCTTAAGGTCCACGGTGCGCCGTCCCTGGTAGGAGCCCAAGCCCACCACCCGGCCCAGGCGCACCGCCACGTCAACCTCTTCCAGGGTACCGGTGAACAGGTTGACCACCTTGCCGCCGGTGAACACCAGATCCGCCGGGGCGTCGCCCCGGGCCGTGGCCAAACGCTCCTGTTGCCGCCCAGTCCAGTCCATGCTCAGTCCTCGAGTTGGTTTTCAGGAATGTATCCCAGAGCATCCAACCTGGCAATAAGCATGGCCATTTTGGCTTCGGCCTCCATCCCGCCGTCCACTCTGAGCAGATGGGCCGCCGACCTTGGGGAAGGCGGTTGCCAGGCCGCCTTTTGCACCTCCACCAGCTCCAGGCGGCCGTCGCTGGCCGAGTTTTTGGCGGCTTCGCGCCGGGCCAGGCGCTCGGCCACCACCTGGGGCGAGGCGTGCACCTCCACCAACAGGGGCGTGGCCCCCTGTTCGGCGGCCAGGCCCAAGAAGCGCTCCCGCCAGGATTCATGGGTGAAGGAGGCGTCCACGATGACGCTGGCGCCCATCTCCAGGCGCGAGCCCGCCCGCCGGGCCAGGGCCTCGTAGGTGTCGCTGGTGGCCGTGGGGCCGTAGAGCCCTTGGCCCCAGGCGTCGCGGCTGGCCTGGGCAGGGCTCAGCCCCGCCCGCTGCTTGCGCACCACGTCCGAACTGAGGCGGGGCCAGCCGGTGGCTTGGGCCAGTAGCTTGGCCAGATAGCTCTTGCCGGTGCCCATCAGGCCCATGAAGCACACCAGGAAATAAGGCGGCTCGCCCCCGGCGTAGCCCGCCGCCTGACGGAAATAGGACCTGGCCCGCCCCAGGTCCCGGAAGCGCTCGGCCAGCTCCAGGCCGGGATCTTCGTGCATGAAGCCGTAGACCTTGGCCCGGACCACCGCCCGGTAGCACATGTAGAAATCCAGCACCCTGAGCAGATCGCGGTCGCCGCCCGCGGTGATGTATTCGCTCACCAGCACCTCGCGCAAATCGTGGCGGCCGTGGTGGTCCAGGTCCATGGCCAAAAAGGCCAGGTCGCAGCCCGCGTCCTGCCAGCGGAAGCGTTGGTTGAACTCGATGCAGTCGAAGACGATGGGCGGGCCGCCCAGGGGCAGGTTGATGTTGCCCGAGTGCAGGTCGCCGTGGCCGTCCACCACCCGGCCCTGGGCCACCCGCTGCTTGAACAACTCCCGGTGCTCCCGCAGAAAGCCCAGGCTGTAGTCCCGCACCGCCCGCCAGCGCTGGGGGCTTACGCATATGCCCTGGTAGTCCTCGGTCTGGCGGAAGTTTTCCTCAACGTTCAGGCGCACCTGGGAGGGCCGCCCGGCAAAGGACACCTGGGGCCCGCCCGGCTCCGAGGCATAGAAGCGGGCCAACAGGCGGGCCAGGTCGCGCACCTGCTCCGGGGTCACCTCCCCCTGGTCCAGCAGGCGGTCCATCATGCGCTCCTGGTCCATCTGCACCATCTGGACCAGGTACTCCAGCACCTCCCCGCCCGGCTGGTCCCAGGGGGCCAGGGCCAGGCCCCCGTCCTGGCGCACCACGGCCAGCACCTGGAGGTATATCTCCGGGGCCAGGCGGCGGTTGAGCCTAAGCTCCTCCAGGCAGAAGCGCTTGCGCTCTTCCAGGCCGCGAAAATCCAGAAAACCCAGGTCCACCGGCTTCTTGAGCTTGTAGGCCATGGGGCCGGTGAGAAAGATGTGGCTTATGTGGGTCTGAAGGTGCTCGATGGACTCCACCGGGTGGGGATATGTCTCCCCCCGGCCCAGGGCCTGAAGCACTTGGAGGTCGGTTTGCGCTTGTTCCATGTCCGCTGATGCTCCCGTCGCCGCCTTCAGGGCTACCCCAATCTTTGTCCGGAAACAAGCTCAATTCCAGCGCCCGCTTGTTGCTCCGGCATTGATAGCATATCATCAATGTTTATGGGCAAGTTGCTCACCATAGTTTTGGCGGCGGCGCTGATTTTGTGCCCGGCCGCCGCCTGCTGGGCCGGCGACGACATGGACCCCCTGGACAGCTTCAACTTCCAGGCCCCCAAAGCCCCCTCCCCCTGGCGTATAAGCGGCATCCGCTTCCAGGGCTTCGAGGCGGTGACCGCCTCCCAGGCGGCGGAGGTGGTGGAGAGCAAGCCCGCCGCGGCCCTGGCCGTGCGCCAGAGCGAGCCCTACGATTCTTTCAAGGTGGCGGGCGATGTGCGCCGCCTCAAGGTCCTGTTTCAGGAGCAGGGCTATTTCAACGCCGAGGTGGCCGCCACCGAGGACCGCAACGAAGCGAACCGGACCCTCCGGCTTATCTTCGCCGCCAAGCAGGGGCCGCCCACCACGGTGGAAAAGACCACCCTGATCTGGAGCGACGAGCAGGCCCGCCGCCTGTGGGAAGACGACGTAAAAAAGCTCTTGGCCCTGCAGCCGGGTCAGCGCTTCGTGCTAAGCAGCTATGACCAGACCAAGCAAGACATAGCCAAATTTTTCGCGGACCAGGCCCGGCCCCGCAACAAGGTCTTGGGCCAGGTGCGGGTCTTTTTGGAGCGCAACCAGGCCGAGATACTGTTCAAGATAGAGCCCGGCCCCCGTTTCTTGTTCGGCGACAGCCAGGTGAGGGGCAACCACAGCCTGGGGCGCAAGTTCATCCTGGACGAGGCCACCTACACCAGGGGACAGCCCTTTTCCCCCAGCGCCCTCAAGGAGACCCAGCAGGCCCTTTTGAACACCGGCTTCTTCGCCTCGGTGACCTTGCGTCCCCTGTACAAGGAGGCCAAGGACAACCAGGTGCCCATCCTGGTGGAGGTGCGCGAGCGCGACCCCCACAGCATCCAGTTGGGCGTGGGCTGGGGCACCGAGGACCGCTTCCGGGTGCGCATCCAACAGGTTAACCGTAACGTGCTGGGCTGGAACGAAACCCTGTCCGTCGAGGGCAAGCTCAGCTCCATCTACACCGGTCTGGTGGGCACCCTGAAAAAGCCCTATTTGCTCAACCGCCGGTCCACCCTTGTGCTGCGGGGGGGCATCGAGCAGCGGGACACCGAGGCCTACATCAACAACCGCCTGTTCATCAACCCGGCCCTGGAATACGTGGTGGACAAGGAATGGTCCTGGTACGCGGGCTACAACATGGAGCGGGATCAACTCCGGGAGTTGAAGACCCACGTGCCGGACCCGGCCTACGAGAAGCAAACCTTCTTCATCTCCTCCATCCCGGTGGGCCTGATCTTCGACAGCCGGGACTCCTTCCTGGACCCAACCAAGGGCACCTACGGCCGTTTGGAGGTGGAGAACGCCCTCAAGGGAATCGGCTCGGAGGTGGAGTTCATCCGGGCCGAGGCTGATTTGCGTCACGTGTTGCCCCTGCCCTGGGAAAACTGGTACCTGGCCGCCCGGGCCCAGGCCGGGGTGGTCTGGGCCCTGCCCGGCACCGACCGGGTGCCCCTTATCCGGCGCTTCTTCCCCGGCGGGGCGGACTCGGTGCGCGGCTATCCCTACCAGCTGCTGGGCCCCCTGGACAACAGCGGCAAGCCCCTGGGTGGAGCCTCCATGGCCGTGGGCAGCCTGGAGGTGCGCTTCCCCATCTACGACGCCCTTGGCGGGGTGGTGTTTCTGGACACCGGTAACGCCTGGGAGCGGGTGGAGGACACCTTCGGCAGCCTGCGCTACACCACCGGCTTCGGCCTGCGCTACAACACCCCGGTAGGACCCATCCGCCTGGACATCGGCTACCAGCTCAACCCGCCCACCGGCGAACCCTTTGACCGTTACGCGGTCTACCTCAGCGTGGGGCAGGCGTTCTGATGTTCAAGGGCAAGATACACATCCTCTGGGCGGCCCTGGGCATCGCCTTCCTGGCCCTGGCCCTGTTGCTGGCCGGGGCCTGGGCAGTGGGGCGCAGCGACGCCTTCCACGCCTGGCTGGTGGACCAGATCAAGACCCAGGTGGCCCAGGCCACCGGGGCCCAGCTGGAGATCGGCAGCCTGGAGGGCAGCCTGCTGTTCAACGCCTCGGCCCAGGGCCTGAGCCTGACCCACCAGGGGCGCAAGGTGATTCAGATGGAGCGCCTGGAGCTTTCCTACAACCTGCTGTCGCTCTTGGGCGGGCGCATCAGGATCAGTTCCCTCACCGCGGTGCGGCCCCGGGTCAGCCTGCCCCTGCCCCTGCCCTCGGGCGAAGGGGGCGACATGGGCCTGGCGCTGAGCATCAAACGCCTGAAGATAACCGGCGGCGGCCTGGAGGCCGGGGGGCAGGTGGGCGCGCTGCTGGCGGTGGCCCAGGTGGACCTGGACGGGAGCCTGATCCTGGACGTTCGCGGGCTCAAGGCCAGAGCCAAGCTGCACCGCAGCCTGCTGACGGTGCGGGGTCTGGCCAAGCCGCTGTTCCTGAGCCTGGACAGCGCGCTGGATGCCAAACGCCTCACCCTGAAGCGTCTGGTGGCCTCCAGCGGCCCCAACCAGGTGGAGCTTAGCGGGGAGGTGGACCTGGCCGCGCCCCACCGCCTCAAGGCGAGCATCAAGGCCCCCCGCCTGGCGGCCGGGGACCTGCCCCTGGAGTGGCCCCTGCCCGCCCTGCCTCGCGGCCCCCTGGCCCTGGAGCTCATGGCCGGGGGCTCCTGGCAAAAGATCACCCTGCGCGGCCAGGTGAGCCAAGGCGCCCAGGCCCTGAAGCTGGACGGCTGGCTGGAGCCCGAGGCCGGGGCCATGGCCTTCAACGGGCGCTTCGCGCAAGTGGCCCTGGCCGACTGGGGCCTGCCCATGGTCCAGGCCAAGCTGGACGGCGGCTGGAGCCTGAACAGCCCGGCCTGGCCCGGCGGCGAGACCCCCCTGAACCTGGAGCTGGACCTGGACCAGGCCGCCTGGCAAAAACTCAGCGCCGGGCCGCTGAAGGCCAAGGCCCAGCTACGGGGCGACCGCATCCTGGTGCAAGGCCTGAACCTGACCGCCCCCTGGGGCCGGGTGGAGGCCCAGGGAAGCCTAGAGCTGCCCCAGGGAGCCAAGCCCCTCACCCTGGACGCCCAGGCCGCCTTCCATGACCTGACCCCTCCACCGGGCCTGGACCTGCCCCTGCCCGCCGGACTGGCCCAGGCCAAAATAAGCGGCCGGGCCAGGGCCAAGGGCCACCTGGAAGACCTGGCCCTGGAGCTGGACCTGGACAAGTCCCTGGTCGCGCCGGGACTGCAGATCGACTCCCTGCACGCCAAGGGCCACCGCCAAGGGCCTCACTGGCGCTTGGAGGAGATGCATCTGGAGTCCAACCTGGCCACCCTGGACGCCAGGGGCCGGGTTCGCTGGGACCAGGCCAACCTGCGCTTCAAGCTTAACGTGCCGGACATGGCCGAGCTTATCCAGCGCCTCACCGAGTCCAAGCTCACCCCGCCGGTGGCCCTGTCCGGGGCCCTGGAGGCCAAGGGCAGGCTCACCGGCCCCTGGGACCACCCCGACCTAAAGGTGGAGCTGAGCGTGGGGCGGCTGTTCACCCGCCACGCCCTGGCCCGCCAGCTGCACCTGGAGGCCGACATAAAGAACCTGGGGCCGCGCCTCAAGGGCTGGGCCCAGATGACCGCGGCCGGTTGGATGTCCGGCGAGATATTCCTGGAGCGGGCCGCGGTGCGGGCCGATTTCGTGGAGGGCAAGGAAGAGGTCCTGGTGCAGGGCGAGGGGCCGGACACCGGAATCAGCTTCAAGCTCATCAGCCGCAACCTGCTCCAGCTGCCCTTCAAGGCCAGCCTGAGCAACCTTTGGGTGCGCCGGGGGGCCCTGGGCCGCTGGGACCAGAAGGGCACCGCCCACATGATTCTGGGCGGGGAAGAAGTGAAGGTCAGCGGCTTCGAGCTGGTGCAGGACGACGAGCGGGTCACCTTGTCCGGAGACTTCAAGCACACCGGCGAGATAAAGGCCGCCCTGGAGCTGAGCAGCATCGAGATGAACCACGTGGTGGGCCCGGCCGCCGGCCTGCCGCCCCGCTCGCGCCTGAACGGCAAGGCCACGGTGAGCGGCACCCTGGGCCAGCCGGTGATGATGATCCAGGGCAAGGTGAGCCACCTGGAGCTGGAGGGCCTGGAGCCCATGACCGCCCAGTTCTCGGCCGATTACGCCGGCGAGCGCATCACGGTCAAGGGCCGGGTGAGCTACGGCGCCCATCAGGCCCTGGAGCTAAGCGGCTGGTCCGGCCTGAGCGTCAGCCTGCGGCCCCCTGTGTGGGAGCCCACCGGCGAGGGCATCCAGCTTCGGGCCACGGGACGCGACCTGCCCCTGGCCCTGGCCGCCTCCCTGGTGCCGGGCATCCGCCAGATGAAGGGCCAGGCCCAGTTGGAATTGACCGTGGGCGGCACCATCAAGCAGCCCACCATTACCGGCTGGCTGAAGCTGAAGGACGGCTCCCTGGTGGTGGACTCCACCGGTCAGCAGGTGGAGAAGATCGAGCTGGACCTGGCCATCGAGGGGACCCGCTTGAAGATCAACCGGGCCCGGGCGGTGAGCGACGGCGACATCGAGATCAGCGGCGGCCTGGGCCTGCCCCTCAAGGGCCCCGGCGCGCTGGACCTGCGCCTGACCAGCAAGAACCTGCTGGTGGTGGCCGGGACCTACGCCCAGATGGACCTGACCTCCCGGGTGGAGCTCACCGGCGACTTTAAGCACCCGGTGATCAGCGGCCGGATCGGCGTGTCCGACATCGGGGTGCGCCTGGGGCTCTCGGCCCCGGCGGGGATCGAGGACGTGGTGCTTCTCAAGCCCGGCCAGAAGCCGCCGCCCCTGGAGATCAGGGACAAGCGCTTCAGCCTGCCGCCCGCCCTGGACCCGTTGAAGGCGGACCTGGAAATATCCTTGGGGCAGCGCACCCGCATCACCCTGGACGACGGTTGGATGGAGGCCACCGGCGGCCTGACCCTGAAGAAGGAGCCCAACCAGCCGCTGATCTTCGACGGGGTGATAAGGATCACCCAGGGCTTGATCCTCTTGTCCGGGCGGCGCTTCGACGTGCTGGGGGGCAAGGTGGACTTCGCGGGCAAAAAGCAGCCCAACCCCCGGCTTAGCGCCGAGGCCAGGCTGCAGATGGGCACCATCACCGTGTTCGTGGAGGTGGGAGGCACGGCCAACAACCCGGTGATAAGCCTGAACTCCCTGCCCCCCATGAGCCAGGCCGACATCCTGAGCACCATCATCTTCGGGCGGCCCTCCTCGGAACTGAACAAGGGCCAGAGCAAGGAGCTTTCGGCCCAGGCCCTGGCCCTGTTGGGCCAGGCGGGGCAAAAGGAGATGACCAAGCTTTTCGGCGCTGACCTGAGCCCCGACGTGGTCACGGTGCACAACGCGCCCTCGGCCGGGCCCAGTCTGGAGGCGGGCAAATACCTGAACGAAGACCTCTACCTGCGCTACCGCCAAAACCTGGGCCCCTACGGCGGGCAAAACGTGGGCCTGGAATACCGCTTCACCCGCTATTTCGCCATAGAGAGCACCATCGGCAACACCCGCGACAACGGGGTGGACTTCGTCTTCACCAGGGACTTTGACTTTTTCCGCGAGGAGAAAAAGGCCAAGACCCAGGACAAGACGCCCGCGCCCCAGGACCAGCCTGAGAAAAAATCCCCGGACCAGTAGGCTAGGGCAGGAACTTGCTCATGGTGGGCGAGACCTCCAGGCGCGACTCCACCCGGCGCACCCCGTCCACCGCGGCGGCCAACTCCGTGGCCTTGTTCACCCCCTGCTGGTCCGCCGCGTAGCCGGTGAGCACCGCGGCGCCCCCGTCACAGTGCACCTCCAGGGCGTGCAGGTCCAGATCGGCCACCAACTCCCGGCGAACCCGCGAGGCCAGCACCGTGTCGGCCAGCAGACGCTGGCTTTCGGCGCTCAGGTCGAATTCGGCGTGGGCCGCCAAATCCAGCACCGTGGTGGCCGCCTGCTCCAGGGACAAGCGCCCCATGTTCAAGACCAGATCGTAGCTCAGCGGCGAGGACCAGTCGGCCCCGAAGACGTGGGCGATGTAGGCCCGGCGCTGCTGGTCCACCACCGTGGCCAACTGGCGGGCCCGGTCCATGCCCAGGCCTTCCTGGCGGGCCAGGCGCTGGGCCCTAATCTCCAGGGGGCTGACGGTGCGCACCCGCAGCACCCCCGGCACGTCGCGCAAAAGCAGGTTGGCCCCCCGGCCCACCAGCACCGCCCGAGCCCGCTGGGCGTATTGCAAGACCACGGATTCCAGGAAAGCGGCGAACACCCGGCGGCGGCGGTGGTTCAGGTCCAACAGGGCCGGTCCCTGCTCGGCCAGAAGCTGATGCTCATCCCGGGACATGTCCACCAGGCCGGCCACCGCCTCCATCAGGGTGCGGCGGTCGACGCACTCCAATCCTCCGCGCCGGCAGATATCCTCCGCCAGCTCGTCGCGCAAGGAACCCATCTCGCCTGATATGGTGATAATGCTCATGGCGGCCCTCCCAAGCTGCGGTGCTAGGTACTCCCCCCTGGTTACAGGGTAGCAAAAAACCAAGCGGCCGGGATAGGAGGTGAAAAAACCCGCTAGGAGCGGAGTTTGACGCGGCGCAGGGCGGCCTGGCGGGCCTTTTGCTGCACCTTGCGCAGTTCCTCGCTGGGGGTGATGCCCAGGGGGCGGGGGTCCAGCAGACGCAGGCAGGCCTCGGGCAGGGCGGCCTTTTGCTCGCTGAAGCGCCGCTGGGCTTCCCGCCAGCCGGGCACCGGATCGACGGGCTTGCCCCCGGTCATGACCTGCTTGAGCAGGGGCTCGCCGCTGAACGTCTCGCCGCGCAGGCCCAGCACGTCGCCCGCGATGCGCCCGTCCTGGTCCAGGGTGCGCCAGAGCTGCTTGGGGCAGGCCCAGGTCTCCTTGCCGGTGGATAGCTTCAGGGTGGGGCGGCCGTCGTAGGTGACCAGCTTGTAGGCCAGGTCCAGGTAGGGCGCGTCGGCCGAGGAGCCCATCTTGGTGCCCACCCCGAAGACGTCCACCATGGCCCCCTGGCTCACCAGTTCGGCCATGCGGAACTCGTCCAGGCTGCCCGAGACCACCACCCTGGTCTCTTCCAGACCGGCGGCGTCGAGCATCTGGCGAGCCTGGCGGCTCATGCCCACCAGATCGCCGGAGTCCAGGCGCACCCCCACCAGGCGCTTGCCCTTTTCCCGCAGCTCACCGGCGATCTGCACCGCCTGGTGCAGGCCCTCCACGCTGTCGTAGGTGTCCACCAAAAGCACGGTGCCCTCGGGGAAGGTCTCGGCAAAGGCCCGGAAGGAGGCCAGCTCGTCGCCAAAGGCTTCCACGAAGGCGTGGGCCATGGTGCCCACGGGGGTGGTGCCCAGGGCCTGGGAGGCCTCCACGTTGCTGGTGCCGGTGAACCCGGCGATGGCCGAGGAGCGGGCCGCGGCCCAACCGGCCTCGCGGCCCTGGGTGCGGCGCAGGCTGAAGTCCACGCAGGTGCGGCCGTCGGCGGCCTGCACGCAGCGGGCCGCCTTGCTGGCCAGGGTGGAGTGCAGGTTGATGAGCTGGATCAGGCGGGTCTCCACCAGTTGGGCCTCGATGAGCGGGGCGGTGACTTCCAGGAGAGGCTCGCCGGCGAAGCACACCGTGCCCTCGGGCAGGGCCCACACCTCGCCGCTGAACCTGAGCCCGGCCAGCATGTCCAAAAAGCTCTGCTCGAAACGGTTGAGCGAGCCCAGGTAGTCCACCTCCTCGGGGGTGAAGCGGAACTCGCTAAGAAACTTCAGGGCGTCGGCCAACCCGGCGGCCAGGATGTAGCCCCGCTGGGCGGGCAGGTCGTGAGGGAACAGGCTGAAGGTGGCCCGGCCGTTCATGCCCCGCCGGTGATAAACCGCGGCCATGGTGATCTGGTAGAAGTCGGTATGCAGGGCTGCGTAAGATTCGCTCATGTCTGCCGCTTTCTTGGGGAATCCATGGGTAGCCGGATATTGCCAAAACTAGACCCAAACCGTGAAAGTGTCAATGGCGAGCCTACTTGAACAGCTCTCGGTTGACACCCGTTTAAGGTGAATGTAAAAAGTGTAACAAGCGGAAATAGACCATGGGGTAGGCCTGACAAGGCGTCTGGACAAGCATTTTGGTTTCAAAAAATCTCAAGATCCTGGTGATAGACGACGACTTCACCATGCGCGACGCCTGCCGGGAAACCCTTAGGCGGGTGGGCCACGAGGTGGAGATGGCCGAAGACGGGCGTCAGGGCCTGGCCCTGCTCAGCCGTTGGGCCTACGACGTGGTGCTATTGGACCTGCGCATGCCCGACATGGACGGGCTCACCGTTTTGCGCCACATCCGCGAGCAGGACCCCGAGGCGGTGGTGATCATCATCAGCGGCCACGGCTCCATCGCCACGGCGGTGCAGGCCATGAAACTGGGAGCCTTCGACTACGTGGCCAAGCCCTTCACCCCGGAGGAGCTGCGCCAGGCGGTGGACAAGGCTGGCGAGAAGCGCCGCCTGGAGCTGGAGAACGCCTACCTCAAGGCCGAGTTGGAGCGGCGCACCGCCATGACCCGGCTCATCCACGGCAGCCGGGCCATGGCCCAGGTCATGGAGACCGCCCTCAAGGTGGCCCCCACCGACACCACGGTGATGCTCACCGGCGAGTCGGGCACCGGCAAGGGCCTGTTGGCCCGCCTGCTGCATGAGCACTCCAGCCGGGCCGACAACCCCTTCGTGCCGGTGGACTGCTCCACCCTGGTGCCCACCCTGTTCGAGTCCGAGCTGTTCGGCCACGTCAAGGGCTCCTTCACCGGGGCCCAGGACGACAAGATCGGCAAGTTCGAGCTGGCCGGCGGCGGCACCCTGTTCTTCGACGAGGTTGGCAACATCAGCCTGGAGATTCAGGCCAAGCTTCTAAAGGCGGTGGAGGAGCGCTCCATCTGCAAGGTGGGCAGCAACCGGGTGATCCGGGTGGACACCCGGCTTATCGCCGCCACCAACCAGGACCTGACCCTGGCCGTGGCCGACGGCGCCTTCCGCAAGGACCTTTTCTATCGGCTCAACGTGGTGCAGATCCACCTGCCGCCCCTCAGGGAGCGGCCCGAGGACGTGCCCATCCTGGCCGAGCATTTTCTGGAGCGCTTCCGCTACCTGGCCCCCACCCGGGTGCGGGGCTTCACTCCCCGGGCCCTGGAGGCCCTGACCAAGTATCACTGGCCGGGCAACGTGCGCGAGTTGGGCAACGCGGTGCAGCGCCTGGTGGTCCTGGCCAGCAAGCCCCTGATCGACCGCGCCGACCTGGAAACAGCGGGCACCTGCAAGGTGGAGCGGGGCCGGGACGGCTCCCTGAGCCTGGCCGAGGTGGAGCGCCGCCACATCATGGACACCCTCAAACGCCTGGGCGGCCGCCGCAGCGAAACCGCCGAGGCCCTGGGCATCGACCGCAAGACCCTGCGCAACAAGATCCGCAAGTACGACCTGGATTCCGAGCTGGCCCTCCTGGCCGGTTGATTCAGCCTATTCGCTGGGCGCCGGGCGTCCCTGCATCATGGCTCGCCGAAGCAACAGGGCCCATTGGGCGAAGGCCTCCTCCACCTGCTCCCAGCGGGTCCACACCTTGGTGAGCTGGGCTATGCTGCCCTGGTTGCTGATGACCAGCTCCCCCTGCACCCGGCCGCTAACGCTGTCGCTGAACTGGGCCTCCACCGCGGCCTCGCCCACGTCCAGGGGCACCATGAGCACCGCCGAGCTGACCACGTTCACCGCCGGGCGCACCGGCTTGAGATGCACCAGGGCGGCCCTAAGGCGCAACACCCCCGGAGCGGGACGCGAGGCCAGGGGGTAGTTGCCCTGGAGGGCCTTGATGACCATGGAGCGCAGGCGCTCAGCCATCTTCTTGGCCTCGCCCTCCTCCAGCTGCTCCCGGGCCTGGGGGGCGAGCCGCACCTGCACCTCGTCGATGAGCAGGGCGTGGTAGTTCTGCCAGTTGACCCCCTTTTTCTCCCACCAGTAGAGCCCGTCCACGTCGGGGTCCGGGGTCAGGGCGTCGTAGTTGCTCAAAAAGCCCGAAGGGGGCACCTTGGGCGGGGTGCCGCATCCCGCCAAGCCCAGAAGGCAAAGACCCAGGGTCAGGGCCAGCAATCGACAAAATATATTTATTCTCATGGCAACCCCCTCATTGGCAATGCAACATGGTGCCACCCCCGCCCCCCCGGGTCAAGCCGGGCGGGGGCCGCTTTTTGCGCGCCGGGTCTTTCCCCCAGGGCGGACCTGGGGTAATCTGATGTCTTATGGCTTCGCAATTCACTCAAAGGCAATTGGCGGTGGGCAAGGCCCTGTGTCGCGTCCTGGAGAGCCACCGGCCCGGCCGGGAGCGCCTGGAACAGGTGCGCCCCGCCGCGGTGCTTATGCCCCTGTGGGACGACGGCAAGCGGGTCCAGGTGGTGTTCACCAAACGCACCGAGACCCTGCCCTCCCATGCGGGCCAGATCTCCTTTCCCGGCGGCATGGTGGACCCCGAAGACCCGGACCACAAGACCACCGCCCTGCGCGAGACCCACGAGGAGGTGGGGGTGCCCCCGGAAGAGGTGGCGCTTATCTCTCGCCTGGACCAGGTGGTCACGGTCACCGGATTTTTGGTAACCCCCTACCTGGGGCTCATGGACCCGGCGGCGCGCTTCAGGCCCAACCCGGTGGAGGTGGAGCGCCTGGTGCTGGTGCCCATGGCCCGCCTGCTGGACCAGAGCAATTACCAGACCGTGGACATGACCTGGGAGGGAATGCCGCTCAGGCAGATCGCCCTGTACCAGGACCAGGACATGATTTGGGGGGCCACCATGCGCATCCTCTTAAATTTCCTGGAGGCGGTGGGACCGGCGGCAGGACAAATAGCCGAGCTGGCCGGATAAAAAGGGCTGGACAGAACCAAGGCCCTGAGGTAGACAAGTACACCCAGTCGGGACGTGGCTCAGCATGGTAGAGCACTGCGTTCGGGACGCAGGGGTCGCTGGTTCAAATCCAGTCGTCCCGACCAAATAAATGACCGCAAGTCAGGGGCTCCCAGCCGGGAGCCCCTGACTTATTTCGGCCGCCCGCCCCGGCTCCCCATCCTCGCGCCTTCCGCTGAAAATCCATTGATCACGGCAATTTTTCAGGTTTTCGCAAGGCCCCGCACATGCCGGAACAAGACCCGGACAGGACCGGTTTACGCCCTCGAATCGCAACTATTTGATCTTCCTGATCAACGGCAATATTGCCGGATAAAACCCAGATATATGAAATTTTGCATGGCATACACTTGTATTGCTATTTAGTTTAACCAGCCGTTATTTATTTAATTTAGAGTTTTTTCAACGGGCTGATACCCGTGACGGCTGGTCGGCAAAAAGGCAGGGGTGAGCCTGGACGCCCTCCCGCCGGAAAAGGTGGCGCTTGGGGTCAGGAAAAACCAAATGGCCAAGCGCGCTGCTTTTAAATTTACTCAGGAGAAAAAGGCACAATGAAAAGGCTAGTTATCATGGCTGTGGCGGCTATGATGGCACTGTCCGTGGCCATTCCGGCCATGGCGGTGGAGCCGTCCACCTATACCTTCGACATGGCTGCCCGTATGCTGACCGACATCGGCTGGCAAAACAAAAGCCAGGAGTTGACCAAAAACCAGAGCGACGATGTCGGTTCTTGGTTCGTGAACATGCCTGGCCACAGCTACCTGCGCGCCCGCTTCTACAGCGTGGACAAAAACGTGGGTGGCCGTATCGAGCTGGGCCTTAAGAGCCTGCAGCCCGAAGCCAGCGTCAGCCTGCGTTATGCGTACGGCTACTGGCGCGTAGGCAAATGCCGCATCCTGGCCGGCCAGACCGACAACTGGTGGGGCTCCCTGGCCTACCACGTGCGTCAGTATGTGGGCCTGAACGAGAACGCCCACCTGTTGATGTTCGGCTGGGGCTTCGCGTGGTCCCACCGTGTGCCGCAGGTGCAGTTCACCTACAACACCGACACCTGGGGCGTGCAGTTCGCCCTGGAAGAGCCCCGCGCCAAGGGCACCTGGGGCGGCGCCACCAACGTGGACACCACCTTCATCCTGCCCCGCATGAGCTTGACCTTCATGTTCAAGTACGGCGCCTTCATGACCCATCCCGGCATCCTGTTCGTCAAGCACGACTATGAGTCCGGCAACACCGGCGCGGCCGACGAGTCCTGGGACACCCTGGCCGTGGTGCTGCCCATCAAGTTCACCGCCGGTGCCTTCACCCTGAAGTTCCAGGGTCACTGGGGCAAAAACTTCGCGACCGAGATTCCCTTTTACGACACCACCTGGACCGGCCCGGTCCTGAGCGGTTCCAACGTAGAAGACACCACCGTTTGGGGTGGTGTGCTGGCCGGCGAATACCACATCGGCAAGATCATGATCACCGGTGGCGCGGGCTACGAAAACTGGTCCAACGACACCTGGACCAAAGACGACGAGATCGTCCGTTGGAGCGCCTTCATCGCGGTGCCTTACCAGTTCACCAAGAACTTCGGTATCCACCCCGAGTTCAGCTACTACAAGTACGGCGACAACCCCAACACCGGCAACGACATGGGCAACGAGTGGTTGCTGGGCGTGCAGTTCCGCTTCGTCTTCTAAGACGAATCTGAACGTCTGAAAAATCACCCCAAAGAGGCCGGGGCCTAGCGCCCCGGCCTCTTTTTTTGCACTCGCGCCCTATCCGGCCTCAATATCCGGCTTACATACCTTCCTGTAATGATTTTTTTGTTTATGCTATTAACCTTATGTTTTAGCTTCTATATGAAATTGGTCTTTTATTCACAGCACTTGCGGCACATTGCCTATAACGTATAGTTTTTACGCACTATTTTTGTCCAATTTCTCTGTTGATTTTTGAAATGTTCGAGGGGTAAATTGGACCAGGCTTTTAGTTGAGTAGCTATACCATACTCGTTTGGAGGCCTTGCCTGGCGAGCAGGGCCATCGGGAGGAGGCCCCCCTTCCCACAGTGAAAGTGACGGGGGCGTTTATTGGTACAGAAGAGACAACAGGAGAAAACGACATGAAGAAGCTAGTTACCATTTTGGTGGCGGTGGCGGCCATGGTGGCCATCTCCGTCCCGGCCATGGCGGTGTCGCCGTCGAGCTACACCTTCGAGATGGCCGCCCGTATGTTGACCGACATCGGCTGGAGCCAAAAGAGCCAAGAGCTCACCAAAAACCAGAGCAGCGACGTGGGAACCTGGTTCACCAACCTGGCCGGCCACAGCTACCTGCGCGCCCGCTTTTTCAGCGTGGACAAGAACGTGGGTGGCCGCATCGAGCTGGGCCTGAAGAGCCTGCAGCCTTCGGCCACGGTCAGCCTGCGTTACGCCTACGGCTACTGGCGGGTGGGCAAGTGCCGCATCCTGGCCGGCCAGACCGACAACTGGTGGGGCTCCACGGCCTACGCTCCCAAGCAGTACGTGGGCCTGAACCTGGACAGCAGCCACCTGTTGATGTTCGGCTGGGGCATGGCGTGGAGTCATCGTGTGCCGCAGGTGCAGTTCACCTACAACACCGACAACTGGGGCGTGCAGTTCGCCCTGGAAGAGCCCCGCAACAAGAGCACCTGGAATGGCGCCACCAACGTAGACGCCACCTTCATCATGCCCCGCATGACCTTGACCTTCCTGGTCAAGTACGGCGCCTTCATGAGCAACCCCGGCGTGCTGTACGTGAAGCACGGCTATGAGGCCGGCAACACCGGCGCTTCCGACGAGTCCTGGGACACCCTGGCCTTCGTGCTGCCGATCAAGTTCACCGCCGGCGCTTTCACCCTGAAGTTCCAGGGCCACTACGGCAAGAACTTCGCGACCGAGCTTCCCTTCTACGATGCCAAGTGGACCGCCCCCGTGCTCAACGGCTCCGAGGTTGAAGACACCATCATCTGGGGCGGCATGCTGGCCGGTGAATACCAAATCGGCAAGCTGATGCTCACCGGCGGCGTGGGCTACGAGAACTGGTCCAACGACACCTGGCTCACCGAGGACGAAATCACCCGCTGGGCCGCTTTCGTGGCGGTGCCCTACCAGTTCACCAAGAACTTCGGCATCCACCCCGAGTTCGCCTACTACAAGTACGGCGACAACCCCAACACCGGCAACGAGATGGGCAACGAGTGGTTGTTGGGCGTGCAGTTCCGCTTCGTCTTCTAGGACGATCCTGAACTTCTGATTAGATCGCCGCAAGGAGGCCGGGGCCAACGCCCCGGCCTCCTTTTTTGTCCCCCCTGCTTAGATCACCGGCGCTCCGCCCCGCGCAAGCCTCGCAGCCTATATTTTCATATACGCCTTAAACTTTTTTATGTGTTTTTTCACTTAAATTATGTGATCAAATAATTAACATTGTGTTTTATTTGTATTTTTTTAACTTTTTACCATGAATGCAATTTTGTTTTTTGGGAATTTTTTTGTTTGGCTTTATAGTTTAGGTGCTATACTATATCCCAAGGTCTAACCTTGACAGGCAAGCAAGGCGACCAGGATGCGCCTCGCTACGAATAGCCGAACGAGGCGAATGAGTTTAGGAGACAACAGGAGAAATCGACATGAGGAAGCTAATATCCATTGTGGTGGCGGTGGCGGCCATGGTCGCCATCTCCGTCCCGGCCTTGGCGGTGTCGCCATCGAGCTACACCTTTGAGATGGGCGCCCGTATGCTCACTGACATCGGTTGGCAGTCCAAGAGCGAAGAGCTCACCAAGAATCAGAGCAGCGAAGTTGGCTCGTGGTTCACCAACGTGCCCGCTCACAGCTACCTGCGGGCCCGCTTCTACAGCGTGGACAAGAACGTGGGTGGCCGCATCGAGATCGGCCTCAAGAGCGTCCAGCCCGAAGCCACGGTCAGCCTGCGTTATGCCTACGGCTATTGGCGGGTGGGCAACTGCCGCATCCTGGCCGGTCAGACCGACAACTGGTTCGGATCTTCGGCCTACGCGCCCAAGCAGTACGTGGGCAACAGCATCAGCAACGGTTACACCACCAACCACCTGATGTTCATGGGCTGGGGCTTTGTGTGGCCGCACCGTGTGCCCCAGGTCCAATTCACTTATGAGACCGACCGCTGGGGCGTGCAGTTCGCCCTGGAAGAGCCCCGCAACAAGAGCACCCTGGACGGCGCCAGCGATGTTGACAACGTGTTCATCATGCCCCGCATGACCCTGACCGCCATGGCGCGCGTGGGTTCCTTCAGCTTCCAGCCCGGCGTGATGTACGTGAAGCACGGTTACGAGGCGGGCAACACCGGCTCCTCCGACGAGGCATGGGACACCATGATCTTCTTGCTGCCCATCAAGTTCGCCGCCGGCCCCTTCACCCTTAAGTTCCAGGGCCACTACGGCAAGAACTTCGCGACCGAGATTCCCTTCTACGACACCAAGTGGACCAAGCCGGTGCTCAACGGCTCCGAGGTTGAAGACACCATCATCTTTGGTGGTTCGTTGGCCGGTGAGTACTCCATCGGCAAGATGATGATTACCGGCGGCGTGGGTTACGAGAACTGGTCCAACGACACCTGGACCACCGACGACGAGATCACCCGTTGGGCCGCTTTCGTGGCGATGCCCTACCAGTTCACCACCAACTTCGGCATCCACCCCGAGTTCGCCTACTACAAGTATGGCGACAACCCCAACACCGGCAACGATATGGGCAACGAGTGGGTTTTGGGCGTGCAGTTCCGCTTCATCTTTTAAGCTGGATACAACCCCTCGCACGTCCGACCAGGCAGGCCGGGGCCCCGCGCCCCGGCCTGCATTTTTTATCGGCCGATCAAGGAGCTAGGCTGCCTGACTCAGCCACAGCCAGCCCGCGGCCAGAGCCAGGGTGATCAGGGTGACCGGCACCCCCACCCTGGCGTGCTGGCCCCAGGAGATGCGCACCCCCAGGCGGGCGGCCTGGTCCACCACGATGATGTTGGCGATGGAGCCCACGATGAACAGGTTGCCCGCCAGGGTGGAGGACAGGGCCAGCACCGCGCCCCCTCCCGGCCCGGTGGCCGAGGGCAGCAGGAGCATCACCGCCGGTACATTGGAAACCAGGTTGGAAAGCGCCGCGCAGGCCCCGAAAAGCCAGGCCGGGTGGGCCAGGTCCACGCCCAGATCGGCCAGGCCGCCGGTCATCCGGGCCAGAAGCCCCGCCTGGGCCAGGCAGTAGTTCACCACGAACAGGCCGGTGAACAGCACCAGCAGGGGCCAGTCCACCAGGGCCAGCACCCGGTTGGTGCGCATGCGTCGCGAGCACAGCAGCAGGCCCGCCCCGGCCAGGGCCGCCACCTCCCGGGGCCAGGGGCTGAACAAAAAGGCGGCCACCAGGCCCAGGAGCACCACCGCGCCCTTAATGGTCTGCCAAAGGTCGAAGGGCGGGGTGTCCAGGGCCGGGACCGGGGTGGAGGCCGACCAGCGCCCCCGGAAGCTCCCGGCGATAACCAGCCAGACCACGGCCAGCCCGGCGGCGGCCGGGACCAGGGCGTCGGCCAGATAGCCGGGGAAGGACAGGCCCAGCACCTGGCCGATGAGCATGTTCTGGGGGTTGCCGATCAGGGTGGCCGCGGAGCCCACATTGGCCGCGCAGGCCAGGCCCAGCAGATAGGGCACCGGGTTCAGCCCGCGCCGGGCGCAAAGCTCCACCAGGACGGGGGCCATGGCCAGGCACACGATATCATTGGCCAACAGCGAGGAGAGCACCCCGGAGACGGCCACGATCTGGGCCAGCAGGACCTGGGGCGAGTGCCGGAGGGCGGCCAGGCGGCGCACCACCCAGGAGTAGAAGCCGCCCAGGCGGAACTGGGCGGACACGATCATCAGGCCGAACAACAGGGCCAGGGTGGGCATGTCCACCGCCTGGCCCACCTGGCCCATGGGCAGCCTTCCGGCGGCCACCAGGACGATGGCCCCCAGCAGGGCCACCCCGCTACGGTCCAGGGCCAGGCCGGGCAGGCGGCCCAGGATCATGCCCAGGTATACCAAACCAAAAACCGCCAGAACCAAGCCGTTCATTGTGCTTTGCCCTGGGCCCTCGGCCCTGGTGTCAGGTGTTTTTAACCAGCCCCAAGGCCAGCCAGCCGCCCCCCGAGCGCCTGGCCTGGGCCGTCATCCCCAACTCTTCGAAGAAGCGGATTATATCCCCGCCCGCCTCCCGGCGAAAGCCGCTGGTCACCAGCCAGCCGCCGGGAACCAGGGCCTGGGCCATGGTGGGCCCGGCCAGCTTGAGAATGGGGCCGGGCAGGTTGGCCGCCACCAGGGCGCAGGGCCCGGCCAGGGCCCGGTGGTCGGCCAAGGCGAAACTCACCAAGGGACCGGCCAGGGGGTTCAGGGCCCGGTTGCGGGCCGTGGCCCTGCGGCTGGCCGGGTCCGGGTCCAGGGCCAGCACCGCCATCTTGCCCCTCAGGGCCAGGGCCAGGGCCAGAACCCCGGTGCCCGCGCCCACGTCAGCCGCCGGGCCGGGGGGCAGGGCTCCCCACTCCCCGGCGGTCAGCAGGGCCAGCAGTTCCAGGTTGAGCAGGGTGCTGGGGTGATCGCCCGCCCCGAAGGCAGTTCCAGGATCGATAACTATTATTTTTTCTGAGGCGGGCAGCCCCATCCAGGCCGGGGCCATGGACAGGCCCGGACCCAGGGGAACCGGCCGGGGAGAGCTCCAAGCCTGGGCGGGATCGGCTGCCTGGACAACCTGCGTCCGGGGCGGGTCCAGGCCCTGTTCCGCGGCCATTTCCGCCAGACGTTCGGATAGGCCATCATCCTGTAACCACATCGAAATCATCTCAGGTCCCTGCTGCATCAGCCGCAGGGCGCCCTCCCGGCGCAGCCTGCGTCCCAGGGCCCGGCCCTCCTGGGCCGTGGGCAGGTGGAAGCGCGCTTCCAGCCAAGAGGGAGGGCTCATCGGCCGGGCTTCTCCCCGTCCTCTTGCATCGGCGGTTTGAGAGGCATCTCACACCATTCTAGTAGAAAAATCGATTGCACCACTTGCGAAAGGCCTTTTTAATTGCCATATTCTATGTCATAAGAATGCAATTTATTTAGCTCCCCGGACGGAAAGGACATACACCATGGTCGAAGTTACCCCCGCGGCCAGTGAAGCCATCCAGGGCTTCATGAAAGAAAAAGATCTGAATCAGCCGTTGAGGGTTTTCCTGCAAAGCGGCGGCTGAGGCGGCCCCAGCCTGCGCTTGGTTCTGGATGAACCAAAGGAAAACGATGACAAGTACGAGATCGACGGTCTGACCTACCTTATCGACAAAGATCTGGCTTCCACCAGTGGCAAGGTCACGGTGGATTTCGTGGACAACGGTTGGCAGCAGGGCTTCACGGTGAACTCCGAGAAACCCCTGGGCGGCGACGGCGCCAGTTGCTCCACCAGCGGCTGCGGCTCCAGCTGTAGTCACTAACCGTACGATCTGAATAATTCCGGAGGTGGGTGACCATGCCCGCCTCCGGAATGTTTTTTAGGGCTGCAACGAGGCCAACTGGTCCCGCAGGGCGGCGGCGGACCCGCCCGCCTTTTCCAGGGCCGCGTCTATGGCCGCCAGGCAGGACTTGACCACCGGGTTCAGGGGACGGCTGCGTCCCAGGGCCGCCCGCAGGGTGGCCAGGTCGGCCTTGAGGTCCTGGGCGGCGGTGGGCCCCAGGTCCAGGTCCTGGGCAGCGATGCGCTCCAGAAGCGCCTCCATGTCCGGGGCCTTTTCAGCCCCGGTGGCGCCCTCAAGCTCCTCGGCGCCCTGGGGGGTCAAACGCACCGCGCCGCTGAGGCTGGCCATCTCCAGGAAGCCCCCGTCCATCAGTTCCAGGCTGATGGTTTCCGTGGCCCCCCGGTCCAAACCAACCGCCTGCCCGGCGGTCCACATGTTGGCCTTTTCCCCGGCGGCGGCGATGGCCCTGAGGAACTCCAAGCTTTTTGTTTCGTCCATGCCTTCTCCCGCTGATTGGGGCATCCCGCTCGGGGCCTCCGCCCCCGGCTCCCGGCCGGGTCAATGGCGGGACCCTGTGCTATATTTACACTACTTAGGCCGACTTACCAAAGCAAAGGATAATCCGCCCTTGCCCTCTTCCACCTGGCCTCTGGCCCAACATCACCGAGCCCTTTTGGCCGCCGAGACCGGCGCGGTGGTCAAGGACCCCGGCGGGCGGCTCAACGTGGCCCTGATCTTCCCCAACACCTACCAGGTGGGCATGGCCAACCTGGGCCTGCACGCCATCTACCGGATCATCAACCAGCGGGCCGACGCCCTGTGCGAGCGGGCCTTTTTACCGGGCCGGGCCGAGGAGCCGCTGTACGCCAAGACCGGCGCTCCGCTTCTCACCCTGGAGTCTTCCCGGCCGGTGGCCTCGTTTGATCTGGTGCTGGCCAGCCTTTGCTTTGAAAACGACGCCCCCAACCTGCTCAAGATGCTCAGCCACGCCGGGCTGGGCACCCGCCGGGCGCACCGCCGGGGCCCCTGGGTGGTGGCCGGGGGGGTGTACCCCATGCTCAACCCCGAGCCCCTGGCCGAGGTCATGGATGCCTTTGTGCTGGGCGAGGCCGAGGTGGTGCTGGAGCCGTTTTTGGAGGCCTTCATGGCCCTGGGCGGAGAAGGCCAAGACGAGGCCCTGGCCCGCCTGGCCCGGCAGGTGCCCGGCTTCTACGCCCCCTCCTTGTACCAGGCGGCCTATGGCCCCGGCGGCGAGCTGATCTCCTTCACCCCGGAGCCGGGCCTGCCCGCCCGGGTGGCCGCGCCCAAGTACCGGGGACCGGCCAGCGGCCTGGCCCGCAGCGTGATCTCAGCGCCGGGAGTGGAGTTCGGGGAGATGACCCTCATCGAGGTGGGCCGGGGCTGCGGCCACGGCTGCCGCTTCTGCGCCGCCGGGCACATCTACCGCCCGCCCCGCCTGGGCGAGGCGGGGGACTTCGCGCCCCTGGCCCTGGAGACCGCCGCCCAGGGCGGCAAGCTGGGCCTGGTCTCGGCGGCGGTGAGCGACATCGAGGGCGTGGCCGAGCTGGCCCAGGAGATCGTGGCCGCCGGGGGTTCGCTCTCGGTGTCCAGCCTCCGGGCCGACCGCCTCACTCCAGAGCTGGCCGGGGCCCTGGCCGCCAGCCGCCACCAGACCGTGGCCCTGGCCCCGGAGGCGGGCAGCCAGCGCCTGCGCCAAATCATCAACAAGCACCTGGACGAGGACGACCTGGGCCGGGCGGTGGAGACGCTGATAAGCGCCGGGGTGCCCAATTTGCGCCTGTACTTCATGGTGGGCCTGCCCGGCGAAGAAGACACGGACATCGACCAGATGATCGATCTGGTGCGCGCCCTGCGCCAGCAGATGGTTAGCTTCTCCCGGGCCAAGGGCCATCTGGGCCGGGTCACGGTGAGCCTCAATGCCTTCGTACCCAAGCCCTTCACTCCCTTCCAGTGGGAGCCCATGGCCCCTTTGAAGCTCATCAAGGCCAGGGTTAAGCGGGTGCAAAAGGCCCTGGCCGGGGCGGCCAACCTCAAGGTGATCAGCGACGTGCCCAAGTACGGCCGCCTCCAGGCGGTGCTGGCCCGGGGCGACCGCCGCCTCACCCCCCTGCTGGAGCTGTTGGCCCAGGGCCAGGCCCCGGAGCGGGCCTACACCGAGGCCGGGATCGACCCGGAGTTTTACGCCCACCGCCGCCGGGAGCGCGAAGAGCTTTTGCCCTGGGACTTTATTGACCACGGCATCAGCCGGGACTATCTTTGGGGCGAGGCCCAGCGGGCACAAGCCGAAAAACAAAGCCCGGACTGCCAACCCGACACTTGCCGCCGCTGCGGCGCCTGTTCCTGAGGAATAATGGATAAGCACGATCCCCAAAGCCCCATCCAAGGGCCCGCCGATATTTTGAAGCTGGCCCAGGACGACCCCCGCCGGGCCGAGGCCCTTTGGCACGGCCTGAGCCGCCCCGAGCGCCTGCGCACCGTGTTGGCCGCCAGTGGCATAGAGCGCGAACGCCTGATCATCCTGGCCGCCGACAGCCGGGAGCTGACCCAGGCCATGGCCCCGGACGAGTTCGCCTCCACGGCGCTGGAGGTCGGTCCCGAGGACGCCGGGGCGCTCATCGAGCTTTGCAGCGACGAGCAGCTCACCTACCTTTTGGACCTCACCGGCTGGCAGCGGGAGAGCTTCTCCCCGGAGCGCTACCAGATATGGCTGCCCATGGTCCTGGAGGCCGGGGCCAACCGCTTGCAGCGCTGGCTGGCCAACACCGACCTGGAGGTGCTGGCCCTGCTGCTGCGCCACTGGGTGCACATCGTAAAGTTCCTGCCCAGCCAGGAACAGCAGGAGCCTCCCGACGATCTGCCGGAATTCACCATCGACGGAGTCTACTTCCTTGAGTTCCTGGACCCCAAGGTCCATGGTTTCGTGGCCCAGGTATTGGTGCTGTTAAAAAGCGAACTGCCCGACCTGTATTACAAGACCCTGGAGGCCTCCCTCTGGGAGCAGACCGCCGAGTTGGAGGAGTACGCCTCCCGCTGGCGCGCGGGACGCCTGGCCGACCACGGCTTCCCCACCCGCCTGGAGGCCCTGGAGCTGTGGGCCTCCCCGGCACCGGGCGAGTCCGACTGGCAGGACCTGCCGCCCAAGGTTGCCTCATCGCGGACCACCACGGCCCGCTCGGACCGCATCGCCTCCCTGCTGCCGGAGCGGGAGTTTTTGCCCGCCTTGGCCGGGGAGCTGGACGGCGAGGCGGGGGACATCCTACGGGCGGAGATGGCCTATATCGCCAGTTGCGGGGTGGCCGCCCTGGAGGCCGACCCGGCCCATCCCGAAGAGGTGGCGCGGGCGGCCCGGGAGAGCCTGGGCATGGTCAACCTGGGCCTGGGGGTGCTCTCCTCGGGGGACGTGGGCAAGGCGCGGGACATCGTGACCCGCCTGAGCCTGGCCGCCCTGGCCCGCCACGGGGCCGCGGCCATTCGCCGCCTCAACCGCCGGGCCTGGGTCTTGGCCAAGGAAGGCTGGCTGAGCAAGATGCCCACCGGCCTGCACATCCTGGAGCCGCCCCTGGACCGCTGGCTGGCCGGGCTGCTCTACGCCCGCCCCCGCTGCTACGACCCCAGCCTGGGCAAGAACCGCGAGTACCGCGCCTTCATCAACCAGTCCGACCTGGAGGCCGCCGACAACGCCCTGATCCAGGCCAGCTTCTGGGGCACCCTACTGCTGGAGCTTTTGGCCCTGGACCCCCAGGAGATACGCGGGCTCTACGAGGCCAACGTGCTCCCGGCGGACGTCACCGAGATCAAGCTGAGCCACATCCTGGGCACCTGGCTGGCCCGGCGGGAGCTGGGCCTGGAGGGCCTGGCCCCCATCCCGGCCGAGAGCCTGCCCCAGGCGGTGGCGGCCCTGCAAAAGGCCCTGAAGGGCGGCCTGGAAGAGGAGCTGGCCGAGTCCCTGCGCGCCCTGCCCGATCCGGCCCAGGCCTCCCTGGCTGGGCGCTCCCTCAGGGGCGTGCTGCACCACCTTAGCCAGGAGCTGGCGGGGCTTAATCCCCAGGGCGAGTTGGACCCGCGCTTCATCGCCGGGCTGGTGATCGAGGCATGAGGGACGAGGCCACCCAAATCAGCCAGGTGCGGCGCATCTTCAACCAGGTGGTGCCGGTCTACGATCTGCTGAACCACGTCCTTAGCGCGGGCCAAGACCTGCACTGGCGCTACTTCACCGCCAAGGCCATGCGCCTGGGGCCGGGGGCCAGGGTGTTGGACGTGGCCACCGGCACCGGCGATCTGGCCCTGGCCGTGGCCGCCCTGCCGGCAAAGCCCCTGGTGGTGGGCTTGGACCTGGTGCCCGCCATGCTGGGCCCGGCGGTGCGCAAGGTGGCCCGCCGGGGGGCTCGGGTGCGGCTGATGGCCGGGGACGGCACGGCCCTGCCCTTTGCTGACGCCACCTTCGACGCGGTGAGCATCGCCTTCGGCATCCGCAACATCCCCCGCCGCTTGGCGGCCCTGGCCGAGATGCGCCGGGTGCTCAAACCGGGGGGGCGGGTCTACGTGTTGGAGTTCACCACCCCCCAGCGGCCCCTGGTGCGCCGCCTTTACCGGCGCTATCTCATGCACCTGCTGCCCAAGATCGGCGGCCTGATCTCCGGCGACGAGTTCGGCTACCGCTACCTGGCCGAGACCATCATGGAGTTCCCCATGCCCCAGGCCTTCCGGGAGGAAATGGCCCAGGCCGGGCTGGTGCGCCCGCGCAGCCATGCCCTGACCAAGGGAGTGGCCTGGCTGCACGTGGCGGAGAAAAGCCTCGAATAATCCACGGCTTGAGTTAGGCGTGAGCCCGCATTTTTCGTGAAGGTCGAGCGGTAAGCCGAAGTTAATAGGCCTTTGCGCCCTGCCTGAACTATGGCGCAGGGCTACGCACTTAAGGCTTCACAGACGGTCCGGCACAGCCAGCCGCCGGTAGACAAGGCGTCTGGCAAGCGAGGGACGCAGGCGTAGCCGGAGGACTACGTCGAGGACCGAGCGTAGCCAGCAACGCGGTGTACCGGTGGCTGGCGCAGCCGGACGCACGACCTTTACGAAATGTGCGGGCTAAATAGGACGGGGGACCACGCTGACTTTCTTGTCCAGCACCTTGCCATAGAGACGCACCGCCTCTTCCAGATATTCGGCAAAGGGCACCCGGTGCTTGGCGGCCTTGTTCCGCGCCCGCTCCAGGGCGGCGGCGTCGATGACCAGGGAAGCCGCCACCCGCAAAGGCTCCTGAGATTTGGCCGCGTGGTTTCTGGCCATGGCTTTTTCCTGCTCCCCAACAATGCTACATTGATCGCACACGGGCCACGGACGGCCCCACCAGTGGAGTATAGCATGGAGTTGATTTTCCTGGGCACCGGCGGGGCCTGGGGCCTGCCCGAGCACCGCTGCCCCTGCGCCACCTGCCGCCACCTGCGCGAGATCGGCGAAAGCCGCACCCGCACCAGCCTGTGGCTGGAGGGGCCCTCACGCCTGCTCATCGACCCCGGCCCGGACCTGAGGGCCCAGCTCATGCGCGAGGACCTGCCCCGGCCCGACGCGGTGCTCATCTCCCACGAGCACGGCGACCACTACCTGGGCCTGGACGAGTTGCTCTGCTTTAGGCGCAACGTGCCGTCCTCTGATTGGCAACCCATCCCGGTTTACGCCACCGCCCCGGCCTGGGAGCAGATCGAGCCCCGCTTCGGGTACCTGCTGGGCAGCCTGCTGGAAAAGCGCCTGGCCGTGCCGGGCCAGGAGCTAACCGGCGCGCCCTTTGGCCCCGAACTGGCCGCCCGGCCGGTGAAGACCTATCACGGCGCCATGGCCAAAGGCTCGGTGGGCTACGTGCTCACCCTGGCCACGCCGCAAGGGCCGTTTCGCCTTGGCTACACCAGCGACCTGGTGCGGGTGGAGGATCCCCAGGGCTTCGCGGGCCTGGACCTGTTGGTGTGCCAGAGCCACTTCGTGCACGAGCCCAAGGTGAACCGGGCCAACCACCTGAGCCTGCAAAACGCCCTGCCACTCATCGCCGCCTGGCAACCGGGGCGGGTGTATCTGGCCCACCTCTCCTGCCAGGACTACCTCCCCGGCGACGACGCGGCCAACGCCATGCTCAAAAAGTACGCCCCCGGCGATCCCCTCAAAGACCAGGGCGGCGCGCCCTACCCCGTGCCCCGGGACCAGGCCTCGTGGCAGGCCCTGGCCGAAAGGGTGTTCGCGGAGCATGGCCTGACCATGCCGGTGCGGGTGGCCTTTGACGGCCTCAGGGTGCCCCTGCCGTGAGGGGTGGCGGGAGAAGAATAGCCTTTGGCGTGGCCTTGCCGGTCCTGCTGCTCCTGGCTTCCCTGGCCTGGGCCGGAGGGCAAGGGGTGGAGGTGGCGCGGGTCAACGACGGCGACACCATCACCGTGCACCTCGGGGGAAGGCCCGAGCTGGTGCGCCTCATCGGGGTGGACGCGCCGGAGACGGTGCACAGCAAGTCCCTGGCCCGCAAGGCCAGGAGCGCCGGGCGCAGCGCCACCGAGGAGGCCCAGGCGGGCGCGGCCAGCCGGGAGGCTCTGCTCAAGCTGGTGGCGGTGAGGGGCAAGGTGCGCCTGGTGGACGGGCGGCCCCAGACCCGCAAGCGCGACCGCTACGGACGGCTGCTGGCCTTCGTCTACTCGGCCGACGGCAAGTTGTTGAACCAGGAGATGATCGCCCAGGGCTGGGCCAGGGCCTATCGCAGCTTCGACTACCGCCACAAGAGCGATTTTTTGCGGGCGGAAAGCGAGGCCCGCCTGGCGCGGCGGGGCTTGTGGGCCAAGGGCGAGGCCTACGACCTGGAGCGCAGGACCAGGGTCTCCCCTTCCAGGCTCAATTCCAGGCCGTAGTTGCCCGCCACCTCACGGGCCGGACGGCCCAGCACCAGGTACAAGGCCTCAGGGCTGTAGCCGTAGCGCTGGTTGATGACCGCGCGCAATACGTGGTCCAATTCCAGCATGGCCAGGGCCGGGGCTTGGTCCCGGCCCTCAGCCGCCTCGGCCAGGGCTTGGTGGAGCCCGGCGGCGGGCAGCTTCAGCTCGTACTCCCGGGCCAGGGCCAGGGCGGTGGGGTCCCCGGCCAAAAGCTCTTCCCGGCTCAGGTGGGGGCGCTCGCCAAGCTGCCCGGCGTGGCGGCCGGACCAGCACTCCAGCCAACGGCACTGCAAGGGCCGGTGCTCATAGATGCCGCAGCCGCCCTCCCCCAACCAGGCGCAGGCACCGCCCCGCTCCCGCAGCTTTATCAGCTCATGCTCTAGGGTTTGCAGGCCGCCCAGGCGGGCGGAGTGCGCCTTGTCCCCGGCCCGCAAAGTTACCAGGCTTTCCCAGCCCAGAGCGGCGTCCTGCAGGCGGGGCAGGTCCTCGGCGTAAAGGGTGGGGCTGGAGGTGCGGCAGCAGGTGGCGCAGCCGATGCAGCGGGCCGCCTGGGCCAAGTCCTGCAAGCAGGCGGCCAGGCGCTCGGCGGAAGCCGTCTCGGCGATGAGCCCGCTCAGTTCGCGGTCCCGGCTCACGGCCCGGGCGGCGGCGGCGGTGTCCACGCCGCGCGCTTCGGCCAAGAGCGCGGCGCAGGCCTGGGCCAGGGCGCCGGGGCCCTGGCTCCGGGCCTCATTCAGGCGCTGGATCAGGGAATCAGACATTGACCCCCAGCGCCCGGTCCACCAGCGCTCGCGAGTTGGCGAAGCACCGCTCCACCTCGTCCTCGCTGAGCCCGGCGAACAGCCCCACCCGGCGGGCGAAAACATGGCCGATGAGATCGCGGGGGGCGTGGGCGTCGGTGTTGATCACCAGGCCCGCCCCGGCGGCCCGCGCCAGGGAGGCCACCCGGCCGTTGCCCAGGCTGTGCCCGCCCCGGGCGCTGATCTCCAGGAGCACCCCCTTCTCGGCGGCCAGGGCGCACTCGTCGGGGCTGATCATGCCCGGATGGGCCAGGATGTCCACCCCGGCCTCGATGGCCGCCAGGTTGGTGCCCGCGGCCACCGGCTCCACCGGGCTCTCGCCGTGCACCACCAGGATCTGGGCCCCCATGGCCCGGGCCTTTTCGGCGTAGGGGCCGATCAGCTCGGGCGGCAGGTGGGTAAGCTCCACCCCGGCCAGCAGGCGCATGGAGTGGTGACGGTCCAGCTCGGCGGCGGCGGCCAGCAGGCGGGGGAGGATGATCTCCAGGTTGCTCATGTCCGCGTGGTCGGTGAAGGCCAAGGCCTCCAGGCCTATTACCTGGGCCCGTTGGGCCAGTTCGGCGGGCAGCAGCTCGCCGTCGCTGAACAGGGTGTGGGTGTGCAGATCGATCATAGAAGGCCTCTCCCCTTGGCCGAAATCACATTTTGTATTTGCCGAAATCATCGGGGTCCATGGACTCCAGGAGGTCTTTCCATTCCTTGTCGCCCTTGGCCTGGCCCGTGGCCGGGGAAGCGGCGGCGGTGGCCAGCACCTCCTCGGCCACCAGGATGGGCGCGTCGGCCCTGAGCGCCAGGGCGATGGCGTCCGAGGGGCGCGAATCCACGGTGGTCACGCCCTGGTCCTCCTGCAGGTGCAGCAGGGCGTAGAAGGTGTTGTCCTTGAGGGCGGTGATCTCCACCTTGAGGATCTTGCGCCCCATGTGGGTGATCAGGTTCAAGGCCAGGTCGTGGGTCATGGGCCGGGAAAAGGACACCTTCTCCAACTCGCTGGCGATGGCCGTAGCCTCCAGGAGCCCGATCCAGATGGGTAGAGTCCGTTCACCGGTCAGTTCCTGCAAAATCAGGATGGGGCTGTTGGTGGCCGGGTCGATGGTGAGTCCCTGCACCTTCATGTGGATCATGCCTTATATTCTCCAGTGGCCGGAAGCAGCTCGCCGGCCAGCGAATTTTCCCTTCCCTGGGTGACGTTCACCATGACCAGGCTTCCGGCCAGCTCCGGCGGACCGGAGAAGTTCACCACCCGCCCGGCGCGGCTACGCCCGCTCATCAGGCCCCGGCCGTGCTTGGCCGGACCCTCCACCAGCAGCTCCTCCACCCGCCCCGCCTGGGCCTGGTGCTCCTCAAGGCCGATCTCCCTTTGCAGGGCCTGCAACTCCACCAGGCGCGCGCTTTTGATCTCCTCTTCCAGTTTACCCTCGATGCGGCTCGCCTTGGTGAAGGGGCGGTCGGAATACTTGAAGCTGTAGAGGAAATCGTAACGGACTTCCCTCAAAAGACTCAAGGACTGATCGAAATCTTCCTGGCTCTCGCCGGGGAAGCCCACGATGATGTCGCTGCCCAAAGCCACCTGGGGCACCTTTTCCCGGAGGCGGCGAACCTGCTCCAGATAGCGCTCCCTGGTGTAGCCTCGGTTCATGGCCTTCAGCATGCGGTTGCTGCCCGACTGGGCGGGCAGGTGCATCTGTTCCATCACCTTGTCGAGGCCGGCCATGGCCTCGATAAGCCCCTGGCCCAGGTCCTTGGGGTGGCTGGTGGTGAAACGGATGCGCCACAGGCCTTGCACCTCGTTGACCCGTCCCAGGAGCCCGGCGAAGTCCAGGCCGGAGTCCGGGTCGTGGTAGGAGTTCACGTTCTGGCCCAGCAGGGTGATCTCGCGCACCCCGGCCTCCACCAGGGCGGCCACCTCCTCCAGGACCTCTCCGGCCGGGCGGGAGCGCTCCCGGCCGCGCACATAGGGCACCACGCAATAGGAGCAGAAGTTGTCGCACCCGGTCATCACCGTGACCATGGCCCGGAGGCCGGGCTCGGCGGGCACGATGATCCGGCCGGGCCGGGCGGGCGGCCCCAGCTTGGTCAGGGCCTGGCGCTTGCCCTGCATGGCCTCGGTGACCAGCTCCGGCAGGCTCGTCACCGCGTCGGGGCCGAAAACGAAGTCCAGGTGGGGCAGGCGCTTCAGGAGCCTGTCGCCCTCCTGCTGGGCCACGCAGCCGCCCACCCCGATGATAAGCCAGGGCTTTTCGCGTTTGAGCCGCTTGAGCTCGCCCACGTAGGAGTAGACCTTTTCCTCGGCCAGGCGGCGCACCGAGCAGGTGTTCAAAACGATCAGATCGGCCGCGTCCGGCCCCTGAGCCTCGGTGTAGCCCATTTCGGCCAGCATGCCCGCCATGCGCTTGGAGTCATAGGCGTTCATCTGGCAGCCAAAGGTGGCTATGTGTACTCTTTTATTGTTGTGCGAAGCCACGGTCCAACCTTGATAATCGGGAAATATGCTAAAAACTATACCCAGGGCCGGGCAGGGCGCAAGCGCGGGCTTGAAACCGGACAAGAGGAGCCGTTTTGATACCCATCCGTGATGAAAACCCGATCCAGGGAACCCCTTACGTGACCCTGGGGATCATCGCCCTGAACGTGCTGGTCTATCTCTACCAACTGGTGCTGCCCGCCCAGCAGGAGTTGGTCTTCGTATACCAGTACGGTGTGGTGCCCGCCCTACTCACCGGCTCGGTGGCGGTGCCCGAGCCCTTGGCCTGGTTTCCCCAGCCGCTTACCCTGGTCACCTCGGTGTTTCTGCACGGCGGCTTCTTCCACCTGGCGGGCAACATGCTCTACCTGTGGATCTTCGGCAACAACATCGAGGACCGCCTGGGGCCGGCGCGCTTCGTGGTCTTCTACCTGCTGGGCGGGGTGCTGGCCTCCCTGGCCCACGTGCTGGCGGGCCCAGACTCCCAGCTGCCCATGATCGGAGCCTCGGGGGCCATCGCCACCGTGCTGGGGGCCTATTTCCTGCTCTACCCCCGGGCCAACGTGGTGGTGCTGATCTGGTTCTTTTTCTTCGTGCAGCTTATCCGGGTGCCGGCGGTAATCGTGCTGGGGGTCTGGTTCCTGTTCCAGGTGCTGGGCAGCGGCGGGCCGGGGGTGGCCTGGATGGCCCATATCGGCGGGTTCGTGGTGGGTCTGGTGCTTATCCGTTTCTTCCTGCCGCCTCCGGGCAGGCCCCGGAGGCGCGGTCCGCGCATCGTCTCCTAATTGTGCTTCACGCCCCTAAGCTGGATGCGGCTCACCTCGTCCAGGGGGATGCGGTAGTTGCCGTAGGAGGTCTTGCCGGTGGCCTTGAGGCTGCCCTTGACGGTGATGGTCACGTTGCCGCCGTCGGCCAGGGCCACCTCGGCCTTGAACTCGCCGCCTTGGTGCCGGATCACCACGTCCTTGACCTTCTCCAAGGGCACGGCCAACTCGCCTCGTCCCATCTCCCCGGCCAAGAAAACCACGCCCTCTATGGAGAAATGGCTGAGGTCCACGGTGGTGCCGCCCATGTCGGTCAGGGTCACCAGATAGTTGACCTTGGGCTCGGGTATGCGGGTGGGCACCTCGCTGCTCCCCATGCCCATGGCCATAATCAGCGGCAAACAAAGCAGCAAGGCGCAAAGGACTAATATTCTGACACTACGGGCCATGGGGAATCTCCTTATGCTTTCACGGGCAAACGGCGGGCCCCGGAAAAGGGTCGCCCTTAACCTGACATCTTAAAAGATTTGGTAGCACGCCGCCACCCCTAGCGCCAAGTAAAAACACCCAGGTCCAGCTTGGCCCCGCCCCTGGGGGGTGCTATGCTGAAGCAGTTCTCAATTTTTTGGCAGCCCCCATGGGAGCGGTTACACCGGCATGTTCGAAGAAATGCGCCGCCGCTGGAGCATCGTCCCCACCTGGATCAAGGTGGTGCCGGTGGCCATGCTTTTGGCCGGGCTCAGCCTGGCTCATTGGCTTCTACTACCCGTGCGCCCCGATCTCTCCGCCCTGGTGCAGCGCTTTTTCTTTCTGCCCTTGTTCATGGCCAGCCTGCTCTTCGGCCTCAGGGGCGGCCTTATTTGCGCCGCCCTGATCTGCCTTAATTACCTAGATTTATTCTCCACCCCCGCCGCCGGGCGGGCCGCCGCCTTATTGGTGGTGCTGGAGATGCTGCTCTATTTCCTCACCGGAGCCCTCACCGGCTTTCTGGTGGACCGGGAGCGCCGCGAGGCGCGGCGCCTGAAGGAGGCCGAGAACCTGGCCCTGTTGGGCCAGGCCGCCGCGGCGGTGGCCCACGAGCTAAAGACCCCGCTCATCGCCATCGGCGGTTTCGCCCAGCGCATCCAGCGGGACCTGGAGCCGGACCACCCCTACCGCCACCAGCTCAAGATCATCGTGGACCAGGTGAGCCACATGGAGACCCTGCTGCGCCAGATGCTGGACTACACCCGGCCCCTGGAGCTGCGCCTGGTGCCGGTGGAGCTGTCCGGTCTGGTCAAGGAGGTATTCACCCTCACCGAGGCCATGGCCAAGGAGCACGCGGTGCGCCTGGCCGACGAGCTGGACGGCCGGGGCCTGAAGGTGCCCGCCGACGCGGGACGGCTCAGGCAGGTGCTGATCAACTTGGTGCAAAACGCGGTGCAGGCCTCGCCCCGGGGCGGGGTGGTGGTAGTCAGGGCCCAGGTTGACAAGGAGCACATCGCCTTGGAGGTTATGGACCAGGGGCCGGGCATCGCTCCCGAGGATCAGGAAAAGATTTTCTTTCCCTTTTTCACCACCAAGCGGGGGGGCACCGGCCTGGGCCTGGCCATCACCCGCAAGAACGTGCTGGCCCACCACGGCCTATTGGAGCTGCAAAGCACTCCGGGCAAGGGCAGCGTCTTTCGGGTGGTGCTGCCCCGGGTATATGAGCCGGCCCTTAACACGAATGCCTGACCCGCGTATTTCACCAAGGTCGGGCGGCTTAATGCGTAGTACGGGGCTCAAAAAAGTATCGGGGCATCGGGGAGCGGTTCAAACCCGAACCCGGCATAGCCAGGCGCCGCAGGGCAAGGCGGCAGGCGAACGAGGGACGCAGGCGTAGTAGACCTACGCCGAGGACCGAGTGACGCCGACAACGCCGCCATGCGGGGTCTGGCGAAGCCGGGCGGCCGGCTAGCCCCAGCGCAGCTTGGTTTTGAGAATCTCGAAGTAGTCCCGGAAGGGTGACTGGATCAGATGCACGATATGCTCCGAGCGCTGGAAGCGGATTTCGTCGCCGGGCTCCAGCTCCAGGCCCACCTGGCCGTCGCAGGTCAGGGTGGTTTCCTGGGCCCGGTGGCCCAGGGTGACCGAAAGGGTCATGTCCGGGGCCAGCAGCAGGGGCCGGTTGGTCAGGGTGAAGGAGCAGATGGGGGCCACCACTATGCAGTTGAGGGCCGGGTGGCAGATGGGCCCGCCCGCCGAGAGGTTGTAGGCGGTGGAGCCGGTGGGGGTGGAGATTATCAGGCCGTCGGCCTGGAAGGTGGTGAGCGGGCGTCCGTCCACCACCGCCTCCAGCTCCACGATGCGCGCCAAGGCGGCCTTGTTGATCACCAGGTCGTTGAGGGCGGTGAAGCGGGCCAGCGGGGCGCCCTGGCGGCGCACCACCCCGTCCAGCATGAGCCGGGGCGAGGCCTGAAAATGCCCGTCCAGCACCTTTTCCATGGCCGGCATAACCTCGCTGGGGGCCAAGGCGGTGAGGAAGCCCAGACCGCCCAGGTTCACCCCCAGGATGGGCACCGCTTCCAGGCCATTGGCCACCACCTGGCGCACCGCGCCCAGCATGGTGCCGTCGCCGCCCAAGACCACCACCAGCCCGGTGTCCGCGGGCAGGGGCTTTTCCGCGCCGTTGCCCGCCATGGGCTCGCCGCCCTTGGCTTCCAGCGGATGGACCTCCGCGCCGCGCCGGATGAGCCACTCTTCCAGGCTCCGGGCCTGCTCCTGGGCCGCCGGGGTCTTGGCCTTGTAAATTATAGTAACTTTGGGCATGTTGGAGGCTCCTTGGGGGCAAACCTAGCAAAAAGCGCCCGCTATAACAACCAGTATGCCATCACGGGGAGATAGATGGGGGACGATGCATATATCCAGGCGCTGAACCAAGCGGTCAAGCAGGAGATAGTACAGAATTATTTCCGGGAGCGCCGCATCATCGAGGAGGAAATCCTCCTGGTCACCGAGGCGGTCAGCGGCCTGTTGGGGGGATTGTACGCCTGGGAAAAGCACCGGGCGCGCCTGGGCCGGGCCCTGGGCGACGCGGCCATCCGCGAAAAGTTTTTCGAGGCCGCCGGGATAACCCCTCCCCGGCCAGAGTCGGTGGCCTCGGCCGCCCCGGCGGTGGGGCTCACCCCCATCCGGGGGCTGACCAAGGCGGCCCGCTACGCCAGCCTGATCCAGGGCCTGTACAAGGTGCTGGTGGACGAGGCGGCGGGCCTGGAAGACGAGCGCCAACGGGCCATCAAGCTCATGAAAGAGGTCAACCAGGACATCCTGGCCTTTGAGGCCAACCACGACCTGATGATGCTGGAGTCCTACTTGCGCTCCATGAACCCGGACGCCCTGCAAAAGCGCAAGATCCTGGGGGTCAACTTCACGGCCAAGGAAAAGGCCGTCTCCGCCGAGGCCCTGTCCTTCAAGCCGCTCAAGGCCAAGGACATGGCCCTGGAAGATCCCCTGCCCAAGCCCAAGCCGGTGTCCCAGGTCATGGAGCAGGTGGGCGGGCTGCTCAAGCAGGCCCTGAAGCGCAACCCCCAGGCGGGGCATGAGTTTTTTTAGCGGCTTGTGGGCCGGGGGCCCTTTCTGCTATGCCTGTATGGCTTGATTCCAGACCAAGGAGTTTCATGGGCAAGGCGCGCGGCAAGGTGAAAAGCCTGTCCCAGGCGGTGGGCGAACTGGTGCGCCCCGGCGACAGCGTGGCCCTTTCCGCCGCCCTGGAGGGCTTCATCCCCTACGCCTCGGCCCATGAGATCATCCGCCAGGGCATCGGCCCGCTGACCGTGGTGGCCCCCATCTCCAACATCAGCATAGACCAGATGATCGGCGCGGGCCTGGTGGAGCGGGTGATCGCCGCCTGGGTGGGCAACGTGAGCACCGGCATCGGCTACAACTTCCGCCGGGCGGTGGAAGAGGGCCTGCCCCGGCCCCTGGAGGTCTTGGACCACAGCAACTTCTCCATCACCCTGGCCCTGGAGGCCGGAGCCCGGGGCCTGCCCATGGCCGTGGGCCGCTCGCCCCTGGGCAGCGGCATGGCCCTGGAGAATCCCCAGTTCAAGAGCTTCACCTGCCCCCATTCCGGGCAAAAGCTCCTGGCCATCCAGGCGGTGAACCCGGACGTGGCCCTGATCCACGTGCAGCGGGCCGACAAGGAGGGCAACTGCCAGGTGTGGGGGGCGGCGGGTTTCACCAAGCAGGCGGCCATGGCCAGCTCCCGGGTGCTGGTCACCTGCGAGGAGATCGTGGACAGCGAGGTGATCCGCCGCGACCCGGACCGCACCCTGGTGCCGGGCCTGTTGGTGGACGCGGTGTGTGAGGTGCCCTGGGGGGCCCACCCCGCCCCGGTGCAGGGTTATTACGATTTGGACAACCAGTATTATCTGGACTACGCGGCGGCCACCCGGGACCCGGCCCAGGCCAAGGCCTGGCAGGCCGAGTGGGTGGACGGCCTGATCGGACGCGAGGCCTATGTGGCCAAGCTGGGCAGGACCCGTTTGCAGGGGCTCATGGTCAGCCACAGCCGACCCAGCGCTCCCCTGGAGTACGGCTGGTGAGCGGCTACACCTCGGGCGAAATAATGGTCACCGCCGCCGCACGTCAAATCAGCGACGGCGACGTGGTGTTCGTGGGCATGCGCCTGCCGCTTTTGGCCTTCATGCTGGCCAAGGAGACCCACGCGCCCAAGGCCCTGGGCCTGTTCGAGAACGGGGTGCTGCGCGACCGCCCGGCCGCCGCGCCCATCATTACCATGGGCGACGCGCCCAACCAAGCCGGGGCGCTTCGCCTCTGCGGCCTGGACGAGGTGATGAGCCTGCTCTCGGGCGGGCGGGTGGATTTGGGCTTCATCGGCGGGGCCCAGGTGGACCAGTGGGGCAACGTGAACACCCACCGGGCGATCAAGCCCGACGGTGGGGTGGTGCGCCTGCCCGGCTCGGGCGGCGGAGCGGATATCGCCTGCCTGGCCCATCGCCTGCTGATCATCATGAACCACGAGCGCCGCCGTTTGGTGCCCCAGGTGGACTACATCACCTCCCCCGGCTGGGGGCCCCACCCCGGCTGGCGCGAGGAGCAGGGCCTCACCCGGGGCGGCCCGGCGGCCCTGATCACCTCCCTGGGGGTGTTCACCTTCCCCCGGGGCCGGGCCGAGCTGGCCAGCCTGCATCCGGGGGTGAGCGCCGAGCAGGCGGCCCAGGCCACCGGCTGGGAGCTGACTTGCGCCCCCGCCCTGGAAACCACCCCGGAGCCAACCGCCGAAGAACTGGAAATAATTAGGCGTTTCGACCCCAAGCGATTCTGGACCGCCTGATTTTTTGGTTGACAATTTTTCCCGGCTGACCTATCGTCACAATGTAGCTATAAATTAGTTATTATGTAGCATAGATTCTTGGCCCCCCATTAAGGCTGGCCAGGGCCCCAACCCAACTACCGCCGAGGGCCTCAGGAGCATGAGCGAAACTGACAATGCATCCCGCCGGGAGCGTTCCGGACCCGAGGAACGGACCTCCGATCCTCGTCACAAGGCCAAATTCGAGGTCTACGGTGAAGAGATGATCGAGAAGGAGGTCAAGCAGAGCGGCAACTCCGGCAGGGTATACCTGCCCCCGGAGTGGGTTGGCAAAAACGTTAAAATCATCCGCATTGATTAAAGGCGAGGCGACAAGTGCCCTTGAATCTACGCCCCATGACTCAAGACGACCTTGGTGAGGTCCAACGCATTCAGGCCCGCATCACCCGTCAGCCGGTCCCCCAGCCCTGGATGGACATGCTGGCCGAGCACATAGACAAGATCTACCGCCTGGCCTTCGTGGCCGAAGAGGGCGGCGCGGTTCTGGGCTTCATCCTGGGCGAGATAAAGATCGGCGGCTTCGGCACCGAGCTCTCCGGCTGGCTGGAGCTGGTGGGGGTGGAGCCGGACAACATGGGCTCCGGAGTGGGCGCGTCCCTGGTGGAGGCCCTGTTTGGCGCTCTGCGCGAGCGCGGCGTGCAGGAAATCTACACGGCGGTGCGTTGGGACTCCGGCGACATGCTGGCCTTCTTCAAGAAGCTGGGCTTCGACCAGAGCGCCTTCATCAACCTGCGCCTCAAGACCTAGGCCGTTCTTGCGGGCCGCCCTGCCTCGCGGCCGGGCGCCCAACGTAAAAAGCACCGCCCGCCGGTGCCGAGCTCCAGTTCCTGCCCAGCATCCGGCAACCTTTCCCGGCCTGCCCCCAAAACCGGCAAACCCAGGCAGGCAATCAGTATAACCAATAGATAATTCACTAATTATTCAGCCATACCCTTGGGGAGGCACGAGTGATTTTGTTTGTTTTGTTATGTCATAAATGACATACTATCTTTGCTATGCCAAAAATGACATATTTTATCGAGGTTAACTTTGGAGGCAATTGTTTGTAATTATTGTTAATTGAAGTTTGCACCCGCCGAGCGCCCCTGCCGGGGAAAATTTCCGGTTGACATCCTTCCCGAGATCTATATAAAGTCACATTATAGCTACAATCTAGTTATTTTGTAGCGCCTATGTATCTACTATGTAGCTATTGAAACGGGCAATGCCGAAGCCGAAACGGCCGGCGCGCCGCCAAGTCAGTCAAGGGAAGAAAAGGTCATGAACCCCAAGCGAAACCCAGTCAAGCGGTCCCGCCTACAGGGGCCGAACGCCGCGAAAAAGCCCGGTGGCTTTGACGGCAAGACCAAATTCGAGGGTTACGGCGAAGAGATGATCGAAAAGACCGTGAGTCAAAGCGGCAACTCCGGCCGGGTGTACCTGCCCCCGGAGTGGGTCGGCAAAAACGTGAAGATCATCCGCATCAACTAAAGACAAGGTGAGGAGCCCAGCCGTGAATCTGCGCCCCATGAAAAAAGAAGACCTGCCCGAGGTCCAGCGCATCCAAAGCCGCATCACCCGCCAGGAGGTCCCCCAATCCTGGGTGGACATGCTGGCCGCGCACGTGGACAAGACCTACCGCCTGGGTTTCGTGGCCGAGGAAGATGGCGAGGTGCGGGGCTTCATCCTGGGCGAGATCAAGATCGGCGGCTTCGGCACCGAGCTCTCCGGCTGGCTGGAGCTTTTGGGCGTGGAGCCCAGGCTCATGGGCTCCGGCGTGGGCGCGGCCCTGGTGGAGGCCCTGTTCGCGGCCCTGCGGGGGCGCGGCGTGGGCGAAATCTACACCGCCGTGCGCTGGGACTCCGGCGACATGCTGGCCTTTTTCAAGAAGATCGGCTTTGACAAGAGCCCCTTCATCAACCTTAGGTTCGAGCAACCACTTTAGCCTTTAACCGGCTCGGTCGTCCGCCAGCCAGCGGAAGGCCGGGCAAACCACCGCGCCAGCCCCCCTGACCTGCGGTTCAAGCAAACAGTGCAACCCATGGGTTGCCCAAGCGCCCGGCACAGGCCGGGCCCAGGGATGAACCGCCGCGCCCGCCCCCCCGACGATCTGCGGCCCAACCGACCCCGCGACCAAGGACCAGGCCCTCCGGCCGCAACCGGACGCCTGGGCAACAATCGGCTCCGCCGAAAGCGCCGTTCTCCGGGCCAAGGGGACGCGCCGGGGCTGGGCTTCAGAGATCACCTAGGAGGTTTGGCCATGATCGAAATGTTCGAGGAGTGGTACAAGTCCCGCCACGAATACGCCAAGGAGTGGAAGGACAAGACCGGCGGAAAAGTGATGGGCTTCTTCTGCACCTATGTGCCCGAGGAAATCCTCTTGGCCGCCAACGTGTTGCCGGTGCGCATTTTGGGCTCCCACGAGCCCCAGAACGTCACCGAGCCCCACATTTTCGGCATGTACTGCCCCTTCTGCCGAGACTGTCTGGCCCAGGGGCTGTTGGGGCGCTACGACTATCTGGACGGCATGATGATCGCCCAGAGCTGCCTGCACATCCGCCAGGCCTTCACGTCCTGGAAAAAGCACATGCCTCCTGAGTTCACCTATTACCTGCCCATGCCCCATCAGGTGCAGAGCCCCCGCTCCATCCCCTTCCTGCGCTCGGAGTTGGAGACCTTCAAGAGCGCCGTGGAGCAGTGGGTGGGTAAGGAGATAACCGACGCGGACCTGGACCGAGGCATCGAGCTGATGAACGCCTCCCGCCAGGCCATGCGCGAGCTCTACGACACCCGCAAGGGCCCCAACCCGCCCATGACCGGCCTGGAGGCCATGTACGCGGCGGTGAGCAATCAGTGGATCGACAAGGCCGAGCACACCGCGGTGGTGCGCGACGTAATCCAAAAGGAGCTGGCGGGCCGCGACCTGGGCCTGGAAGGCAAGACCCGCCTGATGATCCTGGGCTCCGAGGACGACGACACCGCCTTCGTGAACATGGTGGAGGGCTGCGGCTCAGTCATCGTCACCGACGACCACTGCACCGGCAGCCGCTATTTCTGGAACCAGGTGGAGCCCGAGGAGGACCGCCTGCTGGCCATCGCCAAGCGCTACATCAACCGTCCCGCCTGCCCCACCAAGGACTGGCCCCAGCGCACCCGCCTGGACCACGTGCGCATGCTGGCCAAGGAATGGGACGTGGCCGGGGCCATCATCATCCAGCAGAAGTTCTGCGATCCCCACGAGCTGGACATCCCCGAGCAGCGCAAGAGCCTGGACGGCATCGGCGTGCCCACCCTGTTCCTGGAGCTGGACGTCACCGTGCCGGTGGGGCAATTCAAGATCCGCGTGGAGGCCTTCCTGGAGATGCTGGCCGAAGAGGATCTGTTCTAGGAACCACACATCGCTCCGTATCGGGAGGTTTTAAAAAATGGCCAAGTACCCCACGGAAACCCTGCTGTCTTGGAGCAAAGCCAAGGAGATCAGGGAGACCTATTACAAGAACTACGCCGCCGCCCACGACAAGGGCGGCATCCGCTGGGTGGGCGGCGCCTGGACCTTCGACGCGGTGCCCGCCGGGTTGGGGGGCGACGTCTACTCCCTGACCAGCGAGCCCTACGGCGCTTCCTGCGCCTTTAACAAGGACTTCTCCACCCGGGCCATGGAGGCGGCCGAAACCGCCGGTTACGCCCGGGACCTGTGCGCCTACATGCGCAACTACTGGGGCTCCATCCTCATGAACGAGTACGCCTTCGGCGGCCCCTTCCCCAAGCCGGACTTCATCTGGCAGGACCACATCTGCTGTTCCCACGCCAAGTGGTATCAGGTGGTCAGCGAATTGGAGGGCGGCATCCCCATGTTCTGCGTGGACGTGGCCGTGGGTCCGGCGGAGCCCTTCGGGACCCTCACCGAGGCCAAGATCGACTACGTGGCCGGGCAAATCCTGGACGGCATCGAGTGGCTGGAAAAGACCACGGGCCGCACCTACGACGACGAGCTGTTCATCGAGGCCTGCTGGAACGATTTCCGCAGCACCTCCAAGTGGGCCCAGGTCTGCGAGCTGAACAAGGCGGTGCCCGCGCCCCTGGACGAGAAGACCATGTACTCCCTGTACGTGCTGGCCACCCTGCAAAAGTCCTGGGGCGTGGTGGCCGACTACTACGACGAGCTCTACGACGAGGTCAAGGACCGGGTGGAGCGGGGCATCGCCGCGGTGCCCAACGAGCAGGCCCGGGTGATGAGCGACACCCAGCCGCCCTGGAGCGCCCTGAAGCTCTTCCGCTACCTGGAGCAGTACGGCGTGGTCTCGGTGGGCAGCCTCTACACCTTCGGGCTGGAGGGCATGTGGGACTTCGACCCCGCCACCGGCGACCTGGTTCCCCGTCCCATGCCCGCCAAGAAACCCACCACCCGCGAGGAGGCCGCCCGGGAGCTGGTGCGCTGGCACCTGCACAAGCCCGAGTACCAGCATTTCTACGACTGCGACTACAAGAGCCAGATGATGATCGCCATCTGCAAGAACTGGGGCCTCAGCGGGGTGATGCTGCACTACAACCGAGGCTGCGAGGGCCTGAGCCTGGGCATCGCCGAAAACCGCCTGGCCATTCAGGAAGCCGGTTATCCGGTGATGACCTTTGAAGGCAACATGGGCGACGAGCGCGAGTTCGACCTGGGCCGCACCATGCAGCGGGTGGACGCCTTCATGGAAACCCTGGGAGTCAAGAAGGTGGCGGCCTAGGGCCGTACCTTCGGGAGGACAAACCAATGTATACCGCTGGAATCGACGTCGGAGCCAAGACGGTCAAGATCGTGGTGACCCAAGACGGCAAGATCGTGGAGCGCCAGATAGTGTCCGCCGGGCAGGACGCCCAGGCGGCCATCGAAGAGGCCTGGCAGAGCCTGGACACTCCCCTCGCCGACATCGGCCTCATCGTGGCCACCGGTTCGGGCCGCAAGAGCACCAAACGGGCCAATGGCTACGTCACCGAGGTGGCCGCCGCGGCCAAGGGGGCCCAAAAGACCGAACCCGAGGTGCGCACGGTGGTCGACGTGGGCGCCGAGGAGGGCCGGGCCATCCGCATCGACGAGAACGGCAAGGTGGTGGATTTTGCCATCAACGAGAAATGCGCCGCCGGAGCCGGGGCCTTCACCGAGGCCATGGCCCGGGCCCTGGAGGTGGACCTGCCCACCCTGGCCGCCATGAGCCTGAAATCCACGGGCAACGTGGCCATGAACGCCCAGTGCGCCGTGTTCGCCGAGAGCGAGCTGGTCACCCTGGTGCATTCCAACACTCCCAAGGAGGACATGGCCAAGGCCATCCACGACGCCATCAGCGACCGCATCGTGTCCATGGTGCGCCGGGTGGGCATGGCCGAGGAGGTGATGCTCATCGGCGGCGTGGCCCTGAACAACGGCTTCGTGGCCTCCTTGGCCAACGACCTGGAAACCTCGGTGATCGTGCCCCAAGACCCCCAGCTGGTGTCCGCCTTCGGGGCCGCCATCCTGGGCGAGGAAGGCAACTACGCCGAGTCCCTGTCCGAAACCATGGAATAGCAGGCTTCCCCACGGGAGGATGAAAAATGGCTGAAGAATATTGGAGATGGACTGAGTCCCGCTGGACCAATCCCGACATCGACTGGAAAAAGGGAGACATCATCACCGGCGGAGTGGACGTGGGTTCGGTGAGCTCCCAGGCGGTGGTGTTCGTGGACGGCGAGCTTTATTGCTACGGCAACACCCGCACCGGCTCCAACAGCCCCGACAGCGCCCACAAGGCCATGGGGCTGGCCATGGAAGACACCGGCATGAGCCTGGACGACCTGCAATACACCGTGGGCACCGGCTACGGCCGGGTCAACGTGCCCTTCGGCAACCGGGCCATCACCGAGATCGCCTGCCACGCCAGGGGGGCCAACTTCATGTACGGCCCCACGGTGAAGACGGTGCTGGACATGGGCGGCCAGGACTGCAAGGCCATCCACTGCGACCCGCGCGGCAAGGTGACCAACTTTTTGATGAACGACAAGTGCGCCGCCGGGACCGGCCGGGGCATGGAGGTCTTCGCCGACCTGTTGCAGGTGCCCATCACCCAGATCGGCGAGCTGAGCCTCCAGGTGGAGAAGGAGCCGCCCCCGGTGTCCAGCACCTGCGTGGTGTTCGCCAAGAGCGAGGCCTCCTCCCTGTTGCGCGAGGGCTGGCCCAAGGAAAAGGTCATCGCCGCCTACTGCTCGGCCATGGCCCACCGGGTGGTCACCCTGCTGGAGCGCATCGGGGTGGAGGAAGACTTCGCCATCACCGGCGGCATCGCCAAGAACGTGGGCGTTGTGGGGCGCATCGAGAAGGAGCTGGGCATCACCGCGCTCAAGCCCAAGATCGACACCCAGATAGCCGGCGCGGTGGGCGCGGCCCTGTTCGGCGACGCCCTGGTCAAGAAAGAGCGCAAGAAGGGCTAGGAAAGCATGATCGCCAACTACGGCTATAAGGACGGCAGCGGCGATTACTTCATCGCCATCGACACCGACAGATGCGACGGCTGCGGCGCTTGCGTGCCCATGTGCCCCAGCTCGGTGTTCATGGTGATGGACGAGGACCCCAACGACCCAATGCGCGAGGAGCCGGTGGCGGTGGTGGCGGACGATCAACGCAAGAAGATCAAATACGCCTGCGCCCAGTGCAAGCCGGGCGGCAAACGGATGCCCCTGCCCTGCGTGGTGGCTTGCCCGGTGGATGCCATCACCCACTCCTGGTAGGCCGCGCCCAAGTTGAAGCTCCACGGGGGGCGGCCTGCTCCAAGGGCCGTCCCCCTTTTTACCTCGCACCTACGCGCCGGGGCCGCGCCGCCCCCTGGGAGGAGCCATGAGCCCGATCAATATCAGCATCGACGGACAGCCGGTGAAGGCCCAGGAGAACGACACCATCCTTGAGGCCGCCCGCCGGGCCGGAATCTACATCCCCTCCATCTGCAACCATCCCGACCTGCCGCCGGGCAAGGGCAAGAAACCGGCTCCGGCGGTGTGGCAGGGCGGTGTCAAAATCGAAAACGCCAAGGACGAGGAGCTGGGCGGCTGCGGCCTGTGCGTGGTGGAGCTGGCCGGGATGGCCGAGCCCCAGCCCGCCTGCATCACCCCCGTCGGCGCTGGCATGGCGATAACCACCAGCAGCGAGGCCCTGACCAAACTGCGCAAGCAAAAACTCATCCCCATCCTGGCCCGCCATCCCCACGCCTGCCTGGCCTGCGCCCAGGCGGCGGGCTGCTCGCGCACCCAGTGCTCCTCCAACGTGGCCGAGGCCGAGCGCTGCTGCGAGCAGTTCGGCAATTGCGAGCTGCAAAAGGTGGTCAGCTACCTGGGCATCCACCAGGACACCCCCCGCTGGATTCCCGGCGACCGGCCCAAGCTCCTGGAAGACCCCCTGTACAAGCGCGACTACAACCTGTGCATCGGCTGCACCCGCTGCGTGCGGGCCTGCGAGGACCTGCGCGGAGTGGGGGCTTTGGGCTTTGTATTCGATGAAAACGGCCAGGTGCAGGTGGGCGCCCTGGCCCAGGGCCTGGCCGAGAGCGGATGCCGCTTTTGCACCGCCTGCGTGGAGGTGTGCCCCACCGGGGCCATCCTGGACCACAAGCTGCCCAGCGGGGACAAGGCCAAGGCCCTGGTGCCCTGCCGCAGCGCCTGCCCGGCGGAAATCGACGTGCCCGAATATCTCCGGCTCATCGCCGCCGGGCAGCCGGAGCAGGCCCTGGCGGTGATCCGCCAGCGGGTGCCCCTGCCCGGCGTGCTGGGCCGGGTGTGCATCCACCCCTGCGAGGAAAACTGCCGCCGAGGCTCGCTCAACGATCCCATCAGCATCTGTCTGCTCAAGCGCTACGCCGCCGATCAGGGCGGCGCGGCCTGGAAGGCGCGCCTGGAGCGGCTGCCCGCCACCGGCAAGAAGGTGACCGTGGTGGGCGCGGGCCCGGCCGGGCTCAGCGCCGCCTTTTACCTGGCCCGCAAGGGCCACGCGGTCACCATCCTGGAGGCCGAGGAACAACCCGGCGGCATGCTGCGCTACGGCATCCCCACCTACCGCCTGCCCCAGCAGGTGCTGGAGTCCGAGATCGCGGACATCGCCGCCCTGGGGGTGGAGATCAAGACCAGCGCCAAGGTGGATTCCCTGGAGGAGCTGACCGCCCAGGGCTACGACGCCCTGTTCCTGTCAATGGGAGCCCAACTTTCGCGGCGCTTGGACATCGAGGGCGCGGAGCTACCCTCGGTGCTGTGGGGCCTGGATTTCTTGAAGGCCATCCGCCGGGGCGAGAATCCCCGGGTAGGGCCCAAGGTGGTGGTGGTGGGCGGCGGCAACGTGGCCATTGACGTGGCCCTTTCCGCTCTCAGACAGGGAGCCCAGGAGGTGGACCTGGTCTGCCTGGAAAAGCGCCAGGAAATGCCCGCCCATCCCTGGGAGGTGGCCCAGGCCCAAGAGGAAGGCGTGAGGGTGCGCAACTCCTGGGGCCCGCTGCGGGTGGCCCCGGACGGCGCGGTCGCCTTCCGCCGCTGCACGGCGGTGTTCGACCGGCAGGGCCGCTTCAACCCCAGCTACGATGACGCCGAGACCATGGAGTTGCCCGCGGACCAGGTGATCATGGCCATCGGCCAGGCCACGGACCTGGGTCTTCTGGGCGTGGGCGGCGGGATCGGCGTGGCCAGGGGCCTCATAGCGGCGGACCCCGACACCCTGGCCACCAGCATGGCCGGGGTGTTCGCCGGGGGCGACGCGGTGGTCATGCCCGGCGCGGTGATCCACGCCATCGCCGCCGGCCGCCGGGCGGCCCAAAGCATGGATGAATACCTGGGCGGCGATGGAAACATCGACTTCAGCCTGGCCCGGCCTGAGCCACCCAGCCCCCGCCTGGGCCGGGTGGAGGGTTTCGCCTCGCAGCCAAGGGTGGTTCCCGCCGAGCTGGCCCCGGAGCAACGCGGCCAAGGCTACGGCGAGATATGCCTGGGGCTCAGCTCAGAGCAGGCCGTGGCCGAGGCCGGGCGCTGCTTGCAGTGTCAGCTAAGGCTGATGATCTCTCCAGTGCCCGGCCCGCCGGAGCACCTGCTGCCCCTGAACCAAGAGGCGGTAGGCGAGGTGCCGGAAAACGAAGGCGTGTTCATTCTCTTCGACCAAGATAAAAACATCCTGGTCATCCAGGGGACCATGAACCTGCGGGAAGGCCTGGCCGAGCGCCTGGAGGGCGGCTCCAGCGCGGCCTATTTCGAATACGAACCAGACCCCATGTACTCCAAGGCCGAGAGCGAGCGCATCCAGGGCTATCTCCAGCGGCACGGCTCCATGCCGCCGGGCGACGGCTCCGGCGGCGGTGACGATCTGGACGATCTGTTCTAGACGCCCCTGGGGGGCGGGGCTATATTTGCAGCAAGCCGCCGAGGCTCCCCGCCCCCGCGAGGGCGGGCCCCGGCGGCGAAGGAGGTTTCCGTGACTTGCTTATCCCAGGGAGATGCCCGGCTTTTGGCGGACGGCTGGGTCAAACAATTCATGGCCGACGAGCCCCGCCTAAGCGAGGCGGTGGAAGAATACCTCGCCTTGGGCTTCCAGGTGCACCTGGAGCCGGTGGACCCAGCCGCCTGCGCCGGCGGCTCGGGCTGCACGGCCTGTTTTGAAATGCCCGAGGTGGCGGCCAGGTTCAAGATAATCTTCACCCGCCCCGGACGGGATAATCCCCGGCAAGACGAGCGGATCTAAAGCCCAGGCCACGGTTGTTTCCTGGCCCTTGGCGGGCTATGATTCCTCATGCTCCGCCGCAAACTCATAATCCCTGCCGCCCTCATGCTCTGGCTGTTGCCTTGGCTGGCCGCCCCGGCCTTGGCTCAGGAGACCCTGCTGCCCGCCTGGCAGACCCTGGGCCCCAAGCTGGAGTTCGCGCTGTGGGAAAACCTGGTCCCCTCCCGCAGCGGCAGCTCCCTGGTGGCCCTCTTGCGGGTGGACCCCAGCCGCTACAGCTTCAAGGTGCTGGCCGCCCCCAAGGGCGAGGAAGGCTACACCGCCGGGCAGTGGCGGGAGCAGAGCGGGGCCCTGGCCGTGTTCAACGCCGGGCTCTACACCCCCGAGGGACGCCACCTGGGCTATCTGCTGCAAAACGGCAAGGAGCTGAGCCCCTTGCTGCCCCAACAGGACGGCCTGTTTTTGGCCGGGCCCCGGGAGCGGGAGCTGCCCGCCGCGCGCATCCTGGACCTGCGCTACACCCCCTTCGACCCCCGCCTGAACCCCTACCAGCAGGCGGCCCAGTCCCTGATGCTCCTGGACCGCTTCGGCATGATAAGGGTGCGCCGCTCGCCCAAGGTGGCCAACCGCACCGCCCTGGCTATCGATGAGAAGGGACGCATCCTGGTGGTGGTCACCGAGGGGGGCCACACCCTGTGGGAGCTGGCCCAGGCGCTCAAAAGCAGCGGCCTAGCGCTCAGGGAGGTCATGACCATGGATGGCGGGGCCGAATCCCAGCTGGCCGTGGCGGTGGGGGATTTCACCTACGAGCACTACGGCCGGACAAGCCCGGCCCCGGACCTGCCCTGGACCCGCCAGGCCCTGCCCGCGGTGCTGGCCGTCTTCAATAAGAAGTAGATAAAGCCTAAAAGGTGGGGGCCGCCGGGACCGAGGGTGCGGCCCCGGCGGCCGTGGGCATGGTGTCCCGGCCCGGGCACGCGCCGTCAGCGCGGCCACTGGGCCGGAGGTTGGGCTTATCTAAGAACGCTTAGTCCGCCTGGCGGCGCAAAAACGCCGGCCAGTCCAGATCAGTGCTGTCGCTGTTCATGCCGCGTCCCGCCTGGGGACCGGGGGAGGATATACCCCGGAGAGACGCACTGTTGCGCTTATAAACGCGCACGTTGCCCTCATCGATCTCGCTGATGTCCATCTCGCGGCCACCGCCGCCGGCCACGGCCACCCGCCTTACCTCGCGGACCTCCTCTGCTTGGCCGATGCCGGTGGCGATCACGGTCACCCGCATGCGCTCTCCCATGGAGGGGTCGATGACCGTGCCCCAGATGATGTTGGCGTCCTCGTGGGCCGCCTCCTGGATGAAGGTGCTGGCCTCGCTCACCTCGTCGATGGTGATCTCGTCGCTGGCGGTGATGTTCACCAGCACGCCGCGGGCGCCGTCGATGGTGATGTCCTCGAGCAAGGGGTTGTTGATGGCCCGGGTGGCCGCCTGCAAGGCGCGGTCGTCGCCGCTGGCCTCGCCGGTGCCCATCAAGGCCACGCCCATCTCGCCCATCACCGTGCGCACGTCGGCGAAGTCCAGGTTGATCAGACCCGGGGTGATGATGAGATCGCTGATGCCCCTGACCGCGTAGAGCAACACCTCGTCGGCCTTTTTGAGCATGTCCTCAAAGCGGGCGTTCTTGGGGGCCAAGGAGCGCAGGCGGGTGTTGGGGATCACGATCAAGGTGTCCACCACCTTTTTCAGCTCATCGACCCCGTACTCGGCCTGCTTGAAGCGGCGCTTGCCCTCGAAATCAAAGGGCTTGGTGACCACGGCCACGGTGAGCGCGCCCACCTCCTTGGCCACCTCGGCGATGACCGGCGCTCCGCCGGTGCCGGTGCCGCCTCCCAGACCGGCGGTGACGAAGACCATGTCGCTGCCCGAAAGCAGCTCCTTGATCTTGTCCCGGTCCTCCAAGGCGGCCTGGCGGCCCACCTCGGGATCGGCCCCGGCCCCAAGGCCTCGGGTGAGGTTGTGCCCCAACTGCAAGTGCACTCTGGCCTTGCTGTGCTCCAGGGCCTGCAAGTCCGTGTTGGCGGCGATGAATTCCACCCCTTTGAGACCCGCGGTGATCATGTTGTTAAGGGCGTTGTTACCGCCGCCTCCGACTCCCACCACGCGCAACTTGGCGTTGGCGTCGAGGTTGTCAACCATCTGGATTTCCATGCTCATAGCAACCTCCCCCGTGAGGTTTTCTAAATGACTTCCTTGAACCACTTACGCATACGCTTGGTGATCCGGTTGAAGATCTTCTGGTCGCGTATGCGGAACTTTTCCTCGTCGCGGTTGTGCGCACCGTATAGCAGCAGGCCCACCGCGGTTGCGTACACCGGGCTTTTGACCACGTCGCTCAGCCCGCCGGTGCCGTGGGGGTATCCCAGGCGCGCGGGCATGTTGAATATCTGCTCGGCCATCTCCTCCATGCCCTCGATGAGCGAGGAGCCGCCGGTCACCACCACCCCGCCGGCCAGGGCCGAGCCGGGGTAGTTTTCGGCTATCTCACGCTGGGCCAGGACGAGGATCTCCTCCACCCTGGCCTCCAAAATTTCGGCCACCAGGGCCCGGCTCACCTTTTGCGGCGGGCGGCCGCCCACCCCTTCCACCAGCACCGCGTCGTCGCGCCCGGCCAGGGAGCTCAGGCAGCAGCCGTAGTTGCGCTTCAGCTTCTCCGCCGCGGCCACCGGGGTGCGCAGCCCCATGGCCAGGTCGGTGGTCAGGTTGTTGCCGCCCAGGGCCACCCCGCCGGTGTGCTTGATGGCCTGGCCGGAGAACAGGGCCAGGTCGGTGGTGCCGCCGCCGAAGTCCACCAGGATCACCCCCAGGTCGCGCTCCTCGGGGGTCAAGACCGCCTCGGCGCTGGCCAGCGACTGCAGCACGATGTCGCCCACGTCCAGCCCGGCGGAGTTGCAGCACTTGATGAGGTTGTGCACGCTGGCCACCGCGCCGGTCACCAGGTGCACGTCGGCCTCCAGGCGCAGGCCGCTCATGCCCACCGGATCGGTGATGCCGCCCCGGCCGTCCAGGATGTACTGCTGGGGCAGGATGTGGATCACCTCGCGGTCGGTGGGGATGGCCACCGCCCGGGCGTTGTCCACCACCCGCTCCTTGTCGCGGACCGTGACCTCGCTGCCCTTTACCGCCACCACGCCGTGGGAGTTGAAACCCTTCACGTGGCCGCCGGCGATGCCGGTATTGACCGAGGTTATCTCCACCCCGCTCATCAGCTCGGCTTCTTCCACCGCCTTCTTGATGCTGGCCACCGTGGTCTCGATGTTGACCACCACGCCCTTGCGCAGGCCTTCGGAAGGATGGCTGCCCATGCCCAGGACTTCGACCTTGTCGCCCTGGAGCTCGCCCACCACCGCGCAGATCTTGGTGGTGCCTATGTCCAGGCCCACGATTATTTCGCCGCCCTTTTTCATGCCTTCTCCCGGCCCAGGCGCACCACTACGCGCCGCCAAGACTCCAGGTCGATGAGCCTGGCCCGCTGCAGCTCGCCGCGCCGGGCCAGATCGCCGCGCACCTGCTCCAGGCGGGCCAGGCGGCGGGAATAATCCTTGAAGCCCAGGCGGACCACCGGGGCCGTGTCGTTGAACACCAGGCTGAGGCCCCAGACCCGGTCCAGGTGCACCTCGGCCAAACGCCCGCCCGGGGCCAGGTCCGCCGGGGGCAAAACGGCCAAAAGCTGCTTGACCGCCTCCACCAGGCTTAGCACCTCGTCGTCGGGCTGGGCCAGGTCGGCCCGGCTGAGGCCGGTGATCACCGGCATGTCGGGCAGGGCCCGCCGCCGGTGCACCGAGATGGGCCTCAAATTCTCGTCCAGGTAGAACAGGCGGCCTTCCACCAAAGCCATGAGCATGGGGCGGCGCTCGGTGACTGTTATCACCACCGTGTCCGGCAGGCGGCGGCTCACCTCGGCCTGCTCCACCCAGGGGATGGCCCGCACCCGCGCCGCGATCTTGCCCACCGGCAGGGCCAGCAGGTTGCTGTCGCTGCCCACCTCGGCCGCGCTGAGGATGTCCAGGCGGCTGAGATGGCCGGTGCCCTGCACCACGGCCCGCTGCACGGCCAGGGCCCGGCTGGTACTCAGAATCCCCCAGCCGGTGAGGAGCGCCGCGCTGACCAGCAGGAACAGGCACCCGGCCAGCACCACCCGGCGGGCCAAGCCCTTGGCCGCGGCGGGCAGGGGCTTGGCCTCCTTCACCGCCGGGGCGCGCTTGGCCACCCGCTGGGCGGCCAGGCTGGCCTTCATCGGCTTGGCGCGGCCGTCCTGGCGGGGACGCCGGATATTTGGGCGGCGGTTAAACACCGACCACCTCCACCTCGGGCTCCAGGCGCACGCTGAAGGCGTCCATGACCTTGAGCACCACCGTGTTGATCAGGCTGAGGATGTCGGCGGCGCTGGCCCCGCCCCGGTTCTCGATGAAATTGGCGTGCACCCGGCTGATCACCGCCCCGCCCACGGCCAGGCCCTTGAGCCCGGCGGCTTCGATGAGCCGCCCCGCGTGGTCGCCCGGCGGGTTCTTGAAAACGCTGCCCGCGGTGCGCGCGGCCAGGGGTTGGCGCAGACGCCTGAGCTCCAGCAGGGCCTTGCGGCGGCGCTCCACCTCGGCAGGCATGGTGGCCTTCAGGCCCAGGCGGGTATCCAAAACCATGGCCCCGGCGGGCAGCACCCGGCGGCGGTAGCCCGAGGGCAAATCCTTGCCCGCCGCTTCGATGACCTCGCCGCTGGGCAGAAGCAGGCTCACCGCCAGGGTCAGCTCGGCCATGTCGCCGCCGTGGGCCCCGGCGTTGGTGGCCACCGCCCCGCCCAGGCTGGCGGGTATGCCCGCGGCCCACTCCAGCCCGGCCAGGCCCCGGCGGGCGGCCAGGCGCACCGCGCCGGGCAAGGGAGCTCCGCCCCCGGCCAACAGGGTGTTGCCCTCCAGGGCTAGCTTGCCCAGCTCGCCGCCCAGGCGGACCATCACGCCGGGGAAGCCCGCGTCGCCCACCAGAAGATTGGAGCCTCGGCCCAGGGGCTTGTAGACCACCCCGGCCTCGCCGCAGACGGTGACCAGCCAGGAAGCCTCGGCCACGCTGTTCACCCGGACCAGGCACCAGGCCGGGCCGCCCACGCCCCAGGTGGTGTGGCGGCTCATGGGCTCGTCGAAGCGGGCCCTGGAGCCCAGCCGGGCCTGAATCAGCTCTTTAAGCTCAATCGGCATGGCTCTCCACCAGTTCCTCGCCCAGGCGCCATACGTCGCCCGCGCCCAGAGTTAAAAGAACGTCCGTGGGCCCGAGCAGCCGGGCCAGCTTGACCGCCGCGTCCTGGCGGCTGCCCACGTATTCCACCGAACGGTGGCCGTGGGCCCGTATGGCCTCGGCCAGGCCCTCGGCGCTCACCGAAGGGTCTTCCGCTTCCCCGGCGGCGTAGATATCCAACACCAGAAGCTCGTCCGCCCCGTAGAAGGAAGTGGTGAACTCCTCGAAGAGATCACGCAGGCGGCTGTAGCGGTGGGGCTGGAAGGCCACCACCAAACGGCGTTCCGGCCAGCACTCGCGGGCGGCGGCCAGGGTGGCCTTGATCTCGGTGGGGTGATGGCCGTAATCGTCCACCACCAGACAGCCGCCGGGTCCGGCGCCCTTGGCCTCGAAACGCCGCCCCACACCCTGGAAATTGGCCAGGGCCTGCTTGGCCGCATCCAGGTCCACCCCCAGCTCCAGGGCCACGGCCAGGGCGGCCAGGGAGTTTTGTACGTTGTGCCGCCCCGGCAGGGGCAGCTCCACCTGACCGGCTGCCTCGCCGCGTACGTACAGGGTGAACTGGGTGCCCATCCCGGCCGGGCGCGGGTCCCGGGCCTGGATGTCGGCCTGGGAGGAGAGCCCGTAGGTGATGGTGCGCTTGTTGACCCGGGGGATGAGCCCGGTTAGGCGCGCGTCGTCCAGGCACAGCACCGCCGCGCCGTAGAAGGGCACCTTGTTGATGAACTCCACAAAGGCCTCGTCCAGGGCCTGGTCCGAGCCGTAGTGCTCCATGTGCTCGCGGTCCACATTGGTGACCACCACCACCACCGGGCTCAGCCGGGTGAAGGAGCCGTCGCTCTCGTCGGCCTCGGCCACCAGGAATTCGCCGGAGCCCAGGCGGGCGTTGCTGCCCAGGGCCCCCACCTTGCCGCCCACCACCACGGTGGGGTCCAGGTCGCCGGCGGCCAAGAGGGTGGCCACCAGGGAGGTGCAGGTGGTCTTGCCGTGGGCTCCGGCCACGGCCACGCCGTACTTAAGGCGCATCAGCTCGGCCAGCATCTCGGCCCGGGGGATCACCGGGATCAGGCGCTCGCGGGCGCCCTGCACCTCGGGGTTGTCCTCGTGCACCGCCGAGGAGACCACCACCACGTCGGCCCCCTCCACATGATCGCGGTGGTGACCCACTTCCACCCGCGCCCCCAGCTTGGCCAGGCGGCGGGTGGTGTCGCTCTCCTTGAGATCGCTGCCGCTCACCTGGTGGCCCAGGTTTAAGAGCACCTCGGCGATGCCGCTCATGCCGATGCCCCCGATGCCCACGAAGTGGATGCGCTGGTGCTTGTGATACATCAGGCCGCCTCCTTCATGAGTTCCAGGCAGCGCCCGGCAATATCCCTGGCCGCCTGGGGCCGGGCCATTTGGCGGGCGCTGGCTTCCATGGCCAGGCGCTCGTCGGCGTGGTCCATCAGCTCGGCGATGGCGCGGGCCGCGGTCTCGGGGTTCAGCTCGGCGTCGGGGATCAGCCGGGCCGCGCCCGCGTCCACCAAGGCCTGGGCGTTGAGCCGCTGATGATCGCCCGCAGCAAAGGGATAGGGCACGCAGATCATGGCCCGGCCCGTGGCCAGGCCCTCGGTCACCGTGCCCGCCCCGGAGCGGCACAGCACCAGGTGGGCCCGGCCGTAGCACAGCCCCACCTGCTCGAAGAAGGGGGCCACCTCGGCGGCAAAGCCCGCCTCTTGGTAGGCCTGGCGCACCCATTCAGCGTCGGCCTCGCCGGTCTGGTGAATGAAGAACATTCGTCCCTTGCGTTCGCTCAAAAGCTCCAAAGCTCCGGTCACCGCCTGGTTCAGGCTGCGGGCTCCCTGGCTGCCGCCCAGCACCAGCACGGTGAAGCGGCGGTCCGGGTCCTCGCGTTCGGTCCGCCCGGCCTGCTCCAAGAGCTCCTGGCGCACCGGGTTGCCGCAAAACTCGCTCTTGCCCGAGGGGAAGTGCTTCGTGGCGGCGGCGAAAGCCACGAAGGCCACCGTGGCCACCTTGCCCAGGACGCGGTTGGTCAGCCCCGGCAGGGCGTTCTGCTCCTGCACCGCCAGGGGCACCCCGCACAGCCAGGCGGCCAGGCCCAGGGGCAGGGCCGCGTAGCCCCCCACGGCCAGCACCAGGCCGGGGCGGCGGCGGCGGATGAGGCCCATGGCCTTGATTACCGCGCCGGGCACCACGGCCAGGGCGGCCAGGCGCGAGAGCATGCCCTTGCCCCGGAAGGCCTTGGCGGGCAGCACCTCCTGGCCGTAGCCCGCCTGGGCCAGCACCCGGCTCTCCAGGGGCCGCCCGGCGTTGACAAAGGCCAGGGACAGGCCGGGGCGCTCCCGCAGCAGCTGGCCGGCCACGGCCATGCCAGGGAACAAATGGCCGCCGGTGCCGCCACCGGCTATGAGCACCGTGGCGCTCAAGCTTTCCTCCCGCTGCCCGCGGCCACGCTGAGCAAGATGCCCACGCAGGCGAAGTTGACCAACAAGGAGCTGCCGCCGTAGCTGATGAAGGGCATGGTCAGGCCCTTGGTGGGCAGCAGCCCCATGACCACCCCGGCGTTGATGAAGGCTTGCAGCCCGATGATCAGGGTGGAGCCCATGGCCAGGTAGGTGCCGAAAAGCTCCCGCGCCTCCAGGGCGATCTTCACCCCCCGGATCACCAGCAGCAGGAACAGGCCCAGCACCAGGAGCACCCCCCACAGGCCCAGCTCCTCGCCCAGCACGCTGAAGATGAAGTCAGTGTGGGGCTCGGGCAGATAAAAGAGCTTCTGCTTGCCCGCACTGAGCCCGGCGCCCCACAGGCCGCCCGAGCCCAGGGCGTAGAAGCTGTGGATGATCTGGAAGCCCGCCCCTCCGGCGTCTTGCCAGGGGTCCAGGAAGGCCAGGATACGCTTGAGGCGCCAGGGGTAGTGCACCACCATGACCCACACCAGGGGCGAGGCCATGGCCAACAGGCCCAGCAGGTAGCTGAGTCGGGCCCCAGCCACGAAGAGCATGAGGCAGGCCAGGCAGAACAGGATCACGCTCATGCCCAGGTCCGGCTCGGCGGCCACGGGGAGGATAAACAGGAAGGTCACCCCCAGGTGGGGCAACAGCCCCCGGCTGAAGGTCTTGATCTGCTCCTGATGGCGCGACAGGGAGTAGGCCAGGTAGAGCACCAAGGCCAGCTTGGCCATCTCCGCCGGTTGCAGGGAGAAGGGCCCCAGGCGCAGCCAGCGCACCGCGCCGCCCGCCTCGTGGCCCACCCCGGGGATGAGCACCAACAACAGGGCGGCCAGCACTCCCAGCAGCACCGGATAGGTGAAGCGGGCCAGGCGGCGGTAGTCCACCAGGGCCAGGATGCCCATGACCACGATGCCCGCCATGACGTGCAACAGCTGGGCCTTGAGGAAGTAGGCCCCGTCGCTGTGGCGCTGCACCGCCAGGGCGCTGCCCGCTGAATAGACCATCACAACGCCCACCCCGGCCAGGGCCAGGGCGGCCAGCAGCAGCCAGGGATCTCCCACTCGGGAGACGGCCTGGCCCGTGGATGTGGATTTGGGGGCGCTCAGCACTGCCTCAGCCATGCATCACCTCCCGAACCAACGCTTGAAAATGCTCGCCCCGCTGGGCATAGCCCGTGTAGGCATCGAAGCTGGCGCAGCCGGGGCTAAGGAGCACCGCCTGGCCGGGAGCCGCCGCCCCCGCCGCCGCCTTCACCGCCGTGGCCAGATCCGGGGCCGTCTCGCTGGGGGCGAAATTCTTTATCTGGGCCTGGATCTTGGGCCCGGCCTCGCCAAAGCAGATCACCCGCGCGGCGCGTTTTTTGAGCAGCGGCCCCAGGTCGGCGAAGCGCCCGTCCTTGTCCCGCCCGCCCAAAAGGAGCACCACCGGCATCTCCAGGGCCCCCAGGGCGGCGGCCACCGCGCCCACGTTGGTGCCCTTGCTGTCGTCAAAGAAACTAACCCCGCCCTTTTGACCCACCAGGGCCAGACGGTGTCCCAGCACCTGGTAGGCGGCCATGGCCCGCTCCATGGCCGGGGCGTCTGCCCCGCAGGCCAGGGCGGCCAGGCAGGCGGCCAGGCAGTTGAGCCGGTTGAAGCCTATGGCCAGGTGCCCGGCGGGGAGCTTGACCCGCAGGGGTTCGGGGCCCGCGTCCAGCACCAGCTCGTCGCCCTCCAGCCAGCCGCCGGGGCGCTGGTGGCCGTGCGCGCCGTAGCCCCACACCTGGGCCGGGGCCGCCGTGCGCCGCGACCAGACCTCGGGGTCGTCGTCGCAGAGCACGGCCACGTCGCCGTCGGCCTGGTTGCTGAACAGGCTCATCTTGCTGTCGGCGTAAGCTTCGAAATCCGGATAGCGGTCCTGGTGGTCCGGGGTGATGTTGAGCACCACCCCCACCCTGGGCCGCAGCTTATCCATGGTGTCGGTCTGGAAGGAGCTTACCTCGGCCACCAGCCAGTCGGCTTCGTGGCTCTCGGGGGCCATGTCGCACACCGGCCGCCCCAGGTTGCCCCCCACCAGGGTCTTAAAGCCGGCCTGGGACAGGATGTCGCCCACCAGGGTGGTCACGGTACTCTTGCCGTTGGTGCCGGTGATCATCACCGTGGGGCACTTGGTGAAGCGCCAGCCCAGCTCCAATTCGCCGACCACCTGGGCTCCGGCGGCGCGGGCCGCCTCTATCTCGGGCAGGCGGTGGTCCACGCCGGGGCTGAGCACGATGAGCTCGGCCCAGGCGAAGTCCTCGGCGCGGTGGCCGCCCAGGGACAGGCTCACCCCGGCCGCGGCCAGCTCGTCGGCCACCGGCGGAGCGGGGCTGCGGTCGGTGGCCCGCACCTGGGCGCCCTGGGACAGGCACAGCAAGGCCGCCGCCCGTCCGCTCACACCCAGGCCCACCACCAGGACCTTTTTACCCTTGAGATCCACCGTCACCTCAGCTTCAGGGTGCTGACCGCCACCAGGGCTAGCACCACGGCTATGATCCAGAAACGCACTATCACCTTGGGCTCGGCCCATCCCTTGAGCTCGAAGTGATGGTGCAGGGGAGCCATGCGGAAGATGCGCTTGCCCCCGCTCATCTTGAAAAAGCCAACCTGCAAAATGACGCTGAGCGCCTCCACCACAAACAACCCGCCCACCAGGGCCAGGAGGATTTCGTGCTTGGTGCACACCGCGGTGACCCCCAGGGCTCCGCCCAGGGACAGGGACCCGGTGTCGCCCATGAATATCTGGGCGGGATAGGCGTTGTACCAAAGGAAGCCCATCACCGCGCCCACCACCGCGCCGCAGAACACGGCCAGCTCGCCCGCACCCTGCACGTAGAAGATTTGCAGGTAGCTGGCGGCCTTCACGTTGCCGGTGACGTAGCTCAAAATCAGGTAGGTGCCCGCCGCGATGAGCACCGGACCGGCGGCCAGCCCGTCCAGGCCGTCGGTGAGGTTAACCGCGTTGGCGGTCCCCACCAGGATGAACATGGCCAGGGGGATGTAGCCCCAGCCCAGGTCCGGCAGGACCAGCTTGAAAAAGGGCACGGAAAGCTTGGTGCTGTAGCCGGGGTGCAGGTACAGGGCCAGGGCAGCCGCCAGGGCCACCAGGGCCAGCATCAGGAACTTGCTGCGCGCCCTCAGGCCGCCCTCGTTGGTCTTGCTCACCTTTTTCAGGTAGTCGTCCATGAAGCCGATCAGGCCGTAGCATAAGGTCACCCCCATGGCCACCCAAAGGTAGAAGTTGGCCAAGTCGCCCCACAGGAGCAGGGAGACGGTCATGGCGAACAGGATCAGCACCCCGCCCATGGTGGGAGTCCCCGCCTTGGCCTTGTGGCTTTGGGGCCCCAGCTCGCGGATGTACTGGCCCACCTGCAACTCTTGCAGCTTGCGGATCACCCAGGGGCCCATGAGCCAGGCCAACATCAGGGCGGTCACCGCCGCGTAGATGGTGCGGAAGGTGATGTAGCGGAATACGTTCAGGGCCCCGAAGTAATCGGCCAGGGGATATAGGAGGTGGTACAGCATTAGTGCGCCCCTCCCGTCTGGCCGCCCAAGCGGGCCACCACCCGCTCCATGCCCATGGAGCGGGAGCCTTTAACCAGGACCAGGTCCCGTGCGTCCAACAGTTGCGTAATCTCCTCCAGAAGCTCATCCATGGCCGCGAAGCTCAAGGTCTGATCCGGGGACAGGCCGCCCTCGCGGGCTCCCTGGGCCACGTCCTCGGCGTTTTCGCCCAGGGCCAACACCAGGCGGCAACCCGCCTGGGCCGCCAGCAAACCGGTTTGCCGGTGCAGCTCGGCGGCGCGCTCGCCTAACTCCTTCATGTCGCCCAACACCAGCACCAGGGGCCGCCCCTGGGCCATGGCCACGGCGGCGCTGAGGCCGCTGGCCACCGAGACGGGGTTGGCGTTGTAGGTGTCGTCCACCACCGCCGGGCCGCCGGGGGCTCCGGTGAGGGCCAGGCGTCCGGGCACCGTGCTGAAGGCCTCCAGCCCGGCCACCACCGCGTCCGCCCCTTGCCCCAGGGACCAGGCCATGGCCGCGGCGGCCAGGGCGTTCATCACGTTGTGGCGCCCAGGCGCGGGCAGGCGCACCAGCGCCTTCTCCCCGGCCAGGTCCAACACGAAGCTCTGCCGCGCGCCCTGGGGGGTGATCTCCCCGGCCCGCACCTCGGCCATGGAGTCGATGCCAAAGCTCACCACCCGGCAGGGCAGGCTGGCCGCGTAGGGGGCCAGCAGGGGATCGTCCAGGTTGACCACCGCCGTGGCCGCCGGGCTCAGGCCGTCGAACAGCTCGCCCTTGGCCGCCGCGATGGCCTCCATGGAGCCCAGCATGCCGATGTGGGCCAGGCCCACGTTGGTGATCACCCCGGCCTCGGGGGCGGCGATCTGGGTTAGGCGGGCTATCTCGCCGGGCGCGTTCATGCCCATCTCCACCACGCAGGCGGTGTGCATCTCCCGGAGGCCCAGCAGGGTCAGGGGAAGGCCGATGAGGTTGTTCAGGTTGCCCTTGGTGGCCAAGACCTGGTGCCGCTCGCTCAGGATGGCCGCCAGCATCTCCTTGGTGGTGGTCTTGCCGTTGCTGCCGGTGATGGCCGCCACCAGGGCGCTGTGCTCGCGCCGCCAGGCCGCGGCCAAATCGCCCAGGGCCTTCAAAGTGTCGTCCACTTCCAACAGGCAGTGGCCGTTGCCCTGGGGCGAGGGGGCCCCCCGGCGCACCAAGGCGGCGGAGGCCCCGGCCGCGAAGGCCCGGTCCAAAAAGTCGTTGCCGTCGAAGTTGGGGCCGCTCAGGGCCACGAACAGCTCGCCCGCCTGGAGAGTGCGGGTGTCGGTGCTCACCCCGGTGAAGGGCAGCACCGGGCACTCGCCCCGCGCCTGGGCGCCGGTGGCCTGGAGCACCATGGCCGCGTCAAGCACCGGCATGGCCCGCCTCCTTGCCGCCGCGCCGGGCCAAAGCCAGGGCCGCCTGCTCGCAATCGTCGAAGTGAAGCCGCTGGGCCCCCACGATCTGGTAATTTTCGTGCCCCTTGCCCGCCACCAGCACCACGTCCTCGGGCCCGGCGGCCTCGATGGCCAGGGCTATGGCCGCGGCCCGGTTGGTCTCGCTCACAAAGGCCGGGCCCTCGCTGTCCAGGTCGCTCACCTTGCGGGCCCCGGCGGCCTTGAGCCCCGGCTCCACCATGGCCATGATGGAAAGGGGATCCTCGGAGCGGGGGTTGTCGCTGGTCAAGACCGCCAGGTCGGCCCCGATGCCCACCGCCTGGCCCATCAGCGGGCGCTTGCCCTGGTCGCGGTCCCCGCCCGCCCCGAACACGCAGATCAAGCGTCCGGGAGTCAGGGGCCGGAGCGCGGCCAGCACGCTGGCCAGGGCCTGGTCGCTGTGGGCGTAGTCCACGAACACGCTGGGGTCGCCGGGCGCGCCGGGCACCCGCTGCAAACGGCCAGGCACGCCGGGCACCGAGTCCAGGGCCCGCTGAATCTCCTCGGGATCGAAATCCAGGGCCAGGCCCACCGCCGTGGCGGCCAGGGCGTTTTGCAAATTGTAGGGGCCCACCAGGGGGGTGGACATCTCAAAGGAGCCGGCGGGCCAGTCCACCTGGCAGCGGCCTCCGGCCAGGCTCATCTGGGGCGAGACGCCGCGCACCCGGGACGCCGGGGAAAAGCCGTAGGTCAGGGTGCGCAAATGCAGGCCGGTGGCCTCGCCCGCCAGGTGGGAGCCCTTGGGGTCGTCGGCGCAGATCACCGCCGCCGGATCCTTGCCCGCCCGCTTGGCCTGGGGCAGGAGCCGGTTGAACAGGCGGCGCTTGGCCTGGAAGTAGGAGTCCATGTCCCCGTGGTAGTCCAGGTGGTCCCGCGAGAGGTTGGTGAACACCGCCGCGTCGAAGCGGCAGCCCGCCACCCGGTGCTGCTCCAGGGCGTGGCTGCTCACCTCCATGGCCACGCCCTTGACCCCGGCGGCGTACATCTCGGCCAGGGCCGCTTGCAGCTCCACCGACTCTGGGGTGGTCATGGCCGAGGCCCGGCGCTTGCCGGGGTAGCGCTGCTCCACGGTGCCCACCAGCCCGGCCGGGCCGCGCTGGGACAAGAGGGCCTCCACCAGGTAACTCACCGTGGTCTTGCCGTTGGTGCCGGTGATCCCCACCAGGGTCAGGTGGCGGCTGGGCCTGCCGTAGAAGCGGTCGGCCATCATGGACAGGGCCAGGCGGGTGTCCGGCACCTGTATCTGCACCAGGGGGAGCTCTGCCGGGCGCTGGACCAGGGCGGCCAAAGCGCCCTTGCCCGAGGCCATCTCCAAGTAGGCGTGGCCGTCGGAGGCCACCCCGGCCAGGGCGGCGAAAACATCGCCAGGCCCCACCAGGCGCGAATCGTAGACCAGGCCGCGCACCTCGTCACGGGGCAGCTCGCCGCCGTGCACCGCCTGCACTTCCAGGCCCTGTATCAGATCAGAGAGCCGCATCACGCGCCTCCCCGGCTGGGCGGAGTCAAACGTATCTGGAGCCCCTGCCCCTGTTTGAGCGGGGTGCCGGGGGCCGGGGTCTGGCCGCTCACCCGGCCCCAGCCGGTGGCGGTCACCGCCAGGCGGCGGCTTCCGGCCAGGGCCAGCACCTGGCGCAGGGTCAGGCCGGTGAGGTCGGGCACCAGGCCCTTGGCCACGGACTGGGCCGCCTCCGGGGCCGAGGCGGGACGCACCGGCGGAGTGGCGGGCGCCTGCGCCTTGAGCAGCGGCGGGCTCAGGGGAGCCCGGTGCACCCCCAGGGTCTTCAGGGCGGCCTGGGCCATGGCCACCCAGGCGGGCCCGGCCACGGTGCCCCCGTAGTGGCGGCCGTGGGGGGTGTCGATCACCACCAGGATCACCGCCTGGGGGTCGTCGGCGGGCAGGTAGCCCACGAAGCTGGACATGTATTCGCTCTGGGAATAGCCGCCCTCGGGCTTCACCTTCTGGGCGGTGCCGGTCTTGCCCGCCACCTTGAAGGGCGGAACCTTGATGCCCGCCCCGGTGCCGCCGGGCTCGGTGACCATCTGCATCATCTCGCCCAGCAGGCGGGCCTCGGCGGCGCCGAGCACCCGGCGCACCGCCTGGGGCTGGGTTTCCGAAACCAGGGTGCCCGAGCCGTCCACCACCGCCTTGACCACGTAGGGCTTCATCAACACGCCGCCGTTGGCGATGGCCCCCACCGCGGCGGCCAGTTGCAGCGGGGTGATGGCCACCCCCTGGCCGAAGGCGATGTTGGCCAGCTCCAGGGGCTTGAGGCCCAGCACCGGGCGCAGGATGCCCCGGGACTCGCCGGGCAGGTCCACCCCGGTGGGCTGTCCGAAGCCGAAGGCCTTGAGGGTGGTGTAGAGCCGTTTGGGGCCCAGGTCGATGGCCACCTTGGCCGCACCGATGTTGGAGGAGAACTTGACGATCTCGCCCAGGTTCAGCTTGTCGTAGGGGTGGGTGTCGTGGATGGTGCGGCCGCCCATCTGCCAGGAGCCTTGCTCGCAGTCGAAGCGCTGGTCCATGGTGATGCGTCCCGAATCCAGGGCGGCGGCGGCCATGAAAAGCTTGAAGGTGCTGCCCGGCTCATAGGGGTCGGTGACGCAGCGGTTGCGGTAGGTGTCCCGGGGGTAATCCTGGTACACGTTGGGGTTGAAGGCGGGCAGCGAGGCCATGGCCAGAATTTCGCCGGTGACCGGGCTGAGGATCACCGCCTGGCCCCCGGCCGCCTTCCAGCGCTTCACCGCCGAGGCCAGGATTTTCTCGACCCGGTATTGCAGGGACTTGTCGATGGTAAGGATGAGGTCGCGCCCCTGGGCCATGCGCCCGGAGCCGCCGCCGGTGAGCAGGAAGGTGCGCCCCAAGGCGTCGCGGGCCCTGGTCACGGTGTGGCCCTTGCCCCTGAGCACCTTGTCGTACTCGCGCTCCAGGCCCTCCAGGCCCTTGGCGTCCAGCCCGGCGAAGCCCAGCAGATGGCAGGCCAGGTCGGTGTAAGGATAAAAGCGGCGAGGCTCCTTGACCAGCCCCACGGAGGAAAGCTCCAGGGCCTTGACCGCATGGGCCTGCTCCGGGTCCACCCGGCGCTCCAGCCACACGAAGTGGCGCTTGCCGGTAAGGCGGCGGATAACCGGCTTGGCGTCGGTGCCCAGGGCCTTGGCCAGGCGCAGGCCCTCGTGGCGGGGGTCCTTCACCGCCACCGGCCGGGCGTAGACGCTATCGGTCTCCAGGCTGAGCGCCAGCTCCACCTGGTTGCGGTCGTAGATAATGCCCCGCTGGGGGGCGATCTCCACCTCGCGCACGATCTCCCGTTGGGCCTTCTGGGTCAGGAACTGGCGCTCGAAAATTTGCAGGTCCACCGCGCGTCCGGCCAGCAGGGCGCAGACGGCCACGAACACCCCGCCCAGCACCCACAGGCGCACCCGCACCCAGCGGCGGAAATCCTTGGGTTGGCGAGGGCTCACGGCAGCACCCTCACCCTCTCCGGCGAGGCCGGAGCCAGGCCCAGGCGGGCCCCGGCCCGCTCCAGGCGCTCGGGAGAGCGCAGGTTGTTGAGCTCCACCCGGAGGCGGCGTCCCATCTCCACCAGCTCCACCTGGTTTTGGCGGGCCTGGCTGACCTGGTAGGAGATGCTAAGGCCCTTGACCCCGGTGTAGAGGTAGAATAGGGCGCAGCCGGTGATGAGGCACAGCACGATGAGGCCCTGGCGCAGGTTGATGACCGCGCCGGTGCGCTGCAGGGCCGGGCGGCGGTTGGCGGCTCGCACGCTAACGTTCATGCCGCCGCCTCCGTGCGCTCAGCCGCCCTCAGACGGGCCGAGCGGGCCCTGGGGTTGGCGGCCACTTCCTCTTCGCCGGGGCGGCCCAGCTTGCCCACGGGCTTGAACAGCGGCTTGCGGCCGCAGGCGCACATGGGCAGGTCCGGCGGGCAGGTGCAGGGGTTGGCCCAAGCGGCCATGGCCTTTTTCACCCGCCGGTCCTCCAGGCTGTGATAGCTCAGGACGGCCAGGCGGCCGCCGGGCTTCATGAGGCGGGGGGCCTGCTCCAAGAAACGCTCCAGCATGCCCAGCTCATCGTTCACCGCCAGGCGTAGCGCCTGGAACACCTGAGTGGCCGGGTGCAGGCGGCGCTTGCGGCGCTCGGCCATGGGCATGGCCTGCTCCACCACCGAGGCCAGACGGCCGGTGGTGGCGATGGGCTCCTCGGCGCGCGCCTTCACGATGGCCCGGGCGATGCGCTTGGCCAGGGGCTCCTCGCCCAGGCGCTGGAACATACGGGCCAGCCCGGCCTCTTCCAGGGTGGCCACCAGTTCGGAGGCGCTGGGGCCCTCCGCGCCCATGCGCATGTCCAGGGATTCGTCGCGGCGGAAGGAAAAGCCCCGGCCGTCTTCGTCGAGCTGCATGGAGCTTAGGCCCAGGTCCAGGAGCACCCCGTCGGCCAGGCCCTCGCCCAGGGCTTCTAGCTCCCGCTCCATGTTGTCGAAGGTTGCCTGCACCAGCTTTATCCGCCCGCTGAAATTTTTGAGCCGCCGACCGGCCAGCTCCAGGGCCCGGGGGTCCCGGTCCAGACCCAGCAAGCGCCCGCCCGGCTCGCTGGCCGTGAGTACCGAAGCGGCGTGTCCGCCCGCGCCCAGGGTGCCGTCCACATACAGCCCCCCCGGCCGCGGGGCCAGGACCTCCACCACCTCGGCCAGCATTACCGGCCGATGGTGTTGGTCCATGGCCTAGATCCCCAGCTCAGCCATGAAGCTGCTGAGGTCGCCGAAATTATCTTGGATGCGGGCCCGTTCCTCGTACCAGCGGTCCTTGTTCCAGAGCTCGAAGTTGCTCTGCATGCCCACCAGCATCACCTGGCCGTCCAGGTCGGCCAACTCGCGCAGGGGAGGAGGTATAAGAACGCGGCCCTGCTTGTCCAGGGTGCATTCGGTGGCGCCGCTTATAAAGTAGCGGCGAAAGGCCAGCACGCGGGGGTCTACCTGGGACTGGCGGCCGATCTTGTCGGCGATCACCCGCCATTCCTCGTAGGGGTAGGCCACCAGGCAGCGGTCGCTGGTGGTCACCACAACCCGCTCGTCGCCGTGCTTTTCCTTGAGCACGTCGCGGAAGCGGGCGGGGACTGCCACCCTGCCCTTGGCGTCGATGTTATGTGCCGACCAACCCGTAAACACCTTGGCTCCTTCGGAGGGGAGTTACCCACGTTTCCCCACCATTACCCACTTGTGACCACATTACCCAAGCAAACGGGCGCATGTCAAGAAACAAACAAGAAAAATCTGACTTTTCGCCTAGCGGTAAAAGGGCTCTGAAGCAGCCCTCCCCAGGCCCGGCCCATGACCAGCCCTCCCCAGGACGGCGGGTGTTTGGCCCCTTATTCACGGGGTGAAATAAAAGCAGCCCCTGGAGGGCTTAAAAGCGGCCCCAAAGGGCTCCTCGGCGGCTGTCCAGCAGCGGTGGGGATGGGTGGGTAAGGGCCTGTTTGGGGACACAAGGGAACAGCTTTGGCGTTCAGAGCGCATGAAAATCTTTTACCGGCACAATGCTAGGGAAGCATAGTCGCGAAGATAGGACATTTTTACAACAATGCATATTGACGCCCGATAATTCGTGGTGCTATTCTGCATTTGCTTTAAGTACGCGTTGGCGTGCAGTTTTACGGCGGCAACCAGCATGGTATCTCCCCAGTCCGCCGAAAACGAGGCCGAGAGCGCTCTTAACGCCACTGGCCTAAAGGCAAGGGCGCCTTTCCAAAGTGGAAAGGCGATTGGGGATAAGGACAAACCTCAAAGGACCGAGGAGGAGGCATGGCTAAGAAACCTGCCACCAAGGCGGACATGATCGACAAGATCGCCAAGGACGCCGCAATTTCCAAAGTCGCCGCCAAAAAGGCCCTGGAATCCATCGTCGATTTCGCCGTCAAAGAGGTGAAGGTGGGACGCCCGTTCCGGGTAGCCGGGCTGGGTACCTTCCAGCAGAAGAAGAGCAAGGCGCGCAAGGGTGTGAACCCGGCCACGGGTGAGCCCATCAAGATCAAGGCCAGCAAGCGCATGGTCTTCAAGCCGAGCTCGGCGGTGAAGCTGCTTCTTAATCCCAAGAAGAAGTAAGCTATCCACTAGGCGGCAACGCCAATTCAGGCTATCCGGCCGGGACGCCCCCGGCGCCGGGACCGGAGATGCCAGCTTTTCTTGCGGGTTCGAAGCTTCGCGCCCAGGAGGTGGAGCTTGCCCCTTCCGCCGGACGGCGGAGCGGTGGTTTATGGCCCAGGCTGAAACCAGCGGGCCAAGGTTTTTTGCGCGCGAAAACCCGCACGCCTATTTTATGTCGGGCAGGGTGCCGTGAGTTCAAGCGATCTCATAACCGGCAAACCCCTGTCAGCCAGCGATGACGAGCCGGTGCGCCAAGCCACCGAAGCCCGTCTGCTGGCTATTGGCTATTCCCCCCAAGACATCAGCGTGGACGCCATCCGGACCCTGGGCCCGGAGCAGGACTCTTTACGCGTGCTGGCCGATCTGCTGGTCAGCAGCGAGGGCCGCCCCGCCCTGCTGCTCCGCTGCGCCCGAGGGTCGTTGGTAACCAGGGAGAAGGAGGCCGTGGCCACGGCCCGGCTCATCGCCCCCACCCTGGTGCCCCTGACCGTGGTCACCAACGGCGACGACGCCGAGTTGCTGGAAACCGTGGACGGCAGGGTGCTGGCCACAGGTTTGCCGGCCATCCCCGACCCCGCGCAGTTGGCCCGCATGATGGCCGCGCGCCCGCCCCAGGAGCCCACCGCCCACGAAATTACCCAGGCGGCCAGGGTCTACGCCGCCTTTAGCGGCTTCCACTGCGAGGCTTATTGCCGCTGATGAAGGTAACGATCCAAGCCGTTAATAAAAAACGCCACCCGGAGTTGCTCAAGGTCTGGGAGGCCTCGGTCCGCGCCACCCATGACTTTCTGGGCGAGGCGGACATAGCCTTTTTAAAGCCGCTTATTCTAGAAAGCTATTTCGACGCGGTGGAGCTGCGCTGTGCGGTGGACCAAAACGGCCGGGCCCTGGGCTTCGTGGGCGTGGCCGGGAACAAGGTAGAGATGCTGTTCATCGCCCCGGAGTTGCGGGGCAAGGGCGTCGGGGCACTTTTGATGGAGCATGCCGTCAAACAACAAGGCGCCACCAAGGTGGACGTTAACGAGCAAAATCTCCAGGCGGTGGGCTTTTACCAGCACCTAGGCTTCAGGATAGTGGGCCGCTCGCCCACCGACGGCCAGGGGCGGCCCTTCCCCCTGCTGCACCTGGAGCTGCCCCCAACCTAGGCCCTTCGCAAAGTCTTTTGCCCCCATGGACAAGCCGCACTGCAAATGCCGCAGATGTGGCCATCGTGGAAATGTTTGTAGTGGGTCTTTTTGAACGTATCGCAGGCCTGGGGGTCCAGGATTTTTTCCCGCTCCAGGCCGGGCCGCCAGACGCCGCCCTTGAGGGCGCCGGCCGGACAGGCCTCCAGGCAGGCGGTGCATTTCCCGCAGTAGCTCTTTTGCACCGGCTGATCCGGGGCCAGCGGGGCGTCGGTGAGCACCGTACCCAGGCGCAGCCAGGGACCCAGGCGGCGGTTGATGAGCTGGCAGTTCTTGCCCACCCAGCCCAGGCCCGAGCGGGTGGCCGCGGTCTTGTGGGGGAAGTCGCCCCGGATGTTCACCGGATCGCTCCTGACCGAAGAGGGCACCGCCCAGGCCCCATGCCCCTCGCCGCGCAGGAGATCCTGGACTCCGGCGCAGATGCGGTCGAGCCGCTGGTTGGTGGACTCGTAAAGCTCGGTGTAGGTCTGGTTGGGCCCCTGGCGGATGGAGGCCATCACCTCGGGGTCCATGGCCAGGGCCAAAGACACCGCCCGGGGATAGTCCCCCAGCCGGGCGGGCACCAGGCCGGCGAGGTCGGCCACGCCCCAGGCCGCTGCCCCTTGCTCCCGCAACATACGGTCCACTCGCGCGCGCAATGCTTGATCCGCATCCATGGTTCCCTCTCCGGCGATGATGTGCTTTTATTGTAGCAGTATCGCCCTCCGGCTTGCCTTGACCGGCCCGAACCCCTGGGGTAGATTAACCTTTTCTTGGGGAGCCCGCAGCCATGGAGTTCGTGGAGCTTAGCGGAAAACAGGCCGCCCAACGTCCCGAGGCCCTGGCTTTGGCCCAGGACGCGCCTTGGAGCCAGGGCTGGCCGCCGGGCCCGGAGCACCGGGTGCTGGCCGACCGGGATTGGTCCTGGCTGGCCGCCTGGCATCCCCTCGCCTTTGACAGCGAGGTGTTCGGCCTGCCCCTGGGCCAGGTGAGCGCCCTGCTGCACCGCGCTCCCTGGCCCGGGCCCGCCTCCCTGGAGCAGGGCGCGGCCTTCATGCAGCGCCTGGCCGATGACGCCCGCGAGGCTGGCCTGGCCGGGCTTTTCGCCCGAACGGCGGAAAAGGACTTCCTGGCCGCCCAGGCCCTGGAGGCGGCCGGAGCCAGACTGGTTGACGCCAGCGTGGTCTGGGAGGCCGATTTGTCTCTGGGCCTGGAGACACCGGCCATGCCCGAGGGCTTCCTGGTGCGACCGGTCGCCGAGGCGGACGCCCCGGCCCTGATTGCCCTGGCCGCCAATGCCTTTTGCGACCTGGAGGCCTACGCCGACCGCTTCGCCCTGGACCCGCGCCTGCGCCACGCTTGTGGCGAGTTGTACGGCCGCTGGATGGCCAACAGCCTGAGCGGTCAGCAGGCGGACATGGTGCTCACCTTGGCCGAGGGGAGCCGGCCGGTGGGCTTCATCACCCTGAAAGGCGCGCGGGGCGGGGAAGCGGGCTGGGTGGTCCTAAACGCGGTATCACCGGATAAGCGGGGCCTGGGGCTGTATAATATGCTTCTGGCCCACGGCCTGGCCTGGTTGGCCGGGCAAGGCGCATCCTCGGCAAGGGTGCGCACCAAATTCAGCCAGCGCGCGGTCATCCGCGCCTGGAGCCGCCTGGGGGCGCGTCCCCTGGCCGGAGATTTCACCTTCCACCTTTGGTTGGACGAGCTATAGGAGCTTATAGCATGGCGCGAGTATTGGTAACTGGCGGAGCCGGCTCCATCGGATCATATATCTGCGAAGTTCTGGTGCAGCGGGGCCACGAAGTAACCGCCCTGGACAACGGGCCCTCCCGCAAGGTGGAGCACCTGTTCGACTCCGGGCGCTTCAAGTTCGTGCAGGACTCGGTGCTTTCCAAGGACGTGGTGGAGCATCTGGTGGACCGGACGGAGATCGTCATCCACCTGGCGGCCATCGCCGACCCCAAGCGCTACGTCACCGAACCCCTGAACGTGCTCAACGTGAACCTCAAGGGCACCCTGTACCTGCTGGAGGCCGCGGCCCGGGGCGGCAAGAAGTTCGTCTTCGCCTCCACCAGCGAGGTGTTGGGCCGCAACCCCAACGTGCCCTGGGACGAAGAGGCCGACCGGGTGCTGGGTCCGCCCTCCATCAACCGCTGGTGCTACTCCACCGGCAAGGCCTTGGTGGAGCACTACCTCTACGCCTACGGCCAGCAGGAAAACCTGCCCTTCGTCATCATGCGCTTCTTTAACGTCTACGGCCCCCGCTGCGACGACCTGGGCCAGGGCCGGGTGATCCCCATCTTCCTGGAGCGCTTCCTGAACGGCGAGCCGGTGGTGATCCACGGCGACGGCAAGCAGACCCGCTGCTTCACCTACATCGAGGACACCGCCGAGGCGGTGGTGGAGCTTTCGCTCAACGACGCCGCCCTGGGCCAGTGCTTCAACGTGGGCAGCAACGTGGAGACCTCCATTCTGGAGTTGGCCCAGGCCATGAAGCGGGTGGGCGGCTTTGAAAACGAGCTTATCTTCAAGCCTCACCTGGAGGTGTTCGGGCCCTCCTACGAGGACATCCCCCGGCGCATCCCCAAGGTGGAGCGCATCGCCAAGGTCATCGGCTGGAAGGCCACCACGCCTCTGGACGAGGGCCTGGCCAGCACCATCGAGTTTTATCGCAAGCCCTAAACGAGGGAAACCGCATGCTCGATTGCAAGGGATTGGCTTGTCCGCAGCCAGTGATGCGGACCAAGGACCTCTTGGAAAAAGAGGCCCCGGAGACGGTTGAGGTCCTGGTGGACAACCAGGCCGCCGGCCAGAACGTGCAGCGCTTTTTGCAGTCCCAGGGCTACGAGGCCGAGGTTGCCGCCCAGGGCGGCGACTTCCTCATCAGCGGCCGCCGCGACCCCGGCAAGGCCGTCCAGGCCCCGCCGCCGGAGATCTACACCTGCTCCCCGGAGGACGCCCGGACCCTGGTGTTCGTGCGCTCGGACACCCTGGGGCGCGGCGACGACAAGCTGGGCGCGGGCCTGATGAAAAACTTCCTGCTCACCCTCAAGGAGATGGGGCCGTCCCTGTGGCGGATTCTCTTCGTCAACTCCGGGGTAAAGCTCTGCTGCGAGGGCTCCGAGAGCCTGCCCGCCCTGCAAGAGCTGGTGGACAGCGGGGTGAGCATCCTGGTCTGCGGCACCTGCCTGGACTTCTACGGCCTGCTGGATCAGAAGAAGGTGGGCGATACCACCAACATGCTCGACATCGTCACCTCCCTGCAGGTGGCGGGCAAGGTGGTCACGGTCTAGCCCCCTCCCCTGGCGAAAACGCCGGGCTTTTACGTTCCGATACATTGTGAATATCAATAACCAAGGCCGTTTCTCATAGGCCGGCCAAGGCATCGCCATGCCTAAGGGATAAAGAGTTTTGAAGGAAAGAACGGCTGGCCGGTAGGCGGCCCAGTCACGGGAAGCGAGTCAAAGTGCTTTACGCTGGCGTCTGGCACAGCCGCCCTCGACCCGCTTCGCCGCCAGCGGCACGCTGGGCGAACGCAGACCGCAGGCGTATTGCTAATACACCGAGGTCTAAGCGATGCCGCCAACGCAGCATGGCGCTGCCTGGCGAAGCCACCCGGCACAGCCAGGCGCCGCAGGGCAAGGCGGCAGGCGAACGAGGGACGCAGGCGTAGTCTACCTACGCCGAGGACCGAGTGACGCCGACAACGCAGCCATGCGGTGTCTGGCGAAGCCGGCGCGTAGGCTAGGGCTTGAAGCCCCGCACCAACGACGCGGGCGAGCCCTCCCGAGTGGGGCCCTCGAAGGTGCATCCGGTAAGCCCGGCGTTTTCCATGAAGCCGCAGATGTCGGCCGCGGTGTAGCCCTGGCCGTCGGTGGTGTTCACCAGCATGTTCAGCGAGAACAGGGCGGGCCAGGGATGCTTGGGCTCCTCGGTGTCCACCACGAACTCCTGCACCCACAGCGCTCCGCCGGGCTTCAGGGCCGAGGCCGCCTTGGCCATCAGGCGGCGGCATTCCTCGGGCCCCTCGCCGTGCAGCACCTGGCTGAGCCACACCACGTCATAGGGCCCGCCCAGATCGTTCTTCTGGTAGTCCCCGGCGATGAAGCGCACCTCGCCGCCGCGCGGGTGCAGGGCCGCCTCTTCCTGGAAATAAGGCTTGGCGCCGGGCAGGTCGAACACCGTGGCGCTTAGTCCGGGGGTCTCGTCGGCAAAGGTGAGGCCGTAGACGCCGGGGCCTCCCGCCAGGTCCAACAGACTCTGGCCCGAGGCCAGGCCCAGGCGGGCGGCGGTGCCCGTGGCCTGCTGGCGGGCGATATCGCGCATGGCCCGGTAAAAGTGGGCCCGCCCGGCGGGCTCGCCGTTGGGGTCCTTTTTCTGGGGCATCTCCACCGGCTTGCCGGAGCGGACGCTATCGGCCAGATGGGACCACACCGGCATGAGGTCGGCCATGTGCAGGGTCATGTTGTGCAGGCTGCGGGGAGCGTCCGGGTCCAGCAGGGTCTCCAGGCCGGGAGCCAGGGCGTAGGCCTCGCCTTGCTTCACCGCCAGCTCCAGGGCGTGCAGGGCGATGACCAGCATCCGGGTGGCCCTTGGGTCCAGGCCCAGCTCGGAGGCCAGTTCCTCGGCCGTGGCCGGGCCTTTTTTAGCCAAACGCGCGGCCACGCCGGTACTCACCGCCGCGTGCAGGGTGGCCGAAGCCCAGAAGCCGTGGGCCAAACGCGATACATCCTCGGGCTTCCACTGCTTGGGGCTCATGGCCGCTCCTTTTCTAGATTACGCCAGGATCAAATACCAAAGAACCAGGCCCACAATGTTTACCGCCAGGGGGCCGTAAAGATAAGGGTAGCAGGAGGTGAGGGTGCATTTGAAGTAGTCGCGCGACAGCAAGAAGCACAAATGCAGGGGCGAGAGCATCATTCCGAAAAAGCCGCACACAAAGGCCAGGCCGCCGTGGGCCAGATACGACAGGTCGCCCAGGCCCATGCCGGCGAGCAGGGGCACCACCAGGGGCATGCTGGCCCCCACGTAGCCCACCGCGATGCCGGTAACCAACCCGCTGACAAAGGGCAGCAGGCAGATCATGGCCAGGGTGGGGATGCCGTAGGCCTTCATCTCCTGCTGGATGGCCCCCACCGCGCCGGAGGACTTCATCAGCCCCTGAAAGATCATGATGCCGGCGATGAGCACCATCATCATCAGCACGTCGCGGCGGCCGAAGGTGGCCAGCACTTTCAAGGGACCGACGCGGTTGGCTATGGCCGCCGCGATGAGCGCCCCGGCCAGGCCGACGATGAGGGCGGTGCCATCGGGCCAGGGCGGGCCGCCCTTTCCCCACAGGGCTCCCAGGGAGGAGACCACCACCACCACCGCGATCATCACCAGGATGGGGGCGCACTCCTTCATGAACTCGGCCACCGAGCCCACCCCGCGGTCTTCCTGGGCCGGGGGTTCGGGCAGGCGGCGCAGCAGAAACCAGATGCCCCCGCCGATGTGCACCATGGCCAGGGGCAGCATGATCAGCATGAAGGCCAGGGTGTCCACGCCCAGCAGCGACACCACCAGGATGAAACCGGGGTACATGGGCCACCAGTACTCACCATGGTGGCGAAACCAGTAGTTCACCGCGGCCAGCAGCGAGCCCTTGGCCTGTCCACCCGGGCCGGCCTGGCAGGAGGCCTCCACCATGGGGGCGGAGAACAGGGCCCCGCCGGGCATGGGCAACAGGCCGATGATGGCCGGCATCACCGCCGCCGTGGCCTTGGGCGAGCGCACCAGGCGGCTGAAGCTGCCCACGATGCGCTCCAGTTGGCCGCCCTCCTTCATCAGGTGGCTGAGCACCAGCATGAAGGCCACGGCCAGGGCCAGGCGCAGGCTCACCGGCGAAACCAGGGCCTGGCCCGCTTCGGAGGCCACGGACACGGGACCGTGTCCCATCCACAGGCCCAACAGCAAACCACCGCCGGCTATGCAATAGCCCAGGTTGATCTTGAAACGGCTGGTGGACACCACCAGGACAAAGATGATCAGCACCTTGACCAGGGACGGCCAAAGCAAAGGGTTGAAAATTTCGCTCACGTTAAAATGGCCTCTTGATGTCCGGTGGATTTGGCGAAACGTTGCAGAATGGTGGTGTCGTTGTCGCGGCGTGCCTGGGCCAGAGTGTTCATTTCCTCGGCGGTGCGCCTAAGCCCGGCGGCCAGCTCCCCGGCCCGGCCTTCCAACTCGGCCAGGCACAGTCTGAGCTGGTCGCAGCACTCGCCGATGCCCACGTTGTGCACGTGGGACTGGCACATGAGGTGGTGACGCCGCCGGAAGGAGCGCACCAGGCAGCCGTCCAAAAAGGCGGCCAGCATGGAGTCGGCGGCCGCCTGCTCGGCCAGGGCCAGGAAAAGGGCCTCGGCAGCGTAGAGCCAGTCCCCGGCCCGCTGGCTGCACAGCTCCTGGTAGTCGGCCAGGGGGGCCGCCGCCCGCTGCCACAGCCGGGTGGCCGCGGTGGAGGCCCGGTTCAGGCCCCTGGCGTAGTGCTCCAGGGCGTCGGCGCTGAGCCAGCGCTCTTGGCGCAACAGCGCCGCCTGCACCGGTTGGCCCGGCCCGCCCAGCATGGGCAGCATCTCCTCCAGGGGAACGTAGGTGGTGCCCGGCAGGCCCAGGCCGTGGCGGCTGGTGTTGATGGCCGACACCCCCTGGCGGGCCAGCACCCGGCCCAGGGCGCAGGCTCCGGCCGCCTGGTGCAGGGTGGCCTTCACCGTGCCGCTGTCCATGTCCGGCATCATCAGCTCGCCCCGGGGGTCCATGAGGTCCGCGCCCACCAGAATCAGGGGGTGGCAACCGGCCACCAGGGCCACCTCGGCCAAACGGCCCAGGGTGTGCTGCTGGGGGCTGAGGGCCTCGGCCAGGGGAGCCAGCGGCCCCAAGGCGGTGCCGCGCGGGCCCAGGCACAAAAAAACCGGCCCAGGGTGGGCGCGGATGGTGGGGGCGTGGGCCACCTCCTCGGCGATGAGGGGGGTGCGGGCCAACATGGGATGGCTGTAGGCGAACAGGGGGCCTAGGGCCGGGCTGGCCAATCCAACCCCGCTGGGCACGATGCCTGCCTCGGCCACCCGGGGCAAGGCCCGGTCGGAGCAGAAAAACACCGCCCCACCCAGGTTGCCCGCCAAAAGCTCCAGGGCCTCGGGCAGGGAGGGGCCGTCCAGGGCCAGCACCGCCGGGCGCCCGATGAGCGAGCCGGGCAGGGCCGGGGCCTGGGCCGCGAACACCGCGTGCACCAGGTTGGCCACCAGGTTGGCCCCGGATTGCATCTCCCAGTCCAGGGCCAGGTCCCGTGCCCGAAGGGCGTGGCCCAGCACCCGGTAGAGCCGGGCCCGGGCCGTGGCGGCCTCGGACTCGGAGCCGGCGTGCAGGTGCACCATCTCCATCTGCCCGGTTAGGCTTAGCTGGGGGTTGCGGCTGAGCGCCTCTTCCAGGTCGGCCTCGGCCGGAGCCAGCAGCACCAGCTCCTCCCGGCCCAGGGGCAGGGCCAGGTCGTGGCGGCCCAGGGCGGCGGCCAAAAGCTCGGCCCTGGGTTGCAGGCAGAAAACCTGGTGCCCGGCGGGCATGCGCTCCAAGAGCAGGGCCACCTCGTCCAGAAGCCCGCCGCCCACCACCAGGGTTATGCCCCCCGGCCGGGGATGCAAACGGCTGAGCCCCTCGTTCTCACCAGACAGCGGACTCGTCACCGGCGCGCCGGAACCGGCGCCGCTGCGCTCCAGCCACGCGGCGACCTCCGGCGAAACCATGGACACCACGTCCAGGTTGTTGCGGTAAAGCTCTGGTGAGAAGGGATCGACCGGCACTGGATCTATCCTCGATGATGGCTTGATTGCTTTGGATCAGTTGAGGGGAATTTTATCGGTGAGTCGAGGGGTTTGCAACTTCCGGCCCTAAGGGGCGGGCGAGGGGGGAGCCTCTTGCAGCCGCCCGCCCACAAAGCGCAGCAGCACAGGGCCGCTGGGGGTGAGGTATACGTAGTGCTGCTCGTCGTTGATGTAGTTGACCATGAAGGAGCGCTGGGGCTTGCCCCTGGCCAACTCGGCCCACCAGAGGTTGTCGCCCTTTTGCAAGCGTCCCGCAGCCAGGCGGCGCTTAAGCTCCGGCGGCAGGTTGGCCGCCCGCAGGCGGGCCAGACGCTTGGCGTGCAGGGGGACCGGCCCGGAAACCAGGGCCGCGTCCTTGACCGGGAGCTTGGCCAGGGCTATGAGCCCCACCCTGCCCCAGCCGCCCACCTGGGGCGGCTCCGGGCCCAAAATGGCCTGCTCGGCCACCCACCAGGGTCCGGGCATTCCCCGCGGCTCGAACAACCACAGCACCGGCCAGCCGCGCTGTTCCCGCCGGGCCAGCCAGCGGCCGCCGACCGCCCTGCCCTTCGGCCCCAGGGAAACCGCCAGGTAGCCGTCCGCCTCGCCGCGCACCAGGCCCCAGGCTTCCAGGGCCGGGGCGCTAAGCGGCGGGCCGCCCAGGGCGGGGGCCGCCTCGGCGGGCGAGAGCAGGATCACGGAGGCCACCGGCGGGGCCTGGCTCCCGGCAAAAGCCACGGCGGCCAGGCCCACCATCAGGGCCAGAGCCGCCGTGCATAGTCCGCGCCGCAAAGGCCGGCCTAATATATGGAAGCGTTCCAGCGTTTCTTGCGCCGGTGCAGGGCCAGGCCCATGAGCCATCCCACGATGAGCACTCCGGCCCCGGCCAGGAACCATTTGAGGTTACTGGAAAATTTAAGCGACTTGTTTTCCACCACCAGTTCGGTGTTCTGCTTGCTCTGGGCCTCGAACTGGGCTTGCAGCTTTTGGTGGCGGGCCTTGAGGGCCATCACGTCGGACGCGTCGGCCGACAGCTTTTCATAGCGGGTCTGCAACTCGGCCAGTTTGGCCTCGGTCTCCCTGAGGCTCTTGCCCAGGCTCTGGTTTTCTTCGCGCATCTGCTCCAGGCGGCGGGCCTGGTCCTTGTTGGTGGGGTCCAACTCGGCCAGGCGCAGCTTGGCGGGCCTCTCTTTTTGCAGGAACCGGGTAAGGGCCCAGCCTTCCTTGCCGTCGGGCAAGCGCACCAGGGACCAGCCGTCGGGCTTGGAGCCCAACAGGATCATCTGATCGCCGGTCTCGGCCATGGCGATGACCTTGTTGCCGGTGCTGGGGCCGGAGCGCACCGTGATCCGAAGCTGGTCGGTCACAAAAAGGGTCTCTTGGGCCGCGGCGGAAGCCGCAACCAGGAGCACAGCAAGAATCGTTGCTGTAACTATACGAAAATTCATTATGATTTTCCTCCGTGCGCTTCAGCTTACCAAAACTTAACAAACTGCCGTGGCGCTGTCAACGCGGAGCCATGACGCGCACGCCTCGCCGCCCAAGGCCGCCGGTTTTTTCTTTGACCCATCAGGTGAAAACACCTAATATGATGACAATATTTCCTGCCCACCCACCTTCAAGGCGCTTTGGCCATCCAAGCGCAGCGGTTTACTATGCAAAACAGCCGGGTTCTCATAGTTGACGACGAACAGGAAAACCTTCTGCTCATGGAGGAGCTCTACCGCCAGCATGGCGCCGAGGTCATCAAGGCCCACAACGGCTTGGAGGCCCTGTCCCTGGCTGAAAAGGATCTGCCGGACCTAATTCTACTGGACGTAATGATGCCCGGCTTGGACGGCTACGAGGTCTGTAGGCGCATCAAGGACGGGGAACACACCCAACGCATACCAGTGATCATGGTCACCGGCATGGGGGCCCTGAACAACAAGCTCAAAGGCCTGGACGCCGGGGCCGACGACTTCCTCAGCAAGCCGGTGAACTCCGCCGAACTGCTCACCCGCTCCCGCAGCCTGCTGCGGGTAAAGGAGCTCAACGACGAACTGGAGGGAGCCTACCACCGCCTGGCCGACATCGCCTCCTACACCAACACCCTGCTCAGGCGCTTCGACCCCTACGGCTTCGACCCCTACCAGAGCCTGGGCGGGCTCATGGAGTTCCTCCTGGGCGATGGGGCCAACCCCCACAACCGCCCCGAGCGGGTGATCCTGTTGAACAAGCGCGAGAGCGGGGCCTGGGAAGCCTGGCGCTACGAGCGCCGGGGCAAGCACATCTCCCGCTACCTGCTGGGCTCCCGCCTGAGCAACGAGGCGGTGGAGCCCATGTTCGAGGGCCAGGAGAAGTTCTTCTGCAACCGCGACGACGAGTGTTACCGCCGGGTGGTGAATGCCTCTTTGTGGACCCTCATGGAGGAGCCGCCGCCCAAGGACAACACGGTGGCCTTTTTTTCCGGCTCGGTGGCGGTACTCAGCCTGGACACCCCCAAGGCGGTGGGCGACTACGAGGCCCAGGTGCTCTCGGCCATGGTGGCCACCATCCACTTCTTTCTCAAGACCATCAGCAGCCAGATGCGGGAGGTGGAAAACGCCTTCTTCTACACCATCGAGTCCCTGGCCCGCGCGGCGGAGTCCCACGACGAGGACACGGCCAACCACATCACCCGGGTAAAGCGCTACGCCGAGGCCCTGGCCCGGGCCCTGGGCCAGGCCGAGGACTGGGTGGTCACTCTGGGCTACTCGGCCCAGATGCACGACGTGGGCAAGCTGCACGTGCACCCGGACATCCTGCGCAAGCCCGGCCCGCTCACCGCCACCGAGTGGGAGGAGGTGAAACGCCACACCACCTACGGGGTGCGCATCCTGGGGGAGCACCCCCGCCTGGCCATGGCCCGGGAGGTGGCGCTGAGCCACCACGAGCACTGGGACGGCAGCGGCTACCCCCGGGGGCTGGCCGGGGAGGAGATCCCCCTGTCCGGTCGCATCTGCATGATGGCCGACGTCTACGACGCCCTGAGAAGCGTGCGCCACTACAAACCCACCTACACCCACGAAGAGGCCTTTGACATCATCCTGAAGGGTGACGACCGCTTGAAGCCTCATTGGTTCGATCCGCAGGTGCTGCAAGCCTTTCTGGACATCCACGCTCAATTCGCTAAGATATACCGCGACACAAAGGATTAGGCGGGCCTTTGGGGCTCTGGGGTCTTGTAGCCCTGGGCATGCCTATTGTTTGCGCTTTCGTCCGCGACTAGGTTATGAGGAGGTAACATGAGCGAAATCAAGACGATTGGTGTAGTCGGCGCGGGGACCATGGGCAACGGCATCGCCCAACTGGCCGCCCAGAGCGGCGCCCAGGTGATCATGCGCGACATCAAGGACGAGTTCGTCGAGCGCGGGCTGAAAGCCATCGACAAATTCCTGTCCAAGGGGGTGGAGCGGGGCAAGGTGAGCCCCGAGCAGAAGGCCGAGGTGATGGGCCGCATCAAGGGCACCACCAACATGGCCGATCTGGCTCCCGTGGACTTTGTCATCGAGGCGGTGATCGAGGACCTGGCGCTGAAGAAAAGCGTCTATGGAGAGTTGGACGAGGTCTGCCGCCCCGAGGTTATCCTGGCCACCAACACCAGCTCCATGAGCGTGACCCTCATCGCCGCGGCCACCAAGCGCCCGGCCCAGGTGGTGGGCATGCACTTCTTCAACCCCGCCCAGATCATGCGCCTGTGCGAGATCATCCGGGGATACGCCACCAGTGACGAGACCGTGGCCGTGACCACCGCCCTGGCCCAGAAGATGGGCAAGGAGACCGTGGAGGTCAAGGTGGACAGCCCCGGCTTCATCGTCAACCGCCTGATGATCCCCCACATGGTGGAAGCCGCCCGCATGCTGCAAGAGGGCGTGGCTTCGCGCGAGGACATCGACAAGGCGCTCAAGCTGGGCCTGAACTACCCCATGGGCCCCTTCGAGCTGATGGACTTCACCGGCATCGACATCTGCAAGTTCGTGGCCGACTACTTCGCCCAAGAGCTTAACAAAGAGCTGAAGTGGGAAGTGCCCACCAACATGAAAAACCAGGTGCGCTCGGGCAACCTGGGCCGCAAGACCGGCAAGGGCTGGTACGACTACTCCAAGTAGTATGGTCTAAAAACACGAAGCCCCCGCCCGGCATCGGGCGGGGGCTTTTTTATGCGCAAAAAAGGCCTAGGCGGCGGTCAGCACCATGGCGAACTCATCCGCCTCCGGGTCATAAGCATCCCCGGCCACGCTGCCCAGGGTCTCCACCAGCTCGAAGCGCTCGGCGGCCAGTTCGCTGGCGAGGTCCTCGGGGCTGAAGTGCTGGAGCCAGTTGAAAACCTCCCGGCGCTCATCGGGCAGCACGATGGTGTAGCGGTCCAGGGCCAGAGACTCCGGCTCGTACTTGAAGGAGTTCTGGAAAACGTAGTGGGGCTCCTGGGCCCAAAAGCCCTCGCCGGGGCAGAACTCATAGCCCGTTGACTCGCCCAGGCCTTGGAAGCGGGCCAGGGAGAACACGTCCAGCAGCAGCGCGCCGCCGGGCCTCAGCAGGCCGCGAAATATGACCAGCAGCTTGGACCGCTGCACCGGGCTCAGGGCGCAAAGGTCGCAGTAGATCAGGGTGACCAGGTCGTAACCCGCCTCACCCTCGAACTCCAGGTAGTTTTCACAGCGGTAGTCGATGTCCAGGCCCTGGGCCGTGGCCTGCTCCTGGGCGTAGGCGATGGAGCGGGGCGAGAAGTCAACGCCGGTGACCGCCGCGCCGCTCCCCGCCAGGCCCTGGGCGTAGAGACCGGGCCCGCAGCCAAAGTCGGCCACCCGTTTGCCCGGCCCCAGGCCGAAGCGCCCGGTCATCCAGGGCACTGCCCGGGCGATGAACTCGCTGCTGCGCGAGGCGATGGCGTTGGAGCCGTCCAGGTGATAGGCCAGCATTTGCGACGACACCCAGGGGTCGGTCCAGAGCTGGCCGGCGGTGTAGCGCTCCCAGGGGGCGGGGCGGCGGTTGATCTCTTGCAGTTCGTCGAACATAGCGCTTCCCTTGGGCAGGGATCAGTCCGCCAGCAGCTCATCCACCGTCTGCACGGTGAACAAAGGCCGTAGCGGGCTCTTGCGGTAGAGGTTAAGGCAATCGGCGTGGGCCTGGTCGCTGGTGGCGGTGCAGGCGTCCTCCACGATCACCGCGTAAAAATCGTTGCACACCGCGTCCAGGGCGGTGGTCAGCACGCAGTAGGGGGTCATCAGGCCGCAGGCGGCCACCCGCTCCACCCCCCAAAGCCTGAGGGTCTGGTCCAGGTCGGTCTTGAAAAAGGCGCTCATGCGCCGCTTGGGCAACCAGGTGTCCTCGGGCTCTTGCTCCAGCAGGCCGCTTATCTCCGCCCCCTCGGTGCCCCGGAGGCTGTGGTCCTTCATGCGGCCGCGAAAAAGGTAGTCCCCCGGCAAAAAGCTGTCCGTGGCGAAGATCACCGGCCAGCCCTTGGCCCGAGCCCCGGCGGTGAGGCGGTTGACCATGGGCACGATGGATTTGCCCCGTTCGGCAATGCCCCCGTGCTGGCTGGTCTCCAGGTTGTCCTTGACCATGTCTATCACCACTATCGCCGTCTTCATGCCGATGCCTCCTTGCGCTCCCGGCGCTTCGCCTGGGCGAACAGCTCGGCCAGCATGGCCGCGCCTTCGCGCATCTGCCCCGCCTCGGCCCCACTGGCCACCTCCAGCACCTTGAGCGGGGCTAGGGACAGGGCCGCCGTCAGGGCGGGCCAGTCCATCTTGCCCGCGCCGGGGGCCTGGTGGTCGTCGTGGCCCTTGGCGTCGTGCAGATGGCAGCCCACCAGGCCGGCGCCCAGGGTGTCCAGCCAATCAGAGGCCGGTTGGATGCCCGCCTGCTCCTGCACCCAGGCGTGGCCGCAGTCGTACCACAGGCCCAGAGGAGCCCCGGCAAAGCGCTCCAGTAATAGGGCCAACTCGGGCAGGGACGGAATATGGTAGGCGTGGTAGCGGTTTTCCAGGCCCAGGGACACCCCCAGGGGAGCGGCCCGCTCGGCCAGGCGCTCCAGGGAAAAGCTCACCGCGTCCAGATGGCGGGGGGCGTACAGCGCCCGCTTTTCCAAATGGGCCGCCAACTCCGGGGTCATGGCCCCGGCGTCGGCCCCCCGGCGGATCACCCCTTTTTCAGCCGCCTCGCTCACCTCGCCCAGATGCAGCACCACCGCCGCGGCCTCCAAGTCGCTGGCCAGCTCCATGGTGCGCAGGGTGTACTCCACCGCCTTATCGCGCTCCTCGCGCTCGGGCGAGGCCAGGTTGAACAAATCGCCGCTGGCCTTTTCCCTAGGCACTCCCACCGGCAGGGGGGCGTAGTTGTGCAGACTGGACACCCGCCAGCCGCGGGCCTTGAACTCGGGCAGCAGGCGGTCGATCACCTCGCCGGTGAGGCGGTACTCCAGTTCCACCAGGTCCAGGTTTAGCTGGTCCAGCACGGCCAGGATGGCCGCCGCCTCGGGGCCGGGGCCGTGGGGCGCGGCCTCCAGGGAGCGGGCCTTGGCCCACACCGTGGAGACGGACAAACGATTGCTGTATTGCTGATTCACGTGAGGAGCCCAACCTGGCTGTCGCCCGAGGCCAAAGGGCGGCATGGGCGGCTGCGCTCCGGTCTCGAAGTTAGTTTTATATCCATCAACGTCTTTGGCCGCCGGTGGGGGGTTATCCCCCTACCCGGCGGCCGCGACGGCTTGTCATAACTTTAGCACTACCTGGATGCGCGAGGCCAACGCCTCCCCCACCTTTTGGCAACGGGAGGGTTAGGGCTCCACGTATCCCGGCGTGGCGCACTGGGTCTTCTGGTACTTGGCCCAGAAGGGGCTCATGGCCCTGAGGCGCTCGATGATCCCCGGCATGTTGGCCAAGACGTGGTCCACGTCCGCCTCGGTGTTGTACACGCTAAGCGAAAAGCGGATGGAGCCGTGGGCCGCGGTGAAGGGCACGCCCATGGCCCGAAGCACGTGGCTGGGCTCCAGGGAGCCGGAGGTGCAGGCGCTGCCGCTGCTGGCGCAGATGCCCTGGGAGGACAGGTGCAGCAGGATGGACTCGCCTTCCACGTACTCGAAGCTGACCGAGGTGGTGTTGGGCAGGCGGCGGTCCGGGTCGCCGTTGACCATGGTGGCCTCTATCTCCAGAAGGCCGGTCTCCAGGCGATCGCGCAAGGCCTTGACCTTGGTGTTCTCCTCGTCCATGCGGGTGCGGGCCAGCTCGGCGGCCTTGCCCATGCCGATGATGTAGGGCACGTTCTCAGTGCCCGCCCGGCGGCCGTGCTCCTGGTGCCCGCCCTTGATGAAGGGCACGAAGGGGGTGCCCTTCTTGATGTAGAGCACCCCGATGCCCTTGGGGGCGTGCAGCTTGTGGCCGGACAGGGCCAGCATGCTGATGGCGGTGCCTGCCAGATCGATGGGCACCTTGCCCACGGCCTGCACCGCGTCGGTGTGGAACAAGACGCCCTTGGCCGCGCAGATCTCGGCGATCTCGGGCACCGGGAAGATCACCCCGGTCTCGTTGTTGGCCCACATCACGCTGACCAGGGCGGTGTCCTCGCGGATGGCCTCGGCCGCCGCCTCCAGGTCCAGGTTGCCCTGGCGGTCCACCTTGAGGAAAGTGACCTCGTAGCCCTGGGCCACCAGGCCCTGGCAGGTGTTTAAGACCGCCGGATGCTCCACCCGGGTGGTGACGATGTGGCGCTTGCCCGGCTGGCTGGCCAAAGCGCTGTTGAGCGCCGTGTTGTCGCTCTCGGTGCCGCAGGAGGTGAAGACTATCTCCTCGGGGGAGGCCCCCAGGAGTTGGGCCACCTGGCCGCGGGCCGTGTCCACCTTAGCGCCCACCTGGCCGCCGAAGTTGTGCATGGAGCTGGGGTTGCCGTAGTACTCCCCGAAGAAGGGCAGCATGGCCGCCACCACCTCGGGCGCCGCCTGGGTGGTGGCGTTGTTGTCCATATAGACTACGCGTTCGCCGCTCACGGCTTCACCTCCTCCACCACCAGGTCCTCGCTCACGAATTCCCTAAGCTTGCTCTGCACGAACTGGCCCAGGGTGGCCTGGCTGGCCGCGCAGGAGGAGCAGCGGCCCCTAAGGGACACCAACACCTTGTCGCCGTCGATGTCGATGAGCTCGATGTCGCCGCCGTCGGCCTTCAGCGCCGGGCGCACCTCGCGCTCCAGGGTTTCCTCGATGAGCTTCATCTTCTGGATGTTGGTGAGCTTCTTTTTCTTGGCCGCCGGAGGCTTTACCTCCACCGGCTGCCGGGGCGGATTGTCCCACAGCCGGTCCAGAATGGCCTGGATCTTGTCCTGGCACTCGCCGCAGCCGCCACCCGCCTTGGTGAAGTTGGTGATCTCCTCTACCGTGTGCAGGTCGTTATTGAGCGCCACTTTCTCGATTTCCTTGTCAGTGACCCCGAAGCACTGGCACACCACCTCGCCCTCTTCGCTGGGCAGGGGCTCCAGGCCCTTGTAGTTGCGGATGGCCGCCTGCAGGGCTTCCTCGCCCATCACCGAGCAGTGCATCTTCTCTTTGGGCAGGCCGCCCAGGAACTCGGCGATGTCCTTGTTGGTGAGCTTCTCGGCCTCCTCCAGGGTCATGCCCTTAACCATCTCGGTGAGGGCGCTGCTGGAGGCGATGGCGCTGGCGCAGCCGAAGGTCTGGAACTTGGCGTCGGCGATGCGGCCCTGCTCGTCCAGCTTGAAGGTGAGCTTCAGGGCGTCGCCGCAGGCCAGGCTGCCTACTTCGCCCACCCCGTCGGCGTCGGGTATCTCGCCCACGTTGACCGGCTCGGTGAAGTACTTTTTAACCTTGTCCGTATATTCCCACATGTCTTGGTCTCCAAGAGAACCGCTGGTTAGTGGCCCTGGGGGTACTCCACCAGCTCGATCAGAACCCCACGGGTGGCCTTGGGGTGCAAGAACACCACCCGGCTGCCGTGGGCTCCGGGCCGGGCCTCCTCGCTGGTCAAGGGCACGCCCTTTTCCTTCAGCTCGGCCACGGCCTGGTCAATGTCATCCACCTCGAAAGCCAGGTGGTGAATCCCCTCGCCTTTTTTATCGATATATTTGCTCATCACCCCGTCGGGGGTGGTGCTCATCACCAACTCAATGGAGGTCTCGCCCACCGGGATGAAACCGGTGCGCAACTCGCCCACCGCGTCGCTGGAATCAAGCTTCAAGGGCAGCATCTCGGTGTAGACCTTTTGCACCTCGTCCACGTCTTTTACCGCCACGCCGATATGCGCCAGTCTTTTGATTTTCATTACGCACCCCTCACCGGCGGACAAATCCGCCCGCAATAAATACTAGTCCCAAATAACACAGCTACGTCATCATATTAGTAGCTGCAAGGCATGGGCGCAAGTTTTCCGGCGCATCCCCGGGAGCCCAAAGGCTGGGCCATGAGCGGCGTTTCAGACCGCTTGCGGGAGGCGAGGCCGGCCCTTTCACCGGGCGCCGGCCGCCCGCCCCACTCCCTTGAAAAAGGTGTAGAGAAAGCTGCCCTGGGGCGCGGCGGTCCGGTGAAGCTGGTCTATGCCCTGGTCCCATTCCTCGGGCCGCATCATGCCCTTTTCCAGGGCCTGCTCGCGCACGCCCTCGACCATGGGGATGATGGTGCGGCGCACGAAGCCCTCCACCCAGGCGGGCCGGGAGTCATCGCAGTACACCGCCCGGGGGCTCACCCGCACATCATCGACGCCCGCCTGGACCATGAGGGGGTACACCCTTCGCCCGATGAGCGAGTCGCCCCCCAGGGCGGCCTGGCAGTCGATGAGGCATTGCCAGGCTCGGCGGGCCAACTCGCCGTCGGGGTGAAAATAGCAGGAGCCGTGGTCGCCCTCGATCACCGTGATGCTGCCGCCGGGCTTTACCAGGCGGGACAGTCCTGCCAGGGCCTCCACCGGCCGGGTGAGGTGCTCCAAGACGAAGCACACGAAAAGATGGTCAAAGCTGGCCGGGGCAAAGGGGGGCTCGTACAGGTCGCCTTGCACGAACTCCAGGTTGTCCCAACCGCGCCCCTTGGCCTGGGCCTCGGCTTGGGCCAGGGACTCGGGCGAAATGTCCAGGCAGGTGAACTGGGCCAGGGGACTACCTTCCACCAGAAAGCGGGTCTGGGCCCCGATGCCGCAGCCCGCCTCCAGTACTTTGGACCCGGCGGGGTAGTGGGTGCCCTCATGCAGCAGTTCGGCCAGGGTGCCCGCCTGGTCGCCCAGGCGCTGGGCCTCGCGGGGGGTGTAGCCGTGGACATAGGGATCGGACATGGCGCACCTATTTATTTAAAAGACGGCATCAAACCAACCCGGCGGGCGTACTCGCGGTACTGATCGCCGAACTGGTGGCGCAGGCGGGCCTCCTCGTGCCAGGTGCCCAGGGCTATGTATACGCTGAGAATCAGGGAAATGATCACGTCCGGCCAGCCGTAGAGGGCCCGGCACCACACCACCAAAAAGGCGGCCAGGTGCATGGGGTGGCGCATGTGGGCATAGGCCCCGGCGGTGATCAGGCGGTGGTGCTCCGGGGTCTTGTCAAAGGCGGCCTTCATGCCCGCCAGGTCGAAGCCGCCCTGGGAGAAATCCCAAGAGGCCCACATGAGCAGGCCCGCCGCCGCCGCCCAAACGGCCAGCTGCAAGACCACCCAGGCGCCGGGCAACCAAACGGGGAAGATGGCCCCCAGGTGGCTGGAATACTTGAGCACCGGGTAAATGCTCATCAGGGAGAAAACCGAGTAGGCCAGACGGTATTGCGGTATGCTCAGGTGGGTGAGCCGCTCCAGAAAGGCCCGCAAACGGCGCTCCAAGAGCAGGCTGTGCAGCCCGCACCAGGCGGCCCATAGGATAGCCAAGAAAAGCAGATCGCCTGGGGAGGGGCTTGATGGGGGCAAAATGGTCCTCCTGATTATGAGCGTACTTTCCCAAGCTAAGTCCCCGGATGGGCCGGGTCAAGCGTCCCGGTTGCATTGACTGCCGGGGCATATGGCCGTAGGATGAACTTGAATCCGGGGGGCCCACGACAACGGAGAGAAAGTCAGAGTAATGATCGCGCGCTACACCCTGCCCGAAATGGGCCGAATCTGGACCGATGAGAACCGCTACGCCAAGTGGCTGGACGTGGAATTGGCCGCCTGCCGGGCCTGGAACAAGCTGGGGCGCATCCCCGGCGAGGCCCTGGCCGAGATAGAGGCCAAGGCCGCCTTCGAGGTGGCCCGGGTGGAGGAGATCGAGGCCGAGACCCGCCACGATGTCATCGCCTTTCTTACCAACGTGGCCGAGCACGTGGGGCCCTCCAGCCGCTACATCCACCTGGGGCTCACCTCCAGCGACGTGTTGGACACGGCCTACGCCCTTTTGATCAAGGAGTCCGGCGAACTGATCCTGGCCGCCCTGGACCGCCTGTTGGCCGCGCTCAAGACCCGCGCCCTGGAGCACAAGTACACCATTCAGATGGGCCGCTCCCACGGCATCCACGCCGAGCCGGTGACCTTCGGGCTCAAGCTGGTGGGTTTCTACGCCGAGTTCGCCCGGGACCGCGAACGCCTGGAGCGGGCCATCGGCGCGGCGGCCCGGGGCAAGATAAGCGGCGCGGTGGGCACCTACGCCAACGTGACCCCGGAGGTGGAGAAAATGGTCATGGCCGACCTGGGGCTGACCCCGGCGGTGGCCTCCACCCAGGTGGTGTCCCGCGACGGCCTGGCCGAGTACTTCTGCACCCTGGCCATCATCGGCGGCAGCATCGAGCGCCTGGCCGTTGAGATCCGCCACATGCAGCGCACCGAGGTGCTGGAGGCCGAGGAGGCCTTCGCCAAGGGCCAGAAGGGCTCCAGCGCCATGCCCCACAAGCGCAACCCCATCGGCAGCGAGAACCTCTCGGGCCAGGTGCGCCTACTCAGGGGCTACGCCCTGGCGGCCCTGGAGAACATGGCCCTGTGGCACGAGCGCGACATCAGCCACTCCTCGGTGGAGCGCACCATCGGCCCGGACGCGGACATCCTGACCCACTACAGCCTGCACCGCATGGCGGGCATGATCGAGCGCCTCACGGTGTACCCGGAGAACATGCAGCGCAACCTGAACCTCACCGGCGGGCTGATCCACTCCCAGCAGGTGCTTTTGGCCCTGGCCCAGAGCGGCATCAGCCGCGAGGACGCCTACCGCCTGGTTCAGCAGCACGCCATGGCCACCTGGGCCGAGGGCGGCAGCTTCCGGGAGCGGTTGAAAAACGACCCCGAGGTGAGCCAGGCCCTGGGCGAAAATACCGGGGAGATTTTGGACGGCCTGTTCGACCCCAAGGCCCATCTAACGCAGGTCGACTATATTTTCGAGCAGATCCTGGGCAAGGACTAGCCTTAGCGCCTGGGAATGATTTTTACGGCGAAGGAGAGAAGGCCCATGCTAGCGGCGCGTACGGCGACGATGATCCTGGCCCTGGCACTCATGGCGATGGTGGGTTGTTCCTCGGTAAAGGACGCCTACCACGAATACGACCCCCGGCCCCGTCCGGCCGACGTGGCTTTCGGCAAGGTGCTGGAAAAGTACCTGGTCAAGGGCTCCATCCACCATGGCGCGGCCACCGAGATGCTGGCCGACGTGGTGCCCGCCAATTGGGAGGTGCGCGCCGCCTGGGTGGACCGCCGGGCCGAAGCCTTCGCCTGGACCTCCGAGCAAAAGGCCAAGGACCTGGCCGACCAGCGCGCGGAGTATGAAAAGTACAACACCATCCTGGCCAGCGTGTTCGTGCCCGACAAGAAGTGGAACAACCTGGACGACCAGGAGGCCAACTGGCGGGTGTACCTGATCAACGCCAGTGGTGAGCGCGTCGAGCCGGTGGACGTCAGGCGCATCAAAAAACGCACCGCCATCCACGAGGCCATCTACCCCTTCTGGGGCCCCTGGAGCCAGTTGTATCTGGTGAAGTTCCCCATCAACGGCGCCAAGGGCAAGCCCTTCCTGGCCCCCGGCGAAAAGCAGGCCACCATGTTGGTGACCGGCGCGCCGGGCCGGGCGGAGTTCAAGCTGGTTATTCGCTAAGATACTGGATGGGTCTCATTCCCTGAACTGAGGGCCTGGGTTCCCCTGGGCAAAACCTGGATGCGGCCCTGCCTGAGGTCCGCGGCCACCAGGTTGCGTCCCGCCTGCTTGGCCGCGTACAGCGCGTCGTCCGCCCGGCGCACCACGCCCTGGGACTCCTCGCCGGGCCCCAGAGTGGCCACCCCCACGCTCACCGTGAGGCGAACCGCCTTGCCGCCTTCCCCATCGCCGCCGCCTTGACCCTCGGGCGTAAAGTCCAGACGGGACACCTCGGCCCGCAGGCGCTCGGCCACGGCCAAGGCCTCGCTCATGGCCGTGCGTGGCAAAAGCACCGCGAACTCCTCCCCGCCGTAACGGCAGGCCAGGTCCATGCCCCGCACGCATCGTTGCAGGGCCTGGGAAAACTTCACCAGGGCTTGGTCCCCGGCCAGGTGGCCGAAGCGGTCGTTGTAGGATTTGAAAAAGTCGATGTCGGCCATGAGGATGGAAAAGGAGTGGCCGTAGCGCTGGACGGTCTGCATCTCCCGGGACAGGGTGGCGTAGAAGAAGCGCTGATTGTACAGCCCGGTGAGGCTGTCGGTGACCGACAGGCGCCTCAGCTCCTGCTCCAGGCGGCGCTTGTCCGAAAGGTCCACCAGGGTCTCCACCGCCCGCACGATCCTGCCCTCCGGGTCGCGGATGGGCGCGGCCAGGAAGTAGAGTTGGCGGCCGTTGGGCTTCACGGTGGGGAAAAAGCCCTCCCCTTCCAGGCCGCCGTCCACCAGGGTGGACTTCTTCATGGACATCTCGCTGTTGTCCTTGAGCACCCGCTCCAGGTTGCCGTCCAGGACCAGGTCGTCCAGCACCAGATCGGCCAGCACCGGCCGCCGGCTAAGGTAAAAAGGCTCCCACTGGTGGTTGGTGCCCACCATCTCCTCGGCGCTGAAGCCGGTGAGGCGCTCCATGGCCCGGTTCCAGTGCACCACCTTGTGCTCCTGGTCCAGCACCATCACCGCGGTGGGCAGGCCCTGCAGGGTGTTTTCCACCATCTGCTGGCCGCGTTTGAGCTCCTGCTCTAAAAGCTTGCGCTCGGTTATGTCGGTGGCGATGCCCTCCATGGCCAGGGGCTTGTCCAACTCGTCGCGTACCAGGATGGACTTTTCCCGTAGCCAGCGGGTGCGTCCCCTGGCGTCCAGGATCATGAACTCCTGTTCGCTCACCGCCGAGCCCCGCCCCCGGACCACCCGCCGCCAGTTGGCCATCGCCCGGTCGCGGTGCTTGGGGTGGATAACCTTGAACAAGGGGGGATCGTCGCGCAGGATGCGCTGCACGCTGTAGCCGATTATTTTCTCCACCGCGGAGCTGACGTACTCGAAGCGTTCATGCTCCAGGGACCAGCGGTAGATGATGTCCGGGGCGTTGTCCACCAGGCGGCGGTAGCGGGCCTCGCTCTCGTGCAAGGCCATCTGGTCGTGGCGCAGCTGGGTGACGTCGCGCAAAAGGCCGAAGCGGGCCTGGCCCAGACCGGCCCAGGTGGCGGTGATGAGCACCTCGAAGGTGGTGCCGTCCAGGCGGCGCATGGTGGCGGGGAAGTCCTGCACATAGCCTTGGGCCTGCAAGGAATTCAGGTAAAGCTGGCCTTCCTCCGGGTCCACGAAAAACTCGGCCTGGCTGTCCACGCCCAACAGCTGGTCCCGCCGCTCCCGGCCCAGCATGATGACCAGGGCCGGGTTGACGTCGCTAACCAGGCCGTCCTGATCCACGATGAAGGCCCCATCCTTGGTCTGGCTGAACAGGCGCTGAAAACGGGCCTTCTCCTCCTGGGCCTTTTGCACCATGTCCCGGGCGGAGCTGGTCAGGCTGCCCAGGGCCGCCGAAAGCCTTCCCAGCTCGTCGGAGCGCCGCAAGGCCTCCGGGGGCACCAGTTCCTGGGCCGCCTTTTCCGCCTCCTGGGTGAGCAGCCGCAGAGGCCGGGTGAGGAACCAGCGGATCCACAGCATCGCGGTGAGGGCCACGATGGCGGCCACCAACAGGGCGGTGAGCAAGTAGGCGGGCCACAGGTAATGATCTTCCACGCCCGGCAGCGGGTCCCTGGGAGAAGCCACCGCCAGGATCAGCTCGCCGCTGGCAACCCGGTCGTAGGCCACGGCCATGGGACGGCCGTTATTGTCGGTAAGGTTGAGCACTCCCCAGGCGGAACTGGCCATGTGCCTGAGAATTTCCCGGGGCGGCAACAAGCTTTGGTCCCCGATGGGAGGCGCCATCAGCTCGCCCCGGGGGTTGATTCCGAAAACGAGCAGGTCGAGCGCCCCGTGGGCGGCGGGGAGCTGATCGGCCTTGAAGCGGCGCAGGGCCTCCACCGGGTCGGAGTGGTTGGCCTGGCTGCGCTCCACCACCTCCACCACCTGCTTCAGGTGGGATTTAAGATGGGCCTTGGCGTAAGTCTCGACGGAATGGCGGACGTACCATTGCTGCACCCCGGTGATTACCAGGGAGGAGGCCAAGGCCACCAAGACCAGGGCGGCGGCCAGCTTGACGCCCACCGACACCCCGCCGGACCACTTGTTTAAAATACTCCCCACCTATGCTCCGCATCCCCCAAGGCCGGGCGCAGTCAAAATTGACACCTCAAGACGGGACATTTAGGATGAAACCTAGTAGGAAGATGGCGCGGCGGTGCGACGTTGTTCCAGATAGGGATACCGGCCATTTTTCCCATTGGATAACCATATCGGCACCGGCCCAGGGGCGTCAAGCGCTCCCCTGCTGCCCGGAGCCCAAAGCTAAGGAGCCTAACATGCTTGAAACTATGAAAAATCTTATGCTGGCGGGCCTGGGGGCGGCGGTGCTGACTAAAGAAAAGGCCATGCACCTGATGCAGCAGGCGGTGGAAAAAGGCGAGTTGAGCGCGACTGAGGCCGAAAAGATGGCCGAGGAGGTGGTGGCCGAATCCAGGCGTCAGGCCAAGGCCATGGGCGACAAGCTCAGCGAGGCGGCCCGCGAGGCGGCCCTGAACCTCAATCTGGCCCCCAAGGAAGAGCTGGAGGAGTTGCGCGACCGGGTGGCCGAGCTGGAAAAAGAGCTGGCCGCGCTCAAGGCCGCCACTCCGCCGCAAGAGTCCTAGCCCATGCTCGACACCATCCGCAACCTGGGCCGGGTCACCGAGCTGGCCATGGTCTTGGTGCGCCACGGCTTCGCCGATCTGGTGGACCGCCTGGGCCTGCCCAGCGCCAAGGGCACCGGGGCCCGCAGCGGCGGAGAAAAGCTGGCCGGACGCTACAGCGTCTACGCCAGGTTGCGCATGGTCGCCGAGCAGATGGGGCCCACCTTCGTCAAACTCGGTCAGCTGCTCTCCCAGCGGCCCGACCTGCTGCCCAAGGAGTTCATCCTGGAGCTCTCCAAGCTCAGGGACCAGGTGACCCCCATTGCTTTTGCCGAGGTTAAGTCCCAAGTGGAAAGCTCCCTGGGCCGTCCCATGTCCGAGGTGTTCAGCCAGTTCGATGAAAAGAGCCTGGCCAGCGCATCCCTGGCCCAGGTGCACCGTGCGGTGCGGGCCGATGACGGCCGCGAGGTGGCGGTGAAGGTGCGCAAGCCGGGCATCATGCGCACCATCGAGGCGGACATGGAGCTGCTCATGATCCTGGCCAAGCTGGCGGACAAGGAGCTGGAGGCCGCGGCCCCCTACGACCTGCCCGCCCTGGTCAAGGAGATGGAGCGCTCCCTGCTCCAGGAGCTGGACTTCAGCCTGGAGGCGCGCCACATGCGCACCGCCCAGGCCCAACTCTCGCCGGACAGCGGGGTGATGATTCCCCTGCCCCACCTGGACCTGACCAGCCCCGGCCTTTTGGTCATGGAGCTGGTCACCGGCGACCCGCCGGGTAAGGCCGACATCAGCCCCGAGGAAGGCAAGCGGCTCAGCCGGGACTTGGTGCGCCTGATGATGGAGGAGGTGCTGCTGCAGGGTTTTTTCCACGGCGACCCTCACCAGGGCAACCTGCTGGTCACCCGCGACGGCCAGGGACGCCCCATGCTGGCGGTTTTGGACTGGGGCCTGGCCGGCCGCCTGAGCGACGACGACCGCTATCTGCTTTGCGACCTTCTCATGGCTACTCTGAGCCGCGACGCCAAGGCGGTGATCAAGGCCTGGATGGACATGAAGGTGGTGCCCCGCAGCTATGACGACCCCTCCCTGGAGCGGGACGTAGCCGAGCTGTTGGAGATGGTCAACACCCAGGGCGAGCCGGTGGAGACAGCCAAGCTGATCCTGGAGATGATGGAGATCATGCGCCAGCACCGCCTCAGGGTGCCCATGCAATACGCCTTAGCCGACAAGGCCCTGCTGGAGATGGAGGGGGTGGCCCGGACCCTGGACCCCCAGTTCCGCCCCGTGGAGGCGGCCCGGCCCTTTGTGTGGCGGTTGTACCTGGAGCGCTGGCGGCCCGACGCCATGGCCAAGAGGCTGCTGACCCATCTGAGCGACGCCCTGCATCTGATCCAAAACCTGCCCCGGCGGGTGGAAAACCTGGTCAGCCAACTGGAAAAGGGCGAGCTGTCCCTGCAACTGCAGCACGAGGGCCTGGTTCCCCTGACCAAGGCCCTGCAGGAAGGGGCCAGCCGGGTCACGGTGGGGCTCATCGTGGCCGCGCTCATCGTGGGCAGTTCCATGATCATCACCACCGGAGTGGAGCCCAAGCTCTTCGGGCTGCCCGCCCTGGGGGTGGTGGGCTACGTGATCAGCGGGGTCATCGGCCTGTGGCTGGTCTGGTCCATCCTCCGCTCCCGGGGTGGCCACCTCTAAGGCCCCGTTCCGCCAAACAGAACCTTCCCGCTTCCCAGCCAGGCCCGCGCCCTTGGCGGGCCGTCATCCGGCCGCCAGGTCTCAGGCGGCCAAGCCATGCTTGACCCCCTCCTTCAAGGCTGCTATCCTTGGCCAAACCTATATCTGCCCAAGATATTTCCAATACTAAGGGTGGGCACCATGGATCTCAGGCGTTTACAAGTTTTTGCCAAAGTATATGAAAAACGTAGCTTTTCCCGCGCGGCCGAAGAAGTTTACCTGAGCCAGCCCACGGTTAGCGGGCACATCAAAAGTTTGGAAGAGGAGCTGGGCGTACAGCTTTTCGACCGCCTGGGCCGGGAAATATTGCCCACCAAGGCGGCCGAGCTGCTCTACGTGCACGCCCGCGACATCCTCATGCGGGTGGAAGACGCCCAGCACTCGGTGGACGCCTTTTTGGGCCGCCTGCGGGGCGACCTGGTGGTGGGCGGCTCCACCATCCCCGGCCAATACGTGTTGCCCAGCTTCATCGGCCGTTTCCGCCTGCTGCACCCCGAGGTGCGCATAACCCTGCACATCGGCGACACCCGCCAAGTGGCCGACGCGGTGCTCTCCGGCGAGCTGGAGGCCGGGGTGGTGGGCGCGGTGGTGGAGGAGGAGCGCCTGGCCTACAGTTCGCTCATGGAGGACGAGCTGGCCCTGGCCGGTTGGCCCGGCCATCACTTCGGCGACTCTCTGGACATGGCGGAGTTGAAAAGGGTTCCGGTGGTGTTCCGGGAGCCGGGCAGCGGCACCCGCATGTTCCTCTCCAAGGCCCTGAAAAAGGCGGGGGTGGACCCCGCGGACATGAACATCGTGGCCCAGATGGGCTCCACCATGGCCGTGCTCAATTCGGTGCGCTCCCAGGTGGGCCTGGGCTTTCTCAGCCGCCGGGCCATGGTGGAGGAGTTGGAGGCGGGCAAGGTGGTGGAGGTGGGGCTGAACGGCATCCAGCTCAAGCGCCAGTTCTACCTGGTCACCCGCAAGAAGCGCACCCACTCCCCGGCCTCCCAGGCCTTCATGGCCTTGTGCATGGCCGGCCTGGAAGAAGAGTAGGCAGGTGCCCATCAGCCTGGACGTGCCGGGATGGCGGCGGCTGGACCTGGAGCACCTGGTGCTGGACCTCAACGGCACCCTGGCCCTGGACGGGGTCCTGCTGCCCGGCGTGGCCCAGACGGTAGAGGTTCTGTCCGCCCGCCTCACCTGCCACCTGGTCACCGCCGACACCTTCGGCACCGCCCACCAACTCTTCGGGCCTCTGGTCAAGGTGGCCCGCATCAATTCCGGCCGTGAAGGCGAGCAAAAACAGGCTATAGTTGAAGGGCTGGGGGCCGGGCGGGTGGCCGCCCTGGGCAACGGGGCCAACGACGCGCTGATGCTCGCCGCCGCGGCCCTGGGCATCGCGGTCCTGGGGCCGGAGGGAGCCGCCCCCCAGGCCCTGATGGCGGCCGACGTGGTGACCACCGGGCCCCTGGAGGCCCTGGCGCTACTCAGCAATCCCGACCGCCTGCGAGCCACCCTGCGCCGCTGAACCACCATCCTGGTTTTACGCGCCGGGCCGCCTCGCGGGCTGGGTGCGGACTCGGCGACCAGCGGAGGTGTAATGGCAGGCCGTATTCATGTGACAACCAAGGCAGGCACGGCCGACCGCCGATAGGCGAGGCGACCGGCGAGCGACAGCCACAGGCGTATCGGAGCATACGTCGCGGCTGGAGCGATGCCGGCAACAAAGCATGGCGGCGGCCGTCGCGGCCGCCCACCAGGAGAAATCATGGCAGACGAGGTGAAGCTGGCCGAAAAAGCCCGCGCCGCCGGTTGAGCGGCCAAGATAGGTCCGGGCGACCTGGCCAACATACTCCAGGGCTTGCCCCTGGAAAGCCATCCTGATTTGTTGGTGGGCCTGGGCACCGCCGACGACGCCGGAGTGTTCCGTCTGACCGACGAGATCGCCCTGATCCAGACCTTGGACTTCTTCACCCCCATCGTCAACGACCCCTACCTGTTCGGGCGCATCGCGGCGGTCAACGCCCTGAGCGACGTGTACGCCATGGGCGGACGGCCGCTGACCGCCATGAACATCTGCTGCTTCCCGGTGAAGGACCTGCCGGTGGAGACCTTCCGCGAGATTTTGCGCGGGGGCATGGACGCGGTGCATGAGGCGGGCGCGGTCCTGGCCGGGGGACACTCGGTGGAGGACCCGGAGCTCAAGTACGGGCTCAGCGTCACCGGGGTGGTGCACCCGGACAAGATAGTTACCAACGCGGGTCTCAAGGCCGGGCAAGTCTTGGTGCTCACCAAGCCCCTGGGCACCGGGGTGATCGCCACGGCGCTCAAGGCCGGGCTGGCCTCGCCCCAGGCGGTGGAGCAGGCGGTGGCGGTGATGACCGCCCTCAACGCGCCGGCCGCCGAGGTCATGGCCGCCTGCGGGGTAAGCGGGGCCACGGACATCACCGGTTTCGGGCTGATGGGCCACGCCCTGGAGCTGGCCCAGGGCTCGGGCGTGGGGGTGGTGATCCAGGCGGCTCAGGTGCCCATCATCCCCGAGGCCAGGGACATGGCCTCCATGGGCCTGGTGCCCCTGGGCAGCCACGCCAACAAGAACTTCTGCGCCCACAAGGTGCGCACCCAGGGCCCGGCTCAGGAGATCGTCATGGACCTGCTGGCCGATGCCCAGACCTCCGGGGGCATGCTCATGGGCCTGGACCCGGACCAGGTGGACCACGCTCTGGACATGCTGGCGGCGCGGGGCATAAAGGGCGCGGTGATCGGCCAAGTGAAGGCCGAAGATCCCGGCACCATCACCGTGGTTTTTTAGGCGGGAAAATTTAGGGCCTCCGGTTCACCAGTCCAGGGCAAACTCCCCCAGATAGCTTTCCAACGCCTGGCGCGCCTCGGGCCCCAGCTCGGGGCAGTCTTGTGCGCCCAATACTCCCTGCACCGCCAGGGTGGCGAACACCAGGCAAGTGGGTTGGCCACAGCGGCGGCAACCGGCCTTGTTGGGCAGCAGCTTGAGCACCTTTATGGGCTGGGGCTGGGGCGCGCATCGGGTGGAAGGCTCTATCTCGGCGCGGTCTTCCCAGACATGGTTTATCTCCCGCTGCAACCAGGCCAGAATCTTGTCCGCCTCGGCCTCGTCGGCCAGGGCGTTGATGGCGATGCGGTCGTTGTGCACGGTGATGAGTTTGCCGTGAACCCGGAAGGTCACCGCGGGCGGATCGGTCTGGTAGGAGTAGCCCCCCAGCTGGGCGTTGAGATAAGGCAGGGCCTCTCCCACGTCCTGGTCCAGATGGGCGATGCAGTGCACCGACTGGAAGCCGGGGTTGCACTCCGGGCGAAAAATGCTCTTTTGCCAACTTTGCAGCAGCATGGCCGCCTCCAAATACGTGCGGGTCCCTGTTCTCAGGGCTATCAGCAGCGGGCCATGGGGTCAAGGACAATCCACCCGGCGGCTTGGCTTGGGCCTATATGAAGGAGGCGGCCCCGTGGGGGCCGCCTCGCTTGGAAGCATTGGCTGCGTCGTCTACTGGCTCACCGGCCGCCGTACGATGAGGCAGGCGCAGGAGGCCCGGCGGCTCACCCGCTCGGCGGTGGAACCCAAGAGCACCAGACCCACCCCGCTGAGCCCCTCGGCCCCCATGACCACCAGGTCGGCCCCGAACTCGTTGAGTTCGTCTAATATCTCGATGCTGGGCAAGCCCCGTCTGAGGCGCACCTCCACCGGATAGCCGCCGGTGCGCTCCAGGTAGCGCTCCTGCATCTCTTTGCCCAGGCGCTCCTTGAGTTCCTCTTTGCTCATACGGCGGGCGGCGCGGGTTTTTTCGCCGGGCACCACCGGAGCGCTCGAGTGCACCACGTGCAACAGGGTCAGGCGAGCCTGGTTGTCCCTGGCCAAACCTAGGGCGGTGTCAAAGGCCTCCAGAGCCTGGTCGCTGAAGTCCAGGCAGCAGACTATATGCTTGTAAAGCGCCAATTATGCCCTGACCATGGCCGCAAACAGGTCTTGCTGGCGGACGAGGAACTTTTCGAAGCTGAGTTCGCGCTTCTTGAAATGCCAGCGCTTGAGGGCCCAGCTATGGCCGGCCATGACGATGTCGTAGGCGGCCAGGTCGGTGTCCATCACCCGGAACTCGCCGGAGGCCACGCCGTCATCCAGGATGGCCTTGAACACCTCCACCACGTCGATCTCCAGTTGCATGATGCGCTTGCGGCCCTCCCTGTCCAGGGTGAGCGAGTCGCGGTAAACCAGGGTCACCTTGGCCGCGTCGGTTTCCACCACCCGGTAGAACTGGGTTATGGCCTCCAACAGGCGGTCCAGGGCCGGAGCGCCCTCCACCACGCTGGTCATGACCCCCTTGCAGAACTTGGCCTGCAGGCGCTCCATGATCAGCAGCATGATGTCGGCGGGCTTCTTCACGAACTGGTAGGCCACGGGCACGCTGAGGCCCGAGGCCGCGGCGATCTCCTCCACCGAGGCCGAACGGCCCTTCTTTTCATACAGCCGGGCCGCAGCCTCGGCCACGCGGTCGCGCATCTGCTCCAGTTCCTTATCGCCGCCGTTTTGGGCCGGCTTGCATTCCACCATCTCAGCCTCCTGTATGGATAAGGGACTTTCTAGCTTCAATTATATCCCCAAGCACTCCCGGCGCGGGCCATTTTAGACCGTGGCCAGCAGGTGCTTGAGCCTGTCCGGGCCCAGGCCCGTCTCCCTGGCTATGGCTGCCAGGGTCCCTTTGGCTATCTCATGGTGTTCGGGCACGGTGAGTCTGCGGTGGGGCGGGCGGGCGCGGCGCAGCACCACGTGGCTGCCCTTTTGGTGGCTGGGCTCGTAGCCCACCTCGGCCAAGGCCTTGATGACCTCGCGCCCCGATACCACCGGCCAGCCGTTCACGAGTCCTGCTCCGGTCCCAGGCAGTCGGCCAGCTTCTCGCCCCGAAGCTCCAGGCACTCGTGAAAGGCCTCCACCGCCTCGGCCAGATTGGCCGCCGCCTCCTCCTGGGTGGCTCCCTGGCTGACGCAGCCGGGCAGGCCGGGGCAAAAGGCCACCCACACCCCGTCCTGGTCCTGCTCAAAAACCATTTGCGGCTGGTTCATGCTCCGCCTCAGGGGGACAGAAACACCTGGTCCCCAAAACTTTCTTGCAGCGCACTTTTCAGGGCCTGGGCCTGCTCCGGCCCCTGAAACTCCACCATCAGCTCGCCGCCCTGGCCCACCACCAGGCGGCCGAAGCGCTCCACCACCGGCTGGATCTCGCCGGGGTCCACGGTCCACCAGCCCTTGGTGCGGCGCAGCAGCTCGGGGCCCTTGAGGCGGCGGGGGGTGACCAGGTCGATGTCGCGGAACCAGGCGTCCCAGCCTATCTGGGCCGGGGCGCGCAGCACCGGGCTCACCGGGTCGTGGTAGATGCGGCAGCGGCCGAACAGGCGGTGGCGGATCACCGGGCCACCTCCCCCAGCACCCGCTCCAGGTCCGGGTCCACGGGCAGCTCGCCGGGCGGCAGCGGGCGTCCCGCCGCGGCCAGGGCCCGGCCCAGGGCCATAAGATAGAGCCGGGCGGCCTGCTCCGGCCCGCTGACCAGACCCTGGGCGGCGGCCCGGGGCCAGGCGGCCTGGAAGCGGCGCAGGGTCCCCTCCCGCCAGGCGCGCAACTCCGGCTCCAAATCGGAGACGCCCAGACGGGCCAAGAGCTCGGCCTGGGCCGCCTCGACGACCGCGAAGACCCGGCGCATGGCTCGCACCGAGGGGTCGGCCCCAAAGGTGTCCGGCCGGCTCACGCCGCCTCCCGGTCCAAAACTTGTTGGTAGATTTCCCCCAAACGCTCCATTAAATCTTCCCGCTTCAGATGCCGGGCCACCCAGGACCGCCCCGCCCTCCCCATGCGCCGGGCCTCATCAGGATCGGCGGCCAGGGCGTCGGCCGCCCGGGCCAGGGCCAAGGCGTCGCCGGGCGGCACCAGATGGCCATGCTCGCCGGGGCGCAGCCACTCGGCCACCCCGCCCACATCGGTCCCCACCACCGGGGTGCCCCGGGCCAGGGCCTCCAGGCCCACGATGCCCCAGGGCTCGGCCCACAGGCTGGGCAGCCACAGGCTGAGCGCACCGGACAAAAGACGGCTCATCCTAGCACGATCGGCCCAGCCTTCAAAGAGCAGCCTGGCGCCGGAAGCCTGGGCCGCCATGGCCAACTCCCCGGCCAGGGGGCCGTCGCCCGCGATGCGTAACGGCACGGGATGCTTGAGCAACCTTGCGGCCTCCAAAGCCTGGGCCACTCCCTTGCGCCCCACCAGCCGCCCGGCCAGAAGGTGGTAGCCCCGCTGACGGCCCGGCGCGGCGGGCGGCAGGTCCACCGGAGGGGGCAATACGCGGACGCGCTCCGGGTCCACCCCCGCCAGGGCCAGCTCTCGGGCCATGTAGCGGCTGAGCACCAGCACCAGGGACATGCCTTCCAGGGCGGCCAGGCGGCGGCGGGTCAGGGCCAGCATGCGCCGCCCGTAGTCAGGCTGTTCGAAGCAGGCCAGGCAGGCCTGGCCCAAAGGCTCGGCGCAGGGGCGGCCGTCCGGGGTCAGCTTGCCCCGGCCGGGGCAGAACAGGCGGTGGTCCTGCACGGTCATCACCGTGGGGGCGCCGGCGGCGGCCAGCTCCAGCAGGGCCGGGTCCATGAGGTTGTGCACGTGGATGAGATCGGGCGAGAAATCGGCGATGGCCTGAGCCAAACGGCGGCGGGCGGCTCCCTCCCCCCGCTGGCGTAGGCCCCGGCGGGCCAGGCCCTTCACCCTGAGCCAGGGGCCCACCTCCCCGCGCTCGCCTTCAGGCAGGGAACCATCTTCAAAGCCCACGGCCACCAGGGTCTGGTAAGACCCCTGCTGGTGTTTGAGCAGGCTGAGCAAATGGCGCTCCGCTCCGCCGCGAACGGAAAGGCGCTCATGTAGGTGCATCAGGCGCATGTTTCTCCGGCTCGGCGGCCCCAAACCCGGCCGGGGCCGATCCTTTGACCCCGGCAGGCATGCCCACGGCCAAAGCTAGGAATTACAAACCCTTATAACCCGCCGGCGCTTCAGGAACAAGCTTTACATAATTGTAAGCCCAGCCCGCTTGGAAATAACTCCCATGTTCTTAGTAATGGCAAGCAGTTACAGGGCTAATGATAGTGGTTACTGAATTTTTGCTAAAAATCCAAATTGAGGGTTGACTCCACCATATCTTGTGGGTCAAGATAAGGGCCGTACAACATAGCGGGTGCGAGGCGGCCTTTGGGAGCCGCTGAATTTCGGGAGGGACTCGGTGATGCAAACAGGTGAAAAAACTGGAAAGCGCCGACCGACCCCCGAAGCGGGCCCAATGGACGATATGCAGGCGAAGGATGTGACTAGGATAGCACCGGGCGTCTCCTTCGGCAAACCCCACTTCCGGGTGGTCCGCTAGGTAACAGTGGCCCCTGACGGCAGGAGAAAATAGATGGCCGAGCTCAAGGTAGTGGAAGGCAGCAAAAAGGATCCCATCCTCAGCTCCGAGACCACTGACATGGCCCTTTTTGTGCGCACCAGCGCCGAGGAGATGGACTCCTGGGACCGGGCGCGCATAGAGGAGGCCCTGATCCGGGAGACCCAGCTTGACGACATCACCGCCAAGGAAATCTCCACCGAGGTGGAGCAGCAGATTTCCAAGGCGGGCATCAAGATGGTCACCGCCCCCCTGATTCGTGAGTTGGTCAACACCAAGCTCATCGAGCGGGGCCTGGAGCACGAGCGCCTCAGGCACACCCGTTTGGGCGTGCCGCTGTACGACGTGGACAACATGCTGCGCCTGCCCAACAAGGAGAACGCCAACGTTCCCCACGGGCCGGAGGCCACCAACCTCACCCTGGCCGAGAACATCAAGAAGGAATACGCCCTGATCAGCGTGTTCAGCCAGGAAGTGGGCGACGCCCACATGCGCGGCGATTTGCACCTGCACGACCTGGGCTTCGTGGACCGGCCCTACTGCTCCGGCCAGAGCCTGGAATACATCAAGAAATACGGCCTGAACCTGCCGGCCAGCCTGGCCCTGGCCAAACCGGCCAAGCACCCCGAGGTGCTCCTGGCCCACATGGTCAAGTTCGCGGCCGCCCTGCAGTCCAACTTCGCCGGGGCCATCGGCTGGGACGCGGTGAACCTGTTCTTCGCGCCCTACCTGGAAGGCCTGAGCGACAAGGCGGTAAAGCAGCTGGCCCAGATCCTCATCTTCGAGTTCAGCCAGCAGGCGGTGGCCCGCGGCGGCCAGGCCATCTTCACCGACATCAACCTGTATTGGGAAGTCCCCAAGCACTTCGAGGACGTGCCGGCCATCGGCCCCAACGGCGAGTACACCGGCAAAACCTACGCCGAGTACGAGAAAGAGGCCCAGCGCTTCGTGTGGAAGCTCTTCGAGGTCTACAAGGAAGGCGACGGCGCGGGCCGCCCCTTCTTCTTCCCCAAGCCGTTGGTGCACATCACCGAGAAGTTCTTCCAGACCGAAGGCCACATGGACTTTTTGCACCACATCTGCGACGTGGCCGCGGACAAGGGCAACACCTACTTCGTCTTCGACCGGGGCGAGACCGCCAAGATCTCCGAGTGCTGCCGCCTTTCCTTCAAGCTGGAAAAAAGCGACATCGACGACGCCAAGACTCCCTGGAAGATGCGCTACAGCGCCCTGCAAAACGTGACCATCAACCTGCCGCGCATCGCCTACGAGGCGGCGGGCGACGACACCAAGCTGTTCCAGATCCTGCGCCAGCGGGTGCGCCTGGCGGCCCAGGCCCATCTGCAAAAGAAAAAGTTCATCGAGCGCCTGTTGAGCTTCGGCAACCAGGGTCCCCTGGCTCTGTTGGCCATGGAGCTGGACGGCCAGCCCTATCTCAGGATGCACCGGGTCACCTACCTCATCGGCATGGTGGGGCTCAACGAGATGGTGATCGAGCACATGGGCCAGGAACTGCACGAGTCCGAGGAGGCCATGAAGTTCGGCCTGAAGATCATCGCCCAGATGAAGTACCTGTGCGACGAGTACGCCGAGCGCGAGGGCATGCGCTTCGTGCTGGAGCAGACCCCGGCCGAGTCCACCGCCTACCGCTTCGCCAAGCTGGATCTGAAGAACTTCCCGGAAAAGGCCAAACACGCGGTCAAGGGCGACCTGTTCACCGGCGAGGTGTACTACACCAACTCCACCCTGTTCAACGTGGCCTCCCACACCAACCCCATCGAGAGGGTCAAGCTGGAAGGGCGCTTCCATCCCCTGATCGAGGCCGGAGCCATCACCCACGTATGGCTGGGCGAGCAGCGCCCCTCCAAGGAATCCATGGCCAACTTCGTCATCAAGATATTCCGGGAGACCAAGAACGACCAGGTGGCCTTCAGCCCCGAGTTCTCCTGCTGCAAAGCCTGCCAGCAGAACCACCGGGGCCTGGTGGACAACTGCCCCTCCTGCGGCAGCGACCAGATGGACCACATCACCCGCATCACCGGCTACTTCACCCGCGTCTCCTCCTGGAACAAGGGCAAGCTGGGCGAGCTACGGGACCGCTGGCGCAACCAGGGCTTCTTTACGGCCCCGCCGCAGGACGAGGCCAAGGCAGGTTAGTTAGTTTGGGGCAGGCCGGGGGGAGCCCTGTCGGGTAGTTAAAAGGACGCGAATACAGGGAGTCAATGATGGCAAAAAACATCAAAGGCAACCAAGATGGGCCGAATGGCAGAAACGAGTCCTACACTATTCCCGGCAGGGGGGTAGTCTCAAGGGCCAATCTGGTACGGGAAGTTGACCAGGGAAAGCATCCCGACTTCCACACCATAACTGTCGACGGTAGGGATTACGTTCGAGGCAATCCTGACGGTAGCCAAGGTAATAACGTAGACGACGAATAGCAGCCTAACAAGGCACGAGTTAAAGGTTAATGAAGGCAACTTCAAGCCAGCGCCCAACTCGCAGGGAAATTTTCCCGCGTGCCGGTCAGGCCGCAGGCCTGAGCCAGCGCGGGGAAATTTCGCGGAGTTTTTTGGGAGGGGGTTTGGGGGAGGCCTTTTTTGCAAAAAAGGGCTCCCCCATGCAAGCCCTAACCCTAATAGGAGGGTATGACGTATGACTCTATTCACCAAACCTGGTTGCGAGAAGTGCCACTACATCACCGACAAGTTCGACATGGGCTCCCTGGGCATCGCTGTTAATGTGCTGAGCCCCGAAGACCCGGCGGCTTTGGCGCATCTGGCCTGGCACGAGTTGGTGGAAGTGGCCGAAAAGGAGCTGCCCATTCTGGTGCTGGACGACTCCAGCCACATCAGCGGGGCGATCAAGATCAAGTCGTACCTCAAGACCATGGCCCATGCCTGACAGCGCGGCCGCGGCCCGCGCGCCCGAGCCGCCGGAGATCAAGGGCTTCATCGAGACCAGCTTCCTGGACTGGCGGGGGCTGATCTCGGCGGTTCTGTTTTTGCCGGGCTGCAACTTCGCCTGCCCCTATTGCCACAACTTCACCCTGGTCTCCGACCCGGACAGCCTGATGACCTTCCCGCTGGACAGCGTTCTGGACCGGCTCAGGCCCTTCGTGGGCTGGATCGACGGGGTGGTGATCTCCGGCGGCGAGCCCACCCTGCATCCGGGCCTGGAAGAGCTGCTGGGGCAGATTCATGAGACCGGCTTCAAGGTGAAGCTGGACACCAACGGCTACCGGCCGGAGGTGGTCAAGCGGGTGGTCGAGGCGGGCCTGGTGGACATGGTGGCCATGGACGTGAAGGCGCCGCTGGAGCCCCTGGCCTACCGCCGCAGTTGCGGCCGGGCCATCGAGGTGGACAAGGTGGCCCAGAGCCTGGAGTACCTCAAGAGCTGCGGGGTGGCCCATGAGTTCCGTTCCACCATCTGCCCTTCCTGGCACGGCCCGGAGGAGTTGGGGCGCATGGCCCAGGCGGTGGAGGGGTGCATGAGCTGGACCTTGCAGGCCATGAACCCCGGAACGGCCTGGAACGCCGAGGCGGTGGACGGGGCGGGGATGTTCAACGTCGAGGAGTTGGACGAGTTGCAGAAAAGCATAGCCGACCCGGCCTGCCGGAGGTAGGCCGGCCCCGTAGGGGCTGGATGATTTAAAAGCGTCTGCCGGTGGGCAGGCGCTTTTGTTTTGGGGGTGGCAGGTGATTAAAGTTCCCTTCGACCAAATCGGGAAAGAGCACATTGAGCAGTTGGTTGCTGAAGGAAGGATGGAGGACCGCACCCTAGACTACAAACGACAACTTCCTGATTTTTCTAGCAAAGAACAAAAACGTAAATTCCTGGGCCTTGTGTCGTCCTTCGCCAACACGGTGGGCGGCGACATAATCTACGGTGTGAGTGAGGAAAGAGAGGAAATAGAAAACGGCCGCATCCCAGGGCGGCCCGGCGAGATTACAGGAGTCCAAACCGACGACTCAGACGAATTAATCCGGCAAATTAAAGATATTATTCTTAACAACATTGAACCACGCATTGTTCCTCAAGTTGTTGCCAGAGCCATTCACGGATTTGACCTAGGACCAGTCATAGTCATAAGGGTAAGGAGAAGCGCCACTGGGCCGCACGCGGTTTGGATGGACAAAAAAGCTTTGTTTTATGTACGCAGCAGCAACAGCACCGACTTAATGGACGTGAACGAAATACGGATGAGCTTTACGATGAAGGAATCGCTTTTGGATAGGATGAAGGCATTTCGCCAGGAAAGGATAGAAAAAATCACTGCTAACGACACACCCACCCCATTGTCAAGTGGGGCCAAGCTGGTCCTCCACATTCTACCTGTCGAGTCTTTTGATCCTTTGGCTCATAAAAACCTAGTCAGTCAATTCTCGACCAATTGGCACGAGTTAATACCTGTGGGATATGATGGTGCCGATAGCCGCTTTAATTTTGAGGGATTTTTAGTTCATTACAGCAGCCAAGCAGGCGGTCCAAGCCTAGCTTATTGTCAGTGTTTTGAGGCAGGCCCAATAGAACTTGCCTTTGCTGATATTGCACTTACTCATCAGGACAAAACGTACATAAATAGAGATTTCGACCAAGATTTGGTGTTGAATGCAAAAAAATATCTGACCCGGTTGCAACAAATGCAAGTGTCTTTTCCAATTGTATTTATTTTGAGTTTTCTTTTTGTGCGCAACCACAGACTTCATGTCGTTGATCGATTAGGTCGGAATGCTGGAGATTCCATCAACCATGACCACCTCTTACTTTCGGAAATATTTGTAAATTCCTCCACGGAAAAGCCATCAGCCTTTCTTAAACCCGCAATTGATTCCATTTGGCGGGCATGTGGTTTTGCGCGGAATATGAATTATGATGAAGACGGGAATAAAATTAATTAATATTTCATTTATCTTCAAAACCCTCTTCCCAGCGCCCCTAAAATCTCCCCCGCGTGCGGCAACACCACGGTAGCCCCGGCCTCCCTTAGCCCCGCCTCGTCCACCCTGCCGCTGGTGACCCCCACCGCCATGCACCCGGCCGCCACGGCGGCCTGCATGTCCGTGGGGTGGTCGCCCACCATGGCGGCCTGGCCGGGCTCCAGGCCCATCTGGCGGCAGGCGTCCCATAGCTGATCCGGGTGGGGCTTGGGCTTGGGGGCCCTTTCGCGGGGCAGGAAGGCGTTCAGCTGGTCCGCCTCGGGCAAGAGGTGGCGGATGGCCGCGCCGCAGTTGCGGCTGACCACGCCCAGGCTCAGGCCCCGCTCGCGGCCCTGGTCCAGCAGGGGCCGGGTGAAGGGGAACAGGCGACCCCGCCCGGCGGCCTCCAGCTCCACCGCCTCGATGACCAGCTCGGCCCGCCCGGCAAAGCCGTCGCCCATGCGGTCGCTGACCAGCTTTACCACTTCCAACAGGTAGCCCGAGGGCCAGGGGCCGGAAAAGCCCTCCCTGCGGGCCAACTCCTCCACCCGCCGGGCCATGAGCCCGAAGTCCAGGTTCAGCTCGGCCAGGGTGCCGTCGAAATCGAAAATGATGCCTTGAATGTCCATGGCTAGATAGTTTATCCGAGGGGGCACTTTTTTCCAAAAAAGTGTCCCCTCGGGCTCCCCTTCAAAAAACCTCCACAGATAAAAATCCGTCCGGCCACCGCCTACGGCGGAGCCGGCACGGGTTTTTATCTTGTGATGTTAGAAAGATACGAACTAAACCCAAACCAGGCACAGCCAGCCGCCACCAGACAAGGCGACTGGCAAGCGAGATCCGCAGGCGTATTGCTAATACGCCGAGGAAGCGAGCGACGCCAGCAACGCAGTATGGTGGTGGCTGGCGCAGCCGGACTAAGCTTTTTGCTTGCGCGGCCCCTTGAATCCCACCAGTCGATAGCCCCCCTCCAGGGCCAGGGCCCCGCCGAACAGGCCCACCAGGACCCAGGCCTGGGCCGGGTCGTCGCTCACGCTCTGCCAGACCATGGCCCCAAAGGCGGCCAGGCAGCCCACCACGCCCAGGACCGCCAACCAGGGCCGGGCCTTGGTCTCCTTGGCCAGGCGCAGGTTGGCCCCGTTCACCGTCGCGAAAATAATGAGGAAACCGGCGCTGCCCAGGGTGGAGATGGAGGTCAGGTCCGCCGCGTTGGCCAGGATGAGGGCCAGCCCGGCGGTGATGAACAGGCCCTCCAGGGGCTGGCCGTAGATCTCGCGCTCCAGCTCGGCGGGCAGCTCGCCCTCCTTGGCGATGATGTAGCTCAGGCGGGCCGAGCCGTAGAGGGTGGCGTTGATGGCGCTGAAGGTGCTCAGCAGGGCGGCTATGGCGATCATGGTGAAGCCCCCCTGCCCCAAGACCGGCCGGGCCGCCTCGGCCAGGGCGTAGTCCTTGGCGGCGATCAGCTGGCCCAGGGGCAGGCCTCCCACCGCCACCAGGGCTATGGCCACGTAGAGCAAGATCACGAAGATAACCGCCACGTAAAAGGCCCGGGGCAGGTCGCGGGTGGGGTTGGCCAGGTCCTCGCCGGTGTTGGCGATGAGCTCGAAGCCCTCGTAGGCCACGAAGATGATCATGCCGCCGGCCACCAGGGGCAAGGCGGGCACCCAGGTGGAAGGGGCCAGGCGGGCCATGTCCACCCCCTGCGCGCCCACCGCCAGGAAAAACAAGAGGATGGCCAGCTTGAGCCCCACCACGTAGACCTCGGTGCGCCCGATTATCTTGGCGCTGGCCACGTTGAGGGCGGTGGGCACCAGGATGGCCAGGGAGATGAGCACATGCTTGGCCAGGGGCGCGTGGGCTGCGGAGAAGAAGGTGGCCCCATAGGAGCCGAAGGCAAAGGCGTACAGGGCGAGCATCACCACATAGCTCAGCCAAAGCAGCACGTTGGCCGAGCCGGGCAAATAGGCGGGGCCAAAGGCCTGGTCCAGGAAGGTGACCGTGCCTCCCCGGCTGGGAAAGCGCACCGAAAGCTTCACATAGGAATAGGAGGTGACCAGGGCCACCAGCCCGGCGATGGCGAAGGCCTCCGGCGTGCCGCCCCGGGCCAGCTGCACCGACAGGCCCAGCACCGCGAAGATGCCGCCGCCCACCATGCCGCCCACCCCGATGGCCGCCGCCGACCAGAAGCCTATTTTTTTTGAGCCTGTCGCCATGCCGGGAATCCCCCCCTTGGGTTAACTAGCCGTTACCAGCAGCTTAAACCCTATTTGCCCCTTTCACAAGTTACCCTCTTGCTCTTGGGCGGCCAGTGGAGTTACCATGCTTCGCTATGGCTTACGAAGCGTTCAAAAGAATCAACTGGGGGCTGATTCCCTATCCGCAAGCTCTGGAGCGCATGCGCCGCCTGCACGCGGCCAGGACCCAAGGCAAGGGGCGGGACATGCTGATCTGTTGCGAGCACCCCCACGTGCTCACCCTGGGCCGCCATGCCAAGCCGGACAATATCCTACTTAACGACGAGGAGTTGGCCGCCAAGGGGCTCAGCGTGTTCAACGTGGAGCGGGGCGGCCAGGTGACCTACCACGGCCCAGGCCAGGCGGTGGTCTACCTGGTGGTGGCCCTGCTGCGCCGGGGTCTGGGGGTGCGGCGGTTGGTGGAGGGCATCACCCAGGCGGTGTGCGACGCGGCGGCGGACTTCGGGGTAAAGGCCTGCGGCGACCCGGAGCGGCCCGGAGCCTGGGTGGGCGGGCGCAAGCTGGCCGCCATCGGCCTGGCGGTGCGCCAGGGGGTCACCATGCACGGCCTGGCCATGAACGTAAGCACCAACCTCAATTACTTCAGCTACATAAAAGCATGTGGCCTGGATGCGGTCACTACCAGCCTGGACCGGGAGAGCGGCGGCCACGCCCCCACCATGGCCCAAGCCCACGATGCCCTATGCGCCCATCTGGACCGCGAGCTGGCACAAACTTCCCCCGCCTAAAGGCAGCGATGAGGTGACAATCCGCTTGTGCCCTTGATGCATAAACGGAGAATGTGTTAATTATTGAGAACAATGACCGAGCCGCGCTTGGGGCGTCCAAGTATTGGAAAGCGGCCCGGCCTTCCCAAATCCAAATCGGGGCCACGGGCCCGGGGAGGCGATTATGCGCAAGCTTTGGTTGGCAACTTTGAGCATTATGGTTCTGGGTCTTATGACCGCGGTGGCCACCACCGGGTCCCTGGCCCAAAAAACCGCCGTAGCCCCTGCCGGGCAGGAGCAAGCCGCCATGGTCAGCAAAGACATGCCGGCCAAACTCCAGATGGCCATCAAGAAGAGCTTGGCCGATCCCAAATTCGCGGACAAGACCAAAAAAGCCGTGGCCGCCGGTGTGGCCAAACGCGGACCCGCGCCCGGCTTTTTGGGCATCCCCGGCGCGCCGGCGGCCCACTATGTGTGGGGCCTGCTGTGGGCCGTGTGGGTGGGCTGGATCTTCTCCACGGTGGGCGCTTTCGGCGGCATCATGGCCGGTGTGGGCCATATCACCATCTTCGGCCTCGGCGACTACGCCAGCAGCTACGGCAAGGGCAACCCGGTCAACAAGCTGGTCACCGACTCCATCCGGGTGTCCAACCAGTGGCTGGTGGGGCTGTCGGCCCTCATATCCAGCTTCAACTACTACAAAATGGGCCGTCTGGTCCTGCCTCTGGGCGCCTGTCTGGCCGTGGGCGGCGTGGCCGGCTCCTGGCTCATCCCCGAGCTGACCGCGGGCAAGGTCTCCCTGAAGGCCTACATCGGCTACTTCGGCCTGCTGGTCTTCCTGCTGTCCGTGTTCCTCATCTACGAGCTGACCCCCAGGGGACAGGCTTCCAAGAAAGAGGCCAAGGCGGCGGCGGCGGCCTTTGAAAAGAGCACCAAGGAAGGCGACACCAAAGACAAGGGCGTGAAGATCGTCGAAGGCAAACAGGGCCTGATGTGGCTGGCCCTGGCCTGCGTGGTGGCCAGCGGGCTTTGGTTCAACCTGGTGGGCTCCACCATGGTGGTGGCCTACGTGCTGGCCCTGGCGGGCATGGTGCTCACCTTCTTCATGGGCACCATCCGCTTCACCTTCTTTGGGGTGGAGTTTAAGTTCCGGGCCTTCATCCCCATGCTGGGCGGCCTGGTCATCGCGGCCATCGCCTCCTTCCTGGGCGTGGGCGGCGGCTTTTTGTTCGTGCCCTTCCTCACCTCGGTGGCGGGCCTGCCCATGTTCCTGGTGGCGGGCACCAGCGCCCTGGCGGTGCTGGTGGGCATGATCGTGAGCATCTTCTCCTACATGGTGGGCAAGGGCGTCGTGGTGTCCTGGGGCCTCATCGGGGCCGAGCTCATCGGCATCTTCATCGGCTCCATGATCGGCCCGCGCACCTCCAAGTACATCCCCGAGAAGTGGCTCAAGATCATCTTCATCATCCTGGCCTTCTACGTGGGCCTGCGCTACACCACCAAGGGCTTCCTGGGCTACAGCATCGTGCCTCCCTTCTAGGGAGCGCTTTTTTCGGCTCCTCCGGGGCGGCCCTCGCGGCCGCCCCGTCTTTTTGGGTATACTCTTGCTGCCGACACCTCCCACCGCGAGGAAGCATGGACCCGGTCTACTGGCTGCTGGCGCAAGCCGACCCGTTTCTGATAGCCCCCTACCGCTGGCTGAGCGACCCCGTGGCCGGCTGGTGGCTGGGCTCGGCGGTGCTGTGCCTGTGGTGCACCATCCTGGGCGAAGCCACTCTGGCGCTGGTCAAGCGCATCAACCGGGCCCATCTGGAGCGCCAACTGGATGAGATGAGCCAGGGACAGGCCAAGTCCTGGGAGGCGCTCAAGGCTGGGGACCGGCTTGCCTACAAGGGCTTCAACAACCAGGCCAACGAATCCTTCGGCAAAAGCTTTTTCATGCAGGTGGCCATGGGCAGCTCCTCCCTGTGGCCCGCTTTCGTGGCCATGGCCTGGCTGCAATGGCGCTTCGGGCAGGTCAGCGTGCCCTTTCCGGGCACTCAGTTGGGCATGAGCTACGCCACCGCCTTCATCCCCATGTACATAATAATGCGGGTGCTGTGGTCACTAGCACACAAGCATCTGCGCCGCCCCCCCGGCCCCGAGGGTTCGCCCGGCAAGTGACATCTCAGCTAGCCCCGCGAAAAACAACACAAATCCCTTGACAAACCAGCGTCCGGCTTGCTATTTTCTCGTACTAAGGTCGAGCAGAGGCTCAGGGCTGCGGCTTCGGCTAGGGAGCCACAACCTCATTATGCCACTGTTTTGGACCGCTTAGACTGGGCCCTTTGCCAGACGAGGTCCGGGGTGAACCTGCACCGGCAAAGGGTAATCGGAGCGTCAGGCACAGGCAGAAAGCCTGGACGCCGCAAGACGCATCCGGTGTTCCACTAGGAAAGGAGAAAAGGTTTCTCATGAAAAAACTGCTTATTATTGCCGTGGCGGTGATGGCGATCTTCGCCATGTCCGTACCGGCGATGGCGGTCAGCCCGTCGACTTACACCTTCGACATGGCCGCTCGTATGCTGACCGACATCGGCTGGAACGCCAAAAGCCAGGAGCTGACCAAAAACCAGAGCGACGATGTCGGTTCTTGGTTCGTGAACATGCCTGGCCACAGCTACCTGCGCGCCCGCTTCTACAGCGTGGACAAAAACGTGGGTGGCCGTATCGAGCTGGGCCTTAAGAGCCTGCAGCCCGAAGCCAGCGTCAGCCTGCGTTATGCGTACGGCTACTGGCGCGTAGGCAAATGCCGCATCCTGGCCGGCCAGACCGACAACTGGTGGGGCTCCCTGGCCTACCACGTGCGTCAGTATGTGGGCCTGAACGAGAACGCCCACCTGTTGATGTTCGGCTGGGGCTTCGCGTGGTCCCACCGTGTGCCGCAGGTGCAGTTCACCTACAACACCGACACCTGGGGCGTGCAGTTCGCCCTGGAAGAGCCCCGCGCCAAGGGCACCTGGGGCGGCGCCACCAACGTGGACACCACCTTCATCCTGCCCCGCATGAGCTTGACCTTCATGTTCAAGTACGGCGCCTTCATGACCCATCCCGGCATCCTGTTCGTCAAGCACGACTATGAGTCCGGCAACACCGGCGCGGCCGACGAGTCCTGGGACACCCTGGCCATCGTGCTGCCCGTCAAGTTCACCGCCGGTGCCTTCACCCTGAAGTTCCAGGGACACTGGGGCAAAAACTTCGCGACTGAGATTCCCTTCTACAGCACCACCTGGACCGGCCCGGTCCTGAGCGGTTCCAACGTAGAAGACACCACCATTTGGGGTGGTATCCTGGCCGGCGAATACCAAATCGGCAAGATCATGGTTACCGGTGGCGTGGGCTACGAGAACTGGTCCAACGACACTTGGCTTACCGAGGACGAGACCACCCGTTGGGGCGCCTTCATCGCGGTGCCTTACCAGTTCACCAAGAACTTCGGTGTCCATCCCGAGTTCTCGTACTACAAGTACGGCGACAACCCCAACACCGGCAGCGACATGGGCAACGAGTGGCTGCTGGGCGTGCAGTTCCGCTTCGTCTTCTAAGACGAATCTGAACGTCTGAAAAATCACCCCAAGGAGGCCGGGGCCTAGCGCCCCGGCCTCCTTTCTTTTGGTGGCGCACCATCCAAGGCGATGGTAGCCTATGGACTTTGGATACAATAATCTTGACAGCCCAGGATTTTTGGGCTTAATAAATTGCATCCGGAACAAGAACCGGTCCCGCTTGCGCCGTAGGACGGGGCGGCATTTTCACCAATTTTCGTGGGGCGTTGCGTTCCCCGGAAGAGGTGAACTAGTTTTTTATGGCCGGTCGGATCAATATACCGGAAAATCGTAGGACATCGGGCCCGCCCGCCTTCGGCCTGTGGCAACCCGAGGTCAATATAATCGGAGGAAGGAGCTCGCTGATGAAAAAAGTCTCCCTTTTGGCACCGGGACCCACGCCGGTTCCTCCTCGCACCCTGCTGGCCATGGCCCAGCCCCTGATCCACCATCGCTCCAGCGATTTCCTGGAGATATTTGGACGGGTGCGAGAAGGTCTGAAGAAAATTTTCAAGACCAACAACGATGTGCTGGTCTTCTGCAGCAGCGGCACTGGCGCCATGGAGAGCGCGGTGGCCAACCTGCTCTCGCCCGGCGACAAGGCCATTGCCATCCGCGGCGGTAAATTCGGTGAGCGTTGGACCGAGATATTAGAGGCTTACGGCTGCCAGGCCGTAAACCTCGACGTGGAGTGGGGCTACGCCGTAAAGCCCGAGGACGTGGCCGCCCTGCTCAAGGCCGACCCCTCCATCAAGGCGGTCTACGTGCAGGCCCTGGAAACCTCCACCGGCGTGGCCCATCCCATCAAGGAGCTGGCCCAGGTGACCAAGGACACCGGGGCGGTCTTGGTGGTCGACGCGGTCAGCGCCCTGGGCGTCTACGACATCCCCACCGACGAGTGGGGACTGGACGTGGTCATCTCCGGCTCCCAAAAGGCCTTGATGTTGCCTCCGGGCCTGGCCTTCGCCAGCATCGGCCCCAAGGCCCTGGAGATGATGAAGACCTCCAAGTGCCCCAAGTTCTACTTCTCCTGGGCCAAGGAGCTCAAGAACCAGGGCGCCAACAAGGGCACCTTCACTTCGCCGGTGACCTTGTTCATGGGACTGCTGGACATCTTCGAGCTTATCGACGAGATGGGCCTGGACAACATCTATAAAGAAACCGAGATCAAGTCCAAGGCCTTCAAGGCCGCCATGGCCGCCTTGGGTTTGGAGCTTTACTCCAAGGAAAACGCCTCCACCGGCCTGAGCGCCGTGGAAGCCCCGGCGGGCATCGACGCCCAGGACGTGGTGGGCTGGCTCAAGAACAAGTACGCCATCTTCATCGCCGGCGGCCAGGCCCAGGCCAAGGGCAAGATCTTCCGGGTGGCGCACATGGGCTACATCAGCGAGTTCGACACCCTGCAAGCCATCAGCGCCATCGAGATGGCCCTAGCCGGCCTGGGGTACAAGTTTGAGATGGGCTCCGGCGTGGCCGCGGCCCAGAAGATATTCGGGGAGGCCTGATCATGAAGATACTCGTCTCCGATCCCTTGCATGAGAAGGGAATCCAGATTTTCAAGGACCAAGGCTTTGAGGTGGAGGTCAACACCGGCCTGTCCCCCGAAGACCTGCGCCAGGTCATCAAGGGGGTGGACGGGTTGGTTATCCGCTCGGCCACCCAGGTGAACAAGGAACTGCTCGAGGCCGCTGACCAGCTCAAGGTGGTGGGCCGGGCCGGCACCGGCCTGGACAACGTGGACATCCCCGCAGCCACGGCCCACGGCGTGGTGGTGATGAACACCCCCGGCCAAAACTCCAACGCCGCTGCCGAGTTGGCCATGGGCCACATCTTCGCGCTGAGCCGCCACATCGCCCGGGGCAACCGGGGCATCAAGGACGGCAAGTGGGAGAAGAAGCAGCTCCGGGGCCGCGAGCTCAAGGGCAAGACCCTGGGCATCGTGGGCATGGGCAACATCGGCCGCATCCTGGCCGAGTTGGGCACCGGCGTGAAGATGAAGGTCATTGGCTTCGACCCCTTCCTGGGCGACGAGGACATCAAGGCCCGCGGCGCCGAGCCGGTGAGCTTCGAGGACATGCTGGCCCAGGCGGACTACATCTCCATCCACGTGCCCAAGACCGCCGAGACCACCAACCTGTTCAGCGCGGCCAACCTGGCCAAGATGAAGGACGGGGCCTATTTGATCAACTGCGCCCGGGGCGGCATCGTGGACGAGGTGGCCCTGTGCGACGCCCTGTCCAGCGGTAAGCTGGCCGGCGCGGCCCTGGACGTGTTCGAGGTGGAGCCTCTGCCGGCGGACAGCCGTCTGGTCTACGCCGACGAGCTTACCTGCACCCCGCACCTGGGGGCCAACACCTTCGAGGCCCAGGAGAACGTGGCCGTGGCCGTGGCCAACCAGATGAGCGCCTACTTGAAAGGCGGACCGGCCGAGTTCGCGGTGAACGACCCCAAAAAGTAGGTTCTTGCCGCCGAAATTATGCCAGGCCCGGCCGCAAAAGCGGCCGGGCCTTTTTTTGCCCGGTTGCGCCGGGCCATTACGGTACTTATAGTTAGAGATATTAAATCCGGTTAGGTGCGTCCCGGTGGAATTATTCATGAAAGGCTAGTCAATGAGCGAACAAGAAAAGGGCTTTACGGTGAAAGATCGGCGCAGGTTCGACTCCAGCGGCGAAGCCCGCGGCGATGCCGAGCCTGAGCAGGAAAAAGCCCAGGAGCCAAAGCCCCAACCCGAGCCCCAAGCTCCCCCGCAGGAACCGGCCCCCAAGGCCGAGCCCCAGGAGCAGGCAACGGGCGGCCCCGGCTCCCAGGGCGGACGGCGTCATCAGCTTCCCCCGGTCGATTTCAGCGGCCTGATCCTATCCCTGGCTCATGCGACCATGATGCATTTGGGACAGATTCCCGGCCCGGGCGGTCAGCCCATGCCCCCGGAATTGGATTTGGCCCGCCACACCATCGACACCATCGCCATGCTTCAGGAAAAGACCAAGGGCAACCTCGATCCCGAGGAGAAAAAGCTAATAGACACGGCGCTCGTCGAATTGCGCATGGCTTTTGTCCAGATCGCCGGCTAGCCTCCTTTTTCCACTAGGAGGAAAAAAGTGACCCTTAGCAAAACTAGACTCGCAGCCAAACCCGCGCTGGTTATTCTGGCGCTGATCATGGCCCTGGCCCTGGCCGTTCCGGCCGGCGCCAAGTACGTTCCCGACTCCTTCGCCGACCTGGCGGGCAAAGTAAGCCCGGCGGTGGTGAACATCCGCATCGTCAAGACGATCAAGCAAGGCCCCATGACCAACGTCATGCCCTTCCCTGGTCAGCAGCAAGGCCCGGACCAGGAAGGCCCCCAGGGCCAGCCCCCGGACCTGCATGAATTCTTCCGCCGCTTCTTCGGCCAGGGCGGGCCCGGCGGCAACGCCCAGCCCCGCGAATTCAAGCAGCGGGCCCTGGGCTCGGGGGTCATTGTCGACCCCAAGGGCTACGTCATCACCAACAACCACGTGGTGGCCGAGGCCGACGAGATCATCGTGCGCCTCAAGGGCGGCGAGGAGTGGCCTGCCAAAATAATCGGCCGCGACCCCAAGACCGACTTGGCCCTCATCAAGATAGACGCCAAGCATGATCTGCCCTTCCTGCCCCTGGGCGACAGCGACAAGGTCCGGGTGGGCGACTGGGTCCTGGCCGTGGGCAACCCCTTCGGCTTGGAGCACACCGTAACCGCGGGCATCATCAGCGCCAAGGGCCGCATCATCGGGGCCGGGCCCTACGACAACTTCCTGCAGACCGACGCCAGCATCAACCCCGGCAACTCCGGCGGCCCGCTGATCAACTTGCAGGGTCAGGTGGTGGGCATCAACACCGCCATCGCGCCCCAGGGCCAGGGCATCGGCTTCGCCATCCCGGTGAACACCACCAAAGCCATCATGGCCCAGCTCAGGGAGAAGGGCCGGGTGATCCGCGGCTGGCTGGGCGTGACCATCCAGCCGGTGACCAAGGATCTGGCCAAGAAGTTCGGCCTGGATGAGCCCATCGGGGCCCTGGTGGCCGACGTGGTGCCGGACAGCCCGGCGGACAAGGCGGGCATCAAGCGCGGCGACGTGATCATCGGCTACGAGGGCAAGACGGTCAAGGACATGCACGCCCTGCCCCGGCTGGTGGCCGAGACCAAGGTGGGCAGCGAGGTGAGCCTGGAGGTGGTGCGCGAAGGCAAGAAGCGCCCCTTGCAGGTGACCATCGGCGAGCTCAAGGCCGAGGCCGCCGCCTCGCCCAAGGCCGCGCCCCAGAGCGAAGTCAAGCTGGGCATGGGCCTGCAAGAGCTCACCCCCGACCTGGCCAAGCAGATGGGCATGGCCGGCAAGAAGGGCCTGATCGTCACCTCGGTGGAGCAAGGCGGCCCGGCGGCCGAAGCCGGTCTCATGCGCGGCGACGTGATCCTGGAAGCGGCCCAGAAGCCGGTGACCAAGGTGTCCCAGTTCAAGGACATGGCCGGCAAGCTGAAAGCGGGCGAAGGCCTGCTGTTGCTCATCCAGCGGCGCGACTCCACCCTGTTCGTGGTGATCAAATCGCCTGATAAAAAGTAAATCCAAACCTTGCTGGGGGCCCTTCGGGGCCCCCATTTTCCATGAACGGCCAAGTGATGCAACTGACCATTCAAGCCCCGGCCAAGGTGAATCTCATCCTCAAGGTGCTTGGCCGCAGGTCCGACGGCTACCACGAGTTGGCCACTCTGATGCAGCCCCTGGACCTGGCCGACACCCTCACCGTGCGCCTGGGCGAGCCCGGCCTGCGCCTCACCTGCGACAAACCCGAGCTCTCGGGCGAGAACAACCTGGTGGTCGCCGCGGCCAGGTCCTATTACGCCGCCCTGGGCCAGGAGCCCGCCGCATCCTTTGAACTGACCAAACGCATCCCCATAGCCGCCGGGCTGGGTGGGGGCAGCTCCGACGCCGCCGCCGCCCTGTTGGCCCTCAACGCCCTGCACCACGGCGCCCTGGAGCCCCAGCGCCTGGCCGCCTTGGCCGCCGGGCTGGGCGCGGACGTGCCCTTTTTCCTGGCCGGGTGCACCGCTTGGTGCACCGGCATAGGCGAGCAGGTGGAGCCTTGGCCGGATTTTCCATTGCTCAACTTGGTTTTGGTCAACCCCCGCTTTAGTCTCTCCACGGCACACGTGTATCAACAATTTGATTTCTATTGGACAAACCCCCCTCAACCAATTAGAATAAAGCGCCCCTTGAGGAAGGCTCCATCCATCGCCCACCTGCTGGTGAACGATCTGGAGGAGGTTTCGTTGCGGGAGCACCCCATCCTGGGTCAGATCAAGGAGACGCTGAGCAAGACCGGCGCCAGGGGGTGTTTGATGAGCGGAAGCGGACCCACCGTTTTCGGGGTGTTCGCGGACGCCGCCCAGGCGGGGAAAGCGGCCCAGAGTTTGCGGACACAGGACCGCTGGTGGGTCAGGTCTTGCCGAGGCGTCAGAGCTTGAGCTACGAGGAGGGGGCTGAGCATGGACGTGACCGAGGTAAGGGTCTTCCCGGTAGAGGAAGAGCGACTTAAGGCCTATGCAACCATCACCCTAGATCATTGCTTCCTGGTTAGAGACCTCAAGATCATTTACGGCAACAAAGGTCTTTTCGTGGCCATGCCCAGTAAGAAGCGCAAGGATGGCACCTACCAGGACACCGCCCATCCCCTAAACAGGGATACCCGGCGGATGATCGAAGAAGCGGTTCTAGGCGAATACGAACGCGTGCGGACCGAAGGCGAGGAGGTCAGCGAAGCCAGCGGCTAGGGCTTAGCGGCCCATACGACCGCCGCGGGCGCAGAGCTCGGCCGGTCCGGGTTCCTACCACCATGGAGCGCAAGGCTCCGGTGTGGTGGTGTGGACTGGATTGGCTTTTTTGCTCAAACCTGTTAAATAAGAAAAAGTCCTGGGCGCGTTGGCCGGACCTTGGTGGTCCGGTGCGTGGCGTTCCAGGTGTGGCCGTATGAGCGGTCTCCCGCCGGAGACCAGCTAAAGGGCCTTTGGGCCCGGGGAATCTTTTGTGAGCCATGTTTAATAAGCTCAAGGTTTTCACCGGCAACAGCAATCCCCACCTGGTGGAGGAGATCTGTCACTACCTGCACCTGCCGCTTTCCCAGGCCGTGGTGCGCCGCTTCAGCGACGGAGAGGTCTTCGTGGAGGTGGGCGAAAACGTGCGCGGCTCGGACGTGTTCGTGGTGCAGTCCACCAGCCCACCGGTGAACGATCACCTGATGGAGCTTCTGATCATGCTCGACGCCTTCAGGCGCAGCAGCGCCAGGCGCATCACCGCGGTGGTCCCCTACTACGGCTACGCCCGCCAGGACCGCAAGGTGGCCCCCCGGGTGCCCATCACCGCCAAGCTGGTGGCCGACCTGATCACCACCGCCGGAGCGGGCCGGGTGCTGTGCATGGATTTGCACGCCGGACAGATCGGCGGCTTTTTTAACATCCCGGTGGACCACCTGTATTCCGCGCCGATCATGCTGGAGTACCTGCGCAAGCACCTCACCGGCGAGGCGGTCATCGTTAGCCCCGACGCCGGCGGCGTGGAACGCGCCCGGGCCATCGCCAAGCGCCTGCAGGCGGGCCTGGCCATCATCGACAAGCGCCGCGAGGCGGCCAACGTGGCCGAGGCCATGAACATCATCGGCGACGTCAAGGGCAAGCTGGCGGTAATCCTGGACGACATGATCGACACCGCGGGCACCCTGACCGAGGCGGCCAGGGCGCTCACCGAGCACGGGGCCAGGGAGGTGTGGGCCTGCGCCGCCCACCCGGTTTTGTCCGGCCCGGCCCTGGGCCGGCTGGCCGAGAGCCCGCTCACCAGGGTGGTGGTGACCAACACCATCCCCCTGGCCGAAGAGGCGGCGGCCAACCCCAAGATCCACAGCCTGTCCGTGGCCCAGCTTTTGGGCGAAGCGGTCCGGCGCATACACATGGAAGACTCGGTAAGCTCCCTTTTTGTGTAGCGAAACCCATCCCCCAAAAAGGGGCGGGAGATAACATAACGTGATCTCAGCTGATTGCCGCGCGGATCCGCCGGCAATCAGCTTGTTGAAGGCCAGGCAAAATCCTCTCTGGGGCTAACCCCCCGGTGGGAGGAAAACATTTGCCTTTTGTGAAAAATCGCATTATAGTCACTTGACTCAGCGGGCGGACCCTGTAAACATGGGCCGGCCGGAGGAAGTTAGCAGCCATGGAACAAATACCCCTTACGGCAATCCGCCGCGAAAGCACTGGAAAAGGCCCCGCCAAGCAGATGCGGGCCAAGGGACAGGTGCCCGCCGTCTTTTACGCGGGCGGCCAGGAAGCAGCCAAGCTCACCATCGAGCAGGCTGAGATCGAGCGCCTGTTGCGCGGCACTTCCGGAGGCAACGCCTTCCTGTCGCTGACCATCGCGGGCGAATCCCCCCGCATGGCGGTGATCAAGGACCTCCAGTTCGACTACTTGGGTAAAAGCATCCTGCATGCCGACTTCTACGAAGTCAGGGCCGACCAGGAGCTTACTTTGGAAGTGTCCATCGAGCTCATCGGCGAGCCCAAGGGCATGACCACCGGCGCCCTGGTCAGCCAAAGCGCTTACACCGCCTCGGTGACCGGCTTGGTCGCCGACATCCCCGACACCATTTCCCTGGATATCAGCGAAATGGAAATGGGCGACGCCCTCCACGCCGAAAACCTCCCGCTGCCCGAGGGCGTGAAGTTGGCCGGCGACGACAACTACATGGTTGTCTCCCTGTCCGAGGCTATTTTGGCCACCGAGGACGAGGGCGAAGAGGGTGAAGAAGAAGGCGAAGAGGGCGACGAGGAAAAGACCGAGGAAAGCGGCGAGTAAGACGCTTTGGTCGATTACTGGGACCAGGGACCGCTTTTGGTTCTGGGACTGGGCAATCCGGGATCTCAATACCAGGGAACCCGGCACAACGTGGGATTCGCGGTCACCAGCGAGCTGGCCCAGCGCCATGGACTGTCTTTGGGGCGTAGCGGGCACCGCAGCCTCTGGGGACAGGGCCGGGTGGCCGGCCGCACGGTGATTATGGCCCAGCCGCAGACCTTCATGAACCTGAGCGGCGAGGCGGCCCAGAGTCTGCTTGGCTACTTCGATTTGCAGCCCGGCCGGCTCATCGCGGTGCACGACGATTTGGATTTGCCCTTGGGGAGGCTCAAGGTCTCTCTGGGAGGAGGGGCGGGAGGTCACAAGGGTGTGGCCTCGATAATCCAGCGGACCGGCAGCCCGGATTTCGTCCGCCTAAAGGTGGGCATCGGGCGCCCCCGCTACGAGGAGCCGATCGAAAAGTTTGTGCTGAGCGGTTTTTACGCCGACCAGCGGCAGTTGGCAGAAGATATGGTGCTGGCCGCGGTGGATTGCCTGGAGGTAATTCTATCCGAAGGGCCCCCGGCGGCCATGCAGAGATTCCACCGACCTTTAAGCAATGAGGAGGTAGAGGGGTAATGCTTCAACTAACCGTAGCAGCGCCATTTTTGGCCCTGTTCGGGCTGTTGGTGGCCTTCCTGTTGTATGGCTACGTAAAGAAACAGCCTAACGGAAACGAGCTTATGCAGAAGCTCGAGCGCCAAATCCACCAAGGGGCCATGGCCTTTTTGAAAAAGGAATACTCGATTCTGGCGATCTTTATCGTCATCGTGTTCCTGCTTCTGGGCTTCGGCATCGCCTGGCCCACGGCCATCGCTTTTGTGACCGGTGCCTTGTGTTCCATCGCCGCCGGCTACTCGGGCATGACCGCGGCCACCCGCGGCAACAGCCGTACCGCCGAGGCGGCCAACAAGCACGGCCAGGCCCGGGCCCTGAACGTCAGCTATTTCAGCGGTTCGGTCATGGGCCTGTCGGTGGCCAGCCTGGGTCTGCTGGGCGTGGGCTTCTGGTTCTGGTACTACGGCGGTGATCCGAAAACTGCCATGTACATCAACGGCTTCGCCATGGGCGCCAGCTCCATCGCGCTGTTCGCGCGCGTGGGCGGCGGCGTGTTCACCAAGGCCGCCGACGTCGGCGCCGACTTGGTGGGCAAGGTCGAGGCGGGCATCCCCGAGGACGACCCCCGCAACCCCGGCGTCATCGCCGACAACGTGGGCGACAACGTGGGTGACATCGCGGGCATGGGCGCGGACATCTTCGAGTCCTACGTGGGCTCCATCATCGCCACCATGGCCATCGCCGCCACCGCCAGCCTGACCCTGGTCGCCAACCTGGGCCTCATCGAGGTCAAGGCGGTCGCCGATACGGTGGCCGTGGCCGGCGCCAAGGTTGTCGAGGCAGTGGCCATGGAAAAGGTCACCGTGGTCTCCGGCGATCCCATGATGGGCCGCATCGCCATGATGGCCTGCCCCCTGCTGGTGGTCATGGCCGGCCTGATCTCGTCCTTCGTGGGCGTGTTCTCCATCAAGGTGTTCGAAAAGGGCAGCCCCGCCGGCGCCCTGCGCTACACCACCTTCGTGGCCGCGATCATCTTCGCGATCCTTTCCTTCTTCGTGGTCAAGGGTCTGGGCATGACTACCGGTCCCTGGTGGGCCATCATCAGCGGTCTGCTCTGCGGCATCGCCATCGGCCTGCTGGCTGAGTACTACACCAGCGGCGCCCCGGTGAAGCACATCGCCGAGAACACCGAGACCGGCCCGGCCACGGTTATCATCGCCGGTCTGGCCGTAGGCATGCGCTCGACCTACCTGCCCATCCTGGGCATCTGCGTGGCCACCTTCGTGGGCTACAAGGTCGCGGGCATCTACGGCATCGGCCTGAGCGCCGTGGGCATGCTGGCCACCGTGGGCGCGACCATGACCGTGGACGCTTACGGCCCCATCGCCGACAACGCCGGCGGCATCAGCGAGATGGCTGGTCTTGGGCCTGAGACCCGTAAGATCACCGACTCCCTGGACGCCCTGGGCAACACCACCGCGGCCATCGGCAAGGGCTTCGCCATCGGTAGCGCCGCCCTGACCGCCCTGGCTCTGTTCGTGGCCTTCACCCAGGCCGCTGGCCTAACCACCGTCAACATCACCGATCCCATGGTGGTCATCGGTGTGCTGCTCGGCGCCATCGTTCCCATGCTGGCCGCGGCCATGACCATGGAGAGCGTGGGCAAGGCCGCCTTCATGATGGTCGAGGAAATCCGCCGTCAGTTCCGCGAGATTCCCGGCCTGCTGGAAGGTAAACCCGGCGTAGAGCCTGATTCCGCCACCTGCGTGAGCATCGCCACCGGCGCCGCTCTCAAAGAGATGATGGCTCCGGGTCTCATGGCGGTCCTCACCCCCGTGGCCGTGGGCTTCATCCTTGGCCCCACCGCTCTGGCCGGCACCCTGTTGGGCGCCACGGTCATGGGCGCCTTCTTGGCCCTGTTCATGTCCAACGGCGGCGGCGCCTGGGACAACGCCAAGAAGTACATCGAGGAAGGCCACCTTGGCGGCAAGGGCTCCGACAACCACAAGGCCGCGGTTGTGGGCGACACCGTGGGTGACCCCTTCAAGGACACCTCGGGTCCGGCCATGAACATTCTCATCAAGCTGATGAGCGTGGTCTCCCTGGTGCTGGCTCCGGTGCTGCTGGGCTTCAGCGGCTTCCTGAACTAAGCGCCAAGCGTTCCCAAAAAATCGGGACCGGCCCTTTGGGGCCGGTCCCTTTTTTTGCCCTTTGCCCGCATAGTTGGGGCCCCTACCCCGCCCGATTAAGCTTGACAGAAAAGCACAGCCTGATATAATAACAATTCATACAGGTTACACAACCTACCGCATCTTACCGATCCTCAGGAGCGCATTTTGTTCAAAAAAGGACAACTAGCGGTCTACCCCGCCCATGGGGTAGGGGTCATCGAGTCCGAGGAAGAGAAGCATATCGGAGGTCTGGCGCAACGTTTTTATATCCTGCGCATCCTGGAAAACGACATGATTATCATGATCCCCACCGACAACGCCGATACGGTGGGTCTCAGGCCGGTGATCGACCAACACCAAGTTTCCCAGGTTTACTCCATCCTCAAGGACCGCGACGTCATAATCGAAAACCAGACCTGGAACCGCCGCTACCGCGACTACATGAAGAAGATCAAGACCGGTTCGGTCTTTGAAGTGGCCGAGGTGCTCAGGGACCTTTTTCTGCTCAAGCTGGACAAGGAGCTCTCCTTTGGCGAGCGCAAGATGCTCGACACCGCGCGCGGCCTCTTGGTGAAAGAGCTTTCCATAGCCCGCCAAGCCAAGGAAGAGGATATCGAAGCCGAGGTGGAGAAGATCTTCCACGCCTGATGGCCCCTCCCGCTCAAAAACTTTACGCCCCGGCCGCTCCGTTGGCGGCGGGGGTTTTTTAATCGCCATGAAACAACACCGCCTAGAAGTGCCTTCCAACTCCGCGGGCCAACGCCTGGACGCCTTGGTGGCCGAGCTTTTGGGCCCCGAGCTTTCCCGGGCCCAGGTGCAACGCCTGCTCAAGGAGGGCCGGGTCACCCTGGAGGGCCGCCCGGTGCGGGCCTCGGCCAAGGTGCAGCCCGGACAGGCCATCCTGGTGGAGGTGCCCGAGCCCGAGCCCCTGGAGCTGGCCCCCGAGGACCAGGGCCTGTGGGTGCTCTACGAGGACGCGGACCTCATCGTGGTCAACAAGGCTCCCGGCGTGGTGGTCCACCCGGCCGCCGGGCACACCGGCGGCACCCTGGTGGCCGGTCTGTTGCATCACTGCGGCGACCTCAGCGGCATCGGGGGCAAGCTCAGGCCGGGCATCGTGCATCGCCTGGACAAGGACACCTCCGGGGCCCTGGTGGCCGCCAAGAGCGAGGCCGCCCACCGGGGGCTGGTGGCCGCCTTTGCCAGCGGCCGGGTGGACAAGACCTACCTGGCTCTGGTGCACGGCCGCCCTCCCCTCACCGGCGAGGCCTCCAGCCCCATAGGCCGCCACCCGGTGGACCGCAAGCGCATGTCCACCCACGCCCTTCACGGTAAAAGCGCCCTTAGCCGCTGGAGGGTCACCCGGCGTTTCGGCCAGGAAGCCAGCCTGCTCAGGGTGAATATCCTCACCGGGCGCACCCACCAGATCAGGGTGCATTTGTTCGAGTCCGGCTTCCCGGTGTGCGGCGACCGCACCTACGGCGGACGCCGCGCCCGCTCCGGGCTGCCGGGCCAAGCGGGCCTGGCCCTCAAGGCCGCCGGGCGCCAGATGCTGCACGCGGCCCAGTTGTCTTTCGACCATCCGGTGACCGGAACGCGGGTGGAGGTGACCGCGCCCCTGCCGGACGATTACCGGGCGGTGCTCAGGGCCTTGGAGGCGGATTATGCTTAAAGTGGGGCTGACCGGAGGCATCGCCAGCGGCAAATCCACGGTGGACCGCATGCTGGTGGAGTTGGGGGCCCATCTGGTGGACACCGACCAGTTGGCCCGCCGGGTGGTGGAGCCCGGCTCCCCGGCCCTGGCCGAGATCGCCCAGGCCTTCGGCCCGGAGATGATCACCGCCGACGGCAACCTGGACCGGCCTCGCATGCGCGCCCTGGCCTTTGGCGACGAGCGGGCCAGGGACAGACTCAACGCCATCGTGCACCCGCGCATCAACCAGTTGGTGGCCGCCGAGCTGGCCCGCCTGGCCAGGGACGACCCCCAGGGGGTGGCCATCGTGGACGTGCCGCTGTTGTTCGAGACCGGCGGGGAGAAGCGCTTTGACTGCACCGTGCTGGTCTACGTGCCCGAGCCGGTGCAACTGCGGCGGCTCATGGCCAGGGACCATTGCGGGGCCCAGGCTGCCCAAGAAGCCCTTAGGGCCCAGATGCCCCTGGAAAATAAGAAGAAAAAGGCCGATTTTTTAGTTGACAACTCCGGTGGGCTGGACGAAACTCTCAAACAGGTGCAGCGCCTTTGGCAAGATTTGTTGGGCAAAGCCCGCTCCACCCAACCCCGGTCATAATTGACTCCCGGAAAGATTACACCCTACCTGCGAGTCCTTAAGCCATGAAGGTATGCGGTGCGTCCGGGGCTCAGCGTCAAAAGCCCATAGTCCGAGCACGCAACCGGCATAGCAAGTAAAAACAGATAACGCCCTTAGCGGCAACGATCTCCGGCGTACATTCCTGTCTCTGCGCCCACCGCTCAAGGGCCGCCCCAGGCGGCTTCCCCGCCGAGGCAATCAAACTCAAGCAGCGAAAGATCAATGAGCGAGAACAAGATCCCAAGAAACACCGAGCGCCGCCCGGTTCGCGGCCGTCGCCGCGCAGTCGCGCCCCCCAAGAACAGCGAAAACGGCGAGGGCAACGGCGAGGGCAACGGCAACGAGAACGGTAACGGCGACAGCGGCCAGGGCGGCCGCCTGAACATCCTGCAACTCAAGGAAATGCCCATCGGCGAGTTGAACGCCATGGCCCGCGAGTACAGCATCGAGGGCGCGGCGGGCATGCGCAGGCAGGATCTCATCTTCGCCCTGCTCACCGCCCAGGCCGAGCGCAACGGCGCCATCTACGGCTCCGGTGTTTTGGAGATATTGCCCGACGGTTTCGGCTTCCTGCGCGCCCCGGACTATAACTACCTGCCCGGGCCCGACGACATCTACGTTTCCCCCAGCCAGATCCGGCGCTTCAACCTACGCACCGGAGACACCATCAGCGGCCAGATCCGCCCCCCCAAGGAGGGCGAGCGCTATTTCGCCCTCTTGAAGGTGGAGGATATCAACCACGAGCCGCCCGAGGTGGCCCGGGACAAGATCCTCTTCGACAACCTGGTGCCCCTGTACCCCGACGAGCGCATCGTCCTGGAAATCGAGGGCAAGCCCAAGAACTTCTCCGCCCGGGTCATGGACCTGATGACCCCCATCGGCAAGGGCCAGCGCGGCCTTATCGTCAGCGCGCCCCGCACCGGTAAGACCATGCTGTTGCAGAACATCGCCAACTCCCTGGCGGTGAACCACCCCGAGGTGGTGCTCATCGTTCTGCTCATCGACGAGCGTCCCGAGGAGGTCACGGACATGCAGCGCTCGGTCAAGGGCGAGGTGATCTCCTCCACCTTTGACGAGCCCGCCCAGCGCCACGTGCAGGTGGCCGAGATGGTCATCGAAAAGGCCAAGCGCCTGGTGGAGCACAAGCGCGACGTGGTGATCCTGCTGGACTCCATCACCCGCCTGGCCCGGGCCTACAACACCGTGGTGCCCCCCAGCGGCAAGATCCTCTCCGGCGGCGTGGACTCCAACGCCCTGCACCGGCCCAAGCGCTTCTTCGGCGCGGCCCGCAACATCGAGGGCGGCGGCAGCCTGACCATCATCGCCACCGCCTTGATCGACACCGGCAGCCGCATGGACGAGGTGATCTTCGAGGAGTTCAAGGGCACCGGCAACATGGAGATCCACCTGGAGCGCAAGCTCAGCGACAAGCGCATCTTCCCGGCCATCGACATCAACCGCTCCGGAACCCGCAAGGAGGAGCTGCTGTTGCCCGAGTCCGACCTGAACCGCATCTGGATCCTAAGGAAGCTCCTGGGCCCGCTGACCCCGGTGGACACCATGGAGTTCCTCCTGGAAAAGATGCAGGGAACCGCCAGCAACGCCGAGTTCCTGGATTCCATGAGCCGCTAAAATCAGTGCCGGGCCCACAATGGGCCCGGAGTCAAGCGCCGCAAGTTGCAAAAAAAACGGCGAGCGTTATACTTTGATGCCTTAAGGATTAAGCGCCCGAGGAGGCGGAAATGAAAAGCGATATACATCCTAAGTTTAAAGAGGTGACCGTGCGTTGCGCCTGCGGCAACGAGTTCACCTCCGGTTCCACCAAGGACGAGATCCGCGTGGAGATTTGCTCGGCCTGCCACCCCTTCTTCACCGGCAAGCAAAAGCTGGTGGACAGCGCGGGCCGCGTGGAGCGCTTCTACAAGAAGTACTCCCACATCGAGCAGTACGCGGGCAAGGCGGCCGAGATGGAAGCCGAGCGTTTGGCCCAGGCGGAAGCCAAGGCCAAGGACAAGGACGAGGAGTAGCCGGCTGCCGGAGGCGATACCATGAATCCGGCCAATGTGGGCGGCCAGGCGGTAATCGAGGGGGTTATGATGAAAGCCCCCTCGCGCCTTTGCGTGGCCGTGCGCCGTCCATCCGGCGAGATTCTGGTAAAGAACGACCCCCTGCGCTCGCTGACCTCCCGCTGGCCCATACTGGGCTGGCCCTTTTTGCGCGGCCCGGTGATCCTGGGCGAGACCCTGGTGCAGGGCATGAAGGCCCTGTCCTTCTCGGCCCAGCAGGCCCTGGAAGAAGAAGGCGAAGAGCTGGGCTCCTGGGCCCTGCTGCTCACCCTGCTGGTGGCCATAGGCGCCGGCCTGGGCCTGTTCGTGGCCCTGCCCCACCTGTTGTCCCTGGCCCTGGGCCGGGTGGTGCCCGGCGGGTACGACACCCACAGCTTCTGGTTCCACGCGGTGGACGGCGTCATCAAGGTGGTCATCTTCGGGGCCTACCTGTGGCTCATCTCCCTGATGCGCGACATCAGGCGGGTGTTCGAGTACCACGGCGCCGAGCACAAGGCCATCTTTTGCTACGAATCCGGCGGGGAGCTTTGCGTGGAAGCGGCGCGGGGCTATCCCCGGCTGCATCCCCGTTGCGGCACCGCCTTTTTACTGGTGGTCCTGGCCGTGTCCATCCTGGTCTTCGCGGTGGCCCTGCCCTTTTTGCCCCGCCTGGCCGAAAACGGATGGCTGAACCAGGCTCTGTTGATCGCCCTCAAGATACTTCTCATGCTGCCCATTGCCGGGGCCTCCTACGAGATCATCCGCCTGGCCGGCAAAAAGCAGGGACGCGGCTTCTGGGGGGCCCTGATCTGGCCCGGCCTGCAACTGCAGCGCCTCACCACCCGCGAGCCCAGCGACGACCAGATCGAGATCGCATTGGCCGCCCTCAAGGCAGCCACCGCAACTTCCCATGACGAGGGGCCGAGCATCTGCGTGCTTTAGCCCGCGTTTTTCATGTGGGTTGGGTGGCGATGGGCAACGAATCATTATGGACAAGGCCGTTGTGAAAAAGGCGCACCTACTATCAGGGTATAGTGTGTACCCAGCACCGGCACAGCCAGACGCCGCAGGGCAAGGCGGCAGGCGGACGAGGGACGCCGACAACGCCGCCATGTGGGGTCTGGCGAAGCTGGACACACAACCCTCATGAAACATGCGGGCTAACCCCCCGGAGCCAAAAAAACCATGCCCTTTCTGGACCCCGAATTGAAGAAAAAGCTCCACGGTGTGGAGCAGCACTATCAAGCCCTGGAGCGCAGCCTGGCCGACCCCGAGGTGCTGGGCGACAACGAGCGCTACCAAAAGGTGGCCAAGGAACACTCCGACCTGTCGCAAACCGTGGAGGTGTTCCGCCAGATCAGCAAGCTGGAAGACGACATCGAGACCAATAACGAGTTGTTGGACGACCAGGACGAAGAGCTGGCGGACATGGCCAGGGAAGAGATCGACGCTGCCGAAGAGAAGCTCCCGGAGCTGATCGAGCGCCTGCGCTTTTTGATGCTGCCCAAGGACCCCAACGACGACAAGAACGTCATCCTGGAGATACGGGCGGGCACCGGCGGAGAAGAGGCCTCCCTTTTCGCGGCCGACCTGCTGCGCATGTACCTGCGCTACGCCGAGCTTCAGGGCTGGAAGCACGAGACCATGGACTCCCACCCCACCGACTCCGGCGGGTTCAAAGAGGTCATCGTGCTGATCAACGGCAAGGGGGCCTACAGCCGCCTCAAGTACGAATCCGGGGTGCACCGCGTGCAGCGGGTGCCCGCCACCGAAAGCCAGGGGCGCATCCACACCTCGGCGGTGACCGTGGCGGTGATGCCCGAGGCCGAGGACGTGGAGTTGGACATCAACCCCGAGGATCTGAGGATCGACGTTTTCCGCTCCTCGGGCCCCGGCGGCCAGCACGTCAACAAGACCGAGAGCGCGGTGCGCATCACCCACATCCCCAGCGGGGTGGTGGTCTCCTGCCAGGACGAGAAGAGCCAGCACAAGAACAAGGCCAAGGCCATGAAGGTGCTCCGGGCCCGCATTTTCGACCAGATGCTGGCCGACCAGGCCGCCGAGCAGGCCGCCACGCGCCGCTCCATGGTGGGCAGCGGAGACCGCTCCGAGCGCATCCGCACCTACAACTTCCCCCAGAACCGGGTCACCGACCACCGGGCCAACCTCACGGTTTACAAGCTGGAGTTGCTGTTGGCCGGTGAGCTGGACTACCTGCTCCCCGAACTGATCCAACAGTTCCAGGCCGAGGCGCTCAAGGCCGAGGCCGACGCGGCCTAGGTCATAGCCTTGTCCCAAGTCTGGACCGTCGGCCGCCTGATCCCCTGGGCGGCCGAATATCTTGGTGGCCACGGCGTGGACTCCCCGCGCCTGTGCGGCGAGCTGCTCCTGTCCCACGTGTTGGGATGCACCCGCCTGGAGCTTTACCTGCGCTTCGAGCAGCCGCTCAGCCCCGAAGAGCTGGCCGCCTTCAAGGCCATGATCCTCAGGCGCAAAAGCCGGGAGCCGGTGGATTACATCCTGGGCAGCCGGGAGTTCTACGGCCTGGAGTTTTTGGTGGGGCCGGGGGTCTTGGTGCCCCGGCCGGAAACCGAGCATCTGGTGGAGGAGGCCCTGGCCCGCCTGGAGGGCCTGGAGGCCCCGCGCGTCCTGGACCTGTGCACCGGCAGCGGGGCGGTGGCCCTCACCCTGGCCCACGAGCGGCCCGACGCCGAAGTGACCGGTTGCGATATTTCTCCCGAGGCCTTGACCTGGGCCCGGCGCAATGCCCACAATCTTGGTCTACAGGAACGAGTGCGCTGGCTGCAGGGCGACCTTTGGGAGCCGGTGGCCGCGGGCAGCGGCTTTTTCGATGTAATCGCCGCCAACCCGCCCTACGTGACCACGGCGGAAATGGCCGAGCTGCCTCCCGAGGTGGGCCTTTTCGAACCCCGCCTGGCCCTGGAGGGCGGCGCCGACGGCCTGGACATAGTGCGCTCCATCATCGGCGGGGCCGGGGCCCACTTGAGGCCCCTGGGCTGGCTGCTCATTGAGCTGGGAGCGGGGCAAGCCCCCCAGGCCGCCCGCCTGGCCCAGGCCTCGGGGGCCTTTGCCGAGGTCAGCCTGGTAAAGGACCTGGCGGGCATAGAGCGGGTCTTGGTCTGCGAACGGAAGGATTATGGATAAGCTGGTAGTAACCGGAGGAAACCCCCTGGTGGGGCGGGTTCGCATCAGCGGGGCCAAGAACGCCACCCTGCCCCTGATGGCCGCCACCCTGCTCACCCGGGGCAAATGCCGCCTGAACAATGTGCCCGACCTCAGGGACGTGCGCACCATGGGCTCGCTGCTGGGCACCCTGGGCGCCAAGGTGAGCACCCGCAAGGACACCCTGTACATCGACACCAGCGAGGCCGAGGGCGACGAGGCCCCCTACGAGCTGGTCAAGACCATGCGCGCCTCGGTGCTGGTGCTGGGCCCCCTGGTGGCCCGCCAGGGCAGCGCCAAGGTGTCCTTGCCCGGCGGCTGCGCCATTGGCGAGCGCCCCATCGACCAGCACCTCAAGGGCCTGGAGGCCATGGGCTGCAAGGTGGAGATCGCCGGGGGCTACGTGCTGGCCTGGGCCAAGCGCCTGAGGGGCGCGGACATCAGCCTGGATATCGTGACCGTCACCGGCACCGAGAACCTGGTGATGGCCGCCTGCCTGGCCAAGGGCACCAGCGTAATCCGCAACGCCGCCCGGGAGCCCGAGGTGGTGGACTTGTGCAACGCCCTCAACGCCGCCGGCGCGGCCATCAGCGGGGCGGGCACCGCCACCATCACCGTGGAGGGCAAGGCCGAGTTGGCTCCCCTGGACCATAGGGTAATGCCCGACCGCATCGAGGCGGGCACCTACATGGCCGCCGCAGGCATCACCCGGGGCGAGCTGACCATCGTGGACGCCCCCCTGGAGCACCTCACCGCTGTGGTGGGCAAGTTCAAGGAGGCGGGCATCCGCTTCCAGCCCACCCCCAAGGGCCTGGTGGTTTCGGCCCGGCGGGCTCCCCGCCCGGTGAGCATCATCACCGGCCCCTACCCCGGCTTCCCCACGGACCTGCAGGCCCAGCTCATGGCCCTGATGAGCCTGAACAGCTCCAGCGCGGTGTTTCAGGAGACCATCTTCGAGAACCGCTTCATGCACGTGCCCGAGCTGCGCCGTTTGGGCGCGGACATCGACGTCACCGGCTCCACCGCCGTGGTCAAGGGGGTGCGCCACCTCGCCGGGGCCCAGGTCATGGCCACCGACCTCAGGGCCTCGGCCTGCCTGGTCCTGGCCGGTCTGGCCGCCGAGGGCGAGACCCACATCAGCCGGGTGTACCACCTGGACCGGGGTTACGAGGCCATCGACCAGAAACTGACCAACGCCGGGGCCACGGTGCGCCGGGAGTCGGAGCCGGGTCCGGGGAAAAAGTAGGAAAATAAGCAGTAGTGAGGAAAGAGGGGCGATCCGGAATTTTCTTAGCCTTCTCCTGCCCCACGGCGGCCCGCCTAACAAGAAAGCAACAAGGGCAAACAGGAAACGAAAACATGCAAGGCGGCAGATTCGCGCCCCCGCCGGTGGTTGAGTAGCGATTTCCTATGGGCGCCAGGACCGCGGCCCCGCCTCGTCACCGGCCCAGTCAGGCGGCGGCAGACAAGGCGCGGGAGAACGATAGCCGGAGGCGTAGGGGAACCTACGTCGAGGCTTGAGTGACGCCCGCAACGCAGTATTCCGCAGCCTGGCGCGGCCGCCCCCGTTTCCACTACAATACTCTCCCATGAGCCGGTTGCATCCCCTGATCCTGCCCGCCGCCGCCCTCATGGGGGGCATTTTTTTGGCCGCGTGGCTGGGGCCGTGGCCGGTCTGGCCTCTGTTGGCCGGAGCCGCCCTGGTGCTGGCCGTGGTGTTGGGGCGGGGCCTGGCGGGCAAGGGCATCAGCCCGGTCCTGCTGGCCCTGGCCTGCCTCCTGGCCGGGGCCGGGCTGCTCTCTTTGGAGCGCTCCGCCACCCTTCCCCCTGACCACCTTTCCCTCCTGGCCGACGGCAAGACCCACCAAATCGAGGCCATCGCCCTTTCCCCAGCCCAGCCCGGCGGGCGGGGCCTGCGGCTCATGGCCTCGGCGCTCAGCCTGGACGGCCAGCCGGTGAGCGGCCTATTGCGCCTGTCCCTGGCCCCGGAGCTTGCCCCGCCCCCGGTGGGCAGCCGCTTCGCCCTGCGGGCCAGCCTGCGACCCATTACCAGCCTGGCCAACCCCGGCGGCTTCGACTACGCGGAGTACATGGCCACCCAGGGGGTCCACGCCCAGGCCTATGCCGGGCGCTCGGCCCAGCTCCAAGTGTTGGGGGCCGCCGACCTGCCCTGGCCCCGCGCTTGGCTCCTGGCCGCCCGCCAGCGTCTGGCCCGGCAGATCGAGACCCTGCCCCCCTCTCAGGGCCGGGAGCTGCTACGCGCTTTGGTGCTGGGCCAGCGGGGCGGCCTGAGTGGGGAGGTGCGCGAGGCTTTCGGGGTCACCGGCGCGGCCCATCTGCTGGCCATCAGCGGGCTGCACATCGGCCTGGTGTGGGGCCTGGCCTATGCCTTGCTGCGCTGGCTCCTGGCCGCCTGGCCCGGTTTGGCCCTGCGCTGGCCGGTGATCAAGCTGGCCGCCGCCCTGGCCCTGCTGCCCGCCGCGGGCTACGCCGCCTTGGCCGGTGGCTCCACCCCCACCCTGCGCGCCCTGGTGATGATCGCCTGCCTGGTGGCCGCCCTGTGGGCCAGCCGCCCCTACCGCCCCTCGGGCGGTTTGGCCCTTGCCGCCCTGGTCATCGGCCTGCTCTGGCCCGAATCCCCCCTGACCCTCAGCTTTCAGATGTCCTTCGTGGCCGTGGCCTCCATCCTCCTGGCCGCCGCGCCCCTGGCCCGTTGGCTGCGGGAATTGGCCCCCGGCCCGCGCCTGGCCGGGGCGGTGCTGGGCTGGCTGGGGCTCAGCGGGGTGGTGGGCCTGGCGGTGTGGCCCTTGGCCGTGCAGAGCTTCCACCAGCTCCCGGTGTACTCCCTGCCCGCCAACGCCCTTTTGATCCCCCTGGTGGCCATGTTCACCCTGCCCCTGGCTCTGGTGGCCGCCGGGGTGGGCCTGCTCTGGAGCGCCGGAGGCCAGGCCCTGTTCGCCCTGGCTGCCTGGCCGGCCGAAGGCGCGGTGTTCCTGGTGGGCTGGCTGGCCGGGCTGCCCGGCGCGGTGCATTATCTGGCCGGGCCGGGCCCCTGGGCCGCGCTCATGTTTTATGCCGGGGCCTTGGCCGCCCTAACCCTGCCCAAGCGCTGGGCCTGGGGCCTGGGGGCGGGTCTGGGCGCGGCCGGTCTGGTGCTGTGGCTGGGCCTCAGCGGCCCGCCCCCGGCCGACGGCAAGCTCCGGGCCTGGGTTTTGGACGTGGGCCAGGGCTCGGCCACTGTCGCGCGCCTGCCCCGGGGACAGCTGATGGTGATCGACGGCGGCGGCTGGGGGGGCAGCGACTTCGACTTCGGACGCCAGGTCATCGCCCCCTTCCTGTGGGGCATGGGCTTCAGCCGGGTGGAGGTGGTGGCCTGCTCCCATCGGGACAGCGACCACGCCGGGGGCCTGCCCTTTGTGGCCCGCTGGTTTTCCCCCCGCCAGGTCTGGACCAACGGCGAGGCCGGGGAAAGCGGCTGGTACGCCGGGTTGCTGGCCACCGCCAAGGAGAAGGGCATACCCGTGCTGGGTCCTAAGGAGATCGCCCAGGTGCGCCAGTTGGGCGGGGCCTCGCTGCGTCTGTTGTGGCCCCCGCCGGGCACGGACCTGGCCGCCCTCAGCTCCAACGACCGCTCCCTGTGGCTGGGGGTGGGCCTGGGCGGCTCCTGGCTGTGGCTGCCCGGCGACGGCGGACCCAAGGTGGAAAAGGCGGTGACTCCGTTGCTGCCCACGGGCGGCGGCCAGGTGCTGGTGGGGCCGCACCACGGGGCCAAGAACTCGCTCACCCCCGCCCTGCTGGAGCGCATGCGGCCCCAGGCGGTGCTTTTCTCCTCGGGCTGCTGGGGCCGCTGGCCCTCGCCCAGCCGCCAGGCCCGGGACAGGGCCACCAAGGCCGGGGCCGGGGTCTACGGCACCAACTGGCAGGGCTGCCTGGAGTTGACCAGCGGCGGCGGGGCCTGGCGCATCATGCCCACTCTGTCCCCGCCGCGCGATTGCCTGGCGCCCTGGCCGGGGCAAAAATAAACCCGCTCCGCCTTGGTGCGGAACGGGTCATTAACGAAAATGGGAGTGCGCCCTAGCGCTGGGTCAGGCCGTCCACCAGGGACAAGGTGCGGCTCTGGATCTCCTTGAGGCGGTTCACCTGCTCTTCCAGGTTTTTCACCTTGAGGCGCAGAGCCGCCACCTCGGCCTGCAGGTCGCCCTGGACGGGCGGGTCGCCACCAGGTCCCGCGCCGTCTCCGGCCAGGGCCTTGCGGGCCTGGCGCAGGCTGAGCCCCTCGTCCTTTAGCAGGCGGCGCAGCTCGCCCAGCCTCCCCAGGGCTTCTTGGCTGAACAGCCTGCGCCGTCCCGCCCCCCTGGTGATGCCCAGGTATTCCTCGAACTGCTGGTCGTAGTAGCGGATGGTGGCCGCCGGTATGCCCGTGCGCTCCACCACCTCCTTGAGGCTCATCAGCCCCTTGTCCGCTCCTGCCGCCTGATCCATGGCATCCTCCGCTGCATATCTTCCTATAGCACGCCGCCGGGCCGGGGGACAAGCAAAGCCCGCTGTGATATATTCTCGCCACTAGGGAAATCGTAATTTATGTCCGCAACTCAATCATTCAGATCAGCGGGATTCAAGACCTGGGAGTGGTGGGCCCTGGCGCTCATCCTGGCCCTCAGCCTGGGTTTGGCCCTCAAGGGCTACTACCTGCGCGAACCCCATCCGGTGCGGGTCTTCCTGGAGCGGGCCGAAATCATAGACCAGGCGGCGCGCCGCTTCGCCGCCGACCACGGCGGGGCCTTCCCGCCCGACGGCATCATCACCAGACGCCCCGCCGGGCTGGACGACCGCTACATCCACTGGGACGACCGCTGGCTCATCGACTTCGAGGCCGCGCCCAACGGCAAGGGCAGCCACTACGTGTGCCTGGAGTTCACCGGCCCCAATGGACGCCACGAGTACCGCCGCCTGTGCGCCAACCCGGAGTTCCGGCGGCGCTACGGCGAAGGCCAGCCCATCCCCGGCTACGAGAACCGCATCTGGGTCATCGCCGAAGAGGCCCGCATCCATCACCCCCCCAAGGACAAGGCCCGCTAGGGTGGATGCCTCCCGCCTGGCGCGAAGGGTCAACCTGCTGGGCCCCTGGCTGCGCCGGGTCATGGGCGGACCCACCCTGAAGATAAGCCTGGACGCGGGCCTGGGATGCCCCCACCGCCCGGGTGGGGTGGGCCCCGGCGGGTGCGTCTATTGCCCTCCCGGCGGCTCCGGCCAAGGCCAAGGCGGTCCGGTGAGCCGGCAGCTCGACCAGGGCCTGGCCCGCCTGCGCTCCAGGCGCGGCCCCACTCCCCGGGCCCTGGCCTATTTCCAGGCCTACACCGCCACCAACGCCGCGCCCGAGGCCCTGGAGCCCCTGTTCATGGCCGTGGCCCGCCACCCGGAGGTGGCCGGGATCATCGTGGCCACCCGGCCCGACTGCCTGCCCCCGGCCACCTGGGAGATCCTGGCCCGGATGGCCCGCCGCCGCCCCCTGTGGCTGGAGCTGGGCCTGCAAAGCGCCCACGACGCCACCCTGGCGCGCATCAACCGGGGGCACGACGTGGCCTGCTTCGACGCGGCCCTGGAGCAGGCCAACCGGCGTGGCCTCAGGGTGGTGACCCATGTTATTCTGGGATTGCCCGGCGAGGAGATAGGGCATACCAACGCCACCGCCCGCCATCTGGCCGGACGCGAGGTGTGGGGGGTCAAGCTGCACAACCTCATGGTGCTGGCCGGAGCCCCCCTGGCCAAGGAGCACCGCGCCGGAAAACTCCAGCTGTGGAGCCGGGAGGAATACGCCCAAGCGGCGGCGGCCTTTTTGGCCCGCCTGCCCCGCCGGGTGCTGGTGCACCGCCTGGCCGCCGATCCCGGACCGGACCGCCTTTTGGCCCCGGAGTGGGCGGGGGGCAAGGACGCGGTGCTCGGCGCCATCGCCCAGGCCCTGGAAGACAACAACCTATGCCAAGGAGACCTGGCATGAACCAGCTCAAGCTTTTCACCCTGGAGTCGCCCCTGGGCATCCTGCGCGGGGCGGTGGGGCCGGGGGGCCTGGTGGCCCTGACCATGCGCCAAGACGACGGCCAATACCTGGAGAAGCTGCTTAAAAAGCGCGCGCCGGGGACGGAGCGCAAGCAGGTGGCCGCCAAGTCCACCGAGCCGGGGCGCAGGCTCATAGCCTACTTCAAGAATCCCCGGGCCTCCCTGGAGGTGCCCCTGGACCTGGAGGGGCTGACCCCCTTCACCCAGGCGGTGCTCCTGGCCCTCAAGGACATCCCCCCGGGCCAAACCCTGACCTACGGCCAGGTGGCCAAGATCGTGGGACGGCCCAAGGCCCCCCGGGCGGTGGGCCAGGCCCTGCACAACAACCCCCTGCCCCTGTTCCTGCCCTGCCACCGGGTGATCGGCGCCGACGGCGGCCTCACCGGCTTCGGCTCGGGCCTGCCCAACAAAAAGGCGCTGCTGGCTTGGGAGAGCGGGGAAAGCCCCTGGAAGTAGACTGGGACGGAAGGGCCTAAGCGGCTAACTCGGTGCGGTCGCCGCCCAGTTCCTTGGCGCGGTACAGGGCCTGGTCGGCCATGCGCAGCAGTTCGTCCGCGTCGCCGGTGCGGCCCTGGCTGTTCACCACCCCGATGCTGGCCCTGAAGCCCATTACCTGGCCGCCCACCACCATATCGGCCGAGGCCAGGGCGCGGCGAATGCGCTCCGCCAGCATGGCCGCGCTGTTCAGGTCGCTATAGGGGGCCAGCACCAGGAACTCGTCGCCCCCGAAGCGCCCCACCACGTCCTCGCGGCGGATGCTGCCGCGAATGGTGGCCGCGCAGGCGGCCAGGGCCCGGTCCCCGGCCAGGTGCCCCAGGCGGTCGTTGACCTGTTTGAACTCGTCCAGGTCTATAAGCAGCAGGGAAACCACATAGCCGTGGCGGGCGGCCAGGGAAAGCTCCCGCTGGGCCATGTCCATGAAGTGGCGGCGGTTGTAGGTCTGGGTGAGGTCGTCGGTGCGCGAAAGGCGCTCTATCTCCAGGCGGGAATTGACCAAGGCCAGCATCAGGCTGAGCACCTTGAAGGCCACCGGCGGGGCCACGGCCATGGGGGCCAGGGTGGCTATGGTGATCCCCACGGCCCAACCCTCGGCATGGGTGTGACCTGCCAGGAGCATCAAGGTCACGGTCACCGCCCAGGAGCCCAAAACCGAAATCGCCGTGACCAGCACGGTGGCTTTGACCACATCCCGTTTGCTTTTTATGCTGATCCAGAAATCGGCCTTGTGCTTTTCAAACTTCACGAGGCTTGCTTCTCCACGTTCCAAGGGCGAACAGGCGCTCAGGGCAGGGCTACTTTACCATGTTTGGACCTCGGGCAGCGAGATCGGGTGCAGCGGTCCGGTGGTATTTGGGGTGTTTCGGAACGCGGCGCGGCGCTCGGAATAATATAAGCGGGACGGACCAGGCTAGGCGGCCAGTTCTGTGCGGTTGCCGCCCATTTTTTTGGCGCGATACAGGGCGTTGTCGGCCTCGCGCAGCAGTTGATCCACGTCCTGGGCGTCCCCATTGCTGGTCACCGCCCCGATACTGGCCTTGATTGCCACCACCTGCCCGCCCGACACCAGCTTGGCGGCATCCAGGGCGTCGTGCATCCGCTGGGCCAGAAGCGCGGCGCTCTTTAGGTCGCTGTGCGGGGCCAGGACTAAAAACTCGTCTCCCCCGAAACGCCCCACCGCGTCCTCATGGCGGATGGTGTGGCGTATGGCCTGTGCGCAAGCGACCAGGGCCTTGTCCCCCACCTGATGGCCCAGTTGGTCGTTGATCTGCTTGAAGCCGTCCAGATCGATGAGCAAAAGGGACACCGGGTGTCCATGGCGAGCCGCCGAGGCAAGCTCTCGCTCGGCAACTTCCGTGAAGTAACGGCGGTTGTAGGTCTGGGTGAGGTCGTCGGTGCGCGAAAGGCGCTCAATGGCCTGGTGGGAGCGGTTCACCTCCAGCACGAGCTTTAGGTTGCGCCGGCTAAAGGGAACAGCCAACGCCAAGGGAGCCAGGGTGCTGGCCACGGCAGGCACCACCAAATCCCTGGGGGCCAGGTTACCGACCAGCAGCAGCACCGCTCCGGTGATAATCCAGGAACCCAACAAGGAGATCACCGACACCTTTATGAGGGTCCGGGTCACGTCCTTTTCGTCGCGGATCATGGACCGGGAGTTGGGCTTATGGCTGCCGTCGATCAACAGAACTCCCCCTGATGGGCAGGCCAAAGGCTAAAGCATCACAATATTTCATTTTAGCACGTTTGGTGTATGCCGACTCGGAGGGAAGCGGGGCTCACGAGTGTTTATCACCGCCTAACGGCATGGCCAAAAAAAAGGGAGCCCCGCGGCGCGGGGCTCCCCAGGATGGCGGAAACGGAACTAGAAGTTGATGAACAGGCCCAGGAAGTAGCCGCCGGCCACCGCCGAGCCGATGACCCCGGCCACGTTGGGGCCCATGGCGTGCATCAGCAGGAAGTTCTTCTTGTTGTTTTTCTGGCCCATATGGTGCACGATGCGCGCGCTCATGGGCACCGCCGACACGCCGGCCGCGCCCAGCATGGGGTTGAAGGGCTCCTTACTGAACTTGGACATGATCTTGCCGAAGATCACGCCGGCCCCGGTGCCCACGCAGAAGGCGGCCAGACCCAGGAACAGTACCAGCAAGGTGCGCGGGTCCATGACCCGGTCGGCCGGCATGGAGGCGCCGATGCCCAGCATAAGCAGGATGGTGATGATGTTGATCAGCTCGTTCTGGGCTGTGTTGCTAAGGCGCTCCACCACCCCGGACTCGCGGAACAGGTTGCCCAGCAAGAGGAAGCCCACCAGCGGGGCGCTCTTGGGGATGATCAGGATGATCAAAAGCATGGCCACGATGGGGAACAGGATGCGTTCCGCGCGGCTCACCGGGCGCAGCATGGGCTTCATGTAGGTGGAGCGCTCGGCCTTGGAGGTCAAGAGCTTGATGATGGGCGGCTGGATGATGGCCACCATGGCCATGTAGGAGTAGGCCGCCGTGGCGGTGATGCCCATGATGTCCGGGGCCAGCAGGCCGGTGGTGTAAATGGTGGTGGGGCCGTCGGCGCCGCCGATTATGCCGATGGAGCAGGCCTCCTTGAGCGAGAAGCCCCAATCCGGCCAAATCAGGCCCACGGCCAGGGCTCCCAGGAAGCTGGAGTAGATGCCCACCTGGGCCGCCGCGCCCAAAAGAAAGGCCCTGGGGTTGGCGATGAGGGGGCTGAAGTCGGTAAGCGCCCCGATGCCGAAGAAAATGAACTGGGGCAATATGGTCCAGGTGTACAGGCCGTACTTTAGGATAATGCCCAGGACGCCTGCCATGCCCGGCTGCATACCCGGCTCGGGCTGGGAGGTCAGGCCGGTGAGCGGCAGGTTGGCCAGGATCATGCCCGCGCCGATGGGCAAAAGCTCGTAGGGCTCCCACTCTTTGAGAATGGCCAAGGTGATGAAGCCCAGGCCCACCAGAATCATGATGATATGCGGCAGATCCAGGTTGCCGAAGCCCACCTGCACGCCCAGAATCTTGAGCACTCCCTCGTGATAGGCGATCCAGCTCATGCCTTGGCCTCCTTGGCGGCGGCCTTTTTCTTGGCCTCGCGCGAAGTAAATATCTTACCCATGATGGTGGTGGCCACGGCCAGCAGCGACATGATCAGAAATACGACCAGGACGCCTCCGCCGACTATGCGGAACGCCTCTCCCCAGTCAACCGGTGGTGGTTGCATGACTTTTCCTCTCCCTTGTGGTCAAGCGCGGTCTGAACCCTGCCTGCCTAAAGTAAGTAGCCGCCCCATGGCGGTCACCGTTGTTTTGCGAATTGAATAATAGGAGGGTAACGGTGTTCTGTCAATCTAAAGGTTAGACCTTAGGCCTTAGTCATCGGTATCGCTCTGTAAAACCGCTAAAAACGCCTTCTGGGGGATGGGCACGTTGCCCACCAGCTTCATGCGCTTTTTACCAGCCTTCTGCTTTTCCAAGAGCTTGCGCTTGCGCGACACGTCGCCGCCGTAGCACTTGGAGGTCACGTCCTTGCGGAAGGCGTTCACCGTGCTGCGGGCGATGATCTTGGCCCCGATGGCCCCTTGGATGGCGATCTTGAACTGCTGGCGGGGAATGGTGTCCTTGAGCTTGTTCACCGCGTGCAGGGCCCGAGGCCTGGCCTTCTCGGAGTGCACCAGCATGGACAGGGCGTCCACCTTTTCGCCGTTGACCAGGATGTCCAGGCGCACCAAATCGGATTTGCGGTAACCGATCATCTCGTAGTCAAAGGAGCCATAGCCCTGGGTCACGGTCTTGAGCTTGTCGTAGAAGTCGTAGATCACCTCGGCCAGAGGCAGGTCCACGCTCAGCTCCACCCGGCCGGGGTTGGGGTAATTCAGGTTGGTGTTTTCGCCGCGCCGGTCCAGGCACAGGGGCATCACCGCCCCGATGTAGCGCTCGGGCATGAGGATGGAGGCCCGCACAAAGGGCTCCTCGCAGTAGTCGATGGAGGCCGGGTCCGGGTAGTAGGCCGGGTTCTCGATCTCCAGCTCGGTGCCGTCGTGCAGGTATATCTGGTAGCGCACGCTGGGGGTGGTGAGGATCAGCGACAGGCCGAACTCCCGCTCCAGGCGCTCCTGGACCACCTCCAGGTGCAGCAGGCCCAAAAAGCCGCAGCGGAAGCCGAAGCCCAGGGCCTGGGAGGAGTCCTTTTGATAGATGAGGCTGGCGTCGTTGAGCTTGAGCTTGTCCAGGGCGTCGGCCAGGTCGGGGTAGTCATCGGTGGCCACGGGGTAGATGGAGGAAAACACCACCGGCTTGGCCTCGCGGAAGCCGGGCAGGGCCTCGGCGGCCGGGGCCTCGGCGTCGGTGATGGTGTCGCCTATGTTGGTATCGGCCACGGTCTTGACCCCGGCCACCACGTAGCCCACCTGGCCCGCCCGGAGCTGGGTCTTGGCGATGCGCTTTAACTGCATCACCCCCACTTCCTCCACCTTGTGGGTGCTGCCGCCGTGCATGAACAGGATGCTCTGGCCCTGGCGCAAGGTGCCCTGCACCACGCGCACGAAGATGACGGTGCCCCGGTAGGGGTCGTACTGGGCGTCGAAGATGAGCGCCTGCAGGGGCGCGGCGGGGTCTCCGGTGGGCGGGGGAAGTTTCTGAACCACGGCCTCCAGCACCGCGGGCACGTTCTCGCCGGTCTTGGCCGACACCGCCACCGCCTCGTCGCCGTCCAGGCCCAGTTCGTCGCTTATCTGGCGGCGGGCCTCGTCCACGTCGGCGCTGATCAGGTCGATCTTGTTGATTACCGGCACCACCTCCAGGTCGTGTTCCAGGGCCATGTACAGGTTGGCCAGGGTCTGGGCCTCCACGCCCTGGGAGGCGTCCACCACCAGAAGCACCCCCTCGGCCGAGGAAAGGGCCCGGCTCACCTCGTAGGAAAAGTCCACGTGGCCTGGGGTGTCGATGAGGTTGAGCTCGTACTCCTCGCCGTCGGAGGCGATGTAAGGCAGGGTTATCGCCTGGCTTTTGATGGTTATGCCCCGTTCGCGCTCCAGATACAGATTATCCAGGAGCTGGTCTTGGAAGTCCCGGTCGCTAACCATCCCGCAAAGCTGGATGAGCCGGTCGGCCAGGGTGGATTTACCGTGGTCGATGTGGGCGATGATGGAAAAATTGCGGGTGTGAGCCTTGTCTGCCACGCTTACCTCATAAATTTAATGGGTTGTGCCAGGATGAGCTTAACCTGTGGCAACGATTTCGTCAAATGCCCTGGGCCCTTGCGCCGCGCCTGCCGTGGGGGCCTCTTTGTTAGCAGCGCTAATATTGTCGTTGCTATTTTATTTTTAATGATAGTAGAATATTGGCAAGTATATCCGGCCCATCCAAATTTCGGGAGAATCGCCATGACTTTGGAGACCCCGGGTCAAAACGGCCAAACGACCTCCATCCCCTCCCCTCCTCCCATGCAAACCGCCCTGTTGGTGGACGAAAGCGGCTACGTTTCCAGCCACAGCCTGGCGGTGCTGGGTTTCCTGGGCTACGTGCCGGACGAGGCGCCCAAGCGGATCAACCTGCTCAGCCATTTCGCCAGCTGGGACCGCAGGCGGGCGGGCCAGGCCCTGGGCCAGAGCCTGACCTCCGGCAAAGAGCACCAGAGCATCTACACCCTTATGCGGGTCGACGGCCGCGCCTTCCCGGTGCGCCTCACCTGCACTCCCTGCCATTGCTCGGGGCGTCCTTCGGGGCTCAAGATCTCCCTGGACTGCATCTAAGACGCCGACCTTACAACCCGCCACCACCTAGGCGCACTCGTCTTCCGGCGCCAGGGTGGTTTTCTTTTTTGGGGGCCGCCAACCGGGCTGGTCCAGGCGCTGGGCCATGAGGCCGCACAAGGCCTCCATGGCCTTGGTGTTCAGGCCGTCCTTGCGCCGGATGAACACTATGGAAATCCAGGCCAGCTCCGGGGGCAGGTCGTGGGCCGCCAGGTCGGCCTTGTAGGCCGAGACCTCCACCACCGAACGAGGCAACATGGAGACCCCCATGCCCGTGGCCACGCAGCCCAGGATGGCCTCCAGGGTGTCGAACTCCATGGTCCGGTAAGGCACCAGGCCCTCCTCGCGCAGCCAGTACTCCATGCGGGTGCGATAGTGGCATTGTCCCTGGGGGCAGACCAGGGCGTTGCCGTATTGCTCGTTGGGTGGCGGCCCGGTACCGGCCTGAGTCACCAGCACCAGTTCCTCCCAAAAGGCTTCCTGTTGCACCAGTTCGGGCCGGTTCACCGGACCGGTCACGAAGGCGCCGTCCAGCTTGTAGTCGATCACTTGCTCCATGAGGTCGTGCAGGCGGCCGGTGGCCACGTTGATCTCCACGGCCGGATATTGCTGGTAATAAGCGGCCAGCAGGCCGGGCAGGCGCACTCCGGCGGTTGAGCCCAGGGAACCCAGGTTCAACTTTCCTCCCACCTCGGCCTGATCGCTCACCGCTTTTTGAGCCTCCTCCATCAGGCGCAACGCCTTTTGGGCGTATTGCAACAACAACTCCCCGGCCGGGGTCAGGCTCATGCCCCGGGGCCGCCGGTGAAAAAGGCTCACCCCCAGCTCCTCCTCCAGCTTGCGGATACGCGCGGTCACGTTGGATTGCACGTAGTTCAACTTTTGGGCGGCCTTGGACACCCCGCCCTCTTGAGCCACGGCCAAAAAGATCTGCAACGAACTGAATTCCATGCCATCCCCCGACATATCACAAATAGTGATCGGTGCAACTATTATAAATCATTGGTAATAATTATATTACAGCGCTACGGTCGGTACAAGGCTGGATTGCATGGCGCAACCGGCACACAAAGGAGGTTCCCATGTCCTATCTGCCTACCGACGCTTCAGAGCTTTTCGTTATGTGCCTGGTGGCGATGCTGGCGGCCATGGGCCTGATGGCCCTGGTCTTTTGGGGGCTGTTATCCGTGGTGCGTGGGCTTAGAAATCGGGCCAAGGCCCGGCTTGCCCGGCGGGTCTCCAGATGTGTTCCCGGTGCGGCCGATCCCAGCCCGTCGTAGCCGCCGCCCCGGAAACTTGCAAGACACTCGAAGCTATGTTAGTTTAAATAAAGGAAAATTTGACCGCCCCCAAGAACTCTAAACGCAAAGTTTAAGCTTATAAGTCTTCTCCACCCTCTCTGAGCAGCGGCCAGAAGAGGTGGAGTTTCTTTTTTTGGGGGCCCGGCGCCGCCGCCAGACGGCGCCAAACACCTGAGCGGCAGCAGGCCCGGCGGGTCTTAAAGCCACGGAAAGGAAGACTCCACAATGTGCACCATCTGCGGACATTTCGTCCAAGGAGGCCACATCTGTTCCAGCGACATCTACGACATGCTCAAAAAGATGGACCACCGGGGGCCCGACACCCACGGTGTCTATTTGGACCGGCAAACCCACCGGGCGCGCAAGGTGGATGAACTGCGCGACGAGCTTACCCACCATTCCCATATCGCCCTGGGCCACTCCCGCCTGCGCATCGTGGGCCGGGAGCAGAGCACCCAGCCCTACGTCTCCTGCGACGGCCGTTTGGCCCTGATCCACAACGGCGAGATCTACAACTATCAAAAGCTGCGCACCCTGCTCTACAAGCAGCACGACATAAAGACCACCAGCGACAGCGAGGTGATCGTGCACCTGCTGGAAGAGTCCTACCGGGGCGACCTGGTGGACGCGGTCAAGCAGATCGTGGGCCTGTTGGACGGCATGTACGCCCTGGCGGTCACCGACGGCAAATCGGTAGTGGTGGCCCGTGACCCCATCGGCAAAAAGCCCATCTACTACATCCACAACGGCCCGGTCACCTACTTCGCCTCGGAAAAGAAGGCCCTGTGGAGCGGCCAGGACGAGCCGGTGCGCCTGAACCCCGGCGAGCTGTTGTGCATCGACGACCAGGGCCCCAAGGTGGAGGGCGGCTACCGCCTGGAGATGCCCCAGATCGACATCGTGGACTTCCGCCAGGCGGTGGAGGAGTACAAGAGAGTGCTTACCCGTTCGGTTTCCAAGCGCCTGACCGGGCTGACCGAGTCCACCCTGGGGGTGATCTTCTCCGGGGGCATCGACAGCGTGCTGGTGGCCAACCTCCTGATGCGCGAGGGCAAGAACATCGTGTGCTACTGCACCGGCACCGCCGACAGCGCCGACGTGCAGGCCGCCGAGGCGGTGGCCAAGGACTTGGGCCTGGTGCTCAAGACCTCCATCATCGACGAGGCCACGGTGGAGGCCCTTCTGCCCGAGGTGATCGAGAACGTTGAAGAGAGCGGCCTGTTGCAGGTGGAGGTGGCCATACCCATGTACCTGGCCGCCAAGATGGCCGCAGCCGACGGCATCCGGGTGATGTACACCGGTCAGGCGGCGGACGAACTGTTCGCGGGCTACCCCTGGTACAACGACGTGTTGGCTGAGCACGGCTACCTGCGCCTGCACGAGAAGCTGTGGGAAGACATCGGCATGCTCTACACCGACACCCTGGAGCGCGAGGACAAGCTGACCATGGCCCACAGCATCGAGCTCAGGGCCCCCTACCTGGACCGGGACGTGATCATTACCGCCATGCGCATATCCCCTCGCCTGAAGCTGGAAGGGGCCGAGGACAACCTGCGCAAGCGGGTGCACCGCCAGGCCTCGGCCGAGCTGGGGGTGCCGCCCTACCTGGCCTTCCGCACCAAGGACCCGGCCCAGTCCGGCTCGGGCATCCACCAGATCATCCAGAACATCGCCGCCTCCAAGGCCGGGGTGATCGAAGACGACGTGGTGGACAAGAACATCGCCAGGGACAAGGGCAGCCTCTACCGCTACGGCGACGAGTATGAGCACTACGGCGAAAGCCGGGCCCGCTTCTATTTGCAGCAGATCGAGGACGACATAAAGCGGCGCTTCATCCCGCCCTTCCTGGACTGCGAAATCGCCCCCCTCCCGGCGGCATAGGAGGAGCATGCGCATAACCTTAGCCCAGATAAACTTCGACCCCGAGGACGTGGAAGGCCACGTTGCGCGGCTGAAGGAAATCATCTCCCAAGAGCGGAGCAGCGACCTTATCGTGTTCCCGGAGCTGATCCTGCACGGCCACCCCTCCCAGGTGAAGCCCGAGGGATTCCTCTACCGCAAGGTGAAGTGCGCCATCCACGGCGCGTCCCAGGATATTTACCGGCACGTCAGGGAGTGCGGGGCCAGGGTGGTGCTGGGCGAGCTCAAGCGCGAGGGGGATGGATTCCTGAACCTGGCCACCTACGTGGACGCGCGCGGCGCCAAGAGCTACGCCAAGACCCACGTGCACTGGACTGAGAACTTCCTGCCCGGCGGCAGGCTAAAGGTGTTCAGCACCCCCCTGGGCCGCCTGGGGCTCAACATCTGCTATGACTCGGCCTTCAGCGAGGTGTGGCGGGTGTTGGCCCTGAACGGGGCCCGGCTGGTGGTGAACATCTCGGCGGTGCCCGCCCACTTCCCGGTGCCCTACATGCGCCGTCGCATGCAGGCGGCGGCGGTGTTCAACCAGTTCTTCGTGGTCTACGTGAACCGCCCCGGCCCGGTGTTCTCCGGGGGCAGCGCGGTGTACGACCCCCACGGCGAAGAGTTCCTGGCCCTGGGCGGCGGCGAGGAGATCACCCGGGTGGAGCTGGACCTGGGGCGGGCCGAAGCCTGGCGGGAGCGGGAGCCCATCTACCCCAACCGCCGTCCCTTGCTCTACCGCCGGGTGGCCGGCCGCAACAAGGAGATCCCCGGCCCCAAGCGGGAGCGTCATTTGAAGGTGGTGGGTTAAATCTGGTCGCGTTAAGACTCGGCACGCTCTAGGTGGCGCTGCCGTTTTTGAGCGTTTGTTAAATCAAGCCCCAAAAGGCCAGCGGCACAGCCAGTTGGTCGAGGGCAAGGCGTCCGGTGAGCGCAGGCCGCAAGCGTGGCAGAGTCACGCTGAGGCCTAAGCGATACCGGCAACGCAGCCATCGGCCGCCCGGCGTGGCCGCCTACTTAGAACTCAGGGTGATATCGCCGTAATAGGCCACCGCGCCGCCCTTGGTGTTGTCCGAGTCGGTCATCACCGCGATGGCGCCTATGCCCGGAGGCTCCTCCCCAAAACAACGGCGAAAATCGGCGGCCAGGTCCCGGCGGTGGTCCACCCACTGCCCGGCCTGACCATTGCCGCTGTTTACGGCCATCATCATCACGTTGTCCCCGGCAAAGGCGTTGGGCCAGGTGCGGCCCACGGGCAGCTTGTTGGCCCACACGTAGTTGAGGGCGCGAGTGTTCCAGAAAAAGAAAGAGGGGAAGACCACGTAGACCCGGGCGGCGAAGTCGTCCCCCGCCTTGCTGCGGCCGTCGCCCCCCGGCAGGGTGCCTTCTATCTTCCAGGACCAGGAGAGCATGGGGGTCTTGGCCGGGTCGGCCTTAATTTCCCTGATCAGGGCCGAGGCGCTGGCCTCGCTCACCGCCTTGAGCACCTTGCGGCCGTCCATCTCCACCAGACTGTAAGCGGTCAGGCCCTTGAACTCCTTGGGCTCCCAACCGGCCAGGTCGCCGGCGCTGAAGTGGCCCACCGTGACCACCCCCGCCGCCGCCCCCAGGGCCAGGGCGGCCAGGGCCAGCAGGGCGATTCCCAGCAGGCGCTTCACGGCTTGGGTTTCCGCTCCGGCCCCTGGGCCACCAGGCCGGTGCAGGAGCAGTGGATCACCGCCCCCTCCCAGGGCCCGCCGGGGCACACCGCCGCGCGCATGGCCTCCCAGCCGGGGCAACCCCGGCACAGCAGGCGGTCCTTGCCCAGGCAGGGGGGCGCGGCGGCGCGGCGCAATACGGTGAGTACGGGTTGGTTTTTCATGCTGCTAATTTTAGCATCATTTGCCATGCCCGGCCTCCGCCGTGGAGCTCTTGTGCCGCACCAGCAAGACCAGGCGCAGGTGGCCCTGGGTGTGGGGCACCCGGAGCGAGTAGCCCAATTTGGGGCTGGTCATCAGGGCCCCGTTGTGGGGGGGCTGGGCCGCGGCCTCCTGGGCCAGCTTGCATATCTCGGCCAAGGCCCTGGGCGGGTAGGCTCCCTGGCTGGCCGCCTCCACCAACTGGCCCACCTCGGGGCGGGTGGTCAGGGCCGCGTCCGTGGCCGCGCTCAAGGCCCCCTTGGGGCCGGACGCCTTGATCATCATCACCGGGCCGGGGGACTGGCCCTGGCCCTGGGGCAGGCTCACCCACAGGCTCACCCCCTCCAGGGGCTTCTGGTAGAGCAGTTCGCCCTCGTGCTGGGCGGTCGCCTGGCTGAAGCCCAACTGCTTGAGCAGGGCGGGCAGAGGTTCGTGGGCCGGAGAGGAGCAGGCGGCGGCCAGCAACAGGGCCGCCAAAAGGATGAGACAGGAGCGCAGTCGCAAGGCATGGCCTCCAGGGTATGGCGGGGACAAGTCTTGCGCTAACTATACACCCCGGCCGGTCCGCCGGGGCAGATAGGGGACCGGCCGGGGAAGGGAGGCGGGTTAATCGTTGCTCTTACCTACGCTGAGCCTTGAGCAATGCCGGCAACGCACCCAACACCGGCACAGCCAGATGCCGCAGGGCAAGGCGGCAGGCGAACGAGGGACGCAGGCGTAGTCTAACTACGCCGAGCCTTGAGCAATGCCGGCAACGCAGCATAGCTCCGCGTGGCGAAGCCGCCGCTATCAGCCATTGCTCTCAGCCAGGAACATCTCCTTGAGCTTGTACTTCTCCACCTTGTAGGTGGGGGTCTGGGGCAGGGACTCCACGAAGCGCAGGTGGCGGGGCCGCATGTAGGCGGGCATCTCCCGGTCCAGCCAGGGCCTGAGGTCCTCCTCGCACAGCTCGTGCCCTTCGTCCACCACGATGTAGACCACGATGTCGTCCTCCAGGCCCTCGGAGGCGGGCACCGGAAAGGCGGCGGACATGCGCACCTTGGGGTGGGTGTTGATCACGTCCTCCACCTGGAAGGAGCTGATGTTCTCGCCCTTGACCCGGATGAAGCCGCCCATGCGGTCCACGAAATAGAACATGCCCTGGTCGTCGTAGCGGGCGCCGTCGCCGGTGTGGAACCAGAAGTTGCGGTTGGTGGCTACGGTGGCCTCGGGCTTGTTGAAGTACTCGTTCAGAAGCACGTAGGGCAACCGGGGCCGCAGGCATATCTGGCCGTACTGGCCCGGCTCCAGCTCCTGGTCGTGCTCGTCCAGGATGGCCACCTGGTGCAGCATGCAGGCGTTGCCCATGTAGCCCTTGGGTATCTCCTTGTGGCCGGGGATGATGGGCATGCCCAACTCCTGGGCCACCTGGTAGACCTCTTCCTTGGAGTAGCCCTTGGCGAACTCCGGCGGCGTGCCCCCGCCGTTCACCGACTCGTCGATGATCCCCGCGCACACGTAGCCCACCTCGGTGGCCCCGTAGCCCACGTTGACGAAGTCCAGGCCGAAGCGCTGGGCGAAGACGTGGTGGTACTCGGGCAGGGGCTGCATGTGCACCCGGCGCAGGGTGTTCTCCCGGTCGTCGGGCCGGGGCTCGGCTTTGAGCAGCCAGGGCATCATCACGTCCAGCAAGAGGGCCACGCTGGCCCCGCTCACCTTGACGCGCCGCCAGAAGTCGCTGGCGCTGAAGCGGTCCCACAACGACACGGTGCAGCCCCGCCAAGCGGCGCGGCCCACCAGGGAGAAGGCCCCGCCGATGTGGTACATGGGCAGGTCGCAATAGGCCACGTCGTCCGGGTGCAGCATGCGCACCCCGTAGTAGCAGTAGTTCTGCATCCAGCGGAAGGACTGCACCACCCCCTTGGGCGGGCCGGTGGTGCCCGAGGTGTAGACGATGTTGGCGGTGTCCCAGAAGTTCAACTCCACGCCGGGGTTGGAGGGATTGCCCTCCAACAGGTCGGCGAAGGCTATCTCCTCGAAGGGCGGCTCCAGGCGCAGGCCGGCGGTATCGGGGTTGTAGTCGTGCTCCTCGGGCGTGGGGCGATGGATCACCACCCTGGTGAAGGGCAGCTCGTCCTTGATCTGGTTGAGCAAGGGCTCGCGGCCGCTCTCGGTGATCAGGAGCTTGGGCCCGGTGTCGCTGAGCTGGTAGGAGAGCAGGCGGCCCTTGTAGAGGAAGTTGATGGGGCAGAACACCGCCCCCAGCTTCCACAGGGCGTACATGGACAGCACCGTTACCCAAGGATTTCTGAGGAACAGGCTGACCCGGTCCCCCTTGGACACCCCCATGCCCCTCAGGTTGTGGGCCACGCAGTTGGCCAGGCGGTTGAACTGGGCGTAGGTGTAGGAAGCGTCTTCCTCGCCGTAGTAGATGAACAGCTTGTCCGGCCGGGTGGCGGCCCACTGCTCCACCTTCTCCACGATAAGGCCCATGGCGGCCAGTTTTTCATTCAGCTCCCGGGTATCCATCGGTTGCTTCTCCTGGGTTGGCCCTGCCCCTGGGGCGGCCGGGCGTGGGGCGTTGAGCTACTTTTCCTCGGATGCCAGGTACTGCATGAGGTCCTGATAGGTGTTGGGCAGTTGAGGAGAAAATCGCAGGTAACTCGAAGTCGGGTAGCGCATGCCGAAGCGGTGGGTGTCCTCAAGGCCGGTGACCACCTCCTCCAGTTTGGCCGCCGGGATGGTGAAGGCCATCTCGTCGTCCTGGGTGAGGGCGAAGATCCGGTCGCCCGCCCCGCACACCACCATCTGGCACTCGCCGGTGATCAGCGCCTTGCTCACATAGGTGCCGCAACCCACCGCGCCCAGGCTGTTACTGACCACCGCCTCGCCGGTCATGTAGATCACCGCCTGGACCAGGCGCATCATCTGGGCCGGGTTGCCGTAGATGATGATGAGCTGGGGCTCGAACTCGGCCTCGGCCAGGGGCGCGGCCATGATGTAGGCGTAGCGGCCGTGCTCCAGCTTGGGCAGGTTGGCCGCGATCTTGGCCCGGGCCTGTTTGCTGCGCACCCAGAAGGGCACCTCGGCCTCGCCGGACATGTAGCGGTCCTTGGGGGGCACGAAGCCCATGGCCAAGGCCCCCAGGGGACAGGTCATCTCCTCGGGGCCCAGGAGCACCTTCCAGCCGTAGCGCCGGGCCAGGGACACCCCCTGGCACAAGGGCATGGGGGTGCGCTTTTTCTTCATGGCCTCGAAGGCCTCGGGAAGCTCCTCGCCCTTCTCGGCCATGCGCAGGGCCACGGGGAAGGTCTGCAGGCGCAGGAACTTGTTGAGCTTGTCGGTTATCTCACTGTAGTCGGGCATGGGGCTCCTCCTCACATTAAACCGGCTGGGCCGCGTTTTCGGGCAGGGCCACTTGGGCGGTGCCCGCGGCGACCTCCTCGCCCCGCTGGTTGGTGCATTGCAGATCCAAATTGACCACCGCCCGGCCGTCCAGGCGCTCCTTGGAGGCCACCTTGCCTCCCAGCCAGGCGATGTCGCCGAAGCGCACGAACCCGCCCAGGCGGACCTCCAGGTTCAATAGGCGGCCCGCGTCGCCCATCCAGTTGGTCACCGGATGGGAGAACCAGGCCACCCGCTGAAAACCGATGTCCATGGGTAGGGGCGAGCCCATGAGGATGCGCGCCCCGTCCGGGTCCATGTGGCTCATGGCGATGGGCTCGGGCGCCCCGCTGGCCGGGTCGATGTAGGCCAGGCCGGGGTTGTCCAACAGGTGCATGAGCTTGGGGCCGTGGGCCAGGGCCGCCCGGTGCCAGGCGATGCCCGTGGACCAGGCCACCATGTCCGACAAGGACAGAGGGCCCTTGATCACCGGGGCCACCTCGTCGCCCACGGCCACGTCCTGCCAAAAACGCTCCTCACGGCCCCGGGGCTTTTCGGCCCGGATGGACTCGTAAACCTCGGCCAGCTTCTCGGGGCTGTAGGGCTCGCGCTGGGGCACCGCCGGAGCGGCCTGGCCCGAGTCCTCCTTCTTCTTGCCCCCGCCCAGCTTCACCTGGGAGCGCATCATGTCCCAGCGGCAGGAGCCGGCCACCTCGCCGCGCTGGTTGCGGTAGCGCAGCACCCCCTGCTGGAACACCCGCACCGGCTGGCCGGGCTTGGTCTTGTCGGCCAGGGGCAACAGCTCGTTGTCCACGGTGAAGCTGTCCCCGGCGCGCATCACCCCGTTCCACTCCCAGCGGGCCCCCACGAAAAAGGCGATGAGCCCGGGCAGGCCCAGGATGGCCTGGCCTTCGCACACCGCGTTGAGAAAGGCGGGCGGGGCCAACAGGCCGCCCCACTCGGTGGAGGCGGCGTAGTCCGGGTCGCACCACAGGGGGTTCAGGTCGCCCAGGCCCTGGGCGAACTGGCGTATGGCCTCGGGAGTGGCCACCCGCTGGCTCACCGGGGCCCTGAGCACCGCGCCCTCCATGCGCTCGCGGTACTTGGCCAGGCCTTGCTCGATAATCTGGCTAATGTCCGGTCGGCTCACCGGCTCCTCCCTACTTGAAAACGCCTTGTTCATCCAGGCGCTGATATTCCTCGCGGCCCAGGCCCAATAGGCCCAGGCATATCTCCTCGGTGTGCTCGCCCAGGCAGGGGGAGCGCTCCACGTTCTGGGGCGAGGCGGAAAACTCCATGGAGTGGGCGGCGTAGTCCACCGGCCCCATCACCGGGTGCTCCCGCCGGGAGAAGTACTGGTCGTAAACCAGTTGGGGGTCCTGGCCCAGGTCGCGGCCGTCGTTGGCCACCCCGGCGGGCACCCGGAGCGCCTGCAAAAGCTCCATCACCTCGTGGTCCTCGCGGGTCCCGGTCCACTGGGCGATGCGTTGGTCCAGCTCCTCGGCACGGGCCAGGCGGCCCTCCAGGCGCTCCAGCGCCGGGTCCAGGGCCCACTCCGGCGAGCCCATGGCGTGCACCAGGCCCTTCCATTGGCGGTCGTCCATCACCGTGATGGCCACCCAGCGGTCCTTGCCCGCGCAGGGGTAGACCCCGTGGGGCGCGGCCTCGGGGTCGCGGTTGCCCGCCCGCTGGGCCACCTGCCCGGTGAGGGCGTAGTTGAGCAGGGCCGGGGCCACGAACTGCACGCTGGCCTCCAGCTGGGCCGCGTCCAGGTACACCCCCTGGCCAGTGCGCCGCCGGTGGTCCAGGGCGCTGATGATGGCCAGCAAATTGAGGCGGGGCACCAGGTAGTCGGTGTAGGAGCCGTAGGGGCCGCAGGGCTTGCGGTCCGGCCAGCCGCAGTGGTAGGTCAGCCCGCTGATGGCGGTGAGCGGCACCCCGTAGCCGGGCATGGAGCGCAGGGCCCCAGTCTGGCCGTACATGCAGGAGCTGAGCATGATCAGGTCCGGCTTCACCTTGACCAGGTCCTCGTAGCCCAGGCCCCACTTGGCCATGACCCCGGCGGTGTAGCTGTCCAGGACCACGTCGGCGGTGGCCACCAGTTTAAGGGCCAGCTCCTTGCCCCGGGGGTGTTTCAGGTTCAGGGCGATGCTCTTTTTGCTGGCGTTCTCCCGCCCGAAGAACAGGGAGTTGTCCAGGTTCACCTTGTCGTCCTTGAAGGGCGTCATGGAGCGGATGATGTCGGGCCGGGTGCGGGTCTCCACCTTGATCACCTCGGCCCCGAAGCCGCCCGCCCAGGAGGTGGTGAGAGGCCCCACCACCGCCCAGCCGAACTCCACCATGCGCACGCCTTCCAGGATGGCCGTCTGCTTTTCCATGGCTAGCGCCCCCCTTCCAGGCCCAGGGGAGCCAAAATCTCCTGGTTGTGCTGGCCCAGGGTGGGAGCAGCCCCCCGCACCAGGCAAAGGCCCTCGTCGGTCTTCACGAAAGGCCCGGGCAGGGTCAGCTCTTGCTCGAAGGCGGGATGGGCCAGGCGCACCCAGAAGCCCCGCTCTTTTAGCTGGGCCTCGGCCAAAACCCCGGAGGCGTCGTTGACCGGGTAGACCATCACCCGCCGCCTGACCCCCTCGTCCCAAAGCTGGCGCTGGGTGTGCTTTTTGAAAAAGGCGGCCACCGGCTCCACCACGCCCTGGTCCACCTCCTGCTGGGGGGTGTGGCCGATGCTGAACTTGGGCCAGTCCATGGCCTTCATGTACTCGCTGCCCATGCCCTCGTCGTCCATCCACTTGGTAAGGGCGGGGTTGCTCACCGCGCCCATCTGCCCGCCGAAGAGGTAAAAGGCCACGAAGCCGTCGGCGCAGGGCCAGATCAGGGGAGTGGTGGTGCCCATGGGCGGAATGCGCAGGGCGCTGCCCTGGCGCTTGAGCACCCGGCCCCGGGCGTCCCACAGGATGTGGGCGGCGTAGGCCACCCGCTCCAGGGCCTTCAGCGCCGAGACCACCACTCGCTGCCCCTGGCCGGTGCGGCCCCGGTGGAACAGGGCCATGGCCGCCCCGGTGGCCGCGTCGGCCCCGGCGTGCAGCCAGGACTGGGGCAGGCTGATGCGCACCGGCGGTCGGTCGGTGTCGCCGCAGATGTAAATGAGGCCCGAAAGGGCCCAGATCACCAGGTCGCTGGCCACGAAGTCGCGGTAGGGGCCGTCCTCGCCAAAGGCGGTGATGGAGGCCATGACCAGATCCGGCCGCGCCCGGCGCAGCTCCCGGTAGCCCAGACCCATATCCTCCAGGCAGCCCGGCGGGTAGGCCTCCACCACCACGTCGGCGGTGGCCGCCAACTCCAGGAAAAGGTCGCGCCCCTTGTAGGTCTCCAGGTCCAGGATCACGCTTTTCTTGCCGGTGTTCATGGCCTGCCACAAGAGGGAGGCCTCCACGGGGTCCACCCCCGGGGCCATGGGCCCCAGCAGGCGCGCCGGGTCGCCGCCGGGCGGCTCCACCTTGATCACCTCGGCGCCCATGTCGGCCAAGAGCTTGCCCGCGAACAGGCTCTCCTGGCCGGTCAGCTCCAGCACCCGGTAGCCGCTCAGAAATCCCGCGCCCACCGGAGCCGCCCCCTCCACTCGACGGTCCTGCCGCAACACGGCCCCCTTACTTACCCATCATGGTATTGGGCAGCCACAGAGTGATCTCCGGCCAAATAATGAGCACGGCCAGAGTCAGGATGTCCATGGCCACGAACCAGGCCACGCCCCGGAAAATGGTTTCCAGGGGGATGGTGTCGCCCACCACGCCCTTGATCACGTAGACGTTGAGCCCCACCGGGGGAGTGACCAGGCCGATCTCCAGGTACTTGATCATGATGATGCCGAACCAGACCGGCGAGAAGCCCAGCTGGTCCATCACCGGGAAGACGATGGGCAGGGTGAGAAGCATCACTCCGATGGAGTCCAGGAACATGCCCAGGAGGATGTAGACCAGGCTTATGCCCGCCAGCACCACCATGGGGTGCACCTTCATGGCCAGGATGCTCTCGCAGATGGCATTGGGCAGGTCGCTGATGCCGATGAACTTGGTGAAGAACACCGCCCCCAGGGCGATGGCGAAAATCTGGGAGGTGCTGCGCACCGTGTCGCCCATGGAGCTTTTCAGGGTGGGCCAGTTGATCTTGCCGCTGATCAGGGCCACCGCGAAGGCCCCGGCCGCGCCCACGCCGCCCGCCTCGGTGGGGGTGAACAGGCCGAAGTAGATGCCCCCGATGACCAGCACGAACAGGGAGATGATGCCCCAGGTGCCCTTGAGGGAGGACAGGCGCTGGCCCCAGGTGACTTTCACGGCCACCGGGGGGCACAGCTTCTTGTTGGCCATGGCCCGCACCAGGATCATGCCCATGTAGATCAGCGCCGAAAGCACGCCGGGGATGAAACCGGCGATCAAAAGACGGCCGATGGAGGTCTCGGTGAGCGCCCCATAGAGGATCAAGAGGATGCTGGGCGGTATCAAGGAGCCGATGGTGCCCGCCGCGGCCACCGCGCCGCTGGACAGGCCCTTGTCGTACTTGTGCTCCAGCATCTCGGGGATGGCCACCTTGCCCATCATGGCCGCCGTGGCCAGGGAAGACCCGCTGGCCGCGGCAAAGGCGGCGCAACCGGCCACCGAGGCGATGGCCAGCCCGCCGGGCACTCGCGACAGCCAGTAGCGGGCGGTCTTGTACACGTCCTTGGTCAGCCCGGCGTGGTGGGCCAGATAGCCCATTAACAAGAACAGGGGAATGGTGGTCAGGATGAAGTTGGCGATGAAGCTGAAGGGGATGAGCCCCAAGAGGCCCCCGGTGGCCTGCCAGCCCATGATCTGCCAGTAGCCGGCCACGCCCACGATGGTCAGGGCGAAGGCCACGTGCACCCTGAAGGCGATGAGCAGCAGCACCACTCCCACCCCGATGAGCCCTACCATCCAGCTATCCATGGTGCGCCTCCTGCTGCTGCGTATCCTCCCGGCCCAGGATCACCGGAATCCGCTCCAGGGCGTCCAAAAGCAACTCGACGCAAAAGGCCAGGCAGCCGATGGGGATGATCCACTTGCTGATCCACACCGGCATGTCCACGATCCCCGAGATGTACTCGCGGACCTCGGTGGCCATGATGGCCCGCTGCAGGCTGTAGATCCCGATGAGGCCGTAGGCCACGAATCCCACCAGCAGGGAGAAGGCGTCCAGCACCGCCTTGAACCGCGAGGACAGGCGCTCGGTGAACAGGGTGATGAAAACGTGCTCTTTTTTGCGCTGCACATAGGCTAGGGGAAAAAAGACCACCGCCACCATGATGAAATAGCTGTTTATCTCGAACACGGCGGGTATGGGGCTGTTGAAGATGTAGCGGCCTATGACGTCGGCGGTGACCAGGAACATCATGGGCAGCATGAGCAATACCGCCACGCCGGTTAACAGGCCCACGAAGGGGTTAAAGACGCGGCGAAACCCTGCCAAGATTGCTTGGGCGGACACGGTTAATCCTGCCTGCGATGGGTTGCGGAGCTTTGTTCCCGGCCCCGGAGCGCGGGCTCCGGGACCGGGCGCGTGCCTCATGGGCGCGGCCTACTTGCCCCAGGGATATCCCTTGGCCTCGACCTGCTTCTTGTACTTTTCAGCCAGGGACAGGAAGGTCTGCTGGGTCTTGGTGCCCGGCAGTCCCCGCTCGTCCATGGCCTTGGCCCAGGCGTCCATGAAGGGCTTGGCCGCGGTCAGCCACTTGGCCCTTTGCTCCTGGTTCAGGTACAGGAACTTCATGCCCTTCTTCTCGCCCAAGGGGATGACCTTCTTGCGCACGTCGATGAGGCCCTTGGCGTAGCGCTCCACGAACTCGTCGCTGACCTCGTTGAAGACCTTCTTAAGCTCGGGGCTGAAGCTGTTGTACAGCGGCAGGTTGATGGCCAGGCCGTAGGAGCACAGTTCGCCGGCGTTGATCACGCTGTAGTACTTGATGACGTCCCAGTGCTTGTAGGCCTCCAGGATAAAGAAGTAGCTCTGGGTGGCGTCGGCGGTGCCGCGCATCAGGGCCTCGTACACCTCGCCCTGGGTCAGCTTGATGGGCACCGCGCCCACCGACTTCCAGAACTTGGCCCACTGGCCGCCCGCGAAGCGGATCTTCATGCCCTCGGTGTCGGCGGGCACGAAAACCTCTTTCTTGGTGGTGCCCAGCTGGGTCATGCCGGTGACGAAGGGGGCCAGCACCTTGACGTTGTACTTGGCCAGCTCGTCGATGAGCGGCTTGTAGGTCTTGAACATCTCGCGCATGGTGGCCAGGCCCACATAGGGGTCGTCATGGCTGAAAGGCGGGTCGCCCACGGTCCACAGGGGGGTTTTGGCCGGATGATAGATGCCCCAGGCGCCGCCCAGGTCGGCGGTGCGGGCCCCGATTCCCTCCATGGCGTCGCCGGGCTTGAGCAGGGCGCCGGACCAGAAGAACTTGATCTGCACCTTGCCCTTGGAGCGCTTTTCGATCTCGGACGCCCACCATTTGACCGCCTCGGCCCTGACGCCCTTGGGCGCGCCCTGGGCGGCGTAGCGCAGCACCAGTGGTTTGTCCGCGGACCAGGCCGCTCCCGCGCCCAGGCCCACCCACAGGCCCAGGGCCAATACCAGCGTCACTATGCTGGACAGTCTTCCCCTCATGACATTCCCTCCCTTTTGGCCCGCCACGGTGTTGCGCCGCGGCCGGGCCGGTTTGGCATCAGACCTCGCCCCCCGATCGGGGCTCTTGTATTGGTCGCCGCCACAGGAGGCGGCGGTGTCAGGCTTCTTCCTGGTCCACCTGGTGCAGGCGCTCGCGCACCTCGGTGAGGTGGGCTTCCAGCAGGCTCTGGGCCTTGGCCCGGTCGCCCTGCTCGATGGCCTCCAATATCTGCTCATGGGCCTTGACCACCTTGATGGAGGTCTCCAGGCCCGCCGGCACCCTGGTCAGGAAGTCCAGGTGCACCGCCATGATCGATTCCAGGACCATGACGAATACCGGGTTGCCGGTGGCCTTGGCCAAGAGCCCGTGGAACTTGGCGTTGGCCTCGGTGGCCAGGCGGCCGGCCTTGATGAGCTTGTTGGCTTGGCCCACGTTGGCCCTGAGCTTTTCCAAGTCGTCCTTGGTGGCGTTGCTCAGGGCGTAGTCCAGGATGATGCGCTCCACCTCCAGGCGGGCCTGAGTGATGGCCTCAATGCCCACCCGCCGCATGCGGAAGGCGTCGATGAATAGGTCGCTGATGCGCCGGAGGATGGTGTCCTTGATGATGGTGCCCCCGCCGCCGCCGCGCTGCACGGTGATGAATCCGGACAGCTCCAGCAGGCGCAGGGCCTCTCGAATGGTCTGCCGGCCCACGTTGAATTGCTGGGCCAGTTGGGTTTCAGGAGGGAGTCGGTCGCCCACCTTGAGGGTGCCGTCCAAGATCAGTTCCTTGATATTGGAGGAGACCTCTTCGAAGGTGCGCTTGTTCTTGACCGGGGTGAAGAGCTGCTGGCTGGCGTCGGCTTTTCCCTGGCTCATGCTCTTACCTTCCCGGGGTTGGACGTGCGTCCATATGAATGTCAGACTTTCGTACTATCATCAATAAACGAAACGGGTTCACGATGTCAACCACTTTTATTCTCCTTTAAAGTGAGATAGTTACATGACTGGATCGCAAAAAGGCCCTACCAAGGTCCAATTGCACCGACAGGGCCGGCGGGGCTCGCCAGCAAAAATCGGCGGGCACGGCCGGCGGCAACCCCGCCGGCGGAGGGAGACGCCGGGGCCGGGCCAATCCGTGACCGGCAGCCCTGAAACGCTCTGGATTCACCCCGGCGACTCCTTTTACTCCAAGGCCCCCGCCTGCTCCAGGCGGGCGTATTCCTCCTCGTCCATACCCAACAGGCCCAGGCAAATCTCCCGGGTGTGCTCGCCCAGGCAGGGGGAGCGCTCCACCCGCTGGGGCGCGGCGGAAAAGGTGAGCGAGTGGCCCGCGTAGTCCACCTGGCCCATCACCGGATGCTCTAGCCGGGCGTAGTGGCCGTCAAAGACGATCTGGGGGTCCCGGCCCAGGTCGCGGCCATCGTTGGCCACCCCGGCGGGAACCTTCATCCCCTGCAACAGCTCCATCACCGTCCTGGCCTCCTGGGGGCGGGTCCACTGGGCGATGCGCTGGTCCAGCTCCTCGGCCCGGGCCAGGCGGCCCTGGGCTTGGGCCAGCTCCTGCTCCAAGGCCCAAGCCGGCGAGCCCATGGCCCGCACCAGGCCCTCCCACTGCCCATCGCTGAACACGGTGATGGCCACCCAGCGGTCCCGGCCCGCGCAGGGGTAGACCCCATGGGGAGCGGCCTGGGGGTCCTGGTTGCCCATGCGGGTGGGCGCCTCGCCGGTCAGGGCCGCCTGCAACAGGGCCGGGGCCACGAACTGCGCCCCGGCCTCCAACTGGGCCGCGTCCATATACACCCCCCGGCCGGTGCGCCGCCGGTGATCCAGGGCGGCGGCGATGGCCAGCAGGTTGAGGCGCGGCACCAGGTAGTCGGTGTAGGCCCCGTAGGGCCCGCAGGGCTCTCGGTCCGGCCAACCGGTCAGGTGGGTCAGGCCGCACAGGGCCGTAAGCGGCATGCCGTAGCCGGGCATGGAGCGCAGGTCTCCGCTCTGGCCGTACATGCACGAGGAGATCATGATCAGGTCCGGTTTCACCTGGACCAAATCCTGGTAAGCCAGGCCCAGCTTGGTCATGGCCCCGGAGGTGTAGCTCTCCAGCACCACGTCGCAGCGGGCAACCAGGCTGAGAGCCACCTCCCGGCCTTGGGGATGCTTCAGGTTCAGGGTGATGCTTTTCTTGGTGGCGTTCTCCCGGGCGAAGAAATGGGAGTTGTTCAAATCCGCCTTGTCGTTCTTAAAGGGAGTGAAGGAACGGATTATGTCCGGCCGGGTGCGGGTTTCCACCTTGATCACCTCGGCCCCGTAGCCGCCCGCCCAGGAGGTGGTGAGCGGCCCGGCCACGGCCCAACCGAACTCCAGGATGCGTATCCCCTCCAGAATGGCCATCTGCTTTACCATGGCTACACCACCCCTTCCCCGCCCAGGGCGGCAAGCCGTTGCGGGTCCAGCCCCAGGGCGGCAAACACCCGGTCATTGTGCTGGCCCAGGGTGGGGGCCGGGCCGCCCACCCGGCAGAGGCCTTCCTCGGTCTTTACGAAAGGTCCGGGCAGGGTCAGCTCTTGGGCAAAGGCGGGATGGGCCAGGCGCACCCAAAAGCCCCGCTGGGCCAGGTGGGCGTCGGCCAGGACCCCGTGGGCGTCGTTGACCGGATAAACCATCACCCGCCGCTTGACGCCTTGCTCCCATAGCTCCCGCTGGGTGTGGCGGGCGAAAAAGGCGGCCACCGGCTCCACCAGCCCCCGGTCCGCCTCCTCCTGGGGAGTGTGGCCCAGGTCCAGGTTGGGCCAATCCATGTTCTTCATGGAGGGCGGGGCCAGGCCCTCCTCGTCCATCCAGGCGGTCAGGGCCGGATTGCTGAGCATGCCCATCTGCCCGCCGAAAATATAAAAGACCACGAAACCGTCGGCGCAGGGCCAGACGATGGGCGTGGTGGTGCCCAGGGGTTGGATGGGCAGGCCGCTGCCTTGGCGCCGCATCACCTTGCCCTTGGCGTCCCACAGGATGTGGGAGGAGTAGGCCACCCGCTCCATGGCCTTGAGGGCGGAGACCACCACCCGCTGGCCCTGGCCGGTGCGGCCCCGGTGAAACAAGGCCATGGCCGCCCCGGCCGCCGCGTCGGCCCCGGCGTGCAGCCAGGACTGGGGCAGGCTGATGCGCACCGGCGGGCGGTCCGAGTCGCCGCAGATATAGAGCAGGCCGGACAGGGCCCAGATCACCAGGTCCCCGGCAGCGTAGTCGCGGTAGGGGCCCTGGTCGCCAAAGGGAGTAATGGACACCATGACCAGCTCGGGCCGGGCCCGGCGCAGGTCGTCGTAGCCCAGGCCCATATCCCCCAGGCGTCCCGGCGGCAGGGACTCGATCACCACGTCGGCCGTGGCCGCGAGACGGAGAAAAACCTCCCGCCCCGTCGCCTGTTCCAGGTCCAGGGTCACTCCCAGCTTGCCGGTGTTCATGGCCTGCCACAGCAGGCCCGCCTCGCTGGGCTCCACCTCCGGGGCCATGGGGCCCAGGCGCCGCGCCGGGTCGCCGCCGGGCGGCTCCACCTTGATGACCTCGGCCCCCATGTCGGCCAGAAGCTTGCCCGCGAACAAACTTTCCTGGCCGCCCAATTCCAGCACCCGGTATCCGCTTAAAAATCCCGTGTCCGTTCCAAAAGACGTGGCCGTGGATTGCTCCTGCTGCACAACATTCCCCCATGAACCTAAAACGGCAGCGGGCAGGCTGACTTAAAATGCGGGCCTTGCTACTCTCCGGCGGCCAGGTCTTTCATCAAGGCCTGGTAGGAGGGCGGCATCTCGGTTTGGAAACGCATATAAGGAGTCACCGGGTAGCGCAGACCGGCCCGGTTGGTGAACTCCAGGCCCGAGAGCAGCTTGTCCACCTCCCCGGCGGGGATGGCGAAGGCCATCTCGTCGTCCTGGGCCATGGCGAAGATGCGGTCGCCCGCCCCGCAGGGCACCAGCTGGCACTGGCCGCTTATCAGGGCCTGGCTTATGTAGGAGGCGCAGCCGATGCCCCCCAGGGCGCTGAAGTTCAAGGGGCGGCCGGTGTGGTGCACCAGGCCCTGCACCATGCGCACCATCTGGGCCGGGTTGCCGTAGACGATGATGAGCTGGGGGTCCCAGTCGGCCTGGGCCAGGGGAGCGGCGATGAGATACTTCCCCCCGCCATGGGGCAGCTTGGGGATGGCCTCGGCCACCATGGAGCGGGCCGCGTCGTCGCACACCCAGTTGGGCACCCCGGTGTGGCCGGACATGAAGTCTTCGCTGGGCGGGGCGAAGCCCAGGGCCAGGGCCCCCAGGGGGCAGACCATGTCCTGGGGAGTCAGGCACACCTTCCAGCCGTAGCGCCGGGCCAGGGTGATGCCCTGACACACCAGCATGGGGCTGGCCTTTTCGGCAGCCTTGGCAAAGCTATCCGGCAACTCTTCGCGCGAAGCCACCATGCTCAGAGCCACCGGATAGGTGGCTGGGCGTAAAAATTGATTGAGCTTTTCATCCACATTTTTCAGGTCCATGCTCTGCCCCTCCATAGCTTCAGCCAATGCCGTGCTTGCCAAGCACAACCTGCAGTGATTAAATCTCTACATTCGCCCGGAATTATAACCCCGGCCCACCGGGGGAAGGCAAGCAAAGGCCATGGATCAAAATACGCGCGAGATCAAAACCCACTGCTCCTATATGGATCACGGCGGCTGCGGCCTCATCGTCACCGTGCGGGACGGAAGCATCGTAAAGGTCAAGGGAGACCCGGACGGCTGGCTGAACCAGGGCTACGTTTGCCCCAAGGGCCTGGCCTCGCCCAAGCGTTTGGACCATCCCCAGCGCCTACGACACCCCCTGCGCCGGGTGGGCGAGCGGGGCTCGGGCCAGTGGGAGCGCATCTCCTGGGACCAGGCCCTGGAAGAAATCAGCACCCGCCTGGACGAAATCAGGCAGCGCGACGGGGCCCGCTCGGTGGCCTTCGGCCTGGGCATGCCCAAAGGGCTGGACCACTTCGGCCAGATCCGCCTGGCCAACACCTTCGGCTCGCCCAACCTGGTGGCCAGCCAGGACGTGTGCCACGCGCCCCGGGAGATCACCGGGGTGCACACCTGCGGCTTCTACCCGGTGGTGGACTTCAAGCACCCCAGCGAGCTGGTGGTGCTGTGGGCCAGCGCGGTGACCAACACCAACGAAGAGGGCGGCATCTGCTCCCAACTGCTCAAGCAGGTGGGCCAGGGCACCAAGCTCATGGTCATCGACCCCTACCGCAGCAGCCTGGCCGACAAGGCCGAGCTGTGGCTGCCGCTCAGGCCGGGCAGCGACGCGGCCCTGGCTCTGGGCATGATCAACGTGATCATCACCGAAAAGCTCTACGACGCCGAGTTCGTGGAGCAGCACACCCACGGCTTTGCCGAGCTGGCCGCCCAGGCGGCCGACTACCCGCCGGAACGGGTGGCGGCCATCACCTGGCTGGAGCCCGAGCAGATACGCCGGGCGGCCAGGCTCTACGCCTCGGCCAAGCCCGCCGCCCTGGCCTGGGGCAACCCCATCGAGCACACCAACAACGCCTTCCACGCGGCCCGGGGCCTGGTGTGCCTCATGGCCCTTAGCGGCAACCTGGACGTGATGGGCGGCAACATCTGCCCCCTGGAGCCCAAGATCGCGGGGCTGGGGCCCTATGTGCGGGCCGACCTGGTGCCCGACAAGCGTAAACAGATGCTCAGCGCGGCCCACGGGGTGATCCCCCGCTTCATGACCATCCCCCCGGCCTTTTTGCGCCGAGCCATCCTGGAAGGCGAGCCCTACCCGGTGAAGGGCTTTTTCTCCATGGACACCAACCCGCTCATGGTCTGGGCGGACAGCCGCCTGACCAAGCGGGCCCTGGAGAGCCTGGAGTTCTTCGCCTGCGCCGAGCTGTTCATGACCCCCAGCGCGGCCCTGGCCGACGTGGTGTTGCCCGCGGCGGCCAGCCTGGAGTTCGACGACATCGGCCACTACGGCATAGGCCACGGCTTCATCCTGGCCCGGCCCCATGTAGTGGAACCGCCCGAGGAGTGCCGCGCGCCCATGCAGATCTGCTGCGACCTGGGCCGACGCCTGGCCGGGGAGGAGTTGTGGCCCGAGGACTACCACGACATGCTGGACATGGTGTTGGAGCCCAGCGGGGTGAGCTGGGAAGAGTTCGTGGAGCGGGGCCATTTGCAGGGCCCGCAGAAGTTCAGGAAATATGCGGAAAAGGGCTTCCGCACCCCCACCGGCAAGGTGGAGCTGCTGCTCTCCACGGCGGATAAGTTCGGCCTGCCTCCCCTGCCCGCCTGGACCGGCTTTCCCGAGGAGACCGGCGAAGAGTTCCCCCTGGTGCTCACCGGGCGCAAGAACAAGGTGGCCCTGCACTCCTCCTACCGCTGGGTGGAGGAGCTGCGCAAACAAAACCCCGAGCCCATCACCGAGCTGAACCCGGCCGACGCGGCGCGCCTGGGCATCGCCGAGGGCGACCAGGTGCGGGTGAGCACCAAGCAGGGAAGCATCGTGCAAAAGGCCAAGCTCAATGAGCGGGTGCGCCAAGGGGTGGTCTACGCCGAGCACGGCTGGTGGTTCCCCGAAGAAACCGATGCCGACCCCCTGGGCGGATGGGAGCGGGCCAACTTCAACCTGCTCACCAGCGCGGCCAAGCTGGGCAAGGAGTTCGGCACTCCCAACATGGCGGCCATTCCCTGCAAGGTGGAGAAAGCAGCCTAGGGCGGCTTCACCTAGCGACAAGCAACGGGCCAGCGCTACGTTTCGTAACGCTGGCCCGTTAAATTTCCCTACCGGTTTTTTCTTCCGATCGCGGCCGACCGTCCGCGCCAAGTGCGGCACAGCCAGGGAGTGTCAGGCAAGGCGGCGGCGAGCGAAGACCGCAGGCGTATTGCTAATACGCCGAGGTCTAAGCGATGCCGCCAACGCAGCATGGCGCTTCCTGGCGCAGCCGCAGGCGGCCCGCTTTTACTCAGCCAGCGTAAACTTCCAGGCGCAATACCACTCCTCGGGATGCTCCGGCGGGCACCCCACGCACTCGGTGGTGATGCGTTTGTCTATGCTGCGGGCAAAGGCGGGGTACTCCACCATGCCCACCGAGTGGCAGGGGTAGTCGGGCAGGCCCCGGCGCTTGCGGGCGCTCTGCACCCGGCAATCGTTCATCTGGAAGATGAAGCTGTGCTCGTCCACGTCGTGGATGGACTGCACGTTGACCAGGGAGTAGTTGCGCAGGCCCAGGGCGGCCTTTAGCCCGTCCAGGCCGGGCAGCTCGCCCAGGCCCAGCAGTTTCTTGATGTAAAAGGCCTCGTGGGGGCTAAGACGGCTCCAGCACAGGTCGTTGGCCCGCTTGGCCGCTTCCATGCCGTGGGCCTGCTCCACCGCCTGGAACCACACCCCGTCGGTGACCAGCCAGTTGGAAGCCGAGCCCTTGGCCAGTTCCACGAGCTCGTCGCGGCCCATGTTCTTGAGCTTCAGCGGCACGCCCTTTTTATCCACCTCGAAGCCCAGGATCTTGCCCAGGCGGCCCATCTGAAAGGCCAGGCAGGAGTCGAAAACTTCGTAGTCGGCCTCCAGCACGTTCTCCATGCCGTTTTGGTGCTCCACTTCGCGGAACCAAAGGCCGTAGTGAATCAGGTTGCGGTGAAAGGTCTCCAAGACGAATCGGACCAACTGGTCCTGATCCAGGTTGTCCAGTTGCGTATTCTGCGAGGACATTCGCTTCTCCAGGATGAGGTTGAGCATGGGTAGGCAGGTAATCATATCCCAAGCCGCCTTGCCTGTTAAGCCATGGGACCGCCGGTTGACTTTGACCGGCGGGTCAAGAGAGAATCTCCCCATGGAACGCCCATCATACAACAACGACGCCCCCACCGGCCCCCGCCAGCAACGCCGCCGCCTGGCCGCCCGCCGCCTGAGCGAAGAGGGGCTCAAGCTCATCGCCCGCCAGGGCCTGGCCGCGGCCAAGGTGGCGGACATCACCACCGCCGCCGGGGTGGGCAAGGGCACCTTTTTCACCCACTGGCCGACCAAGGACGCCTTTGTGGCCGATCTCCTGGACCAGGTGCTCACCGACCTGGCCCGGCGGGTGCGGCCCCTGGGCCTGGCCCCCACCGACGCCGAGACCCTGGTGGCCGACGTGTCCGCGGCGCATCTGCGCTTTTTCCAGCTACGGCCCGAGGCCGCCGCCCTGATCAACCAGGCCCTGGCCCTGGACACGGAGGGCCCGGCCCACCAGGCCGCCGTCCAGCGCCTGGGGGCTCACCTGGACATGGTGGCCGCCATGATCGCCCCGGCCGGGGAGCAGCTGGGCTGGCCCCGCAAGCGGGCCAGGGAGCTGGCCCTGGCCGTGGTGGCCACGGCGGGCGGCTTTTTCTGGCTGGGCGGCCCCCTGGGCCTGGGGGCGGACATACCCCTGGAGCTGCTGGACCGCCTGGGCCGGGCCTTGGGGCGGGGGCTGGCCCGTTGAGCCGACCGGGGGGGATAGGCTACATTAGTATTAATGAGTAGCGCCGCGAGGCCGCATCCCGCATACGCAACCCGACGCCGCCGGCGCGAGGCTGGAGCCTTTTAACGGGGAGGGATGCCGGATGTTGGAACTGATGCCGCAAAGCACCGAAGCCGCCGTGGCCGTCCAGGCCAGGGGAAAGCTCACCGACACCGACTATCAGCAGGTGCTCATCCCCCGGCTCAGGGAGATGATAGCCAAGCAGGGCAAGGCCCGTTTCATGCTGGTCATGGGCCCGGAGTTCCGGGGCTGGGAGGCCCGGGGAGCCTGGGACGACGCGTCCTTCGGCTTCAAGCACCGCAAGGACTTCGCCAAGCTGGCCCTGGTGGGCGCGCCCAAGTGGGTCAAGTGGTCCATGGACGTGAGCCAACACTTCATGTCCGGGGAGGTGAAGAACTTCCCGCCGGAGCAGGAGGACCAGGCCTGGGAGTGGGTGACCGGCTGAGAAACCGGTACAAACGCCAAAGGGGCCGGCAAGACGCCGGCCCCTTTTTTATGCCCACCTTTGGCGGCTAAACCACCTTTTTCACCGCGGCCAGCACCTCGTCGTAATCGGGCTCCTCGCTCAGCTCCTTGACCCGCTGGATATAGGCGATCTTGCCCTCGCGGTCCAATACCAAGACCGCCCTGGCCAACAGGCGCAGTTCTTTGATCAAGAGGCCATAGGCCATGCCGAAGGCCGCCTCGCGGTGGTCGGACAGGGTGATCACCGCGTCGGCCCCGGCCGCGCCGCACCAGCGCGCCTGGGCAAAGGGCAGGTCCATGCTGATGGTGAGGATCACCACGTCGCCGCCCAGGCCAGCCGCCTCGCTGTTGAAGCGCCGGGTTTGCAGGTCGCAGGTGGGGGTGTCCAAGGAGGGCACCACCGAGAGGATCACCACCTTGCCCTTGTAGTCGCTGATCTTCTTGGGGGAAAGGTCATTGGCCAAAAGCTCGGCGTCCGGGGCGGCCTGGCCCACGGCCACCGACTGGCCCAACAGGTTCAGGGGATTGCCGTGCATGGTCACTTGCTTGTCGTCGCTCATCTTTTCTCCTTATCGGCGGGCGGGCCAAAGCTTCCGCTCAGCGCCATGGTTATCTCGGGGTTAGTTCCATTGTAAAAGCGTTGGGCAGGGCTTGTCACATTTCGGGCCATGCCTCAGACTGTTTTTTATGGGCGATGCCTTGACATCTATGGTTTTCTTGCCTATATAATAATAGTAATTATTATCGATAAGCAACAACTAACTACTCAGAGAGGGGTAAATACCATGTCCAAAACCGAAGAGTTCCTGAAAGAAGCCTTTGCCGGCGAGTCCCAGGCCAACCGCAAATACCTGGCTTTCGCCAAGAAAGCCGACGAGGAAGGCTATCCTCAGGTGGCTCGCTTGTTCCGGGCCGCGGCAGAGGCCGAGACGGTGCACGCCCATAACCACCTGCGGGCCCTCAAGGGCATCGGCTCCACCGCCGACAACCTGGAAGAGGCCATCGCGGGCGAGACCCACGAGTTCGAGCACATGTACCCGGAGATGATTGAGGCGGCCAAGGCCGAAGAGGCCAAGGAAGCCCTGCGCTCCTTCGAGTGGGCCAACGCGGTGGAGAAGATCCACGCCAACCTCTACAAGAAGCTGCTGGACAACCTGGGCGGCAGCGCGGGCGACTACGCCTACTACGTCTGCCCGGTTTGCGGCTACACCGCCGAGGGCGAGGCTCCTGAGCGCTGCCCGGTTTGCGGCGCCAAGGGCGAGCGCTTCATGAAAGTTGACTAAGGGCCACCCATGCCCGAGCCCGGCGGGGCCGCTTCGGCGGCCCCGTTGCTTTTGCATGGCCGCCTGTGCTGCAATGAAGCAGGGGCTAGGAGGCCTTCATGAACCCAGAAAATCCGCCGCGCCGCGCCGAACCGGTCCTGGTTTTGGGTGCCACCGGCTATGTGGGCGGCCGCCTGGTGCCCCGCCTGCTGGCCGCCGGTCACCGGGTGCGGGCCATGGGCCGCTCCCTGGACAAGCTTGCCTGCCGCCCCTGGGCCACGCATCCAAACTGCGAACTGGTGCCGGGCGACGTAAAGGACCCCCTGTCCCTGGCCAAGGGCATGAAGGGCTGCTGGGCCGCCTTTTACCTGGTCCACTCCATGAACCCCGGCACCAAGGACTTCGCCGCCGCCGACCGCCTGGCAGCGGGCAACATGTCCCTGGCCGCGGCCGCGGCAGGGGTGGAGCGGCTCATCTATCTGGGCGGCCTGGTGCCCGAGGGCCCAGACATCAGCCACCACCTGCGCTCCCGGGCCGAGGTGGGCCGCATCCTGCAAAGCGGCGAGGTGCCCTGCACCTGGCTCCGGGCGGCCATGATCCTGGGAGCGGGCAGCGCCTCTTTCGAGCTGCTGCGCTACCTGGGCGAGCGCCTGCCGGTGATGATCACCCCCCGCTGGGTACACAGCCGTTGCCAGCCCATTGCCATCAGTAACGTGCTGGGCTATCTGTTGGGCTGTCTGGAGCACGACGAGGTGGTGGGCCAGACCTACGACATCGGCGGCCCGGACATCCACACCTATGCCGAGATGTTCCAGATGCTGGCCCAGGAAGCGGGCCTGCCCCCGCGCATCATCATCCCGGTGCCGGTGTTCAGCCCCCGCTTGAGCAGCTATTGGATCCACCTGGTCACCCCGGTGCCCGCCAGCCTGGGCCGCCCCCTGGCCGAGGGCCTGCGCAACACGGTGATCTGCGGGGACACCCGCATCCGCCAGATCATCCCCCAGGAGCTGGTTACCTGCCGTCAGGCCATCCGCACCGCCCTGGAGCGCCTGGCCCAGGACCAGGTGGAGAGCTGTTGGATGGACGCGGGCGAGCTGAGCCCGCCCGAGTGGGTCACCTGCGGCGACGCGCCCTATGCCGGGGGCACGGTGCTGCGGGCAGGCTATCGCCTGGGCATCCCCCTGCCGGTGGAGGCGGTGTGGCCGCACCTGGCCGGGGTGGGAGGCCGCCGGGGCTGGTACTACCAGACCTGGCTGTGGCGGGTGCGCGGGGCCCTGGACAAGCTGGTGGGCGGGGTGGGCCTGGGCCGGGGACGCCGCAGCGCCGGGGAGCTGAGAGTGGGCGAGGCCCTGGATTTCTGGCGGGTGCTGGCCGTGGAGCCTCCCCGGCGGCTGCTCCTCCTGGCCCAGATGAAGCTGCCGGGCCAGGCCACCCTGGAGATCACCCTGACTCCCCAGGGGGAGGCGGCCTGCGAGGCGCGCATGGTGGCCAGCTTTTTACCCAAGGGAATCGCGGGCCTGGCCTACTGGTACGGGGTGTGGCCCCTGCACCACTGGGTGTTCCAGGGCATGCTGCCCGGCCTGGCCCGGACGGCGGGGGCCCCGCCCGGCGGCCCGGCCCAGCCCTTCGACCCCAGCGATCCCATGGCCTGTCATTTGCCCGCGCCCCATTGACCTTAAGCACGCGCCCATCTAAGCTTTAGCCCAACACAAGAGCGGTCCGCCTTGGACCGGGAGGTCGGCTGATGATTAGGGCGCGGTGCTGGGCGATATTGCTGGCGGGCCTGATGGCCTTGGCGGCTTTTCCGGCGGCGGGGGCGGAGCAGGAGCTCACCCTCAGCGGGGCGGTGTCCCTGGCCCTCAAACAGAACCCCACCCTGGAGGCCTCCCGCCAGGGGGTGGCCCAGGCCGAGGGGCGCCTGACCCAGACCACCTCCCGCTGGTGGCCCCAGCTCACCGGCTCGGCGGGCTACAGCCGCAACTACAGCGAGCAGTCGCGCATCTCCGCCCTGGAAGGCTCCAGCAGCGACCACTACAACTATTACGAGACCGACCTGGCCGTTACTCAGAAGATCTACGACTTCGGCCAGACCGGGGGCAAGGTGGAGGCCAGCACCCAGGAGCTCAGCGCCACCCGCCACGACCTGGTCACCCAGCGGGAAAAGGTGGTCCTGGAGGTCAAGGCCCAGTATTTCGAGGTGCTCAAGAACCAGCACCTGGTCACCGTGGCCCAAAAGACCCTGGCCTCCCAGGCCAAGCACGTGGAGCAGGCCAAGGGATACTACGACACCGGCCTGAGGCCCAAGATCGACGTGACCCGAGCCCAGGTGGACCTGGCCAACGCCCGCCTGGCCCTGATCACCGCCCAATACAACCGCCGCAGGGCGCGGGTGGCCCTGGAAAAGGTGATGGGCAAGCGGCCCTTTCCCGGCGACTACACCCTGGCCGACATAACGGTGAGCCCTCCCCTGCCCCCCAAGCTGGAGCCCCTGGTGGCCGAGGCCCTGAAGCAGCGGCCCGAGGCGGCCAGCCTGCAGGCGGGCATCCAGGCCGCCCAGGGACGCCTCACCTCGGCCAAGGGCGGTTTCTGGCCCAGCTTCGACGCCGGGGCGGACTATGAGTTGGCCAACGCCGACTTCCCCCTGGACAAGGGCTGGAGCGCCGGGGTGTCCCTGACCTGGCCCCTGTTCTCGGGCTTTTTGACCAAAGGCCAGGTAAGCGAATACCAGGCCCAGGTGCGCCAGCGCCAGGCCCAGTTCAAGGAACTGGAGCTCTCCATTTCCCAGGAGGTGGAGCAGGCCTGGCTGGTGCTCAAGGAATCGGCCGAGCGCATCGAGGTGGCCGAGACGGCGCGCATAAACGCGGAGGAGAACTTCCGCCTGGCCCAGGGGCGCTACGACGCGGGGGTGGGCAATGCCATCGAGTTCACCGACGCCCAGGTGAGCCTGTTCGACGCCCGCAGCGCGGTGGTCCGGGCCCGCTACAACTACTTGCAGGCCTTCGCCGCCCTGGAGCGGGCCATTGGACGGCCGCTGGTCAACAGCCGGGTGGCTTCGCGTTAATTACCGGCTTCGCCAGCCAACGGCATGCAGCGTTGCCGGTCTGTTCGCAAATCATGCCAATGAGCCGAACAGCCTCCGGCAAAGGAGCTTAGCGCTGTTTTTCGCTGGGCACGCTGTAGGGATCGATCAGGTTGCCCCGGTCGTTGCTGTGCACTTCGGTGGGCCGCAGGGTCGTCTCTGATCCTGCCTTCAAATCCACATCAAAGGTTTGATTGACCAGCACCGTGGTTATGGGCCAATAGGTGCGCCCCTCGCGCACCCCCACGCTGCCTTGCACGATGAGCCGCAGGGTGTGCTTGCCCGGCGGGGCCAGGAACACCGTGTCACGCACCAGGCGGGGAGTGCGGATCACCTTGAGCTCCTGGGGCGGGTCCGGCCGCAGGGGCACGTTGCGCCCGCCCTGGACCAGGTACAGGCCCCAGTCCCAGCTGGTGTAGGGAGTGGTGTCGTCGAAGACGTTGAACAGACTGCGGTCTTGTTTTAGGTCCACCAGCACCCGCACCCGGGCCGGGTCCGGGCCGGGGTCGGCCGTGCCCATGGTTGCGCAGGCGGCGGCCAGGGCCAACAGCAAGAGCAGCCCGGCCGCCGCGCCCCTTATCAGAGCGCGGCGGGCCACGGGCGGCAAGGTGCTAGTAGAGCCAAGGACCCCAGCCATCCATGGGATCCAGGGCGTCGATGTCCATGTCGAACCGGTGAACCTTTTTCACCCCGTTACTGACTATGGGCATGAGCACGGTGAGCTGGTTGGGGAAGTCGCCCTGGGCTATCTGGGCGTTGGTCAGCGGGGCCAGAACCCACTGCCCATCGCGCTTGAGATCCCGGGCCGGTTGCAGGTCGTCCTCGATGGTCTGGCCCGGACCCACCTGGGTGGGCTGGAGCTTGCTCACCGGCGACCAGAGAGGCACGCCCTGGTGGGCCACGTGGTACTTGTAGCCCTGGGTGTTCACGTAATAGGTGTTGGCCCAATCGATGGTGATGGTCCCGCCGGTCTCGTTCTTGAGCTTGAGCTCAAAGGTGAAGGTGCGGTCGGTGTCGATGCGCAACTGCACCTTGATATTGCCGCCGCCCACCTCGCCGCCGCCTCCGCCGCTGGAGCCGCCGCTGCTGCTGCCGCCTCCGGCGCTGCTGGTGTAGCTCCACTGGCTCAGCCCGGTGCCGTAGGTCATGGCCGCCTTGGGGAAGGTGTCCAGGGCCATGGTGGACTCGTCGCGGTAATACTCCGCCGCGCTGGGGCCGCCTCCACAACCGAAAAGAGTGGCCATGAGAGTGAGCAGGGCCAGGCCGAAGCCGGCGATGGACAAAGCGCGCATAACCTAACAGCTCCTTAGGGGTTCTCCCGCATAACAGCGGGTTATCCCTTTTAGCATGTTTTGGGGGCCCTGCCCACAGGCCGAAATGCCGGAGAACAAAAAATCAGGGCCCGCCCCCCATGGGGGGTGGGCCCGCTGTCGCGTTGGCTGGGTTGGGTTAGCCGGCCTTCACCTCGATGGTCTTGCTGGCGCTTTTGGCCGCCTTGGGCAGGGTGACCACCAATACGCCGTCCTTGTGGCTGGCCTTGAGCTGCTCCACGTCCACTTCCTTGGGCAGGCGTACGCTGCGGCTGAAGCTGCCGTAGCGGCGTTCCACCACGTGATAGTTGCCCTTGTCCTCCTCGCGCTCCTCGCGTTTCTCCCCGCTCAGGCTGAGCACGCCGTCGTTGTACTCCACCTTGATTTCCTCGGGCTTGAGCCCCGGAACCTCGGCGCTCACCTCGAAGGCGGCCTCGGTCTCTTTCACGTCCACGGCGGGCACGAAGGCGTTTTCAGGCAAATCGCGGGACTGGCCGGTGTCGAAAAAGCGGCTGAATATATCGTCAACCTCACGGCGAAGGCGGTTGACGCCCCTGAACTGCGGGTAGGGAACCAGGTAGGTCATTGTCCTCCTCCTTTCTGGTTTTGTCTTATTATTCCAGCACGCTATGTTGTCGCTATATTCATAAAGTTAATCCGGGGGCCCGCGGTTGCAAGCCCCCGGATTAACTTTTTCCGGCAAATTTTCGGCCCGCATATTTCCTGCGAGTGAGGCCGACAACGCCGCCATGCGGGGTGTGGCGAAGCCACCCGGCCCAGCCAGACGGTGCTAGGCAAGGCGTCGGGCAAGGCGTCGGGCAAGCGAAACCCGTAGGCGTATATGCCAATACGCCGAGGAAGCGAGCGCCGCCCGCAACGCAGCATAGCGCCGCCTGGCGAAGCCGGATCAGTCCAGATACAGCTCGGTGGACTGGTAGCGCTCACCCGTGCTGGGCAGCACCACCACGATGGTCTTGCCCACGTTTTCCGGCCGCCGCGAGAGCTGCCAGGCGGCCCAAGCCGCCGCCCCGGAGCTGATGCCGCACAACAGGCCCTCGTGGCGGGCCAGCAGGCGCGCGGTGTCCATGGCCTGGTCGTTGGTCACGGTGACCACCTCGTCGATGATCCCGCGGTTTAGCACCTCGGGGACGAACCCAGCCCCGATGCCCTGGATCTTGTGGGGGCCGGGCTGGCCGCCGCTCAGGACCGGGCTGTCGGCGGGCTCCACGGCCACCGCCTTGAGCCCGGGCTTTTGGCTTTTGAGGTACTCCCCCGCCCCGGTGATGGTGCCCCCGGTGCCCACCCCGCACACCAGGATGTCCACCGCGCCTCCCGTGTCGCGCCAGATCTCGGGCCCGGTGGTGTTGCGGTGGATGGCCGGGTTGGCCGGGTTGGCGAACTGGTTGGGCATGAAGGCCTTGGGGCTCTCGGCCAAAATCTCCCGGGCCTTGTCGATGGCCCCTTTCATGCCCCCCGCCGCCGGGGTGAGCACCAGCTCGGCTCCCAGGTGTTTCAGGAGCTTGCGCCGCTCGATGCTCATGGACTCGGGCATGGTTAAGAGCAGGCGGTATTTCTTGACCGCGCACACGAAGGCCAGGCCGATGCCGGTGTTGCCGCTGGTGGGCTCCACGATGAGGGTGTCGCGGTCGATCTTGCCCTCGGCCTCGGCCGCGCCGATCATGGACACCGCGATGCGGTCCTTCACCGAGCCCAGGGGGTTCTGGTACTCCAGCTTGGCCACCACCGGGGCCACCATGCCCTCCAGGCAGTTTTCGCCGAGGAGCACCAAGGGGGTGCCTCCCACCACGCGGATGACGTCGGGGTTGATGTTGGTGGTCATGCTTTTTCCTTTCCGGCCCGCCTGGAGCCCACGTATACCAGTTCCGGCTTTTCCACGAACACCTTGGTGTCCGGAGGCACCGACTCGGTCAGCCACACGTTGCCGCCGATGACGCTGCGCGCCCCCACCACGGTCTGGCCGCCCAGGATGGTGGCCCCGGAGTAGATGATCACCTCGTCCTCGATGGTGGGGTGGCGCTTGGCCCCGCGCAGGTTTTCCACCTGCTTCTTGGACAGGGACAGAGCCCCCAGGGTGACCCCCTGGTACAGGCGCACGTGGTCGCCGATCACCGCCGTCTCGCCGATGACCACCCCGGTGCCGTGGTCGATAAAGAAGCTGGTGCCAATCTCGGCCCCCGGGTGGATGTCGATGCCGGTCTGGGCATGGGCGTACTCGCTCATCATGCGCGGCAAAAGCGGCACCTCCAGGTGGCGCAGCAGGTGGGCCAGGCGGTACACCGTGACCGCGAACAGGCCGGGGTAGGAGAAGATGATCTCGTCCACCCCGCCGCTGGCCGGGTCGCCCTCCTGGGCGGCGCGCACGTCCAGGGAAAGCAGGCGGCGTATCTCGGGCAGGCCCTGCACGAAGCCCAGGGCGGCCCGCTGCCCCCGGTCGCCGCAATGAGTGCAGCTCAGGTCGTGGCGGAAGCAGTCGTGGCGCACCGCCCAGGTGATCTGGTCGGCCACCAGATCATAGAGCTCGGTCAGCTCCATGCCCATGTGGTACTCCAGGTTCACCTGCTCTATCTTGTGGCCGTCGAAATAGCCGGGAAACAGGGCCTTGCGGGCCTTGGCCACGATGCGCTTCACCGCCTCCTGGCTGGGCAGGGGCACCGGGCTTATGTGCTCGAAACATTCCTGGGTGCCGCAGCTGGCCACCAGCTCCCGGACCACACCGGGCAGCTCCTGGTGAAGCTCGCGGGAAAGATCTTCTTCCAGCTTGCAGTTGTCCCCATTGGCGGGATCAGCCATGGCCGCATCCTTTCCTGCCCCCTGAGGGTAACGGTAGGGCTTCTGATTTTTCAGGATAGCACAGGAGAATTATTCGGAGGAGGCCCCGAGAACCAGGTACTTGCGGGCCACGTTCTGCCACAGGCGGCACTCGGGCTCCAGCCCGTTGATGGTGGGGCCGGTGGCAATTTTCTGCAACAGCTGCTTGGCCTTGGCGTCTTCGCCTTCGTGATGATACAGCTCGGCCAGGTAGAGGTGGTTTAGCCAGTAGTGGGGGCCCCGGTCGATGGCCAGCTTGTAGTGCTCTTCGGCCTTTTCGTTGCTGCCGCCGATGAAGAAGGGCAGCTTGCTGTAGATGCGCCCCAAGACCCGGTCGGCCCCGCCGTGGCAATAGGTGGGGTCCATGGTCAAGAGCAGGCGCATGTTGGCCCTGGCCTGCTTGACCAGGCTGAGAGCCTCGGTGATGGGGGCCACGGTGGCCAGCATGCCCTGGCCCACGCCCAGCCAGTACACCGGGCCGGGATCCGAGGGATGGGCCTTGCGGGCCCGCTCGGCCACCACGATCATCTCGCGGAAAAATGGCTCGTCCTTGGGCGACTCGGATTGGGCCCCGATCCACACCAGCAGCTCGCACTGCTTGAGGGAGGCGTCCAGGTCTTCGGGGGTGTAGGAGAGGATTTCGCGAAAGGCTTCAACGGCTCTGGCGGCCACGTCCATATCGGCGCGCTGCTCGTAAAAGGCCTGGGCCTTGGCCGCCAGTTGCACCGGGACGTCCTGGGCCCGCGCCCAAGAGCCGCCGCCCGCCAACAGGGCCAAAACCATGGCCGCCATCAACCAGCGGACCGGTAACCCAGGACCGATTTTATAAAAGCCGCAATGCAAAAAAGCCCTCGCGGTGTTTGATTGGCAAACTACATTTAATCAGAAATCTTACCCTCCTCACCGGGTGGGTCAAGCATTTTAAAACATGCCGCCAACCGACCAGGCGATGGCGAACTGTCCGCCGTAGTACAGGGGCAGGCCCACCAGGCGGTTGTCCCAGCCCGGCTTCTTGAAGCGGTCGCGGGCCACGCACAAGTCGCTGAGATAAAAAGCCAAGGCCCCGCCGAAGATGAGCCAGGCCTCCCGCCGGGGCAGGGCCAGGTTGAACACCGCCGCCTCGGCGGCCAGCACCATCAAGGTGATGACCACCACGTAGGCCAGCACCGGGAAAAGCATCTTGCCCAGGCTGGGGCGCAGCCACAAGAACACCAGGCCGCTCAGCGCGCAGATGGCCAAAAAGCCGGGGCGGAACCAGCCGCCCGGTCCGGTGAGCCCGGCAAAGGCCACCACGTAGGCCACGTGGCCCAGAAGAAAGGAAACCAGCCCGGCCTTGAAGGGAGCCTCGCCCTTGAGGGCCAGGCACACGTCGCCGATTAGCCCCAGGATCAGCCCGGCGAGCACCAGGTAGAAGTAGTGAGACTGGGCGTGGGGCGTGAGCAAGGCGCTCAACACGAACAGGGCCGACAGGGGCGCCTTGAAGGCCAGCACCCGGCCGGGCCGTTGGCCGCGCTCGGCCCAGATCAGGCCGATCAAGAGCAGCACGGCGGGTATCAAAAGATAGGTTGCGATCATGTTCCCCCTCCCAGGTCGCGGACGCTGAGCCAATGTAGCACGGCCGGGCGGGGTTTGTAACCCGGTCCGGCACAAGCCGATTGCCCCGGCCTCCTCATGCCGCTAACATGGCCCCAGCAGGCGCGGGGCCGCGCCTTGAGCAAGCGGGGGAATCATGGCCGGAACGGGTCTGCGCCTCAAAAACTTCTACCAACAATACATCTATCCTCACTACCCTTCCCTGCTGGTGGCCCGGCGCAGCCTCAAGATCATGACTGCCATGGTCCTGAGCCTGCTCCTCTTGCAGCCCTGGCCCCACCTGATGACCTGGGGCCCCCTGTCCGCCTTCCTGCTCTGCCAGGTGCCCCCGGGCCTGCCCCTGGCCGCCCGCCGCAAGGCCATGCTGGTCTTGACCCTGGCCACCGCCCTGCTCATGCCCCTGGCCACCCTGGCCGCCGACGGGGTGGCCTTGCCCACGGTCTTCGTGATCCTGGCCACCTTTGCCGCCTTTTGGGGCGCGGCCCTGGGCCCGGCCTACGGCGCCTGCGGCTTGTGGGCTTTGCTGTTGGTGGTGGTGGCCCTGGGCAAGCCCGCCCCCCTGGACGAGGGCCTGGGGCGGGCGGCGGCGGTGGCCCTGGGCGGGGGGCTGTGTTGGTGCCTTCAGTTCCTGGTGCTGCCCATACGGCCCCGCCAGATATACAGCGCCGCCCTGGGGCTGGCCCTGGATTACCTGGACCAGCTCTGGAGCTTGCTGGAGGAGGCCTACCCGCAGGGGGAGGTGGACCCCAAGCGCCTGGAAAAGCTGAAGAGCCAGGCCCTCACCGCCCTGCACCGGCTCAGGGCCGTGCCCCAGTTTTTGGAGCTGCCGACCGCAAAGTTGGGCGGCTCCAGCCAGGCGGTGTTGGCCCTGGGCCTGGACTTGGTGCGGGTCTATGAAAACCTGCTGGCCCTTTGGCAGGTGCGCCAGTTGGCCGCGGAATGGCCCCTGTTCCAGGCCCGCCAGGACCAGATCCTCCAGGGCCTGGCCCAGGCCCACGAGCTGCTGCGGGAGCTGCGCCAGGCCCAGACGGGCAGCGCCCGGCGGCCCGACCCCACGGCGGTGATCCACGGCCTGAAGCAGGAGGTGGACGATCTGCGCCGGCAGGCCCTGGAGAACGAAGACAAGCGCTCGGTGGGCGATTACGTGGCGGTGACCAACTCCCTGGCCGCCCTGGTTTCCCTGGCCCGGGACCTGGGGCGGGCCGAGGGCCAGCGCCGGGCCCTGGAGCTGTTGCAGCTTCCGGCCCAGGGCCGCGCCGCGCCCAGCGAGTTCCGCACCCGCCTGCGGCAGGAGCTGCGCCTGGACTCGCCCATCCTGCGAGCCTCCCTGCAGGCCTCGGTGGCCGCCGGGGTGAGCATGATGCTTGTCAAGACCCTGAACCTGCAAAACGGCTACTGGGTGGTGCTGTTCGCCCTGCTGGTGGTCAAACCGGACCTGGGCACCACCCTGGCCATGGGCAAGCGGCGGGTCATCGGCACCGTCCTGGGCGCGGCGGCGGCCATCCTTTTCCTGCTGGAGGTGGCCTCCAGCGGCCCGCTCTACAACCTCACCGCCTTGGCCGGGGCCTACGCCACCCTGTTTCTGATGAGCTTCCCCCACCCGGTGCTCACCGGCGGGGTTAGCTGCTTCACCATGCTGCTGCTCTCCTCCACCATGAGCCCCCTGGGCTGGGAGCTGGGCTTTTGGCGCATAGGCGAGGTGGCCCTGGCGGTGGCCATCGGCCTGGGCGCGGCCCGTTTCATCTGGCCCAACCGGGCCAGCCGCCGCATGCGCCAGGAGGCGGCCCAGGTGCTGGAGCAGTTGGCCGCCTTCCTGGGGCAGGCCACCGGGGAATACCTGGCCGGGGACATGAACCCCGACGCCCTGGGCCCGGCCCGCCAAAAGCTGCAAGCCGCCCTGGACCAACTCCGCGCCAGCTACCAGGCCTCGGGCCTGGAGCCGGGGCGCAACCCCGCCCTGGCCCGGCGCTTCGGCGAGCTGTTGCAGCACGAGGCCCACCTGTTCGACCAGATGCTGGCCCTGGAGGCCGCCGCCGGGCGGAGCCGCCCCCAGGGGGTGCAAACCCGGCTGGAGCCCCAGCTCAGCGCCCTGAGCGCCCAAATACAGGACGCCCTCACCTCCCTGGGCGAATCCCTGGCCAAGTCCAAGCGTCCCCGCCACCTGCCGGACCTGGTACAGGCCCACGCCGCGGTGTCCCAGCGCATGGGCCAGGTGGGAGCCCAGATTCACGGCCAGCCGGGCCGCCTGACCCTGTCTTCCTTCCTGTGGGAGCTGCGCCAGATAGAGCGGGAGGTGGAGGGAGCCGCCACGGTGGTTACTTCCCTGGCCTCCGCCTAATAAAACCTACCGCTTGGTACGCACACATCGCCTGCCTACATTTTGGTGCCTTCCTATTTTGTAGGCCACGACACCCGCCCCCAAGACCATTCGGGGTGCAATCCCGCGCCCCCCTGGCCCGTGCCGCTCAAAGGTTTTACTGGTCAATTTATTGATATAACGGTTTATTTATGGCTGTTTCCCCGGGGAGCCCCGCGCGCGCCTTTGGCCGCCCGCCGCCCCGGTGCTTAGGCCGCGCCGCGCCGGCCCGTCTGAATATTTCCACCAAACGGTAGCATTGGCTCAAAACGTCCTACCGATTGGTAGTTTTATTTTTTACATTTTTGCAGACTTTCAGGCCTCCAAAGGCTTTATTCCCGTGTTGCCAGGCTCTTAGGCCCCGCCGCCCTGAACCGGCCAAGTTGGTATGGAGCTTGCGTTAGTGCCCCGCGAGGAATTCTCGCGCCGGTTTGGGGTCATGGTGGCCCGGGCCTGGGGAGAGGCTCCCGGCATAAAATTTAGCGTGTGAGGAGGGAATCATGGCCAACCTCAACACGGGCGATACCGCCTGGTTGTTGGTCTGTTGTTCGCTGGTTCTGCTGATGACTCCGGGGCTGGCCTTCTTTTACGGCGGCATGGTGCGCCGCAAGAACATTCTGTCCACCCTGACCCTGAGCTACGTGTTCATGGCCCTCATCGGGGTGCAGTGGCTCTTGTTCGGCTACTCCCTGTCCTTCGGCAAGGACATCGGGGGCATCATCGGCGGGCTGAACTACCTGGGCTTCATGAACGTGGGCGCCGCGCCCAACCCTGAATACAGCTCCAGCATCCCCCACCAGCTTTTCGCCACCTACCAGATGATGTTCGCGGTTATCACCCCGGCGCTGATCACCGGGGCCTTTGTGGAGCGCATCCGCTTCAAGTCGTTTTTGCTCTTCGGCATCGTCTGGGCCACCCTGGTCTACGACCCCCTGTGCCACTGGGTGTGGGGCGCGGGCGGCTGGCTTCGGGAAATGGGCGTGCTGGACTTCGCCGGAGGCACCGTGGTCCACGTGGCCGCCGGTTGCTCGGCCCTGGCCTTCGCCATGGTCATCGGCCCGCGCAAGGGCTTCGGCCACATCCCCCTGGAGCCGCACAACATCCCCTACACCGTGCTGGGGGCCGGTCTGCTCTGGGTGGGCTGGTTCGGCTTCAACGGGGGCAGCGCCCTGGCCGCCAACGGAGTGGCGGTGAACGCCCTTTTGGCCACCAACACCTCCGGGGCCGCCGCCGGGCTGGTGTGGATGCTGCTGTCCTGGCTGGATGGGCGCCCCTCCACCCTGGGCCTGGTCACCGGCATGGTGGTGGGCCTGGCCGCGGTCACCCCGGCCTCGGGCTTCGTTTCGCCCATGGCCGCCCTGGTCATCGGGGCGGTGGCCGCGCCCATCAGCTATTACACCATCCGTTTCCGGGAGCAGCGGGGCCTGGACGAGTCCCTGGACGTGTTTGCCTGCCACGGCATGGCCTCCACCTGGGGCATGATCGCCACCGGCCTTTTCGCCTCCACGGCCATCAACCCCGGCGGGGCCAACGGCCTGTTCCACGGCAATCCCTCCCAATTGGGGGTGCAAATCCTGGCCACGGTGGTTACCATGATCTTCTCCTTCGGCGTCACCTACGTGGTGGCCAAGGCCCTGAACATGAGCATCGGGCTCAAGGTGGGCCTGCACGAAGAAGAAGTTGGCCTTGACATCAGCGGTCACGGTGAACGAGCTTATTCATAGGAGGGATAAGGGAGGTCTGAGTAATGCTTAAAAAGATCGAGGCCATCATCCGTGAGGACAAGCTCAACGACGTCAAGGACGCCCTGAACGCCATCGGCATCCGGGGCATGAACGTCTTCGAGATACGCGGCCAGGGCCGCCAGGGCGGCATCACCCTGGCCGGGCGCTCGGGCACCTACCAGGTGGACATGCTGCCCAAGATGCAGATGAACATCATCCTGAGCGAAGACAACGTGGACGAGACCATCGAGACCATCCTGGCCGCCGGGCGCACCGGCGCGGCGGGCGACGGGCTCATCTTCGTTTATCCGGTGGACGAGGTGGTGCGCATCCGCACCGGCGAGCGGGGCCACGAGGCGGTCATGTACCCCGGCGACATCGACGAAAAGAAGGGCCGGGGCAAGGCCAAGGTTTCCTAAAACTCAAAAGCGTACAACCGTCACGCGGGGCGGGGCCAGGCGGCCCGGCCCCGCGTTTTTTTGCCCCTTCCCCTCGCCGGGAGTACACTAAACCGATATTTATTCGAGCGAACTCTGGTGGAAGCAGCGGCGATTATGGAAGCTATTATTCCCTGGTTGGTCTTCGCGGCGGTGGGCGCCTTGAGCGGCGTCCTGGCCGGGCTGTTGGGCGTGGGCGGCGGCATCGTCATCGTCCCGGCGGTGGCCTTTTTCCTGGAGGCGACCAACCTGGCCCCGGGCAACGTCCTGCACATCGCCCTGGGCACCTCCCTGGCGGTGATCGTGTTCACCTCCATCAGCAGCTTCAGGGCCCACCACAAGCGCGGCGCGGTGGACTGGTCCATAGTTCTGCGCATCAGCGGGGGTATTCTGGCCGGAACCTACCTGGGCTCCTGGGTGGCCGCCCAGCTCTCCACCCGCTTTTTGGCCGCCTTTTTCGTGGTGTTTTTGTACCTGGTGGCCCTGCAAATGCTCCTGGAGGCCCGGCCCAGGCCCAGCCGCCACGTGCCCGGCTGGACCGGCACCAGCCTGGTGGGCCTGTTCATCGGCGGGGTCAGCGCCCTGGTGGGCATTGGCGGGGGCTCGCTCAGCGTGCCCTTCATGACCTGGTGCAACCTGCCCATCCACCGGGCCATCGGCACTTCGGCGGCCATCGGCCTGCCCATCGCCCTGGCCGGCGCGGCGGGCTACATAGTCAACGGCTGGGGAGAGCCCGGCCTGCCCGCCCACAGCCTGGGCTTCGTGTATCTGCCCGCCCTGGTGGGCATCGCCGTGGTCAGCGTGTTCTTCGCCCCCCTGGGGGCCCGCCTGGCCCACCGCCTGCCCACCGGCCCCCTCAAGAAGACCTTTGCCGCCTTCCTGATCCTGGTGGCCACCAAGATGCTCCTGGGCCTGTTCTAGCCTGATTTTTTCCTGGTGCCGGAAAAACGGCCCGGCGGCCAAGGGCCTAACCCAGATTAAGGCCGTATTGCAGCCCCAGATACACCAGGTATATGCCCAGGATCCAGACTCCCTGCCAGCGCTTGAACCAGCCGTCGGTGTTCATGCGGATGAAAAGGCGGAAGGAGTAGAGGATCAGGAGCATGGCCGGGAAGTGGAAGCTGTAGAAGTTGGGCGGCACGGTCAGCGGCCGGGCAAAGGCCGCCGCGCCCACCACGAACAGGCAGTTGAGCACGTCGGCCCCCACCACGTTGCCCACCATGATCTGGGGCTGGCGCTTCTTCACCGAGCTGATGGCGGTCATCAGCTCGGGCAGGCTGGTGCCGAAGGCCACCAGGGTGGCGGCGATGACGTCCTGGGGCACCCCCAGGCGGGCCGCCCCCTCGGCGGCCACGGGCACCAGCACCCGGCTGCCCACGATCACCCCCACCAGGCCCAGCAGGGTGAAGCCCAAGGCCTTGCCCAGGCCCCAGAGCGGCTCGTCCTCCGCGGCCTCGTCCACCAGGCCGCTTTGGCGGGCCCAGCGGTAGGACAGGTACAAATAGCCCACCAACAGCACCAGGAACAGGGCCCCCACCCCCCGGCCCAGCACCGGCGCGCCGGGGTTCATCCACAGGGCGACGAGCGCCACCAGCACCAACAGGGTGGCCGCCCCCACCTGCACCCAGCCGGTGCGGTTCAGGATATAGCGGCGCACCGGCACCCGGCTGATGATGCACATGAGCCCGAAGATGAGCCCGGTGTCGCAGATGATGGAGCCCACCCCGTTGCCCAGGGCCAAGCCGGGGTTGCCGGTCCAGGCGGCCATGACGCTCACGAACATCTCGGGAGTGGTGGTGCCCAGGCTGATGATGGTGGCCCCGATGACGATGCGGGGCAGGCCGGTGCGCCGGGCCAAGGCCACCGCGCCGTCCACCATGAGGTCCGCCCCCTTGGACAGCACCACGATGCAGGCCACCAGCAGCAGCAAAAGGCCCCACATGGGCATGCCGGCCACCATTTGGTGCAGCACTTGGTCGCTGGTCAGGTAGTGCAGTACTTCGCGCAAGAGGTTATCCGCCGCCTTTCACCGGTATAGGGTCCGGGGCCAAAGCCCAGGTGGCAGCTTACCATGACCGGAGGTCCCAGCCAAAAAATGCGGCGGGTTTTCGGGAGCAAAAAGGGCCACGGATCGGGTGGCCGGGCTAGTCCTCGGGCGGGCAGCGTTCCCAGCCCAACACCTGGAGGCAGGACTCCATGGTCCAGGCGGTGGGCCCTTTTTCAAAGCCCTTGCCCAGGGAGTCCTTCAGGTATTGCTGGCGCTGCTTTACCTTTTGCTTGCACTGTTTGATGGCCTTGTCCAACTCCACCCGGCCCTGGGGCACCCAGCGGTAGCACCAACCATCGGTCTGATACTCGTAGCTGCGGGGGTCGGGGCTGTCCAGGCCGCTGGTGTCGCTGCCGCCGCAGGCGCTCAGGGAAAGGACCAGCAAGGCCGCCGAAACGGCGGCGAGTACAAGGCGATAATTAAAGCTGCGCAACATGGCTGGGGTCAACCTACCTCCCGGCAAATGAATGGGGCCCGGCAACCACCTTGCCCCATGTCTGAAAAATACCACAAAAGCGCATTGCATAGCCAACTTCCCGGCCAGGTCCTGCCCGCCGATGATCTCGCCTCGCGCCAATGCTTATCCGTGGCTACCCGCCGCGCGGTGGTTTAAGATGGCGGAGCCGGGCCTCTGGATTCCCCGTCGGCTTTTACGGAGCCCATTTTTCCTTATCATGGCCTGGTTGCCGACGACGAAAAGCGCGCAATCGACTGGAGCAAGCATGAAACGCCGGGATTTTTGCAAATTGGTGACCGCCGGCGCCGCCGGCATGTTGATAAACGGCCTGCCCTGGGCGCCCAAGGCCGACGCCGACGCCGACGCCTGGTCAAAATGGTTTTGCGACAACGCCCCGCCCAAGCCGCCCACCTTTGCCATGACCGACGCCCATTTCCATTTTTACAACTTCATCGCCCACACCGACGGCGCCCAGGCCCTGATCCAGGCCATGAACGCCAACAATGTGGAGCACATCATGTTCTCCGGCATGCCGCTGGTGAAGAAATGGGACAGCTACGACCACCAGGCGCCGGTTTACTACCTGGACAACAACAGCCGCGCCTACTGGTACAGCGCCACCGACCTGCTGGTAGCCCGGACGGTGCAGTACAAGATTCCGCCCAAGGACAGGTATCGCTTCCACCCCTTCATCTGCGGGGTCAACGGCACGGACCTGTACGCCGTGGAGCACGTGCAGCGCATGCTGGATGAATACGGCGACCTGTGGCACGGCGTGGGCGAACTCTTCGCCCACCGCGACGACCTCACCAACCTCACCTATGGGGAAACCGCCCGGGCCGACCATCCGGCCCTGATGCGCATCTACGAGCTGGCCGCGCGCCACGACCTGCCGGTGGTGCTGCACAGCAACGTATCCTCCCGCGGGCTGGCCGCCGAGCTCTTGTACTGGCCGGAAGTGGAAAACGCGGCCACGCGCAACCCCCAAACCAGGCTGGTGTGGGCCCACGCGGGGCTCAGCCGCTATTTCGAGGCCATCGACCAAGCCAAGTACACGGCCAAGCTGGGAGCATTGCTGCAAAAGAGCCCCAACCTGCACATAGACCTTTCCTGGCTGGCCTTTGAAAGCTACGTGGCCCCGGACCCGGCCAAGGGGCCGCTCAAATGCTGGCTGGACCTGATTCGCTCCTTCCCCGACCGCTTCATGATCGGCTCCGACAGCATCGGGGAGTTCAGCTACGACAAACTCAATTGCCGGGGCGGCGCGCGCAACCCGTCCGGCATGAAGTACGCCTTCAACATGCGCAAGTATTGGGTGCTCCTGGCGGCCCTGTCCCCGGAGCAGGCCCGCATGGTGGGCCGGGACAATTTCCTGAGGCTGTTGCCGAAGCGGGTCAGGAAAAGCCTAGCCTAAACCGTACCGCTCCCAAGCATGGGGATGCCGCCGGGGTCAGCGCCCCCCGGCATCCTCTTTTCCGCTCCCCATGGGAGGCGGTATCATTGAGGCATAAGCAAGCAACCCTATCAGCGGGGGAAAGTCCTATGCAGCGCGCGGTGTCCCTGTCCCTGAAGGCCCTGGTTTTGTGGGCCCTGGTCCTGATGCTGGCGGCCGCCGCCGGGTGCGGCCAGGTATACCTGGACCCCGGTCCCGACCCGGCCAAGGTGCGGGTGAAGCTCTGGGCCAAGGTGCCGGAAAAGATGAAAAACTATCCCGGTGAGTGGATTTATTGGGATTGGAGCCTGCGCCTGGTGGTGCCCCAGGGGGCCTATCCCATGCTTAAGCCCACCGTGGCCCAGGATTTCAACACCATACCCCACACCAATCCCCTGGTGCGCGACACCACCTTCCTGGTGCCGCCGGGCAAGAACAAGTATTTGCTGGAGGTGTACGGCTACGCCATCCGCCAACGGGACGAGCACTCCGGGCCCAAGGTCTTGACCAAGCTGATCGATTTCATAGACCTGGACCTGGCTCCGGGCAGCACCTATCTGCTGGAGCGCCGGGTGGGCGGCCAGTAGGGAGTTAGACCCGGGGCGGCGTGGGGCCGAACACTAGGTCCAACAGGGCGTTGATTTCCTCTTGGGAGTCGGGCCAGTCGACCACGGGCTCCGGGGCTGGCGTGGGCCTCAGATTGCCCAGGCCCTCCCGCGGGGCGGCCAGGGCCGGGGCTGACTTCGCCTGGCTATGGGCCAACTTGTTCCGGGCCTGGAGCTTGGCACCGGCCAGGCGGCGAATCTCCTTGGCGGCCTGGTTGTCAAAGTAGTCTATGCCCTCGTCATGGCGCGGCCCCCCACGGCGTTCGCCAATGGGCGGCGCTACGTCGCAGGGCGAAACCAGGCGGCGGAAGCGGCGTAGGTTGTGCTTGAGGTTGGTGGCTCCCATGGCCTCCAAGGTTGTCAAAAACTCGGGCCTGGCCAAGAGGAAGATGTTCAGCACCCTGGGAGAGAACTGGTCCTCGTTGCCCAGCAGTTCGATCTCCTGGAGCATCTCCGGGCCCCAGTTCTGGGCGCTGTCGATGAGGATGAGAATCTTGCGGCCCTGGCGGCGGTACTGCTGAATCTGCTCCCTGAGGTCCAGGAGAAAGCGGGCCTTGTACTGACAGGGCCCGTCCATGCCCAGGGCCTCGGAAATGCGGCGGAACAGGTCCATGGGGGTGGGGCACTGCTCTGCGCTCAGATGCACGCAGCTCACGTCTGGCCCCAGAGAGGCCTTAAGCTCGTCCAGAAGCTGGGTCTTGCCCGAACCGGCCCGGCCCACCACCAAGGCCCAGCCCTCGCTCTGCTTGATGCTGTAGAGCAAGGTGGCCAGGGCTTCGCGGTGGCTGTCTTCCCTGATGTGCTCGGCTCGCGCCGTCGCCGGGTCGCCGAGACTGTCAAAAGTCGTGCTGTGTGCGTTCAAGGCAAGTACCTCAACAGCTTATGGGCGCCCGGCAACATATCTTGCAATGTGCCTTGGGGATGGGCGCCCGGGTGCTAGTCTAGTTCTTAACTTATATTCAATAAGTTAACAACGAATCCCATAAAAGCAACCACCGAATGCAAACGCGGCTTGCTTGGGCCCCGCGACCGCGCAACTCCGGTGCTTACCAGGCAGGACCTTGTGTCCTATAATAAAACGTAGGGGATAAAGCAGGCAGGCGCCCCGTTACAACCATTCTAAAGTCTATCAATACGCTGAGACAAGAGGCTAAAGACAAGCGGCCCTGCCTGGTTAGCCGGAAGGAGGCGCCCCATGCCGGAGGACGAGGCCACCACCAGGGAGCTGCGCCGGGAGATTGAGCATCTGCGCGAGAGCCTGCGGCACGCCCAGGAGCAGCCCAACACGGACCCGGAAAACGCGGCCGACCCCCAGGAAGCGGATTTCCACACCCTGGCCCAGACCGTCTCCGCGGCCATCTTCATCATCCAGGGCGAGCGGTTCCTCTACATGAACCCGGCGGGCGAACGCCTGTGCGGCTACACCAAGGAGGAGCTCAAGACCCTGCCCTTCTGGCAAATCATCCACCCGGATTTTCGCCAAATAGTCAAGGAGCGGGGCCTGGCCCGGCAAAAGGGCGAGGAGGTCCCCGCCCGCTACGAGTTCAAGATTCTCACCAAGGGCGGCCGGGAGCGCTGGGCCAGCTTCACCGCCGCGGTCATCAAGCATCAGGGCGAGCCGGCCATCCTGGGCACCGCCTTTGACATAACCGAGCACAAGAACGCCCAGCATGAGATTAAGGAATCGCGCAAGCGCCTGGCCGACATCATCAACTTTTTGCCGGACGCCACTTTTGCCATCGACCGCGGAGGCCGGGTCCTGGTTTGGAACCGGGCCATCGAAAACCTGACCGGGGTGAAGGCCGAGAGCATCCTGGGCAAGGACAACCACGAGCACGCCCTGGCTTTCTGGGACGAGCGCCGGCCCATTCTGGCCGACCTGGCCATGGAGTGGGACCAGACTTACGAGGACCGCTACCCCTTTGTGCAGCGCGAGGGGCACACCCTGATCACCGAGACCTTCGTGCCCAAGATCCCCGAAAACGGAGCCTATCTCTGGGGCAAGGCCACGGCCCTTTTCGACTCCCATGGCAACATCGTGGGGGCCATCGAAACGGTGCGCGACATCACCCGGCGCAAGAGCATGGAAGAGGCCCTGCGCGCCTCGGCGGCCAAGCACCAGGCCCTGGTGCAGAGCCTGCCGGTGGGTATGATCTCGGTGGACCCGGACTTTCACATCACCGAGATCAACTCCCAGGGCGAAAAGATCCTGGGCTACAGCCAGGGTGAGGTGTTGGGCCGCCCCTGCGGCGAGGTGCTCAAGGCCGAGGTCTGCCACGGCCAATGCCCCATCCGGGGGGCCCTGAGCCGGGGCGAGCCCACCGGGCCCATCGACACCACCTTTATCAGCAAGGACGGCGCCCGCAAGGCGGTTCGCCTGAGGGCCTCGGGGCTTTACGACCTGGAGGGCAACCTGGTGGGCGGGGTGGAGATATTCCAGGACATCACCGAGCTCAAGGCCCTGGAGCGCGAGCGGGCCAACCTGGTGAGCATGTTCGCCCACGACATGAAGAGCCCCCTGGTGGGCATCCAGGGCTTCGCCTTGCGCCTGCTCAAGAAGGGCGAGCTGAGCGACGCGGGAAAGCAAACCAAGTATCTGGAGATCATCCGCCGCGAGGCCGCGCAGCTGGAAAAGATCATCAACGACTTCCTGGATTTCACCCGTTTGGAGACCGGCAACCTGAAGCTAAGCTTCAGCGCGGTGTACCTGGACAAGGAGTTGCTGGAGCTGTTGGAATCCTTCCAGGCCCGCTACGATCAAAAGGGCGTGGATCTGAGCATGATGGGCACCGAGAGCCTGCCGGTGATCCAGGGCGACGCGGCCAACCTGCGCCGGGCCTTCACCAACCTGCTGGACAACGCCCTCAAGTATTCCGAAACGGGCACCCAGGTGCGCATCGAGGCCGAGGTCGAAGGGGAAATGGTGACCCTGCGCTTTATTGACCAGGGGGCGGGCATTACCTCCGAGGAATTGCCCTACATCTTTGACATGTTCTACCGGGCGGCCAGCCACGGCAAGCAGCCGGGCCACGGCCTGGGTCTGGCCGGGGTGGAGGCCATCGTCAAGGGCCACGGCGGCCGGGTGATGGTGAGTAGCGAGGTGGGCCAGGGATCGGTGTTCAGCGTGCTGCTGCCGGTGCACCAGCCGGAGGAAGACCCGACCCCGGACCAGGCCCCCGGACCGGAAAAGAGCCTGGTCTAGGGCTAGGGCCGCGGCTTCCGCCAGGCCTACCGCGAGGACCGCGCGACGCCGGCAACGCAGCTATCGGCCGCCTAGCCAAGTTGAGCCGCCCCTGGAGCGGCACAGCCAGGCAGCGGCAGGCAAGGCGCCTGCGTTAAGGGATGTAGCGCTCCCGCAACCTCTGAATCTCCGAGCCCGACATGAGAGCCAGGCCCTTGTTGATGATGCTCAGGAGCACCGCGTTGCCCTTTTTCACCGGCATGGCCAGATCGTTGCGCTCCACCACCGCGTTGCCCTGGGCCCAGGAGATCTTGTCGCCCAAGCCCAGGTGGTGCCGCCAGTAGAGCATCACCGGGTCGTCCATGACCACGGCCTGGACCTGGTTTTGCCCCAGGGCCACCACGCAGGCCTTGTAGCTGTCAAACAGCACCGGGGAGATGTGGTTCTTTAGCAGGACCGCCTCGCCGGAGTCGTTTTTGACCGCTCCCACCTTGATGCCCGAGAGGCTCTCCAGGCCGCTGACCCCCGGAGCCTGGCCGCCCACGAAGACGGCGGTGGTCACCGGATAAAATGGCTCGCTGAAGTCCAGCACCTTGCGGCGGAATGCCAGGGGGAACATGCCGGTGCTGGAGTCCAGGGCGCCGGAGGCCAGGCTCTCGAACTCCTTTTCATCGGTCAGGGCCTGGAAGCGCACCTCGAAGCCCAGTTTCTCGGCCATGGCCCGCCACAGCCCCGCGCAGATGCCCTCGGCCTGGCCGTCCGCCCCCACGAAGGAAAAGGGGTGGTAGGTGAGGTCGGCCCCCACCTTGACCGGGCCGTGCCCCTTTAGCCAGTCCCGCTCCTTGGCGGTGAGCGGGTCCTGCTTGTCCAGGCTGCCGCAGGCGGCGGCCAACAGCGCCAGGCAAAAAAGGGCCGCAAGCGCCCAACCGGTTTTTTTCATCAGCAATAGCTTTCCAGAACTTGTTCCATGACCCCGTAATCCACCTCCTGGGCGGCCAGGGGGCCCTTTTGCAACACCGGGAAAAAGGAGTCAAAGGCCGGGCGGTCGTTGGTGTAGATCACCCCGATGGGGATGCGGTCCCCGAACTCGTAGCTGAGCCTGATGGCCGCGTCCCAGTCGGCCGGGTCGTGCTTCGTCTCCTCCCCCAACTTGTACACCCTCTCCTTATACCACTGAAAAGTGTTGAGTTTGTTGAAGGAAACGCAGGGTTGCAAAATGTCCACCAGGGACAGGCCGGGATGGGCCAGGGCCTGCTTGATCAGCCCGGCCAGGTGCTCCACCTCCCCGGCGAAACCCCGGGCCACGAAGCCCACGTGCATGCCGACCGCCACGGCCACCGGGTTGAAGGGATAGGAGTGCACCCCGGTGGGCTGGGCCTTGGTGTGCATGCCCTCCATGCTGGTGGGGCTGGCCTGGCCCTTGGTCAGGCCGTAGATCTGGTTGTCGTGGGCCAGCATGGTCAGGTTCACGTTGCGCCGAAGCGCGGCCAAGAAATGGTTGCCGCCCTCGCCGTAGTTGCAGCCGTCGCCGCTGGTGGTGATCACCTTCAGCGCCGGGTTGGCCAGCCTGGCTCCGGTGGCCGCGGGCAGGGAGCGCCCGTGCAGGCCATTGAAGCAGTTGCAGCGCAGATAGTGGGGGGTCTTGGCCGCCTGGCCGATGCCGCTGACCAACAGGATCTGCTGGGGAGCCAGGTCGCTCTCGGCCAGGGCCTGGATCAGGGCCTTGCGGATGGAGAAGTTGCCGCAGCCCGGGCACCAGGCGGTCTCGAAATCGCCGTAGTCTTTTATATCGACCATGATCGCCTTCCTAGCTGGCCAGTTGGCGCAGGATGTATTCGGGGGTCAGGTTAAGGCCGTCGTAGCGCCCGATGAAGCGATGCGCTTGGATGCCCGCCTCTTTCTTGAGCAGCCCGGCGAACTGGCCGGTGGCGTTGCCTTCGATGACCACCACCTGTCCCGCCTTTTTGAAACGCTCGCTGAACTGCTCCGGGGCCAGGGGCCACACCTGGCTGAAGTGGCAGGTGGCCACGCTCTGGCCCTCCTCGCCCAGGCGGCGCGCCGCCTCGGCCACCGGGCCCTGGCTGGAGCCCCAGCTCACCAACAGGGTATCCACCGCCTCTGGGCCCACGAACACCGGGGCCTCCACCTCGGCGCGCAGGCCCTTTTGCTTGGCCAGGCGCTTGTCGTTCATGCGCACCCTTAGCTCCAGGTCCTCGGTGATGTGGCCGTTTTCGTCGTGCTCGTCGCTGTCGGCCACCACCAGCTCCGGCCCCATGCCCGGCAGGCGCCGGGGAGAGATGCCGTCGTCGGTGATGGCGTAGCGTTGGTAATCTCCGCCCGAGGCCCCGCCCCCGCCGGGGCGCACCGGGGTCAGGCCGCTGAGGTCGAAGGGCGTGAGCGCCCTGAGGCTGTCGGCCAAAAACTGGTCGGTGAGGATGAACACCGGGGTCTGGAATTTCTCGGCCAGGTGCAGGGCGCGGTAACCGGCGGCGAAGCATTGCTTCACCGAACCGGGGGTGAGGATGGCCCGGGGGAACTCGCCGTGGCCGCCGTGCAGGGCGAACAACAGGTCGCCCTGCTCGGTGCGGGTGGGCAGGCCGGTGGCCGGGCCGGGGCGCATGGCCATGGCGATCACCAGGGGGGTCTCGGTCATGCCCGCCAGGGAAACGCCCTCGGTCATCAAGGCGTAACCCCCGCCGCTGGTGCACACCAGGGCCGGGGCCCCGGCGTAGGAAGCTCCCAGGGCCATGTTCACCGCCGCGATCTCGTCCTCGGCCTGTTCGTAGACCACCCCCATCTGCTCGGCGTGGGCGATCACGGTGAGCGCTATGGCCGTGGAGGGGGTCATGGGGTAGAAGGCCAGGAACTTGAGCCCCCCGGCCAGGGCCCCCAGGGCGATGGCCTGGTTGCCCCCCAGCATCATGCGCTGGTCCGGCTCTCTTTCCGGGGCGGGCGGCTTCAGGCCGTGCTCCTGCCCGGCGGCCCACTGCACGGCCTTTTCCAGGGCCTGGCGGTTTTCTTCCACCACCTTGTCGCCCTTTTTCTTGCCGATGGCCGTCTCCAGGGTCTGGGCCACCAGCTCCAGGTCCAGGCCCAGCAGGTGGGAGGCCACCCCCAGGGCCACGGTGTTCAGGTAGCGCTTGTCGGCCAAATCCTCGTAGGGCACATTCAAGCAGGGGGTCTGGCCGCAGCTCAGGCCGGTGTCGGCCAGAACCACCGCCCCGGAGTTCAGCTCCTTGGCGTGGCGGTCCAGGGTTTCCTGGTTCAGGGCCACCAACAGGTCCAGTCCCTCGCAGGGGCTGTCCAGGTCTTGGGGGGAAAAACGGATGGTGAAGGTGTTGTGGCCTCCCCGCACCCGGGACATGTAATCCTGGGTCACCAGGATGTGGTAGCCGCTTTTCACCAGCGCCTTGGCCAACACCTGGCCCATGGTGACCAGGCCCTGGCCCGCCTCGCCGCCTATCATCAGATTCATGCTGCCTTGGGACATCGGCCCACCTTTCCGCAAAAAGAAAACACCGCCCTCCCAAACCGGGGCGGGTCGCCATCGGGTCTTGCCTATATGGTAGCAAAGGGCGGGCGGCCACACCAAGCGCGGCAAGGGGGGCTGGTTGCCGTGGAGGCGATTATGTGGGAATCTTGCGTCATGAGGCCCGCGCCGGGCCGCAGCTCACACGCCCAGGAGGGTTAGCCGTATGAAAAATCTAGTGGCCGTGTTGTTGGCCGTGATGCTTTTGGCCGGATTCACTCCGGCCCTGGCCGCCTGGCAGGTGGTTTCCCAGGAAACCCTGCCCGGCTCGGGGCACCCCGAATCGGTGACCTACGACCCCGAGGGCCAGGCCCTGTACATGAGCAACTTCGGCGAAGCCTTCAAGCCCTCCCTCAAGGACGGCAAGGGCTTCATCACCAAGATGGACATCAAGGGCAAGGTCCTGGAGCCCAAGTTCCTGCCGGGACCGGGCGACAAGCTCAACAAGCCCAAGGGCTTGTGGGCCGCGGCCGGCCGCCTGTGGGCGGCGGACATCGACTCGGTGTGGTGCTTTGACCTCAAGACCAAGAAGGGCCGCCGCCTGGCCCTGCCCGGGGCCCAGTTCGCCAACGATCTTACCGTGTCCCAGGGCAAGCTCTACGTCAGCGACACTGCCGGCGGGCGCATCTACCTGGTGCAACCGGCCGATTTTCTTGCCACCAAGAGCAAGGTGCGGGTGATGCTCAGCCCCACCGGCTTCCACCCCAATGGGGTGTGGCCCGCGCCGGGCGGCGGGATCGTCATCGCCGCCAAGAAAGACCTGGGCGGCCCCGGCGGGCTCTACCAGGCCCAGGACGTGGGGCAGATGAGCCAGATCCGCGCCGACCTGGGGCGCTTGGACGGGGTGGCCATGCTCAGCGACGGCTCCTACCTCTATACCGACTGGGCAGGACACGGTCTGTTCCTGTTGAGCGGGGGCGGCGGCCCGGTGAAGCTGGCCGGCGGCTTTAAGGGCCCGGCCGACTTCGCCCTGGTGCCTCGGGGCAAGGGATACCTGGTGGTGGTGCCGGATTTGGTGACCGGCGAGGTACACTTCATCGAAATCGCCGACAAGTAGGGCCGGCTGCGCCAGGCGGCCGATAGCTGCGTTGCCGGCTTCGCTCAGGCCTCGGCGTATAAAAAAATACGCCTGCGGCCCGCGCTCGCCGGACGCCTTGCTCTCGCCCACCTGGCTGTGCCGTATTCAAAATAAAAAAGCGAGCCCTGTTTGGGCTCGCTTTTTTATTCGCTTAGACTCAGGCCCAGCCAGCCTAATCTCGCCGTAGGAAGCTGATCAGGTACTCCCCATTGGGGGTGTTGCGGTCCAGGGCCACGTCCTTGGCGGTGAGGCCCATGCTCAGGCCCAATAGCTGGGGATAAAGCACCGGCCCCTCGATGAGCTCCCTTTGGGGAGGCGGCCCGGCCAGGGAATAGGCCCACTCGGCCTGCATCTGGCTGTAGGCGCAGGCAATCACCAGGATGTCCGCCCGGGCCTCGCGGGCCTCGCTGAGGCGCCGCCGGATGGTGGCCAGGGCCAGCTCGGGGTTGCGCTCGCGCACCGGGGCCCCGCAGCAGCTCAAGCGCCCGGCCCAGGTCACCGGGGAGGCCCCGGTCACCTTCACCAAGTCGTCGATGAGGTGCAGGTTGCTGGGGTCGTCGAAATGGGTCACCTCGCTGGGGCGCACCGCGTGGCAGCCGTAAAGGATGGCCGCCCGGAGCAGCTCGTAAGGCCTTTTCACCCGGCTTTGCAGCTCGGTCATGCCCACGTCGTCGTGCATCACCTGCAGGATGTGACGCACCTGCACCTTGCCCGAATAGTTCAGCCCCTCGGCGGCCAGCTCGGCGTTGATCTCCCTGAGCAGCTCGGGGTTGTCGGCCAAGAACTTCTGGGCCCGCTTTTGCGCCCCGAAGCAGCACTTGCAGGGGGTGGTGATGTTCAAGTCCTGGGACTCGGCCAGGGCCAGGCCCCGGGCGGCGGAGAGCAGGTAGGAGCGGAAGTATAGATGGCGCATGGGGTAACCGCAGCAGGGGAACTCCAGGTCCACCAGCTCCACCCCCAACTCGCCCAGCACCCGGCGGGTGGCGATCTCGTAATGGGGCACGTAGTAGGGAATCTTGCACCCCAGGAACAGCGCGTATTTCATCAGCAACTCTCCCCTTGCCCCTGCCGGGCCGCGGCCAGGTTGCGTAGCTCGTAGAGCACGTCGGCCACCTTGACCCCCTGGGGGCAGGCCTCCTGGCAGCGGTAGCAGGTGAGGCAATACCAGGTCATGCGCGCGCCCATGGCCTCGTCGGCCAGACCCAGGCCCAGGGTGTGCATGATCTGGTGGGGCAAAAGGTCCAGCTCCTTCTTGGGGTCCTCGTAGGAGAACACCACCGGGCAGGAGTTGGAGCAGGTGGCGCAGCGGTAGCAGTTGCGGAAGGTGTCCGCCTGCACCGAAAGGCCCAGGCCCTTTTGGAACTCCCCGTTGTTCACCTTGAAGGGCGCAACGGAGCGGCTGGTCCCGGCGGTTTCCGAGGCTTTCTCGGCCACCGTGCGGGTGGTGGGGCCGTAGCCCGCCTCCTCCAGGTCGTCCTTCATGGCGAACCACAGGTCCTGAAGGTTGATGCCCACCGGGCACAGGGTAGTGCAGCGCAGGCAGCTGGTGCACATGTAGGCGCCCTGGCGCATCACGTCCAGCATCTCGCTGTAGTCGGTCTTGCCCCGGGCCAGGCGGCCCAGGGCCATGAGCTTCTCCGAGGGCAGCACGCTCAGGTTGGGCACGTGGTTCACCGCCTCGGCCACCGAGCAATGCACCGAGCAGGCACCGCAATGGGTGCACACGTCCAGCTCCAAGGCCCGCACCAGGGCCCTGGCCGCCGGGGCCATCTCCTCGCGGGGCTTGGCCACCCGGATCATGAGCAGCAGCGGGCCGGTGAAGATGTGCAGGAACTTGCTGAAGGGCAATATGGCCAGGGCGGCGAAGGCGGCCAAAAAGTGCAGGTAGTACAGCCACAAGGCGGTCTGGGCTGCCTCCAGCCAACCGGCCATGGGGGCCATGAGCCGGGACAGGGGCCAGGAGGCGAAGGCCCACTGGGGATTGTCGTGACAGTCCACGCAGCTGTCCTGGTGAAGCTCCAGGCCGCGCTCCATGAGCTCCAGCCCGGCGGGCACCTGGCCCTGGGGGAAGACCACGCCGTAATGCTCCCGCCACACCTGGCCCAGGGCGGCCCGGTCGTTATCCTCGGCCAGGTTGCCGTATTCCTCGATCATGGAATCGAAGCTGTGCACGCTGACGATCTTGGCCCCCTCCAGGGCGAAGCCCGAGAGCACCAAGAGGGCCAGGAGGGCCAAGGCGGCCCGGTCGGCCCAATGGGTGGTGCGCCGGAGGCCGGGCAGCCTCAGACGCCGCCACATGGCCATTATCGCCCCGGCCAGGAGCATCACCCCGAACAGGTTGCGCAAGAACAGCCAGGGGTTGAGGGTGGCGGTGAAGCCGGGGATGAGCACCGGCCCCAGGGCGTGCAAAAAGATTAGCCCCATCATGCCCCAGAAGATGAACATGTGGGCGGCCCAAGCCCAGCGGCTATGGCCCAGGCTGCGCCGCTGGAACAGGCCGTCCAAGACCAGGGCAGCCATCATGGGTCCCAGGCTGCGGCCGCGTAAGGCGCGAATCAGGCCCTTCAAGGAGGCGCTCAGTCTTTGGGCAGGGGTGTAGTGTCGGGAATCAGGCCCGATGGAGGTGGTCAGCCAGCACCATAGCTTGTAAACCAGGCCCAGGACCAACAAGGCCAGGGAGGTATATAGAGCAACGTCAAAGAACATAGGGCGATCCTCCGCGCTCCTGGACATTTACCGGTCAAGCCACCTGCACCCAGGTGTGCCCGCCGGTGCTTCCCTGACTGTGAGCCGTCCACCCTACAGACCGCACCGCCTTTCCTCCCCGGCGTACGGCCCGCTCTCACAGCATGCGGCCTGAGAAGCTAAAGCCCACTTGGCCGATAGGTTTTAATATAACCGTTACTCTCGGCCAAAACAAACAGTCGCCGGTTGACTACCGGCGACCCATAGTTCCAAATATAGACTTGAGTTGAATTTTTTGCCACTACACGAAACAGGAGATTTGCGGCCATGCCTCTCACCGGCAGGAAGATCGCCATTCTTACGGAAGAATTGTTCAATGAATTCGAACTGATTTACCCCTACTACCGCCTCCAGGAAGCCGGGGCGGCGGTGACGGTGGTGGGCACCGGCGGGGGCATGACTTACCGCGCCAAGAGCGGTCTCAGCTTCGTGAGCGACAAGGGCAGCGGCGAAGTGAGCGCCGGGGATTTCGACGGCTTGGTGATCCCCGGCGGCTACGCCCCGGACCATATGCGCCGCCACAAGGCCACGGTGAAGCTGGTTCGGGACATGGTCACCGAGGGCAAGCCGGTGGGGGCCATCTGCCACGCCGGGTGGATGCTGGCCTCGGCCGAGGTGCTGGGGGGCAGGCGCTGCACCAGCTTTTTCGCCATCAAGGACGACCTGGTGCACGCCGGGGCCAAGTGGGAAGACGCCGAGGTGGTGGTGGATGGCAACCTGATCACCAGCCGCACCCCCGACGACCTGCCCGCCTTTATGAAGGCCTACATCGCCGCCTTCAAGTAGCCAGGGTTAAGTCGCGGCACGGGCGATGCCGGCAACGCAGTATGCCGGTGGCTGGCAAAGCCGACTGTGCTAAAGTTGCGGCCATGACCGCCCCCTACCTATCGCTGGACCCCCTGGTGCCCTGGCGGCAACTGCCGCGGCCCATCGCCTGGGACCAGATATTCGGACGCAACGCCCCCCTGGAGCTGGAGATCGGCTGCGGCAATGGCGAGGTGCTGACCCGCCGCGCCGGGGAGCGCCCCGGAGTCAACCTGGTGGGCCTGGACGTAGACTGGGTCTCGGCCCGGCGGGCGCTCCGGCGCATCAACCTGGCCGGGCTGGACAACGCCAAGGTGGTGCAGACCGAGGCGGCATTGGGCCTGGAGCGGCTGTTCACCCCCCAGAGCCTGGCCGGGGTGTGGTGCCTGTTCCCCCGGCCCTGGCCCCGGCCCTGCGACGCCCGCCACCGCCTGTTCTCCAACCGTTTTTTGCGCCTGCTGGGCAGCCGCCTGGCCCCGGAGGCCACCTGCCGCCTGGTCACCGACTTCAAGCCCTTTGCCGACTGGGTAAAAGGGCAGATCCCCGGCACGGGTCTGGAGGCCGTGTGGCAAGACATCCCGCCCACGGTGAACAGCAAGTACGAGCGCAAGTGGCAGGGCCAGGGGCAGCAGGTATTCTATGAACTGACCCTGGTCAAGGGCGAGCACCAGCCCTGGCCCAACCCCGAGGAGCCGGTTTTGCACTATCCCCACTTTGACCGCCTGAACCCCGAGGCCCTGACCACCTGGGAGGACTGGGGCGAGATCAGCGTGCTGTGCAAGGACGTGCTCTACGACCGGGAGGCGGGGCGGGCGCTTTTGCGCATGGTGGTGTTGGAAGACGACCTGGAGCAGGCCTTTTATCTGGAGCTGATGCCCAAGCCCCAAGGGGGGCACCTGCTGCGCCCGGCGCCGGGATGCGGGGTGTTGCCCAGCCTGGGGGTGCAGCGGGCCCTGGAGTTGGCGGCACAGCGGTTGAGCGCCGACTAATCGTCCTCGGGCAAGCTGCTTTCGCTCTTCATGAACTCCCTTAGCAACACCGTGGCGTAGGAGCCCTTGGGCAGGCTGAAGCTGAACACCAGGCCCTCGGGGGCCTCGGCTATGTTCAGACCCTCCACCATCAGGCGGCCCACCCGGCGGCTGCCCATGAGGCCCGATTTTTTGAGCGCGGCCTGATCCACCTCTTCCTCTTCCAGAATCTCACGCTCGAAAGAAGCGGCGGGCTCGTTGGGCCAGCGCATCTTCTTGCCGAACATGGGGCCGGTGTAGCTGATCTGGCCCGCGTCCAGGCGGGGCTGCTCCAAGGCCGCCTCGTCGGTGGTGAACATGCCCCCGGTGTCGGTCTTCTTGGCCAGGTCCCCGCCCACCAGGCGGGTGAAGTCGCCCCGCTCGATGCGCCGGGCCAGCCAGGCGTTGAACAGCGCCGCCTGCCAGGCGTTCAGGAGCAGCTTGCGCAGCCACTTGTCCCGGGGCCCCCGGCCGGTGAGGGCCCGGCGGCCCTGAAGCGCGTTGTCGCCCTCGCGGCCGAAGCGCTGGGTGCCGTAGAAGTTGGGCAGGCCGCGCTCGCCGATGGCGGCGGCCACCGCCTGGGCCGTGGCCAGGGCTCCCGGCTCGGCCCCGGCCACCAGGATGGTGAAGCGGTTGCCCAGCAGGTGGCCGGTCTTCAGCTTGTTCTGGTGGCGCCCCCCGTCCAGCACCTTCACCGGCAGCTCGCCCTCGATTTTTTGGGCCGCCTGCTCCAGGGTGAGATCGTCCAGGGGCAGGGAAAAGCTCTGCACCGCCCTGGCCTGCTTGTCCTTGAGCCCGGCGAAACCCACGTCCCCCCGGGGCAGATCGAAAAGCTGGGCCAGGCGGTCGGCCAGGGAGCGGGTGGTCATGCCCTCCCGGGACATACGCAGGTAAAGGTGGGGCCCCACCCCCTCGGGCAGGTACAGGGGGATCTCCTCCACCACGAAGTGGGAGGGCTCGGCCTTGATGACCCCGCCCACCCCGGGCAGCTCCGGGGTGATGAAGGGAGGCGGCCCCATTTCGCTGGGCAGCGGGCTCATGCCTCCCCCTTGCCTTTGTAGCGTTCCAGGTATTCCTTGAGCCGCAGCTTGCGACGGGTGTTGGCGCTGGTCATGTAGCGCACCTTTCCGAACACCGGGCGCTCGGGCCAGGGATGGTCGAAGCGCCCCAACACCCAGAAGATGCCGCTGATGGAGTTGGGGTCGCGCCCGTCCAGGGCGTAGCGATCGTTGAGTTCCAGCATGGCCGCCAAGGCCAACTTGGCCGAGCTGCTCCAGGCCAGGATGTTCTTGCCCCAGAGCATGCGCAGATAGTTTTGGATCACTCCCTCGCGCAGGAGCTGGCGCTGGGCCGCGTTCCACAGGGTGTCGTGGGTCTGGGCCCGCCGCAATATCTCCCGGCCGTACACGTAGCTGCGCTCGTCCTCGGCGTGCTGGTGCAGGGTCTCGACGGCCCACTCGGGCAGGGAGGCGTAACGGTCGTAGTCCGGGCGGTACTTGCAAAAGTTGTAGCCCAGCTCCCGCCAGGTGACCAGTTGGTCCAGGAAGGCCTCCGCGCCGGGGCTCATGCCCCACCAGCCCTCGCGGCGGCCCTGGGCCCCGGAGGCCAGGCGGTCCGGGGACCAGCCCTCGGCCTCGGCCACCTCGGCGAAGGCCTGGTAGGGGGAGATGTGCCCGAAGTGCAGATAGGGGCTGAGCCCGCTGGTGGCGTTGGCGTCGGGATGGCGGCAGCCGTCGGCGTAGCGCAGGCGGCCGTCCTCCACGAAGTGGGCCAGGCATTTGCCCGCGGCCACCGGCCCGCCGGGAATGGGCGAAGGGGCCACCTCGTGGTCCAGGGGCAGCCCGGCCAGGGCCTGGGGCGAGGCGGCCAGGAGCGCCGGGGTGGCCGGGCTCCAGCGCTGGGTTATCTCCCCGGCCAGGCGGGCCTTGCCCGGCAACTCCTCCGCCAGGGGGTCGGCCTGGGGCGGCTCGGCCAGGTGCACCGGCAACAGGCGCTGCAAAATGCGCCGGAAGGACTGGGCGGTCTTGTATTCATGGCCCCCGGCGCACATGGGCAGCAGGCCGCAGGAGTCCACCGCCTCCAGGCGCACGTTCAGCTTGGCCCCGGCCGCGTCCACCATGCGGGGCAGGAAAAAGGCCGGGAACTGGTCGGTGACCACCAGGCAGGCCTCGGCGGCCATGGCCTGCAAAAGGCCCTTGCCCTCGCCGGGCGCACGCTCCACGAAGGGGTGGTAGCGCACCCCCTTGTCCTTGAGGGCCTCCTGGTTGTCGGCCATGCCTTGCAGGATGAAGGCGTGCAGCCTGTCCGAGGCGTAGGGGTAGTCCACGCGCAAGGCTTCCAGCACCACCAGGGGCTTGTCCAGCTGGCGGCACATGTCCGCCGCCCGCTCCAGGCCGTAGTTGTAGGCCGTGCGCCGGGCGGAGGTCATCCAGTAGAGCACGTAGCTACCTTCTGGCTTGATCTGGCGGTCGTTCACCGCCCTGATGCGGATCTTGGGTACTGGCAAGTTTTCCTCCGGATGGCATAGCTTAGGCCAAGGCGGGCCTGGGAGCAAGAGCGTTGACATCCCCTGGTCACCCCTCGGACAATGGGACAAAAGGAGGTTGCCATGCCCAAACACGCCAGGCCCGAGGTGGTGGTCAGCAAATGCCTCGGCTTCGAGGCCTGCCGTTGGAACGGGGAAACGGTGCACGAGCCCTTCGTGGAGCTTCTGGCACCCTGGGTGGGCTGGCATCCGGTGTGCCCGGAGGTGGCCATCGGCCTGGGGGTGCCCCGGGACCCCATCCGGGTGGTTGAGCAAAAAGGCCGCCCCCGCCTGTTGCAGCCGGCCACCGGCCGCGACTGCACCAGGGACATGCAGAACTTCTGCGCCGAGCACCTGGACGCCCTGGGCCTGGTGGACGGATTTCTGCTCAAAAACCGCTCCCCCTCCTGCGGCCCCCTGGACGTGAAGATCTATTCCAGCCTCAAGCCGGGGGCCAGCTCCCGGCGCGGCCCCGGCTTTTTCGGCGGCGAGGTGATGCGCCGCTTTCCCATGCTGGCCGTGGAGCACGAGGGACGCCTGCACAACTTCATGCTGCGCGAGCGCTGGCTCACCCGCTTGTTCACCCTGGCCGATTTCCGCCGCATGGCGAGCAAGGACTCCATGGGCGAGTTGGTGAAATTCCACAGCCGCCACAAGCTGCTGCTCATGGCTTACAACCAGCAGCAGCTCAGGATCATGGGCGCGCTGGTGGCCAACCCGGAGAAGCGCGCCGCCCCGGAGGTGATCGCGGTGTACGGCGACCACCTGGGCATGGCCCTGGCCCGCTCGCCCAGCGCGGGCCAGGTGATCAACGTGCTCATGCATGCCCAAGGCTATTTCAAAAAGCAGCTCAACGCGGCGGAAAAGGCCCTGTTCCTGGAGACCCTGGACAAGTACCGCGCCAAGAAGCTGCCCCTGTCCGTGGCCCAGGCCCTGTTGAGCTCCTGGATCGCCCGTTTCGGCTCGGACTACCTGGCCGGGCAGAGCTTTTTCGCGCCCTACCCCGAAGAGCTCATGGAGATAAGCGACTCGGGCAAGGGCCGCGACTACTAAAACCTGATCCCCCAAAAAAACGCCCCGCCGGTTAGCGGCGGGGCGTGCGATATTCTAGCGGGCGGTGCGGAGCTACTTCTTCTTGGCTTGCTTCGCCTCGGCGGCCGGGGCTCCCTTGCGGTGGCAGTCGCCGCACATGATGGGCCCGGTCTTGGGCGCCTTCATCTCGATGAGCTTCAGGTGGCAGCTCTTGCACTGCTGGTGAAAGGCCAGGGTCAGGGGCGTGGGGTTCTTGGCCGTGGCCGAGGGCTGGTGGCACTCGGAGCACTTGGCTTCGCCGCCGCCCTGGTTGGCCATGAACTTGTCGTACTCATGGTGGCAGGCGGTGCACTCGTATATCTCCGAGTGCTTGCCGTGGCTGAACACCACCGGCGGCCGGTCCTTGAGGCCCTGTTCGGCGCTGGAAATGGTCATAACCTCTTCCTGGCCCAGCACCATGGGCGCGCACAGGGCCAAGGCCAGGACCACGGCCAAGAAGGTCGTCAAATACTTCATGGAGCTACTCCTCGCCATCTCCCGCTAGCTTTCCTGCACCTCACCGGCCTCTTCCATGGCCCCCTCTTCCACCTCCCGCTTGGCCTCTTCTTCGGCCAGGACGTCTTCTTGTTCGTCCTCCTCGGGCGGGATCATGCTCTCGGGGATCTCCATGATTTCGGTGATGATCTCTTTGAACGAGACGACTTTCACCTTCAGGTCGTATTCCTTGTTCAGGTCGTTGATCTGGTCGAAGCAGTTGTGGCAGGGCACGATGACGTGGGTGGCCCCGGTGGCCCTGATCTGCTCGGCCTTTATCTTGCCCGACTCCATGCGCCGCTTCTTGTAGGGCGGGCCCATGGGGATGAATCCCCCGCCGCCGCCGCAGCAGTGGTTGTGCTCGCGGTTGGGGGTCATGTCCACGAAGTCATCGCAGAGCATGTTCACCAACTCGCGGCCTACGTCCCACAGCCCGCCGTTGCGGCTCACGTTGCAGGGGTCCTGGTAGGTGACCTTGTGTTTGAACTTGTGTTTTAGCTTGATCTTGCCTTCGCGCATGATGTTGCGGAACAGCTCCACCGAGTGGATCACCGGCACCGGCGGCTCGCCGCCGGGGATGCCCACCCAGTAGGGTCCCTCGAACTTGGCCGAGCGGAAGGCGTGGCCGCACTCGGTGATGACGATGGCCTTCACCCCCAGCTCCAGGGCCTTGTCGTACATGGCCTTGACCGGGATGGTGGCCACGGCCCTATCGCCCGCGAACATGGCCAGGTTGGTGCTGTCCCAGCCGGTGCTGGGCATGGTCCAGTTGAGCCCGGCTATGTGGAATATCTCGGCGGCCATGCCTACGTCCTGGGGATAATACATGGGCTCGCGGGGGTTGACCGTGTACATGTAGTCGGCCCCCGGCTTGTCCATGGGGATCTCCAGGCCGTGCACCTCCTCGCCATACTCCTCGGCCATCCAGTCGCAGGTCTCGATCCAGTCCTCGGTGGCCATGGCCATCTGGTTGCCGGTGGTGCGGATGTTTTCGGTGGTGCGGGCCAGGCCGTCGGGCACGATCCCCTGGGAGTAGCACACCGCCCGGGCGGTGGCGATCATGGTGGCTATGTCGATGCCGAAAGGACAGTACATGGAGCAGCGGCGGCAGGCGGTGCATTGGCCCCACACCACCTCCTTGCACTCCTCCAGAAACTCGCGGCTCACCTCGCCCTTGGCCTTGTACATCTTGCCGATGGTGTGAATGGCCTTGTAGGCCGGGCTGAGCTTGGGGTCCTTGTCCTTGGCCAGATAGAAAAAGCAGCTCTCGGCGCACAGGCCGCAGCGGGAGCAGATGGAGAGCCACATGCGCATGCGGGCGCCCTCGTTGGCCGCCAGGATGGTCTTTATCTTGCCCACATTCACCGGCTTGGGGGCCTCGGTCTCCGGGGAAGCCGCGGCGTTCTCCTGGGCCTCGTCCGCGGCCTTTTGGGCTTCTGCCGTCATGAATAAGCTCCCGTTGTTGATTTGATCTTCTTACCTGATCTCACCAGACTCGAGCCCCGCGCCGAGTTCCGAACTCATAGCCGATGGCCGAGCGGCTGGCAAAGAAGAGCACCATGTGGGCCAGCTTGGAGAAGGGCAGCACGATCAAGAGAACCTCGCTCAGGAATATGTGCAGGTTCAGCATGAGGCCGTAGGGGCCGTATTGGTTGAAAGCCAGCCAGCCGGTGACAAAGGGGGCCAGGGCCAACAGGACCAGGGTGTAGTCCCAGGCGCTGGTGAGGATGCGCACCTCTGGCCGGGACAGGCGGCGCAGCAAAAAGAAGACCCCGCAGGCGATCACCGCCAGTGAGGCCCAGTCGGCCACCGCGTCGGGCAGGCTGGGCAGGCTCCAGCCCCAGGCCTGTTCGAAGAGCATGTTGTGCGCCCCCAAAAACAGGGGCACTCCGATCCAGCAGATGTGGAAGACCCACACCGCGCCGGTGAACACCGGCTGGTTGCGGCTGGAAACGCTGGCCCAGGGCAGAACCCAGTGGATGATGGATCGCCAGGCCCAAACGGCGCTCTTGAAATCGTGCCAGGGCTTGTCCCGCTCCTGGCTGAGGCCAAAAAGCCACGCCAGGCGGATGGCCAAGCCCCCCGCGAAAATAATGACGGTTATCCAGAGCGCCGGTCCGGTCAGAAACTCGTAGAGCTTATCCATCGCCATGGCGCAATCCTTACCTCCCCAGCCTGTGCAACCCGGTCAATATTCCGCCAGCGACCTGTGCTGTGAGCCGGCAAAAGTCAGGGGAAAGGGCGGAATCAACAACCATAATGGTATGGTTAGCCCCGCGGATAAGTCAAGGGCTATCTGTTCATCAATGCTGCTAATTTGGACCTAAGTCCCGCCAAAAACCACCAGGGGGGACACACCCCCCACCCCCTGATTTAGGCAGGTAATTAGGGTGGGTATTTTTGCTCGGCAATTACTGCCGTTGGGCCCGCACCGGTCCCATATATCATTAATATACTATCATTAACTATGGAATTATCCACCGCCGCTTCCATGCCAGCGTTGACACAGGAATGGAGGCGACCTTACATTTAATGAGGTTCCAGGCTTTCTACATCCCTCCAGTTTTTCAGCGGGAGAAAACAATGGATCGCCCCTCAGACGACCGCCTTCACCAGGAACCTTCCTCCTCGCACTGTTGGCTGGAGGTCCCGGACCTGACTGCCGTGGACTATCACTCCCCGGCCCACATCCTGTTGCTGGTCGCCGACGCCGAGGAGGGGCCGCACCTGGCCCAGGTCCTGACCGGCCAGGGCCACCGGGTCACCCTGGCCGCCCACTGGGACGACGCCCTAAAACAACTGGAGGACGGCCCGGAGCTGGAGCTGATAATCACCGATCTGGCCGGGCGCGAGGAGCACGGCATAGGCCCGGCCCACGACCTGGGCACCCCCCAGGTACTCTCCTCCCTGCCGGTGATCGTGCTTTGCCGGGAAGAAGACCTGACCCCGCTGATGAACAATTGGGCCAACGGCGCGGCGGATTTCCTCAGCCGCCCCTACGGCGACACCGAGCTTCTGGTGCGGGTGCGCCGGGCCTTGATCCAGTCGCGCACCATGCGCCTGTATCTGAGAGCCGCCCACCGCGACCCCCTCACCGGGCTTTATAACAAGCGGGTCTTCTCGGAGATGCTGCCCCGGGAGATGAGCCGCAGCACCCGCTACGCGGTGCCCCTGGGCCTCATCTTCGCCGACCTGGACAACTTCAAGTACGTCAACGACACCCACGGCCACCTCATAGGCGACCAGGTGTTGCAGGCCTTCGCCCGCCGCCTGTGCCTTTGGGTGCGCGAGGGCGACCTGGTGTCCCGCTATGGCGGAGAGGAGTTCTTGGTGCTGGCCCCGGGGGCGGGGGTCAAGGGCATCAGCGTTTTGGCCGAACGCATACGCCAGGCCATGGAAAGGCCCATCAGCACCCGGCGGGGGCAGATCACGGTCACCGTCAGCCAGGGGGCCGCGGTTTTCAACGGCGAAAAGGATTTGAGCGCGGACGCCTTCCTCAACCAGGCCGACCAGGCCCAGTACCTGGCCAAGGCCCAGGGCCGCAACCGGGTGGTGATGGCGGAGGAATAGTCCCTTATTCGGCCAGGGGTAAGCGGCGAACCAGGCGTATGCCCGTGGGGCTGACCTCGGCCCGGACCGCCACCAGTTCCACCCCGGCCGCCCGGGCCTGATGAAACAGTTCGGCGTAGGTGGGGTCTATGTCCGTGGCCGGGCCCATGGAGGCGGCGTCGCCCCGCTGCACCACGTAGACCATGGCCGCGTCGGCCCCCTGGGCCTTCAGCCCCATCAGGGTCCCGAAATGCTTGGCCCCCCGGGTGGTCACCGAATCCGGGAAGCGGGCCACTCCCCCCTGCACCATGGTCACGTTCTTCACTTCCACGTACAGCGGCCCCTTGGCCCGCTCCACCACCATGTCCAGGCGGGTGTGCGCCCCCACCTTCACCTCGCGGCGCACGCTGCGGGCCCCCGCGAAAATCCTGAGCGCCCGCTCCTCGGCCGCCCGGGCAACCAGGAAGTTGGGGGCCATGGTGTTCACCCCCACCCAGCCCTGGTTGATATAGATCATCTCCCAGGTATAGGGGGTGCGCCGGGCCGGGTTGGCGGCCCGGCTCAAATAGACCGGGGCGTCGTCTTCCAGGCAGGTCAGCATGGAGCCGGAGTTGGGGCAATGGGCGGTGACCTGGCTGCCGTCAGAAAGGCGCACGTCGGCCAAAAAGCGCTTGTAGCGCCTGATCAGGCGGCCGGGCACCAGGGGCGGATCGAACTCCAGACGGGCGCGGCGCAGGCGGACCGCCGGTCCACTCATTTTAGCCCTAGGGCCAGATCGAAGTCCCACTCCCCGGCTCCGCCGGGCACCTCCCAGATGAAGCTTAGGCTGCTGCCCTGGTAGGTGCGCTCCAGGCCGGACTCGGAGTTGGACACCGTCTCCACCGGGAAGTGCCACACCGTGGCCGCCTTGCCGGTGAACAGGCGCAAGCTGAAGCGGTCGGTGGAGTTGACCAGGCTCATCTCCCTCACCCCGGCCAGTTCCCAGGCGTGGTCCAGGGCATGGGTGCGGCCCTCGTGCACCAGGTGCTTGCCCGGATCGCTGGCCGAGAGCAGGGTGAAGTTAAGCTCCACGGCCAAACGAAAGGCCGGGGTGGCCGGGTCGCTGGTGGTCAGGCGGTAGGAAGCGGCCAGGCGCGGGCCGGGCCCCAGGTCGAAGCCCTTGGCCATGGTGAGCGGATAGGGCCCGCCCGGCGCGAAAAGCTGGCTGACCCGCTCCAGGCGGCACCAGGCCTCCTCGCCGTGGGCCCCGCTCTCCACCAGGGCGTAGCGCCCGGTGACCAGGTCGCCCCACTCGCCGTAGTCGGGCCTCTGGAATTTTTCCAGGTCCGCCCTGGGGGCCAGCAGGTGGTCCTGGAAGCAGGCCCGGTCGTACCAGTCGTAGATCAGGTAGTCCTCCAGGCCCTCTTCCTTGAACAGCACCCGGTCGTGGATGGAGGCCACCCTCTCGGTCTCGCAGGCCGGGGCCGCCTCCTCCTGGGCCTTGGCCGCCTGCACCAGCTTTTGGTGGTAGGCCTCGAAGCGCCGGGTGAGGGTGTCGGCCAGGTTGAAGCGCTGGGCCCTGAGGTCCAGCACGCTGATGGAGCCGCCGTAGGCCGGGTGCACCACCGCGTCCAGGGCCGGGCCCGAGAGCACCACCTCGTCGTTGCTGTCGCGGTCCAGGTCGGCCACCGCGCAGGCGGCCCAGGGCTGGTCCCCGTGAGCCTGCTTGTCCAGAATGTCCTCGGCGGCGATGAGGTGCTCGTGCACCGCCTGGCGCAGGTGGCCCAGGTAGAGCCCGCCGAACAGGCCGTGCCAGTAGGCGCAGTTGCACTGGGCCTGCATCAGGTGGTCGCGGGCCTGGTCCTTTTCTCCCGCCGCGGCCACCTTGTCGCTCACCCACAGCATGCGCTTGTGCATGAGGTTGGATTCGCGGTACTTGATCAGGAAGTTGTCCCACTGGCCGCCGCGCAAAAAGCGGCGCATCTTCTCGAAGCGCCCCTCCTCTTGCAGCTCGTGGATGATGTCCTCCAGCTCGGCGCTGGCCTCGGCGGGCAGGGCCCAGGTGAGCATCTCCTCATAAGAGGCGGTGGGCGGATAGACCCGCCCGCTGGCCTGGTGGGTGGCCAAAAAGTCGCTGGGCGTGGTGGTGGCCAGCCAGTCCGAAGACTCCAAAATCTTCTCGAAGAACTTTACCAGCCAGCCCTTGCCGAAGACCCACTCCCAGGTCTCGGGCCACAGGCCGAACTTTTCCATGTCGTCGCCGTAGGTGGCGCAGGTGGGCCCGTGGGCGGCGTAGGCCCGGCCCAGGAAATCCACGGTGCGGGCGGGCTCCTGGAAGGGGATGGTGTAGCGCAGCTCCTTGTTGGTGGGAAACAGGGCCAGGGTGTGGCCCTCGCGCTCGGTGAGGTGGTAGCCGAACATGTCCTTCGCCGCCAGGCCCGCGTAGTAGAAGTGGGTGTCGTCCACCAGGGTGTAGCCCAGGCCGGCCGGGGCCAGCTTGGCGGGCAGGGACGGCTCCCAGATGCGCTCGGCCAGCCAGAAGCCCTTGGGCTCCTGGTTGAAGATTTGGCGGGTGGCCTGGTTCATCATGGCCATCTGGTCCAGGGCGTCCCGGGTGGGGATGGAGGCCAACAGCGGCTCGTAGAACCCACCGGAGAGCATCTCCACCTGGCCCCGGTCCACCAGCCCGGCCACGGTCTCGATGAGGTCGCGGTTGTTGGCCAGCATGTACTGCAAAAGCGGCCCGGAAAAATGCAGTCCGCAGCGCATCTCCGGATAGGCGGCCAGGGCCTGCACCACCGGCTGGTAGCACTCGGCCACCGCCTTGGCCAACACCCAGGGGAAGTTGCCCACCGGCTGGTGGGCGTGCAGCACCATCAAAAGGTTCATCTTGCCGCTTGAGGCGGTCGGCGCGTCGCTCATGTGCTCACAGATCCAGGTTGAGGCGGCGGCCCAGGGCGGCCGTGCCAGGAGTCAGGTTATCCCGGCCCTCGCGTTGGGCCAGGTCGAAAACGATGTTCTGGGCCTGCCAGAGGTTGGGTTCCAGGCCCAGGGCGTCGCTGAGGTCCAGGATGGCCCCGGCCCGCTCCAGGGCCTGGGCGTTGTCCGGGTCGGCGGCCAGGGCGGCCACCTCGGCGCTGAGCGCCTCCTCCACCGCCCGGTTCACCCGGGGGCCCTCCAGGTCCAGGCCCAGCTCACGGGCCTGGGAGACAATCTCCCCCAGGCGGCCGGCGCTCAGGGCTCGCGAATCGCCGATAAGCAGTTGGATAAGCTCACCAGCCAAGACCGCCGAGGCCAGGGCCTCGAACAGCTTGGGCCGGGGCACGTTGATCCCCTGCAAAAAGCGCATGGTGTCGCGGTGGGTGTCGTAGAGGTTGCGGGCCAGGTCGAACTCGCTGGTCAGGGTGCGGGTGAGCATCTCCTGGGCCAGGGAGCGGCGGCCCTCCAGGAACAGGTCCCCCAGGGTGAAGGCCTCGCCGCCCAGGCTCTTGGCCAGCAGCTCCTTGAGCCCCCGCAGGTCCAGCATGCGCAACAGCGGCTCCACCGGCTGCTCCAGGGAAGTGGGGTCCCAGTCGCCGGGGTCGTAGTTCACCTGGGCCAAGAACTCATGGCCGCCTGGGTGCAGGGCCGCGTAGATGAGCTGATGGGGGCGGTTCAGGCGGCGATGGGTGACCGTGAGCTTGCCCCAGCTCAAATCCAGGCCCAGGTTGGAGCGGTGGCGGTGGCCGCTGGATACCAGGTCGTAGACGAACAGCTCCTCGGGGGGAGGCTCCTCGCCCATGACCCCGCTGATGGCCGCGTGGGCCGCCACCCGGCGCGGCCCCACCTTGGCCGGGGCCACCCGGCGCCGCCAGATGTCGGCCCCGTCGCCCTCGACGGGTTGGTTGCTGCGGGCCTTGGCCAGGACGGCGGTCATCTCCTCTTCCCAGCCCCCGCCGTCCAGCTCGCCGGCCAGTTGCAGGGCCCGGGCGGCGAAGCGCAGGTTTTGCACCGCCTCGATGCCCGCCAGGTCGTCGAAGAACCAGGCGCAGCTGGTGGCCGCGAACAGCCCCCAGCGCTGGCTCTCCATGAGCATGAGCACCCTCACCTGTTCCTCGTGATTCAGCTCGTGGGACTGGTGAGCGCCCAGGAACTTTTGGCGGGCCTGCTGGCCGTAGTCCAGGATCAGGTCCACGTAAGCGTCGCGGGCGGCCCAGGGGTCTTTAAGCAGGCGGCCGCCCTCGTACTCCAGCAACCCGGCCAGGCGCTCCAGGAGGTGGTCCACCGCCTGGCGCAGGGGTGCCCGCCAGGCCTGGCTCCAGCCCCGCCCCGGGTCCAGGGCGCAGCCGCAATCGCTCCTCCAGCGCTCCACTCCGTGGGGGCAGGACCAGGAGGAATTCTCCACGATCTTGGCCTCCCACACCGGTGGGTGAGCCGCCAGATAGGAGGCAGGGTTGATCAGCTCAACCTCGGGGTCCTGCTCCAGGCGGTTGAGGGCGAAGGCCAGGGCCATCTCCCCGAAGCGGTGGTGGTGGCCGTAGGACTCGCCGTCGGTGGCCAACAAGAGCAGGGAGTCGTCGGCCGCGGGCAGGGACTCCTTGATGCGCGCGGCGAAGCGGGCCCCGTCGTCCAGGAGGCCTTCAAAGGCCACGCCCCGGCTCAGCGGCCCCTGATAGAAGAACACCGCGATGTCCCCCGCCGGGGTGGCCACCCGGTAGGGCCGGGAGCCGTCCACCCCCCCGGGGCCCACCTTTTGCCAGTCCCCCCCGCCGGGCGGGCGCACCGCCTGGGCCTGGCTGGGGGCCAGGATGGTGAACTTGAGGCCCTCGGCGGCCATCAGCTCCAGGGATTCCATATCCACCGCGGTCTCGGCCAGCCACATGCCCTCGGGTTCGCGGCCAAAGTGGTGCCTGAAATCGCGGATGCCCCAGCGGATCTGGGTCAGCTTGTCCCGGCGGGTGGCCAGGGGCATGATCAGGTGGTTGTAGACCTGGGCCATGGCGTTGCCGTGGCCCCAGCGCTGGGCGCTCAGCTGGTCCGCCTCCTGTAGGGCCTGGACCATCTCCGGGGTCTCCTTGGCCATCCAATCCAGGAGGGTGGGGCCGAAGTTGAAGGAGATGCTCTCGTAGTTGTTGACGATGCGCTCTATCTTGCCCGCCGGGTCGAGCACCCTGGCCGCGGCGTTAGGCGCGTAACATTCGGCGGTGACCCGCTCGTTCCAGTCATGGAAGGGCGCGGCGCTGTCTTGCACCTCCACCGCCTCCAGCCAGGGGTTCTCCCGGGGTGGCTGATAGAAGTGCCCGTGGATGCACACAAATTTTCCCATAATCCCCGCTGGCTCTCCTTGGACCCGGCACGGGCCCATGTTTTGTATAATAGTAGCTTATAGCATGCCCGGTGCCAGAAAAAGCTAAGCCGCCAGGCACGCGGAGACCCTGCCGGGACCGCCGCGCCGCCTGGGGAAGGAATCAGCCTTGGAGCCTTATCATCCCAGCACCGCCTACCGCCGCCACAGCATGGGCGGCGGAATCATGGACTGGGCCAACCAGCCCTGGCCTTTCAAGCGCTACCCCTACGCCACCCCCCAGGCCCTGGAGGACCCCCGCCCCCTCCAGGCCGAATTTTGGCCCGCTCTGTTGGCCTGGCCTCCCGCGCCGGAGGCCACGGCCCCGCCCCTGGACCAGGCGGGCCTGGCCGGGCTCCTGGCCCTGGCCGCCGGGCTCACCGCCCAGGACCAGAGCGGCACCTATCTGCGCTCCCCGGCCAGCGCCGGGGCCCTGTACCCGGCGGAGCTTTATTTCAGCGCCTCGGGCCTGGGCTGGCTGGCCGACGGCCTGTGGCACTACGCGCCCGAGGCCGGCGCGCCGCGCCTCATTAGGCCCGGCAACCTGGCCGGGGCCGCCGCCGAGGTGTTGGGCGGCGAGCCGAGGGAAATGAGCTTTTTCGTCACCGCCCTGCTCTGGCGCAGCATCTGGAAGTACCGCACCAGGGCCTGGCGCTATTGCCTTTTGGACGGCGGCCACCTGCTGGCCTGCCTGGAGCTGGCCCTGGCCGCCTGCGGCCTGGCGCAGCGCCTGTGCCTGGACCCGGCCAGGGGCGGCGGCAAGCTCCTGGGCCTGACCCCGAAGCGCGAGGTCCTGCTGGCCGGGGTGAGCGCCGGCGCGGCGGTGGAAAACGGCGGCCCGGCCCAGCCCCCGGCCTGGCAGCCGCCCCGCGAGGAGCCGCTGTCGGTCAGGGAGGAAAGCGACCCGCACATAGTGGCCGCCGCCGATCTAGGCAAAAGCGACACCCCCGGCCCGGCCTTGCAGTGGCCCGGCGACCCCGTCCCTCGGGGGGCCCTGCGCCTGAGGCCCGCTCCTCCCAAGGACGGCCCCTCCCTGGGGCGGGTGATGCAGGCCCGGCGCTCGCGGCGCAACTTCATGCCCCAGGGCCTCAGCGCCGGTCAAACCGCCCTGCTTCTGGCCGCGGCCCTGCCCGAGGCCGGGCCGCTGGGGGCCACGGTGCTCCTGGGGCCGGGCGGGGACACACCCACCGGGGCCTACTCCTACCACCCACGGGAAAAGGCCCTGGCCCTGCTGGAGCCCCAGGACCGGCGGCTCCGGGCGGCGCGGGCCTGCCTGGACCAGGCCTGGGTGGGCCGGGCCGCCCTGAACCTGGTGCTGTGGGCCGACCCCAAGCGGCTGGCCCAGACCGCCAGGGAGCGGGGCTACGCCCAGGCCATGCTGGCCGCCGGGCGGGCCGGGCAGCGGCTGTATTTGGCCGCCACCGCCCTGGGCATGGGCTGCTGCGGGGTGGGGGCCTTTTACGACGACGAGCTGGCCGCCGCCGCCGAGCTTCCCCCCGGGGCCTGGCCCCTTTACCTCATCGCCGCCGGGCCGGTGAAGGGCGGACCCCAAATCTAGGGTGCCTCGGCATCTTGTGCGTAAAAAAACAACCCTTTACATGCACCCAGCCTGCTGGTAAAAGTAATAGCTTGGCTGAGAGGGCTCAGCCCTGCCTGGAATGCCTATCGTACTTTTTCGACCCAGGGAGCCTAGATGATCGAGGTACGGGAGCTTACCAAACGCTTCGGGGCCACGGTGGCGGTTGACCGCCTGAGCTTTAGCCTGGACCAGGGCGAAATCTTGGGATTCTTGGGCCCCAACGGGGCCGGCAAAACCACCACCATGCGCATCCTCACCGGTTTCTTCCCCCCCAGCAGCGGCCAGGCCCTGATCAACGGCCACGACGTGGTGGAGGAGCCCAAGGCCGCCCGGCGGGCCGTGGGCTACATGCCCGAGAACGTGCCGCTGTACAGCGACATGCGGGTGGAGGAATACCTGTACTTCGTGGGCGGGGCCAAGGGCCTGGACCGCGCCGAGTCCAAAAAGGAAGCGGGCCGGGTCATGGAGGAGGTAGGCATTTCCAAAAGGGCCCACCAGCTCATCAAACAACTTTCCAAAGGCTACCGCCAGCGGGTGGGCTTGGCCCAGGCCCTGCTGGGCGACCCGCCGGTGTTGATCCTGGACGAGCCCACCATCGGCTTCGACCCCGGCCAGATCGTGGAGATCAGGAGCCTGATCAAAGGATTCGCCGGGAGCAAGACGGTGATCCTCAGCAGCCACATCCTGCCCGAGGTGGCCGCCACCTGCTCCCAGGTGGTGATCATCACCCAGGGCCGCCTGGTGGCCGAAGGGCCCATCGAGCTGCTCAGGGCCGGACGTCAGGGCGGGGCCAGCCTCAAGGTGCTCCTGCAGGGGCCCCAGGAGGCGCTCACCCGCCTGCTCCAAGAGGTGCCGGGCGTGGACGGCGTGGCCTGCACCGGGACCAGCCCCCATCTGGAAGGGGCCTGCTACTTCACCCTGGAGACCGAGGCCCAGGGCCAGGTGGCCGCCCGGGTGGCCCAGGCGGTGGTGGCCGCCGGGCACGGGCTCATGGAACTTTCGCCGGTGTCGGCCAGCCTGGAAGAGGTGTTCATGCAACTGACCACCGAGGAGCACGCCTCCGGGGAGGAGGCGGCATGAGAGCCTTCCTAGCCATATACCGCCGGGAGATGGCCGCCTATTTCCACTCGCCGGTGGCCTACGTGGTGCTGGTGGCCTTTTTGCTCTTGACCGGCTACTTCTTCTACGCGGGGGTGAGCTTCTACACCCTGGCCAGCCTGCAGGTCATGCAGAACCCCATGATGATGGAGCTGAACCTGCAAGACCATCTGCTGGCAGGGTTGATCAGCAACGTGTCGGTGATCCTGTTGTTCGCCGCGCCGCTGCTGACCATGCGTCTGTTGGCCGAGGAGCGCAAGTCCGGCACCCTGGAACTGCTGCTCTCCTACCCCCTCAGCGACCTCAGCGTGGTCATGGGCAAGTTCTTCGCCGCCTGGAGCGTGTTGACCATAATGGTGGCCGCCACCTGGGTGCAGATATTGCTGCTGGCCTTCATGACCCCCCTGCCCTGGCTGCCCCTGGCGGTGAGCTACGGCGGGCTTCTCTTGATGGCCGGGGCTTTCGTGGCCTTCGGCCTGTGGACCAGCTCCCTGACCGAAAACCAGATCGTGGCCGCCTTCGCCGGTTTCCTGCCCCTGATCATCCTGTGGGCGGTGGGCTGGGCGGCTCCCCTGGTAAAGCCCGCCCTGGGCGAGATCCTCAAGGGACTGAGCCTGGGCACCCATTTCCAGGGCTTCCCCAAGGGCCTGGTGGACACCGCCGATCTGGTCTACTTCGTCCTGTTCATCGGGTTGTTCCTTTTCCTTAGCATCCGCACCCTGGAGGCCAAACGGTGGAAGGCATGAAGCAACACCACGCGGCCAAGTGGCTGGCCTTGCTGGGCCTGCTGGTCATGGCCTGCGGAGGACTTTTCTACGCGGTGAGCATCCGCCACGGCGACTGGGGCCTCATCGGGGCCGGGGCCGGCCTGTTCATCGTGCTCCTGGCCGCCTTGGTGGCCCGGGACGCGGTGGCCGTGTTTTTCGCCAAGCGCTCGGCCCGCCTGGGCCTGGGCAGCGGCGTGGCCATCATCGCCGCCGTGGCCCTGGTCATGTTCCTGGGGGCCCTGGGCGCCCGGCACCACGTGCGCTGGGACCTCAGCCAGGGGGCGGCGCACACCCTCTCGCCCCAGACCATCAAGGTGCTGAAGGGGCTCAAAGAGCCGGTGAAGGCCTACGCCTTTTTCAAGGACACCCAGGCCGGACGCCCCCAGGCCGAGGAGGAGCTGGGAAAATACGCCTACGCCAGCCGCCTGTTCACCTACCGCTTCGTGAACCCGGACCAGGAGCCAGGCCTGGCCAAGGCCATGAAGGTGCGCAACTACGGCACCGTGGTGCTGGTGGGCGGCGGCCGCGAGGAACAGGTGCAGCTCCCCGAGGAGCAGGAGCTTACCAACGCCCTGATCCGCATGGGCAAGAAGGGCAAGAAACGCATCTACTTCCTTACCGGCCACGGCGAGCCCTCCCTGGACGGGGTGGGCAAGGAAGACTTCACCACCCTGCGCAAGGCCCTGGAGGGCATGAACTACGAGGTCAAGAGCCTGATGCTGGTCACCAGCGACCAGGTTCCCCCGGACGCGGCGGTGGTGGTCATGGCCGGGCCCAAGAAGCCCATGATGGCCCAGGAGATCGAGCGCCTGAGCGCCTATTGGGACAAGGGCGGCAGCGTGCTGCTCTTGTTGGACCCCGGCTCCGACGGCGGGCTGGGGGCGTGGCTCAAGGCCAAGGGCGTGGAGTTGGGCAACGACCTGGTGATCGACCAGGCCTCGCGCCTGGCCGGGCTCAGCCCCCTGGCCCCCCTGGCCAGCGAGTACGGCTTCCACGACATCACCAAGATGATGAGCGGCACCTTCTGCTTCTTCCCCCAGGCCCGCTCGGTGACCCTGGTCACCACCCTGCCCCAGGGCATCAAGGGCGAGGAGTTGGTCAAGACCAGCCCCGCCTCCTGGGCCACGGACTACGGCAGCTTCCTGGCCTGGTACAAGACCCAGATGGACAAGCTGAAACAAAACCAGGGCCAGCAGGTGCCCATTGAGCTGAAGCCCAACAAGGGCGACCGCAAGGGGCCCCTCAGCCTGGGCGCGGCGCTTAGCAAACAGGGCAAGGCCGCCCAGGGCAAGGAGCGCCCGGAGGGCAGTTCGCGCCTGGTGGTCTTCGGCGACGCGGACTTCGCCAACAACGAATTCCTGGACCTGGCCGGCAACCACGACCTGGCGCTCAACAGCGTCTCCTGGCTGGCGGCCGACGACGACCTGGTAGCCATCCGGGCCAAGGCGCGCAAGAGCCAGCCCCTGCTGCTCCAACCGGTGCAGGAACGCCTGCTGTTCTGGATACCCCTGGTGGCCTGGCCCCTGGTTCTGGCCGTGGTGGGCATGGTGGTCATCATTAGAAGGCGGCGGGGACGGTGAGCGCCCGGCGAGTCATAATCTGGGTTCTGTTTTTGGCCGTGGCCGCGGCCCTGTATTTCCTCAGCGGGGAGGTGGACCGCCGCTCCCAGGAGCATGAGCGCGAAACCAACCGCCTGGTGCAGATGGACGACCCGCTGAACATCCAGAGCCTGAGCATAAGCGGCTCCGAGGTGCCCAAGGCCATGGTCATCGAGCGGCGCGACAAGGAGCACCGCTGGGAGATGGTCAAGCCGGTGGTGTGCGCCGCCGACGGCATGCAGGTGGGCCAGATGCTCTCCACGGTTTTGGAGAGCCAAATTGCCTCGCGCATTGGCGACCCCGGCGACCTGAAACAGTTCGGGCTGGAGCCGCCCGCCTTCAAGCTGGTGCTCACCAGCCGGGGGGGCGGCAAGGCCGAGCTTTTGGTGGGCCAGCTTAGCCCCACCAAGGAGTTCGCCTACGCCACCAGCCCCGGAGCCGACGAGGTGTGGCTGGTGCCGCCGCTGGTGCGCGGCGCGGTGAACCGCAGCCTGTTCGAGATGCGCGACAAGGCGGTTTTGGACTTCGTGGTCAGCGCGGTGAACAAGGTGGAGCTCAACACCGGGGGCCAGGTGATCAGGCTGACCCGTGAAAAGGCCGGGGCCAAGCCGGTGTGGCGCTTCGAGGGCGGCGGCGAGGCCGACCCCACGGCGGTGGAGGACATGCTGTTCATGGTGCACGGCATGATGGCCGTGGACATCCTGGACCAGGGCATTTACCCCGACAAGATGGGCCTGACCAAGCCCTGGGGCGGGGTGGCGCTGGAGCTGGAGGGCGGCGGCAAGAAGGGCTTGGTCATCGGCGGCAAGGTGACCGGCCGCGACGAACGCTACGTGCGCCGCCTGGACGGCGGGCCAGTGATGGTGGTCAAAAAGTCCAGCCTGGAGCGCTTCGGCCAGATGACCCGCTTCAAGCTGAGCCAGCGCCGCCTGTTCAAGGTGGAGCGCGACGACGTGGTGGCGCTCAGCGTTGAGCGCGACGGCCAGGCCATGGAATTCGGCAAAGAGGGCGGCCAGTGGGTGCGCACCCAGCCACCGGGCGACGAAAAAAGCGGCGAAGTTGCCAGTCTGCTGGTATGGGATTTAGTTAACCTGAAATGGCAAAAACTCCTGGGCACCACCGGCCTGGCCGGACTGGACAAACCCAGTATAGTGATTAAATTGACCATAAAGCCCCCCGCCACCGAACAAGGCAAGGCGGCCACGGTGATGGTCAAGCAACTGATTTTGGGGCAAGTGGACAAGGCCAGCGGCCTGCTCGGCGCCCAGATAAAGGGCGACGAAAGGGTTTTCGGCTTGGACGCAGGATTGCTCAAGGGCCTGCCCACCCTGCCCCAAAAAGACACCAAGGCCCCGGCGGGGCCCAAATAGAAGGATAGGAATCCATGGCTCGCGTAACGGTGGAAGATTGCCTTAAGGAAGTGCCCAACCGCTTTTCGTTGGTGCACCTGACGTCAAAGAGGGTGCGTCAGCTCCGGGAGGGCGCTCCGCCCATGATCCCGGTGAAGAACAAAGAGGTGGTGGTGGCCCTGCGCGAGATCGCGGCGGGCTACGTCTACCCGGTGAGCGCCGCCGAGGCCGAGAAGGAACGCGCCGAGGCCGAGGCTAGGGAGCGCGACCGCCTGGCCCAGGCCCAGATGGCCCTGGAAGCGGCGGCCCTGGCCGAAGAGGCTGAGGACGAAATCAAGGACGACGAAGAGGACGGGGAATCCAAAGACCAGTCCTGAGACTGCCTTAGATTTTTTCAGCCATGATCAAACGCTGCTATTACGAGACGCTGGAAGTCGAGCGGACGGCCGATCAAGAGACGATCAAGAAGGCCTACCGCCGCATGGCCCTGCAGTATCACCCGGACCGCAACCCGGATGATCCCGAGGCCGAGAACCGCTTCAAGGAGGCCGCCGAGGCCTACGAGGTGTTGCGCGACCCGGAGAAGCGCCAGCTCTACGACACCTATGGCCACGACGGGCTCAAGAACACCGGGTTCCAAGGCTTCAGCGGCATGGGCGACATCTTCGGCGCCTTTGGCGACATCTTCGAGGGCCTGTTCAACGGCTTCGGAGGCGGATCCTCCGCCCGGCCCGGCGGCCCCCGGCCGGGGCGCGACCTGCGCTACGACCTGGAGTTGACCCTGGAGCAGATCGCGGTCGGCCACACCGAAACCATCAGCATCCAGCGCGAGGCCGCCTGCTCCGAGTGCCACGGCACCGGCCAGGCCGGCGGCGAGGAGCCGGTGGTGTGCCAGGTCTGCGGCGGCCAGGGCCAGGTGGCCCGGGCCCAGGGCCTGTTCCGGGTGGTCACCACCTGCCCCCAATGCCGGGGCGAAGGCCGGGTGGTCACCAACCCCTGCTCCAACTGCCGGGGCCGGGGCCGGGTGCGCGAGGCAAAAGAGCTCAGCGTGCAGATCCCGGCGGGCATCGCCCACGGCCAGCGCTTGCGCATGCGCTCCGAGGGCGAGGGCGGCTACAACGGCGGGGAGCCCGGCGACCTCTACGTGGTGATCCACGAGGCCCAGCACAAGGTCTTCGAGCGCCAGGGCAAGGACCTGTACCGCCGCCTGGAGGTGAGCATGTTCCAGGCCGCCCTGGGCCAGGAGGTGGCCGTGGAGAGCCTGGTGGATGGCCCCCAGCCCATGAGCATCCCCTCCGGGGCCGACAGCGGCGAGGTGGTGCGCCTAAAGGGCATGGGCCTGCCGGGCCTCAGGGGAGACCGCCGGGGCGACATGTACGTGCAGCTGTTGGTGCGCACCCCCCGCAAGCTGAACAAGCGCCAGCGCGAGCTCATGGAAGAGTTGGCCGCCCTGGGCGACTCCGAGGCCGCTCCCGCCCCGGAGGAGCAAGCGGAGCCCAAGTCCCGCAAGAAGAAGAAGCGGGGCCTTTTTTCCAAATAGGAGAAGCCGGTGAAGCTTAGCCACCTGGACGACAAGGGCGCGGCCCGCATGGTGGATGTGGGCCACAAGCCACCCACCCAGCGCCGGGCCATCGCCAGGGCCCGGGTAGAGCTTTCCCCCGCCACGGTGGAGCTGCTGGTCTCCGGCGGCCTTCCCAAGGGCGACGCCCTGGCCGTGGCCCGGGTGGCGGGCATCATGGCCGCCAAGCAGACCCCCTCGCTCATACCCCTGTGCCATCCCCTGCCGCTCAGTTCGGTCAGCGTAGAGCTGACTCCCGAGGACCAGGGGGTGTTGATCGAGGCCACCGCCGCCACCACCGCTCCCACCGGGGTGGAGATGGAGGCCATGACCGCCGCCTCGGTTGCCGCCCTGGCCCTTTACGACATGATCAAGGGCGTGGAGCGCGGGGCGCGAATCACCGGGGTGTGGCTGGTGATGAAAGAGGGCGGGGCCAGCGGCCATTGGAGCCGGGAAGATTAGGCGTCACGCCTCTTTACACACGGCGGTGGGCGTGCTAGATTTACCCGCTATCTTAGGTGGCCCACCAGCTACGGAGAGCGAAGCATGAATGAAAAGAAGCTCGAGTTCTTCCGCAAGCTTTTGAACGAAAAGCTCGACGAGCTTGGCAAGGAAGCCGGGCGCACCGTGGCGGGCATGACCGATAGTAAAGAAAATTTTCCCGACCCCACCGATCGGGCGGCCATGGAGTCGGACCGCAATTTCTTGCTGCGCATCCGCGACCGGGAGCGCAAACTCATCAGCAAAATTCGCGAGGCCCTGGACCGCATAGACGACGGCACCTTCGGGATTTGCGAATCTTGCGGCGAGGACATCAGCGAAAAGCGCCTCAAGGCGCGCCCGGTCACCACCCTGTGTATAGATTGCAAAAAAAAGCAAGAGGCCAACGAACGGGCCCGCGGTCTCTGATTTTTTTGCCCTCCCTCCCCGCCCGCCGGGGTATTAGTTCAGCCACGCGGGGGCGGACCTAGGCGATGTTCCAGCAACGGCTCAAGTTTTTCCGCTCCATCCTCTACCTGGGCGACTTGGCCCTGGTGGGGCTGGCTTGGTTCGGCGCCTATTTCCTACGCTTTTATTTGCCCATCCTGCCGGTGACCAAGGGCATCCCGCAGCTCAGCCTGTACATCATGCTCTTTTTGCTGGTGCTGGCCGACTTCGCGGTGGTGCTGCCCTTGAGCGGCCTGTACCGCCGCCCCTGGGCGGGCACGGGCCACGCCCTGTGGCCGGTGTTGCGCGGGGTGCTCATCGGGGTGGTGGTGGCGGTCACCTTCACCTGGTTCCTCAGGCCTTACGACTTCAGCCGTCTGGTTTTCCTGCACTTTTTCGTGATGCTCAGCGCCGGGCTCCTGCTCTACCGCCCGGTGTTGCGCCATTTCTGGCGGCGCGCCTACCCCGAGAACGCGGGGGAGCGGGTGCTCATCGTGGGCTCGGCGGAGCTGGCGGCGCAGGTAGCCGAAAACATCAAGAAAAACCCGGTGCTGGGCCTGAGCCTGGTGGGTTTCCTGGCCCGCGATGAAAAAAAGGTGGGCAGCCAGATGGCCGGGCTTCCGGTCTTGGGATCCTTTGCCCAGGTGGCCGACATCGTGGCCCAGCGGCACATCCAGGTGGTGATCATCGCCTTGCCGCTGAGCGCCCACGAGAGCCTGCCGGTGATCCTGGAGGGCCTGTCCGAGGAGATGGTGGACGTGCGCATCGTGCCGGACCTGTACCGCTTCATGAGCCTGGGCAGCACGGTGGAATCCTTTGAGGGCATGCCCATCATCGGCCTCAGGGGCTCGCGCCTGGAGGGCTGGCCCCGGGTGCTCAAGCGGGTCATCGACGTGATGGGCTCCCTGCTTTTCGTCATGATTTTCAGCCCCTTGATGGCCTTGATCGCCATAGGGGTCAAGCTCTCCTCCCCCGGCCCGGTGCTCTACCGCCAAAAGCGCATGGGCCTGGACGGGGTGGAGTTCGAGATGTACAAGTTCCGCACCATGCGGGTGGGGGCCGAGGCCGAGACCGGCCCGGTGTGGGCCCGGCCCGACGACCCCCGCCGCACCCGGTTGGGGGCCATACTGCGCCGCACCAGCCTGGACGAACTGCCCCAGTTCTTCAACGTCCTGAGCGGCGAGATGAGCCTGGTGGGCCCCCGGCCCGAGCGCCCCGAGCTGATCACCCAGTTCCGCAGCCAGATCCCCGGCTACATGCTGCGCCACATGGTAAAGGCGGGCATCACCGGCTGGGCCCAGATAAACGGCTGGCGGGGCAACACCGACCTGGCCAAGCGCATAGAGCACGACCTGTACTATATTGAGAACTGGTCGCTGTTTTTCGACATCAAGATCATCCTGCTCACCCCCTTCAGGGGGCTGATCAATCCCCACGCCTACTAGGAAGGCCTGTGAGCATCACCGGACATCTCGCCGAACTGGCCCGCCACCGCGCCCTGTTGTGGGCCCTGGTGGGCCGCGAGCTGAAGGGCCGCTACCGCGGCTCCCTGTTCGGTTTCCTGTGGACCTTCCTGAACCCCCTGATGCTCCTGGGGGTGTACGCCCTGGTGTTCTCGGTGTACTTCCGCATCGACATGGCCCACTACGCGGTGTTCATGTTCACCGGCCTGTTGCCCTGGGTGTTCTTCTCCAGCAGCATCAACGAAGGCGCCGGGGCCATCACCGAGGGCGGCAGCCTGGTGACCAAGGTCATGTTTCCCTTGCAGGTATTGCCCGCAGTCAAGGTGATGGCCAACTTCGTCAACTACCTGCTCAGCCTGCCCATCCTCTTCGCCTTTTACCTGTTTGACGGCGTGGGCCTCACCTGGTGCCTGGTGGCCTTTTTTGTGGTGGCGGCGGTGCACATCCTGTTCACCTACTCCCTGGTGCTGCTCTTAGCCGCGGCCAACGTGTTCTTGCGCGACACCAAGCACGTGGTGGGCAACCTCCTTACCTTGTGGTTCTTTTTGACTCCCATCCTCTACCCCCTGACCCAGATCCCCGAGGGCTTCCGCTTCCTGGTGAAGTTCAACCCGGCGGCGGTGATAACCCTGGCCTATCACGATCTGTTCTTCTGGGGGCGTTGGCCCGCCTGGGGGCCGCTGGCCGGGGTAGCCGGGCTCAGCCTGGTTCTGCTGGTGGTGGCCGTGGTAGTCTTCGAGCACTACAAGGAGTACTTCGCCGAGAAGATATGAGCACGGCCACGGCCATAGAGATCGCGGGACTGGTAAAGCGCTTTCGCCGCGAGATGCTCCGGCGCGACTACACCACCTGGAAGTCGCTCTTGCTGCGTCCCTTCAAGCGGCGCACCGATGCCGACTACCTCACCGTGCTGGACGGGGTGGACCTGAGCATCGAGCCGGGGCGCACCGTGGCCATCATCGGGCAAAACGGCTCGGGCAAGTCCACCCTGCTCAAGATATTGGCCGGCATCTACAAGGCCGACCAGGGCACGGTGACGGTCAACGGCCGGGTGAGCAGCCTCATCGAGCTGGGGGCGGGCTTCCACCCCGAGTTCAGCGGCCGGGAGAACATCTACCTCAACGGCACCATCCTGGGCCTTAGCAAGAAAGAAATCGCCGCCCGCTTCGACGAGATCGTGGCCTACTCGGGCCTTGGGGATTTCATCGAGGCCCCGGTAAGGACCTACAGCTCGGGCATGTACGTGCGCCTGGGCTTCGCCGTGGCGGTGAACGTGGACCCGGACGTGCTGTTGGTGGACGAGGTGCTGGCCGTGGGCGACGAGGCCTTCGCCCACAAGTGCGAAACCAAGCTCAACCAGTTCAAGGCGGCGGGCAAGACCATCGTCCTGGTCAGCCACGACCTGATCTCGGTGAAGAAATTCGCCGACGAGGTGGTGTGGCTGGACGGGGGCAAGGTGGCCGCCCGGGGCGAGGCGGCCCAGGTCATCGACATCTACCGCCAGGGGGTGGCCCGGCGCGAGGACGAAGCGGGCCGGGCCCAGGCCGAGGCCCGGGTGGCCGAGCTGGCCGCCGCCCGGCGCTGGGGCCAGGGCGAGGTGGAGATCACCGGGGTGCGCCTGTTGGACGAGGCGGGCCAGGCCCACGCGGTGTTCACCTCCGGCATGCCCATGAACATCGAGATGGATTACCTGATGCGCCAACCGGTGGACGACCTGGTGTTCGGGGTGGCGATCAACAACAGCGCCGGGGTGCTCTGCTACGGCAGCAACACGGCCATCGACCAGGCCGAGCTGGGGCCCGTACCGCCCCAGGGCACGGTGCGCTTCGCGGTGGAGCGCCTGGACCTGGTGCCAGGCACCTTCACCCTGGACGTGGCCGCCCACGCCGGGGACGGCCGGGCCTACGACTACCTCACCCAGGTGGCCTCCCTGTCGGTGCGGGGCGGCCCCCGCGACGAGGGCATCTGGCGGCCGCCTCATTCCTGGAGTCTGAGAGCACGGGAAGACAAGGCATGAGCCAAGAAGAGAAAAGCGCCCCGCCGGTGGACGTTCGGGCCATTCTGGCCGAGGTGGACCAGGCGGTGGAAGACAAGAAGGCCGCGGGCTTCTACGATCCGGCCGAGCTCAGGCGGGTGGAGGAGGCGGCCCTGGCCGCCCGTTCGGTGGACGACGAGCCGGGCAACTTGATGAAGCTGCACCACGCCAGGCTCAAGGAGTACTGGGAGCCCACCGGCTGGGGGGTGGACACCCACCGCACCGGCGCGGCGGGCAAGCTAATCGTGGGGCTCAAGAAGCTGATCTACAAGGTGAGCCGCTTCCCCATGAGCGTGTGGCTGGCCCGCCAGGCCCGCTTCAACGACGAGGTGGTGCACCTGATCACCGTGCTCTTGCCCCTGGTGGCCAATGTGCGCTCCCGCTTGCCCCAGGCCGAAAAGCGCCTGGACGAGCTGGAAATCTCCCTGGCCCGCACCGCCCCGCGCATCGAGGCCCTCCTGGCCCGCTTGGAGCGGGTGGTGGTGGAGCAGGAGGCCAAAGGCGAGGCAGCGCCCGGCGCGCTTGACGAGGTGCGCAAGGCCCGCTTCCAGAGCCGGGGCGCGGCCTACCTGGAGTTCGAAAACGCCCACCGGGGCCAGCGCGAGCTTATCAAGCAGCGTCAGAGCGTGTACCTGCCCTTCTTCGCCAAGAGCGTCACCCCCCAGGCCCCCTTGCTGGACCTGGGCTGCGGCCGGGGCGAGTTTTTGGAGGCGGCCAAGGAGGCGGGCCTCAGCGCCCGCGGCCTGGAGCTTAACCCGGAGATGGTGGCCCATTGCCAGGGACGGGGCCTGGAGGTGGCCGAGGGCGACGCCCTGGAGTATTTGGGCGCCCAGCCCAACGCCAGCCTGGGCGGCATCCTCATGGCCCAGCTCATCGAGCACCTGACCACCGATGAGCTACACGAGCTGGTAAGCCTGGCCGCGCTAAAGCTGGCCGACGGCGGGCACCTCATCGCCGAGACGGTGAACCCGGCCTGCCTCACCACCTTGTCGGGGGCTTTTTACCTGGACCTGACCCACCACAAGCCCATCCACCCCGAGGCGGCGCGCTTCTTGTGGAAGGGCGCGGGGCTCCGCCAGGTTGAGGTGCTCTACCTCTCGCCCTATCCCGAGCAGTACCGCCTGCCCCAGGCGCCGGGCGGCGACCCCACCGCCCAGGCCCTCAACGAGACGGTGCAGCGGCTCAACGACCTGCTCTACTCCTTCCAGGACTACGCGGTGGTGGGGCGCAAATAGGCATGGCCCCCGCGCGCCCAGGCGAGCCACTTTCCTGCACCTTCGTGCTGCCCTGGTACGGGGAGCAGGTGCCCGGCGGGGCCGAGGCCGAGGCCCGGCTAACCGCCGAAAACCTGGCCGCCGCCGGGGTGCGGGTGCGGGCCCTGGCCACCAACCTAAGCGGCCTGGGCAGCGACTGGGAGCACGACACCCTGCCGGTGGGCGAGAGCACCGAAAACGGGGTGCTGGTGCGCCGCTTTCCGGTGGCCCCGCGCGACGCGGCCCGCTTCGACGGCCTGAACATGCGAGTCTTGGCCGGGGCCACCCTCAGGCCCGACGAGGAGCGCGACTTTTACCGCAACATGGTCTACAGCCCCGAACTGCTCGCGCACATCGCGTCCCACCCGGAAGAAGGCCCCTTTTTTTACATACCGTATCTGTTCACCTCCTCGGTGTGGGGGCCGCTGATCCACCCCTCCAAGAGCCTGATCATCCCCTGCCTGCACGACGAGGGCTACGCCCGCATGGCCGCGGTGAAGCGGGCCATGGAAAGCAGCCGCATGGTCTGCTTCCACGTGCCCCCGGAGCGCGACCTGGCCGCCGGGCTCTACGACCTGGGGCGCACCGAGCCGGTGATCGTGGGCGAGGGCATGGACACCCACTGGACCCACGACCCGGAGCGCTTCCGAAAAGATTTCGGCCTCACCGAGCCCTTCATCCTGTACGCGGGGCGCAAGGACCCGGGCAAGAACACCCCTCTGCTGGTGCACTACTTCCTGCGCTACAAGGCCGAGGGTCGCGGCCCGGCGGGGCTCAAGCTGGTGTTGGTGGGCAACCTGCCCGCCGATATCCCCACCGGCGGCGAGGCCCACGTGCTGGACCTGGGGTTCGTGAGCGTGCAGCAGAAGCACGACGCCTACGCGGCGGCCCAGGTGTTCGTGCAGCCTTCGCTCATGGAGAGTTTCTCACGGGTGATCATGGAGGCCTGGCTGGCGGGCACCCCGGTGATGGTGCACGCCGACTGCCCGGTTACTCAGGGCCATGTCATGACCAGCGGGGGCGGCCTGGCCTTCAAGGACTACCCCCACTTCGCCGAGTGCCTGGACTATCTTTTAGAGCGGCCCGAGCTGCGGGCGCAGATGGCCGAGGCCGGGGCGGAGTATGTGCGGGGCAACTTCTCCTGGCCCGCGGTGGTGGATAACTACCTCAAGGTCATCGAGACGGTGAGCGCCGAGCCGATGCCCGCCCCCACCACGGTGGACCGTGCCCTGGCCCCCCGGCGGCCCCGCTTGGCCTCGGGCCCGGCGGTGCACCAGATGGTGCCCGACTTCAGCTTCGGCGACGCCATCGGCAACGACGCCCTGGCCATCCAGAAGACCCTGCGCTCCTGGGGGCTCAGCTCGGACATCTTCGCCCACTCCATCCACCCCCGCCTGGCCGACAAGGCCCGGCCCATCGAGGAGTACGCCAAGCAGGCGAGGCCCCAGGACGTGCTGCTGTTCCATTTTTCCATCGGCCATCCCGTGGCCGACCTGCTGCCCGAGCTGCCGGGACGCCGCGTCCTGCGCTACCACAACATCACCCCGGCCGAGTTCCTGGACCTGTGCAACCCCGAGAGCGCGGCCCGCGCCCGCCTGGGCCGCCAGCAGCTCAGGCGCATCGCCCCGGCGGTGGAGCTGGGCATGGGGGTGAGCGACTACAACTGCCAGGAGCTAAGCGAGGCGGGCTGCCCGGCCACGGCCACGGTGCCCATCGTCATCGACACCTCGGTCTTGGCCACGCCGTCCGACCCCTTCGTGGCCCAGCGCTTTGACGACCAACGCCCGGCTGTGTTGCATGTGGGCCGCCTGGTGCCCAACAAGAAGATCGAGGACCTCATCAAGACCCAGTACTGGCTCTCGCGCCTGGTGCCCGGTACGCGCATGCTCATCGTGGGCAGCGAGGTGGGCTGCGAGACCTACGCCGAGGGCCTGCGCGAACTGGTGGACCGCCTGGCCGTGCCCGACGTGCACTTCTCGGGCCACGTGTCCCTGGCCGCGCTCATGGCCTATTACCGCCGGGCGAACTGCTACCTGTGCCTGTCCGAGCACGAGGGCTTCTGCGTGCCCCTGGTGGAGTGCATGCACCTGGGCATGCCGGTGGTGGCCTACAAAGCCGCGGGAGTGCCGGGCACCCTGGGCAAGGGCGGCATCCTGCTGGACAGCAAAGAGCCCCAGCGGGTGGCCGAGGCGGTGGCCAAGGTGCTCACCGACCCGGCCTTGGCCCAAGGCCTGCGCGCCGCCGGCAAACAGCGCCTGGAGCGCTTCGCGCCGGACCGGGTGGCCGACGATCTGCGCCAGGTGCTCGCCAGCCGCCTGGGCCTGGAGCTGGCCCCGTGAAGGCGATGCCCCTCATCGACGCCCGGGCCCTGCAACCCGGCTACAAGGAGCACGCCCAGCGGGGCATAGGCCGCTACGCCAAGAGCCTGTTCGCGGCCATGACGGCCCAGGTGGACCCCGGCGAGCTGTCCTTCATCCAGCGCCGCGACCTGCCCGCCCCGGAGCTGCCACCCCAATCCCCGCGCCTGGCGGTCGGCCCCGGCCCGCAAGGCCTGCCCGGCGGCGAGCGGCTGATAGGCCAATACTGGACCCTGCCCCGCGCCCTGGCCCCGGCCTGGAAGCAGGGCCGGGTGGTGCACATCCTCAGCCACGCCGACGCCCCGGCCCTCCTGGGGCCGCGCACCGTGCTCACCTGCCAGGACCTGATCTTCCAGCGCATGGAAGACATCTATATAAAGGGGCGCAACGCCCTGGCCTTCCGGGCGGCCCGCTGGCTGGAGACTCGCTGCCTGAGCCGCGCGGCGCGCATCCTGGCCATCAGCGAGTGCACCAAGCGCGACTTGGTGGAGCTGTACAACATCCCGCCGGAGCGGGTCACCGTGGTGCCCCTGGCCGCCGACCCCGGCCTGGCCCCGGTCAAGGACCCCGCGGCGCGGGACGAAGTTTTGAGGCGCTACGCTCTGGAAGCGGGGAGCTACTACTTCTACCTGGGCGGCATAGACCCACGCAAAGACTTGCCAACCCTGCTGCGGGCCCTGCTAATATTGCGGGAGCAGGGCCGCCCGGCGGTGCTGGCCTTGGCCGGCAAGGTGGAGCGGGACAAGCACTACCCCGCCCTGGCCCGGCTCATCGAGGGGATGGACCTGGCCCCGGCGGTGAAGTTCCTGGGCTTCGTGCCCGACCAGGATCTGCCCGCCCTGTACTCTGGTACCACGGCCTTCGCCTTTCCCTCGCTCTACGAGGGCTTCGGCCTGCCGCCCCTGGAGGCCATGGCCTGCGGCGCGCCGGTGGCGGCGGTGCGGGCCGCGGCGGTGCCCGAGGTGGTGGAGGAGGCGGGCATCCTGGCGCCCCCTGGCGATGCCCGCGCCCTGGCCCAGGCCCTGGCCGCCCTGACAGACGACCCCGAGCTGGCCCAGCGCTACCGGGCCTTGGGATTCAAGCAGGCCGCCCGATTCTCCTGGGAGCGGGCGGCGGCCCAGACCCTGGCTGTTTACGAGGAGGTGGCCTCTGCTGGATGAGCCCAAAAGCCGCGTAGGCGGATGGCTCCTGGAGACCGCCCTGGCCCTGGTGGTGGCCGGTTCGGTGTGGTGGCTGTGGCCCCGCCTGGACCTTCCCCGCCTGGGGCATGAGCAGCAGTGGTTTTCCCTGGGCTGGCTGTTTGCCCTGGGTCTGGGGGCCGCCTGGCGGGCCCTTTGGCCCCAACCCCGGGGCGACGACGCCCATCACCTGCTCAGGGCGGGCACCTGCTCCTCGGCCGCCCTGGGACTGGGAGTGGTGTTCGTTGTCCTGTTGGCCGGCTCCATGGGCCTGGGCAACTACAAGCTGTGGCTGGGCATCGTCTATCTGGGCGGGGTCACGCTCAGCCTGGCCAGCCTGACCCTGCGCCTGCGCAGCGAGATAAGCGCCCGTCCCGAGGGCGAGCTTCTGGCCATGCTGGCCGGAGCGGCCATTTCCTTCGCCGCCTGCCTGCTGGTCTTGCCCTGGGTGCGGCCCGACCTCACCGCCCTGTGGCCCCCGCCAGCCGGCGAGTTGTTGACGCCCTTGGCCTCCGCCGCCCTGTGGGGAGGCATAGCCGGGGCCACCCTGCCGGTAGTGCGCCTGTTGGGCGGCGACCGGCGCCTGGCCTGGATCATCTTCCTGGCCGTGGGCCTGGGACCCGGCCCGGCCCTGGCGGTCAGCTGGCTGCCCCTGGCGCCCCTGGCCGTGGTATGCGCCATCCTGGTGGGACTGGCCTCGCTGCGGCTCATCAGCCCCCGCGCCCGCCGCGCCGCCGTCCAACACGCCGGGCAGGACGAGGAAACCCGCCCCCTGTCCTTCTACTGGCTGCTGCGCGGCCTCATGCTGATCTGGTGGGGCGTGGGCGCGGCGGTCACCCTGGCCGCCGCCTGGTGGTACCCCCGGGTGGGAGCCATGTTCACCGACGCCATCTGGCTCAGGGCGGTGGGTCTGGGGGCCTTCATGGTCACCTGCGTGGGGCTTTTGGCCGAGTACGCCCAGCCGTTGTTGGGCCGCAGCGACAGCCCCCGCCTGGGCCGCGACCGCAAGGTAGTGGGCATCTTCTGCTCGGTGCTGGTGCTGTTGGCCGCCCTTAGCCCCTTCTTGCTCATGCAGCCGCCGGCCAACGCCCACCTGCCTTCCTATTTCGCCGACGGGGCCCGCGCGGTGCTCTTGCGCGAGGAGACGGTGCTGGGGCCCCACAACCCGGAGATAGAGTTCAAGCCGCCCACCTGGCTCAGCAACCTCAGCCGGGTGTTCGTGATCAGCCTCTTGAGCGACGGGGCCCAGGTTCAGCAGGGCCAGGTGGTGGCCCAGCTCATCGCCACCGACGAGCAGGACCTGCCCCACATCTACCAGCTGCGGGCGGGCATCGACACGGCGGAGTGGGACCTGGACAAGCGGGAGATGAGCCTGGAGGCTGGCCACCGCCCGGCGCGCCTGGCCTCCACCTGGATAGTCTACACCGCCAGCGGCGAGGCCTTCATGGCCCACGACTACTTCACCGGATTGTACCTGGGCCGCCGGGTGGAGCGCCTGACCAGCGTGCGCCTGCGCTACCTCTACAAGAACAAGCCGGGCAAACCGCCGGTGACCCTGGTGCTGCGCAAAGTCTTCCTATACTGATTCTTATTTTTTTAGAACGGCTAGAGACCAACACCGTAGTGAGCGTCCCTGGTGACCGGCTAAGGTAAGTTGGTTCTCTAAATATTTGCGTCAAGCGGCCCAGCCAGGGGGACGCGGGCAAGGCATCCGGCGAGCGCGGGCCGCAGGCGTAGCAAAAGCTACGTCGAGGCCCAAGCGATGCCGGTAACGCCGTCCCCGGCCGCCTGGCGCGGCCGACAAAGCAAAAAAAGTGAGGCCCTCCCGAAGGAGGACCTCACCAGCACTTGCTTTTTGGCGCGGGCGGTGCGGCTTACTTGGCCGCAGCTTCGTCGACCAACTCCACCATGGCCATAGAGGCGGCGTCGCCCCGGCGCACGCGGGTGGGCAGCACGCGGACGTAGCCACCCTGACGGCTGCTGAAGCGGGTCTTGCCGTCGTCGAAGAGCTTGCTGCAGATCTTGTGGTTGTGGACATAAGCTTCCACCTGGCGGCGGGCGTGCAGATCGCCCCGCTTGGCCAGCGTGATCATCTTCTCAGCTATGCGCTTAAGCTCTTTGGCCTTGGCCTCGGTGGTCTCGATTTTCTCGTGCTCGAACAGCGAGGTGACCATATTGCGCAGCATGGCCTTGCGATGGGACGTGGTGCGCGAAAGCCTGCGATTGTCTTTACCGTGTCTCATTTTTCCTTCGTCCTCGCCTCGAGTTCTTCCCGGCTGGGGAAGTCGTCCAAGCCGCCCATGCCCAGGCTCAGGCCCATCTCAACCAGCATTTCCTTGATCTCGTTCAAGGACTTGCGGCCGAAGTTCTTTGTCTTGAGCATCTCAGACTCGGTTTTTTGCACCAATTCGCCGATGTACTTGATGTCGGCGTTCTTAAGGCAATTGGCGCTGCGCACGCTCAACTCCAGCTCGTCCACGGTGCGGAAGAGGTTGTCGTTGAGGGTGGGCTCCTCCACCGACTCTTCCTGGTGGGGCTCAGGCTCCTCCTGGAAGTTGATGAAGATGCTCAGTTGCTCCTTGAGGATTTTGGCCGCGTAGGCCACGGCATCCTCGGGCCAAACCGCCCCGTTGGTGAAAACCTCCAGGGTCAGCTTGTCATAGTCGGTGATCTGGGCCACGCGGGCTTGGGTAACCACGTAATTGACCTTCACGATGGGGCTGAAGGCCGCGTCCAGAGGCACCACCCCGATGGGGTCTTCCTCGCTCTTGTTGCGGTCGGCGGTCACATAGCCCTTGCCGGTCTTCACCGTCAATTCGGCTCTCAGGCTGCCGTCCGGTCCCAGAGTGGCCACCGGGTGTTCGGGGTTTAGTATCTCCACGTCCGGGGGAGCCTGTATGTCACCAGCGGTGACCACACCTTCTCCCTTGGCGTCGATGTGCATCATCGCCGGATCGTGGCCCAGGTACTTCAGGCGCACACCCTTCAGGTTGAGGATGATGTCGCTGACGTCCTCCATCACACCATTGATGGTGGAGAACTCGTGCAACACCCCATCCATGCGCACATTGGTTATGGCCGCCCCCTGCAAGGATGAGATCAGGATGCGCCTGATGGCGTTGCCGATGGTATGGCCAAAGCCACGCTCCAGCGGCTCGCAGGAGAACTTGCCGTAGTACTGGGTGTGGGTTTCTTCGTCCACCTCCAGGCGCGACGGCCTGATGAGTTCTCTCCAGTTTCTCTCCATGACCTCTCTCTAACTGCTAGCGGGAGTACAGCTCCACGATGAGCTGCTCCTGCATGGGGATGGTCAGCTCTTCGCGGTTGGGCAGCGCCTTGACCGTACCCCTGAATTTGTCGGCCTCCAGCTCCAGCCATCCGGGCACGGTACGCCGCGCCACTGCTTCCAGGGACTGCTTGAGCTGAGCGATCTCGCGGCTGCCGTCCTTAACCGCCACCACGTCGCCTGGCTTCACCCTCGCGGAGGGGATGTTGACCCGGGCTCCGTTGATGGTGATATGGCCGTGGCGCACCCAGTGACGAGCCTGGGCCCGGCTTCCGGCGAAGCCAAGGCGGTAGGCCACGTTGTCCAGCCTGAGCTCCAGGAGCATAAGCAGGTTATGGCCCGTAACGCCGTGCATGCGGGCGGCGCGCTTGTAGGTCAGCTTGAACTGACCCTCGGCCAGGCCGTACATGCGGCGGACCTTTTGCTTCTCCCTCAGCTGCAGACCGTAGTCGCTGGTCTTGCTGCGGCGCTGGCCGTGCTGCCCCGGAGGGAAGGCGCGGCGCTCCACGGCGCATTTATCGCTGAAGCAGCGGTCGCCCTTAAGATAGAGCTTTTGAACCTCGCGGCGGCAAAGCCGGCACACTGAACCTCGGTATCGAGCCAAAATAGCTCCTCCGTGTCGCTAGCGGTGACCCAGACCCACTACACCCGGCGCCGCTTGGGAGGGCGGCAGCCGTTGTGGGGAACGGGGGTTACGTCGCGGATGACAGTTACGTTGAAGCCAACGTTGCCCAGAGCCCGAAGCGCGGCCTCGCGCCCGGAACCAGGCCCCTTGACCTCCACCTCAACAGTACGCATGCCGTTGTCCATGGCCTTCTTGCCGGCATCCTCGGCGGCCAGCTGGGCCGCGAAGGGAGTGGACTTGCGCGAGCCCTTGAAGCCCTGCACACCACTGCTGGACCACGCCACGGTGTTCCCCTGGGGATCGGTAATGGTGATCACCGTGTTGTTGAAAGTGGATTGGATATGAACCACCCCGTTGGGGATGTTCTTTTTTTCCTTGCGCTTGCGGACGCCTTTTTTCACCGCTTTGGCCATTTACTTCTTCCTCTTGCCCATGACCGCCCGGCTGGGGCCCTTACGGGTACGGGCGTTGGTCCGGGTGCGTTGGCCGTTGACCGGCAGACCGCGGCGGTGCCTAAGGCCCCGGTAGCAGCCCAAGTCCATTAGGCGCTTGATGTTCATGGAGATCTCGCGCCGCAGGTCGCCCTCCACCTTGTAGGCGTGGTCGATGACCAGACGAATATTGTTGATCTCTTCGTCGGTCAGCTCTCCGGCCTTGGTGGCGGGATCAACCCCACTCTCAGCCAAGATCTTGGCAGCCGAGGTGTGGCCGATACCATAAATGTAGGTCAGCGCGATCTCGATGCGCTTATTGCGCGGTAGGTCGATGCCTGAAATTCTGGCCACGCCTATCCTCCCTAACCTTGACGCTGCTTGTGACGCGGATTCTTCTTGCAAATCACCCGCACCACTCCAGCACGCTTGATGATCTTGCAGTCCTTGCAGATGCGCTTGACCGATGCCCGAACCTTCATGGGACCATCTCTCTTTACAAGCCATGCCGGCTGCTCAAGGGCCTTGCCAACCCCTGATCTTGCCTCCGGCCTCCAGTTATCCCTGCCCGTTAGGGCAGGCTCAGTATTCGCGGACCGTCCTCGGTGACGGCCACGGTGTGTTCAAAGTGGGCCGAAAGTTTACCGTCGGCGGTGACCGCCGTCCAGCCATCGGCCAATATTTTCACTTCGTACCCGCCGGCGTTGACCATAGGTTCTATGGCCAGCACCAATCCGGGCTTAAGCTCCACCCCGCGCCCGACCTTGCCGAAATTGGGCACTTGGGGGTCTTCGTGCAGGGCCCGCCCGATGCCGTGGCCCACGAACTGGCGGACCACGCTGAATCCGGCGTCTTCCACCACTTTCTGCACCGCCGCCGAGACGTCTCCCAGGCGGTTACCCGGCTTCATCATCTCGATACCCGCGGCCAAGGAGCGCTCGGTGGCCTCCATGAGCCTCTGGGCATCTTCGCTTATCCGGCCCACGGCAATGGTCATGGCCGCGTCGCCGTTGAAGCCGTTCAAGACCGCCCCGAAATCCACCGAGAGGATGTCTCCCTCCCTGAGAGGATCGGAGCGCGGGAACCCGTGTACGACCTCGCTATTCACCGAGCAGCACAGGCTGTACTTATACCCGTGGTAGCCCTTGAATCCGGGTTTCGCCCCGGCGTCCCGGCACATGGCCTCGGCCATGGCGTCCAGGTGGGCCGTGGTCACCCCGGGCTTTACCTCCGCTTTGACCGCTCTGAGCACCTGGGCCACCAGACGGTTGGCCTGGGCCATCAGCTCGATCTCGACCGGAGTTTTCAGAACGATCATGCCGCTCTTTGTCCCGCTCCGGCCGCGGTTTAACCCAAAACCGCCTTTATGCGATCCAGGATCTCACCCATGCCGCCCACGCCGTCGATGGGGCGCAGCAGGCCTTTGGCCTTGTAGTAGTCGATGAGCGGCTCGGTCTGCGATGCGTAGACCTTCAACCGGTTGCCCACCGTCTCTTCGTTATCGTCGTCGCGCTGGTACAGCTCGCCGCCGCACTTGTCGCAGACGCCCTCAACCTTGGGCGGATCGAACATCACGTGGAAGCCCTGGCCGCAGGCCTTGCAGGTGCGGCGGCCGGTCAGGCGGCCCATCAGCTCGCTGTTGGGGACCTCGATGCTGATCACGTGGTCGATCTTCTTGCCCATGCCGGCCAGGACCTTATCCAGAGCCTCGGCCTGGGGCACGGTGCGCGGGAAACCGTCGAGCATGAAACCTTTTTCGCAGTCGGGCTTGGCGATGCGGTCCTTGGCCAGGCCAATAACCACCTCGTCAGGCACCAGCTGGCCGGAGTCCATGTACTTTTTGGCCTCCATGCCCAGCGCGGTCTGGTTTTTCACCGCCTCGCGCAGCATGTCGCCGGTGCTGATCTGAGGTATCCCATAGGCGTCGATAAGCATCTTGGCCTGGGTCCCTTTGCCCGCCCCCGGAGGGCCCAACAGAATCAGGTTCATTATCTCACTCCCTCTCCAAACTTATATCCCCACAAAACCTTCTCCGAAGAGAAGCCTCCCAATCGCTTGCTACCGCCGTCCCTTGACCACGCCTTTTTTCATGAAGCCTTCGTAGTTGCGCTGCAAGAGATGGCTCTCGATCTGGGCCATGGTGTCCATGGCCACGCCCACCACGATCAGCAGGGCCGTGCCGCCAAAGTAGAAGGGCACGTTGAACTGGCTGATGAGGATGGTGGGCAGCACGCAGACCGCGCTTACGTACACCGCGCCGCCCAGGGTGATGCGGGTCAACACCCGGTCGATGTATTCCGCGGTGCGCTTGCCGGGGCGGATGCCCGGGATAAAGCCGCCGTACTTCTTCATGTTGTCCGCCACGTCCTCGGGGTTGAAGGTCACCGCCGTGTAGAAGTAGCAGAAGAAGAAGATGAGGACCACGAACAGCAGGCTGTAGATCCAGCCGCCGGGGGTGATGGCCGAAGCCGCCTGCTGCACCCAGCTTATCTGGATGAACTGGGCGATGGTGGCCGGGAACATGATGATCGAGCTGGCGAAGATGGGCGGAATAACGCCCGAGGTGTTTATCTTCAGTGGCAGGTGGGTGGTCTGGCCGCCGTACATGCGCCGCCCCACCACCCGTTTGGCGTACTGCACCGGCAGCCGCCGCTGGCCCTGCTCCACGAACACGATGGCCGCGATGACTCCCACCATCATGATGACTAGGATCACCACCATGAAGATGTTGATCTCGCCCAGGCTCATCATGCGGAAGGTGCTGTGGATGGCGCTGGGCATGCGGGCCACGATGCCCGCGAAGATGATCAGGCTGATGCCGTTGCCGATGCCGCGCTCGGTGATCTGCTCACCCAGCCACATGATGAACGAGGTGCCCGCGGCCAGGGTGATCATGGTCATTACCCTGAAGGCCCAGCCGGGATCGGGCACGACCATGGCGCCGCCGGGGCTGGTCATGGACTCCAGGCCCACCGCGATGCCGAAGCCCTGAACCAGGGCCAGGACAACCGTGCCGTAGCGGGAGTACTGGGTGATCTTCTTGCGACCCTCCTGGCCTTCCTTCTTCAGTTGGGCCAGGTGGGGGACCACCACGGTCAACAGCTCCAAGATGATGCTGGCGCTGATGTAGGGCATGATGCCCAGAGCGAAGATGCTCATGCGCTCCAGGGCCCCGCCGCTGAACATGTCGAACAGCCCCAGCAGGGTGCCCTGGTAACGGGCAAAGAAGGCGCTGAGCGCGTCGGCGTCAATGCCGGGCGTGGGGATGGCGCAACCCACCCGATACACGGCCAGCATGATCAGCGTGAAGAAAATCCGGCGCTTGAGCTCCGGAATCCTGAGCATATTGCCGACGCCAGCGACTGCCACCTTACACCAACTCCACCGATCCGCCTGCCGCCTCGACCTTGGTCTTGGCGCCCGCGCTGATCTTGTCAACCTTGACGGTAAGAGCTACTTGAATGTCGCCATCGCCCAACAGCTTGATGGCGTCGAAGGTGCCCTTGATGAGGCCGGCCTCGGCCAGGGCCTGAGCGTCCACCACGCTGCCGGCCTCGAAACGGGCCAGGTCGCGCAAGTTCACCTCGGCAATATTCTTGCGGAAGTGATAGTTGGAGAAGCCCCGTTTGGGCAGACGCCGCTGCAGGGGCATCTGGCCGCCCTCGAAGCCGGGCCGCACTCCGCCGCCGCTGCGCGAGTTCTGGCCCTTGTGGCCCTTGCCCGCGGTCTGCGCGGTGCCCGAGCCCTGGCCGCGCCCGATGCGCTTGCGGCTTTTTTTGGCCCCAGCCGGGGGCTTGAGTTCATTGAGCTTCATGGTGCTTCCTCTACTTCTCGTCGGCCAGCACCTGGACCAGGTGCTCGACCTTTTTGACCATGCCCCTGATGGCCGGGGTGTCGTTGAGGGTCATGACCTTGTTCATCTTGGTCAGGCCAAGACCCTTGAGGGTGTCCCGGTGCCGTTTGGGGCGGCCAATTCCGCTTCTTACCAGCTTGACCTGAAAGGTTTTATCTGCCATGTCGCACCTCTCCGGCCCTTAGGCCACCACCTGGTCCACCGGCAGGGCGCGGCGCTTGGCCATGTCCTCGGGGCTCTTGAGGGAGCGCAGTCCCTCCATGGTGGCTTTGATCACGTTGTGGGGGTTGTGGGTGCCCAAAACCTTGGTCAGGATGTCGGTGACCCCGGCAGCCTCCAAGACCGCGCGCACCGCGCCGCCGGCGATAACCCCGGTTCCGGGACGAGCGGGCTTCAAGAGCACTTTGCCCGCCCCGAAGCGGCCGATAATCTCGTGGGGAATGGTCCCCTCGGCCAGAGGTATGGGGGTCATGTCGCGCTTGGCTTTTTCCACGCCCTTGCGGATGGCCTCAGGCACTTCATTGGCCTTGCCCAGGCCGAAACCCACGCTTCCCTGTCCATCTCCCACCACGACCACGGCCGCGAAGGAGAAGCGGCGCCCGCCCTTGACCACTTTGGCCACGCGGTTGATGTGCACCACCTTATCAATGAGCTGGTTTTCTTCCTCGCTCACTTCTCTTCGTCTGCGTCTGTCCAGCAAGGCCTTTTTCCTCTTATCAAGAAACGCCTAGGCGCTTCTTAGAAATCCAGACCCGCTTCGCGGGCCGCCTCGGCCAGAGCTTTCACTCGGCCGTGGTACAAAAATCCATTGCGGTCGAAAACCACCTGCTTGATGCCCTTGGCCTGGGCCTTGGCCGCTATGGCCGCGCCCACCTTTTTGGCGGTTTCCACGTTGCCGCGGTGTCCTTGGTGTCCGCTCAGGTCCTGAGGCAGGCTGCTGGCCGCGACCAGGGTGTTGCCGTTCTCATCGTCTATGATTTGCACATAGATGTTGTCCAGGGAGCGGAACACGCACAGCCGGGGGCGCTCGCTGGTGCCGCGCACCTTACGGCGCACCCGCACCTTGCGCTTGGCCCAGGCGACTTTTCTCTTTGAGGTCTTACCCATGGTTATATACCCCTGTGCCCCGGTTACTTCACGCCGGCCTTGCCCACCTTGCGCCGGATGACCTCGTCGGCATACTTGATGCCTTTGCCCTTGTAGGGCTCGGGAGGCCGGAAGGCGCGGATGGTGGCCGCAGTTTGACCCAGGAGCTCTTTGTCGATGCCGCTCAGGGTGATTACGGTGTTTTTCTCCACCGAAGCGCTGATGCCCTCGGGAAGCTTGAATTCCACCGGGTGGCTGAAGCCCAAGGTCAGCTTCAGGGTGTCGCCGGCGGCCTCGGCCCGGTAGCCCACGCCGTTGATCTCCAACACCTTGGTGAAGCCTTTGCTGACTCCGTCCACCATGTTGGCGACCAGGGAGCGGAACAGGCCCCACAGGCCACGGGCCTTGAGGGAGCCGTCGGCCGGGGTCACGACGAGCTTGTCGTCTTCCTGGCTGACCTTCACCAAGGGGTGCAACTCACGGCTGAGAACGCCCTTGGGCCCCTTGACCTCGATCTTCATTTCTTCGATGGTCACCTGAACGCCCGAGGGCAGGACCACCGGTTGTTTACCTACGCGAGACATTGCTTAACTCCCATCCCCTACCAGACGGCGCAAATGAGTTCACCGCCCACCTTGGCGATCCGAGCGGCTTTGTCGCTCATGACGCCCTTGGGGGTGGAGAGGATGTTGATGCCCAAGCCGCTGCGCACCTTGGGGATCTGGTCGTATCCCACGTACACCCGGCAGCTGGGCTTGCTGATCCGCTTGATGCCCTCGATGACCGGCTCGCCGGCCAGGTAACGCAGCTTAATGGTCAATAGCCCCTGCTTGTCATCGGCCTGTACCGAAAGGTCGGCGACGTAACCCTCTTCCTTGAGCACGCGGGCCACGGCGGCCTTGAGCTTGGAGGAAGGAATGGTCACCTCGTCTTGATGGGCCATCATCGCGTTACGCACGCGAGTGAGCAGGTCGGCCACGGGATCTTGCATAGACATGGCGACTCTCCTACCAGCTCGACTTGATCACGCCGGGGATCTCGCCCCGAAGCGACATATCGCGGAAGCAGATACGGCAAATGCCGAATTTGCGTAAAAAGGCCCTGGGCCGGCCGCAAATGGGGCAGCGGTTGTAGGCCCGCACCTTGAATTTGGGCTTACTCTTGGCCTTATTTCTCAATGCTGTTTTGGCCAACTTACTCGCCTCCCGCTAATTTGCCCTGAAGGGCATGCCCAGCAACTTCAGCAGGGCCCGGCCCTCCTCATCGGTAGGGGCGGTGGTTACGATAGTGATGTTCATTCCCTTGACCTTGTCGATCTTGTCGTACTCGATCTCGGGAAAGATGATGTGCTCCTTGATGCCCAGGGTGTAGTTACCCCGGCCGTCAAAAGCCTTGGGGCTCACCCCACGGAAGTCACGCACCCGGGGGAGAGCAATGTGCATCAGCTTGTCCAAGAAGTACCACATGGTCTCGTTGCGCAGAGTCACCGAAGTCCCCACCGGCATGCCTTCCCTCAATTTGAAGGAGGCGATGGAGCGCTTGGCCCGGTTGATCAGGGCTTTTTGGCCCGCGATCTGGGTAAGCTCCACGGCGGCGGCATCGAGCACCTTGATGTTCTGGATCGCCTCGCCCACACCCATGTTGAGCACCGTCTTCACCACGCGCGGCACGCGCATGATGTTGTCGTAGGCGAAGTTTTCCATAAGCTGGGGCACTACTTGCTCTTCGTAGTAGCTACGCAGCCTGGGTTTGGCTTTTGCTTCCATCTTCCTCTAGCTCCTCTGTTGAAGCCGGTATCGTCCCGGCTCGTCCCAGGGGCCGGACGCCCTGCGTTGGCAGCGCGTCTAGTTATCCATGAATTCGCCGCACTTTGCACAAAAGCGGGCGGACTTACCGTTTTCCAATTCCTTGCGGCCCACGCGCACCGGTTGGTTGCACTTGGGGCACAAGAGAGACAAGTTGCTCAGATTCAGCGGGGCCTCGCGCTCGACGATGCCGCCCTGGCTGCTCTGTCCGGCCCGGGTGTGGCGCTTGATCATGTTGACCTTTTCCACCACCGCCCGATCCTTGTCCGGGATAACCTTGAGCACCTTGCCCACTTTGCCCTTTTCGCGGCCGGCTATCACCAGGACCTTGTCGTCCTTTTTGATGCTGAACTTTTGCTTCATGGCCAAACCTACAGGACCTCGGGGGCCAGGGAAACTATCTTCATGAAGTTCTTAGCCCTCAGTTCCCTGGCCACCGGCCCGAAGATACGGGTTCCGATGGGCTCGCGAGCCTGGTTGATCAGGACCGCCGAGTTGTCGTCAAACTTGATGAAGGTGCCGTCGGGCCGGTGTACTTCCTTGGCCGTGCGCACCACCACCGCTTTCATCACATCGCCCTTTTTCACCTTGGAGTTGGGCAGGGCTTCCTTCACCGAAACCACGATGATGTCACCCACCGAGGCATAGCGGCGCTTGGAACCGCCCAACACCTTGATGCAATAGAGCCTCTTGGCGCCGGAGTTGTCGGCGGCCAGGAGATTTGTTTCAGGCTGGATCATGGCGTATCGCTCCTAGCAGGGGCCCTTAGGCCACCCTCTCCAGCACCTTGCTGACGCGCCAACGTTTATGACGGCTCAAGGGGCGGCTCTGACGAATGAGTACGGTGTCGCCCACCTGGCAATCGTTGCTCTCGTCGTGGGCCATGAACTTGGCCCGGCGGCGCACGTATTTCTTATAGACGGGGTGCTTTACCAGGCGCTCTACCTGGACCACCACCGTCTTGTCCATTTTGTCGCTTACCACCACCCCGGCCAGAGCCTTGGAGTTTCCGCGTTCCTTATCGGCCATGGAATTATACCCCCTAAAGCGCCTGGGCCTGGCGCTGATTGATAAAGGTCAGCACCCTGGCGATGTCTTTTTTGGTCTGATTCACCCGCATGGGGTTCTCCAGCTGGCCGGTTGAATGCTGAAACTTGAGGTTGAACAGCTCTTGCCGTAAATCCTCCAGCTTCTGGGCCAACTCCTCCAGCGAGAGTTCTGTGAGCTCAGCGGCCTTCATGGCGTCAGCTCCTCTCCACTATCCGGCACTTGAAGGGCAGCTTGTGGCTTGCCAGCCTCAGGGCCTCAAGGGCGACCTCGCGGGTCACACCGTCAATTTCAAAAATCATGCGCCCGGGACGGATGACCGCCACCCAACCTTCGGGAGCGCCCTTGCCTTTGCCCATGCGGGTTTCCGCCGGCTTGGAGGTAAAGGGCTTGTCAGGGAACACCCGGATGAACACCTGCCCGCCGCGCTTGATGTGGCGGGTGATGGCGATACGGCCGGACTCGATCTGGTGGTTGTCCATCCACCCCCGGTCCAGGGCCTGCAGCCCAAACTGGCCGAAGCTCACCCGGTTGCCCTTTTGGGCCATGCCCCGCATACGGCCTTTTTGGACCTTGCGATGTCTTACTCTCTTTGGCGCCAGCATGGTCTGCTATGCCTTTCCTTAAATCTCCGTCGGAACTCGCCCTAGGCGTTGATCTCGCGGTCGCTGTCGTCGAGGACCTCGCCCTTGAACACCAACACCTGCACCCCGATGATGCCGTAGGTGGTCTGCGCCTGGGTGAAGCCGACGTCGATGTCGGCCCTGAGGGTGTGCAACGGCACCCGGCCCTCACGGTACCACTCGCGCCGCGCCATCTCCGCGCCGCCCAAACGGCCGGCGCACTGGATGCGGATGCCCTGGGCGCCGAACTTCATGGCGCTCATGACCGCCCGCTTCATGGCCCGGCGGAAGGCGATGCGCCGAAGCAACTGGCCCGCCACGTTCTCGGCCACCAACTGGGCGTCTATCTCGGGCTTGCGCACTTCGTGGATGTCAACCATCACGTCGCGCTTGACCCGCTTTTCCAGCTCGCGCTTGAGGTTCTCGATCTCCGAGCCCTTCTTGCCGATGACGATGCCCGGCCGCGCGGTGTGGATGCGTATCTTGGCCTTGTCCGCCGCACGCTCGATCTCGATCCGGCTTACGCCGGCGTGAGCGAGCTTCTTCTTTACGAAGGTGCGGATCTGCCAGTCCTCGTAGACCAGGGCTGCGTAGTCCTTGTTCGCGAACCAGCGGGAATCCCAGGTGCGGATGACGCCCAGCCTAAATCCTACGGGATGTACCTTCTGACCCAAAACCAGCTCTCCTTGCCTAGCGCTCGTCCAGCACCACGGTAATGTGGCTGGTCCGCTTGCGAATGATATAGGCCCGGCCCATGGCCCGGGGGCGCCAACGCTTCAAAGTGGGGCCGCCGTCTACGAAGGCTTGTTTAATGTAGAGGTTGTCGGCGTCCACATTGCTGTCGTTGGTGGCGTTGGCCACCGCGGAACTGATTACCTTGCTGAACAAACCGGCCGCTTTTTTGGGGGTGAACTTGAGCTTGTTAAGCGCTTCGCCCACCTTCATTCCCCGCACCGCGTCGGCCACCAGACGGGCCTTGCGGGGGGATATGCGCACGAATTTGGCTTTGGCCACCGCTTCCATGGGCCTACCTCTTCTTACCCTTCTTGTCCGAAGCGTGACCGTAGTAGGTGCGGGTGGGAGAAAACTCACCCAACTTGTGCCCCACCATGTTCTCGGTCACGAACACCGGAATGAACTTTTTGCCGTTGTGCACCGCAAAGGTCAAGCCCACGAAATCAGGCATGATGGTTGAGCGGCGGCTCCAGGTCTTGATGACCTTGCGGCTGCCCGATGCCTGGGTTTGGTCGACCTTCCCGGCCAAATGTCCGTCCACGAAGGGACCTTTTTTAAGGCTACGCGACATGGCTGGCTCCTACTACTGATAGCGCCGGCGGACGATGAAGTTGTCCGAAGGCTTCTTCTTGCGGGTGCGGTAGCCCTTGGAGGGCTGGCCCCAGGGGCTGCAGGGGTGACGACCACCGCTGCTGCGTCCCTCGCCGCCGCCCATGGGGTGGTCGACCGGGTTCATGGCCACGCCACGGACCTTGGGCCGCTTGCCCAACCACCGGGTGCGGCCGGCTTTGCCCCAGTTGAAATTCTCGTGCTGCTCGTTGCCCACCTCGCCGATAGTAGCCCGGCAGTTCAGGTGGACGCGCCGCATCTCGCCGGAAGGCAGCTTCAAGGTGGCGTAGCCGGATTCCTTGGCCATCAGTTGGGCGTAGGTTCCGGCCGAGCGCACTATCTGACCGCCAGCCCCGATCTTGAGCTCCACGTTGTGCAAGTGGGTGCCCAAGGGGATGTTGGCCAGGGGCATGGCGTTGCCCGGCATGATGTCTGCCTTGTCGCCGCTGACCACCGTGGTGCCTACAGTCAGGCCCTTGGGGGCCAGGATGTAGCGCTTCTCGCCGTCCAGGTAGTGCAGCAGGGCGATGTTGGAGCTGCGGTTGGGATCGTATTCGATGCTGGCCACCTTGGCCGGCACGCCGAACTTGTCCCGCTTAAAGTCGATGCGCCGATAACGCCGCTTGTGCCCGCCGCCCCGGTGACGGGAAGTAACCCGCCCGTAGTTGTTGCGCCCACCGGTTTTTTGGATGGGCTCCAACAAGCTCTTTTCCGGTTCGGTCCGGGTGATTTCCTCACGCTCCAGATAGGTCCTAAAGCGCCGTCCCGGCGAAGTCGGTTTGTATTTCTTAATGGCCATGGTCCAGGTCCTCTCTCGGCTGACGGGCTCTTACGCCCCCTCGAAGAACTCCACGCTGTGGCCGGGGGCCAGGGTGACGTAGGCCTTCTTCCAGTCGCTGCGCCGGCCCAAGATCTTGCCCATGCGCTTGTTTTTACCGGTGCAATTGGTGGTACGCACCTTGAGCACCTTGACCTCGAAGAGCTTCTCCACCGCCTGGCGAATCTCCACCTTGGTGGCCCGCTTATCGACCTCGAACAAAAGCTGGTTGCCCAACTCCTTGACAATGGTCCCCTTCTCGGTGACCAGAGGCCGACGAATCACTTCTCTCAAATTTTTCACGACAGGGCCTCCTCGATACCGGCAACCGCGCCCTCCAGGAGCAGGAGCCGGTCATGTTTGAGGATGTCGTAGACGTTGAGCCCCTCGGCCCTGAGCACCTTCACCCGCGGCACGTTGCGCCCGCTTTTTTCCACCATCTCGTCGGCGGAGGGGATGACCACCAGGCAATCGCCGGCGGCCAGGTTGCTCAGCACGGCCACAAAGTCCTTGGTCTTGATGGACTCCAGGTCGAAGCCTCTCAGCACGGTCAGCTTTTCCTCACCCAGCTTGCTGGAGAGAGCCGAACGCAGAGCGGCCTTTTTGACCTTCTTGGGCACGCTGTAGTTGTAGTCGCGGGGCTTGGGCCCAAAGGTGGTGCCGCCGCCACGCCACAGGGGGCTGCGCCGGCTGCCCGAGCGGGCGCGGCCGGTGCCTTTTTGCCGCCAGGGTTTGCGGCCACCGCCGCGAACCTCCTTGCGGATTTTGGTGCAGGCGGTTCCGGCGCGGCGCTTAGCCAGCTGCCACACCACCACCTCATGCAGCAGGTGCGGTTTGACCTCGGCCCCAAAGACGGCCTCGGACAGCTCGACCTGGCCGACCTTTTGGTTATTTCGGTCTAATACATCCAACGTAGGCATCTTGATCACCTAAGAGTGCTTTAAGCCTTTTCGATGAAGACGATACCGCCCCTGGCCCCGGGCACTGCGCCCTTGACCAAGACCAGGTTGTCCTCGGGGCGAACATCCACCACCTTGAGATTGCGAGCCTGCATGCGCTCGTAACCGTAGTGGCCTGGCATGCGACGTCCTTTGACCACCCGGGCGGGATCGGCGCTTTGGCCGATGGAGCCGGGCAAGTCGTGGGTGGTGCATCCGTGAGTCTTGCGGCCGCCGCCGAAGCCGTGGCGCTTGACTACACCGGAGAAACCACGTCCCTTGGTGCGCCCGGTCACATTGACCTTCTCGCCGCGGGCGAACATCGCCGCGGTGATTTCCTGGCCCACCTCAAATTCGGCGGTGTCATCCACCTTGAACTCTTTGAGCACCGCCTTGGGGTCAACCCCGGCTTTGGCAAAGTGGCCGCTGGCGGGCTTGTTAGCCCGGCTGGCCTTTTTCTCGCCAAAGCCCAGTTGCAGGGCGTTGTACTGCTCTTTGTCCGAGGTTTTCACCTGCACCACAGTGCAGGGGCCCACCTGGAGCACCGTTACGGGAACCGCTTTGCCCTCGCTGAGGAACAGGCGGGTCATCCCGATCTTTTTTCCTATTAGTCCCTTGAGCATGAGTCGCCTCGCGACGCTTACAGCTTGATTTCCACATCCACACCGGCGCTCAAGTCCAGCTTCATCAAGGCGTCCACCGTTTGCTGGGTGGGCTCCAAGATATCAAGCAGGCGCTTGTGGGTGCGGATCTCGAACTGCTCCCGGCTCTTCTTGTCGATGTGCGGGGAACGCAGTACGCAGAACTTGTTTATCACCGTGGGCAGCGGGATAGGCCCGGCCACCTTGGCCCCGGTGCGGCGCGCGGTCTCCACGATCTCGGCTGCGGACTGGTCCAGCAGCTTGTGATCATAGGCCTTGAGCCTAATGCGGATCTTCTGGTTCTGGATCATGAGGCCAACTCCTCGGCTAACTCTATCTCGCGCGCCCTAGCGGCGGACTGAAAGTCTCCCTACTCGATGATTTCGCTGACCACGCCCGCGCCGACGGTACGACCGCCTTCACGGATGGCGAAGCGAAGCTCTTTTTCCATGGCGATCGGGGTGATCAGGTTGGCCTCGATGGCCACGTTGTCACCAGGCATCACCATCTCCACACCCTCGGGAAGCTCCACCACTCCGGTCACGTCGGTGGTCCGGAAGTAGAACTGGGGGCGATAGCCGTTGAAGAAAGGAGTGTGACGGCCACCCTCCTCCTTGCTCAGCACGTAAACCTCGGCCTTGAAACGGGTGTGCGGCTTGATCGAGCCCGGCTTGGCCAAAACCTGGCCGCGCTCGACGTCGTCGCGCTTGACACCGCGCAGCAGAGCGCCGATGTTGTCGCCCGCCTCGCCCGAGTCCAAAATCTTGCGGAACATCTCCACCCCGGTGCAGACCGTCTTGGTGGTGTCCTTGATGCCCACGATCTCAACCTCGTCGCCGATCTTGACCTGGCCGCGCTCGATACGACCGGTCACCACGGTGCCGCGGCCGGAGATGGAAAACACGTCCTCGATGGGCATCAGGAAAGGAAGGTCGATCTGGCGCACCGGCTGGGGAATGAAGGCGTCAACCGCCTCCATCAGCTCGAAGATGGGCTTGCAGTCCGGGCAATCCGCCTTGCCGCAGCCGCAGTTCAGGGCTTTGAGCGCGCTGCCCTTGACGATGGGAGTGTCGTCGCCGGGGAACTCGTACTTGTCCAAAAGCTCGCGAAGCTCCAGCTCCACCAGCTCGATGAGCTCCTCGTCGTCGACCATGTCCACCTTGTTCAAGAACACCACGACGGCGGGCACGCCCACCTGACGGGCGAGCAGGATGTGCTCACGGGTCTGGGGCATCGGGCCGTCGTCCGCGCCGACCACCAAAATAGCGCCGTCCATCTGGGCTGCGCCGGTGATCATGTTCTTGATGTAGTCCGCGTGACCAGGGCAGTCAACGTGGGCGTAGTGACGGTTGGCCGTCTCGTACTCCACGTGCGCCGTGGCGATGGTGATGCCGCGTTCGCGCTCTTCCGGGGCCTTGTCGATCTCGTCGAAAGCCACGAAGTTAGCCCCCCCACGGGTGGAAAGGCACTTGGTAATCGCGGCCGTCAACGTGGTCTTGCCGTGGTCGATGTGACCGATGGTGCCAACGTTACAATGCGGCTTGTTTCGCTCAAACTTTGCCTTGGCCATGATCCCTATATCCTCCTAATCGGCTCTTCAAGCCGCCAGGCCGCGTTGCCGGGCCTCGCGCTCGTCACGCGCCCGCTCGATGACTTCTTGCGCCATGGAAGCGGGCACTGGGTCGTAGTGAGAAAATTCCATGCTAAAAGTGGCGCGGCCCTGAGTGGCCGAGCGCAAATCTCCGGCGTAGCCGAACATGGCGGCCAGAGGCGCGGTTGCGTCGATTACCTGCACCCCGGGGCGCGATTCCATGGCGACCACCCGGCCCCGGCGTGAGCTCAGGTCGCCCATTACGTCGCCCATGTACTCTTCGGGGGTGGTGATCTCCAGCTTCATGATGGGCTCTTTGAGCTGCGCGCCGGCCTTGGCCGCCGCCGCCTTGAGGCCCATGGAAGCCGCGATGGAGAAGGCGCGCTCGTTGGAGTCCACCTCGTGGTAGGACCCGTCGTAGAGCACCACTTCCACATCTTCCAGAGGGAATCCGGCCAGCACGCCTTTTTGGCAGGCCTCGCGGATGCCGCGCTCGATGGGAGTGAAATATTCCTTGGGAACCGTGCCGCCCACGATCTTCTCGGTGAAGATGACCCCGCTGCCGGCTTCGGCGGGCAGGATGCGCAGCTTCACGTGACCGTACTGGCCGCGGCCGCCGCTCTGCTTCACATAGCGGCCCTCGGCCTCGGCCTCGCGGGTGATGGACTCGCGGTAGGCCACCTGGGGAGCGCCCACCTCGGCGGAGACCTTGAACTCGCGCAATAGGCGGTCCACGATGATCTCCAGGTGCAGCTCGCCCATGCCCCGGATCACGGTCTGGTTGGTCTCGTGATCGTAGTCCACCCGGAAGCTGGGGTCCTCGTCGGACAGGCGCTTGAGCGCCATGCCCAGCTTCTCCACCATGGGCTGGGAAGCGGGCTTGATGGCCACGGCCACCACCGGCTCGGGTATGAACAGGCTCTCCAGTACCACCGGGTGGTCCTGGGAGCACAGGGTGTCGCCGGTGGCCACGTTCTTGAGCCCCACCACGGCCACGATGTCGCCCGCGCCCACCTCGCTGATCTCCTCACGCTGGTTGGCGTGCATCTTCAGCAGGCGGCCCACTCTCTCGCGCTTGTCCTTGTTGGCGTTCACCACGCTGTCGCCGCTGTTGAGGCGGCCGGAGTAGACCCGGAGGAAGGTCAGGTGACCTACGTAGGGGTCGCTCATCAGCTTGAAGGCCAAGGCGGCAAAGGGGGCGTCGTCATCGGCCGGGCGCTCTTCGGTCTCGCCCTGGGGGTTCAGACCGCTCATGGGGGTCACATCCACCGGGGAAGGCAGATAGCTGACCACCGCGTCCAGCAGGGGCTGGATGCCCTTGTTCTTGAAAGCGGAACCCAGAAGCACCGGCACCACCGCCGAGGCCAACACGCCCTTGCGCAGGGCGGCGGTCAGCTCGGCCGGGGTGGGCTCTTCGCCCTCCAGGTAGCGCTCCATCAACGCGTCGTCGAACTCGCAGACCGTGTCGATAAGCTCGGTGCGCAGGGCGGCGTACTCTTCGGCCACCTCGGCGGGCACCGGCCCGGCGGTCACGGTCGTGCCCTGGGAGTCTTCGTCCCAGGTCAGGGCCTCGCCGCGAATCAGATCCACCACCCCGGCGAAGTCCTCGCCCTGGCCCAAAGGCATTTGCAGGGCCAGGGGACGGGCGCCGAGGCGGGTGTGGATCATCTCCACGCAACGGCACCAGTCGGCGCCCACGCGGTCCATCTTATTAATGAAAGCGATGCGGGGCACCCCGTAACGGTCGGCTTGGCGCCAAACCGTCTCGGACTGGGGCTGCACCCCGCCCACCGCGCAGAACACCGCGATGACGCCGTCGAGCACCCTAAGGCTGCGCTCCACCTCGATGGTGAAGTCCACGTGGCCGGGGGTGTCGATGATGTTGATGCGATGCTCTTTCCAGAAGCAAGTCGTGGCTGCGCTGGTGATGGTAATGCCCCGCTCTTGCTCTTGGGCCATCCAGTCCATCACCGCCTGGCCGTCATGCACCTCACCCAGCCGATGGCTCACCCCGGTGTAAAACAGGATGCGCTCGGTGGTTGTGGTCTTGCCCGCGTCGATATGAGCCATAAGGCCCAGGTTGCGCTGACGAGCTATGGGTGTGGTGCGTGCCACCAGATATCCTCTTCTTGCTTCCGCCGCCTACCAGCGGTAGTGGGCAAAGGCCTTGTTGGCCTCGGCCATGCGGTGGGTGTCTTCTTTTTTCTTCACGGTGGTGCCGCGCCCGCTGGCAGCATCCATCAGCTCGTTGGCCAAGCGTTCGGCCATGGTCTTTTCACCGCGGGCTCGCGAGTAGTTGATCAACCAGCGCATGGCCAAGGCCTGGCGCCGCTCCGGCCGGATCTCCACGGGCACCTGATAGGTGGAACCGCCGACACGGCGGGACTTCACCTCGATCATGGGCCGGGCATTATCCAAGGCCTTCTCGAACAACTTCAAGGGGTCCTCACTAGTCCGATCGGCGATTAAATCCATGGCTCCGTACATAATCCGCTCAGCCGTGGACTTTTTGCCCTTCAGCATAAGCTTGTTTATGAACCGGGCCAGCTTTTGGCTGCCGTAGCGGGGGTCGGGAATCATCACCCGCTTGGGAACTTCGCGTCTCCTGGGCATGGGCTCCTACCAGCTTGCTCCGTTATCTTCGGCCCTCACGACAGATGCCCCTCATAACGCGCAAGGGGCATCGCCGCTCCCCGCCGTTCGCGGGGATTTCACCAGCTCTAAGTTACTTGGGGCGTTTGGCGCCGTACTTCGACCGGCCTTGTCGCCGATCCGCCACGCCCACCGCGTCCAAAGTGCCTCGGACAATGTGGTAGCGAACACCGGGAAGGTCCTTTACGCGGCCTCCCCGAATGAGCACCACCGAGTGCTCCTGCAAGTTGTGCCCTTCACCGGGGATGTAGCTGGACACCTCAATGCCGTTGGTCAGCCGCACCCTGGCCACCTTACGAAGCGCCGAGTTGGGCTTCTTGGGGGTGGTGGTGTACACGCGGATGCAAACACCGCGCTTCTGGGGGCAATTCTGCAACGCGGGCGTAGTCTTCTTTTTGCGCTGCTGCTCGCGCCCCTTGCGCACGAGCTGGTTGATGGTCGGCAAAGCCTCGCCTCCAAATCAACTATAAGCATCGGGCGGTTAAACCCTGACCGGACATTGCCCGGCTTTGCTTATTTTGGGTCCTCAGGACCCCGATTAAAGCACGTTCGCCCCCTCTTTGCCCCGTGTGAGGGCAACTGGTAAGGGGGCCAGTCAATGGAATTCCTATATCTACCCTGCCGACCCGTCGCTGTCAAGAGGTATCATCATTATGCTCGCAACATTAGCCGGCGATCTCGCCGTCGCTAACCTTGCGCTTGAGCAGATCGGCGCTCACGCCGGTTCCGCCGCTCTCCTCGCTCAGGGCGCTGATCACCTCTTCGTCGGTGAAGCGGGCCACGCCCACCTCGGCCGGCGGCGCCTCGGCATGGGGAATGAATATGTCGCGGTAGCGCGGCAAACCGGTTCCCGCGGGCACCAGGCGGCCCATAATGACGTTTTCTTTCAGCCCCTTGAGGTCGTCCACCTTGCCGGCGATGGCCGCTTCGGTGAGCACCTTGGTGGTCTCCTGGAAGGAGGCGGCGCTGATGAAGCTGTCGGTGGACAGGCTGGCCTTGGTGATGCCCAAGAGCATGGGCTCGGCCGAGGCCGGGCGCAGGTTCTCGGTTATAAGTCTTTGGTTTTCGCCCTCAAAACGCCATTTCTCCACCTGGTCGCCCAAGAGGAAGTTGCTCTCGCCGGGGTCGGTCACGCGCACGCGCCGGAGCATCTGGCGCACGATCACCTCGATGTGCTTGTCGTTGATCTTCACGCCCTGCAGGCGGTAGACCTCCTGTACCTCGTCCACCAGGTAACGGGCCAGGGCCTTGATGTCGCGGGCCCTCAGGATGTCGTGGGGGTTGATGGAGCCGTCCATCAGGGGCTCGCCCGCCCGCACGAAGTCGCCCTCGTGCACCGTGACGTGCTTGCCCTTGGGGATCAGGTACTCGCGCTCCTCACCCACCTCGGGGCTGATGACCACCTTGCGCTTGCCCTTGGTCTGCTTGCCGAAGGTGACCACGCCGTCGATCTCGGTGATGACCGCGCACTCCTTGGGCTTGCGGACCTCGAACAGTTCGGCCACCCGGGGCAGACCGCCGGTGATGTCCTTGGTCTTGGTGGTCTCGCGCGGGATGCGGGCCAGCACGTCGCCGGCCTTGACCACCTGCTCCTCGCCCACCATGATGATGGCGCCCACGGGCAGCAGGTAGCGGGCGTCGCCGCGGCCTCCGCCAAGGTCGGTGGTCTTGGAGGTGCCGGGCATCTTGATGGAGATGCGCGGGCGCATGTCCTGGTTCTTGGACTCCACGGTGACCTTGGTGGAGCGGCCGGTGACCGGGTCGAAACGCTCGGTCATGGTCACGTTCTCGATGATGTCGCCGAACTTGACCTCGCCGTTGACGTCGGTGAGGATGGGGCTGGTGTAGGGGTCCCACTGGGCCACCATGTCACCGGCGGACACCCGGTCGCCGTCGCCGAAGTTAAGGCGCGCGCCGTAGGGAATTTTGTAGCGCTCGCGCTCGCGGCCGCCCTCGCCCATGATGGCCAGTTCGCCGTTGCGGTTCATCACCACCCGGTAGCCTTCTTCGCTCTCCACGGTGGCCAGGTTGATGTACTTCATGTTGCCCGGGAAGCGGGCCTCCACCCGGGACTGCTCCACGGCCTTGGCCGCCGCGCCGCCGATGTGGAAGGTGCGCATGGTCAGCTGGGTGCCGGGCTCGCCGATGCTCTGGGCGGCGATGATGCCCACCGCCTCGCCGACGTCCACCGGCTTGGAGTGGGCCAGGTCGCGGCCGTAGCACTTGGAGCACACGCCCCGGCGGGACTCGCAGGTGAGCACCGAGCGGATGTCCACCTTTTCCACGCCCGCCTCTTCCAACAGGGCCACGCCGTTCTCGTCGATCTCGTCGCCGGCCTTGATGAGCACTTCGTCGGTCAGGGGGTCGGTGATGTCCTTGAGGGCGGTGCGGCCCAAAACGCGCTCGCCCACCCGCTGGATCACCTCGCCGCCCTCCCTGAGGGCCTCCACCTCGATGCCGTCGATGGTGCCGCAGTCGATCTCGGTGACGATGGCGTCCTGGCTCACGTCCACCAGGCGGCGGGTGAGATACCCGCTGTTGGCGGTCTTGAGCGCCGTGTCGGCCAGACCCTTGCGGGCGCCGTGGGTGGAGCTGAAGTACTGCAACACCGTCAGTCCCTCGCGGAAGTTGGCGGTGATGGGGGTCTCGATGATCTCACCGGAGGGCTTGGCCATCAGACCACGCATGCCGGCCAGCTGCTTCATCTGGTCCTTGGAGCCACGGGCGCCGGAGTCGGCCATCATGTAGATGGGGTTGAAGCTGTCGGTGGTGACTTCCTGGCCCTCGGGGGAGGAAACCACGTCGGTGGAGATCTCCTCCATCATCTCCCGGGCCACGTCCTCGGTGGCCTTGGCCCAGATGTCCACGGCCTTGTTGTACTTCTCGCCGTCGGTGATGATGCCGTCCTTGTACTGCTTCTCGATCTCCTGCACCTCGGCCATGGCCTGGTCGATGATGCCCTGCTTGCGCTGGGGGATCACCATGTCGGCCACGCAGATGCTCAGCCCGCTCTTGGTGGCGAACTTGTAGCCCATGTCCTTGAGGCGGTCGGAAAGGATGACCGTGGCCTTGGTGCCCGCGGTGCGGTAGCACTTGCCCACCAGCTCCTTGAGGGCCTTCTTGTCCATGACGATGTTCACCGCGTCGAAGCCCAGCTCCTCGGGCAGCACCTGGGACAGGATCACCCGGCCCACGGTGGTGCGCATGCGCTGGCCCTTGATGCGGACCTCGATGGCCGCGTGCAGGCTCACCGCGCCCGCGTCGTAGGCCATGATGACCTCGGCCTCGTCGGAGAAGATCTTGCCCTCGCCTTGGACCAGGGGCCGTTCGCGGGTCATGTAGTACAGGCCCAGCACGATGTCCTGGTTGGGCACGATGATGGGCTGGCCGTTGGCCGGGCTCAGAATGTTGTTGGTGCTCATCATGAGCACCCGGGCCTCGATCTGGGCCTCGATGGACAGCGGAATGTGCACGGCCATCTGGTCGCCGTCGAAGTCGGCGTTGTAGGCCTGGCAGACCAGCGGGTGAAGCTGGATGGCCTTGCCTTCCACCAACAGAGGCTCAAAGGCCTGGATGCCCAAGCGGTGCAGGGTGGGAGCGCGGTTCAGAAGAACCGGGTACTCGCGCACCACCTCGCTCAGAGTGTCCCACACCTCGGCGGTCTCGCGCTCCACCATCTTCTTGGCGCCCTTGATGGTGGTGACCAGGCCCTTTACCTCCAAGCGGTTGTAAATAAAGGGCTTGAACAGCTCCAGGGCCATCTTCTTGGGCAGGCCGCACTGGTGCAGGCGCAGATCCGGGCCGATCACGATGACCGAACGGCCGGAGTAGTCCACGCGCTTGCCCAACAGGTTTTGGCGGAAGCGGCCCTGCTTGCCCTTGAGCATGTCGCTCAGGCTCTTGAGGGGGCGCTTGTTGGGGCCGGTGATGGTCTTGCCCCGGCGGCCGTTGTCGAAAAGCACGTCCACCGCTTCTTGCAGCATGCGCTTTTCGTTGCGGATGATGATGTCCGGCGCGGCCAGCTCGTTGAGCCGGCGCAGGCGGTTGTTGCGGTTGATCACCCGGCGGTACAGGTCGTTCAAGTCGCTGGTGGCGAAGCGGCCGCCGTCCAGGGGAACCAAGGGGCGCAGGTCCGGGGGAAGCACGGGGATGATGTCCATGATCATCCACTCGGGCTTGTTGATGGAGTTCTTGAAGGCGTCGATGACCTTGAGCCGCTTGGAGAGCTTCTTGCGCTTGGCCTCGCTGGCGGTCTCCATCATCTCCACCCGGAGCTCGTCCCAGAGCTTGTCCAGGTTCAGGTCCGAGAGCATCTCCTTGACCGCCTCGGCTCCGATGCCCGCCCTAAAGCGGCTGCCGAATTCCTCGATGAGCTGGCGGTACTTGTCTTCGGGCACCATGGTGCCCTTGGCCACGCCGCTCTCGCCCTCGTCCAACATGATGTAGGACTCGAAGTAGAGGACCTTTTCCAGCTCCTTGAGGGTCAGGTCCAGCAGGTTGCCCACCTTGGAGGGCAGGGACTTGAGGAACCAGATGTGGGCCACGCTGCTGGCCAGGTCGATATGGCCCATGCGCTCGCGGCGCACCTTGGACTGGATGACCTCGACTCCGCACTTTTCGCAGACCACGCCGCGGTGCTTCATGCGCTTGTACTTGCCGCAGTTGCACTCGTAGTCCTTGGTGGGTCCGAATATCTTGGCGCAGAACAGGCCGTCCCGTTCCGGCTTGAAGGTGCGGTAGTTGATGGTCTCGGGCTTTTTAACCTCGCCGAAAGACCAGGCGCTGATCTTCTCCGGGCTGGCCAGGGAAATCTGGACGGCGTCGAAGCTCAGGGGGTCTTTGGGCTTGGCGAAGTAGCTGTAGAGATCTTCCAAGGGATATCTCCTTTAGTCTAGGGCCGTGGTCAGTTCTTTTTTCTCGATGAGCTCCATGTCCAAGCAAAGGGCCTGCAGCTCCTTGACCAAGACGTTGAAGCTTTCGGGAAGCCCGGCCTCAAGATTGTTCTCGCCCTTGACTATCTTTTCATACATGCGGGTGCGGCCCGCCACGTCGTCGCTCTTGACGGTGAGGAACTCCTGCAGGGAGTAGGCCGCGCCGTAGGCTTCCATGGCCCAGACCTCCATCTCGCCCAAGCGCTGGCCGCCGAACTGGGCCTTGCCGCCCAGGGGCTGCTGGGTAACCAGGGAGTAGGGGCCGATGGAGCGCGCGTGTATCTTGTCGTCCACCAGGTGGTGGAGTTTGAGCATGTACATGATGCCCACCGTGACCTCGCGGTCGAAGGTGTCGCCGGTGCGGCCGTCGATGAGCCAGGACTGGCCGGTGTCATGCACCCCGGCCAGGGTGAGCAGGTCGCGTATCTCTTCTTCGCTGGCGCCGTCGAACACCGGGGTGGCCATGGGCACGCCGTAGCTCAGCTCCTTGCCCAGTTCCATGATCCCGTCTTCGTCCAGGCCCGCGGTGGCTTCGTTGTATTCGTCCTTGGAGTAGACCTTGCCCAGAAGATCCTTGATCTCCTTGACGCGGACCTTCTTGGTCTTTTCCCGGTGGTCGCCCAGGGCTTCCACCAGCTCGCGCACCCGGTAGCCCAGCTCCTTGGAGGCCCAACCCAAGTGGGTCTCCAAAACCTGGCCCACGTTCATGCGGCTGGGCACGCCCAGGGGGTTCAAAACCAGGTCCACGGGGGTGCCGTCGGCGAAGTGGGGCATGTCCTCCTCGGGCAGGATGCGGCTGACCACGCCCTTGTTGCCGTGGCGTCCGGCCATCTTGTCGCCCACGGAGAGCTTGCGCTTCATGGCCACGTAGACCTTGACCATCTTGATGACGCCGGGAGGAAGCTCGTCGCCCTTGCGCAGGCGGCTGATCTTTTCCTCGGTGGCGCCGCGGATCATGTCCACCTGCTCCAGGTAGCCGTCGATGAGCCGCTCCAGGTCCCGCTGGACCTTTTCGCTGACCCCGGCCAACTCCATGTCCCTCAGGTACTTGAGGGGCACGCCCTTGAGCAGATCCAGGTCGATCTCGCCCTTTTTCACCACCACCTTGCCCTTGTCGTCCTTGATGGGCGCGGCCAGGGAGGTGCCGGTGACCAGGCGCCGCAACTCGTCGAAGGCGTTGCGGTGGATGATGTGGACCTCGTCGTTCTGGTCCTTGATGAGACGGCTCACCTCTTCGTCCTCGATGGACTGGGCGCGCTCGTCCTTTTCGATGCCCTTGCGCGAGAACACCCGGGCGTCGATGACGATGCCCTCCACTCCGGGGGGAACCCGAAGGCTGGTGTCTTTCACGTCCCCGGCCTTTTCGCCGAAGATGGCCCGCAGCAGTTTTTCCTCGGGGCTCAGCTGGGTTTCGCCCTTGGGGGTGATCTTGCCCACCAGGATGTCGCCGGCGTTGATCTCCGCGCCGATGCGGATGATGCCGCTCTCGTCCAGGTTCCTGAGGGCTTCCTCGCCCACGTTGGGGATGTCGCGGGTGATCTCTTCCTTGCCCAGCTTGGTGTCCCGGGCCACCGTCTCGAACTCCTCGATGTGCACCGAGGTGAAGATGTCGTCTTTTACGATGCGCTCGGAGATGAGGATGGAGTCCTCGTAGTTGAAGCCGCCCCAGCTCATGAAGGCCACCATGATGTTCTGGCCCAGGGCCAGCTCGCCCATGTCCACCGCCGGGCCGTCGGCCAGGATCTGGCCCTTGATCACCCGCTGGCCGCGGCCCACGATGGGCTTCTGGCTGGTGCAGGTGTTCTGGTTGCTGCGGCGGAACTTGATGAGCTTGTAGATCTTCACCTGGCTGTGAGCCTCGGCGGTGAGCGGCTCGTCGTAGCGCACCACGATGCGCCCGGCGTCCACGTCGTTGATCACGCCGTCGGCCTCGGCCACCACGCACACCCCGGAGTCCCGGGCCACCACCGGCTCCATGCCCGTGCCCACCAAGGGGGCGTCGGTCCGGAGCAAGGGCACCGCCTGGCGCTGCATGTTGGAGCCCATGAGGGCGCGGTTGGCGTCGTCGTTTTCCAGGAAGGGAACCATGGAGGCGGCCACCGACACCAGCTGGTTGGGGCTGACGTCCATGTACTCCACGTCTTCCGGGCTTACCATCATGGGCTCGCCCTCGCGGCGGGCGTTGACGATTTCGTTGACGAAACGGCCCTTGGAGTCCAGGGGCGCGTTGGCCTGGGCGATGGCGTGGCTGCCCTCTTCCAGGGCGGAGAGGAACCGGACCTCCTTGTTCACCTTGCCCCCGCCCGCGGTGCGGTAGGGAGTCTCGATGAAGCCGTAGTCATTGACCCGGGCGTAGGTGGACAGGCTCACGATCAGCCCGATGTTGGGACCCTCCGGGGTCTCGATGGGGCAGATGCGGCCGTAGTGGGTGGAGTGCACGTCGCGCACCTCGAAGCCCGCCCGCTCGCGGGTGAGGCCGCCGGGGCCCAGGGCGCTGAGGCGGCGCTTGTGGGTCACCTCGCTCAGGGGGTTGTTCTGGTCCATGAACTGGCTGAGCTGGCTGGTGCCGAAGAACTCCTTGACCACCGCACTGACCGGCTTGGAGTTGATCAGATCGTGGGGCATCAGCGCCTCGATCTCCTGCAGGCTCATGCGCTCCTTGATGGCCCGCTCCATGCGCACCAGGCCGATGCGGTACTGGTTTTCCAAGAGCTCGCCCACGGCGCGCACCCGGCGGTTGCCCAGGTGGTCGATGTCGTCCACAGGGCCCTCGGTGTCCTTGAGGTGGATCAGCTCCTTGACCGCGGTCATGATGTCTTCGCGGCGCAGGGTGCGCTCGTCCTCGGGGACGTCCAGGCCCAAACGCAGGTTCATCTTCAGGCGGCCCACGGCGGATAGGTCGTAGTGCTCGGAGCTGAAGAAAAGATTGTGGAAGAAGGTGCGGGCCACCTCCAGGGTGGGCGGGTTGGAGGGGCGAAGCTTGCGGTAGATGTCCACGATGGCTTCGTCGGTCTCTTCAACCTTGTCCAGCTCCAGGGTGTCGCGGAAGCTGCTGGATACGTTGACCCCGTCGATGAACAGCACCGGCACGTGGCCCACGCCCGCGGCGCGCATCTTGCTGATGGTGTCCTCGGTGATGGGCTGGTTCAGGCCCACGATCAGCTCGCCGGTGACCGGGTCGGCCAGGTCGGAGGCGGCGTAGCGGCCGATGAGCTCGGCCTCGGACACCTCGAGGCGGGCCACCTGGCACTCCTCCAGGCGCTTGATGGCCCGGCGGGTCATCTTGCGGCCCTCGCGCACCAGGGTCTTGCCGGTCTCGGGGTCCTTGATCTCCTTACTTGCCTCGCGGCCCATGAGCATGTCCGGCTGCACCTTGCGGTAGAGCTTTTCGCCGTCCATCTCATAGACGTCGTGCCGGTACATCATGTCCAAAAGCTCCTGGGCGCTGTAGCCCAAGGCCTTGAGCAGCAGGGTTACCGGGAACTTGCGGCGGCGGTCGATGCGCACGTAGAGGATGTCCTTGTGGTCGAACTCAAGGTCGATCCAGGAGCCCCTGAGGGGGATGATGCGCGCCGAATAAAGGAGCTTGCCGCTGGAGTGGGTGCGGCCCTTGTCGTGGTCCAGGAAGATGCCCGGGCTGCGGTGCAGCTGGCTGACCACCACCCGCTCGGTGCCGTTTACGATGAAGGTGCCCCGGGCGGTCATCAAGGGCAAGGTGCCGAAGAAGATCTCCTGCTCCTTGATGTCGCGGATGGACTGAGTCTCGGTCTCCTTGTCCATGTCGTAGACCACCAGGCGCACGGTGAGCTTCAGCGGCGCCTCGTAGGTCATACCCCGGGCCAGGCACTCGTCCACATCGTACTTGACCTCCCCGAACGTATAGCTTACAAACTCCAGCGAAGAGGTGCCGGAGAAGTCGCGTATGGGGAAGACGCTCTTGAACACCCCTTGCAAGCCCACGTCGCGCCTTTGCTCGTGGGTGACCTCCTTCTGCAGAAAGCGCTCGTAGGACTGCTTCTGCATGTCGATGAGGTTAGGGATTTCAACGATCTTGGAGATCTTGCCGAAGTTTTTGCGGACCGTGTAATTGCCGTTGGTCGCCTGGCTCATGAAATCTCCTTGGCGGGCAAAGCCCGAAACCTAGGAAAAAGGACCTGTGCGCTGCCGCACCCCGGGGCAGGGGGCCACGGACGCACGGCGGCCCCGGGGCCGTGCGTGCCTTGGTCACGGCCCGGAACCACCGGGATTCGCCCTATATAACCCGCCTCCGCCCCCGGGGCCTCATAAGGCCGCCGGGGTGCGGAGCAGGGGTGGTTTGCTGGTCGGCGAAGGAAACCTACTTGATCGCCACCGAGGCGCCGGCCTCTTCCAACTGGGCCTTGACGCCATCGGCCTCGGCCTTGTCCACGCCTTCCTTGACCGGCTTGGGGGCGCCGTCCACCAGCTCCTTGGCCTCCTTGAGGCCCAGGCCGGTGATGGCCCGCACGACCTTGATCACCTGGATCTTCTTGTCGCCGGCCGCCTCCAAGATCACGTCGAACTCGGTCTGCTCCTCGGCCTCCGCGGCCTCGCCGCCGCCCACGGGCATCGCGGCCATGGCCATGGGGGCAGCCGCGCTCACGCCGAAGACCTCTTCCATTTCCTTGACGAGCTCGCTGAGCTCCAGGACCGACATATTCTTAACGAACTCGATGACGTCCGCTTTGGTGATATCTGCCATGACTTATCTATTCCTTTCAATGGAGCCGGCACCCGGCCGGCCAACGCAAATAAACGTTTCGCCGGGCCGGGGGCTAAGCCGCCTCGGCCTTTTGATCTTCGATTGCCTTGAGCACGTTCAGCAGGCTGCGCACGATGCCGGCCATAACCGTGACCAGACCTTGCGGGACCGCATTCATGGTGCCCAGGAGCTGGGCCAGCAGCACTTCGCGGCTGGGCAGCTTGGACAGTGCCTCGACCTGGGCCGTGTTGATGACCTTACCCTCGAGCAGGCCCTTTTTGACCTCGAACTTGGGGTTGGTCTTGGCGAACTCGGTGAGGACCTTGGCCAGGTCCACCGGGTCGTCGTAGCCCACGGCCATTCCGTTGGGCCCCTCCAGCCCTTCCAACAGAGCCTCGGTGGGCGTGCCGGAAGAGGCCAGGCGCAACAGCGTGTTCTTGACCACCATGTAGTCCAGGCCCTTTTCGCGGAGCTGCTGCCGAAGTTCGGTCATCTGCTCCACTTTTAGGCCCCGGAAGTCGGTCAAGACCACGGCCCGCGCGCGGGACAGCCGTTCGCTCACCTGGGAGACGACGGCTTCTTTTTGCTCGCGGTTCACGTGATTCCACCTCCTTTGCGGGTTTCCTGGACCGGCCTTGGTATCAGAACCTTGGCACTGGATCGTGAACGTCTTTGCGTCACCTGCCTAGCTTCGGTCTCGGCGGGCGCTCACTGAAGAGCCTTAAGGCCGCTGACGGCCGCCTGCTTTCTCTGAATCCCGCGTGACAGGTCCAGTTTTGGTTTACCCTATGTCTACGTCTCGGCGGAATATCCGCCGTAAAATCACTATTTAACGCCCAGGGTCTTGGTCTCGGCGGTATCCAGCTTGATGCCCGGGCCCATGGTGGTGGACAGGGTGATGCCCTTCACGTAGGTGCCCTTGCTGCTGGCGGGCTTCATGCGGATGAGCTTTTCCACCAGGGCGTTCAGGTTGACCAGAAGCTTTTCCACGCCGAAGCTGGACTTGCCGATGGGCGCGTGGACCACGCCGCCCTTGTCCACCCTGAACTCAATCTTGCCGGCCTTGACCTCGCTGATGGCCTTGGCCAAATCGAAGGTCACCGTGCCGCTCTTGGTGTTGGGCATCAGGCCGCGGGGGCCCAGGATCTTGCCCAGCTTGCCCACGGTGGCCATCATGTCCGGGGTGGCGATGGCGCGGTCGAAGTCGGTCCAGCCGCCGGTGATCTTTTCCACCAGGTCGTCGCTGCCCACGAAGTCGGCCCCGGCGTCGGTGGCTTCCTTTTCCTTTTCGCCCTTGGCGAAAACCAGGACCTTCACCTCTTTACCGGTTCCGTTGGGCAGCACCACCGTGCCGCGCACCATCTGGTCGGCGTGGCGGGGGTCAACACCCAGGCGAACCGCCACGTCGACGGTTTCGTCGAACTTGGCGTACTTGGCCTTCAGGGCCACTTCCAGGCCCTCGGCGAAGGTGTAACGGGCCTCGCGGTCTATATTCTCGCGGGCACCGGCGAAATTTTTGCCATGCTTGGCCATAATCACTCTCCGTCATGTTTGCGGAGCGCCGTGTGCACTCGGCCTGGCCAGGCCTCCACGGGCTCTAGATGTGTAAGGGGCCGTTTAACGAATCACTTCCAAGCCCATGGATCGGGCGGTGCCCATGATGGTGCGCACTGCCTGGTCCAGGTCCCGGGTGTTCAGATCCTTCATTTTCAGCTCGGCGATCTCCCTGACCTTGGCCATGGCGATCTTGCCGACCTTCTCCTTGTTGGGCACGCCCGAGCCCTTGGGGATGCCCGCGGCCTTGCGCAGGAGCACCGCCGCCGGCGGGGTCTTGGTGATGAAGGAGAAGCTGCGGTCGGCGTAGACGGTGATCACCACCGGGATGATGGTGTCGCCCTCGTTCTGGGTCCGAGCGTTGAAAGCCTTGCAGAACTCCATGATGTTGGCCCCGTGGGGGCTAAGGGCCGGGCCCACCGGCGGGCTGGGGTTGGCTTTGCCCGCGGGAATTTGCAGCTTTATGTTGGCAACGACTTTCTTAGCCATGAAATCACCTCTTTGTCACCGGCGCGCTGGGCCGGGGGCTTATATCTTGGAGACCTGCACGAACTCCAGCTCCACGGGGGTGGCCCGGCCGAAGATGCTGATGAGCACCCTAAGCTTGCCCTTCTCGGGGGAGACCTCCTCCACGGTGCCGTTAAAGTTGTTGAAGGGGCCGTCGATCACCCGCACCTCGTCGCCCTCTTGGAAGCTGTACTTGGGCTTGGGTTGCTTGGCGCCTTCGGCCATCTGGCTCATCAGGCGGGCCACTTCATCTTCGGTGATGGGAGTGGGGCGGGTTTCGTTGCCGCCCACGAAACCGGTGACCTTGGCCGTGTTCTTGACCAGGTGCCAGGTTTCGTCGTTTATCTCCATCTCCACCACGATGTAGCCGGGGTAGAACTTGCGCTGCGACTCGCGGCGCTGGCCCTTGACCATCTCCACCACCTTCTCCATGGGCACCAGGACCTGGCCGAAGTAGTCGGTCAAGCCGTGGCTCTTGATGCGCTCCAACAGGGCGTCGCGCACCTTGTTTTCAAACCCAGAGTAGGTATGGACGATGTACCAATTCTTGGCCACGTTTCCCCCTAACCGATTATCAGCCTGACCAGCCTGGAAAGGGCGAAGTCGACCACCCCCAGGAAAATGGAAACCAAAATCACCAAAGCCAGGACCACGCCGGTGGTGGAAATGGTCTGCCGGCGTGAAGGCCAGGTGACCCGTTTAAGTTCCTGAACCACTTCCCGTATAAACTGCGTGGCGCGGTCCCACACCCCGGGGGTCTGGGCCGTCTTGGCCGCCGCGGCCTTTTTGGCCGGCTTGGCCAGGCGCTTCACCGGTTTGACCGCGGTGACGGGCTTTTGGGCTTTCGGTTTTTTAGTGGCCATCAAAACTTCCCCGGCGGCCGGCGCGGGCCCTCCCGCCACAAGCACTAAGAGCCTTCGACCGCGCAGCCCCTGGCGCAGGGTGCACCGCCCAAGGCGATAAACTTACACTGGACTTTGGCAAAATGCCCGCCGCCCGTTTTTGAATCTCTCCCGCCTCGAGACCCGCCTCCCGCCGAGGATTCGGCGCGGAGGACTTTTTAAATTTGGCAGGCCTGGAGGGAATCGAACCCCCAGCCTTCGGATTTGGAGTCCGACGCTCTAGCCTAGTTGAGCTACAGGCCTGCAACCAAACATGAAAATCTACTTGCCCTCTCGGTGCAAGGTGTGGCTGCCGCAGAAGCGGCAGTACTTCTTGAACTCGAGCTTGTCGGGGGTGCGCCGTTTATTCTTGGTTGTGCTGTAGTTCTTGCGCTTGCACTGGGAGCACACCAGTTGGATTATGTCGCGTGGCATGATTGCTCCCGCTACTCGATGATTTCGCTGACCACGCCCGCGCCGACGGTACGACCGCCTTCACGGATGGCGAAGCGAAGCTCTTTTTCCATGGCGATCGGGGTGATCAGGTTGGCCTCGATGGCCACGTTGTCACCAGGCATCACCATCTCCACACCCTCGGGAAGCTCCACCACTCCGGTCACGTCGGTGGTCCGGAAGTAGAACTGGGGGCGATAGCCGTTGAAGAAAGGAGTGTGACGGCCACCCTCCTCCTTGCTCAGCACGTAAACCTCGGCCTTGAAACGGGTGTGCGGCTTGATCGAGCCCGGCTTGGCCAAAACCTGGCCGCGCTCGACGTCGTCGCGCTTGACACCGCGCAGCAGAGCGCCGATGTTGTCGCCCGCCTCGCCCGAGTCCAAAATCTTGCGGAACATCTCCACCCCGGTGCAGACCGTCTTGGTGGTGTCCTTGATGCCCACGATCTCAACCTCGTCGCCGATCTTGACCTGGCCGCGCTCGATACGACCGGTCACCACGGTGCCGCGGCCGGAGATGGAAAACACGTCCTCGATGGGCATCAGGAAAGGAAGGTCGATCTGGCGCACCGGCTGGGGAATGAAGGCGTCAACCGCCTCCATCAGCTCGAAGATGGGCTTGCAGTCCGGGCAATCCGCCTTGCCGCAGCCGCAGTTCAGGGCTTTGAGCGCGCTGCCCTTGACGATGGGAGTGTCGTCGCCGGGGAACTCGTACTTGTCCAAAAGCTCGCGAAGCTCCAGCTCCACCAGCTCGATGAGCTCCTCGTCGTCGACCATGTCCACCTTGTTCAAGAACACCACGACGGCGGGCACGCCCACCTGACGGGCGAGCAGGATGTGCTCACGGGTCTGGGGCATCGGGCCGTCGTCCGCGCCGACCACCAAAATAGCGCCGTCCATCTGGGCTGCGCCGGTGATCATGTTCTTGATGTAGTCCGCGTGACCAGGGCAGTCAACGTGGGCGTAGTGACGGTTGGCCGTCTCGTACTCCACGTGCGCCGTGGCGATGGTGATGCCGCGTTCGCGCTCTTCCGGGGCCTTGTCGATCTCGTCGAAAGCCACGAAGTTAGCCCCCCCACGGGTGGAAAGGCACTTGGTAATCGCGGCCGTCAACGTGGTCTTGCCGTGGTCGATGTGACCGATGGTGCCAACGTTACAATGCGGCTTGTTTCGCTCAAACTTTGCCTTGGCCATGACGACACTCCTTGGGGAGTTAGGGTTTGCGGTACCGGGGGCCGCCGGCTACCGCCACCAAATTCAAAAAATTTTGGAGCCCACGATCGGGCTTGAACCGATGAACCTCTTCCTTACCAAGGAAGTGCTCTACCTGCTGAGCTACGTGGGCTTATGTGTTCCTCGCTGTATATCCGTACCGCCCGCGGCACGCGCCCGGGCAGAGCAAACGCTTTTTGGTGGTGAGGGGAGGATTCGAACCTCCGAAGGCGTTGCCGGCAGATTTACAGTCTGCTCCCTTTGGCCACTCGGGAACCTCACCATATATGTTCTTGCGCCTCGCGGCCGCCGCCATCGGAGCAGGCTCCACCCGGCGTCGGGCCTGGGGCCCGCAGTCAGCCAGGGAGCCTTGCTTTCCGCTCACCGTCTCGCCGCGCCGCCTGCTTGGCTGGAGCTGGCGATGGGACTTGAACCCGCAACCTTCTGATTACAAATCAGATGCTCTGCCAGTTGAGCTACGCCAGCGATTAAGTGCGCAGAAATATACCCCACCGTTCACCCGGAGGCAACCTTTTGCCGCCCTAAAGGGCCGACCCTCCGGCTGTGGACGGGTGGCTAACCAGTGGATTATTACACCAAGGCCGGATCATTTTCAAGGCCGCGGGCCTAAAAAATATACGGCAACCCGCCGCCTTGCGACCCGGGCCCCGGATTCTTATATTGGAATTATAACCAACTCGCCGGGGCCCTGCCATGCCCTTGCGGGTGGCAACACCATCTACGAAAGTAGGACCGTTTATGAGCCAGAGCAAAAACAACTTGGAAAACGGCGACAAGACCAAGCGCAATGCTCCGGATCCCAAGCACCTGGAGCAGCAGCTCACCGATTATCTTGCCAAAAAATATTCCGACAAGGCCCGCCAGGCCGCCCCCGAGTTTTGCCCCCTGCCCGATCTGGAGGACGGTGGCGACGACGACGGGGTGTGGTCGCGCATCAACTTCGACATGCGCCCCGAGGAGCTGGTGGCCTACCTTGACCAATATATAGTGCGCCAGGACGAGGCCAAGGCCGTCCTGGCCACCAAGATCTGCACCCACTTCAACCGCGCCAAATACCTGAGCAAGCGCCTGGGCAACGACCCGGCCGACGGCGTGGGGATCATCAAGAACAACGTGCTGCTCATAGGCCCCACCGGGGTGGGCAAGACCTATCTGGTCAAGCTCATCGCCGCCAAGCTGGGGGTGCCGTTCGTCAAGGGCGACGCCACCAAGTTCAGCGAAACCGGCTATGTGGGCGGCGACGTTGAGGATTTGGTGCGCGACCTGGTGCACGAGGCCGACGAGGACATCGAGCTGGCCCAGTACGGCATCGTCTATGTGGACGAGATCGACAAGATCGCGGCCAGCCACAACCTGGTGGGCCCGGACGTGAGCCGCACCGGCGTGCAGCGCGCCCTCCTAAAGCCCATGGAAGAGACCGAGGTGGACCTCAAGGTGGCCCACGACCCCATCAGCCAGATCCAGGCTATCGAGAACTACCGCAAGACCGGCAAGCGCGAGAAGCGGGCCGTGAACACCCGCCACATCCTGTTCGTGATGTCCGGGGCCTTCGGCGACCTGCCCGAGGTCATCAAGCGGCGCCTGAACAAGAAGGAGCTGGGCTTCGGGGCCAAGGTGGCCGACCCGGCCGAGGACCAGGCCTATATGCACGAGATCACCCCCCAGGACCTGGTGGAGTACGGCTTCGAGACCGAGTTCGTGGGCCGTCTGCCGGTGAGCGTGATCCTGGAGGAGCTGACCGCCGGGGATCTGCACCAGATCCTGCGCAACCCCAACAACCCGGTGATCATCAGCAAAAAGCGCGACTTCGCGGCCTACAACATCGACCTGCGCTTCGAGGACGAGGCCCTGAAGGAGCTGGCCGGGCGCGCCGCCCAAATGAAGACCGGGGCCAGGGCCCTGGTGACCGTGGTGGAAAAGGCGCTGCTGCCCTTTGAGCGCAAGCTGCCCAGCACCGACATCGCCCAGCTTTTGGTGACCCCGGAGCTGGTGGCCGACCCCAAGGCCGAGTTGGAGCGGGTCCTGTCCCTGGCCGGGGACCCGGCCGAGGACCAGCGTTTCGAGGACGCCGGACGGGCCGAGCGCATGGAACTACTAAAGATGATAGCCCGGCGCGAGGCCATGTACGCCGACCAGCTGGAGGCCGAGCTGACCCCGGCGCGCATGGACCTGATCGCCGACGAGTACTACCGTAGCGGCATGAGCCTGGGCGCGGCCTTCGACCAGGTGATCGAGCGCCTGCATCAGGTGCGGGAGTTCGAGGTCGCCTTCTTCGACCGCTATGGTATAAAGATCAAGTTCAGCGAGGCCGCCGAGGTGGCCATCTTGGCCGGGGCCGCCGCCGAGGGTTGCGGGGTGCAGGTCTACTGCCAGCGCCTGAGCCAGGTACTGGAGCCGGGGCTGCGCCTGGTCCGAGACCGCACCGGCCAGCAGGAGTTCACCCTGCCCGAGGACGCGGTATTCGACACCGAGAAGTACCTGCACGGCCTGTTCCAGGCGCACTACAGCGCCACCTTGGAGTCGCGCACCAGTTAGAGCACATGCTTTAACTTAGACGGAAGCAAAACTCAACCTCTCCCTGGCCGCGGCCCGCGCCGTGGCCGGGGTTATTTGCGAAGGGAGCAGCGGAGGGAAGGCCCAGACCCCCAGGCCCGCCCTTACGTGTCCACAGCCTATGATCGGCATATCCAAGCTATATTGCGGTACGGTGGAGCCCAGCGACGCGCTGCGTTACGGGCGCAATTCCAAGGACTTGCCCAGCCACTTGCTCCAGTTCGCCGAGGACAAGAAGCCGGTGGTGGTTTGGAACATGACCAAGGCCTGCAACCTGAAGTGCATGCACTGCTATGCCCACGCCACCGCGGGCCCGGCCCAGGAGGAGCTTTCCACCGCCGAGGCCAAGGCCATGATCGACGACCTGGCCATGTACGGCGCGCCGGTCATCCTCTTTTCCGGCGGCGAGCCGCTCATGCGCCCGGACCTGCCCGAGCTGGCCCGCTACGCGGTCGCTAAGGGCATGCGAGCGGTGATCAGCACCAACGGCACCCTGATCACCAAGGACAAGGCCAAGGAACTCAAGGACATAGGCCTTTCTTACGTGGGCGTGAGCCTGGACGGCACCAAGGCCATCCACGACAAGTTCCGGGGCGTGAACGGTGCCTTCGAGCAAGCGCTTGAAGGCATACGCAACTCCATGGCCGCCGGGCTCAAGGTCGGACTACGCTTCACCGTGTTCCAGCACAACGCCGCCGAGGTGCCCGCCCTGTTCGACATCCTGGAAACCGAAGGCATCCCGCGCATTTGCTTCTACCACCTGGTCTACGCCGGGCGGGGCAGCAAGCTGATGGACGAGGACCTGGGCCACCAGGGCACCCGCCAACTGCTGGACCTGATCATGGACCGCACCAAGGCGCTGTTCGACAAGGGCATGTGCCCCGAGGTGCTCACCGTGGACAACCACGCCGACGGCCCCTACGTGTACTTAAGGCTTTTACGCGAGGACCCGGAAAGGGCCGCCGAGGTACTGAAGCTGCTCAACTGGAACGAGGGCAACAGCTCGGGGCGGGGCATCGGGTGCATATCCTGGGACGGCAAGGTGCACCCGGACCAGTTCTGGCGGCATCTGGAGCTGGGCAACGTGCGCGAGCGGCCCTTCAGCGAGATATGGTCCGACACCAGCCACCCGGTGCTGGGCAAGCTAAAGGACAAGCGCCCCTACGTGACCGGGCGCTGCGCCACCTGCCGCTGGCTGGACATTTGCGGGGGCAACTTCCGGGTGCGGGCCGAGGCGGCCACCGGCGATTTGTGGGCGCCCGATCCGGCGTGCTATCTGACGGATGAGGAGATTGCTAAGCCGGAGGCTTAGGCGTAAGCCAACTTTTTGCCGAACGAAGGCATGCCATCCCAGGTCCGGCCGTCCAACAGGCGGCCGGCCTTCTTTTTGTTGACCCCGCCCCATTGCTTGAAAAAGAACGGCACGCCCTCGGCCAGGCAGCGGGTCTGAATCTGATGCACCCATTCTTCGCGCATGGGCCGAGCCCCAGGGCCGGACTCGCCGCCCACGATGACCCAGTCGATGCCCTTAAGGTTCAGGTTTGGAAGGGGGCCAAGCAGGGGCTCCAGAGACAGGAACCGCACCTTGGCCGGTACTTCGCGCAGGCGGTCTATGCGATCCGCAACACCCTGGTTCTCCACGGTCACCCCGGCCCAAATGTGCTCCGGCCAGGGGAGCTTCGGGGCCAGCTCAGCCATACGGTCGGCCCGCTTGGTCAAAACCTGGTAGTGGTGCTGATCGGCCAGGAACATGACCTGGAACACCTTTTTGATGAAAGACGCGGGCACATCCTTGTGGAACAGGTCGCTCATGGAGTTGACGAAGATCATCTTGTGCTTTTTCCAGCCCAAGGGCGCGTTGAGCATCTGCGGCTGGAGGGTGACTTCGAAACCATGGGCATAGTTGGGGTTGCCCATGGCCTTCAGGCGCTTGGCCAAGCGCTCGGCGTAGCAGTAGCGGCAGCCCTCGCTGATCTTGGTGCAGCCGGTGACCGGGTTCCAAGTCGCCTCGGTCCATTCGATTTTACTGTTTAATGACGCCATGTTGCCTGCGGGGAGGAGTGTTTAAGGAAAATATCTTTTATGATTTTACCACCTACTTTTTTTGGTGATGCGAAAAACAGATAATATAGTGTCGAGTTGGTGGGGCCTCTCATTTCAATTGGCGTAGGCACGTTACCAAACCTAGCCACAGATCTCAACCTGTCACGGAATGCTTCTGCCAATTTATCATTTTTGATTTTAGTTTCAAAACCTTCGAACAAAGCGCCCTCAGAACTCCACATAACTTCCTGCCAAGATTCATCACCCCAAAACTTATTCATCCGCAAAATCTGGGATGAAAGTACCTTTGATCTGTCTTTATGGCCCACATTCATATTAATATCCATAATTGGAAAATTAAGAAAGATGTCAATCGCATTGGACCTTCCAGCTTCTTCAACAACTTTCCAGTCAAGATGTAAACCATAAGGGTCCAATATACAGAGGGCCCTAACGTGCTTGTTTCTATGCATCAGAGGGAAAATATCGTTCAATAAAATGTTATTGCAATCACCTTCAAAAATAAATACATCTTGTCTTTCCCCTGCAATTTGTTTTAACGATTCAACCTTGATTTTGTTTATATCTACAAAATAGTATTCTTCAAATTTAGGTTTTACGTACAAAGCATTAGTTGGACTGCCCTTAATGAACTCCTTTGTTGTTTTGGATTTATGCTTTCCAGAGCCAGCAAAGGCGTCAATATAAATATGTTTCGCCCATTTTTGCGCACTCAATATTTTCGAATAAGCCGAAGCATATTCTCTGATTATATCCAGCTTTATTTCGGACCACGGTCCGACTTCGTCGTATTCAACAACATCACGCATCAGGCCCCCCTTATCCGTGACCACATTCGTAGCAAACTAACACCGCCAACATTATTACCATACACGCGTATAACATGACAAAGCCTTTATTGACCCCTCCCCCCCTCTCCGGTAATACTGTGCTCACGCACACTTAAACGACATTTGGAGGCATCTCATGTCTTTCCCCTTGGTGCGCATGCGCCGCCTGCGCAAGACGGCTGCCATGCGGCGGCTGGTGGCCGAGACCACCCTCACCCCGGCGGACCTCATCTACCCCATGTTCGTCTGCCCCGGCGACCACGTCTGCCAGGGCATCGGCTCCATGCCGGGCGTGAACCGCTACAGCATCGACGCGCTGGTGGAGGAGTGCCGCAAGGTGGCCGACCTGGGCATACCGGGCGTGATCCTTTTCGGCATACCGGAGAAAAAAGACGCCCTGGGCACCGAGGGCTACTCGCCCAACGGCATCATCCCCAAGGCGGTGCGCGCCGTGAAAAAGGCGGTGCCGGGCCTGTTGGTGATGTGCGACGTGTGCCTGTGCGAGTACACCAGCCACGGCCACTGCGGGGTGTTGGAAAAGGGGCACGTGCACAACGACGCCACGTTGGAGCTTTTGGCCCGCGCCTCGGTGGTCTACGCCAAGGCCGGGGCCGACGTGGTGGCCCCCAGCGACATGATGGACGGCCGGGTCTACGCCATCCGCGAGGGCCTGGACGAGGAAGGGCTGGACGACACCATCATCCTTTCCTATGCCGCCAAGTACGCCAGCGCCTATTACGGCCCCTTCCGCGAGGCGGCCGACAGCACCCCCCAAGAGGGCGACCGCAAGGGCTACCAGATGGACCCGCCCAACTTCCGCGAGGCCCTGCGCGAGGTGGCCATGGATGTGGAGGAAGGTGCGGACATGATCATGGTCAAGCCCGCCCTGCCCTATTTGGACGTGCTCAGCGCGGTGCGCCAGGAGTTCGACCTGCCGCTCAGCGCCTATCAGGTCAGCGGCGAGTACGCCATGATCAAGGCCGGCGGGCAGATGGGCTGGATCGACGAGGAAAAGGTGATGATGGAGAGCCTGATCTGCATCAAGCGGGCCGGGGCTGACTTCATCTTCACCTACTTCGCCAAGGAAGCCGCCGCCCTGGTGGGAGGCCGCTGATGCGCCTGGCCCTTTGCGGCATGCCCAGCGCGGGCAAATCCACCCTGTTCGCCGCCCTGGCCGGACGGCGCAACGCGGGCGCGGGACGCAGCGAGGCCAACCTCGCTCTCTTAAACGTGCCCGACGAGCGGGTGGACAAGCTGAGCGCCCTGTACAGCCCCAAAAAGACCACCTACGCCCAGATAAACTTCGTGGACCCGCCGCCGCCCCCGGCCAAGCCCGAGGACCCGGCGGCCAAGCTCCCGGCGGAGCTGGGCCACGCCGACGGCCTGGTCCAGGTGGTGCGCAACTTTGACGGCGGCCTGGGCGCGCCCGATGCGGCCGGGGAGTACCGCGACTTTCTGGACGAGCTGATCCTGCACGATCTGATCACCGTGGAGCGCCGTCTGGAGCGCATCGCCGCCGAGCGCAAGCGCGGCCGCGACATCGACAACGAGGAGATCGGCCTGCTCAACCGCGCCCTGGAGATGCTCAACAACGAGCAGATGCTGGACGCTGATCCCGAGATACCAGACCACCCCAAGCTTCGGGGCTTCGGCCTGTTGACCGCCAAGCCCCGGGTGGTGGTGGCCAACAACGCCGAGGACGACCCCGAGCCCCCGGACCTGGGCACCGAGGCCCCGCCGGTGGTGGTGCGCGCGGCCATCGAGGCCGAGCTGGCCGAGCTGGAGCCCGAGGAGGCGGCGGAGTTCATGGCCGACCTGGGCATGGCCGAAAGCGCCCTGGACCGCCTGATCTTCGCGGCCTACGCTGCCTGCCGGCTCATCAGCTTCTTCACCGTGGGCGAGGACGAGGTGCGCGCCTGGACCATCACCCAGGGCACCCTGGCCCAGCAGGCCGCCGGGGTCATCCACTCCGACCTGGAGCGGGGCTTCATCCGCGCGGAGATCATGCGCCACCAGGACATCCTGGACATGGGCTCCGAGGCCGCGGTGAAAAAGGCGGGGCTCATGAAGGTGGTGGGCAAGGAGCACCTGGTGAGCGACGGCGAGGTCCTGCACGTGCGTTTCAACGTATAATAGGGCTTGAGGGCGTCTAACACTTGACAGAACCGCCCCCACCCACTAAATATTAGCCTCTCTGGCGATGTAGCTCAGATGGTGAGAGCATGCGGCTCATATCCGCAGTGTCCGGGGTTCAAGTCCCTGCATCGCCACCATTTTTTTATCCCACCGATATCCCACAATAAAATAGGCTAAGCAAAGCTAAAAGTGGCCCTTTTGGTGGGCAATTTGGTGGGCAAACGTACTCCAGGAACGCCGCCACGGGGAGAACCCGGGCATGGCCATCAGAGTTTGGATCGAGGCGAAGGCTGGCAAACGCACCAACAGCTACCTAGTTCGCTGGCGGTCTAGCCAAGGAGGCAGCGGCAGCCATTACTGCAAAGAGCAATGGGAAGCCCTTAAATTAAGGCATGAGCTTGAAGGGGGGAGCGAGCCACCAGCGCCAAGGGAAAACGCCCTGGGGGCGGCAAATCCACCCATAGTCACCTGGGCCCAGTTCATGGGCCGTTACTGGCCATATATGGCTGACCGCGTTAAGCCCCGGTCCTTGGTTCGCTATCAGGAGATGGTGGCCCGGTTCGAAGAGCTTGGCCAACCGGGCATCCTGGTCGACTTCACAAAAATTGATGCCCTTCGCTACCGTGAGGCCTTGTCGCGCTTGGAAGTCAAGGGCACATGCCGGCGGATCACACGCAAAACCGTTAATGACAGCGTCACGGCCATCAAGGGGGCATTCAGCCTTGCTGTCCTGTGGGGGCTGGTGTCAGCGAACCCCTTCGACGCCATGGGCAAACTCAAAGAGACCGATTCCAAGGGCGACAGGGTAATCCTTGAGGCCAAAGAGGTCCTGGCCTTTGAACAGCTCTGCCATCCCGAGTTTAGGCCTTTCTTCGCCGTCCTGGTGCGCCTGGGTCTTCGCAAGGGGGAGCTGCTGGCACTGACCAGGGCAGATGTCGAACGGGATCGCCATTTGATCAGGGTGACCAATTTCAAGACTAGCAGAGACAGCCGGGATCGTTACAGGTATCTGCCTCTGAGCCCCGCCGTGGAAGACATCCTGGATATGCAGGCGGCTAATACCATGGACGGACTGCTATTCCCTTTACCGCACTCGCTTAACTGGCCTCGGCGCGAACTTCGCAAGCTGGCCCGACGCCTTGTGGCCGAGCGCCTGCTCCCATGGCATAAGGTTGGCCTTAGGCTCCACGACCTCAGGCACACCTACGCTAGCCACTTCCTGGCAAGTGGTGGAGATTTACGAACCTTGATGTACCTGTTGGGTCACAATCGAATTGAAACTACCCAAAGGTATCTGCACCCCCTGGAGAAGCAGGTCAAAGCAGCAGCAGACTTGCTACCCTATTAACATCCAAATATTGGAGGCGGCCTATCCACCATCACAACACAACACTTGTATGGTTTTATAACTTGGAATACCTTACTCCCGTCTTATAAAACAATCTTGTGGTCAGACAGGAGCGATCCCATGAGTTGGACACCAAAAACCCGCTTAAGCACCTCACCAAGTGAGCTTGCCCGGCAGCTTGACGATATGTCGGGCATGGGCATGTTTCTAAGCAAGGACGAATGGCGGGTCCCAGTCCTGATCAGCGAAGTGGTGACCTTTGAGCCCATGGCAGACGGGGCCATTGCCAGCTTGCTTCTGATTGAGCCCTTCGGGAATGGGCCCCAACACGCCCACGTTATGCAGCCGGTGTTCTGGACCCAGTTGCTGAATGACGATGACACGCCCATGATGAATCAGTTGAAGGTCCTGAATGCCGACGGGGAAGAGTTCATCCTGTGCGAGATCGAAGACGATGAACGGGAACTGGAGATCATGGCCGCCTGGCATGAGTTCAGGGACCTGAATCCCGGCCACTGGGAACAAATCGTGGGCGGCTTCACCTTGGGCAAAAGGATTTAGGGGCACTAATACGATATTAAGCAAGCCCTTGAGGAGGAAGGCCTGGTTGGAGAAGAACCGACAATTTCCTCAGACCGGCAATCGCGTAGCTCCTGAGATAAAGTGGAAGGTGATCAATTATTGCTTACAGTTTCCCTCACCCACGGCCCCGTAGGAAACCTTATTCTCAATGTTAAGGCGCTTTCTGGTGCGCAAGGCCGGAATCGAGCGGCCAATGCCCAAGATTATACCCATATTGCCCACATGCACTGCGATGTCACACATCAGTGCTGGCTCATGGAAGCCCAACAGCTGCTGCCACAGGACCATGTGCCAGGGGGAGCTCACGGGCAGAAACTTGGTGCGCCCCTGCTCTACTCCCAACGCCGCCGCATGCCAACGCTCCATGTTTCATCCTAACTGCGGTTGCTCTGAAATATAGTCCGGGTGTGCATTCTAAATCTAGGCCTTTTGCTGCTCAAAGGGCCGGGCTCCTCAACATATGTTCATTTGTTAATTGTAATGTAAGCGAGGCCGCTTTATTATTTAAAGGCCGCGCCGTTTTAGGGGCAATTTGCGTGAATTGATGGAGCATGGGCACTTTTTTCAGCAACATCAGCAAGCTCACCCTTAGCCGTGGCCTATCCATCGGCTTGGGCCTGATCAGCACTCCCATAATCTCCCGCCTCTATAGGCCCGAAGACTTCGGGGTCTACGGGGTGGTGTTCTCGGTGGCCTCCTGGCTCACCGCCTTCGCCTGTCTGGGTTATAATTATGCTATTCCCCTGGCAGCCACCCGCCAGGAGGCCCGCACCCTAGTGCGCTTAAGTATGTGGCTCTCCGCCGGCCTGACCCTGTTGGCGGTGGTGGTCTTCGGCCTGGGTGGGCCTTGGATGGCCCGGCTGCTGGGTGAGCCCCAGATCGGACCCTATCTGTGGTACGTGCCCTTGCTTTTCCTGATCGACAGCGTGAGGAGCACCGCTGACAGTGTCCTGGCCAGGGAGGGACGCTTCGGGGTCCTCTCCACGGCCAGCATCATCGACCTGAATCTCTCTCGCCTAATCTCCATCATGTGGGCCGTGATGCTGACCGCCGAGCTCATGGGCCTAATCATGGGCAACCTGGTGGCCTCCTCCTTGTGCTTAGTCATCACTGTGGCTGTGGGCCTCAAGGTGCTATGGTGGGATCGCACAGACGAGGAGGACGCCCCCCTGGTGCGTTTCGCCGAGGCCGCCAGGAAGCACATTCAATTCCCCAAGATCAACCTGTGGAACAATCTGCTCAAGGTGAGCACCGCCCGCATGCCGGTGTTCATTTTGGCCGCCTACTTCGACCCGGCGGTGGTGGGGCTCTTCACATTCGCCACCAGCATCATCTCCCTCCCGCTCAGGGTGCTAGGCAACTCGGTTTCCGACGTGTTCTATCCCGAGGCGGCCAGGGAATGGAACGAGAGCGGCTCAGTGGAGCGCAGCATGCACTTCGCCCTCAAGTTCCAGGCCACGGTGGGCATATTCCCCATGGCGGCCCTGGGCCTGCTGGGACCGCTTTTCTTTGAGATTGTGTTCAGCTTCCGCTGGACGGAGGCCGGGGTGATCTGCCAGATTCTGTCCTTCTGGACCCTGATGAACTTCATCACCGCGCCTATCTCCAGCCTGTTCCTCATCGTGGGCCGGGCCAGCACCCGCCTGTTCTTCTCCATTCTCCAGCTAACAGTGACACTGCTCTCCCTGGGCCTGGGCGGCCTGGTGGGAAACGTGCGCCTCAGCCTGACCATCATGTCCCTGAGCCTGGGCTTAGTGAGCCTGGTGATGTTTATCCATATCCTCAGGTTGGGCAAGGCCAAGCTGAGGCCAAACATCAACGTAATCCTCAAAGAGATGTGGTTCTCTCTCCTCACCTTGCTGCCGGCCACGTTTAGCTTTTATTACCTGGAACTGCGTTGGGGTTCCTTGGGACTGGTGATACTGGCGGCGGTAGCCTATTTCGGCCTGCTCTACTGGCGGGACAAGGAAATCCACGACCGGGTGCTCAGGGTCGTTGGCCGCCGCCCAGACGTGGCTCCGTCCCTGCGCGAGCCCGGGAAGGCCCAGGGCGTCACGGGTCCAACAGGTAGAAAGCCAAAAACCATCTGACCAGGGATACTTTGGTCCGATGCAGAAGGGTGCCGGTGGTCACCGAGTCTTGGAAGTTACACCTGGGGCACATAAAAACCCTAGGGTGCACAAGGACTCAAGATATGATAAATGTATAGGTAGTGCCATAATTTGATGTATCCTGGAGCCATATGGTATATTTATCAGGGATTTAAAAAGTCGTGGCCAAGGAAATAAATGATTCAAATGTGTACAGGCAGTAAAATTTAATGAAGAATAAAAATAAGGAAAAAGTCTAGTAATCAATTTGTGCCACTTTAGTGACGGTGAGTTACCATCAACACCAAAGGGTATATTTGAATATCTCGGATATAGTTTTTGGATCGTTTCAGTGTGGAATTGCTTGCTCAAAAAATAAGACGCTGGAAGGCTAGAAAGGAAATCATATATCTCTTTTTTTAAAAATGGTGCCAACACATAAGTATTACTACCCAATATTACCCAGGGTGATAGAGAAACCGCCCTACGTGTTCTATTCCAAAAGTAAAACTGGCTAACAGGATTTTGGTAACATAAATATTTTTCTAGCTCTCTTTTAAGACGTTCAATTGCAAGCTCCCTATTCCATCGCTTATATGATTTTTTTGAAAGGATCTTTGGTAAATATCCCTCTTCGCCTAAAAGTATGTTCGCTAGCAAGTCAAACTTATGTCTCTCAAACAAATCAAGTAAATGCTTATCTAAATATAAGCCAGCCGACAAGATATCCCCACCGATACCGTCATATGCGATTGATATTTTATTTTTTTCTATATAGGTCGCCATTGGTATAGTCCATGCGTGTTCATTAGACAGTAAATTAGTTTTAACGATGCATTCCTGATAATATCGTATTATGCTGGATCCCATATCTAAAATTATATGTGGGATTCCGAGTGAGTTAGCCAACTGTCTAGCTACGGATGTATCTTGTGGAGATCCAGAGGGTAGATAGTTTACAGTTATGCATTCTTTTGGTTTGACTGATATTCGGTCTAACTCCAATAAAATATGACGTGAATCCCTTCCCCCACTGAGTGGGATAATGATATTTTCTGGTGAATCCGGAATCATATTTTTAATGGAATGCTGGAATAACTCTCCAAAAAAATCAATGGCAGCATTACGAGACATGCCCGTACCTGTTGCGGTAACACTGTCTTTCCTCGTTTTCAGTAACAAGCTATCTTTACCAAGAACAGCGGTAGTGTTCGGAGGCATCGCTTTTATTTCACGGAATGGTGTGTCTCCACCTATATAGTAACCAAGTCTTAAAAAAACGGCTATTGCCGAATCATCCAATTCAATAAGCGATTTTTTATCGAGCAAATTGTAAATACGATTCGAAAATCGTGATTCATATTTTTCAGTATAGTAATATACAGGGAACATTCCATATCTGTCATTTTCTAAAATTAAATTATCCCCGTGTGTATCAACGGATAACCAAACACCATCATTAATTTCAATATCATTATTATTTATTTGATGGCCATACATAATTTTATTAAAATTTGAACCGCTATCCAAGACGGATCTTGGTGCCAAAGAAAATGCATCAAGACTACCTTTAACTATCATTTATCTACCCCCACAACCCTGTAAACCGTAATTTAAATGATGGTTCTATCCTCACAAGCCCAAATATAGGCCTGAAAACATGCCATACTATTTTGATTAATCTAGTCCCACCGCAGGCCGAGTGCTTCGCTACGCCTCATGCCGGTTAGGGCGAGCAGACGCAGGGCGGCTGCAGTCGTTGGTGAGATATCATCCGATCTTTGGTTTGAGCGAAGTGATGAAGATTGTAAGCAATAATGAAGGAAACCGATGATTGTCGAAAAAAATATTAACGCAATTAATATAGCTTCTAGAGTGAAACCGTAAAATAAATGAGACCCTGCTCAAAAAATAAAGATAGAACGTACCTATAAACGAACATGCGCCCGCAAGCATTGAAAGCACGAAATATATTTTTATTGATTTGTAACTGACCATACTGCCCCCGCAGCTTAATTACTGATAATAAACAGTCGTTTACCTGGCCGGTGTTTGCTGGGGGGGGGCAGGCTTAATATGCTGAAAGCATTGGCCTTAGGTAATAATATGTATTGCAATGAAACTACGCTTTTTCAGTTATTGTCAAGTACTTTAATTATGTTGAATTAAAAAATTGGGCCGCAGTAGTGCAACTTGCTGGAGCCTCCGCATCCCAGGTTATGCGGCGCGAACAGTCAAAATTGGCTTAATCCACGCCAATATATTGATATAATCCCTGAAATTTAAATTGGCCGGAAGTTTTGGAGTGCCCGATTGTGGTGAAGGCCGGGGAAAGGCCATAAGGCCGGATTTCAAACGCTCGATCATGATGGATTTCCAGAGAGCCAAGCTTTCATCGGACACGGGATTTCTGCTGATGCGGTAGATTGACCAAAGGCACGGGGTGATTGCTCCAACGGGAGGCGAAGTTCCACATGTTGCGGGCGGTCCACCTCAAAGGCGAGGATATCAAACGGGTTATGAAGCGGCTGGTACACCGGGTTATCAAGGGTCACGGATTTTTTATCATGGCCTCCGTTGGTGGGTACATGTGGCATCATCGTTTCCATTGGCACATCACTACCGGGAGGTTTTGGGCTCTGGATGAGATGAGAGTGCCCGATTGGTGTTCAAAAAAAGAAAAGGGGCTACTATGATCCAGCCCAGATTTAGCGGACACCGAGTTAAGCGAGTAAGTTGCTTGACGGAGGTGATCCATGACCGATCAGAAGAGTGGGCGGCAGGTAAGCCGGCGGCGGTACTCAGCCGAGTTCAAGTCAG